>Ga0164290_1000209_pt1 | contig 222435 bp, 197 predicted proteins | sample Micstemetagenome_FD_108782 | JGI IMG/M metagenome (GOLD analysis project Ga0164290, IMG submission 108782) | Contaminated culture microbial community from soil near Moab, Utah, USA - Microcoleus steenstrupii SON62 (Illumina Assembly) | ecosystem: Environmental > Terrestrial > Soil > Soil crust... | reverse complement strand
CTCAGGGCAAGGCCGTTTCTGCGCATACAATGCACAGGTTCAGCCCTGAGCTATGTCGCAGGGTCGGGTCGGGCCATTCGTTGCAATACTGCCTGCAAGAGCGGCTTGTATCAGTTTCCTCGCGAAGCTGCAGGCAGTATTTCCACTTCTGTCCCTCGCGCGTCGCACTCAGCGTGCTGCTTTTTGTCCTCCTGTAACTGCACTGCCTTTGAGCGTGATATGATGCTATCATACACTCATCGTCGCCCTGAAGGGGCGATGTATGTCAGCGATGGGTGGAGCCGCTAGGCCTGCCTCGGGCAGGCAGGCGAAACCCATCGAACTCCAAGATAAAAATCCATCCAGCCCTGAAAGGGCGGAATAGTTAATGTGAATTGAGTGAGTTATGGATTGATCATCCCGAACCAATGCGACAGTCCTTAACGATGGGCCGCCTGAGGCAGGCCTGCCTCCGGTAGGCAGGCTTCACCCATCGTTAGGTAAAAGCGACGCCCTTCGACTCCGCTCAGGGCACACCCTTTGGGGCTCCAAGTCTGCTCAGATTTGAAAGTGCGACATGATGCTCATGAGTATGTGCCCATCAAGTGCTTTTTTGATATCAATACACATGGTTCATCCGCACGATAGCAAATCGTACCCATCCGATGCGACAGGCCTTAACGATGGGGCTGCAGTAGCTACTCCGTTGTTCCGGCAATCGTGCCGTGCGCATTGTTCATCATTTTTACAATGGCATCGTGGATTAATTCGGGATTTGACCAGGGCACAAAATGATCCATGCCCTCAATCATCACCACCTCAACGGGCGCATTGACCAGCATCTTTTTTGCAAAGTCTGCGTTGCCGGCAGGTACCAGTGAATCTTTGGTTCCCTGAATCACAATCACCGGGCACGTGATGTTTTTCCACAGCGGAAGCATGCGCTCGAGCTCCGGCTTTGCCTGATAAATCTCCTCATTGGAAGCACGCATGGAGCGCGGAAGTATCCAACTGAGGAAAGGTGTTGCCAACGGAGCGCGGAACCAGGTTTCATTGGGTTCCAATTCCGGATCAACAGAGCCCGCAACAATAATGAGTCCGTCAACGAGGTCAGGATAGTCCATCGCCATTCTCGCGATAACGGGCCCACCCAGTGAGTGACCAACCAGAATAAGCGGTTTGTTGTTTTTGAATCTTTCAAGTAACGGTTTGAGCGCGGCCGCCTGCTCTTTCATGCTGGGTTCCGCATTTCCAAAATTTGAATAACCGAATCCCGGGCGATCTGCCGTGATCAGCAAGGCGCGTGACGTGAGGGAAGTATCCCCCAGAAAATGAATAAAAGCACTGAGTGAGCCTGGAGAGCCGTGCACGAAAATAACTGCAGGACCCGTTGTGTCTCCCGCCTGAACATAGTGCATGGTCCGGAATTTATAGGCATACGTGTGCTGGCTTCCCTCAATGTGTTTATTCTTGAAATATCCGTTGATTTCTTTTTCCGACATCCGGAAAGTCATGCAGGAGTGCAAAGCTATCATGATTCCGGCAAGCGGAATCATCGTAAATAACACAATACGTTTTCGTTTACTCATGAGGGCCGTATTTGAGATGCGTCAATGCTCTTTACACATAAACGCGAGGCAACCGGCAATGTTTGCCGGTATACAAGCGTAAAGCGATTATGTTATAGATTGAGAATCTTCTTGTACTGCGCAGGGTTGTGAAGAATCTCAGCTGCTTTTTTTACATCCTGATCGTACTTGAATCCAGCTTCCACACTCCCTTTTTCCAAATGAAAACGAGCCACAATTTCCTCTTCCAGTAACATCCGGATTTCTTCTTTATACAAATTGAGTTCGTTCTTTCGGCTTTCGTTTATTCGGTTTTGAATCAGATCAAGCTGAGGCTTCACGTCGTTATAATATTTTTCAGACTTTGCCACTTCGGTTAGTTCTTTCAGTTCGCGTTCCAGCTCAGACTGGTAGTTGTAGTTTTTGTCTTTCATCCACACCACGAAGCGGTTGTATTCCTCATCGGATAATTTCCAGGTCCTGGGATCGACAGCGTTGGGATTTCTGGAAACAAATTCGGTGGCATAATCAAACAAAAATCCGCGTTCAAAAAGAATCTGCGTGACCGCATGTGCTTCCATGGGAGCAACTTTCACATCTGGTTCCACACCGCCGCCGTCTGTAACAGTGCGTCCGCGTGTTGTCTTGAATGTTGTCTTTAGAGAATCCGGAATCGAACCCACACTGCCATCATCGCGGCGATGCGCGTAGTCGAGTACCTGGATGCAACGGCCAGTAGGTGTATAATACTTGGCTGTGGTTACTTTAAGTTGCGAGTTGTAAGACAGGGGCCTGCTGACCTGTACCAATCCTTTTCCATAGGATTTCTCGCCAACGATAACTGCCCTGTCATAATCCTGCAGTGTTCCGGCAACAATCTCGGATGCCGAGGCACTTCCCCTGTTGATCAGTACGACCACAGGAATCTCAGTATCCACCGGAGCGTTCAGGGTTTCATAGTTCAGGTTGTTCTCCGGAATTTTCCCTTTGGTGCTCACGACAAGTTTGCCTTTAGGGATAAATATATTCGCGATGTTTACCGCCTCAATCAACAAGCCTCCTGGGTTGCCGCGCAGATCGATGATCACGCCTTTGGCCCCTTTTTGCTGAAGGGTAGTTACTGCCTGCCGCACTTCTTTTCCGGCGTCGGGTGTGAAATCCGACAATTGCACATAGGCAATGTCATCGGCGACCATCCCGTAGAAGGGTACGTTGTTGACTTTGATTTTTTCTCTCTTGAATTGAAGTTTAATGGGTTCGCTGGCGCCAAATCTTTTAACGGTCAGGCTAACAGGAGTTCCAATCTGGCCCTTCATCAATTGCGACGATTGCTCGCGGGTGAGCTTGGATAAATCGACGTCGTCAATTTTGAGTATTTCATCACCGATCTTCAATCCGCCCTTTTGCGCGGAATATCCTTCCATGATCATGGTGACCACGGTACGTTTCCCAATTTCCCGGGTGATTGCTCCAATGCCGCCATACTGTCCCGTATTCATCGTGCGGTAACTTTCAATCTCGTCCTCGGGGATGAAGTTGGTATAGGGATCCAGCGACGCAAGCATGGCGTCAATGCCGGTGCGGACTAATGTATTGGGATTGACTTCGTCTACATACAGGGCGTTAACTTCTTTAAAAAGTGTCGCAAAAATGTCGAGGTTTCTTGCGATTTCGAAATAACGATCGGCCGGGGAACGAAAGGCAAATACTGCCAATACCCCTGAAATAATAGCCGCAGCCCAGATTGTTCTTTTTCTCATACCCTTCATAACGCCGGTCGTTGTTGCTGTGTTGTTTGAATGAAACAGATTCTCAATTTCATGATTTTAATGGTAAAAAATCAATGTCCTGAGGTCTTTGTTGCGTAATTTTAATTGATTAACCGACACTACTTATGAAGATTTCCCTCTTTCCTTTATTACTGATTTTATTCATTGCTGCAGCATGCGACAAGGGCAGCGCGCTGAAAAAGGGTGAACATGATGGTTTTACGTACGAATACGTCGAGAATGACCCGCTTAATGCACGCATTTATACGCTGCCGAACGGCCTGAAAGTATATCTCAGTAAGTATGACGCGGCGCCCAGGATTCAAACCCAAATCGCGGTTAAGGCGGGTGGAAAGAATGACCCGGCGACGAACACGGGTCTGGCTCATTACCTGGAGCACATCATGTTTAAAGGTACTGCTGATTTCGGCACCGTGGATTGGGCGAAAGAAGAGGTGTTGCTCGACAGCATCGAGCGGATGTTTAATCATTATGCAACGTTAAAAGACTCGATGCAGCGCGTCGAGTATTATAAGCTGATTGATAAAGTTTCCAACGAAGCAGCAAAGTACGCCATCGCCAATGAGTACGATAAAATGGTTGTGGAACTGGGTGCGCAGGGAACGAATGCATATACGAGCGAAGATCGCACCGTGTATATCAATGACATTCCTTCAAATCAAATCGAAAAATGGTTGAGGATTGAAGCCAACCGTTTTCAAAAGATTGTTCCCAGACTCTTTCATACAGAACTTGAAGCAGTTTATGAAGAGAAAAACCGAAGCCTCGACAATGATTACTGGAAGTCCTTTGAAACGATGTACGCGAGCATCTTCACGAAACATCCTTATGGTACCCAAACCGTTATCGGAACCATCGACCATTTGAAAAATCCTTCTATTACCGAAATCCTGAAATATTTCGATACCTATTACAGGCCGAACAACGTCGCGATATGCCTCAGCGGTGATCTCGACTATGAGAAGACGATTAAGCTGATTGATCAATATTTTGGTGGATGGAAACCCAATGAGAATCTGCCGGCCTGGACCAAGGTTGAAGAAAATGCCATTACCGCACCCGTTGTAAAAGAAGTCTACGGGCCCGATTCGGAATGGTTAACACTTGGATATCGTTTCGACGGCCGGAGCAGTCGTGATTACCTGATGCTTCAATTGACCAATCAGATTATGTCAAACGATATGGCCGGCCTGATTGATTTAAATCTGAAACAACAGCAAAAAGTTCTGGAGCCCGAGTCTTATGTCGATTACCTGAATGATTATTGCATCCACGCGCTCACCGCTAAGCCTCGCGAGGGCCAGACGCTGGAGGAGGTTCAGAAATTGTTGCTGGAGCAGATTGAGCTGCTGAAAAAAGGTGAGTTTGAGGATTGGTTGGTAGATGCAGTGAAGAATGATTTGAAAAAGGAAAAAATTTCATCGTATGAGAGTAATTGGTCACGCTCCAATGATTTGGTACTCGCGTTCACCAACAACATGTCATGGGATGTATTTGCAGGTGAACTGGAAGCGATGAAGTCAATTACAAAAGAGGATATCGTGAAATTTGCCAATGAGCATTACGGAAATAACTATGTCGCTGTCTTGAAGAAGACCGGCAAGGACCCGAATACGAAGAAAGTGACGAAGCCGCAGATCACCAAGGTTCCGCTGAATAAGGAAGAACAATCCGAGTTTCATAAGGAAATCGCCTCTATGCAGACAGAAAAGCTGAAGCCTGTTTTTGTGAATTACGAATCAGACATTCAGAAGTTGACGATGAACAAAGACCTGGAAGTACTTTACACACCAAATAAAGAGAACGGGTTGTTTTCACTGTACTATGTTGCCGAAAACGGAACCAATAATAATCCTGCGTTAAAGCTTGCCGTGGAATATCTGGAGTACGTTGGTACTGAATCGCTGACCGCCGAGGAGCTGAAAAAGGAGTTTTACAAACTGGGATGTTCTTTCGGTGTGTCTGCAGGGCAGGAGCAAACCTACGTTTATCTCACTGGCCTGAGCGAAAACATGGATAAGGCGATGGTTCTGTTTGAAGATTTACTGACGAACCCCAAAGCTGATGAAGCTGCCTTGCGTAAGATGGTCGACGGCGAATTCAAGAAGAGAGAAGACAACAAAAAGGAGAAAGGATACATTCTGTTCAGTGGCTTACTGAATTATGCTTTGTATGGTCCAAACTCTCCGTTTACCAATGTTCTGACCAACAAGGAACTTCAGGAGCTCAAACCGGAAACGTTGCTGGAGATAACAAAGAATCTGAACAAGACAAAACATCGTGTTTTGTATTATGGTCCGTCAAAACCTGAAGATGTCGTGGCTTCATTAAATAAGAACCATCGTCTTCCCGAAACCATGCTTCCGGAGCCGGTGCCTGTTCGTTATCAGATGACTCAGGGGACGAACAAAGAGGTTTACTGGACGCATTATGAAATGGTACAGGAAGAAGCCATTCTCGCCATGCGCGGCGGAAAGTTTGATGCTTCCCGGACACCCATGAGCCGGTTGTACAATGAATACATGGCCACGCAAACCTTCCAGGAATTACGCGAAGCGCAAGGGCTTGCTTATTCTGTGTGGACCTACTACAGCGACGGCGATCGTCCCGACGAAAATGATTTGTTCTACGGATACATCGGAACACAGGCCGACAAGCAGGTGGAGACCCTGAGGGCCATGAACGACATCATCACCAATATGCCGGAGTCGGAAGTGGCATTTCAGGCAGCAAAGGATGCGGTGTTGAATCAGATCGAAAGCGAGCGGATTCTTAAGCAAGATCTGTTGTTTGATTATCTGGATGCGCAGCGACTCGGATTGAAAGAAGATCTTCGCAAGACGATTTATGAGAACGCGCAAAAGATGACCCTCAGTGATGTGAAGAAATTCCAGCAGGAGAATATCAAGAATTCAAAGTTCAGTACGGTTGTGATCGCAGATAGAAATCGTATCAACGTGAAGGATCTGAATCAATATGGCAAAGTGAAAGAACTTTCGCTGGATGAGATTTTTGGCTACGAGAAAGTTCAAAGAATAAAATTGGAGAACACCCAGGTGGGGAATTAACTGAATTGAGCGTTATGAAAAAGGCAGCGAAATCCCGCTGCCTTTTTTTAGCTCCATGCTTTTTGAAGGAAACGAAGCCAGTTGCCGTGCATCACCTTGTTGATGTCTGTTTCAGAATACCCGCGGCGCGAGAGGAGTTCTGGAAGTTTTTGCAAGTCGGCGATTGTTGCCATATCGGCTGGTGATTGCTCTTTTCCAAACGCGCCGTCGAGATCAGATCCGATGGCGATGTGATTCGCATTCCCTGCAATTTGGCAAATGTGATCATAGTGATCGATGATTCGATCAAGCACACATCCGGCTTCAGCAGGTGTTGATTTTCCCTTCACCCAGTTGGGTATCATCATCCATGCGTCCAATACGCCGCCGATGACCGCGCCTCGCGCAACAAGCTCACGAATCATCTCATCACTGAACTGCCGGTTGTGGTCGACCAAGGCCCGGCAATTGTTATGACTGGCCCATACGGCTCCGTGAAAATGATTCATTGCCTCCCAAAAGCTGTCGTCGCAGAGGTGCGTTGCATCGAGGATAATGTTCAGCTTCTCCATTTCTGCCAGTAGTGCACGGCCTTGTGCGCCCAGCCCTCCCGTTGCGTTTGTTCCTTGTGCGTATCGCCCCGGACCGTAATGCCCTGGCCCGATTGCGCGAAGACCGTAACCATAGGCTTTCTCCACATAGGATATATCAACAATGGAGTCTGCGCCTTCGAGACTCAGTATATAACCAACAGGTTTGTGTTCATTTGATCCCTCCTTCATCCATAAGGCCACGTGGTGATTCAGTCCCTCGAGGTCTTTGATTTGAATGAGCTCACCCTGAGCTTCCATCGTTCTGTACCAGGCCAGCTGACCTTGTGTGTGCGCCCATGCCTGCTCCGGCGAATGCCAGCCCGGAAGCGGATTATCAGGTGACACGTAGCGCGCAATTTGCGTGGCGACCACAAGACCAATATTACCTCTGCGAAGTTCCGGAAAGCAAACGACGCCGTTGCCCCGGTCTGGTTTGTCTGTGAATTTTCTATCGCGTTCGCGGATGGCTTCGATGGGTTGCCGGTAGTCGCGGTTCCACTCCATCGCATTCATGGCGAGATCGAGATGCGCGTCGATGATGAACATGTGGTTAGTATTTTATTCTTCGGTTCCGGCTGACGTGCAGCCACTCCGTTACTTTTCGATTACCTTCAATGACGTGACTGAAATCATACAGGGCAACCGTAGGGCATACGTGGTAAGGCACTCCGTAAAGTACATCACCGATTTGAAATTCATTGGCTCTTGTCGTCCTCAGTACCAGGTGTTCTTCGCTTTGACCAACGGGCATGACGTCGGGCGCATTCAGGAATGTTACGCGGGAGGTAAGGGGATTTTCTGAAGCGATGGCTTTATGGCCAAGGTCAACCGTGATCAAATCAGCAGCTGGTTTCGAAACAACACGCGTGGCGACGATGGCGGCATAATCGTATTGCTGTTCTTTCAGAATTCCGCCATAGCCTGTATCCCAGTAAATGAATGTGCCGGGACTGCATTCGACATCATCTCTGTGTGCGTGAATAGAAAACGTGGGTGTACCTCCGGCGACGATGTTAAGACTTTTGCCAGTATCCTGAATAAGTTCATTGCGTAGCGTAAGCACTCTGGCAAATGCTTCATCGCATTTTTGTTGACGCAGTGCAAAATCGGTATCACGAAGATGTCCGTCATAGGCATGGAGTCCGACGATTTCGATGCCGGGTAGTGTATGAATGCCGTTGACAAGTGATCGGGCTTCTTCCGGCGCGATGCCTGTTCGATTCATGCCGACGTTGAGATCGATATACAGACGAAGCGTGGTGTTCGCTGCGCTAAAAAGATTACTCAGCATTTTCGCTGTGGAGATGTTGTCCACGAGCGCCGAAAAAGAAGTTTCCGGGAACGTGCGCATCAGTGCGGCAAGTCGCAATGCTTTGGCCTCATTTGGCTGATAGGCGAGAATGACGTCCGGTGCCTTCAGTTCTCCGAGCACTTCCGCTTCACTGATTGTCGCGCATTTAAATTTTTTTATTCCTGCATCGAGCATCAGCTTCATCGTATTTGCCGACTTGTTGGTCTTGACGTGGGGGCGAAGCCTGCGCACATCGCCAACCCTGCTGATGGCGGCCTGAATATTTCGTTTGATGCGGTCGGGGTAAATGAATATCGCGGGCGTATCTATCTCGCTGATATTGACAACTTCAAACCAATTCGTCATGACTTATCGATTCAGTTCAAACATAGCCTCGATCTCCACTGGAATATTATCCGGTAAAGAACCCATGCCCACAGCACTGCGTACACCCACTCCGTTGTCTTCTCCCCACACTTGTGCAAACAACTCGCTGCATCCATTGATCACATAGGGGTGACGGCCGAACTCCGGAACTGCATTCACCATGCCGAGCACTTTGATGACGCGCTTAATCTTGTCGAGGGAGCCAAGGTTTTTGTACAGTGTTGAAAGGATGGCGAGACCGACCTGTCGTGCTGCCAGTTTGCCTTCGTCAACAGAAAGTTCTTTTCCCACCGTACCGATGATTAGACTGCCATCCTGCTGAACAGTACCATGGCCGGATACGTAAACGAAATGATCGACGATGAGGAATGGTTTATAAACGCCGAGTGGCTTGGGCGCAGGAGGGAGTATCAGGCCAAGCTGGCGAAATCTCTCGTCTGGTGATTGTTGGTTCATAATAGCAATGAGTTGATGATCAAAACACCAATGAGTCCGCAAATCGCGACAATGGTTTCCATCACGGACCAGCTGCGGATCGTGTCTTTGATTCCAAGGTTGAAATATTCTTTAAATAGCCAAAAGCCTGCATCGTTGATGTGCGAGAACATGAGACTGCCCGCACCAATAGACAAAACCATCAGGTTTGGATCGACGCCCGATTGCCCCATGACGGGCGCCATGATTCCTGCTGCAGTGAGCCCGGCAACCGTTGCTGATCCGACACACACGCGAATGAATGCGGAGATCATCCATCCAAGAACGAGCGGATGCACGGTGAGATCATTAAGCAATAATCCGATTTCATTGCTGACACCGCTGTCTACTAAAATTTGTTTCAATGCACCGGCGCCACTCATGATGAGGAGCAGCATGGCTACGTCTTTCGCCGCGTCCGTATAGATGTTCATGACGCGGGTCATATTCATCTTCATGGCAAGTCCGAGAGTCAGGGTAGCAACCAATAAGGAAACCAGCATGACCAACGCAGGGTCGCTGAGAAACTTCAACAGGTTTTGAAAACTTCCGCCCGAACTGGATGCCAGTAGGGCTGTCGTTGTGGTCAGCAGAATCACGGGCAGCAATGCCGAAAACAAGCTGTTGAACAGTCCTGGCAATTCCTGTTCCGATCGCTCCTGCGGTTTGAACGTGTCTGGCATTTGCGATACAATTCCGCGCGTCGTGCGGGAGAATAAGGGGCCCGCGATGATCACGGTAGGAATGGCGATGAGTACGCCATACAGAAGTGTTTTTCCCATGTCTGCACCGAACTGTGCGACGAGCGCGGCCGGGGCAGGATGAGGAGGAAGAAATCCATGCGTCACCGAGAGCGATGCGAGCATGGGCAGACCGATAAAAACGGCAGGAAATTTATAACGATAAGCAACGGAAAAGATCAACGGAACGACGAGCACGAATCCAACATTGTAAAACAACGGAATGCCGATGACAAATCCAGTTGCCATCAATGCCCATTGGATATATCGTTCTCCGAAGAGATACATCATGCCTGAAGCAATCCGTTGTGCAGCTCCGCTCTCTGCGACAAGTTTCCCGAGCATGGCGCCGCAGACGATAACAATGACGAGCGACCCGAGCATATCGCCGATGCCTTTCTGCAGCGACGCGGCGATCAGGTTAAGATCAAGTCCGAGTAAGATTCCGGCGATGATCGAGACGACAAGAAACGCGAGGAATGCGTTAACCCTGAATTGAGAAATCAGAAGGATGAGAATCGCAATGCAACAAAGAACAATAAGGATTGACATTGCGACGAGGGTGTTTTAAAATTTATCTGGAATCTGAACGATGCGAACGACAACTTCGTGCGGATCGCCATCTTTGTCAACCAGAGAAAATTTCACCATCGGGTTGTCTCGTTTGAGGTGTGTTTCCACACTGCGAATCTGATTGTTTTGCAGGTGCTTTTCTATTTCCTTTTGAAGGATATAAAGAGCGTTTGCAAAATCGACTTCAAGCGGACTAGGGTTGTAAGATGAGGTCTTCATGATTGAAAATTTACCACCTGATTAGCGCAGAGGCCCAGGTGAACCCACTGCCGAAAGCGGCAAGGCAAATTAAGTCATTTTCTTTGATTTTCCCTTCTGCCCAAGCTTCGCTCATGGCAATGGGAATGGAGGCCGCGGTGGTATTGCCGTAGCGCATGATGTTGTTATAAACCTGTGCGTCCGACAAAGCAAGTTTCTCCTGAATGTATTGGCTGATGCGCAGGTTGGCCTGATGAGGAACCAGCAAGGAAATATCATTCTTAGTAAGCTGATTGGCCTCCAGTGCTTCGTTGATTACTTCCATGAATCGCACCACCGCGTGCTTAAATACCTGGTTGCCGTTCATGACGACCTTGAAGGTGGTGGTGTCTGTAATTTGTTCTGGCTGTCGTTCTTCCCGGGGGCGGCTGCTGCCCGGGTCCTTCACATAAAGTTCTTCCGCAAATCGTCCATCGGCGTGCAGGTGCGTTGACAATACTCCCGGCTTGTCGGAGGGTCTCAGAATAACAGCGCCTGCACCATCACCAAAAATCACGGCGGTGTTCCTTCCACGGGTGGTTACATCCAGCGCCGTTGACTGGATTTCCGCACCGACAACAAGTATGGTTTTGTACATACCCGTTTTGATGAATTGGTCCGCCACGGAAAGTGCGTAGATAAAACCGGAGCATGCATTTCGAATATCGAGTGCACCGATGCCTTCAAGTCCAAGTTCACGTTGCAGGAGAACGCCCGAACCGGGGAAGAAGTAATCCGGTGTGATGGTTGCGAACACAATAAAATCGATGTCTTTGGCTTCCAGTTTCGCACGCTCCAACGCCATGCGGGTCGCTTTCGCCGCCATGTTTGCCACGGTATCCTTTTCGGGGTTCATCCAGCGGCGTTCTTTGATGCCGGTTCGCTCAATGATCCATTCGTTATTGGTTTCCATCAACGTAGACAGATGCTCGTTCGTGATGACCTGTTCCGGAACGTGGTGGCCGATGCCGGCGATTTTGGAGTAGCGCATGAGGTATTACAATTTGGGTGCGCTAAAATAATGAAATGTTGGCGATCGGTTGTTTGGTTTTTGAATCCTAAATCGCTGTCGAGAAAAAAAAGGAGCCCGTTTCCGGGCTCCCAGGCTTAGCATATGTGGGGCTATGGGTCACCTAAAAAGCGCTGTATCCGCGTTCAATAAAATCAAACAAATCGTGCTTGAATTCGGTAAATGTTCCCGCGAAGGTATCGAGTTTTTCGATAACCCCGTCATGCTCTTTGAAGTAGCCTGTTTCGGATTCATTTTTCGTCTGGAGCAAATGGGCCAGATGATGTTCGTGTTCTTTTAATTCTTTGCGGATTTCGTCGACCAGTTCGCCATTGTAGTAGGTGATCAGGTTCTGAAAATGACTGACCTGTTTCTTGAAGTCTACGTTGCTGTTTTCCTTTGATTTTCCATCGAGAATTTTTTGGAAGAACGTAAGCTCACGCTTCCATAATTCTGTAGCGGAAATTCCATCGGTTGTTCTCTTATGCATGTCCGTGAGGCGCTGCTGCACAATGTATTCATTACTTTGGTTTAGAACGGAGATCATATTTGGCTGTTTTATTTGACACTAAATAATCACCAGCCATTTTCAGTTGCCATGAGCATCATCAGGCCCTGAGATGATAAAAATCAATGTATCTTAAATTCTCGTGATTCATATTCACTGCCATGATTGGCGCCTTAAACAAAAACCAGATTGATTACTTCCTCAGGAGTGAAGTTGTCGGGAGAGTGGGCTGCTCCGATGGACACGAGACGTACATTGTCCCGATTACCTACGTGTACGACGGGAGCTGCATCTATGCGCACACCCGTGAAGGAAAGAAAATTGCCCTCATGCGCAGTCGTCCCGAAGGGATTTGTTTTGAAGTGGACCGTGTTCACAATATGGCCAACTGGCAGAGTGTCATCATCCGCGGAAAGTATGAAGAGCTTTCCGGAAGGGAAGCCGAGGATGCCCTGCAACTTCTGGTGAATCGCGTGCATCCCTTCACCTCAAGCGAGACCAGCGTGCCACGCCATGCACTTGAAAAAAGAACGACCCCAATAAGCAAAGAAGTGAAGCTTGTGGTGTTCCGAATCCGCATCGATGAAGCGACGGGTCGGTTCGAAAAGCAATAGTCTTGTAAGTTGGGCTTTAATAAAAAAAGAAGGCCGTCTCAGGTTTGGGACGGCCTTCTTTGTTGTAGAGATGGACCTTATTTTTTCACCAGAGGTACAGTGTTGTCGCTCGAGTGCCGGTCGATCAGTTTGTGCATCGGGTCTATTCCTGCGCGTGTTGGTTTTTGCGACACGGGAATGGTGAAGGTAAATTCCTTTTTCGTGACCTTATGCTTTTTCAGATAAATCAGTTTCTCTTTCCTGTCCTTGCCACGAGCATACACACCGATATCGATCCAGTCGTTAATGGCAGTTGGTGATTCCATGCCCGTACTATCGGCGCGCAATTTCTCTGCGTTGAGTTTCAGCGTTACCGTATAATGGGTGCTGTCTTTTTCTTCATAGGTTCCTTCAACCGCCTTGTTTTCAAATAAGGTGATTGTTTCAAACATGTCCTTGATGATGTATTGCATGCTGTCGGGAGTTACTTTTCGTATTTCCTTCAGCAGGTCTGCCGACGTAGGGTAAGGAGCATCTTTGAATCTCCAGGTGTCATTAAATCTTCGGAATGCCTGGTTCACGCTGTCCTCAGAGATGTAGTCCTGCAAGGCGAAGAATACCAAAGATGCCTTGTTGTAATGAATATATCCTTGCCCTTCGACGAACTGAAGCGGTTGCTCTTTCTTTCTTTCCACTGTTCTTCCCGACAGGTACCGGTCGAGCTCATATTTCAAATACTTTTCAATCATTTCCGCGGGATAAGCATGCTTCATCACCATCAAAGCAGAATACTGGGACATGCTTTCTGATAACATGGCATTTCCTTTTACCCCTGCCTCCATCACCTGATGCCCCCACCACTGGTGTGCCACTTCATGGGCCGTGACATAGTAAGTGAAGTCAATGTCTTTTTCCGGATCGTCAACTTTCGCGATAAAGCCAATGGACTCAGAGAATGGAACCGTATTCGCAAAAGACTGTGCAAAGCTGGCGTATCTCGGAAATTCCATAATGCGCATCTGACGGAACTGGAAGGGGCTGAAATTTTTAGAATAATAGTCAAGCGCATCTTTCATGCCTTTCATCATTCGATCAAGGTTGTATTCGTGACCGGGGTGGTAATAGATTTCGAGATTCACATCATTCCACTTGTCGCGCTTAACGGCATAGCGTGCCGAGATAATCGAGTAGAAATTACACATCGGTGCGTCCATCTTGTAGTGGAAGTATTTTCTTCCGTTCTCGGTCCACTCTTTCTGCAAATACCCGGGTGCGATGGCAATTTGATCTTCAGTTGTTCCGAGAATTGCTTCGAAGCGAATGTGGTCGGCGTCGTCTCCGAACAGACTTTGAGCCTGACCCCAGGGGTCGTCACGCTCAGGCATTCTTTCTTTTGGTTTCAGATCATGCTTTTTCCGATCGTTGTCGTCTCCCAATTCAAAACCTTGCTGATACCCAATGGATGGGAAGAAATCTGAATTGTTGAAGAATGTTCCGTTAAAGACAATGTTGGTGTTGCTGTTACTCTCTTCAAATCCTTTCGTGATGAATGATAATTTGAAATCCATCTTGACACTGTCGCCGGGATTGACAGGTTCATCAAAGGTGTAAATGAAATACCTGAAATCTTCGTCGGAATGAGTCACCTTCGCATTGCGGTTGAACTTGACATAGTCAATGATGACCTGCCGATCAGCAGATTGTTGTAAATGAAGTACATCAATCGGTTTTGATGTTTTGTTTTTCAAGTAGTAAAATCCTTCCGCTGCAAAGTCGCGGTCAAGCGGATACAAATCTACTTTAACATTGGCTTCTACAATCTTGAGCTGTTCCAGCTTTTCGTATTTGTTATATGTCTTTTCGTAATTTGCCCGCTGTTCTTCCCGTTGATCCGAAGTCACATATTCATTCACAACGGTCGTGTTGTGGTAAATGTAGAAACCGGTGGAGGTAAACAGAACAACGCTGGCGATTCCAATGGTAATCATCGTTCTGTTGAGCCTGAGTTTACCGGCCTTCCAGCGCATGTTGATAACCGCTTCTGAACCGCGTGGTGAGAATACCACGGCAACAACGAACAGTAGAAAAGCAAAGGCAAACCAATAAACCTGAAACCACGAGAACGGAGAGACGAAGTGCCCGTAAACGTTCATGTCGGAGTATTGCCCAAGGCTGCCGGAAGCAAACCGAAATAAGCCATGCTCCAGACCTAATTCACTGATGACATTCGTGGAAATGAAGAAGGCCACACAAACCGCATATCCGAGAAATTTGTTGTTGACCATCACCTGAATGAATATCGACAGGAAGGTGTACAGCAGCAGGAATGCGAGCGTTTCCGTGAACAGCGATTTGAAATAGATATCCAACTCAAATTTATAGTATCCATAGCCCGCCTGGATAAGTACACCAAATCCGATGAGGATTAGAATCATCCCGATGTACACCAGCAGCAGGGCAAGAAACTTTGCAACCAGTGACGAAAAGTCGGATATCGGCATGGCGTCTACGATTAAGTTCATCCTGACCGTTCGCTCCCGCCACACCAGTTCTCCTGTATAGAAAATGATGATGATGAGGAAAAATAAATTAAAGCTTCCGCTAATCAGTTCGATGATGTTGTAGGTCGTCGGATACGCGCTGGTTCCATAGATTTCGTTCAGGTTGATCGCGTTGAGGCCCAAAAGAAGAATACCGGCAAACACAATCCCAACAAATGGTATCTCCCGAATCACCGAATTAAAATACATGGTGGTCATCCGCACGAGTTGCACAATACGTGTGTTCATGTTGACCACGACGTTGACCTTCGGAATGTCTACAGTCTTCTGAGTGATTCTTTTAAAGTCGTCAGCAACAACGCGTTTTCGTCTCAAGCCATTTCTGACAACATTGAAACTAAAACCAAAATGCGTGATGAGCAGCGCAAGAATTCCAACACCTACCCAGAGCATGCGGTTGTACAAGACATAACCTTCGAACGGGACAAACAGTGAGTTTCTTTCTGCCGGTGTCCAGTACTGCGATTCGTAAGAGAAAGCACGAAGTCCGAACGGATCCAGCATCGCAGCAATGTGTTTTTGTTCGAGGTCTCCAAGCAAACTCTGGCTTGCGAGGTAGAGTACCAGCAACAAAATCCCTTGTGTATAAATGACGATCGTTTTTCTGCTGAGCGTGCCGCTCATGAATAAGATTGCTCCGGAGAAAAACATATTCGGAAGGCAGAACACCAGGAAGGGTTGTATGAACGTCCATGCATTGAAAGGCAGCATTTTGTCTGCTTCCCGGCCGGGCATGATATCTCCAACTAAAAATCCGACCCAGATACCAGAGCCTACGAAAATCAGCGCGACAAATGATCCCCAGAATCTTCCCATGAGGTAGCTGAATTTGGAGATCGGTTTGCTGAACATAAGTGCTTCTGTATTGTGCTCGAAGTCCCGCAGGACAGGAACACCCATAATGGCTGAAGTAACCAGCGTCAGAAATACACCCATGATGGCCGTCATTTGTGCAATGACGTACGGGGCGTTTTCCTTAATCTGGCCCTGGGCACCACCTATCTGAACAATGTCGGTAGTGACGGCAAGCAGACACATGAGAAAAAAGATGCCGAAGTAGATGTAGGTGGCGGCTCTTCTCTTTCTATATTTTATTTCGAAACTGAAAATTTCTTTTAACATGTAAAGTCGCATTTAGAGGAAACTGAACTCAAACTTTTTCGACTTGTCGTCCGAAGATTTGGGTGAAGTACACATCTTCCAAATCGGCTTGTACCGACGTGAATCCGTCACCCGGATGCGTGTCGCTGAAAATGGATATTTCAGGCAATCCACCTATGAGTCTTTCGGAAATAACCTGACGGGTGCTTTTGACGGCTTCCAGTTCTGATTTTTGAACGCGCTTCTTCCACACTTTGCCTTCAATTTCGGCAATCGCATCGAGCGGACTTCCTTTGTACAATACTTCACCTTTATTGATGATGGCCATGTCGGTACAAAGTTCTTTCACGTCTTCCACAATGTGCGTGGAGAGAATGACAATGGTATTTTCTCCAATCTCGGATAGTAAGTTCAGGAAGCGGTTTCGCTCTGCCGGGTCAAGTCCCGCTGTGGGTTCGTCGACAATGATCAGTTTCGGATTGGCGAGCAGGGCCTGGGCGATTCCAAATCGCTGCTTCATACCTCCCGAGTAACCGCCGAGGTTTTTGGTACGCGCAGCCCAGAGGTTGGTTTTATGCAGCAGGGCCTCAACAATTTCCTTGCGTTCTTTCTTATTCGTAATTCCCTTCAAGACCGCCAGGTGGTCCAGCAGGGTCACCGCATCAATTCGCGGATATACGCCAAACTCCTGCGGGAGATAACCGAGAATTTTCCTCACCTCTTCCTTTTGGGTAAGCACATCAATGTCATCCAGGAAAACACTTCCGGAGTCGGCCTCCTGCAGGGTTGCCAGGGTCCGCATGAGCGACGATTTACCGGCACCGTTGGGCCCGAGCAGACCAAACATACCCTGGGAGATGGTGAGATTAATTCCTTTGAGCGCGTGGACGCCGTTGGAGTAAGTTTTGTTCAAATTCTGAATAACAAGCTTCATAGTTTTTCAGTTGTTGGGAGTTAGTATAGGTTGGGGTGAAATAATTACAACGGTAGGGCTACAGTCCAAAAGCCTTTGGCCCGCAGAGTTGAAAATTAACATTTTTTCCACATTTCAAATCGATTTGAAATCTCCTAAATTGGCCTATTCTTCTATGTAAACCCTATGAAAAGAATTTGCTGGATGCTGGTGCTGGTGACTGCAGTAGTCGTTGCCCATGCCCAAACGAAACCTGCCTTTCAAAAAAGACTCGCCCTGATCATCGGAAACTCAAGCTATAAGCATGGAGGTGCGCTGAAGAACCCTGTGAACGACGCGCGTGCCATGGCGGGAACGCTGCAAATGCTCGGGTTCGAAGTGATGAAATACGAAAACCTATCGGCTTCCGAGATGAAGAAAGCCATCAATGACTTTGGCGCGAAGCTGATGGGCAATGATGTCGGGTTGTTTTACTACGCCGGTCACGGTATCCAATATAAAGGCGGGAATTTCCTGATACCCATTGAGGCAAAACTTGAACGTGAAGAGCAGATAGAGCTCGATTGCGTCTCGGCAGACCGCGTGCTGGCCTTTATGGAATCGGCGCAGGCAAAGGTCAATGTAATCATTATGGATGCTTGCCGGAATAATCCATTCGAAAGAAGCTGGCGACGCGCCGCCAATGGTAATGGTCTTGCGATGATGAACGCGCCCACAGGAACGCTGATCGCCTATGCTACGGCGCCGGGCACGACCGCAGCCGACGGCGAAGGCGTCAATGGTCTTTATACCAGTGCACTGCTCAAGCATCTGCGCGAGGAGAATCTGACCATCGAGCAGGTCTTTAAAAAGGTGCGCACAGAAGTAGAGGAACGCTCTAAAGGTTCTCAAATTCCCTGGGAAAGCACATCGTTAAGAGGAGAAGATTTTTATGTGGCGAAGGGAGTGCCCAAGGAAAGCAAAAGGGTGATGGCCGTTGCAGAGAGAGTATCTGTGCCGGCGGCTAATGTGAAAGAAGCGGAGGTTGTGTATAAGCAGGGTGTTCAGGATTACGAGGGGGGATTGTACAACGATGCCATGGTCAATTTCAACAAGGCCGTGACGTTGAATCCCAACTACGCAGAAGCATTCATGATGCTGGGACGTGTGAAGTATGCGATGAAGCGCGACTATGATGCGTTGAATGATTACACCAGAGCCATTCAGTTAAATCCAAACCTTACTGAAGCCTATTATCACCGCGCCACGACCTACTATGCACTCGTCATGAACAAAGAGGCGCAGTATGACTATACCGAGTACCTCACCAGAAATCCGAATAGTGCGGAGGCCTACTACTGGCGCGGCAACACCTACTATGGACTGCAGCAATACGACGAAGCGATTAAAGATTTTACAAGAGCAGTGAAGGTGAAGCCGGACTACGCGGACGCCTATCACTATCGCGGCAATTCATATTATTCATTGGCCAGGTATGCCGAGGCAAAAGCTGATTTTAATAGTGTTATCAAGTACAACAGCAAGCACGCACAGGCCCGGTATTATCTTGCACTGTGCCATTATCTGGAGGCAAATGATGAAACCGCAATTGCCGAGTTCAACAATACCATTGCGTTGGATCCCGATAACAAGCTGGCCTACTACTGGCGCGGCGTATGTTATTTTAATCTGGCCAAGGACGCGGAAGCAGAGCGCGATTTTGACAAGTCACTTCAGCTGGACCGCAACTTTGCGGAGGCGGGAATTTACAAGGCACGTATTCGCTTTGTGAACCAGAAATACGATGAGGCCATTGTGATGCTCAACGCGGTAATTGCAAAGAAACCGGATTACTCCGAATCTTATTATTGGCGTGCCTATTCCCAATACATGTTAAAGAAGTATGCTGATGCTTCTCGCGATTTGGATAAGAGTTTACAATACAATCCCAACTATGCAGAAGCGTATTATCTTTATGGCAATGTGGCGTACTCGGAAGCAAGGGATGATCAGGCAATTGAATATCTGACAAAAGCGATTGAGATAAAGCCCGCCTATACGGATGCGTATCTCATGCGGGGACGGACAAAGATCATGACGGGCAGCTACTCTGATGCGGCGATCGATTTGTCGAAAGCCATTGAATTGAAACCTTCAGCGGATGCTTATTACTGGAGAGGTTATGCGAACTATCTGGATAAGTATGACAACCAGGCGTTGGCTGATTTCAATCGCGCCATTCAGATGCGCCCGGAACACATCGATTCTTACTATATGCGCGGACTGGTATATTACGGTCTTCAAAAGGACGCCGAATCACTTGCCGACTTTGATAAAGCAATTGCGCTCGATCCCAACTATTCGGCAGCGTATTGCTACAGGGGGAGAACCAAATACGCTTTGGGTCAGTCCGAAGCTGCGCTGGAAGATGAAAATAAAAGCATTCAGTTAAATCCGAACAACCACGAAGCGTATTATTATAAGGCGCAGATTTTGGTGAAATTGAACCGCGTGACAGAGGCAATACAGTCTATCGATAAGGCGATACAGCTGAAGCCGGATAATGAGACGTACACGAGTTACAAGGCACAGATTGGGAATTAGCGAAGTTTTTCGGTGGAAGAGGCAGGGGAGTGGTCCTTGTTTTTGAGGACAACAGTAACTGCTTAAATCCCCGTTTGCTCGCACATTTACTATGCAAGAATTTACAACGTATGTTTTCAAGGAAAATGAAATATTGACCAATAATATAAGGGTCAAAAGGGAACGACCTTATTACATTGGCGTCCTAATTATTTTAATAAGTGTTCTGTTATATATCCTGGACTTTGACTATGCCATTCCTTTCGGTCTTTTTGGTGCTCTGGTTGTGTTTATCGGAAAGATGACTATGTCCGGGCGAAGTCCATCGGTCGGGCACAGGCAATTGAGACTCAGGTTAACGGCTGACTCGATATACCTTGGGAATGAAAGATTAGAGATTAAGAGTAAAGAGGATATTGAGATAACAATAGTTGGATATAAGGGACAAATGATCAATCAACAGATTGCTTTATATCAAACTCACAACGGGAACGATAATCTGATGAGAATTAAATATGGAGAGAAGGTGTCGGAATTCAAGTTTGTTCTTGAGTCAGAGACGCACAAGAACCAATTGGTCAGGTTTTGTGAGATGAATGGATTTCGAATTTGAAGCATGAATTATTGATGGCTGAATATTGCGGCTTGGTTGAAGTCACTCATGTGGTGGTATTGAGATCAAATAGAAGCACTTATTTTTCATGAGAGCAATAGTTTTTGTACTGACAATGGCCATTATAGTTTCTGCTTCAGCGCAAACTCGCAACGACAACAGCATCGGGTTCTACTTGCTTAAATCAGTAAAGCCAAATAAGGACGATTCAAAGGGAATTCCGGGAGAATTTGTCGCTTTGCAAGAAGATTTGGCGGACACTGCATTCATCAAGGATGAAGATATTGAGAACTACTTTGTGATTGAAGATGCCACCATGCTGGACGGACAGAGTGCAGTCTCCGTTCGCCATCGGATCCATCTCCGCTCTATCGTTGTGGACAGGGTCGGCAAACTTGACGTTCCAATTTGCTGTGGTCGACAATTTGCATTAGTTGTGGATGGCGAAATCGTCTATTGTGGATACTTCTGGAATCGAAGTTCATCTTTTGGTTGCAGGACTATATCGGCTGTCTTAAATGATAGTACGATTGATATCTTCAGGGCACTCCCTGATAATAACGTGAAGAGTGAGTTCGATCCCCGGTACAACCAAAAGCTGATTGAAGCGTTAAAAAAATCCGGCCGTTGGAGATAAAAGGAGCATTGTCGCCATCGAAATACTTTTGCAATATGACATTCACGTTTTCATTCAGAACGCTATCTTCGCGCATAGCCGTTAGTACTGCTTTTAAGAATTTGCGTGAATAAAGCCCTAACGCACGTAGGGTATGTTTTTCAAACGTCGGCTCTTTTTTAGCTGATCGTATTTCGCGATATAAATGAGAATCAGGTTAAATATTGAAAAGTCAAAGGAGCGTGATCGGGTTGTCAACGATTATAATGACTTTGACTCGAAATTGGATAAAATTTGGAATGTTTTGTTCAAGATAGGTGTTGTTGCCTTATTGATTGGTTTTCCAGTGCTTTTATGGTTCGGCATTTACACAGGAAAGCTAAGGAGCTCCATTAATGTTGTTTTTCCCGGGATATTTTTTGCATTGGGGCTCGTTGCACTTTATAGTTGCTTGTTTGGTGACAAGTTCATCAGATTTCAGGGAGCGCCGGATCCAAACCAGAATAGGGAGATACTTCTGAGATTGTTGAAAGAATATTTTCCTGCGAATAGCCTCTATGAAGGTGGGAACGTCATGACTTCTTATGGGAAGCCGAAGGGATTTATGAAGTCAAGAAAGTCAAGAAATAGGATTTTGGTGATATTTGACGGCGGTGATATCCTGATGAATGTTTCCGTATTTACCAGTACAGGAATTCAGTCACCCTTTCATACCATATTTCATCATTGGACCATCTGGAGGATCAGGAATAGACTGATAAATGAGACGAAAGAATAATAAAGATTTGATGATTGGAGGTAAAAAAGACATTATTACCGGATGGAATTGCTGGGGTTTGCGTGGGCGTAATTGCGGAAGTGTGATTCGAACAGTAAGACCATGGCGATGTACGCGCATGTAACTGGTATGCCCCTCCGTATCATGAAAAGTCTGCTAGATAATTTTTAAATTTATTTTCGAATACCTACAAGAGCAAGGAGACCAATCCACCACACTAAAATATGCATGCACATTGGCGGCAAGCACTATCGACATATGAACGACATCACACTAAAAATCATCAAGAGAGGACTTAGGACAATAACGTATAAAATTAGGAACGCGAGTCTAATCCTTTGTGGACTGACTCTGCTTGTTTTTTTAGTAGGGGGGTCTTTTACCAATGAAACATCATCCTTGCGGACAGCGATTGTATATTCTTTTATTTTTTCTATCGTGATGTTATTTGTTGCATTGCTTCTGTCCGGCTGTCTCCTTTATAAGCAGCACATTGCAGATATTTCCATCAACGATGAGAACATCATTTTCTCCAGCAAGCTGAGAACAACAAAACTAAGCCGACTTCAAATCCTACTGAATTCTGATATATTTGAATTCGAAAATGCAAAGGTGAAGCCGGACGGCATTGATGGAATATTAAGGACAGGAAATCAAGTTGTCTCTGAGGACTTACCACCAGAACAAAACCAATGGGAGTTAATTCTAACAAAAAAGAATAGAAGAGAATTGTTAGAGCTTAAAAACAAGGACGTTACTCTGACTCCAATGTTTAAGAAAAGACCACTATTAATGGAATCTCCAACGCGACTTTTAAGCACAATTGCAGACTTTGCGCATGGTTTGGGGTGACATGCTAGTGGCGAACAAATGTTACGCGATTTTCGAAGCAACATGGGAAAGTTGCTGGTCTCTGGTTGCACTGAATATTTCCCGGATGCTAAATGAATAAACGTGAAGAAGGGTATTTACTTTTGGGGCAAGCATTAGGTCATGAAACGATATACGCTTCTATTTTTATTCATAACATTCAGTTGTTCCGTCAAGAAACACGGATCAATCACTCAATCCACGAATCGTATGAAGAATCAGGGAATTTACTGGGCCTTGCCGTTGGGAACAACTCTGGATGAGTACAAAGCTATGTACAAGTTGGAGAATTACCGTTGTGAAACCCCTCAGTTCGGTACTGACTATGTGAATTTCGACTGCGCGGTTATTTCAAGTCCGGACTCGGACCAACTTGGCGATATGGATCCAGAAATCATATCCGCCGCCAAAAATAATCTGGAGATGGTAACCAGGATGATTCGGTCATATGGTATTCGCACAATAAATACCACCGGGCAATACATAAACCTTAAGGGAGACAAGGGAGTCTGGGAACTTGACCTTAAAAAGAATTCCTTGCCTCGTGACCTACGTATGGATTTGTTCCCTGAATGGAAAGTCATTTTGTTCAAAGTTACAAAAGAACCAATAGTGCTAAGGGACGTGTTGATAACGAAGCATGACGTGGAGAATTACTTTGAGATTGCGAAGTAATACCAGCCGCCAACAAAGCGTATAAAACAGGCCTGTGCAGACCTTAGCGACGAGCTTTCCGGACAATTAAGTAACAAGAAAAAGTGAGACGCAAAAGACTAATCATTTCGACAGTTATCTTCTTCGTGGCTATGTTGATCTGCCGCAATTATTTCTTCCGATGCGATTGATATCACTGATCTTTATGCAAGCAATACGCGTTATCCCAATCATTAACTGGGTGCTGGAAAAGCCTCTAACAAATGTAAAGCCCAAGGCCTGATAGGCGGGCATTTTGTTTATTTTTGCCCAACGCCACGGCTCGCAAGGCATCGTGGATTTGGTGACGTGTAATTACATCCGGCACCTTAATGTGAGTTTTAATGAATCAGGATACGTCGTTTGAAATTGGAACCTAAAAGACACTACCACTGGATCGACTTATTGAGGTTTTTATCTGCCTTGTTGGTCGTTTTAGCACACTACAGGGTAGAATTTTTTGTGGAATACGGACTGCTGCCGGAAAGTCAAAAAAACATATTTTCTCAGATTTTCTTTCTCGTAACTCGTTTCGGTGAAGAGCCGGTTTTGGTCTTTTTTGTGCTCAGCGGTTTTCTGGTCGGAGGCAGGGCGTTTCAAAAAGTTTTAAATAATGATATCGACGTCAGGTCATACGCGATCGACCGATCGGTCAGAATTCTTTTACCATTATTCGCGGCATCCTTATTTGTTATATTGATTGACCAGATAACCAATGTGCCGGTTCCCTGGAAAGACATCATCGGTAGTATCTTTTCGCTGCAGGGAATCATAACGCGGTTTGACTTTAATCCCCCCCTCTGGTCGCTGGCTTACGAAGTCTGGTTTTATATCCTCATGGCCTGTATTATGGTTGTTAGTAGAGGTAACGGAATGAATGCACTTTGGGCATTCTTAATTCTGGCCATTTGCACGTATGTTTTTGTGCATCTCAATACGATGTACCTGTTGATTTTACTGCTGGGCACCTTTGCTTTCTTTTTGCCACGTCAGGACGTAAGACTGCGCCAAATAAAAATCATCATTCTTGTTGTTCTTCTGCTCGGTTCATTCTTGTTGGTTCAAGCGACATCTGCATCTAATGCAATTTCTATTGATCTTGGATTTGTAAATCGGGAAATGGCGAGCATAGTTCTGGCATTGATAACTTCGCTTTTGGTGAATTTGTTAATCGTATCGGCGCCGGGGTCCAATGTCGGGAGGACAGTAGATAGACTCGGTTCTAAACTGGCTGATTTCTCCTACACATTATACCTTACCCATTTTCCGTTGATGAGTTTGCTTTCCTATTGGGGCATTCCAAAGAGCACCAGAATTGATGCAACTTCAATTTGTTATTATGTGGTTGCTGTATCAATCAGTTTATTGACCGCCTATTTGATCTATCTTGTTTCTGAAAAGCAGACTGACAAGGTTAAGAAGTGGATTAAGGGAAGGGTAACGGCGGAATGAATTGCTGCGAGATGCGGTTTTCGTACGAACATTAACCGGAAGGCATCATGCAGATAAATTCCGCCTCGGTTTGAAAATATATCCTGAGATGTTAAAGATGATAAACAAAAGATTTCTTGTGCTGATAGCACTCTGCATTTCAGCTTTCCCGGCGTGGGCTCAGGGTGTTCAGGAGATTAGCCTGGTTTTTCAACATTCACTGCGAATTCCTAATCATTGGATGGAGATAAAGGCAATCAACTATAATGGGAGGTACGGACTTTCAGTCAAGGTGAATCCGGCGAATGATGACCCTGAATGGACCAAAACAAAGATTGATACCATGTATGCCCTGACTGAGGCGGAGTTTGTCCGTCTGAAGGAGATGGTGACTTCGATCTCAACTAAGGATTTGATGAATGCAATGACTGGCCTTGGAGAAGATGGCACTATCTGGCGGTTGTCATTTGGCGATTTCCAAACCAAAATTTCTTTCCGGGTGTGGTCCGTGGACTACGATACAAAAAAGCGTGGACTCGAACGATATGCAGAGACTTGTAAGTATATGATTGAACTTGCAGGGTTAAAGTTCAGGAAGATTAGGTAACTGCGTGCGGTAAAATCAGGTGCCTCTTTCCTCGGCACATTGTACTTCGGCACAGGACGCGTCCTCGAGATAAAACCACGTAGAAATGCGAACGTTATGGCTATGAAACAAGAATCTCACCTGCTTCAAATATTGATGGGTTTGTTTTTTATCTTTTTGGTTTTTGCAGTGGTTGTGTTACTTCCGTTGTTCATCCAGTTTTTAAATCGGAAAGACAAGAGACTAAAGTTTCTTTTTTTAATACCACTAGGCTTTCTGGTGAATTCTATTTACGCGTCTGTTTATCCTCCGGATAGTTTCTACCGGCAGGACTTCAAGGAGGTTACTGGTGTCGACTTTCCTGAATCCGGGCAAATTGTTTTTAAGACTGCGAGTTTTCCGGACCAGCATGGGGATTACGGGTCGGTTTCAATCATCAAGGTTGATAGAGAGTTTTTTGATAAGTTGGATAAACATCTCATCGCCAAAGGTCTTACAATTGTGTGAAATCGTTTGGCTCCGCCGAACTGACGACTGCGTTAAAGGAAATTGAAGGAAAAACGATTGAAAGAGAATTTTGTGTCGAATACGGACCAGGACTCTATTGCTACGTTGCTTTCTTGTCGGACAAGGAGACTTTGATTGTGTACAAACACAAGGGATGACGGGCGACAACAATATCTAAATCCTGTTTATGCAAGAAAAAAGAAGGCCGGGTTAACCGGCCTCCTTTGTATCATCTGATTCCATCAAATCACCACATTCACAATCTTCCCCGGAACGACAATCACTTTCTTCGGTGGCTTGCCTTCAGTCCATTTGCCGACAACATCGGAAGCGAGGACTTGCTTCTCAATTTCTTCTTTGGGGATATCCAACGCAAATTCCATTTTCGCGCGGACCTTTCCATTGATAGAGATTGGATATTCGAAAGCGCTTTCTTTCAGATAGCTCTCGTCAAAGGTCGGGAACGACGCTTCAAGAATCGTTGACGAATGCCCCAGCTGTTCCCATATTTCTTCAGCAATGTGTGGTGCGTATGGTGCCAGCAAGATGGTTAAAGGTTCAAGGATATCACGCTTGCTGCATTTTCCGGAGGTAAGCTCATTGACACAAATCATGAACTCACTCACTGAAGTATTGAATGAAAAGTTTTCAATATCCTGCTGAATTTTGCGAATCGTCTTATGCAGAATTTTTAATTCTTCTTTCGTCGGTGCCTCATCAGTTACGCGGAAGTTGCCTTTGTCGTCGTGGAAGAGATTCCAGAATTTCCGGAGGAACTTGAACACGCCGTCAATACCGTTGGTGTTCCACGGTTTGCTCAACTCCAGCGGTCCCAGAAACATCTCATATAATCTCAGGGTGTCTGCTCCGTAGTTATTGACAATATCATCGGGGTTGACAACATTATATTTCGACTTCGACATCTTCTCGACTTCCGTTCCGCAGATGTATTGATTGCCTTCAAGAATAAATTCAGCGTCGGCAAAATCGTCTCTCCATTTTTTGAACCCTTCAATATTCAGTTCATTATTATCCACCAGGCTCACATCCACATGGAGCGGAGTGACTTCGTAGTCCTTGCGCAGGTTATACGAAACAAATTTCTTCGTTCCGTTAATGCGATACACAAACTTGGACATCCCCTGAATATGTCCCTGGTTGATCAATTTTCTGAACGGCTCTTCCGATTCAACAAAACCAAGGTCCTTCAATACCTTACACCAGAACCGCGAATACAGCAAGTGCCCTGTTGCGTGTTCGGAACCACCGATGTATAAATCCACATCCTTCCAATAGGCCTGCGCTTCCTTACTACAGAATGCTTGGTCATTATTGGGATCCATATAACGGAACCAATACCAGCTCGAACCCGCCCAGCCGGGCATCGTCGTTAATTCATATTGAAACTTTCCTTTGTATTTCCAATCCTTCGCGCGCCCAAGGGGTGGCTCGCCGGTTTCTGTTGGTTTATATTGATCGATCTCGGGCAAGGTCACCGGCAATTCCTGCTCATCCACCAGTCTTGGAATGCCATTTTCAAAATAGACCGGGAACGGTTCGCCCCAGTAGCGTTGTCTCCCGAAGATGGCGTCGCGCATCCGGTAATTGATTTTTCCTTTACCGATTCCCATCTGTTCAAGCTTTCGGATGCCTGCGTCAATGGCTTCGCTCACGGTCATCCCGTTCATGAATCCGCTGTTGATGATCTTTGCGTCCCAGCTAACAAACGCTTCTTCTTCGACGTCCGGTCCTTCGACAACTTTCAGTATGGGTAAATTAAAATGCTTCGCGAAGCGATGGTCGCGTTCGTCGTGACCAGGGACAGCCATTACTGCACCAGTGCCATAACCTGCCAATACATAATCAGCTATCCAAACCGGAATGCGTTCTCCATTGAAAGGATTGATGGCATAGGCGCCAGTAAACGCACCACTCACGCGCTTCACTTCACTCATCCGTTCGCGTTCACTGCGATTCTTCGCCATGTCGACATAGGCATTGACCGCCTCGCGTTGTGCATCGGTGGTAATGGATGCAACCAATTCATGTTCGGGTGCAAGCACGAGAAACGATACACCAAATACCGTATCGATGCGTGTGGTGAATACCGTGATTTTTTCGCTGCTGTTCTCCAGTGTAAAATAAAATTCAGCACCGCGTGATTTACCAATCCAGTTGCGTTGCATTTCCTTCACCGGCTCTGGCCAGTCGATGGTATCAAGGCCGCGCAGCAAGCGCTCGGCATAAGCCGTGATGCGCATACTCCATTGCCACATCTTGATGCGCTCGACCGGAAATCCACCGCGCTCTGAAACGCCGTCTTTCACTTCATCATTCGATAACACCGTTCCCAGCGCGGCGCACCAGTTCACCATCGTTTCACTGAGATAGGCAATACGGTATTTCTGCAGGAACGATTCGCGTCCTTGCTCGTCCAGTTGTTCCCATGTCTCGGCAGTTATGATGGGTGTGTCTTCATCACATACCGCCTTGATGTTCTTATTCCCTTCATTGGAAAGGATGGTGATTAATGTATCAATCGGTTCTGCTTTGCCGAGTCCGTCGGCTGTGTTCAGATGATACCAGCTGTTGAAGAGTTTAATGAATATCCATTGCGTCCAGCGGTAATACTGAGGGTCACAGGTTTGAACTTCGCGGCTCCAGTCATAGCAAAATCCAATCTGACGAAGTTGTCTCTTGTAGGTCTCAATATTCTTCGCCGTGGTAATCGCAGGGTGTTGGCCCGTTTGGATGGCGTATTGTTCCGCGGGTAATCCGAAGGCATCGAATCCCATCGGATGCAGCACGTTGAAGCCCTTCAGTCGCTTGTAGCGGGATACGATGTCGGAGGCTATGTATCCCAACGGGTGGCCTACATGCAAACCGGCGCCGGAAGGGTAGGGGAACATGTCCAGGGCGTAGTACTTTGGTTTCGACGCCGTTCCGGGAGCCGGGGTCACGACCTTGTAAACGCCTCTTTTTTCCCACTCATTCCGCCACTTCTCTTCAATTCTTTTGATTTCGTCTTTGCTGTAATCTGCCATCGTTCTGAAAAATGAGCGACAAAATTAACGATTCCTGCCATACCGGAAAGGAATTCTCTCCCGGCCGGTTTCCGCCGACGACAGCTCGGTCACCTGCCCCGACAGTTCAGTCACTTCTTTTATGTGCTCGTGGCGCCATCCGGCATCTTTGACCCGGAACGACAAATAAACCAATGCGCTTTCTCTTCATCATCGGACTTCTTCCTTTTTTGGCCTCGGCCCAGACACGCATCAGCGGTGTTGTCATCGACGACCGCGGGATGGCGATACCCCTCGCTAATGTACTCCTGGCAGATACGTATGACGGGGCTTCGACCGACAACAATGGCAAATTTGACTTCACCACAAGCGAGACCGGAAGCAAGATGCTCATCGTTCGCTTTGTGGGCTACCACGACAATGCCACAACGGTCATGCTGGATGGTAAACCGGTGCAGCTCACGATAACCCTGAAGGAGATGATCAACGAGCTTGAGGCGGTGACCATCTCTGCGGGCTCCTTTTCCGCTTCAGATGATTCCCGAAGGACAATTTTTAAGGCGCTGGACATTGCGACCACGGCGGGGGCGACAGCCGACATTGCGGGTGCGCTCAATACACTCCCGGGAACGCAGAAGGTGGGTGAGAGCGGCCGTCTGTTTGTACGCGGCGGCGACGATCAGGAAACGCGCACCTTTATTGACGGCATGGTGGTACTGGATGCATATGGTCCTGCAGCGCCGAATACCCCATCACGCGGACGATTTCTTCCCTTTATGTTTAAGGGAACAAGTTTCAGTACGGGCGGATATTCCGCTGAATTTGGTCAGGCGCTTTCATCGACACTTGCGCTGGATTCGAAGGATAATGTGGAGACAACGCGAACCGATATCGGTTTGTTAAGTGTCGGTGCCGACGTGACTCATGCACAGGCTTGGAAAACAGGCTCGGCTGCGGCAAAAGTACAATACACCAACATCACTCCGTACTTTGGTTTAATCAATCAGGAAATTGATTGGAAGAGACCACCCGTTTCTACAGAAGGTATCGTATCGCTGCGTCAGAAATCCGGAACGCACGGCATGTGGAAAGCGTATGGCAATTTTAATCATTCAAACTTTTCCCTCTACCGCCACAGCATCGACGAGCCTTCTGTTAAGTCTCTGTACGATCTGACCAATACCTACCGCTACGGCAATGTGTCGTACAAAGACGTGCTGAATGAGAACTGGAGTATTCGGACCGGTTTATCCTACACCTTGATGAAGAACAACATCGACTCCGATGATTTTTCAATTCTTGATCGGGAAGCAGGCGTGCACGTGAAGGCTGTTGCCGAAGGTTCTTTAAGCGATCACCTTGAACTCAAGGCAGGTACGGAATGGATTGGACGCCGCCATGAATATGACATCCGTGAGCAGGCCGAGTGGAATGTTCATGAGGACATCACCGCTGCCTTTGCAGAAACGGATGTATATCTCAGCAATAATTTTGTGACTCGTGCAGGTGTTCGCACCGAGTACAATGCAATGATGGATCAATGGATTGCCGATCCGCGTCTCTCTGTAGCGTTAAAGACGGGCTCACAGGGACAAGTGTCTGCGGCATGGGGAACGTTTCGTCAAACGCCACGAAACCAGTGGATGAGGGTTCAGAAATCACTGCAATCTGAGCGCACGGAACATTTCATTCTCAATTATCAGGTCGTTGATGACCGGAGAACTTTTCGTGCTGAAGTCTATTACAAGAAATACAACAACCTCATCCGTTTTGAAAACGATGCGGCTCTTGCTAACAATTCAGGCAGCGGATATGCGCGCGGCGTTGAACTGTTCTGGAGAGATAATCGATCGGTTAAAAATGTGGATTATTGGTTGTCATATTCCTTTTTGGACACGGAGCGCAGGTATCTGGATTTTCCTCAGTTCGCAGCACCGGCTTTTGCTTCTGCGCATAACTTCTCCGTTGTGTACAAATATTTCATTTTCAAGTTGAAAAGCCAGGCGGGCCTTACGTATTCGTTTGCTTCCGGCAGGCCGTACTTCAATCCCAATGACGATGGATTTCATGCGCAGCGCACACCCAACTACGCCGACCTCAGCTTCAACTGGAGTTACCTGCCAAAGCCGAATGTCATTGTCCACTTTTCCTGCACGAATGTACTTGGAAGAGACAATGTGTTTGGATATGAGTACGGCAATCAATTGAACGATGATGGCGTGTACAACGGCCGGGCTATTCGCCAGGCGGCCAAACGCTTCTTGTTCATCGGTGTCTTCATCACGTTGTCAAAAGATAAATCAGTGAATCAATTACCCGTATTATAAATGAAAATCAATATGAAAAAGAAAACAATCACCATCCTGACCATGCTGTTCGTGGTACTTTTTGCAAATGTTTCATTTGCCAATGATAAGTTTAAGGAAGCGATGCTGCTCAACATCAAAGCAGTGTATGAAGCTAAAACCCCGGAAGCCTATCAGTCAGCCATCAACACCTTCGAGCGCATTGCCGAAGCAGAGAAAGGAAGATGGGAGCCTTATTATTACCAGGCTTTTGGTTATGCGATGTTGGCCAACGGGGAGCAACAACCTGCCAAAAAAGACGCTTACCTGGACCTGGCGATGGCCGCGGTTGATAAAGGCAAGCGCGTGAAGGCAAACGAATCCGAGCTCGTGGCGCTTGAGGGATTTATTTATATGATGCGCGTGACTGTTGACCCGGCTTCGCGCGGTGCAAAATTTTCAGGGATGGCGGTCACTGCCTATCAAACTGCCATTCAAATGAATCCGTCCAACCCGCGTGCACATGCCATGCTTGCGCAAATGCAGCTGGGAACTGCCCGTTTTTTCGGATCGTCTACCGATGAAGCATGCCGCACAGCAGATACTGCGCTGGCTAAATTTTCGGAATATGTTTCTGATAACGAGCTTGCACCGGTATGGGGCAGAGGGATGGCTGAGTCGGTAAAAAAGCAGTGCAAATAAATATTCAACATGATGTTGACTGACGCTGAAAGAATTGCCGAACTTGAATCCGTGAATAACGCAACGCCTTATCGTTTCGATCGCTCATTCTGGCTGAAGCAGGTAAAAGATCTTTTCTTCTTCGCCCTGGCTTCAATTGCGCAGACCTATATCACTTGCCCGCGATGCGGTACGTTCTGGCGATTCTTTCAGGTCAGTATTTTTACTTTTCTGATGTGGGTCGTCCTGTGGAAAGGAAACTCCATCATCTCCACGTATCTCACGACTCGCATTCCCTGGCTTCAGTTTCCGCTCAGGCGCCTCATCATCGGCGTGGTTACAACGGTGTCCTACACGCTGTTGTCGATTCTCGGATTGATGACTTTTTTTGAGCTTGCTTTCGACTACAACTTCGGTGGCGGTTACCGATATACGCTCATTTTTGCCGTGCTCATCACCATTGTCATTTCACTGATACTGCACAGCCGGCAGTTCATGTTGAATTGGCGTAAGGCCGAACTCGAGCGCGCGAAGTTTGTCAAGGAAAGTACAGAAGCGAGGTATGAAAACCTGAAGAGCCAGGTGAACCCGCACTTCCTGTTCAATAGCCTCAATGCCTTAACCAACCTGGTTTATGAAGATCAGGATAAAGCAGTCAAATTCATCAAGCAATTGTCGGAAGTATATCGTTATGTGCTCGACACGCGGGAACGCGAAGTTGTATCACTACGAGATGAATTAACCTTCCTTAAGTCGTATCTCTATCTTCAGGAGATCAGATTTGGAGATAAACTTCGCATTCACAACAACCTGAATGCAACGGACGGACAGGTTGCGCCGCTCGCGCTTCAAATGTTGATTGAAAACGCAATCAAACATAACGTCATCTCCAGAGATGAACCGCTGGATGTTTTTCTCTTTGAGGAAGACGGATTTCTGGTCGTGAAGAATCGTATTCAAAAGAAACAAATGAGCGGAGAGCCGTCATCGGGTCTCGGCCTGGAGAATATTTCCAGACGGTACGAGTTCCTGACCAATCAAAAGGTTTCATGGAGAGAGGAGAATGGAAGTTTTATCGTTCGCATACCGATCTTAAAAGACGAATGAAGGTACTCATCATTGAAGACGAGTTGCAGGCTGCGAAAAGACTTGAACAACTGGTCAAAGAAATTATCGGAGATGCTGCTGAGATCTTGGATCAGATTGATACCGTGAAAAGGGCAGTGGCCTGGTTTCAACAGCATCCACAGCCGGATGTGGTGTTGATGGATATTCAACTGGCAGACGGATTAAGTTTTCAGATTTTCGAACAAACTACCGTGAAAGCGCCGGTGATCTTTACGACGGCCTACGATGCATATGCGCTTCAGGCTTTCAAGGTCAACAGCATCGACTACATTCTGAAACCCGTTGACAAGGCTGAATTAACACAGGCACTCCGCCGTGTGGAAGAACGACTGACACCGGTGCTTCGGCCCGACGAGATGTTGGTCAAAATGCAGGAGGCCATGGCGATGCTGACGAGACGTTTCAAAACCAGATTTGTCGTGAAAGTGGGGGAGCACCTGAGAACAGTTGAAGTCGATGATGTCAAGTTCTTCTTCAGCCAGGATAAAACAAGTTTTGCTGTCACCGGTGACGCTCGAAATCACATTCTGGATTACACACTCGAAGAACTGGAAAAAATGCTGGACCCTGACAGGTTTTTCCGTATCAATAGAAAGTACCTTGTGGGAACGAGTGCCATTCAGGACATCATTCATTACACGAACAGCCGACTGAAACTCGTGTTAAAAGGAAGCACCGATAACGACATCATCGTCGCCCGGGAGCGCGTCCAGGAATTCAAAGACTGGTTAGACCGTTAGGCAAGTGTTGCCCTCATGATATTATCCTTCGTTTCGAATGTACTGCCCGGTCTTTTTGCAAGGATGATTGCTTCAACTTCCCGGATGGTGGGATAGTCTCCATGTCCGGTGAAGCAATGCGCGTCGTCAATCAAAATCACGTGTGTGAGCGGCGAGGCAAGGATTGCATCCAACTCCTCTATAATGGGGCAATCACGATCACCTTTCGCGGTGAAACCGGCAGAGTAATGACCGTCAAGCCAGAACAGCGTTTTGTTTTTTAGCGAAGGAACGATTTCATGAAGGACCTTTCCGCTATCGCCCTGCCTGATGGATACGTGGCGATGACGGGCGAAACGCTGCTGCGCTTTGGCGTGCAGGTCCTGGCTCAATTCTATAGAGATAATGGCATCAAAGTTCTTGAGCTGCGCATCCACCATGTCGCCGAGGTAAGTACCTGTCTCAATGAGTGTTTTACATCCGTGTGCGGCGCCCGCGTCGCTGATGATGCGTTGTTTGATAATGTGCGGCGGCGGACCTGAGCGGCCGTTGCGCTCCCATTGACGAATCAGGCGCGCATTCTTGTTGCGCTGATACACAGCGAGAAGCGGAGCAGGAAGAATATCGATTACAGCACGAGCTACACGGTAAATGAATTGCATGACTAAGGTGCTAAAACCCGTCGGCAAACATAACCAATCAAGATGTCTTTTCGGAAGGTGCGAAAACTATTGTTCTCAGCTGTTCGATGTCCGCCTGCTTCAGCGGTTTGGTAATGAATTGAATCACATTGGAGCTGTTCAGCGCCTTCTCGCGATCCTGACTGCTGCTGGAACTCGTCAACACGACAATGCGGACTTTCTTGCGGATACCGTCCTTAAGCTCGCTGAAGGACTGGAGAAATGAAAACCCGTCCATCTCAGGCATGTTGAGGTCAAGAAAAATGACATCAGGTGCGGATTTTTCATCGGCCTTGGTGAGCCACAACAGGGCGTCGTGTGCCGACTTGTATTCAATAAGCTGTTCAGAGAATTGATAAACCTCCAGAAACCGCCTCTGGATAAAGAGGTCGATGTCGCTGTCGTCAATGAGGACGGTACGTTCTACGCGATTCGACATAACCAAACTATAGATATTGGTTAAACATATAAAAAATCCGCTTAAATTCTATCAAAACCGCGAAAAATGTGAGACACAGATTTTTTACCGCGGGAAAAATGTGTTAAAATTGAACCTTCTAAACTTACGTTCTGCCATGAAATTGAAGCAAGCTTATTATCTGTTCCTTTGCCTGACCCTGGTTGCGGGTGTGTCCTCATGTTCTTCTTCAAAGGAAGACAAAGCAGCCAGCTCGGAAGAATTTGGCGAATCTGAAGAGTTGAAGTCTCAGATTGAGGATATCGTTTACAACATCCCATCGCCATCTGAAATTCCGTACTTATTAGAGGCAACAGGCGCGGAATTCAACCAGTCTTTAATAAACCCCAAGGAAAACGCATCAAAATACACTTCCCGCACGGATCGCGCAGCGATGAACCTGGGTGTGTATGCAGCTGATATCGGCTACCTCACTTCTTACGACAAAACACAGGAAGCAATCGACTACCTGAACGCATGCCGTTCGATTGCAGACAACCTGAACCTGACTGGTACATTCGATGAGTCTCTGCTGAAGGAATTTGAACAAAATATCAATAACAAGGACTCTCTGACCCGTCTGCTTGACAGAACCATCAAGAAGACAGAGATGTACCTGAAAGATGACAACAGAAACAAATTGTCTTCATTGGTAATTGCGGGTAGCTTCATCGAAAGCTTGTACATTTCAACTGGCCTCATCAAATCTTATCCACGCAATATTCTGCCTGATGATCAGCGCAATCTCGTGCTTACGCCCCTCATGCGAATCGTACTTGAGCAGAAGAAGTCTGTTTCGGAACTGGTGCAGATGCTGAGCGCCGTGGAACAGACTGAGCCTGTAGTTGCCATGCTGAAGGATTTGAAAGAACTTGAGCAGACTTATCAGCAACTGAATATTGAAGAGCAAATCAAAAATAACCGCGCAGACCTTGTGCTGACTGACAAAAATCTGGAAGGCATTACCAACATCGTTGAGCGCCTCCGCAAAGGAATCACCGGTTAATCAGCGAATTACCGTGAAGAAGAGCCGTTCCCTGGGGACGGCTTTTTTTTTGGTTTATTTTTCCCGGATGCAAGCACTGCCTGTCAATGTCACTTTTTTTTTGGGCTGTGTTGACTATCTTTAAAAGTCCTAACCTATACTAGAACATGAGCGAGTCGATACTGAAAGCCATCCTCCGATTATTTGCCCTTGTCGCCCGTTCCGGGGAAACAACTAGCAGCGAATCGGTCCAGATCAGAACGTTTCTGGAGGAACACCTCCGGCAATCTGCGGTAGACGGCTACATGAAATATTTTTCTGAATATTCGGCGTCGCTGAAGGAAAGCTCAGAAGAGCTGTTGCAAAAGCTCAAAAAAGAAACGGAACAAATTAACGCCGAACTCACGCAGAAGCAGAAGTGCATCATCCTGCTGGATTTGTTGGTGATCATGTTGGCAGACAACGTCATTTCTCCGGAAGAAGAGACGATGCTTCGGGTCATCAGTACAGGTTTTAAAATTGATGACAATGAAGTCGCTGCGCTGCGCAATTTCGTGACTGCCCGTGCGGCTGCGGATATTGGCCACGAGCAGATTCTGATTGTGGGTAAAAAGGACCAGGAGCACAGCCCTGCAAAGTTCATCCAGCGTGATCACTTGTCGGGGTTCGCTGCAGTTTTGCATTCGGCCCAGAACGACATGTATTTTGTGAAGTATGTTGGCCATACCGACGTATTGCTCAATGGAGTCCCCCTGGTGCCAGGCAAGATTTCTGTCTTTGCTGTTGGCAGTTTTCTGCGCTGGGACAAAGATGAGCCACTCTATTTCGGCAACGTCCAGGCGGTTTTCAAGAAGTTTGGTGAGCTGACGCGTACATCATTCGAAGCGACGAACATTACCTTCCGTTTTAAAAATGGAAAGCTGGGGCTTCGCAACGTGAGCCTTGCCGAAGAATCTGGTAACCTCGTGGCCTTGATGGGTGCAAGCGGTGCCGGTAAATCTACACTTCTTCATGTGCTCAACGGGACCGAAAAGCCTCACGAAGGTCAGGTGCTGATCAACGGAATTGATATTCACAAAACTCCTGAAAAAATTGAAGGTGTTATTGGATTCGTTCCCCAGGATGACTTATTGATCGAAGATCTCACCGTTTACCAAAATCTCTATTATGCAGCAAAGCTCTGCTTCAGCAATAAGTCGGAAACAGAGATCGACGCGCTTGTCTTGCGTGTACTCGAAGATTTAGGTCTCGCTGAAATACGCGATCTGAAAGTTGGCTCGCCCCTGAGAAAAACCATTTCTGGTGGTCAGCGCAAGCGATTGAATATTGGTCTGGAATTACTTCGTGAGCCAGCGGTACTTTTCTGCGACGAACCGACATCCGGTCTTTCTTCCAGAGATTCGGAAAACATCATCGACCTGTTGAAAGAATTGTCTCTGAAAGGAAAACTGGTATTCGCGGTGATTCACCAGCCTTCGTCTGACATCTTCAAAATGTTTGACAAACTTCTTATCCTGGACACGGGTGGTTTTCAGATCTATTATGGTAATCCTGTCGATGCGATTGTTTATTTCAAACGATGCATTAACATGGTGAACAGTGATGAAGGAGAGTGCCACGAATGCGGAAATGTAAATCCGGAGCAGATATTCAACATCATTGAAACGAAGGTGATTAATGAATATGGCCATTTTACCAACGAACGTAAAATGAGCCCGGAACAATGGAACCAGTTTTTCAAGAAGTCGGAAAAGGAGTTTAAGGTGGAGACATGCCATGATGTTCCGCACTCCACACTGGATATTCCATCGCGCATCAAGCAAACACACCTGTTCTCCCTGCGTGACTTGCAATCCAAGTTGCACAATACGCAGTACCTTGTCATCAATCTGTTAGAGGCTCCGTTGCTCGCATTCATTCTGGCGTATATCGTGCGCTGGTACAATGTGGATGATAAACTCAATTTTGGTTATACACTGGGCAAGAACCTGAACCTCCCGGCCTACCTGTTCATGAGCGTCATCGTGGCCTTGTTCATGGGGCTGACGGTAAGTGCGGAAGAGATCATCAGGGATAGAAAGATTCTGAAAAGAGAAGCCTTCCTTCACCTGAGCAGAAGCAGTTATTTGCTGTCAAAGATTTCCATTCTTTTCATGATCTCGGCCATACAGACGTTCCTGTTTGTGTTGGTCGGCAACAGCATTCTTCAGATTGAGGGTTTGTTCCTGCACCATTGGTTTATCTTGTTTACCGCTTCCTGTTTTGCAAACCTGCTAGGGCTGAATATTTCTTCTGCATTTAATTCTGCCGTCACGATCTACATCCTTATTCCATTATTGCTCATTCCGCAGTTGATCTTAAGTGGTGTGGTCGTGAAGTTTGACAAGCTCAATCCCAGCATTGGCAATAGTTCAACGGTTCCGTTTGTCGGTGACCTCATGGCATCGCGATGGGCGTTTGAAGCGGCCATGGTGACCCAATTTAAAGACAACAAATTCGAGCGTGAGTTCTACAAGTATGAAAAGGTGATGGCCAACACCGACTTCAAGAAAATCTACCTCATTCCCGAACTTGAGACAAAACTTCAGTTCTGTATTAATAATTTCCATACAAACGTGGACTCAGTGAAGACGCGTATGGAAAAAGAACTGGTCGTTTTGCGCAACGAGATCAACAAAGAACTGGAAGTGGTAGGTAAAGACAAATTTACGTACATGGATAAGTTGAATGTGGCTTCATTCGATTCGGCAACATTTATCGGAACCACTACATTTCTGGACCACCTGAAGCGTTTTTATATGCGCCGGTATAATGCGGCAGATCAGGAGAAAGAGAAGTTGATCAGCAGCTATACCAATACCCCGGAGAAGGAACGTGCTTTTGAGCAATATCGTGAAGCAAACCACAACGATGCGATTGCTGATCTGGTGAAGAACCTCGCAGAGACAAACCGGATAATTGAAAAAGACGGCGAGCTGATTCAAAAGATTTTCCCGATTTATAAGGAGCCGGATCCGGATCACATGGTGGATTTTGACGCGCAGTTTTACATGCCGGCGAAGCACTTCCTGAATACCAATGTGGATACGTTCTGGTTCAATACCGGTGTGATTTGGTCAATGACACTGGTACTTGCCATCGCATTGTATTTTGATTTGCTGAGAAGAATTCTGGAAGGATTCGGCAATCTGGCGAATACACGTCAGAGGAAGTAATGGAACGAACCCTGCCAGCGGACTGTTTCTTTAGTGAACAAATGGCAGCCAAAAAGTGATGTTCTATTTTTATTGAATGAGTATGATGACGAAAAGATATATGAAAACGTTTTTTCTTGTCTTGTGTGTGTTTGTATGCGGCGCAGGATACGCACAACATAAAACAGTAGCGCAGGATCTTTCCGCAGAAGAATTCAAAGCAAAACTCGAGGCGACGAAAGACGCGATACTCATCGATCTGCGTACGCCTGAGGAGGTTAAGAAAGGAACATTGCCGAACGCAATGGTCATTGACTTTTTTGGAAAGGATTTCGAAAAGAAGTTTGCTGCCCTCGACAAGAATAAGACTTATTTCATCTATTGCGCTTCGGGCGGTCGCAGTGGCGAAACGAAAGAGCTGATGATCCAGAACGGTTTCAAGGCAGTGTTTCACATGCCTGAAGGATTCAATGGATGGTCACGCAAGAAATTACCGGTTGTCATCAAGTAACCTTCACATCGATTCTGCTTTCTTCAACACTTCCCGGATATAAGCCAATATACCGGAGCTGTGGTTCTCACCGGGCAGGGGCGTGTACGTGATAATTTCATCAGATGCTCCGTTCTCTCTCAAACGTCTTATCGTTTCAATCGTATTTTCTTCGGGTACAGTCAAATCAGCGGTTCCATGGTAGAAATGGATGGGAATTCGCGGAACGAAGTCAATCGGGGATTCGCGCTCGAAGAGTGTTTTTAACGCCTCATAGTTTGCACTGCCTGCGCCGGCCTTGAATTCTCTTGTGAATAGGGTTTCCATATCGGTGGTTAATGAAGCATTGATTGCTCCCGGTGATTTTGTGCCGGTCATCAGCGAGGGGATGCGCGACGCATAAGGCTCACTGAAAATCAATTTCAGAAGTTCCGGTTTTTCATAGTACTGTTGAAAAGCATAGGCGAGAAATGCGAGATAAAACGGCTGGGAATAACTTCTTTGTGCAGTGAAATAAGATTGTAAATGAGTGAGATCGTATCCTCCCGCCGCAGGGAAGGAGGCCTGCAGGTTTAACCCCTCAAGGGGTTTTGCTTCAATTGCTTTATGCGCGGCGAGCGTGATGTACCCACCCTGAGAATAGCCGGCCAGCAAGAGCTTACCGTCGAGTTTCAATTGTTCCTGCTCAGCAAACTTCTTTGCTGCTTGAATCATATCCACAACGGCATTCGCAGAGGGTTCCTCCAGATAGTAGGGATGAAAAATTTCCTTGCTTGCACCCAATCCAATCATGTCGGGAACCAATGTCATGCGCCCTGTGGAAGCCAGCGCCGCATACACAATGGTATTGTAGCTTGACAAAGGTTGTAGTGATGGGGCTTCGGATTGGAGTATCATCGTTCCTCTTTGAAAAGAGATGACCCCGACTTGAGCAGCGGCTTTAGGAACAAGTAATAGTCCTGAGGCAGTAATCGGTTCGCTCTTATAAGTTGATGGATACGATAAGGCATAGACGTCTACATCATATTGCAGCTGCGCAGCAGGAACGTCAGTCAATCCGGAGATGCTGATTAGATACTGTAGTTCTTTTGCACGAATCGTTCCCTTATGATTGACTTCGAAAGGTTTGGTGGATTTCTGCTCGCCGCCGTCGTCCGTACAACCGCTGAACACCAGAAGCATGGCGATGATTTGTTGAATCGTATATCTCATCAATCGCGAACGAAAACGAGAAATAATTCGTGCGGATAAAATAAAAAAAAGGCTGGCCGTGTAGAACGACCAGCCTTTTGCTAAGTAATAAGTATATCAGTTAACAACCGGGCTAACGGGCACCGGTACACTTTTGTATTTGGTGATATTAACCGACGGTATTGTTGAACCAAACTTCTGGTTGATCGCATTAATAAAAATTTTTGCGATGTAAGCAGAACCTTTGTTGTTCGGATGCACACCATCTTCTGAGAACAAGCCGAAAGGAGGTGTGAAGGTTGCATTGACAGGTAATCCATCAACGGACGTAACGACTCCATTCACCACATTATTGAATTCGAGGTTCATGTCCGCCAAAGCCAGTCTGGTGCTGTTGGTGTTCACCACTGCCTTGATGTGGTCGTTAAATGCAGTTGTCCGATCTCTGATCTCGGTAACTTCGGTCGGTATCAAAACGAATTGGTCAGCCAAAGGAACCGATACACCGTTCACCGCCTGAGGATTGCCTCCGACAGTTGTTCCGATAACAGAACCTGCACTGAGCGTGATGTAATCAGTCGCCGTAGCCTGACGTGAGCGCTGATAAGGAACCAGTGCAGCTCTCGCCGCATCAGAAGGAATTTGTCCAATGCTGCGCAGATAATCAAACACAGGACCCAGATCAGTTAATGATTCGTCAGCGATGAGAATTCTGTTGTTTGTAGCAGCTGCAAACGACACTTTACGCGCTTCCAGATCGGCGGCATTCAATCCAAAGTTGGTCATCAGCGAGGCATTACCCTGAATCGCAGTGAGTATCGCATTAAATCCAGCGAATCCGGCATTTACTGCAGCCGCAGTTGGTGCATCCATCGGGATCGCATTAAATCTGACGGTTCTGAAGAAGGGGATGCTGGTCACATCAGGAATGGTGGCAACAATTCCCTTCAGGTTCGCATTGGATGCAAGGATTGTATTGATTGCCGTGGTGTACTGGCCCTGGAAATTGGCAACGCTCGTCAAAGGAATTGCTCCTGATGCGCCTGTCGTTGCGTAACCGAGCACGTCGTTGTTACCCAGCCAGAACGAGAAGAACGTCGGATTTGCCGCGAGGGCATCACCAATTATCGTGGATGTACCAGGGTTGGATGCGAATCTTTGATAATAAGGATTGAACGCCGGATTGCCGGTCGAAGGACCACCGGTCAGTGGCGTAAGCGCCTGGCCCAAAAGAATTCCAGGGACACCAAAATTGTTCAAAGCGGTCTTGTCTCCGGTAAATGCGCTCAACGGATCAGCGGTGTTGTAAGGCGCGGGAACACCCGGAGTTCCTGCAGGGGCAGGCGCCGGAGTGCGTGGTCCTGTGCCGTCCGGATCGAAAAGGACGAGTCGTCCTCGGATGACCGGCGGAGCCGCAGCGATGTTTGAAAAGGTTGAATTAAATCCGTTGACGGAATTGATGGTCGGCTGGTCAAATGGATCGTTGGTGCTCACATAGGCAAAGTGCTCTGCCATGATCGCAGGGTAAGAGTTATTCTGACCCTCCGTGAAAAGAGCGCCCGACTGGAAGCCAGCCGTCAATGAATTACCGATGGAAACAAACTTTGTAAAGTCAGCGCTTCCTGGTTCACCGCTGATTTCAGCCGGTGGTGTGAGTTCCGGAATTTCCTGCTCGCACCCGAACACAAGTCCGGAGGTGGCAAGCAATACGAGTAATTTATTCAGTTTCATAATTGATTCGCGCAATTAATTATTTGAAGAATTCATCAAATGTGATCGATACGTAGTACATCTGTCCTACAAACGGACCTCCGAGGTTGGTGCGGTAATCGCCACCGCCAATGTTGGTTCCGCCAATTTTGAACACAGACTTGATAGAAGGTACACGGTAGCTGACAGCAGCATCCAGTACACCAAACTCAGGGACGGTCCACTCTCCGAAAGAAGAGAACCAGTCAAAGCTTTCCTGCCATCTGTAGTTCACATTGAATCCGAGATTCTTCACTACGTTACGATTTCCGAAACCTACACTGAATTTATTGTTCGGTGTATTGAAGCCCGCATTGAACACGCGTCCTTCAACTTCGTCCTGAGAGAAATCTGCATAGTTGTAGTTGGCGTTGATGGTATATCCTTTTAATAAATTGTAAGTCAGACCGAGACCAATACCCCAAGAAGTAACATCGTTCGGTGAATTAGAGTACAAGCTGAAGATGGTACCTGGATTCAATGTAACACCTTGATGAACTGAAGGCGTCTTGCTAGCTACAAAGTCAGTTCCGATAAAATCGCTGTACATGTTGTAGTAACCGTTCAGGTCAACGAGCAGGTTGTTTCCGAACAATCCTTTGTAACCAACTTCAAATGCTTTCAACTGTTCTGGCTGAACGTATGGAACGTTGGTTTCCACCAGTAATGCAGGATTGCCGCCCACCGGAGTACCATCTGCAGGATTAAGTGATCCGCCAGATGCCTGGAATGCACGATAAGAGTCTCTGGTGTAGCTGCCACCGTTGTGAACACCGTAGCGTTTTGCATTTGCCTCTGTGCTTCCAAGGAGAATCGCATCGGAAGCAGGGAAGTAAATGAACTGCGCCTGTGTCTGAGGATTTCTGAAGCCTGTCTGGAAGGACGCGCGAAGGTTGTGATTGTCATTCACGCCATACACCGCTGAAATACGAGGTGTCACCTGGCCTTCAAAATTCTGGTTTTTATCGAAGCGCAATGAAGCGGTTAACTTCAAGCTACCAAATTGTTTCGCGATCTGAGAGTACACGCCATACTCATCAATGTTGATTCTGTCAAAGTTTGCCTCTGCGCGGGTAGTTGCACCTGGATCTTCGTTCAGGATGGTTCCGGTGGTGTAGAGGCTGTATCTTCTGAAGTTACCACCAACCATCAGATCGGCCCACTTGATTTTGTTTTTGAAGTTGTAGTTAAATTCACCATGATAGAGGCGTGACGCATCGCGGAAGGTTGCACCCGGAGGTGTTCCCTGAAACACTGCAGTACGTACAGAATCCACCAACTGACGGAAGGCTGTTGTTCCGGGTTCCGGTCTTGGTCTGCCTCCCGTAGCAGTGAGGTAGCCAACATCCGCCCACTGTCTGGCTGCATTATCATCACCTGCAGCCACGCCTGGGATGACACCAAGAAACGCCTGCGCGTAGTTCGGTGCCCATTGTGCTGCTGTCGGGCTGTATGCCTCGTTCATGAAAGAACCAAGCGCGAGCAAGTTGTATGAATCACCCGCGTCAGTAAGTGTTGCATAACCTCTGATGAAGAAGTTATCGCCACGCGCTTCGAGTTTGTGGAACTCTTGTGTGAATCCACGGAGCGCATATTTTGCATCGCCCTGATAGATGGCGTCGCCTGAACCGTAACGATAATTATACAACAATTCCACTTTTTCACTCACACGATAGTGGAGCGCGATATCTCCCTTGATGGAACTTGCATCATAGCTGTCAATGATGTCCTCTTCACGGAAGCCTGTACGACGAATGGTTCCGATGGCAGGATAAACCGCGCCAAGAGGAATCGATGCTTCGTCTCCATAAGTATTCACACCGTCAAAATCAGGGGTGTCAGAAAGGTCTGTTGTTGATCTTGAGCGGAGGCGATCCTGCTTGTAGTCGTTGCCCACCCAGTCTGTTGCCTGGAGGATGGAGAAGTTTACTTTGAACGCAAACTTGTTGTTGAACGATTTCGCGTAGCGAACGCCGAAATTGTAATATGGATTAGACTCGCCTTGAGCGTCCGATGTGGTGATACCACCCTTCATAATGGCGCTCAATCCCTGGAATTCAAATGGGCTTCTGCTGTTCATCAACAAAATACCGTTGAATGCATTGGGTCCATAGAGCGCAGAAGCAGCTCCTGGAATCAATTCCATGCTTTCCAAATCAAGTTCTCCGATACCAACAATGTTACCGGTAGGGAAGTTGAGGATCGGCGACGCGCCGTCCATGCCATCAATCCACTGAACGAATCGCTCGTTCGCGATGGTCGCGAAACCACGCGTGTTCACCGCGGGAAAGTTCATGGAGCTCTGTGTCACCTGCACACCCTTCACATTCGCAAGGGCATCAAAAGGTTCCGCTGCGGGCGATTGCTGCAGGCCGCGAAGGTCCAGCTTTTCAATCGTCACAGGTGATTTCAGGATGTTTTCTTCCACCCTGGAAGCAGAAATAACAACCTCCTGTCCCAAAACGGTCTGTTCTTCCATTTTGAGGTCAAGGGTTGCATTCGCTTCTGTGATTTGAATTTCCTGAGTCTTGTATCCGATAAAGGATAACACGATTGTCAGGGGAGGCGCGTCTGTTGTTTTCAGCGTAAAAGCGCCGTCTGTGTCTGTAATGGTTCCCAGAATCTTTCCCTTGATGACGATGCTTGCACCTGCTACAGGGCTACCTGAGCCGGCATCGGTCACCTTTCCGGAAATTGTTGTCTGAGCATAACCAACTGTGGCTGTCGTCAAAAAAAATAGGAACAACAACCACCCTCCTTTGTAAAGTTGCTTCATAAAGTTGCGAAGGGGTTAAGTACTTAATTTTTGGGTAATAAATTATAAGTTCGTACTGGCTTCCAAAGTACGAAATTTTACAAAATGTCGAAGAACCGGTAGAAAAATCGTTTGCAGAAAGATTAACCCTTCATTTCGTTGCGAAGATGCTGTACCAGCTTCTCGCACAGGGCATTGGTTTCCGCGGCCATATATTCGTCGCCTGTTGAGGTGAGCATGCTTTGACCCAATCCTCCAATGCAGTCAATGAAAAAGCGCTTCATCTCGTCAACGGGCATCTCCTTGGTCCAGAGATCAATGCGGAGTGTGTTCTTCTGTTTGTGATCCCATATTGCCACGCTAATGGCTTTCGTTTCCGAGAGATTTGGATCGGGCGCGTCTGTTGCTTCCCATTGAATTCTGTCCGGGATGTTTTTGTCGTCCAGCGTGACGGTAAAGTTGATTGATGATTGTTTCATATGGATTACTTCAAATTGCGCTGTCGCGCGTGGTACAGGTCAATAAAAAACTTCAAGGATTCCGGATTGCGGAGGGAGCCCGCGTTAATCACTTTTTGCGGATCGCGGCCCATGAGTATCTTCTTCACCGGCGTCTCGGTTTTCTTCCCGCTGATGGTATAGGGTATGTCGTTCAGTTCGATGATCTCGTCAGGAACATGACGTGGACTGTATGCAGACCGAATCGCGGTGGCTATTTTCTTTTTCATGTCTTCCGTCAGTGAAACGCCGGGTTTCATCTGCACAAACAAAGGCATCCAGTATTCTCCACCCTCCAGTTCGATACAAACGATCAGGCTGTCGCGTACTTCTTCCACATTATCCACGGCCCTGTAGATTTCGCTGGTGCCAATTCGAATACCACCCCGGTTCAATGTAGCGTCTGAGCGCCCGTAAATCACCACGCCATTCCGGGGAGTTATGCGAATCCAGTCTCCGTGACGCCAGATGCCAGGGTACATGTCAAAGTAACTTTCGGTGTACTTCCGAAATCCTTCATCATTCCAGAAGCCGACGGGCATGCTCGGCATGGGCCGGGTGATTACCATTTCACCTTCCTCGTCCGTTACCGTTTTTCCATCTTCGTCGAAGCAGAATAAGCTGCATCCCAGTGCCCGGCATTGAATCTCGCCCTGGTACACTGGCCACAACGGATTTCCGCCAACGAACGCACTGCAGACATCCGTGCCTCCGCTCATGGAACTGAGCCATACGGTGCTGCTTACGTGCGTATAAATCCATTCAAACCCTTCCGGAGGGAGCGGACTTCCCGTGGAGCCGATGGAGCGCAGTGTTGATAATTGAAATGATTTTCCGGGTTCAATCTGCGCTTTCATATTGGCCAGAATAAATCCAGCACTCGTTCCGAAATGATTAATCCCTGTTCGTTCGATCAGCCTCCATAACACATTCAGATCGGGATGGGCGGGACTGCCGTCGTAGATAATCATGGTCGCGCCTGCGAGCAGGGCACCATGAATGTAATTCCACATCATCCAGCCTGTGGTCGTGAACCAGAAACATTTTTCTCCTTTTCGAAAGTCGTTGTGAAACGAACCGTACTTCAGTTGTTCAAGGAGAATTCCGCCATGTCCATGAATGATTGCTTTCGGCAGGCCTGTTGTTCCTGACGAAAACAAAATCCACAACGGATGATGACAGGCGACGCGTTGAAAATGCAAGTCCTGAATGCCATCGTTCAACAGACTCTTCCAGTTTACCGATTTTGCAGCTGAGCGTGAGATTGCTTCGTCGCCGATGCAAACAACATATTCGATGGATGGAATTGCGCGAACGATCTCTTCAATAACTTGTCTCTTGTCAAATACCTTTCCTCCATAACGGTAGGAGGGGGTCGCGAACAATACGCGGGGTTTGATTTGTTCAAAACGGTCGATGACCGCCTGCGTTCCGAAGTCAGGTGAACAGCTCGCCCACACCAGACCAGAGGCAGCTGCGGCAAGCATGGCTGCAGTTGCTTCCGGGATACACGGCACAAAGGCAACAACACGATCGCCTGTTGTTAATCCGGCGTCGGTCAGAAATTGTTGAATGCAGGCGGTTTCATTCTTTAGTTCAGTCCATGAAACTTCCCGGGTCGTTCCGCCCTCATCGGCAAATACAATGGCGGGAATGTCGTTTGTAAAATTTCTGAATACGTGTTCCGCATAGTTCAGCCGTGTGCCGTCAAACCACGTACATGAGGGCATCTGTCCTGAGACAACTTGTTCAACTTGTCCGTCGTGCTGAATGTCAAAATAAACCCACAAAGTTTTCCAGAAGAAATCGCTGTGCGATACTGACCATTGCCACAGTTCGTCGTATCCCTTGAATTTTAAATCATAACGATCGGCAAGCCACGACATATAGTTGTGGAGGTTCGTTTGACTGGTATTACCCGGTGTCCAGATCAATTTAGGTTCTTGCATAACCGATCAGTTTTGTAATGCGTGTAAGGCGTTGATCTTATCTTTTGCAAGTTGGTTTTTCAAGGCATCGAGATCCTGAAACTTCTCATCGCCGCGGAGGAAGCTATGAAAATGAAGCGTGACGGTATCGCCGTAAATATCTTCATCAAAGTCAAAAAGATTGACTTCAATGACCTGCTGCGTGGCGTTTAAGGTAGGGCGCTTGCCGATATACAGCATTCCCGAAAATAATCGTTTGCCGATTGAGACGCGCACCGCGTAGATGCCGTCCATAGGGATCAATTTGTAAACTGAGTCAACCTGTATGTTGGCTGTTGGATAACCAATTGTTCTTCCAATCTGATCACCTCTCACGACCATTCCGGTGAGGCTGTAATTTCTTCCGAGAAAATGTCTTGCCTCACTGACATCGCCGCGCTCGAGCGCTTCGCGGATGCGCGTCGAACTCACCGCCACATCGTCGATGAGTTGTCTTGGAATTTCTTCGACTTCAAATCCGTAGGCTGGCGCATTGGCGCGCAGCTGTTCGAAACTTCCCTCCCGATTTTTGCCAAAGTGGTGATCATATCCAATAACAAGTTTTCTTGTTCCGATTTTATCGATCAGAATTTTCTTCACGAACTCGTCCGAGGATAACTGAGAAAAATCTTTAGTAAATGGAATTCGAAGTAAGTGATCGGTGCCGGCATCTTCCAGCAGAAGTGCCTTTTCTTCGAATGTATTCAATAATTTAAGGCTCGTATCTGCCGGATTGAGTACCATGCGCGGATGCGGCCAATAAGTAATGACAACGGTCTCTCCGTGAATTGAGTTTGCTGATTCGCGCAGGCGATGCAATATGGCCTGATGTCCATGATGAACACCATCGAAGGTCCCGCTGGTGACAACAGCGTTTTTTATTTTTTCAAAATGTTCGATTCCGTGATAAATCTTCATGCGCTAATCTCATCAAGGGAGACGGCGTCTTCGAGGCGGAAATCTCCAATGCGTGTCCTGCATAAACTTGCCAGGTAGGCACCGGTTCCGAGGGTTTCGCCGAAGTCGCGTGCTAAACTACGGATATATGTGCCTTTCGAGCAAACGACCCGAAAGTGAACTTTTGGTAATTCGAAATGAGTAATTTCAAATACTGAAATCTCAACTTCCCGTGGTTTTAGTTCGAGTTCGCGGCCTGCCCGCGCAAATTCATAAGCTCTTTTTCCATTTACCTTAATTGCCGAATGAAGTGGCGGCAACTGGGAGATGGTTCCCACAAATCGGGCTGCGGCCTGCCGGAGGTTTTCTTCGGTCAGGTGGGTGATATCAACAGGCTCTGTAGGCTCTGTTTCTAAATCGTATGATGGCGTCGTTTGTCCCACGATGAAAGTCCCGGTGTACTCCTTTTCGAGTCCCATGAACCGCTCGATCTGTTTGGTCATCTTACCTACACAAATAATCAGCAGTCCGGTGGCCAGCGGATCAAGTGTTCCTGCATGACCAATTTTTTTGATTTTCAGCCGGTACCGGAGTTTGTTCACGACATCGAAGCTGGTCCATTCCAGTGGTTTGTCGATGAGGAGTACGCGGCCAGGATCTGTTGTCTCCATTACAGCACGGCTAAGTCGACTCCGAGATAGTAAAGTGCCAGAATAACAATACCGACGACGATGCGGTAGTACCCAAATATTCTGAAGCCGTGTTTCGTGAGGTAGCTGATAAAGGATTTGATGGCTATCATCGCGACGATGAACGCGACGACATTACCTACAGCAAGTGCGGTAATTTCCTGTGAGCCAAATGTTCTGCCTTCATCGAAGTAGTCTTTAATCGAGAGAACACATGCACCGAGCATGGTGGGGATGGCAAGGAAAAATGAAAATTCAGCAGCGTCTTTTCTTGACAGTCCCTGGGTCATTCCACCGATGATGGTTGCTGCACTTCGGCTGACACCCGGAACCATTGCCAGTATTTGAAACATTCCAATTTTTAAAGCAGTAGGGTACGTTATTTCTTTTGGTCCTGCCGGGTCGCGAAAAAGCTTGTCCATAAAAAGAAAGAACACCCCACCCGCCAGCAACATATATCCGACAACGTCCACGCGTTCCAGTAATGCATCAATGCGGTCTTTAAACAGCAAACCCGCGACTACTGCAGGGAGAAATGCGACACCAATTTTCCAATAGAAATCCCAGCGTTGGAAAAAGCGTTTCCAGTACAGAACCACAACGGAGAGAATGGCTCCGAATTGAATGGATACCGTGAACATCTTGGTGAACGGGTGCGTCGAGATGCCCATCAGCGATGAGCCGACGATCATATGTCCGGTGCTGGAAATGGGAAGAAACTCGGTAATGCCTTCAATAACAGCCAAAACAATCGCCTCAAAAACCGACATCAGATTTCCAGTTGAAATTACTTAGAAGGATTTTTCAGAATAGCGACGATCTCGACAACAAATCCGGCCATGACGATGATCGGACCAACGGTGAGGCCGAGAATTCCGAATCCGTGCTGCTCACCATCGAGTGCCATAACGGTGAAGCCAAGAACAAGAAGGACAATGCCGATGATCATCCACCGGTAATTCAATTTGCTAAAGGGAAGATTGCTCATAATTTCTTAATACAATTCATCTAAAGACATTTTCAGATATCGGTTCATGGATATCATCGTGCTGATAAAAGCAATGCTCGCTCCAAGGAAAACGAGCGTGCCAGTGAGTATCCACAACGTTTCAGGTTGATACAATACTTGCAGGTCAGGTATTTCACGCCGGCCATAATCTGCAAGAAGCCACACGAACCCACCAGCAAGGACACCAGCGATGATTCCATACAGGGTAGCATGGAAGAGGAAAGGTTTGCGAATAAACCAGTGTTTCGCTCCGACGAGTTGCATGGAACGAATCAAAAAGCGTTGAGAGAAAAGTGCGATACGCAACGTGCTGTTGATGAGTAAACCCACGGTCAGCAGCAGGACCAGTAATATGCCTGCCAGTACGAAGCTGATTTTAGTGATGTTTTCATTGACCGATTCCATCAGTCCGGCAACATAATAAGCCTGAAAAACACCGCTGATTTTTTCCACTTTCTTTTTAACGGAATCCATATTCAGCGTCAGCTGTTGCTCGCCGCGGATGGATACGAGATAAGCATCATGCAATGGATTTTCACCCAGTAGTTTGGTAAAGTCTTCGCCTGTTTCCGCTATAAATTGTTTGGCAGCTTCTTCTTTGGAGACAAAGGCAAGTTTGTTTTCGCCATCAGTCGCCACAAAGGGAAGGGCGATGAGTTGATTTTCAATCTGGAGTCTTTGCGTAGGGGAGAGCCCGGAGCGCAGGTACACCTGCAACTTGACATTTTTTCTGACTTGTTGTTCCAATTGTTTGGAATAGGACATCAGCAGGCCAAAAACGCCAAGGACAAAAAGAGCAAGCGTCATACTCACGATGACACCAACAGCAGGAAAACCACCAAGCTTTTTCTTTCGAATCGACTTCTGCATGGCGCAATTTAGGATAAAAATGTGTGTTCCTGTAAAATAAAAAGCCCCGCTGAGGGGCGGGGCTTCTTGATTTTGCAAGTGCTTAATTTATCGCTTGCGGTACTCGTTCAATTTTTCAATTAATACCTTATCCAATACCGGCTTAAGGGGGGCAGTTGTTTTGCCCTGTTCAAGCAGGTAATAATTGTTTTTGTAATACATAAAGACGGTGCGCTCGTCTCCGGAGAAGAACTCAAGAATTTCGTACAGGTTCTTCTCGAAAGGACCATAGAGACGTACATCGTCCAGTTGCAGGCTGTAGTGGAAATTGAATTTCTTATTCTCTTTCTCCACGGTAACCTGAATGGTGGAGGCTCCAGACGCTGCCGAGCTGGCTGCAGGGTTATCCACTGAGGTATCGGTCTCGTCGCCCTCAGGTACAAAGGGCTGCACTTTCGGCGCAGGGTCTCCGGCAACGGTAGGGGTACTTTCGTTGGCCTTATTGGAAGGCTTTGTTTTCGGAGTTTCTTGATCAGGCTCGACGTTTTCGACAGGGGCACTTTGATTCAAGGCGGCAGGCTCGTCGGGTTGAACGACCGGTGCGGATTGATTTGCTTCGGTTTGTTCCGTTTGAGTTGCCTCCGCGGGGGCACTTTCATCGCCAGCTGGTTTCAGATACCAGACCAGAGCGGCGACAAGCGCAACGGTAAGGGTACCGGCTGAAATTTTAGCAAGGAGAGAAACGCCGGTTGGAGCCGGAATTTGAACATTCTGGAGCATTTGCTTCAGTTCTGCTTTTCTCGCATCCCGAATCCCTTCGACCATCCGCTGCTCAAATTTGAGCGCATCCTGGAGGTCTGGGTCTGCTGCCAATTGCGCTTCAAATGCGACGCGTTCCTGCGGACCCATCCGGTTCGCCAGGTAATCGTCTAAAAGTTCAAAATCTCTTTCTGTTGCCATTCCTTTAATCTAAAAAATCCTGTTCGCTATACTGAGCTCGAACGAGGTCATCCAGCTTTTTCTTGCACTTATACTTCTTTGTTTTTGCCGTGTCGGTGTTCGCAAACCCCATCTTGTCGGCTATGTCCTGCATGGAAAGTTCATCGAAGTAATAATACATCAACACCTTCTTACAGGTATCGCCAAGCTGATCGATGCATTTGGCGATGATTTTCTCTTTCTCGCTGGTTTCGGTGTCCATCATCACCGAACCGTCGTGTTCTTCGTTGGAGAGTCTCTTCTTTCTGTCCAGCTCTTTACGCCAGAGGTTTTGGCAAATGCTATAGATGTAGGTACTGATTTTGGATGTCAATACGAGATTACCGGACCGGGCTTTTTGCCAGAAAACAACGAGCGCGTCCTGGTAAATGTCCCTCGCTTCGTCTTCTGTTCCGCTGTTGGTGATGACCAGCTTGGTCATCATTCGGTAATATTTCTTATACAACCATTCAAGAGCCTTTTCGTCACCCTTCTTGATGCGGTCGAAAATCTCTTTTTCATCCATGCTTGAACCGTGTTTAGATACCATGAGGTGGAATCGGGTAACCTGTAGTTTAAATTATTTTAACAATGGTCAAGGCATTCTTTTCCAGACCTGGGTCCGGTAGAAGGGACCCCAGTAACCCCGCACTTTCAAATCTCCCTGCTCGACCCAGATTCGGCATCGATACACCCGTCCGGATTCCGGGTCCAGGATTTCGCCGTCTTCATAGGCGTCGCCGGATTTTTTGAGGCCTTTCATGATCTCCATACCAATGATTTTTTTCTTATAACGGAGGTCATCTTTGTCGCAGGCATCACAGACCGGATCGGGATCCTCACCAGCCAATGGAAACAATTTGATGATGCGACCGAAAATCTTTCCGTCCTTCTCGAAGATCTCAATCACAGACCTGGCCTCGCCGGTCTTGTCATCAATCGTTTTCCATTTTCCAACTACGGATTGTCCTTGCAAGGGAACGTGAACAAACAAGGCAAGGACGAGTGCAAATGCCTGAAACGATGGTGTCATGGTCAAAAATAGAAAAAGCCCCGCTTTTTTCGGGGCTTTTCCAACGGAATGGCTATCAAATTACTGAACCGGCTTTTCCTCTGCTAGAGGTGCTGCCTGTTCGGTCTTTACTTTTGATGTCTCCGCCGTGTGCGGCTTTTCTGAAATATGCGGAGCGATGATCAACGCGACAATCGACGTCAGCTTGATCAAAATGTTCATTGAAGGACCTGAGGTGTCTTTAAATGGATCACCCACTGTATCTCCGGTTACTGATGCCTTATGGGGTTCTGATTTCTTATAGTAAATCTGTCCATTGATTTCAACGCCTTTCTCGAAAGACTTCTTTGCATTATCCCATGCGCCGCCGGCGTTGGACTGGAACATACCCATGAGCACGCCGCTCACCGTCACACCTGCCAGCAAACCACCAAGCACTTCAGCGCCAAAGGTGAATCCAACAATGATGGGGACGATGATCGCGATGGCGCCAGGAGCAATCATTTCGCGAATAGAAGCTTCTGTGGAAATAGCAACGCACTTCTCGTATTCAGGCTTTGCTTTATACTCCATGATTCCCGGAATTTCGCGGAATTGTCTTCTTACTTCATTCACCATGTCCATCGCAGCGCGACCTACGGCCGCAATTGCCAACGAGGAGAAGATGAATGGGATCATACCACCGACGAAAAGTCCGGCAAGGACAGGTGCTTTATAAATATCAATTGCCGTAATGCCAGAGATTCCCACGAATGCAGCAAAGAGTGCCAGAGACGTTAACGCTGCAGAGGCAATGGCAAATCCTTTTCCAGTAGCTGCCGTTGTGTTACCTACCGCATCGAGGTTATCTGTGCGGTGACGAACCTCTTCAGGGAGCTGGCTCATCTCCGCAATACCACCTGCGTTATCCGCAATCGGACCGAATGCATCAATCGCGAGCTGCATCGCTGTCGTTGCCATCATACCCGCGGCTGCGATCGCCACACCATAAAGACCGGCAAAGGCATATGAGCCGATGATACCTGCAGCAAGTACAATAATTGGAAGAACGGTGGATTCCATACCCACAGAAAGACCACCAATGATGTTCGTCGCGTGGCCTGTTGCAGATTGCTTCACAATAGATTTGACCGGGCGCTTACCCATGGCAGTGTAGTACTCGGTAATGATGCTCATCAACGTACCGACTACCAGACCAATCACAATGGCAATGAAAACATCCGTTGAGGTGAAGGATACACCGCGGTGTTCAAGTTGCTCAGGTAACAAATATTTCACTGCAAAGAATGATGCAATAGCAGTCAGGATGATCGACGACCAGTTACCCAGGTTCAGCGCGTTTTGCACACTGTCTGTTTCTTTCTTGATGCGAACGAACCATGTTCCTACGATAGAGAAAACAAGACCAAGACCAGCAATGAACATGGGGAGAAGGATGGGAGACAAACCGCCGAAGTTATCGTTGGCGCTGATCTCTTGTCCGAGAACCATGGTTGCAAGAATCGTAGCCACATAAGAACCAAAAAGGTCAGCACCCATACCAGCCACATCTCCAACATTGTCTCCAACGTTATCTGCAATCGTCGCAGGATTACGAACATCATCTTCAGGAATTCCTGCTTCAACTTTACCCACAAGGTCCGCACCTACGTCTGCCGCTTTCGTGTAGATACCACCACCCACGCGTGCAAACAATGCAATCGACTCGGCACCGAGAGAAAATCCTGCGAGTACTTCGATAGCCTTCTTCATTTCAAGACCAGTGATGGCCGCGCCTTCGGGAACAAATACTTTTACCAATACTATGAACAGTCCGCCAAGACCAAGTACCGCCAGACCTGCCACACCAATGCCCATCACAGAACCTCCGGTGAAGGATACTTTCAATGCTTGTGCAAGGCTTGTGCGTGCAGCCTGCGTTGTGCGTACGTTGGCTTTGGTGGCGATCTTCATTCCGATATATCCTGCAAATGCAGAAAGGACCGCTCCGATGAGGAAAGCGATCGCAATGGTCGGATGTGAATCTTCCACAAGCGTTCCGGACCAGCCCAATAGAATGGCAGCGATCACTGCGAAGTAGGCGAGAATCTTCCACTCCGCGCGAAGAAATGCCATGGCTCCCTGCGCGATGTAGCCTGCAAGCTCCTGCATTTTAGCGTCACCGGCATCTTGTTTGGTAACCCAGGCCGACTTGATGGCCATGGCAATAAGTCCGACGATGCCAAGTATCGGAATGATGTAAACGAAGCTATTCATGATCTATGTGTTACAGAGTTAATTTTCGAACAGACGCTAAAAAAAACCATCCCGTCAATGCCAGGATGGCTGTAAAATTTGCGCAAAGATAGAAGAAGTAAGATAACGGCCAAAAAACGATTTTTCGGCTGAAATCGCCTTAAGCGATCCCAAAAAGTGCCTTCAGGGCAACCCACAGGCTTTTCTTGCGGGCGTCGTCCAGTTCTTCCAAAGCATCAGCCTTGACGATGGAGAAAGAATCTTTTTTGATGCTTTGATAAAGCGGCAATTCCTCTGTGTCAGCGCCGAAGACGATTACTCTGTCGGGGTTGTAATTCACCAAATTTTGTGCGGTCACATTGCTTAAATGCAGTATATGTACCTGAGCAATGCTGACGCGAACCGCAAGAAGAATTTTCTCAAGCAGTTGTTGTTCACGTTCCCCGATACTGCTCCAGGGTTTGTTGATGATGATCAAAACTGATGAACGGAAGTGGTAAACCTCTTCTTCGGGGAATAAATGTCTCAGGTAATTACTCGACATACTTATTCCTTTACGTCGAATATTGACTTCAGTTCAAGCGCATCATGTGGTTTCATTCGCCCGGAAAGAATCAGGCGTAACTGCCGGCGGCGCAAAGCGCCATCATACAACGCCTGCTCTTCTGCGGTTTCAGGAACAACCTCAGGAACATCGATCGGTCTTCCTAATTGATCGACGGCCACAAACGTGAAGTACGCGCTGTTGCTTTCTGTTTTCAGTTCAGAGGGAATGTCTTCCGCGTCGACGTCAATGCGCACTTCCATGGAAGAATTAAAGGCCCGAGTCACCTTCGCTTTCAGCGTAACAACATTGCCCAAACGAATCGGATGCTTAAACGAGATGTTATCAACAGAGGCAGTGACCACAATCCGGTTCGAATGTTTTTGAGCGGCAATGGCGGAAACAATGTCCATCCAGTGCATCAGTCGCCCGCCCATCAGGTTGTTAAGTGTATTGGTATCGTTGGGCAGAACCAGCTCGGTCATGCTGACAAATGACTCACGCGGAAATTTTTTCTTCTTAGGCATTAGTGCAGATTTTGTCTTTTGAGGTTTTCTAACGATTGCGCTGTGCTACTAAATGTTAGTTGGCACAAAAATCATAAAAAATACTTTGCAAACCACTGTATCATTTCATTATTTCGATGCAGTTCATTCATGCAACAGGCTGCAAACATATCACAATCCGTCCTCAGCATTCCCGCTGACTGCCGTCTGTTTGTTACCATGACTACAACAACTACCATCATTACGGGGTAACCCGTCTGCATCTCCATATCCCCCAGTACGTTCGTGTTATTCCAGGAGTAATGCCGTGACGTCATCATGCTAACTTTTTCTAAAACATCAATTCTTACAAAATACATTCATGAAAATTCTGAAGTTCGGAGGTTCTTCTGTCAGCACGCCTGAACGGGTGAATCACGTTATCTCCATTCTTCAACCTTATCTTAAAGGATCTGCAGCCGTTGTTTTTTCTGCCTTCGGCGGAGTAACGGATCAATTAATCCAAACCAGTGAGCTTGCACTTCGCGGTGATGCATCTTATCGGGAGAAATTAGCGGCATTGGAGACAAGACACCTCGACGCGGTACGCGCACTTATTTCCATTCAAAAGCAAAGTTCGATTCTCGCCCAGGTGAAAATCAAAATCAATGAGCTGGAGGATGTTCTGCATGGCGTATTTCTTGTCAAGGAGCGTACGCTGCGTACGCTTGACTATATCATGAGTTTCGGTGAGCGTCTTTCAGCTTATATCATTGCTGAAGTGATGAAAGATCGCGGCTTCGATGTGGCCTATCTTGACGCGCGCAATGTCGTTCGCACCGACGATCAGTTTGGTCACGCACGGGTGGATTTTGAAGTGACCAACAAACTGATTTCTGATCACTTTAAAAATCACTCTTCCGTTCAAATCATCACTGGCTTCATTGCAACTTCTACTTCCGGAGAAACCACCACGCTCGGACGTAGTGGCTCTGATTTTACGGCAGCCATTTTTGCCGGGGCACTTCATGCATCCAGTCTTGAAATATGGACCGATGTTGACGGCATGATGACGGCAGATCCGAGACTGGTAAGCAAGGCGTTTACTGTTCCGGAGATGAGCTATGAGGAGGCAATGGAGTTATCTCACTTCGGTGCGAAGGTCATCTTCCCTTCAACGATGCAGCCGGCGATGGTGAATCAAATTCCCATCTGGATAAAGAATACATTCAATCCGTCCTTCGACGGAACCTGCATTCATAGCGACGCCAAGAATGGAAAACTAATTAAGGGAATTTCTTCCATGAATAACATCAGCCTGTTGAATGTACAGGGCAGCGGACTCCTGGGTGTTGTCGGGATGAGTATGCGACTTTTTTCTGCACTGGGGCGAAACAAGATCAATGTTATCTTAATTAGTCAGGCTTCGTCAGAGCACAGCATTTGTATCGCCGTGGAATCGCGGCAGGCATCCGAAGCGAGACAAGCGATTGAAAAGGAATTTGTACACGAACTGCGTAATGATGAAATAGATGAAGTGAGCGTGCAGTCTTCGTTGTCCATCGTTGCGGTAGTCGGAGATGGGATGAAACACAGCCCAGGTACCAGTGGCCGTATGTTTTCTACCCTCGGCAGGAGCGGCATCAATGTGTTCGCGATAGCGCAAGGGTCAAGTGAGCGAAATATTTCCGCCGTGATTCGCCAGGAGGATGTGGCGAAGGCACTGAATACCCTGCACGAATCTTTCTTTCTATCTGATCGGAAAATGCTCCATGTATTTCTTGCGGGTACCGGCCTGATTGGAAATACATTGTTGCAGATGATGCATGAGCAATTTGACCGGTTGGCTGATTTGAACAGGCTTGAGGTTCGGGTCGTTGGAATGGCCAACAGCAAGAAAATGCTCTTTGATCGCCATGGTCTTCCTCCCAATTCTGCGTTGGATAAAATGAAGGGAGAAGGGGAACCAATGGTACTCGAAGAGTTTGTGGACAAGATGAAGCAGTTGAATTTGCCCAACAGTATTTTCGTTGACTGCACTTCCAGTGAAGAAGTAACTGCGCATTATGAGCGCATTCTCGACGCAAGCATCTCGATTGTAACGCCGAATAAGAAAGCAAATTCCGGTTCGTATGAAAAGTATGAGCGTTTAAAACGCACGGCCTTCAAAAGAGGCGTCCGGTTTTTTTATGAAACAAATGTTGGTGCAGGATTACCTGTCATCAATACCCTGAACGATCTTCTTCTCAGTGGGGATAAAATCATCAGCATCGAGGCAGTTCTTAGCGGTACGCTGAATTTTATTTTCAGCTCGTTCGAGCCGGGCATGAAGTTCAGCGATGTGGTGAAAGAGGCGAAGGCGAAAGGTTATACCGAGCCGGACCCACGCGACGATCTGAGTGGATTGGACGTGGCGAGAAAGATCTTGATACTCTCGCGTGAAGTTGGTCTGCCTTTGGAACTCAGTGATGTTTCCATTGAGAACCTCGTTCCTGAAGACTGCCGTGCGGTGGAATCTGTTTCTGACTTTTTCACCTGTTTGCAAAAGCACGATCAGCATTATGAAAAGCTGGCAAGCGAAGCGCAAAGCCGTGGAGAGAAACTTCGATATAAAGCGGTGTTGCAGGATGGAAAAGTAACGGTAGGGCTGGACGCAGTGGACGCGCAGCATCCGTTCTATGCGCTCAAGGGAAGCGATAACATCATCTTATTAAAATCAGAACGATACCATGAACGTCCAATGGTGATCCGCGGACCAGGAGCGGGTGCCACAGTAACGGCCGCGGGTGTATTTGCAGACATCATCAGAATTGGAAATTATGCGAATTGATCAAAAGACAGTGCGCGCATTTGCTCCTGCAACGGTGGCGAACGTCAGTTGCGGCTTCGATATATTTGGCTTTGCCGTCGATGCACCAGGGGATGAGGTTGAACTCACGCTGACAGAAAAACCGGGTGTTGTTATTCGGGCAATTCACGGTGATGGAGGAAGACTTCCGTTGCAGTCGGACAAAAATACATGCAGTGTTGCGGCCCATGCGTTGCTGCGCGAACTTCAATCACCCTATGGCGTTGAAATCGTACTGCATAAAAATCTTCCTCTTGGGAGCGGTATGGGGTCGAGCGCAGCAAGTGCCGTTGCCGCCCTTGTCGGCCTGAACCATCTTCTGGGCAGTCCCTTGTCCCGCACCGACATGCTTCCTTTCGCGATGGAAGCGGAGCGCATCGCCTGTGGTTCCGCGCATGCCGACAATGTTGCGCCGTGTCTGCTCGGTGGATTTGTACTTGTCCGTGGGTACGCTCCGCTTGATGTGGTGACCATCCCGACACCGGACGATTTGTACTGTACCCTTGTTCATCCTCAGATGGAATTGAAAACGGAGGATGCACGCCAGGTTCTCCGCAGAAGTATTTCCCTTCAGGATGCCATCACGCAATGGGGGAATATTGCCGGGATGGTGGCGGGATTGATGAAGCCCGATTATGCACTGATCGGCCGATCATTAAAAGACGTTATCGCAGAACCGATTCGTTCCATGTTGATTCCTGGTTTTCATGAGGTGCATCGGGCAGCACTGGAAGCCGGCGCGCTGGGTTGCGGAATTTCCGGATCAGGTCCAACAATTTTTGCGTTGTCAACTTCCCATACCGTTGCCGTTGAAAGCGGCGCTGCGATGCGTGCCCAGTTTGCAAGATTCACTTTAGAGAGTGAGGTCTTTGTGTCGAAAATTAACCCGGGAGGAGCGGGCATTCTTTCAAGATGAAATTTTACAGCACCAACAATACTCAACACACCGTTTCCCTGAGGGAAGCCGTGCTTCATGGACTCGCACCCGATCGTGGATTGTACATGCCGGTGACCATTCCAAAACTACCCAAGGAGTTTATTCAAAATTTGGGTTCACTAAGCTTTCAGGAAATTGCTTTTCAGATTGCGGAGTCTTTGCTGAAAGACGATTTAACGACGCACGAGCTCCGGCGCATGGTGGAGCACACCATCTCATTTGACGCACCGGTTGTGCCCGTTGATGATCAGATTGCGACCGTTGAACTTTTTCACGGACCCACACTTGCATTTAAAGATTTCGGGGCGCGGTTTCTATCTCAAATGCTGGCTCATTTTGCAACACAGGGTAACCGCGAGATCACGGTTCTGGTAGCAACGTCCGGAGACACGGGCAGTGCTGTCGCCAACGGGTTTCTAGGCGTTGACGCGACACGAGTCGTGGTGTTGTATCCGTCAGGGAAAGTAAGCGAGATTCAGGAAAAGCAATTCACCACGCTGGGTAAAAACATCACTGCAGTGGAGGTGGACGGTACCTTCGATGATTGCCAACGTCTGGTTAAAGAAGCATTCCTTGACGCCGAACTTCAACGTGAACTCATGTTGACTTCCGCCAATTCCATCAACATTGCGCGATTGATTCCCCAGGTATTTTACTACTTCCGCGCTTTTGCTCAGTTGCAGGCTCCGGCAAATTCAGTTGTCTTCTCTGTGCCCAGTGGAAATTTCGGTAATCTCACTGCGGGTTTACTTGCTCAGCGCATGGGTTTGCCGGTTCGGCATTTTCTCGCAGCCACCAATGCAAATGATATTGTTCCGTCATTTCTCCAGTCGGGACATTATCAGCCTCGTCCGAGTATGCATACGATCAGCAATGCAATGGACGTGGGCGATCCAAGCAACTTCGTTCGCATGATGAACCTCTTCAGCGGCGATCGACAGAAGCTCGCCAGTGCGGTCACGGGGTTTGCCTATACGGATGATGCAACACGTGCCGCCATGAGAGATGTCTTCCAACGGTCAGGCTATGTGCTGGATCCTCACGGCGCCATCGGGTACCTGGCACTTCGAATTTATCTTCAACAGCACCCAGGTGTCCCGGGAATATTTTTGGAGACCGCCCATCCGGGCAAATTCAGAGATGTTGTCGAGCAGACGCTGGGTAAGAAGATTGCGTTGCCTGAAACGCTGCTGCGCTTTCTTGATGGAACGAAATCCACGGTCCAGATAAAAAATGAATTTACGGAGCTGAAGAAGGTTTTGCTGGGGTGATCATTTGCCCCAGCCTTGTTCGCCGAGTAGCGGTACGAACGCAAAGTTGGGAAATTCCTCACGAAGAAGTTTTCCATCTTTTTTGCGGATGCGCAGCATCGATTGTTTGTCGCGATCACCGACCGGGATCACGAGAATGCCACCGTCAGCCAGCTGGTCGGTCAGGGCCTGAGGAACGACAGGTGCACCCGCCGTGACAATAATTTTATGGAATGGCGCTTTTGAAGGCAGCCCCTTGCTGCCGTCACCGTAGATGAAGAACGGCCGGTATCCCATCGCCGGAAGAAAATTCCGGGTGCGCTCGTACAGCACCTTATTGTATTCGATGGTGTACACCGTCACGCCCATTTCCAACAGAATGCAGGCCTGATACCCGGAACCGGTGCCGATTTCCAAAACTTTTTCGCCTGGTTTGAGCTCCAGCGCCTGGGTTTGAAAAGCTACGGTATAAGGCTGGGAAATCGTTTGTCCTTCCCCAATTGGGAAGGCTTTATCCTGATAAGCATGCTCCAAAAGGGCGTTTTCAAAGAAGAAATGCCGAGGTACCCTGCTGATGGCAGCGAGCACACGTTCGTCCTTTATCCCCTTGGTTTCCAGTATCTTAACAAGCTTATTGCGTAAGCCCCTCTGCTTGTAATTATCTTCCAGCATGCAATTTTGACACGGTTAAAGCCATTTTTTCCGGTTTAACAAAGTTTCTGAAAATCTTTAGGAAAATTCGAAGCTTTGCCTTTACTTTAAACTCTCTCCAAAACACAGTGACAAGCTTTTTGCCATAGCGTTTCCCTGTGTAACCTGCCTCGGTAAGATTGAGGTTCTCCTTAAAAACTGCTGGGGCAGGTATTCGGAGGGGTGTTTTTCACCTCTCCTTTTTTTTATCCCCATACTTTCCGCGCGTTATTTCCAAGGTCAACAGTCGTTTCAGATCGAGTTTCATCCAAAACTTCATCAATGATATAAAAAGATGATCAATCGAAGGGTTAATCGATCATCATTTGTTCTTCGACGATTGTTTTTTCCATCTTTTAATCCCAATGGCGAATGCTCTCGCCGGGTTTGTCTTCATCAGTGTTCGAATGTCTTCGTCCGGCATTCCTTTTTCCCTGAGTCGTGGAATCAACTTGGTAGAAATGGTCATGTAACCGCGAATGTTGCCACCGTTTTCCTTCGCTGGATCAAACCAGCCAGCGTCGTGTGATATCAATACCGATTGCAAGACATCTTGTTTACGCAACCATAGAAGACGCGAGGCATAGTCTTCCACGTTATCGTCATTCACGCCGTCCAGGCTGATCCATGCGCCTTCGTTTGCGGCTTGCACGTAGGTGCGCCAGTCTGATTCGTTTTGAGCATGTACCCAAATGAAAGCAGAAGGATGAACCCTGTTCGACTTCAGGATTTCAATTTGTTGCATGGCTGGAATTGCAGGCCCTGTATGACTCGCGATCGTTAATCCGGTTTTCGAATGGGTGAACGCTGCAGCTTCAATAAGTTTTGCGGATATGTCTGACAGTGGTCCGGGGTTAACGCTGATCTTCATAAATCCGGGTCGCACGTCGGTGCCTTCAATTCCCTCTCTGAATTCTCTGATCCATCGGTCTCCCAGCTGAACGGAGGTTTCTTCAAATACCTGCGGCGGGAGAAATCGATGATCAGACCCGCCATAGTAGCCCGTGTTGGTGATGATGTGAAGGCCAGACAGAACAGAAAGCTTTTTCAAAAGCGCGACATCTCTGCCCAGGAAGGCGGGAGTGCAATCGACGAACGACTGGATGCCGGCGTCTTTGATTTCTTTCAGCAGCGGTAAGATGGCATCAACAACCTTATCGCGGTCCCAGCGATCATAGCTGATGTTTGCAGCACCGACGAAGTCGACCAGAATGTGTTCATGAATTAATGTCAATCCAAGATCGCCGGACGAAATTCTGCCTTTTACGGTGATGATATTCCCGGCCGCGGCGTAAGGACTTCGGGCACGAAGCAGGGTCAGTACGGGGATTGATTTTAGAAAATTTCTTCGCGAGAGTGACATGGTGTTGTGGAATGTCGTACCAGCATAAAAATCAAAAGCCAATCAGGATAAATGGCGCCCAGTAATAAGGTGACGCATATTGATCGCTGCCGAGCATTTTTTGCTTCGCAGACTGAAGCGCTTCAGCGTAAGACTTATTCTTCAACAGGAGATCTTCGTAGAAATTGGCCATCAATTCAGCTGTACTCGCATCGGCCACACTCCAAAAGCTCACCATCAGATTATCCGCTCCTGCATAGGTTAGTGCACGGGAAAGTCCAATTACGCCTTCGCCCTGCGAAATTTTTCCAAGCCCTGTCTGGCATGCGGATAAGGTGACGAGGGATGTGTTCAGGCGAAGGTTATAGATCTCTCCCGAAAACAAGTTGCCATCTTCCCCGTCTTTCTGATGGAGAAAAATCCGCGATTGTTCCGGATCAGATTCATCCACCACACCATGGGTAGCGAGGTGAATAACCGCAAAGTTTCCTGCGCCTGTTTCTTTGATGATTTGTTCCGTTGCATCCTGCTTCAAGTGGATCCTGACAGGCTGATTTTTTCGTTGATAAAGTTCTGCGATAGCATTCACTTCTTTATCTGTTCCGGGAAGATCGGCCAATCCCAGTTTCGCATCAAAAGCGATGGGAGCGCAAAGCACGATACCATTTCCCGGTCGGTCAGTTTTCTTTTCGTGGAGCATCAGACCTGTTGAGAACTCGTAACGAATTGTGTACTTCCGGATGAGGTAATTGAATTCGCGGAAAGAGGTGCCTGTTGCTTTTCGGTACGTGAGGGCTTCAAAGGGCAGCGTACTCATTTTTCCCGTGGGGATGATGATGAGGTTCTTCACGCTTGAAGGTAATCGTCTGGGCAAAAGAACCTTGTTTAATTGATTGACACTTACCTGATATGTTTGTGGCTCGTTGAAGATAAGGCTGTTCCGCAAGCCGGTGATGTACCGTTCGAAATGAGGAGGCAGGCTTCGCTCCTCCACCCGGAGCTTTTTCGAGCTGACCGTGAATATATACATGCGGGATCCTTCCCGATCGTAGAAGTAGGAAACAACGGCGTCGTCGGCGCCAAGTAGTTTCTGCACCGCGGCAGCGGATGGTTGTACCTGCGCATGCTTGAGCTGATAATAGGAGGGATATGCTTTCTCCATGGAGGCAACCAGCTCGTTGTAGTTTTTGGTGGCTTCGTAAAGTTCAGCGCGAAGTGCCGTCTCCAAAGTGCGCTCAGGACGTTGAGCGAGTTTCTGATTGATGGAAGAGATGGTGGTTCTCAGGTTGTTCTCTCTTTCAAGAACGTCATCGGGTAATCCAGCGAACGATTTTGCATTTGACTCGCTGATGGCATCCTGAAGAACTGCCGATTTACTTTTCTCGGAGAAAAAGAATGCACGATGCACATACGGCCCCGGGCGCGGTGAGTTGTCAGCAGCCTCAAACGCAACGCGAACACCCAGTGCATAAACGTTCTGGCTGGTGTTGCTGAGTTCAATCTTATCCGCTTCGCTGGTTATTTGTTTTCTGAGCAAATCAATCAATGTGTCGCATAGGGTTACCGTTGCAAGGCTGTGCTTTAAATCAGCAAACCTCAGTGATCGGCCGAGATACTGGGCTTCATAAATCCTGGCTTTGAGTTCAAGGGAATTCAACAACACATTGCCGTGGTAGAAGTTGGTGAGTCCTGGATTTTCCTCAGCAGATGACGGTCTGTAATCGGGGACGTTGGCTCTAATGGATTGATTTACGTTGATGACGGCCGAGTCGTATAGATTTTTCTCCAGACTGATGCTCGCCAGTTCATTATACACGCGCGCGATGTCCGGATGATGAGCGCCGAACACCCCTGTATATTCCGATAAACATTTCTTATAAAAGATTTCTGCCGTTCCAATGTCGCGCATTTGCCGGTAGGTCTTACCCAGGTTGAAGTAAATGAATGCTTTCAACGGATGAGAACCTGCAAATTGTTTTTGATAAATCTTCAGTGCTTCCTCCAGGCTGTTGATGGCGTCTCCGTAAAGTTTTTCTTCCCGATAGATGAAGGCGAGATTGGTATTGATGATCGCCACTCGTTCATGATCGTCTCCGTATAACCTGATGAAACGTTCCTTGGCATTTTCATAATGATCAAGAGCGCGTTCATTATCGCTGTTGGCGAAAGCAAGGCCGAGGTTGTTATAGGACGCGGCAATTAGTTCATGATTGTCATCCAGTTTTTCCTTTCGGATGTCAAACGCCATCATAGCGAGTTCCTGAGCTTCATGATCTTTCCCGGAACTTTTGAGGGCCTGACTCATCCATGAAATCACTTCGGCTTCTTCAAGGGTGCGTTGTTTGTTCTCTTTCCTCAGCGTCTCCTGCGCCTCCGTAAGCAGCACCATCGCTTCGCGTTGTCTTCCCTGAAACAGTTCCAGCAGTGCGGCCGTCAACAAATACTTACACGAGCCTTCCTTTTCAGGAGAAATTTGAAGAAGTTGCTTCGCTTCGGAAAAGCGTCCGTTGAAAATTTCGTTTTGAGCTTGTGTCAGCAGACTGTCCCGCAATTCCTTCTGACCAAAGGCGGCCTTGGCAGCAAAGAGCAGAATAACCAGGTGAAGCAGTGTTTTCATCGGGCTCAGAATCGATATACATAACTGACTGTCGACACAAAATTGCGCGTCAATCCATCGGGGTTGAAATCGCGCTGAACGATTTTATGTCCAAGTAGTAACCGGACAGCATTGCGTGTATTGAAACTATAGCCCGTTGTGAAAATGCCAGACATCGCGAGTCCTTTTCCTTCGACACGCTGCGGAGAAGCTGCTGGAGGAAGGTCAATTTCATCTTTGGTGACGCGATAGATAGGCAGTAGCCCAAGCGAGAAATTAAATCTTGAAAACCTGAAATTTCTTTCGACGCGCAGCATTACATCGATTCCACGACGCAGGTTGCGTGCCCGATGGTAGCCAAGGACATAGGACTCTTCGTCTGTCCCGCTCCATGCGCCCCAGACAAACTGGTTCTTATTTTCATTCAGCGGAATTTGAATCCCCGTAGCGAGAAGCCACTTGCGGCTGATCAGCGACATGCCAGAAATCAGGTCGTAGGTACCGAGGCTCGTCTGGTAATACATTGGAAGCGGCCGACCGTCAACTTCTTTATTGGAATGATTTGTCGGGATTTTTCCACCGAGGGAAACATTCAAATCAAATGAGTTTCCGGAAGCAATGTTTCGTGTAATGCAAAGTGAAATATCACCAACACCGGATGTGTTTGCGAGTTTGCCCTGAACACTCTGATAAGGCAATTTCACCTGAAACGAAGTCTTATCATTCAGGCTGAAATTCAAGTCGGCATTGGCCACATAGACGACCGGCGTCATCGTTGTGGTTCCCCGATAGAAACTGATTTCCATCGAGCGAAGCTGCAGATTTAATTTTTTATTGAAAGGCTGATCGGGTTTCATCGCCCCCATCGTACAGAAACCTGCGTCGCTGCAACCCTGCCCGACGGCATTGGTAAACAGCAGCACGGAAAAGAGGGCGACTATCAGAATTTGCTTCATAGACGGCAGAATCGTCTCCGAAGATAATAAAATTCAACCAGCAGAATATCCGGGTGAAGACAGGACGAAAAGTTCACCGTCGCTCATCACATACCGAGTGACTGGTTCTCGCGCGAAGCAAGCTCGAGGATCTTTTCGTACTCAGCGGGAGTCAAATCATTGAAGAAGTAGTGAACAGGGTCAACTTGCTGTCCGTTGATAAATACCTCATAGTGGAGGTGCGGTGCCGTCGACAACCCTGTATTTCCAACGTAACCAATCAGGTCACCTCGTTTCACCTGCTGTCCGGCCCGAACGGCGAAGTCGTGCATGTGAGCGTAGCGCGTGCGGTATCCAAAGCCATGATCAATTTCAACAACTTTCCCATAACCGCTAAACTTGACATCGACCACGTCTACTTTGCCATCAGCTGTGGCGTAAATCGGGGTACCAATACTTGCCGCAAAGTCAATCCCCGCGTGCATCTTTCTCACTTTATAAACCGGGTGAATTCGCATCCCAAAACCCGAAGCAAGTGCGAGCAATTGTTTATTTGAAATTGGTTGAATGGCAGGGATGGCTGCATAAAGTTTTTCTTTCTTTTCTGCGAGCTGAACGACCTCGTCTTGTGACTTTGACTCGATGTAGAGTTTTCGGCGGAGCTGGTCAACTTTTTCGCTGAGTGAAATGACGAGCGCGCTGTTTTCGAGCGCCTTATTCCGGATGTCCGCGTACCGATCAGCGCCACCTACACCGGCATCGCGAATGGATTTGTCGATGGGCTCAGCGCCCAGAACGACCCGGTAAATATTATCATCGCGTTGTTCAATGTTGGCGAGGATTCCGTTCAGGTCTTTAACTTTTTTATCGAGGTCGTTGTAATAATATTCGTACTCTTTAATCTGGTTCTTCAGGATGCGTTCTTTTGGAGAATCGAAATACAGGAAGTACAGGTAGGAGAGTCCACCCGCCATCAGGAAGACCAGGGCAAAAAAGCCGGCAGCGTTGATAACTACATCACTTTTTTTGGTCCGGACCCGCTCATACTTGCAGGTCTCCGTGTCGTAATAGTATTTAATTCTCGCCATGGCCTGCAATTATAGCGTTTTTGGCCGAAAAGGCCGGATAATCTGCTCGTTACACTCGATGAACGGCCATTCCAGCAGTTCAATGCAATAGGGCACGGCCGGAAAAACGGCATCGAGGCACTGCCGGATGGCAGTTGGCTTACCTGGAAGGTTGATGATCAGCGTCCTGTTGCGGATTCCGGCGGTTTGGCGGCTCAGGATGGCTGTGGGTACGTATTTCAGGCTTTCCGCGCGCATCAGTTCACCAAAACCGGGCATCATCTTGTCGCATACCGCCTCCGTTGCCTCGGGGGTGACATCGCGTTTTGCGGGGCCCGTGCCCCCAGAGGTCACAATCAGACAACACTGCTTCTCATCCGCCATCTCTTTCATCGTTTTCTCAATGAGCCATTGCTCGTCCGGAATGACCGCGTATTCTTTTTCCCATGGACTGGCGATGTACTCTTTCAGCGTAGCGACAATCGCCATGCCCGGGGTGTCTTCGTAGATACCCTTGCTGGCGCGGTCTGAAATGTTGATGATACCGATTCGGAACATGGTCTCTGGATTAGTCCTGGTTCACCGAATGCTGAATGTGCTGCGCGCGTCCTTTACGAAAGACCTGGCGTCCCTTATTGATGCCTTTGCGAATTTCTTTCTGTTGTTCTTCGGGCAGCTTGATGATGTCGGCACATTCTGTTGAGCAGCAGTTGGAATATTTTTCCGCACATGCCGGGCATTGGATGAAGAGCAGGTGACAGCCATCGTTTTTGCAATTGGTGTGATCGTCGCACGCCGCACCGCATTGGTGGCATTGTGCAATGACGTCATCCGATATGCGCTCGCCAAGGCGCTCGTCGAAGACAAAGTTCTTTCCGATGAATTTGTTTTCGAGGCCATGCTCCTTCACGTCGCGTGCATATTTGATGATGCCGCCTTCCAGTTGAAATACATTTTTGAAACCGAGGTGCTTCATCCACGCGCTTGCTTTTTCACAACGAATGCCGCCGGTGCAATACATGAGCAGGTTCTTATCCTTTTGTTCTTTCATCAGGTCTTCTACAACCTGAAGTTCTTCCCTGAACGTATCGACGTCGGGCAGAATTGCGCCTTTGAAATGCCCAACTTCACTTTCATAGTGGTTGCGCATATCAACGATAACCGTGTTGGGATCTTCGGCAAGCTGATTGAATTCCTGTGCGCTCACATGCACGCCGGTTTTCGTTACGTCAAAGGAATTGTCGTCAAGCCCGTCGGCAACGATCTTTTTCCTGACCAAAATCTTCAGCTTGAAAAATGAACGGCCATCGTCTTCGACGGCAACGTTGAGCCGAACCTGGTGAAGAAAATTAATCGAGTATAAATAGGTTTTAAACGCATCGAAGTTTTCGGATGGTACACTGATTTGTGCGTTAATTCCTTCCGAAGCCACGTAAATCCTGCCGAGTACACCGAGCTTATCGAGATTTAAATACAGCTCATCGCGGAAGGCTTTTGGATCGTCGATGTGGTGGTATTTGTAAAAAGAAATGGTGGTTCTCTTCTGGGGTAGGAAAAGCATGCGCTCCTTGAGCACACGTCCTTCAACGCGGTTGAATAAAAGCATAAAATCGAGGTTAATTGCAGGTTAACCGATTTTGAATTTGGGCAAAGATAAGGAAATTAACGTTTCTGCTGAAGCTCCCCGCGGAGGAGCATGTTGTATTCTTTGCAAGACAAGATGCCGTGTTCGTTACAATAAGGACATGTTTTGTACTCATTGCCAAAGCGGCCGGGTTTGATGATGACATGGTCTCCTTTGCACACCGGGCAAACTACTTTTCCGGAAGGGCCACAATCAATTTCAAAGCTGGTTGAAAATACTTCCTGCGCTTTCAAATTTTGCACGGCACGCTCTTCCATGAGTTTCTTCTCTGCACGTTGTAAGATATCTGTCGCTTCATTGAAATGCTGACCTCCTGTGCCTTTGAGCTGAATGTATTTGTTCAGCCAATCCACGCTTTGCTTATACTTGTTGAGGTAGAAAGAATTTTTCCCAAAATAAAATGTCAGGTCAGAAGGGACACTGCTCACGTTTTGCAAGACGTAAAGAAATTTTTCTTCTGCAGCGATGAAGTTACCATGGTCCATCAGATATACACCAGAGTCCAGCTGCCTCATAAGTTCTGCCTTTCGGCGTTGCTCTTGCTGACGCAGGAGTTCCATTTGTTTTTCACTCTGTGCCCAACCCGACACAGAGCATAATATCATCAACGCGAAAAATAATTTCTTTCTCATTCAAATCTAGCTTTATCCACACCAAGCCACTCCAACGACGAGTTGCAGAAGATGTCTTCCACGACGTTTTTGTCCAGCTTCATATCTTCTATAAACTGTCCGATTTCCAAATCACCCAAAGGAAATGGATAGTCGGAGCCGAGTGTTATTTTTTTTGCCCCCTGAAGCTTGAGCACGTAATCAAGCATCATGGGATCATGGGTAACACTGTCAACCCAAAATTTCCCGATGTAGTTTTTCGGTGCCACGGCGTTATCGATCGCAACAAGATCCGGGCGGCAGTCAAATCCGTGCTGTATTCTGCCGATGGTGCTCAGGAAAGAACCGCCGGCGTGCGCAAAGTTGACCCGTAGTTTAGGAAGTCTTTCAAAAACACCGCCAAAAATCATGGAGCAGATAGCCCGCGTTGTTTCTGCAGGCATTCCAACCAGCCATGGCAGCCAATATCGCTGAATGCTCTTTTCGCCCATCATGTTCCAGGGATGGACGAGGAGGGCCATGCCCAGCTTTTCACAAGCTTCGAATATGGGGAAGAAGCGCTCTTCGTTCAAGTTGAGGTCGTTGATGTTCGAGCCAATCTGAATTCCCTGAAGTCCAATTTCCTTGCAGCGTTCAAGTTCCTGAATGGCCAGTTCGGCATCCTGCATAGGGACGGTTCCAAGACCCAAATAGTTCTTAGGATAACGAACAATTAAATCAGCGATGTGGTCATTTAGAAACTTTGAGACACCAAGACAATCCAGCGGACGAGCCCAGTATGAAAACATCACGGGTATGGTGCAGACCACCTGGACCTGCGTCCGGAAATGCGCGTATTCATCGATGCGAAGTTCCGGGTTCCATGCATTCTCTTTAATCTCGCGGAAGAATTGATTTCCGCGCATCATTTTGGCAAAGCCCTTTTTATGGTGCTGAAGGTAGATGAAGTCACCGTAGCCGAACTTCTCGCTCCAGTTGGGTAGCTTTTTAGGGATGATGTGTGTGTGAGAATCTATCTTCAACATGTCTGGCCAATATCGGAAGATTTGGCCTGATGGTTCAAATTCTCCAATGAAACTTTGTTACAGTTTCCATCCTTCCCGATAGGAGCGTCCCACGAATTGATTGGCTTCATCGAAATTGGTGATTTTCATCGCGGCTGCATCCCATACCAATTTCTTTCGGCCGATATATCCCTTTTCGGAGCGCAGCGCGTAGCTTCTTAGCGCCAGATTTCCCAGCAATATGCTTTCCGTAAATGGACCTGCATATTCAAACGGAGAACTGGTCACGCCTTTGCCATATCCCTGCAGGGAAGCTTCTACCCATTGCGCGTAGTGCCCGTCGGTGCCCCCGGGTACGCGAGGCAATTTTGCAGCGGGGAGCTTCACTTCTTTCATCTTGATCGAAGGAAGCAGCGTCGGATTCTGTCCCCACATGCCAGCCATTAACTTGCCTTTTGTTCCCTCAAAGATGACCCCTCCTGCATCGGGCTGGCCCAGTACTTCATCTGGAAGAAGTTCATCGGGTCTCCTCGGCAATAGCCCTCCGTCCATCCAGGTCATGGTGATGTTCCCTTTGCCGTCCGTTCTTGGATAATTAAAGTGGATGATCGAAGACGATGGACAACTCTCATCATAATGACCTTCCACGAAGAAATCGCTCCACGCCGTGGTGGCACTGCATTCAACGGTGTTTGGAAAACGTACGGGTAATATTCTGAAGAATGGATCCAGGATGTGACAAGCCATATCACCAAGCGCTCCGGTGCCGAAGCGCCACCATCCGCGCCAGTTGAATGGCAGGTAGGCAGGGTTGTAATCTATTTTCTCTGCGGGACCAAGCCACAAATCCCAGTCAAGTTCTGCAGGAATGGGAGATGAGCCTGTCGGAGCGGGTATGCCCTGGGGCCACACCGGGCGGTTCGTCCAAGCCCAAACATGACGCACTTCACCGATAAGGCCAGCGTCGATCATTTCTTTCATTTTTCTGACATCGTCTCCTGAGGCGCCCTGGTTGCCCATCTGCGTAACGACTTTGTATTTACGCGCTGCCTCTGTCAGCATCCTTGCTTCCTGTACACTCCAGGTCAGCGGCTTCTGCACCATGATGTGCTTGCCGAGCTGCATGGCGGCCATCGCAATCACGGCGTGGGTATGATCAGGCGTGGATACCGTGACCGCGTCGAAGTTTTTAGATTCCTTGCTGAACATCTCGCGAAAATCTTTGTAGTACTTCGCGGAGGAAAATTGTTTCCGGGCATCAGCCGACTGCCGGTCATCCACATCACAGAGAAATGCAATCTTTGCATTCGGATGTTTTACGGATTGAACTAAATCTTCATGGCCACGACCACCAACACCGATACCTGCAATGTACAAGGTGTCGCTGGGCGCGATAAATCCTTTGCCACCCATCACCCATCTCGGAATGATGGTAAATGCTGCGCCGCCCAATAAACTGTTGCGTATGAATTTCCTGCGCGATGTGGAAGCTTTGACTTTCATGATAGTATGGTTAAATGAATTGCCTGAAAAAAGATAAGGCGAAAATTTCTCTTCGCCTTATTGGTGGATAAAATTCTGAAATAAATAATGGCTATAGTTTCCAGCCTTCGCGGTATTCCCGCTTCACGAACTGGTTTGCCTCATCGAAGTTTGTAATCTTCATATTCTCTCCGTCCCAGAGCAGTTTAATATTTCTTCCCGGGTAAGTGAATTGATTTGGCTTATCGGCAACGGGTTTACGAATATCATAGCTTCGGATAGCCAGGTTGCCCATTAATACGGTTTCCGTCAGCGGACCGGCAATGTCAAATGGAGAACTTACTTCCATCTTTCCATATCCTGCGATACATGCTTCCACCCATTGGATATAGTGACCAGGTTCAGCGCCGCCCGGAACACGCTTGATGGTTTCAGGAACTTTTGTTTCCGCAGTTTTTGAAGTTGGCAGCAGCTGAGGATTTGCACCGTATGTTCCGCACATCATCTTGCCTTTGCTTCCAATGAAGATGACACCATTGCCACCATCGCCCATGATTTCATTGGGTCCGAGTTCTTCAGGACGTTCTGGTTGAATTCCTCCATCCATCCAATGCATCTTCAACGGTTTCTTGCCGGGACGCGGGAATGTTAATATGGTGTATGATGATGGCGGTGCGCTTTCAGGGAAATAACCGCGCTTGAATTCGTCAACGTACACACTGCCTACGCTTGCCGTTACATCAGAAGGATATTTGAGGTCGAGTACACGGAAAGGAGGCTCGATGATGTGACAGCCCATATCGCCGAGTGCACCGGTTCCATAATCCCACCAGCCGCGCCAGTTGAACGGAACAAGTTTTTCAACATAGTCTTTGTAAGGCGCAGTTCCGAGCCACAAGTCCCAATTAAGTTCTTTTGGCACTTCAGCTTTTTGCTTCGCCCATTCAATACCCTGTGGCCATACCGGTCTGTTTGTCCAGCAATAAACTGTATCTACTTCGCCGATGAGGCCTGCGCGATACCAGTCCATGAGTAATCGCACGCCATCGCCGCTGGAGCCTTGATTACCCATCTGCGTCACTACTTTGTATTTACGGGCTGCTTCCGTGAGCATACGCGCTTCGTAGATATCGTGGGTTAGTGGCTTTTGCACATACACATGCTTCTTCATTTGCATGGCAGCCATCGCCTGCACCGCATGGTTGTGGTCGGGCGTGGAGACTGAAACCGCATCGATATGCTTATGTTCTTTGTCGAGCATTTCGCGGAAATCGCGGTAGTATTTTGCTTTAGGAAATGCAGCAACGGATTTTGCTGCGCGACGATCATCAACGTCGCATAGATAAGCAATCTCTGCCTTACCGCTTTTCATGAAAGAGGCAATGTCACTTTCACCTTTTCCGCCGACGCCAATTCCGGCAATATATAACTTGTCACTCGGGGCCGTATAGCCTTTACCGAGAACAGAACGAGGAACGATGGCAAATGCAGCAGCACTCAGTGCGGCCTGTTTGATAAAGTTTCTTCTGCCCGGTATGGTTGATTTAATTTTTGGCATAATTCAATATCAGTTTATTATGAGTTGGTGTGCTTCACAGATATGTCCAGTGTTCGTTGATCGTATTTCAAACCATACTGCGCCAATACATCTTCAGGAACACCATCCCAATTGTTGGGTTGATTTCCCATATAGCCCAAATCCTTGATACCAATTTTACTGGTGAAGAATCCGGTTGCCGTCAGGTCGCGCATCAGGTTGAAAAAATTCACGCCCGGTGACATTTCTGGTTTCGCTTGTTCGGGATAGGCAATTTGATCAACGATTTCAATTTGTTGCTGTGCTGTGCATGAGGCAAAGTCGGCGTTGTATCGCTTCAGGCATTGTACATCGAGCCACTTCAGGCCACCACGCATGGGGAGCTGATGACGCGGCATGTCTTTGACAATAAATTCAATGAAATCAGGTACGCCTGCATCGGTGGCACTTCCGGATACGTCATCGCGGGGAATAATGATGTCAGCAAGTACGGCAATGGTTTTCATTTCATGCTCGTCAAAGAATTTTTCAGCAAGAAGCTTTTTTTCATGCGCTTCTTCTTCCTTGGTGCGATCAATGGGAAAGCCTTTGGCAACTTCTTGTTCGGGTTGTGTTTTTGGATCACAGGACTGCAGGAGAACGGATGCTCCGGCTGTTCCTACGACAAGACTTTTTAAATATTTTCTACGATCCATAAAGTTGATTTCGTTTACAGATTTTTCTTTTTCATTTCATCAATTACAAATTCAGAGGCACGAATCGACAGGGCGAGTATTGTCCACGTTGGGTTCTTGTCGGCCTGAGAAACAAACGGACCTCCATCAACCACAAATAAATTTTTACATTCATGTGCCTGGTTGAATTTGTTTAATGCAGAGGTTTTTGGATCGTTGCCCATTCGGGTTGTTCCAACTTCGTGAATAATTCTTCCCGGGGCTTCCAATCCGTACATATTATCCGCCGTGTCTTTGTTTCCCCACGTCGCGACGCCGCCTGCCTGGTGAATGATTTCGGCAAACGTTTCTTTCATATGCTTCGCCTGCTTGATCTCATAGTCACTCCACTTGTAATTGAAGCGCAGTACGGGAATGCCATATTTATCGACCGTGTTGGGATCAATTTCACAATAGTTGTCGCGTCGTGCGACGGCTTCTCCACGGCCTGCCATTCCGAAACTTGCTCCGTAGAAGTAGCGGTAGTCGTCCTTCAACGATGCGCCATATCCTCCTGCAGGTTTTTGTTTTCCATCACGGCCAGGGTATTTGCCATTGGTATGCTGAATACCAAAACCAAAGCCGTAGCCAGGCATGCCCATGCCACCCCAGTATTCGATGTGATAGCCCCTCGGGAAATCGAGTTTCTTATTGTCGAGCCACCACGGGGTATAGACGTGCATACCACCCACGCCATCTTCATTATATCTTTTTCTTCCGACGAGCTGAGGGAGGATACCGCCCATGGCTGTGCCCGTTGAGTCATGCAGATATCGTCCGACAACATCGGATGAGTTCGCGAGTCCGTTCGGATGTTTTGCAGATTTGGAGTTCAGTAACAGTCGTGCAGATTCACACGCACTTGCGGCAAGCATCACCACACGTGCGTTCACGACATATTCCTGCATATCATCTTTTGACACATAGGAGATTCCAGTTGCAAGACCTTCATCATTCGTGAGCACTTCGCGCGCCATGGCGTTGGCAATCACATCCACGTTCCCTGTTTCCAGCGCTGGGTTGACCAATACCGATGAGGAAGAGAAGTCGGCATAAACCTGGCAGCCGCGATTACACTGAGAGCAATAAAAACATTTGCCGCGCTTATCATTGATCGCTTGAGTCAGAATTGACAAACGCGATGGAATCACAGGTATGTTCAGCCCGCCTGCTGCTTTTTTGATCATCAGTTCGTGCAGGCGCGGCTTAGGCGGAGGCAGAAAAATTCCATCGGGTTCGTTTTCGATATTTTCCTGTGATCCAAATACACCGATGAGGCGATCAACCTTATCGTAATAGGGAGCGACGTCGTTGTAGCTGATCGGCCAGTCGTCGCCGAGCCCATCTATACTTTTTCTTTTGAAGTCTTTGGGACCGAATCGAAGTGATATTCTTCCCCAGTGGTTGGTTCGCCCTCCAAGCATGCGTGAGCGAAACCAGTCGAACTGGGTTCCGGGCACGCGGGTGTAGGGCTCTCCATCGATTTCCCATCCACCGTATGCAGCATCAAAGTCGCCGAATGCGCGCAACGTACCCGCGCCGCGGCGAAGGGATTCATATGGCCACTTGAGTTGAGTGACATTTTTCTTTGGGTCATACAAGGGACCCGCTTCCAGCAAGACTACTTTAATACCAGCCTGAGCAAGAATGTATGCGGCCATGCCGCCGCCAGCGCCGGAGCCTACAATGCAGACATCGTAAGACTTCGGAGATTTTTTAATTTGAAAATCGGGCATAGATCCAGTAATGACGTTTAGGTTGATTAGTCAATGTACTGGGAATTGATTTAAGATCACAGAAAACGATCGCGCAAAGGTTAAAAATGTGGTGCGAACGTTTGCAAAAAGTGCAGGCGGTTACTTTGTTTTTTTAGGGACGGGGTCATATCCATGTGTTCCCCACGGATGACAGCGCGCGATTCGTTTCATGCCAAGCCATATTCCTTTGATGACACCCCATTCCTGAATGGCGTCAATGGTGTAAGCGGAGCAAGAAGGCGTATGCCTGCAATGCGTCCCCAGCATGGGCGACAAGGTCAGCTGGTAAAGGCGAATCGGCAGTATGAAAAGTTTCCTCAACATCAGGAGTCAATGGTAAACGACATTTCCCCGTCTTTACCATCTTTTATCTGAACACCGGCACGCTTCAAATCGTCCCGTATTTTGTCGGAAAGCGCAAAGTTTTTGTCGGCCCGGGCTTTCTTGCGCAGATCGATCAATACATGAATGACGCCTTCCAATACATTGTTGTTTTGGGTTTCCTCCTCACGTAAACCAAGAACATCCTTCATGATGGCGATGTAGGTATTCCGGAAATGATCAAATGTTTGCTCCGGCACGGACCCGGTAGGTGTATTGCCGGATTTAAAATCATTGATGCGGGCACTCATATCAAACAACACAGCAATGGCTTTAGCGGTATTGAAGTCATCGCTGAGATTGAGGTGAACATCATCGACAAGTTTCTCGAGCGCTTCCTTTAATTCGTTGTTGATAATGCCTGATTGTTCCCATTTCAACTCCGCCGCGAGTCGTGCGGCGTTGCTCAATTTTTTATAGCCTTTTTCCGCAGCCTGCAATGCTTCATTGCTGAAGTCAAGTGTGCTGGAGTAATGAGACTGCAACATAAAGAAACGCACTGCTGCAGGCGTGTATCCTTTGTCCAGCAGGGGATGGTTGCCGGAGAATAATTCATCAGGAAGAAATGAGTTACCTAAAGATTTGCTCATCTTCTGTCCGTTAACGGTGAGCATATTGGAATGGATCCAGTAGTTCACCGGGCTTTTTCCATTCGCACCGGTAGCTTGCGCAATTTCACATTCGTGATGTGGAAATTTCAAATCCATTCCGCCACCGTGAATATCAAAGGTTTCGCCGAGATACTTCGTGCTCATCACCGTGCATTCAATGTGCCATCCCGGAAAGCCATCGCCCCACGGTGAAGGCCACCGCATGATGTGTGTAGGGGATGCTTTTTTCCAAAGCGCGAAATCAATTTTCTCCCTCTTCTCATCCTGACTATCGAGGGCTCTTCCGCTCTCCATCAGTTCTTCAATTTTTCTCCCTGATAAAATACCGTAGTGATGGAGTTGGTTATACTTTCTGACGTCGAAGTAAACAGAGCCATTCACTTCGTAAGCAAGTCCTTTCTCAAGAAGCTTTTTGGTGATTTCGATTTGTTCAACGATGTGCTGCGTTGCCGAGGGCTCGATGCTGGGAGGGAGGATGTTAAATTGACGCATCACCTGATGGAAGTCTTCCGTGTATTGCTTCACGATCTCCATAGGTTCTAGTTGTTCGAGTCTTGCCTTCTTGGCAATCTTATCTTCACCTTCATCGGCGTCACTTTCCAGGTGACCTACGTCCGTGATGTTGCGCACATAGCGAACTTTGTAACCGAGATAACGAAAGTATCGGGCAACAATGTCGAATGTGAGGAATGTCCTTGCGTTGCCGAGGTGCACCTTATTATAAACGGTCGGGCCACAGACATACATACCGACACGACCAGGAGAAAGAGGTTCAAATTTTTGCTTGGTTCCGGTCAGGGAGTTAGAGATGGAGACCGGGTATTTATCGTACAGCGTCATATCAATTTTTGGGTGCGTGAAAATAGTGAATTCACGAAAAGAACAGGTGAAACGTTGCCGGATTGATTTTAAGGGCAATAAATGTTTGCGCACACACCAAAACAGCTGTTAGGCTCGCAAACGCATGTGTGTACGATTGCACATTCGGAACCGCAATCGATTGTGAAAACGTTTACGAAACATTTTTTTGATACTTGTTACAACGAAATAGTCATAACAACTATATTCGGGTTAGCTCTGTTAGCCTAATAATATTGGGTCTAACCGAGTGAAGGAAAAATTTAATTTCAACTTAACCCAAACCAAATGTTTATGAAGAAACTCTACAGAGGTCTGAGCTGGACTGCGGCATTCATGCTGCTGTTTAGTTCACTAGCTCTGGCACAACAGAGAACGGTGACCGGGAAAGTCACCGATGAAAACGGAAGTTCGATGCCGGGCGTAAACGTCCTGGTGAAGGGAACCACCACCGGTACTGCTACCGACGCGGATGGTTCTTTCTCCATCAGCGTGGCGGACAACACCGCAGTCCTGGTGTTTACTTTCGTTGGTTATGCGACGCAGGAAGTGGCTGTTGGCAACCAGACGAGCGTGAACGTTACACTCGCGCCTGACGTGACCATGCTGACGGAACTCGTTGTGACTGGTTACGCCACTCAGGAAAAGAAGGATGTGACAGGTTCTGTGGGTATCGTGAAGCCCAAGGAACTCACTGCCCTCCCTGTTGGTAACGTCTCCAACCAGCTGCAGGGCCGCGTTGCCGGTGTTACGGTAACAGGTAGCGGTCAGCCTGGTTCCACAGCAACAGTTCGTATTCGTGGTATTGGTTCCTTCGGAGGAAACGACCCGCTGTACGTTGTTGACGGCGTTCCTACCACAGATATTTCTACACTGAACCCGAACGACGTTGAGAGCTTGTCTGTATTGAAAGATGCAGGTGCTGCTTCAATTTACGGTTCACGTGCTGCGAATGGTGTGATTGTGATTACCACCAAGAGCGGAACAAACAGTGGTGTTAAGGTGAATTACAGCATGTACACAGGTACTCAGTTCGCTGGGAACGGTCCTGATAATTTGTTGGACACTCAGGGCTACGCTGACCTCCAGTGGTTGGTTTATGACAACGATGGTACGGTGGAAACACACCCCATCTACGGTCCTTCATCTAACCCTGCACCAACGCTCCCAGCATGGGCGGCAAATACTAACTGGTATGATGCCATTACCAATAATGCGAGCATTCAGAACCATGACTTGTCACTCTCCGGAGGTAACAAGAATGCGAAGTTCTACGCAGGTTTGAACTACTTTGATCAGAATGGTATTGTGAACACCACGTTTGCAAAACGTTTTGCAGCACGTTTGAATTCAGAATTTAATATTAAGGATCGTGTGAAGATCGGTGAAAACCTGACCATCACACACCGTTCCGGTTTGTCTGTAGGTAACCTCGACGAAGGTAGCCCTATCAACGCTGCTGTTTATCGTATGCAGCCCATCATTCCTGTACGAATCACTGAATCTATTGTGGCTCCGTCCCGTACTTTTATTCCTGGCGAATATGGTGGTACCGGTCTTGCTCCTCGTCTTGGTAACGGAAGCAATACCGTTGCTTCGCTTGAGCGTAATCAGGACGACCGCAGTTTCGATATCAGAATGTTGGGTAACATCTTCGCTGATGTGGAGATCATGAAAGGCCTGAACTTCCGTACCAACTTTGGTGGTACTTTCCAGCAAGGCTATTTCACAGATTACAACTTCGCCACTTACGAAAACGCGGAGAACGTGAACACAGCAAACTTTACAGAAGGTGCTTACTATAATAACGAGTGGGTATGGACAAACTCAGCAACCTTCAATAAGAAGTTTGGCGAACACAGCGTCCTCGCTGTTGCCGGTGTCGAAGCAGTAAAGACTGGAATCGGCCGTGGTGTCAGCGGAACGCGTGCAGGTTACTTTTCAAATGATGTTTCTTTCAGAACATTGACTAACGGTGCATCGATCACCGGTCTTGGTTCAGGATTCAATACACCGAGAACATTGTTCTCTTACTTCGGTCGTGTTGACTACTCATTCCGCGATAAGTATTTGTTGACTGCAACTGTACGTCGTGATGGTGCATCAGTTTTCGGATCAGAAAACAAGTATGGTGTATTCCCGTCAATTACTGGTGCATGGCGTATCAGCCAGGAAGAATTTATGTCAAGTGTTGACATTATCTCTGATCTGAAACTGCGCGCTGGCTATGGTGTGATGGGTAACCAGCAACCGATCAGCCCATTCAGCCAATACTTCCTCTTTGGTGGTGACCTTGGTTCTTCATTCTACTCTGTAGGTGGAGCAACTGGTGGTTCAAGCCAGGGCTTCCGTCCGACTCAGATTGGTAACAACCAAACTCAGTGGGAGCGAAGCATTACCTCAAACCTCGGTTTCGACATCGCATTGCTGGAGAACCGCGTGGAAATCGTTTTTGATTTGTACAGAAAAGTCACTGACAAACTTCTCTTTCAGCGTCCTCTTTGGGGAGGTTTTGGTGCAGCACCTCCGCCATTCCTGAACGTGGGTGAGATGACGAACTCTGGTATTGATCTTCAGATCATCTATCGCCAGACTTTCGACAACTCATTGAAGTTTGAAGGAAACCTGACGTTCACAACGATCAGAAATGAAGTGACTGGTATCGCTCCTGGTATCGACTTCTTCGATGCGGGTGGATCACGTATTGGTTCATACAGCAGAAACCAGGTTGGCAGACCTGCAGCAAGTTTCTTTGGTTACAAAGTTATTGGTCTGTTCCAGACTCAGGCTGAAGTCGATGCTGCTGCAGAGCAGGATGGCGCAGAGCCTGGATTCTTCCGTTATGCGGATTTGAACAACGACGGAGAAATCACACCTGACGATCGCACATTCATCGGCGATCCAAATCCTGATTTCGTGTATGGATTGAACCTGAATTTTGAGTACAAAGGTTTCGACCTGAGTGCCTTCTTCTATGGTTCACAAGGCAACGACATCTTCAACTACAACAAGTGGTGGACAGATTTCTGGCCTTCTTTCCAGGGTCAGAAGAGTTCTGAATTGTTGAACAACAGCTGGACTCAGGAAAGAGGAGGAAACTCTGTACCTAAAGCGTCGAACAAGTCAAACTTCTCGACTAACACACAGTCTAATAGCTATTATATCGAAGATGGTTCATTCCTTCGTTTGAGAACGATCCAACTTGGATATAATCTTCCTACAAACATCGTCAGCAAAGTAGGTCTGGGCTCTGCCCGGGTTTATCTTCAGGGTGTGAACCTCTTCACGCTTACGAAGTACTCTGGATTGGATCCTGAAATTGGTGGAAGTGACCTGGCTCGTGGTTTCGATGCTGGTAACTATCCGGCAGTGAAGCAAGTTCTCGTAGGATTGAATCTCGGTCTCTAAGACAAACTCTCTTTAATGATTCAAATATGAAAAAATTAAGAAGTATCGGAATTTTTACACTTCTCCTGGTGATGGCTGTAGCCAATTCATGTAAGGAGGACTTTCTTGAAGTAACGCCGAACGGTGCGTTGGACGGACAAGTTCTGGCAACGGCTCAGGGCGTGGATGCGCTGCTTATCGGTGCATATGCAATGTTGGATGGTGTTTCTTCCAATGGTTTCGGCTGGGAAGCTGCCTCGTCAAACTGGGTTTATGGAAGTATCCGTGGTATGGAAGCCAACAAGGGAACAGATGCTGGTGACCAGCCAGACATCAACCCGATCCAGACCTTCACTGAAACTGCGACAAATCCTTATCTGGACATTAAGTTCAGATCAGTTTATGAAGCAATCTCCCGCTGTAATTCAGCAATGATTGTATTGATCAATGCAGAATCAAAAGGTACAGTGACTGCGGAACAGGCTACTTCATTCCGTAAGCAAATCAGATTGCTGCGCGGATGGTACCATTTCGAAGCATGGAGAATGTGGTCTAAGCCTGATGGAACTGGTATTCCTTATCTGGACGAAACTACTGACGTTGCCAGCGCCGGAAATATAGAAGATTATCGTCCTCAGATTATCGCTGACCTCACTGAAGGTTCCACACTTCCTGATAACATGGGTCAGATCGGACGCTTCAATGGTACTGTTGGTAAGGTGTTGCTTGCAAAAGCATTAATGCAGATGAACAAAGACTACGCGGCTGCAAGAACATTGCTTGAAACTGTGAAGACCAGCGGAAGAAAACCTGATGGTTCTGCCATTGGTCTCGATCCTCTTTACGGTGATATTTTCGATGCGGCGAAGAGAAACACATCTCCTGAGAACATCTATGTGATCCAATATTCTGTGAACGATGGTTCGGGTGGATGGAATGCCGGCTGGGGTGAAGTGTTGAACTTTCCCTACAAAGGTGGTGGAGGTTCTCCTGGTGGATGCTGCGGATTCTTCCAGCCTAACCAGGAACTTGTGAACTCTTACAAAACCGTTGGTGGATTGCCGTTGCTGGATAACAGCTACAATGCAGATCCGCTGATCACCGACCAGGGTGTTCCGGTTGCCAATACTTGGGCTGCTGGAACTGCTTACGGTGTTGGTGCAATAGTTACCATTACTGATGCTTCTGCGGCTGCTAATCGCCAGTTGAAGGCTTATCGCTCTCTCGTTGCTGGTAACACAGGCAACAACCCGTTGACCAGCCCTGCACAGTGGGCGCTGCAGTGGGAAGAAGATACCGATCCGGTTGATCCACGTCTCGACTGGGCCGTAGGTCGTCGTGGTATCCCTTACCTTGACTGGGGAATTCATACCGGTCAGGACTGGATCCGTGACCAATCTTATGCAGGTCCTTTCAGCCCTAAAAAGCAGGTTTACAAGAAAGCTCAGGAAGGCCAGCTTACTGAAGTTGGTAACTGGACTGCTGGATGGACTGCAAACGGTTATCGTTTCATTCGCTATGCAGATGTTCTTTTGATGTTGGCTGAATGCCAGATTGAAACGAACCAACTCGCTGACGCAAGAACAAACATCAACCTGGTGCGTGCACGTGCAGCAAACAGCGCTGGTTTTGTAAAAGAAGCTGATGGCACTACGGATGCAGCAAACTACGTGATTAATGAATATCCTGCTGCCGGAGCGCCATTCGACAACCAGGCTAATGCGCGTCTTGCCCTGCGCATGGAGCGTAAGCTTGAGCTCGCTATGGAAGGACACCGCTACTTCGACTTACAGCGTTGGGGTATTGCGCAAGCTGAATTGGCAAGAATTCTTGCTTACGAGCGCACACTGCGTCCAACAGCATACACAGGTGCATCTGTTGGAGCTGAAGATGTGAACTTCCCGCTTCCTCAGCGTCAGATTGAATTGAATCCGAACCTCGTTCAGAACAGATAATTCGTTTTGTTTTGGTAATAGTAAAGCCCTGCGAAAGCGGGGCTTTTTTTATTTCTGTTGCTGGATTTACCGTGTATATTTCGCAACTTGATCTAAACCTAAATGTCTTTGCTGATGCAACGATTGATATACTTGCTGGTAAGCACTTCGCTATTTTTTTCCTGCAGCAAACCCACCCGTTTTGAAAGACTGGATGCCGGCGACACCGGAATTGACTTCGTGAACCTGGTGGAAGAGAAGGATAGTTTTAATATTCTTCACGACGAGTATATGTACAACGGTGGAGGAGTCGGCGCAGGTGACCTGAACAATGATGGAAGAACAGATCTTGTGTTCACAGGAAATAAAGTTTCCAGCAGAATCTACCTCAACAAAGGTGATTTTGAGTTTAAAGACATCACCGATCGTTTCCCGGGGCTCGATGCGTCGCAGTGGTATTCCGGAGTTTCGTTGGTGGATTTGAATGCAGATGGATTTCTGGACATGTACCTGACTTCGACGTCAGCAAAAGATCCTGCGAAGAGAAAAAATAAACTTTGGATAAGTAAAGGTATCGATGCGGACAGCGTGCCCTCCTATGAAGAAGTAGCTGCACAATGGGGAGTCGATCATGATGGCCATACGGTTCATGCTGGATTTTTTGATTATGACCTCGACGGCGATTTGGATCTTTATCTTTTGAATAACATCGTCAACAGAGCTGTGCCTACCAATTACCGCGACAAGATTGTTGATGGATCCTCGATCAATAATGACCGGCTTTTGCGTAACGATGGCAATGGTCATTTTACAGATGTGACCATTGAAGCGGGAATTGTATATGAAGGCTATGGTCTCGGTCTTGCTTTCGGCGATATTAATAAAGATGGATATCCGGACATTTACGTATCAAATGACTACATCGCCAACGATTTGCTGTATATCAATCAGAAGAATGGCACGTTCAAAAATATGTCGTCTGTGTATCTGAATTACCAATCACGGTTTTCAATGGGTAATGATATGGTCGACATGAACAACGATGGAAATCTGGATATCATGTCGGTGGATATGATGCCCGAGTTGTACGCGAGAAAAAAGCAGACCATCAACGGAAATAGTTATGTCGTGTATATCAACAACGAAAAATTTGGTTACGAGCCCCAGTATGTTCGTAATATGATTCACTACCACAATGGATTTCTCAACGGTGAGATGTTACCGTTTTCAGAAGTAGGACAAATCACAGGACTGTATCAGACAGAGTGGAGCTGGTCACCGCTATTTGCGGATTACGACAACGATGGTGACAGAGATTTGTTGATTACAAACGGCTTTCCAAAAGATTTGACGGATAAGGATTTTACCAATTATAAAGCACAGGTTTATGGATACGTGGCAACCGATGAGCACATTCTTCCAAAAATTCCTATCGTTAAGGTCTCCAATTATGCGTTTGAAAATCAGGGTGAATTAACGTTTTCAAATAAGACGGAAGAGTGGGGCTTATCCATTCCATCGTTTTCCAATGGCGCCGCTTTTGTTGACCTGGACAATGACGGCGATCTTGATTATGCAGTCAATAACATCAATGATCCTGCGTTCATCTACCGCAACAATACCATTGGCAAGTTGAAGGAAGAAGTTCATTATCTGCGTATCAAATTAAAAGGCAGTGCACCGAATACGCAGGCCGTAGGAGCAAAGGTTGAGCTATGGGCAGGTGGCCAGTATATGTACCAGGAGAATTTCTTCACCAGAGGGTATATCTCATCGGTGGAGCCTGTGGTGCATTTCGGATTGGGTAAAAATACTGCTGTTGATTCAGTTGTTGTTCGCTGGCCCAAAGGAACCATGTCGACTGTGTTAAAGAATTTGAAGTCGGATCAGACATTGATCATTGACGAAAGTTCCGCAGATAAACGGGAGGCAGGGCCAGTCATTCAGGCGAAGGACTCCCCGGTCTTTGAAAGAGTTGAAGCAGCGCTCGACTATAAACATACCGAGGAAGACTACATCGATTTCTTCCAGAATCAACGCATTATTCAACATAAGTTTAGTCAGATCGGACCATGTATGGCACAAGGCGATTTGAATGGTGATGGTCAGGAAGATGTATTGATTGGTGGTTCACAGAAAGCTCCGGCGGCTGTTTTTGTGAGACTTGGTTCCGGTTTTGAAAGAAAAGAGATGAAAGGACTCACGGAGACAAAAGGCTGTCAGGAAGCAGATATGAAAATACTCGATTTGGATGGTGATGGAGATAACGATGTGGTATCCGTTGCCGGTGGATACGAAACGGAGTCAGATACGAGTTATGTGCATTACTACTTTATTAATGACAAAGGTTTGTTCAGAAAACGCAAACTGCCTCTTCCGCCATTTCCGGCGAGTGTTGTTCGCTTCGCGGATGTTGATAAAGATGGTGATCAAGACTTGTTTATCGGAGCACGGGTCAAGCGTATGGCGTTTCCTGAAGCTCCTGCCTCTTATATTTTGATCAATGATCGCGGTGAGTTTTCATCAAAACCAGTTGCACTGGAGGCAGGGATGGTGACCGATGCAGTCTTTTCTGACGCAGATCGGGATGGTTGGGTGGATGTCATGGTTACGAGGGAGTGGGGTAGTGTTGGTTTGATTCGAAACGTCAATGGTGGTGAATTTAAGTTGGAGACGACGCCTGACCTCGCGGGAAAGACAGGCTTGTGGTCTTCGATTGCCTCCGGAGATTTTGATGGTGATGGAGATGATGATTACATGGTAGGTAATCTTGGCGACAATCATCGCTTTACGGTTAGTGAACAATATCCGCTGAGAACGTACGCGGTTGATTTGGATAAGAATTCATTTATCGACCCGCTCACAACTTCTTATTGGAAAGATGAAAAAGGAGAAATGACTGAATATCCGGTTAATTATCTGGATGAACTCGCTGCGCAGTCTCCTTATTTCAGAAAGAAGTTTACGAGCTACACGTCCTTTAGTCGTTCTTCTTTGGATTCGATCCTGGACAAGTCCGCGTTGGCTCCTTCGCAGATATTTTCTGTCAACACAACATCAAGCCATATCATCTGGAACGACGGTGGTAAATTCTCCTGGGAGAAACTACCGGCAAAAGCGCAGGTCGCTCCGATACGGAAGATACTCGTGGCCGATTTTAATGGCGATAATGTAGTAGATGTTCTTTTGGCAGGGAACGACAAGAGCTATGATGTTTCTACAGGCTACTATCTCGCGAACAAAGGACTGGTGATGCTTGGGCAGGGTAACCGCAAATTCAAAATTCTACCACCATCTGAGTCTGGCGTTGTATTGAATGGAATGGTAACGTCGTTGCTCTATATCAAAGGGGCAATTCCTGTATTGATCGCAGGCGTCAATCGCGATGGTGTTGTGGTGCTCCGGCAGCCATCCGCATCGAAAGCTGCCTTGGCGGAGAAATAATGGTCAGAAGAGTGTTTTCTTGTGCTCGTCGAGGAAGGAAAGTTTAGGATATGTTCCTGGCTCTATTTCGTTTAATTTTTGAATAACGTACTGGTTCAGCATAGGCGCATGAAGTTCGTTATGCTGATGCATGAAGAAATAGATTTCCTGGACACCTTTGTTTTTCCATTGAATAAGTTGATTAGCCCAATCGTCAGCGCGTGTATAGTCCGTTGGATGCAAGCCATTTCCCACAAACCGGATGAAGGCTTTGGGTATTGTCAGGTCAAGATGAAGTACATCGCGGCGACCAGCAACATCCGTGACGGCAAGACCGGCTTTTCTTCTTCTGAGCACGGATGTTAATTGATCAAAATTTGCGCGGTTGGAAAACCATTCGGCGTGACGAACCTCTACAAATACGGTGAGATCATCTGGCAATGACTCCAGGAACGCTTCAATGGTATCGATCGTCTTTGGACCCATCTGCGGGTGAGGCATCAGGAATACTGGTCCCAATGTTTCACCGAATCCTGAAATTCCCTCGATAAATCTCTCGGTATATTCTTCAATATTCTTTAGCCGCTTGAGATGTGATATTTGGTCTGTGACCTTGGGGCAGAAACGGAAGCTGTCCGGAACTTTTGCCCGCCATGCTTCGGTTTGTTGTCGCGAAGGTAATTTGTAAAAGGTGGCGTTGAGTTCGATGGAGTTGAAGAACTTCGCGTAGTGCGTCAGGTAGTCTCCTTCCTTTGTTCCCCTTGGAAAAATTTTTCCCACCCATTCTTTTCTTCCCCATTTGGCACAGCCGATATACAAATGTGTTTTTGTTCCTTTCTTAATTTTTTTCAGGAGCGCATCATTTTCTTTCGGCTCTTTGGGAAAAGAGAAGTCGACGGTGTCGAGTGCTTCTGCCGGTAGTCTGCCAAATTCCATGTACGAAAGATAGTTGAAATCAGGACAGTCTGCATTTGGCGCGCAGACTGTCTCTGTGAAAAAGTTCTTAATTGGTTTTAGTGAGGGTCATTTCAAAGAATTGAAAATACTGGTTTCCATCTCTTGAAAATTCACCGATTTCAAACCATGTTTTCTTATCGGGATCAATCTTGATCGTATAGCGAATTTTTCCCTGAGGAACGTCAAAGCCCCATTGAAATTGGTTGACACCCGTTACGTTAATCCATGCGTCTGTGCTGCGTCCATCGGCGAGGTAGCTTCTGAAGGTGTATTTGTTATTGATTTGGTCGTAGTGGATGAGACCAAGTGCATTGTGAACCACGCTGTCCGGTTTTCCGGATCGCGGCACGACACCAAGGCCTTCGAGCATCAATGCGGTATTATCCAACTTGAAAGATATTTTCTCCGTGACATTGGATTTACTGGAGCCTTGTGGCGACTTGTAATTGCCTTCTCCTTTCCAGGTTCCGGCCCATCCGGCAAATACTTTCATTTTTTCTACTGCGACAGCGGTACTCGGCTGCGCGAACATGTTTGAGATGAATCCACAAACAAATAAGGTGGTGATAAGCAGTCTTTGCATATAAAATTAAAGGTTAATTGGTGTTACTTTTTAATATACTGTTTCAGGGCGTCGACATATTCCTCAAATGCTTTGATGCCTTTTTTAGTAATCCGGCAGGTCGTCAATGGCTTCTTCCCCCGGAAAGTTTTCTCCACACTGATATATCCAGCTTCTGATAGTTTATCGAGTTGCACACTCAGGTTGCCGGCGGTACTTCCTGTTTTTTCTTTCAGGTAAACAAACTCTGCCGATTCAACGGTAATGAGCAGAGACATGACGGCGAGACGAAGTTGCGAGTGCAATAATGGATCGAGGTCTTTAAACATTGTCTTGCTGACTTCTCAAGAGATATCCGGGCACCAGGTATCCGGCCGCAACGGTGCATGCGGCAACCAATGATGATTCATGGGCGCTTACAAGGAAGCAGATGACTCCGCCCGCCCAGAACAAAATTCCGCCAATGATTAAGGGTTTGAATCTCATGGCGAATCCGGAAAGCAACGTGGGGACAGCTGTAAATAGCAGGATGAGCGCATTAAACTGGAAGTTGAATTTTGCGCCAAAAGGTATGAGCAATGCCATGGTTACGCCGAATGTGATCCATGCGATGCCCATTACTTTTTCGAGGTGCGTGACAGGCACGTCAGTCCGACCTTCTCTGTAAATTCTCAGGAATGTGATCAACCACGCCGGGATGGTTACAAACCAGACATAGTAGGGCTTTCCGATATCGAGCAGCGGAAGCAGATACATTCCGGCGTGGGCAAGAACAACCACCCACCCCCACAAGAGGAAATAGAAGCTGTTTTGGCGGATGTTGCCTTTTGCTTCCTGAATCATACTGGTGATGATTCCGAGACTCTGCTCGGCGGTCATCTCGTTCGTCGAATTCTTCATATAGCGAATATACGATAAAGGTATAAACTGGTTTACATTATAAACCATAATTTTTTTACTTCCGTTTTTAGGGTAATTTTGAGCATGTTTACCGGGATTATTGAGTCAGTAGGGGAGGTCGTCCAGATCAGGGACGATGGTACCAATCGAATTTTTTATGTCAAAAGTCCGATTAGTCATGAGCTGAAAATCGACCAGAGCGTGTCCCATGATGGTGTTTGTCTCACCGTGACTTCGGTTACGGGTGATGTTCACACCGTTACTGCAGTAGAAGAAACATTGATCAAATCCAACCTTGGTCTTCTGTCCGTTGGTCGCAAATTGAATATGGAGCGCTGCATGAAAAGCGACGGCCGTTTTGATGGACATATCGTTCAGGGCCATGTCGATCAGGTAGGCAAAGTTGTTCGTGTGGAAGATCGTGGCGGAAGCTGGCTATATGATTTCGAGTATGATACAGCGCCCGGTAACCTCACCGTTGAGAAGGGCTCTGTTGCTGTAAACGGAGTCAGCCTGACCTGCTTCAATTCCGGAGACGGGAAGTTTACGGTGACCATCATTCCATATACCTATGAACATACCAATTTTCATATGCTTCAGAAAGACAGCGTCGTCAATCTGGAATTTGATATTATAGGTAAATATGTGAGTCGCTTACTCAACAGGAGTGCGCTCCGGTGACGTTGCTTTTGCAAATCGTTTCGTGAGTTGTCGCACAAGGGTAAGGCCAAGAGCGGCGCCACCAATTCCGACAATTGAACCCACAATGATGTCGCCGGGATAGTGAACCCCGAGATAGATTCTGCTGTATGTCATTGCCGCAGCCCAGAGGAAGAGCACGCCAATCCATTTTCTTTTTCCCTTCATCAGAAACCAGAAGAATGTTGCGGTCCCGAACGTATTGGCCGCATGGCTGGATGCAAATCCATACTTGCCTCCTTTATAACCTTTCACCAACTGCACCAGGCCCTCAAGCGCTGGTTCCTGTGAAGGACGCAGCCGTTGGAAATAAGGCTTCATGATCCCAGCCGTGACCTGATCGGCAAACAAGATGGTGACCAGGATACCCAGCAGGGGAATCCATGAGTCGTTTCGGTGATCTTTCAGGATGAGGTAAAGGAGCAGAATGTATAGCGGTACCCAAAAGATTGTTTTGGTGATTTCATACATCACCTCGTCGAGAAAGGGTGTGTGGAAGCTGTTTAAGAAAAGCAGAAGTTCTTTATCCCACTGAAGAATTTGTTCGAGCATGAGGTGTTTTTTGTACGCACGTGTGAAATGCTAAATTACAAATTAAATGGAACTCAGAGATACACCCGCCGCAGTGGCCATGATGCGGCCCGCGTCGTTTAGTTTTAATCCCCAAACCGCGTCATCGAACACGTTTCAGCAGTTGGCAAGCGAATCCGAACAGGTTCATCTGCAGGCGTTGCAGGAATTTGACAATATGGATGCGCTTTTGCGCGCGAACGACATCGGTGTCATTGTATTTGAGGACGATGGCCGCGTCCAACGTCCCGACGCGGTCTTTCTGAACAATTGGTTTTCTACTCACCCCGATGGAAGTATTGCGCTATATCCTATGCTCACACCCAACCGTCGTGCGGAGCGGCGGCCTGATGTTATTGATCAACTCAAGACGTCGTTTGAGGTAAGCCGGGTGCTTGATTTTTCGAAGCGAGAGGCAGACGAATTGTATCTGGAAGGTACGGGCAGTGTCGTTTTTGATCACCATCACAAACTGGCTTATATGAGTCGATCGCCCCGATCGAGCGAGCAGGTGATGCAGGAACTAGCGCGCGAACTTGGTTATCGCGCCATTGTATTTAATGCTTATGATGCAAACCGCGTTCCGGTGTATCATACCAACGTCTTGCTGGGAATCGGAAAACAATTTGCTGTGGTTTGCCTGGATGCCATCCCCGACGATGATGATCAGGAGATGTTACTGAACAGTCTCGGTGGCTCTGGTAAGAAAGTGATCGCAATCAGCTTTGAACAGATGCAGCATTTTGCAGGGAATGTTTTTGAAGTGTTAAATGCGGCGGGCGAACCACACGTCTTGATTTCGGCCACCGCGTGGAAAACTTTACTACCCGGGCAGGTTCATGCCCTTTCCGCATTGGCAGAACCGGTTATCGTCACCATCCCAACCATTGAATACAACGGTGGGGGTAGTGTACGGTGTATGGTCGCGGGCATTCATCTGCGCGATCGCACCGAATAACCTTTTTACGGTATTGATCAGGGCCCAAAAAAGTCGTAAATCGGACAGTAATCATTGTCTTGGAAACGTATGGAAAAGTATGACCTCGTCGTCATTGGTGCCGGACCCTCTGGCTATGCCGCAGCTATGCGATCGCTCGATTTCAAAAAGAAAACCCTTCTCATTGAACGCAATCTTGTTGGCGGAGCTGGCGTAACGAACGGTGCGCTTTCGTCCAAAACGTGGTGGGAACTCTCGCGGGAAACAGCTTCATTTCGCAAAAACCTGAATCGTTTCCATTTAGACGTACCTCGTGTCAACTACAGGGAAATACAGGGAGAAGTGCGGAAGGCCGTGGTCGAACGGAAGGAAATGCTTGAAGATCATCTGGATGAAATTCAGCGAAAGAACCCTGGACTGCTCACATTTAAAAAGGGAAATGCAAAACTGATCAGTCAGAATGAAATTCATATAGCGGGAGCAGGTGGGGTAGAAGTGGTGTGGGCAGATAATATCGTACTGGCTACGGGCAGCAGGCCCCGGTATCTTCCGGAGTTGCCTATTGATGAAAAAATTGTCATGACCAGCGATGGCATTGAGAATATGGAAGATTTTCCGGAGAGTATGGTGATCGTGGGTGCCGGTGTGATTGGTTGTGAATATGCGACGATATTCTCGGGTTTTGGAAGAACCCGCGTAAATCTGATCGATAAGGGCGATCGGATTCTTCCGTTTGAAGACGAGGATATTGTGCGCGTCATCGAACGCAACATGGAGAGTTCGGGTGTTTTAATTCACCGCAATTCCCATCTCGTGAGAATGGAGATTGTGAACGGTCGCGTGGAATACGAACTTCAATACACCGATGGAACCAAAGGTGTGTTTCATGTAGATAAGGCGCTCATCGCAGTGGGAAGAACGCCAAACTATGAATCGTTGTGGGATGAGGGCGTTCCCATTAACATTAACAAACGTGGGATTGAGGACAACGACACGCAGACAAATATTGGCAATATTTATGCAGTAGGTGACATCACCGCAGATATCTCACTGGTGAATGTCGGCGAACTGGAGGGGAGGTATGCCGTGGAGAAGATATTTGGGAATCCGAAACGAAAGCTTGTTTATGAAAACATCAGCACCATCATGTTTCTGAATCCCGAGGTTGCCGGCGTGGGACTGAATGAAAATCAGGCCCGCGAGAAGGGCATTGACTATAAAGTGGTGACGCTGGACTATAGTTGCATTCCCAGAGCAATAGCGAAGCGGAATACCCAGGGATTTATCAAGTTGCTGGTGAGCAACGATGAGGCTATGCGCATTCTTGGACTGAAGATCATTGGAAACCATGCATCCAGTGCTATGCAAGCTGTAGCCTTATTGATATCCATGGATAAGGGTATTGAGGAACTGGCGGAATGTGTGCATCCGCATCCGTCCATCACGGAAGGGATTCAGGAGTGCGTGCGCATGCTGCTCGGCAAGTCATTATTTAAACCATATGCTTTGCAGGGAAAGCTTTCATGCCGGGTAAGTACAAGCGGGGTTTATGAAGACATCCTATTCTGATTATTAACTATGAAACGCTTATTGACCCTCCTGGCTTTCATGACTTTGCTGTCAACGACGTTGCCCGCGCAGTCTCTCGTGCTCAAGAAGAAGCGATATAAGTATGATGAAGTCGACTTTGAAAACATTGTCAGGCGATACTTTGGCAAGGAGACGACCGATCGGGTGGAGGGAATTTATTCGGTGAGCTGTCTCATCACCCGGACGCGACGCGGCATTTTCTCCTCCCGCGAGAAAACCAAGGTTGTGCGGAGACGTGATAACTATGCCCGCGTTGCAATCATCAAGGACTGGCCCGGGACAAAAAGAGACTTTATCGAGATTTCGATGAGCTCACACGATGCGAAGAAATTTCCGATTGTTGGCGAGATGAATACACTGGCAGAGGGAACGGGATTGATTTATAACCACATCCAGCCTGATGGTTCTCTTATTACATTCTCCATGTTCCCCGAGTCTGCAGAGCTGCTCGAAGGCACATTCTCCAAAGCGTGGCGACGAACGCGTGTCACTTACAAACTTTCTTATCTTAAGATTTATCCGAAGACGGAAGTGATGACCACGCGCACGAATCCGGATTAGCGATGGCGCTTTTTTAATACCTGGATCACGTCGTCAAGCTGATAACCTTTTTCCGTCAATAAGATCAGGTAATGAAACATGAGGTCTGCAGCTTCGTTGAGAAATAATTCCTCATGCTGATCTTTAGACTCAATCACGAGTTCTACTGCCTCCTCACCGACTTTCTGAGCGATCTTGTTGATTCCTTTTTCAAAAAGAGATGTTGTGTACGATCCTGCCTTCGGGTTCTTCTTGCGATCCTGAATGATGCCCTGAAGCGTTTGGAGCGAGAAAGAATCATTCACTTCATTAAAGCACGTATCTGCACCTGTATGACACGTCGGTCCATCTGGTTTCGCCTTAATGAGCAATGTGTCGTTGTCGCAGTCGACATCAATCTGGACGACGTTTAGAAAATTACCGGAAGTTTCTCCCTTCGTCCAAAGTCGTTGCTTGCTTCTGCTGAAGAAGGTCACTTTTTTCTCTGCTATAGTCTTTCTCAGTGACTCTTCGTTCATGTACCCAAGCATCAACACTTTATTCGTGATGTTGTCCTGGATAATGCAGGGCAGAAGACCGTCGGTGGAATTGAATTTCAACTGGGATGGTTCGAACGAAACGGGTATCATCTTACAGGTATTTTTCTTTCGCGTAAATAATTTTTCAAGGTCGGGATTTCAATTTCCCGGAAATGAAAGATACTGGCCGCCAGGGCAGCGTCTGCTTTGCCGAGAACAAAGGCATCCATAAAATGACCTTCGTTGCCTGCGCCGCCACTGGCGATGACGGGGATATCCAGCAGTGTATGTAGTTTCTCCAATGCTTCAATGGCAAATCCTTGTTTCGTTCCGTCGTGGTCCATACTCGTAAAAAGTATTTCACCAGCACCCCGGTCTTGTGCTTCTTTTGCCCAGCTGAAAAGTTTTTTATCTGTGGGTTTAGTTCCACCATGTGTGTGGACAATCCACTGGTTCATCACTTTTCTCGCATCAATTGCCAGAACAATACACTGCGCTCCAAACGCTTTTGAAAGTTCGTTAATCAATTCCGGATTTCTTACTGCCGACGAATTCACACTGACCTTATCGGCTCCGGCTTCAAGCAAGGGTGCAACATCCGCTACACTGCTGATGCCGCCGCCAACCGTGAATGGTATATTGATGTGTCGCGCAATATCGCGAACAAGCGAAGCAAATGTCTTGCGTTGTTCGTTGGTAGCGGATATATCCAGAAATACAAGTTCGTCTGCGCCCTGTTGCGCATATAACGCGCCCAACTCCACAGGGTCGCCGGCATCGCGGATGTTTTCGAAATTAACACCTTTGACGGTCCGGCCGTTTTTTATATCCAAACAAGCGATGATTCTTTTACTGAGCATAGTCACTGAGTTCGTTAAGTTGAATCCGGCCTTCGTATATCGCCTTTCCGATGATCACACCATCGACATTGACGGCAAGTAAATCATCCAAGTCCTTCAGGGAACTGACACCACCGCTGGCGATCAGCTTGATGGAAGGAAATTCTTCGATCAGCCTCTGGTATAGTTGCACATTAGGACCCGACAGCATTCCATCAGTTGCGATATCGGTGCAGGTAACGTAATTTACACCCGCATTCATATAGTCCGAAACAAAATCATGGAGTTGCAGCGAGGCGCTTTCCTGCCATCCGCTGATGGCAACAATGTTATTTTTCACATCCGCGCTGAGGATGATCGTTTCAGGTCCAAATTGATGAATCCATTCGCGCACAAGTTGTGGGGCTTTCACAGCGATGCTCCCGAGATTAACCTGACGGACGCCGAGGTCAAGAAGTTTTTGGATTTCATCAGCTGTTTTTATTCCACCGCCAAAATCGACAACGAGATTAGTTTGTCTGGTGATGGCCTCTGCAACTTTCCAGTTCGTGACCTTGCCGGCCTTCGCGCCATCCAGGTCAACAAGGTGCAGATGTTTCAATCCATTATCCTGGAATTGCAACGCAACCTCTACCGGATTTTCATGATAAATGTTTTTGCGATCATAATCACCCTGGGTGAGGCGCACGCATTTTCCGTCAATGACGTCAATCGCTGGGATGATTCTCATATATTCATAAAGCTTTTAAGTACAAGTTCACCTGCGGAGGCAGATTTTTCCGGGTGAAACTGAACCGCATAAAAATTATCCCGGTGCATTGCTGCGCTGAACGGATTAATATAGTCCGTAATAGCAGACGTGAACTTATTCACCGGTACATAATAGCTATGAACAAAGTACACGCTTTGATCCTGAAGCGACGGGTCAAGCCAGTTGTGCGTTAATGTCAACTGATTCCAGCCCATATGCGGAACTTTCTTATCGCCTTCCGGAATAAACTTCTTCACATCTTCATCAAATATGCCGAGGCAATTGGTGTTGTTTTCTTCCGAAAAGCGACACATCAACTGCATGCCCAGACAAATACCCAGAACAGGTTGCTTCAGCGATGCAATGACCTTGTCCAGATTTCGCTCTTTCAGGAAGTTCATCGTTGTACTGGCCTCACCGACGCCGGGAAAAATTACTTTATCAGCTTGCTGGATTGTTTCCGCGTCGTCAGTCAGGGTGTAACTGACGCCGAGCCGGTCAAGCGCAAAGGAAACTGACTGAATATTGCCAGCATTATATTTTATGATAACCAGTTTCATTACAATAGACCTTTAGTGGTTGGCAGTTGATTCCCATCGCGACGCACTGCTGTTTTAATTGACTTTGCAAATGCCTTGAAGATGGCTTCAATCTTATGATGCTCGTTTGTTCCTTCTGCTTTGATGTTCAGATTACACTTCGCGGTGTCACTGAAAGACTTGAAGAAATGATAAAACATCTCTGTCGGCATTTCACCAATTTTCTCTCTCTTGAATTCCGCATCCCAGACGAGCCAGGGCCTTCCTCCAAAATCGATCGCGACTTGTGCAAGGCAGTCGTCCATGGGAAGGCAAAAGCCGTAACGTTCAATTCCTTTCTTGTTTCCAAGCGCTTTTAAAAATGCTTCACCCAAAGCGAGCGCTGTGTCTTCAATGGTGTGGTGTTCATCGATATGGAGGTCGCCGTTCACGGATACCTTCAGATCAAGATTTCCATGACGCGCCAGCTGGTCGAGCATATGATCAAAAAATCCGATGCCGGTTGCCATTGTGGATTTGCCGGCTCCGTCAAGATTAAGTTCAATGCGTATATCCGTCTCGTTGGTTTTTCTCACTACCTCCGCACGACGATCTGGCTTTGCCAGAAATTCGTAGATAATTCGCCAGCTTGTTGTTGTTAATGCGCAACTCGGCAGAAGACCCTTTGCTTCGATTTCCGGCATCAGGGATCCATTGTTGATGAAGATACCTTTGGCCCCGAGGTTCTTTGCGAGTATGACATCTGTTAATCGATCGCCGATCACAAATGAGTTTTCAAGATCATAGGATCCGTCCATATAGCCCGTGAGCATGGCCGTTCCAGGTTTACGAGTTGGTTTATTCTCGTGCGGGAAGCTGCGGTCGATGTGCACTGCGCGAAAAAGAATGCCTTCTTTCTCCAGTGCACGCATCATCTTCTCATGCGCGGGCCAAAAAGTTTCTTCTGGAAATCGCTCGGTACCGAGCCCGTCCTGATTGGTGACCATCACCAATTCATAATCGGTTTCGGCAGCAATTTTTGACAACCAGCTGAACACACCAGGATAATATTCCAGTTTTTCAAGACTATCGATTTGTTCATCGGCGGGTTCGAGGATCAAAGTACCGTCTCTGTCGATGAATAGTGCTTTCTTTTTCATAGGGGACTATAATGTTTTCAGAACCTCAATGAGGCGTTGATTTTCTTCCGGTGTGCCGACTGTTATGCGCAGGCAGTTGTAGCATAGTGTGACGCGGGACCGATCTCTCACGATAATGCCTTCGTCGAGGAGCGTCTTATAGGTGAAAGCAGCATCCTTGACACGCACGAGCAGAAAGTTGGAATCAGAGTGGAAGACTTTTTCCGTGATGCTTAATTGTCTCAATTGTTTTTGGAGCCAGTCTCGTTGCTGAAGAACTTCATCCACCCAGATGTCTTTCCGATAGGCGTTCTCCATGGCGTCCAGCGCGAGTTCCTGTGTACGCACGTTGACGTTGTAAGGATACTTGATCTTATTCATGATTTGTATGATCTCCGGGGAGGCGAAAGCCATTCCCAGCCGAAGACCCGCCAGCCCCCACGCCTTGGAGAAAGTCTGCAGAACGACGAGGTTCGGATATTTTGCAAGTTCCTGTACGAAGCTTTTGCTCTTGGCAAAATCAATATACGCTTCATCGATTACAACAAGACCGTAAAACCGTTTAAGCACTTCCACGATCCGATCGCGACTGAGCAAATTACCCGTTGGATTATTTGGACTGCACAGGAAAATAATCTTCGTGGTGGCATCGAAGGTTCTTGCCACGGCGTCCAGATCCAGGTCATAATCTTGAGTCAATACGACCTGCTGGACGTTAACTGCGTTGATGTCGGCGCAGACGGAGTACATCCCGTAAGTGGGATCGGTAATCAAAATGCTGTCGGTATGCGGTTCGCAAAAGGCGCGGATGAGCAGATCGATTGCTTCATCGCTTCCATTGCCAAGAAAGATATTCTCCGGCTTTACACCCTTCAATTTCGATAACTCTTCTTTCACCCGACGCTGAAGTGGATCGGGGTAGCGGTTATAGGGCGACGGATAAGGATTTTCGTTGGCGTCAATAAAGACCTCTGCTTCGCCTTTAAATTCATCTCTGGCAGATGAATACGGTTTCATGGTGAGAATATTCTTTCGCACCAGCAGATTGATATCCAAAAACGATTTTTTCTTTGTCATGGCCTAACTGTTCAGGGATTGAAGACGGATGGTGATGGCATTCTTGTGTCCCTCAAGTTGTTCGGCTCTTGCCATTACTTCGACAACGGGACCGAGTTTTTGCAAACCTTCTTTCGTGAGTTTTTGGTAGGTGATATACTTGATAAAACTCTCCAGTGATACGCCAGCGTATGCACGCGCGTATCCGTTCGTGGGCAAGGTGTGATTTGTCCCCGACGCATAGTCACCAATCGCTTCGGGGGAGTAATTACCGAGGAAAACGGAACCTGCGTTGGTAATCTGTTCGGCAATTTCGTCCGGGTTAGCGGTATTAATGATCAGGTGCTCCGGTGCATAGTGGTTGATGAAGGCAATCGCTTCCTGTTCATTTTCAAATACAACGGTATTGCTGTGGGTCAGGGCTTTTTTTGCAATTGCTTTTCTGGGAAGCACGGCAAGTTGTTTCTCCAGCTCCGATTGAATTTGCTGAGCCATCGCGGCACTCTTTAAGACAAGCATCACCTGACTGTCTTCGCCATGCTCTGCCTGAGATAACAAGTCAGCCGCAACAAATGCAGGAGAGGCTGTTTCATCAGCAAATACCAATACCTCACTTGGTCCTGCAGGCATGTCAATCGCAATGCCTTCTTCGGTGACCAATTGTTTTGCTTTGGTCACATATTGATTACCGGGCCCAAATATTTTGTACACGGAAGGGATTGTTTCTGTTCCATAAGCCATTGCTGCAATCGCCTGTGCGCCTCCTGCTTTGAAAATGCGTGTCACTCCGGCAAGCGATGCGGCATATAGAATGGCTGCATTTACGGAACCTGATTTATCCGGCGGTGTGCAAAGGATAATTTCCCTGCAGCCCGCAAGTTGCGCGGGAATGGCGAGCATGAGCACTGTAGAGAACAGCGGTGCTGAGCCTCCGGGAATGTAAATGCCCACCTTGTCGATGGCCACGCCTTTGCGCCAGCATGTCACGCCAGGCATGGTTTCCACCTGAACGATTTCTCTCCGCTGAGCTTCATGAAATTTTCGAATATTCGACGCTGCTGTGTTGATGGCATGCCGGAGTTCTTCCGGGAGTTCTTTTTGTGCCCGTTCAATTTCTTCCGTCGTAGCTGCGATTGAATTTAATTTGACCTGATCGAATTGTAAGGTCAATTCACGCAGTGCCTCATCGCCTGATTTTTTTACACGATTCAGTACATTCCGCACCGCGCCTTCCAGAAAGTCAAGCCCCAGTTGAGGACGCGTACACAATGCATTCCACTGCGAACGAGATGGGTTGATGGTAATCTTCATAATTACAGGATCATTTTTTCGATTGGAACAACGAGGATACCTTCTGCACCGAGTGCCTTGAGCTGATCGATTTTTTCCCAGAAGTCGTTTTCATCCACAACGGAGTGGAGGGAGCTCCATCCCGGGCGTGCCAGCGGTATGATCGTCGGGCTCTTCATACCGGGAATGACAGAAGTAATTTTATCAATAGATGTATCGGGACAATTCAGAAGGATGTACTTGTTATTCTTTGCCTTCTGCACGGCCTCAATACGGAACAATAACTTGTTCAGTATTTGCTTTTTGTCTTCCTCCATTTCCGGATGTCCGATCAGTACAGCTTCCGAACGAAGAACAACTTCAACTTCTTTTAGTCCGTTGCTTAACAACGTACTTCCTGTACTGACCAAATCACAGATGGCTTCTGCCAGTCCGATGCCTGGTGCAATTTCAACCGAGCCACTGATTTCATGTATTCCCGCAGAAACGTTATTTGATTGAAGGAATTGTCTTACAATGGTAGGGTAGGACGTTGCGATATTTTTTCCCGCAAGGGATTGAACGCCGGTGTATTCTTCGCTTCGTGGTACAGCAATAGAAAGGCGGCACTTCGCAAAACCGAGCTTTCTGATCAGGGTATTGTTCTTCTGTTTTTCAATGAGCACATTTTCACCGACGATGCCGACATCGGCTACCTTATCTTCGACATACTGCGGAATGTCATCGTCGCGCAGAAAGAGAATTTCAACCGGAAAGTTTGTACACTGCGTCTTAAGTTGATCCTTGCCGTTGGAAAATGCCAGGCCGGTTTCTTTCAGCAGTGCCATAGAACCTTCCTGCAGACGTCCTGATTTCTGAATTGCAATGCGAAGTAGTTTTTCCATAATGCTATAAACAGTTAAAAACAAAAAAGGCCTGTCGTTGTGACAAGCCTTTGAATTTCTTTTTATGAAAAGTCAAAATACGTACTTGCCACACGAATGCGGTGCATGATGGTGGTGATGTACGTTGATTGCTTTTTTCATTACGGGCGCTAATTACTGGAAACGTGAGGAATTTTCAAAATCAGGATTCATAGAGTTTTAGAAAATCGAAAACTTCCTGGCGAACGTCGACACTGGACCGACCGTCGTAATCGGCGGTCGCAATCGAATTAAACAGCTCGGTAACGGTCTGCGCCTTGAATCCCAGTTTTTCCGCGTAGATGGTGGCCACTTCCAGTTCAACGTCTTCTACCCGTCTGTCGAGGTAAATCATAAACGTGAGGTGGTAGATTGCTTCCAGCTGATCCGCCCGGTGATCGGGATGGTTATAGGATAATTCTGTGAGATCGATTTTCTCTTGTGACAAGTCATCCGGAGAAAGGCGGAGTTGAAATCCCCATTTCAGCAGGCATCGGAGGTAGCGGCTTTCCATTTTTCCCTGCTCCAGGAACAAGGCGACAATGTTGAGGTAGCTTTTCTTAACGGACCGGATTTGTTCGTCGTTGAGGGTGTTCATGGCGGAAATATTAAAGCCAAACTGCAGAAGGCCTGTTGCAGCGGGTTTAATTTAGGAAGATTTGCCGGTATAACGGTGGGGCTACTGGCAATATTTCTTCTGGAGCGGAACGGCTTCGGCGATTCCTTTTCGCTTTGCGATCCGCAGGTCGGTACAGACGTTATTCATTGTGCCGGCACGAAGGGAAGATACAGCCCGGAGATAGTAGGGGTCCGCCATCTGCTCCCTCAGGAATATGGCCCAGTTGAAATCCGTGATGGCATCATCGTATTTGCGCAATCTGATGTTTGCCTGGCCTCTTCCCATGAAGATGTAGTAGTATATATCCGGCGCATCCTTGGGATCCATTACCACCGTGAACGCCTTTCCATAAATCTCCGAGAGGTTCTCTTTCATCAATTTTTTGCCCAGCGAAAAATAGTACAGTGCTTCTTCTGCATTGTTCAGTTTCTCAAGATTGATCTGGCCAATCTGGTAGATCAGAGCCATGTTTCCCGGCTCCTGATTGTGCAGTTGTTTCAATGATTGCAGCGACTGCAGGTAATCGCCCATGTAGTACTGACACAATGAAATCCGCTCTAATGTCTTGATTCGTTTCGGCGTCTCATACTGACTGAGGATTTCGTAGTACTTAGCTGCCGACTGGAAATTCTTGCTGTCGAAGTCTTTATCCGCCCTGCTTCTTAATACTTCCACAAGGCTGTCGCGGGCGTAGATGAAGCGGAACGCGAAGGGCTCGCGCTTCTCCAGGACATTGATCATGCTGAAGGCATCGTTGAATTTTCCGGATAGAAAAAGCCCGTTGACTTCGTTAAGAAGTTTTGATTCCGCCTCTTTCTTCTGCAACTCTTGCTGACGAACATAATAATGACCGGTATTGATGATGGCGAAGCAGAAACCGGCCAGAACAAAAAATACCAGAAAGGCGAGGCCCTGAATCTTGAAATAATCTTTATCGAATCGATAGCGTTTTTCCTGAGACTTTCGCCATTCGTAATAGCGTCGTTTTTTGACCTCTTTCCAATAGGCATCCTCGACTTCGCGTGAAAAGCCATTCAGGATTAAATCATACCGAGATTTCTTAACAGGGTCAGCGAGGGTATGGTAGGCTTCGTTGACAATTTTGAAGATTTCCTCTGCCTGGGGATTGTCGCGGTTGGCGTCCGGGTGGTATTGTTTGGCAAGGCGTTTATAAGCCGAACGGATCTCGTCGATAGAAGCATTTCGCGCAACGCCCAAAACTTCATAAAAGTCCCTCATGCGATTTCTCCTGTCTGTATTAAACGGCTTTTTGCCATAATTAATTTAAAAAATCATGGAAAAAGTCGCTAAATCCTCGTGCCACAAAAACAAAAAAGCCGCCAAAAGGCGGCTTTTTGAGTCAAAATTGAACTTTTTACAGTTTCGCAATTTCCTGAACGAGATCAATGAGTTTGTTGGAATATCCCCACTCATTGTCATACCAGGACACGACCTTTACAAAATTGTTATTCAAAGCGATGCCCGCTTTTGCATCGAAGATGGATGTTCTTGCATCACCGAGGAAATCAGATGATACCACTTCGTCCTCCGTATATCCGAGGATACCTTTCAGTTCGCCTTCCGATGCGTCCTTCATTGCCTTCTTGATGTCTTCATAAGAGGCAGCCTTTTCGAGGCGGACGGTCAGGTCGACAACAGAAACGTCGGCAACAGGAACACGGAAGCTCATGCCGGTGAGTTTTCCCTTCAATTGGGGGATAACGAGGGCTACTGCTTTTGCAGCTCCGGTGGAAGACGGGATGATGTTCTGGAAGCCGCCACGTCCACCGCGCCAGTCTTTTGCAGAAGGGCCGTCAACAGTCTTCTGAGTTGCAGTCACCGCGTGAACGGTGCTCATCAAGCCTTCGACGATTCCAAACTTATCGTTCAATACCTTGGCGATGGGAGCGAGGCAGTTGGTTGTACATGAAGCGTTTGACACGATGGTATGTTGTGCTGTCAGCTGCTTGTGGTTCACACCCATCACGAAGGTTGGGGTGTCATCTTTTGCAGGTGCAGACATCACGACTTTCTTCGCGCCGGCGGTGATGTGTTTTTGCGCATCCGCTTGCGTGAGGAATAATCCGGTTGATTCAACCACGATTTCAGCGCCCACTTCAGACCACTTCAGGTTTGCAGGATCTTTTTCAGCAGTAACACGAATTTTCTTTCCGTTGACAATCAGGGCACCGTCTTTGGCTTCCACGGTTCCGTTGAAACGGCCATGGGTAGAATCGTACTTCAACATGTAGGCCATGTACTCTGGATCTACCAGGTCATTGATTCCTACAATTTCAACATCTGGCCTGTTGATGGCTGCTCTGAAGGCAAGGCGGCCGATACGGCCAAATCCGTTGATACCTATTTTGGTCATGGTCAATTTGTTGTTTTTAAAAGACGAGTCAAATATTATAAGACGCATGGATATAACCAATGAAACGAGGCATGGGTTCAAAAAAAAATTACCGAACAGGTTTGCAAATAGTCATTGGCGGTCTATCTTTGCACCACTTTTACGGACTGGTCCGTTCGTCTAGGGGTTAGGACACAAGATTTTCATTCTTGGAACAGGGGTTCGATTCCCCTACGGACTGCGAAGATAGCCTGTAGCTCAATCAGTTACGGGCTTTTTTTATTCCTGGGTGCTGTGTAGGGTGCGGAGGTGCGGTATTCGTCGCGGGCTTGGTGTCAGCCTCGCTACTTCAACGCTCGGATGAACTTGTAACGTAGTCAGAGCTCGTGCAGCCTGCCAGTATTCGGCATACTCACTGAAGAACAAACCTTGCGCGGTTTCGTCGCGTTCGTCCCACTCGATCCACCCGTCGACCTGTAGTTTCAATTGCGCCGCGTTAGAAATGTCCTCCATTACCGCGTCTTTTCTGTCCAGGCTTATCCGCTTGGTTATCCCGGACACGTAATAGGTTTCGGTCATTTTGCTTGTGGTTGGAGTTTCTTCGTCAAATCTTCGAGGTCCTTCGCAGCGGCATGGGCTGCAAAAAACTTCATGAGTTCATTATACTGCCCGGTGTGTGCTTCTCTTAACTTGTTGTCGCCATGGGTGCCGAAGTAGTTACTTGCTGATAAGGTTTCAAAAGCGACCTCGAGAAAGTGCTGATAATCATGTATCGGAAACCATGAAAATAAATCTTGATAGGCCTGTTTCCGGATCTCTTCAGGTGTTTTCAATTGTCCGTTTTCGTCTCTGCTGAATGTTCTCATTTTGTTGTGTGTTTTTACTGATTCATTAATCTTTCAATTTCACGGTCAGCGTACAATACGCGGCCATTTAGTTTTGTTGCCCGGATGGTGCCCTTGGCAGTCCAGGCGTGCAGTGTAGGTTTTGTGATTTTGAGTAATTGTGCGGCCTCCTCCCGCGTGTAAAATTTTTCCGCTTTCGGTTCCTTCGACTTTGCGATCTCGTCGCGAATGATTCCGCGAATGCTTTCCAAATCTTCCGGTGATAGCTGAATGTTGACGTTCATAGTCTTATTGATTGTCGGGTCCTTTTTATGCTTTCAAATACTTGTCTTGTCCCCAATAGATTATCGATTCGTTTCTTTTGCTTACAAAGACGTCATAATGCAAAGGGTCATAGAACAGAAAGTTCAGCCAGTAGCTTCGAATATCACTATCGCGTAGCAATGGGATAAATCGCCCGGCCTTATACTCTTCAATTGCCCATTCCTGTATCCATGCACACCAATCTTTTGAAATCAATTTCTCAGGGATGCTTTCGATCTTTTGAACAGGATGTGTTTTGGTGATGTCGCAATAATCTAAATAGGCATCGATTTGATCTTCTGCTTCGCTTAGTGGGTGATCGTTTCCTGAGTATGGGCGCTCAATCATGCGAACTTCGGGGATCCTTCTATTGAGCGCCTTGAATGCTTCGAAAATTTCGGCCGCCCCCCGCCAAATTTTGTCAAGTTGTGTTCTGATGGTCGGGTTCATTGCTTGCTTTTCTTCTTCGGTGTCCAGATGGTATGTTCTAAACTCTTGCAAAGAATCAAAGAAGCAATCGACCACCTTCATGAAAATGAGCGAATGCGAATGCTTTAAGAGATATTTATCATTTGATAATACTTTGTTGGATAATACTTCAGTGGATAATACTTCGGTTACGGATTTTCCGGTATCGGTATATCGATTTTCCGTAGTACTAACCCCGGAAAAACCGTTATCGGATTTTCCAACTATATCGGATTTTCCGTTAACGTAAATTCCGATATGGTCGGAAGTAAAGTGATACCGATTATTTCTGCCCTTGTTGCCTCGGTCGACCTTGATAAGCCCTTTCTGCTCAAGTTGTTTTTTGACGCGCAGGAGCTTTTCAATATGCCATCCGGTGTCCCTGGTGAGAACATTGTTGGACGGAAAGCAGAAATCTTCTTTGTTCTTCCGCTTCACGAGATGCAAAAGCAGAAATAGTTCATTCTCATCAAGGCGTAGCTTTGGATCGTCCAAAAGATGAGTGTGAAGATTAATCATCGCACCCCCCCTTGTTTTGTGCTTTTGCTTTTTGATAGGAGGCGCTTTGAGACTCTGTATTTCAACACTCGAAAGCCATCAAAGCCGGTATTTTCAAACTTGGGCCGGCCCATTACTGATTCATAAATCGACTCAGTGACCTGATAGGCCTCCCGGTCGGTTTTCAGGTTCTGTTCTCTTTTAATCTGCTCAAAAACAGCGAGATAACCCTGCGACCCCCTTATAACAATGCGTTGTAATTCATCCATCATGCCTCAAAGGTCAACACTTCGAAGAAATCTACAAAGTTTTTCTTCGAAAAATGTTTCAATTGAATCGTTTCGGGAATGCTGGTTTACCGTTTCTTTGTGGTGTTGGCGAAGCAAAACCGCCAGTTTCACGCAAAATGAAGGTTTCCAAATACATATCACTTCCAATTTTTTACCAGTTGTTCGGCGCAGTTCGCGTTCTGGAAACAGCACGCGCATTGAGGAAGTCAACATTTACCGGCGGATCTACTCTGACCGCAGGCTTCCCGACACACAGCACAGAACTTGACTCAATCACAGCCGGAACTTTTTTTTACGTCCTGATGGCGAGCCGTGGCGCTAAGGATGTAGGTAAAATTGTTGACATCATCAACAATAACGAACCGTTTGGACAAGTGAGAACGGTTGATGCCCAAGGCAACATCATTTGGCAAAATCTACCGGTTACACATGCGATTGGATATATCTTGTTTGATCGTGATTCCTTGAACCTGGTTAAGAAAATCGAGGTATCAAAAAAAGATGGAACAACATGGTTCCATTGGGAAGATCAAAATCCATCTTGGTTTGTCAACAACAACGATGGAGTAGACATTGATGGTAATGTTTTCGAGCGGGACCTGAACGACGTCATAGAGTTTATGCATCGTCGACTTATTGTTGATATCCACAGAGCAATCAAAAGCAGCAGGTAAAAATTTCAAAAGTGCTTGCAGTACTCTTGAAGGATAACAGCCAAACAAAATATACCGAACGGTATAAAATGAAGCAAGACTACATAAGACAAATCGACAACGGAGAGAGGCGAACATTTTCGCACCCGGTGGAGCTTCGCGAAAGCAACAACGAAAAGTTTTTTGAAGGATATGCGGCGATGTTCAACTCGGTGGCCGATCTCGGATGGTTTACTGAGGAGCTGGCACCAGGCGCATTTGATACCGTGATGAACGATGACGTTCGCGGCCTGTTTAATCATGATCCCGATGTTGTTCTCGGACGCACTAAAGCCGGAACGATGCAAGTCATGAAAGACGAGCGCGGCATGAAGTACAAAATCAAGTACAATGCTGCAGACCCCGACCATGTTCGCGTAATGGAGAAAGTAAAGCGCGGTGATGTGTCTCAATCATCATTTGCATTTTCAATAGCAGACGAGACTTGGGAGCGCAGGAACGGGAAAGAACATCGAATCATCAAGCGGCTCGAAAAATGGTTTGACGTTGCCCCGGTAACATATCCGGCCTACGCAGACACAACGGTGGCGGCGCGCTCATTCCAGCAAATGAATAAGGACCATCAACCGGATCACAGCGCAGAGCTTGACCGTATGAAAATGGATATCGATTTAATGTAAAAACAAAACACAGACAGCAATAGATGAAAAATTTCAATCCCAAGAGGTTAACTGACCTTCGCAGCGAAATCAACGATAACAAAAAGCGCATCGATGAAATTTACGCGCTGATTGACAAGGAGAAAAGAAAGCGTACACCTGAGGAAGCCACAGAATGGCAAAATCTGATTGACGCAAACAAAGAACTTGAGGCGGAGCTTCGCGATCTTCAGGCGTACCATGATGAACAAGCGAGAAACGCAAGGCCTGTTGGTAGAGATAACAGCGAACCGGAGCAGCGCGATCAACGCGTATTCGAAATCAGAAACAAAGTAGCGGACGAACCTAATCGCCCGATCTCGTCTTTCATCCTGAGAAACTACGATGTTTCCGAGGCTTCGCAGAAAGCGGATCCCTTTAAAGTCATCATGGCCCTTGGAGGCGCACGTTTCAAAGATAACGGAGTGACAGAGCGCGCAATGAATGAAGTTCGCGCAATCAGTGGAGGAACGAACGTGATCGATACCTACTTGTCATCCCGCGTTCTTGAAAATATGCTTGCAAAGTCGCACCTGGCGAATGCCGGTATGACCATTGCCACAATGGAATCACAAACGCATTTGTTTGGTCGCATCTCGGGCTTTCCGACATTTCAATGGTTAAGCGAAGGGGCCACACAATCAGATCAAACAGTGACGTTTGACGCTGTTTCCCTCAGCTCGAAAACTTTGCGCTCATGGTGTAGAGTATCGAATGAGTTTATTCAGGATTTGATAAATGGACCGGAGGCATTGCAGCGCGCATTCTCTCAGGCAGGAGCCACAGAGATCGACCGCGCAGGTCTCGAGGGCACCGGCACAGGTGGACAGCCGACAGGTATTGCAGCAATGGCGAACGTTTCACAGTTCAGCATGGGCACCAATGGTGCAAGCTTGACGAACTACGATCCGTTCCTTGATGCTCAGGCGGCCATCTACGGCAACAACGGCCCGACATCAAACACGGCAATCATGCACCCGACCCGTTGGGCGGTACTCAACAAATTGAAGGAGGCCACAACAAACGCACCATTGGCGCGGCCGGCGTTCCTGCAAAATTGGAACTTCCTGGAGTCATCAAAGCTTCTGACAAACAGAACGCAAGGAACCTCCACAGATGCAAGTAACATCTACATTGGAAACTTCCAGTACCTGACACTCGGAGTTCGACTGAATCTTGAAATCCGGTTTGTGAACGAAGATGCACCTACAAACAGCAGAGATATTTTGGCGGTATTCCGCGGTGATTATGCCAGCGAATATCAGCCCGCACTCGGTAGAATTATCGGTGTAAGACCTTAATTCTGGATTCATTTGTTTTTCTATTTTGTTTATTACTGATGAAGTGCGGTGGAGGGGGTAGGTCCCCTCCATTTTTTGTTTTACGCCGAAAATTTAACACGTGTAAATTATGAATATCGAGAGACAAACAGCATTCGAAAACAACAACAAGAGATTTGTAAAGGCCGGTGAAAGTCACCCGACAAGAAAGCGGCGTGTATTCCGGTTCGAATTTAATTGCTCAGGAGATGTTGAACGCGACCGGGAAAACATGATGAGGATTTTTAAGAAGAACATGGACGCATATTTCAGATTTGCAAACCAATGAGACATCAAGAAAAGAACATTCTAAACTTCTTTTCACGATACAGCTGGTTAAGCTTCACAGCTCTTCAGGTTTGGCGCGAAATGGGCGCGAGATATTCACTGCCCGTAACAATCCAATCAGTCAACAATCTCGGCGAGCAAGGATTGATTGAGCCAGCGGGATCCAATGGAGGTGACTTTATTTCAAAAAGATGGCAGTATGTGAAACAGACACGATGATTCTTAGATGGGTGTTATTGTGAACTATATCAGCAAGAAAAATACTACCGAATCGAAAATCGAAAGGGACGTACTGAAGCATTATGAAGATAATCGGCTGCGATGGCTATCGCCATTTGAAGTATCGCAGAGAATGGGCGGAAAGTACAAATTCGACCGGTTGTTCAAGGCAATTTTAAATCTTTACAGGGCTGGCAATCTTGCTTCTCGAAACAATAGATCTCCCGGTATATTCATCAAGCTAAAGTTTAAAAGTAAGAACGAATTTTTCTAATAATGCCAACAGTACAGCGTATTAAGACACGGGCACAAACAAAACGTGTAGATTCATATTACACTTCACCACGATGGAAGGAAACGCGGTTTGCATTACTGTCTAATCATCCGCTTTGTTTCTATTGTGAACTATCTCACAAGGTAACGGCGGCAAACGTGGCAGACCATTATATGCCGCGGCGTCTGTTCCCTGAGTTAGAATGGAGTATGGATAACTTACGCGCGAGCTGTGAACATTGCCACAACATGAAGAGATCATATGAGGCGAGATGTTCAACGCGTGAACAGTTCAGCAACGGATTAGAAAATTTTTTAATGACTGCATTCAGTGGAGCACAGCACAAAAAATAAAAAAATATTTTGTCCAGGGGGTAGGGCGTTTTTTCAAGACAGTAAGGTTTTAACCGTCATGTTCCTCGCTCTTTCTCCGTGGTAAATTTTGAATAGGGGTTCGATTTATGATACTTAACACAAACGCAAAGAAGGTTTTTAACCGCATTAAGAAGCACGCGCAGAAGCTCGGAGTTTATGAGCCTGCCGATGAGATGGATCTCAAAATGCTTGCTTACAATTATGACCTATACGAACAGATGGCGGCGTTTTGCGCGGCCAATGGTTACACCCAAAAGCCAAACAACGGCGGCTGGGACCAGGTGCGCCCGGAGTACACCATCATGCAGAAGTGCTATTCTTACTTCATGGATCACGCTGGGAAGTACGGCCTCAATCCCGGCGACCGGGTGAAGATATTCAAGATGAAGTCGAAGGAAGTGGATGATGATCCGCTGAAGCAACTTGACTTTGTGAAGATGGCCAGGACAGCGTTATGAGCCGCGTAAACTTCAGCAATACCGTTAACATTTCGCGAGAGCGAAAGCAGAAGATATCCGATGAAGTTCTGAAAGTTTTCGAAAAGAATCCTCGAGAATGGTATTCAACGATAGAGGTTCTTCTTCGGGTAAGAAAATACCGGCAGCGGGATATTTCGTCAGCCATTTACAGCCTATGGAGCAGCGGCGTTCTGAGATCTAAAAATAATTTTCCGCCCCGGTCGAGAGTCAAACTTCAGTATAGACGAAAGCCATTTTAGAACAACCTACCCGGGTATAGAACAACCTGTTCCACATTCGAAATTGACCTAATTTCGCAATCTGGACAATTTGTCCAACTGAAAATCAACCCGATTTCAACGATTTTCAACCTTAATTCAACCCGTTATTAACCTGGTGTTTGCAAAATGCAACGGCAGCCTAATTTTCACTGTCACAAAATGTGACGGGGGCGTTTTTAGGCTAATTTTCACTGTTACATTTTGTAACAGGAAGCGAGGTGACCGGCGGGCACTTCGTGTGACAATCGGTAACACGAACCTATCCGTTCGCTACCTTCATAATCGGGCGCACCCATACGCGCGTCATTTCCTTCAATGCGACCTGGTGAGATTCCTTGATGTAGTTCTTTATCAAAATAGCAATGCTTTTGCCGGTGATTAGGGATATCGCTACCAATGGCATCCCGGCCTCCCATGACAAGTTTATGAACGTGCGCACCATGTCGTGCGAGCTTATCTCCTCATGGACCGGTACCGACTTAAACTCGTTCCCATCCCGTACCTGAATTGTCTCCTCAGGAAACAAATGTTTGTGGAGGCGCTTTAATCCCTCCCGGTAACGCTGTTCCGTGAACGCCGGTATTCTTCCGTTATACTTGCTCAGGATCGCCCGGACAATTGGCGTCAACGGCATTCGTACCTCCTCGTTCGTTTTCTTTGTCCTGAGGATAATTTCATCGCCCTTGATATTCTTATCAAGGCGCATGAGATCGCTTATCCTTAGGCCGGTATTGGCTTGCATCACTGCAATGTCACGGTATAGGGCAAGGTATGGCGACAGGTCAGCGCGTTCGTAGGACTCGAGCTGATCCCATGTGAGTGATATTTTTAATCCGCTCGTTTCCTTGTACTTGATTTTTTTCAGGTTCAACGGGATCTGCCGGCGCATATCATCCTGCAGGTAGGCAAAGAATGACTTTAAGTGTTTGAGCTTCTTTGCGCACGTGTTGGGCTTGTAATTCTTAGCCAAGTGCGACGCGTATTTGTTCAGGTAGTTCAGGTCGAAAACTTCCGGAGTCAGGTGCAGCCAGTTTCCGGTTTTTAACCAGGTCTTAAAACTGTCTTTCGAGTTGGTGAGGTTCTGTAATGTTTGCGGCCTCATTACAGCCTCTTGGTTGCTTAAATGTTCCTCCCATAGTTCTACCAGCGTTTCCGGTTTGCGTTCAATGGCGGCCTTAGATTTAAGCGGCGCGGCCTCTTTTGGCCTGAGCGCGTCCAGGTGGTTTTTCAGGCCCTCTTTGGTGAGCGTCTGACGGTTTGTAAGGAGGTATTCATTCGCGGCCGTGCGGATGCTCAGGAGGCGTTTTGTTAAGGCCTCGTTACCCTTTTTCGGCTCGCCCTTCTCATCATCCCATTTGCCCGGATCAATCCGCTCGCCGGTGGAGTACACAAAGCGGCCATCGTGAAACTGCCGGTCGTACATTTTCAACATTATCAGGTGCGGTGCGGGTGCGGTGTTCGATTCCCGGGTGGACTTTTTCAGATAGAATTTCATTGGGTGCGGTGCTGGGTGCGGTGTTTTCTTTATTCCGTTTTACTCGGATTGATTCTGAAATCTGCGAAAACGGCCTAAAAAGGGCAAATTTTACGGAAAAGAAAAAGCCAGCTAAAACCGAAGTAAAGCTGGCAATTCCCCTACGGACTGCAAGTACAGAGGCTAACACGATGAATCACAATCGATTAGCCTCTTTTGTTTTATAGCAGGGGAATAAATAAGGGAACAAAAGTGCGGTAGCGTAAGCACATGGCTTTGTAACACGACCGTAAAATCTAACTTCCGCATTTTCAAAATTTGATTTCTGAATAGCGGACGTTCACCGCGTCCCGTAATAATTTTTCCCAAAAAATTCCTGGCGCAGCTCCCTCGATGACGATTAACACGGCGCCATCATCATCGTGCCTCGCTTCTCCAATAGGTTGCTCCTTCCAGCCCCCCCGTTTCCCGACACTTTTCTCATCTTTGTACGAATCTTTAAACCCCGCGCCATGAAATGGCCTCTTGCATTTTGGCTTATGCTGATGAGCTTGTGCTGTTCTTCACAAGACATCGATTCTTTAACCCGATTGGTGGCGTCCGCATCATCCACGGAGGAGCGCATCGATTTAACCAACAAGCTTGCCTTTACTTACTCGTCTTACTCTGTTGATAAATCTCTTACGCTTGCCAACGAGGCAATCCGATTAAGTCGGGAAATCAAGTACCAAAAAGGATTAGGCGATGCGTATAATGTAATTGGAATTTGTCACAGCATTCAGGGCAATACAAAAGACGGGCTTGAAAATTTTCTGACTTCGCTGCGTATCCGGGAAAAACTGGATGATCGTTCGGCACAGGCCAAAGTCCTGAATAACATTGCCGGACTTTATCAGTATGAGCAAAATTTTACAAAAGCAATTGAATATTCTTACCTGTCCCTTTCAAAGCTGGTTGAAGAAAAGGATTCGCTGGCTATCGGTAATGCACACCTCAGTCTGGGATTAACCTTCCAGGCGCAAAAGAAATATGATTCGTGCATCCACCATTTGAATCTTGCCAGCAATGTCTTTGAGGCAATTGGGGCAAATGAAAAAGTAGCAGAGTCTTCCATCTACATCGCGATGCAGTTTATTCATGAAGGAGAATTTGCAAAGGCGCTCGAACTTGCGTCAGAGCTTGAGGCTCAACGTTTGGACAGGCTGACTGCCCGCGTGAAAGCGGATTTGTTGCATGTCATGGGATTGAGCTATTACGGCTTGGGGCGCGACCAGTTAGCGCTTGATTATTTGCGTCGTGCTTTAGCCCTCGCGAGGTCCAGTGATTATGCTGAAAAGCTGCCGCAAATAGTACAGTCATTGTCGACGTCTTTCGAGAACTTGCATCAACTTGATTCTGCGCTGCATTATTTTAAACTATATGCTGCGCGCAACTCGGAGGCAATCTCTGTGCAGCGTGCGCGGCAAACTGAAGTTCTTGAACGTCTTTATTCGACGGAGGTGAAAGATCGAGCGCTTCAAAATGCGCAGTACCGCGTTGAGCGACAAAATGTTTTTATCTGGATTGTTGCTGGCGTAGGCTTCGTGAGCCTCGTGACGGCGTTTTCAGCGATCCTGATTTATCGAAGGAAAAAACGAATCAACGAGCAACTTCGAAAGCTCAACCAGGATCTTCTCCTGCGTGAAGAGGAAATCACCAGGAAGTCCGATGAATTGATTTCATTGAATCTGGAGATGGAAAAGATCAACCAGTCATTGGAGCAGCGGGTTCAGGAGCGCACGGCTCAAATTCAGCAGCAGAATGAATTGCTGCGTTCGTATGCTTTTGTCAACGCACACCATACGCGTGCTCCTGTAGCGCGTATCCTCGGGCTGGTCAGTCTGTTGAAAATGAAAGGCCATGACGACTCGAGGGAACAACTCATCGAACTGCTGGATCAAACTTCCAGGCAATTGGATGCCATTGTCACGGAAGTGAATCGTAAATTGGAAGAGAATCGGGAATTTTAGGATTATCCCGAATCATGCATATTTGGTTGCAATGGACATCGAATCCGTAAGAAATTATTGTCTGGCAAAACCGGGTGCGTCCGAGCATGAACCTTTTGGCCCTGATGTGCTGGTGTTCAAAGTCAAAGGAAAGATCTTTTTGTTACTTCCGCTCAACCAGGATACGGTGCAATTTAATGTCAAATGCGACCCCGAACTGGCTATTGAGCTTCGCGAGCAGCACGCCTGTGTGCTTCCTGGCTACCACATGAATAAGAAACACTGGAATACGATTGTCGTTGATGGTTCCGTGTCAATCAAGCTCTTGAGGTCCTGGATTGATCATTCTTACGAACTGGTAGCCGGAATAAAACATTAAGCATCGTCCTTTTGCAGTAGGTAGTTGTACGAAACAAGATCCGTGAAATTTTTCTCTGAAGAATGAGGGTGCTGGTTTAAATTTGTGCTCATAGACCACACCCTCTTTATGTTTCGGCAAATCGTTAAGTTACTTCATCTGTCAACCCACGATCGGGTTGTTCTTATTAATCAAAAGGGAGAAGTTGTTTCTCCTTTTCAGCACATCATAGACCAATACCCCTCCGTTGTGGATTTTGTCATTCATCAGCGCAAGCCTCATGCAATTATTTTCAACGATGATGTGTACTACATCACCTTGCGTTCTCTGCTAAAGATAATTTGAGTTTTACACCAGGCCTTGCAAAAACAAACAACGGGTTCTCAACTCATCGGATTGTTTAGAATTAACCACATTGGATGGTGCAATTTGCTTAGGTAACATACGCGTCTTTCTGAGGTGCAGGATGAGGACATGCATCGTAACGACTACGAGCAACACGTTGAGGGCGACGCGCGAGGGACAGAAGTGGAAATACTGCCTGCAACTTTGCAAATAAATTTACACCGGATGCTCTTGCAGGCAGTATTGTAACGAATGGCCCGACCCGACCTTCGACGAGCTCAGGGCTCACCTAATTGATTGTTTGCAAAGAAACGCTGTGCCCTGAGTGAGTTCGAAGGGAGGGACGCGCCCAAATTCTTCTTCGTGGTCATTAAAAACTCCTGGCAACAAAAAAAAGACTGCCTTTTCAAGGCAGTCTCTCTGTAAAAATATCGTTGTAGTTGACTATCGCTTGAAAATATAGCGTGTTACGAAGATTCCATCGCCATCGGTTTTCCCGGCGTCGCTTTCAACGCCACTCGTTACAAACATCAGCGTCCATCCCTCTTTGGCAAGTTCGTTGAGCTTGCTGGTAATGACTGCGTCGTTTGATGCAATATTCTGAAAGTTGATACCGGTAAGGCTGTAGAAGTTTAATAACTTGGTTTCTTCGAAGTTGTCAATTTTTACATCGTCGCGTTTTACATCGCCCTGATCAGATTTTTTTCCATCGACACGTTCGGTCGTGAGTGCTTTGTAGTTGGCGGCCTCTTTTGCATCAACAAGGCGGGAACGACCCACACCTCCAGGTACAATTGATTCGACAGTGGTGACCACCTTGTACTCTTGTGAGAAGGCGGTGAGTGACAACGCGACAAACGCGAGGGTAAGAATTTTTTTTGTAATCATGTGAACTAAGGGTTAAAAAGTTAATCGTCGGTTGTTATGCGAATACCGTACCAGTTTCTAAACCTGTATTCGTGTTCAAACGATTATGAACGTCCGGCGACTTCAACGTGCTCCCTTGTATCCAGGTTACGCAACCGCTCGTTGTTTTTTGGTTTGAGCCCGAATAGTATTCTGGTCACTACGAATGGTCTGATGAGTACATGATAGATTAATGCGATCGTGACAATACAAATCATTATTAGAGCCATGAGCTTGAGCGCGAGGGGTATTTCAAGTTGCGTGATAAAGTATCCTGCGCCCACGATGACGGTTTGGTGAAGGATGTAGTAAGGATAAACTGCCGGACTTGCATATCGAAGAAAGCGATTGGAGAAGTTCAGGTGTTTTTTGCCAAATCCAATGATGCTGACAATCGTGGTCCAGATGAGTGTTGCGTTCAGTGCTCCATATACATAAATATCATCAGGGTCCCTGAGTTTAGGCCATTGCACCTCCCACCAGAATTGCACATAAAGTATGGTGAGGCAGACGAGCATGAGGAACAATGCCGGTTTTCTGTATCGCTCACAGCTTGCCCAGAAGGCTGAAAGGTCTGATAAAAAGAAGCCCAGGAAGTAGAGCGTGATGGAGAATGTAAAAACAAACCAGTCGTCGAGAAGGCTTCCTTGTTCAGGCCATCGGAGGTATAAGGTGAAGTAGTACCACGCGAGAGGAAGGATGGGCAGCAGCAGGGTGATTGGGTTTTGAAATAGCGGATTAAGTTTTTGTTTCCATGATCTAAGCGTGTTGATTTTTGATAAAGCGAACACCGGTAATAACAAAAGGGTAAAGGTGAACAGGTACACGACAAACCACATGTGACTCCACGTCAGCGTACCGTCGGGATAAGGAACGAGATCCCATACGGAGGGATAGAATTCCAAATAGCTCATATCAATTTTACCTTTTTGCATCCATTCAAAATACACCTGAGACGGAATGGTAAAGAACATGGCGAACAGTAAGGGTATAAACAGTCTGGTAACGCGCTCTCCGAAGAAGGCTAGCGTACTTCTTTTTTGCAAGGCAAATCGTACACCGACGCCCGATATAAAAAACAACAAGGGAAGACGCCATTGGTGGAGCCAGACAATCAGCCGGTCGAGAAAAAGGCTGTGTTCCTGATCTTTGATTTCCCAGTTGAATCTGACAAAGGGCATGCAACAATGGAACAGGATAAGGAGCATAAATGCGAGGACTCTGATCCAATCGATGAAGTGCTGACGGTTTTCCATGGTAATGATTTGTGAGAGGATGCAGAAAACGAATCAGAGGTTGCACCAGGTTGTGGTTATTGTTCCAGACGTAAGTAAGTCCCTGAAATGATCGATTTTTGTAGCGGTTTTTTTTACACTTTTGCAGAAATACATATTTGTGATTCGTGTTGCGTTCTTATCGTTAGGTGTACTGATGACGCTGTCTGTTCATTCCGTTGCGCAGGATTTGGAAGAGCGTTTTTTGTGGTATCGGACATTTTTTGATCCTAACCCCGACAGCGTTGAGCAGAGACTGACCCGAGCCCAGAAGGAGCTGGCGGTTGCCGAGGATGTGGTGGATTCGGCTGCGATGGTGAAGCCTTTGCTGGAGATAGGCTTGTTGCACCTGTCGGGGTCCAGAAACTATGAGGCCTCTTATGCGGCCCTCATCAGGGCTTTCGGAATCAGTCCGCGGTTTAAGCAGTCTGGTGACAATGTATTTATCCTCCTGACGCTGGCTAAAATTTTCGAGGACGTGGAGGAGTTCGATCGGGCGCGTGAACTATATGATTTGGCTGGTCAGAACATTCGGGATTTGAAAGGACCCGACCTCATTCGCAGAGAACTAAATTTTCTGGTATTGACTCACACGGGACAGGTACTCGCACGCAAAGGCGATCGCGCGGGAGCCCGCGAAGTATATGAGATCTTGTTGAAGAACGCGAACCTTTCCCGCGATGCGGAGGTGCGTGCGGAGGCGTTGTTTCAATATGGAAGAATCCTGATGGAAGACGGAGAACAGGTTCGTGCCGACACCACACTCCGGGCATCGCTGAAACTTTGGCGTTCTGCAAACAACAGAATGAAGGAGGCCTCCGTACTGCATTACTTTGGCGGCTATTATCTCGCGTCGAACAAGCCGGAAAAGGCGTACAATAACTTCAAGGCGGCACTCGATATTCGCACGTCACTTAACGATAAGACGGGGATGGCGCGTTGCTATAACGACATTGCTACCTTTTACCTTGGTCAAAAGAATTACCAGAAGGCTGCAGACAACGCCCGGGTGGCATTGACGCAGGCACGGTCTGCACAGAGTCGCGAAGACATTCGCCGGAGTTTGGAGTTGCTCAGCGAGGTCACGGAGGCGACGAATAACTTCAGGGAAGCGCTGGCTTATCGAAAAGAATACATCACGTTTACAGAATTTCTTCAGCGCGACAAAGATGAAAAGGCGTTTGTTGTTCAGCAGTTTCGGGAGGAAATCAATCAAAGGAATTCTGAGATTGACAACCTGAATGTCATCAACCGCGAGAACGAATTGCGTATACAGATGCAGGAGCGTACGGCGAAGCAACTATATGCCATCATCGGTTTGTCTGCCATTGTCGGGCTACTGATATTTTTCCTTTATCTGCAGAACCGCAGAACGAATCGCAAGCTTCGGGAAGTTAATGTTCGGATCAATCAGCAGAACGTACAGCTTCAGGATCTGAACGCGACCAAGGACAAGTTCTTCTCCATCATCAGCCACGATTTAAAAGGTCCTTTGAATTCTTTGACGTCTTTCTCAGGGCTGCTGATCAACCACACCGACAGCCTGAGCAAGGAGGAGATTCGGATGCTGGCGCAGGATCTGGATAAGTCGGTGAAGAACCTTTTCGCATTACTGGAAAATTTGCTGGAGTGGTCGCGGTCGCAGACGGGCAATATTGAATTCAAACCCGAACCATTCAGCCTGACGGATATGCTTGCTGAGAATCAGCAATTGTTGAAAACGCAAGCGGACGCAAAAAAGATCGCCATCGAGTTGCTGCCATCAGCGCCCATTGTGGTACGGGCCCATCGCAACTCAGTCAATACCGTCATCCGTAATCTCGTATCCAACGCGATTAAGTTCACGCCGGAGGGAGGAGCGATAAAAATGATAGCGAAGGCTACCAGCGAGCAGGTGGTGGTATCCATTGCCGACAGCGGTGTTGGTATGAGTCCTGATGTTCTGGGCAAATTATTCCGGATTGATTCGAAGCATACCACACGGGGTACGGCTCAGGAAAAGGGGACAGGTCTGGGACTCATCCTGTGTAAAGATTTCATCGAAAAAAATGGCGGTCGAATCTGGGTTGAAAGCGAGGTCGGTCAGGGCTCCACGTTCTTCTTTTCTCTGCCTTTAGGCGCTAAGCCCTGAGTTGTTCTTTTCGCCGGACGCTGATAAAGACCGGGTCATCAAAAGGAATATTGAAATGAATGACACGTTCGATGTCATCTAATGGATACGAATCGCGTTGCAGGACATATCCGTGAAGATCAACAGGTTGAAATACGATGGTTACGCGCCCGTCAATGTGGTTTTCAATGTCCAGGACGCTTGTTGTGAACATGTCTTTTGACGTTCGGATGGTTATGCCAATAGCGGTGTTGTTTCTGAGACTTCTGCGCAGGGCTTCCAGTATTTCGCCTCTGTTTCGCTTGATTTGATGTTCAATTTGCCCTGAATACATCGCTCATCTGGTTAACGGCCTTCTACAACTTTGCAAGGCATATGTCACCAAAAAAGACATGCCCTCACCGTGGAACAGGCCGATCAGCTTTTAGGTCCTTTTTTGTTTCGTGGACCAGGCCATGGATAGCGCTTCGGAACAAATTTCTTCTTCGACTGCTTCGCGCGTTTCTTATGATCCTCTTTCTTGTCGTCGAGTTCGAGGTATTTGCAAACGCCCACACTGAAAAGCCCAATCAGGTCACGCCGTTGTCCGGGGAAATCGTAGTAGTTCTCGAAAGCGGCCGTACGCGCGCGATAATCAGACGTTCTGGGCTCAAAGAGTCCATAATGAACACGGATGTCAAAAAATACGCGGTAGTCCTCTGTGACATCCCAATCCCAATGAAACCCGGCGAAAACGAACACTTGAACCTGGTTGAAATCTTTTGTCGCCGCCATGGGAAAGTCGGTCTTCTTGGGTATCAGTACGCCGTCGTATTCAATGGTATAATCGGCGGGCAAATAGGGGTAGGTCTCCGGAGGGAACCTGAATTTGGCCGCATCGTGGGATATCTCCTCTGAACCCTTGACCAGCCATGCGACACTGCCGCCGGTAACGAAACTCACTTTGACGAAGGCGACATCGAACATGGGTATCTTCAGCGCCAGCGGAATATTGATATGGTCATAGGTGACACGCCGCGTGCCTTCCTGGCCGCCTAGGGTGTTCAGAACGGTGAAATTCTGACCCGACCGCATGAAGGTCGGGCTGAACATAAAACCGACTTTGTCCGAATCGATACCGTAGGAAAAGCCAATTGGGGCAAGCTTGATGTCATATCTTGACTTGTACCGCGGGTCGGAAAGGATTCCCTCATCCCAGGAGTAGGTTGTGGTGATGCCGGTAAAAATCCCTGCAGACATGACCTTCTGTTGGGCCCATGCCGGCACCGATAGGTAGATCGGGACGATGATCAGCAGAAGTGCAAAGGGTTTTTTCATTCAATGCGACACTAATATCCTCGAAAAATAAACATTAATAGCGATATCCTTACATGGTCGGCGCTTTCGAAATGCCCTTGTTAAAAGAAAGTTATCAAAAAATGATGAATTTTGAGGCTTATGCCTGACCCCGTGAAACAACCTCTTTTGCAGCGCCTTCATGGAAATATCTACACCGCGCTGGTACTTCGGTTCGGAATTGTGATGTTGTTGTTTTCGCTGTGCCGTGTGGGGTTCTACTTGTTCAACAGGGACTTCTTCGCCGGATTAAAGTTCGCCGACTTGCTGTATATACTGTGGGGAGGCATCCGGTTTGACCTTTCGGCGCTTCTGTACATCAACGCGCTCTACATCGTGTTGCAGATACTGCCGATAAAACAGCGCTTTTCTATCGGGTACCAGAACTTTTGCAAATACCTGTTCTTCGTCACGAACAGCATAGGTCTTGCCGCGAACGTGATTGACTTTGTCTATTTCCGTTTTACACTGCGACGCACGACTGCCGACGTCTTCAAGCAATTTGAAAACGAGGAAAATCTGCCCATGCTGTTTGGCCGGTTTTTGATCGATTACTGGTACGCGCTGCTCGTGTTCGTCGCCCTCGTGGTGCTGATGGTTGTTCTTTATAACCGGGTGCGCATGTGGGGCCCTCAGGTGACGAGTGCGTGGCGCTACTGGGCGGGTGGTGTTGTGGTGTTTTTCGGGATCGTGTACGTGGCTATTGGCGGTATTCGCGGAGGCTTTCGTCACAGTACGCGGCCGATTACACTGAGCAATGCGGGTGAGTACATCACCAATCCTCGTGACGTGGACATTGTGCTGAATACGCCTTTTGCCCTTATCCGAACTGCGGGAAGAACACAGCTTCAGCCTCGCACGTATTTTCCCGAGGATTCAGTTGATCGCATTTATACACCCATTCATTACCCGATTCCTTCAGAGCCCTTCCGGAAAAAGAATGTCGTTGTCATCATATTAGAAAGTTTCAGTAAAGAATTTATCGGAGCCTTCAACCGGGAGAAAAAGAATGGCGCGTATGAGGGATACACGCCATTTCTTGATTCTCTGATTGGCCATAGCAAAACCTTCAGCTATTCTTTCGCGAACGGCAGAAAGTCCATCGATGGACTGCCTTCCGTCATCAGCAGTATTCCGTCGCTCGGCGTTCCTTATTTTTTGTCGCCTTATTCCGGCAACCAGGTCAATAGTCTGCAATCGTTGCTGAAGACAAAGGGCTATCATACATCATTTTTCCATGGTGCACCCAACGGGTCCATGGGATTTCAGGCATTTGCCAATCTTGCCGGCATCGATCACTACTATGGCATGAGTGAGTATGGCAACAGCGACGATTACGATGGAATGTGGGGCATTTGGGACGAGCCGTTCTTCTCCTTCTTTGCCGACAAGTTGAATTCATTTCAGGAACCCTTCGCATCAACCATTTTTTCTGTTTCCTCACATCACCCCTTTGTCGTTCCGGAGGCTTATGAAAATAAGTTCAGGAGGGGAGACCTGGTGATTCATCCTTGTATTCAGTACACCGACATGGCGTTGAAGAATTTTTTTACAAAGGCGGCTGCCATGCCGTGGTATAAGAATACATTGTTTGTGATTACGGCGGACCATACGTCATCGGAAATTGAGTTTGATGAAACACGAACGCCCTGGGGTTTTTATTCCGTTCCCATTATCTTCTTTTCACCAGAACAGGATATCCATGGCATAGACAGCGACGTCGTACAGCAGGCGGATATTATGCCCAGTGTTCTCGGGTACCTGCACTATGATGCACCCTTTGGCGCGTTTGGTAGAAATGTCTTTTCAAAGGATGAAGAGCCCTTCGCGGTTAACTTCCATAACAACGCGTATCAGCTTTTTGAAAATGAATTTGTATTGATATTCGACGGTGAAAAAACAAAAGGACTTTACCGCTACCGCACCGACAAGCTGATGAAAGATAATTTGATGGATAAGGATAAAGATGCGGTTCTGAGAATGGAGAAACGCATTCGTGCGATCATTCAGCAATACAGCAACAGGATGATTGCAAACCGCCTGATTCCAGAGGCTCAGGCGCCCATTGTTACAGCGGACTCCAATTGATATCAGGCAAGGTTGTGATAAACCTGCTGAACATCATCATCTCCTTCCAACGCTTCGATGCACTTCAATACTTCGTCCTGCTCTTCTTCGGAAAGTTCTTTCGTGGTTGCGGGTATGTATTGAAGTTCTGAACTCCTTGCTTCGAGATTTTTCGATTCAAGAAATTTCTGCATATGTCCGAACTCTGTGAACTTGGTGTAGATGATGATTTCCTCGTCGCTGCGATCGATGTCTTCTGCGCCTGCATCGATTAAGTCCAGTTCGAGTTCGTCGAGGTTTAGTTTGGAAGGTTCAAATTTGAAAACACCTTTGCGCTCGAACATAAAAGCAACGGATCCGGAATTGCCCATGCTACCTCCGTTTTTTGAAAAGTGGAGGCGAACGTTTGCCACGGTTCGCGTGGGGTTGTCCGTCGCACATTCAACCATGATCGGTACCCCGTGTGGTCCGTACCCCTCATAGGTTACCTCCTGGAAATCTTTTTCCTCTTTGGACGATGCGCGTTTGATGGCTGCCTCAACCTTGTCTTTGGGCATGTTCACACCCTTCGCGTTCTGGATCGCCATCCTCAGCTTGGGATTGTATTCCGGATTGGTACCACCTTGCTTAACGGCGATGGCAATATCCTTTCCGATACGCGTAAATGCCTTGGCCATCCGGTCAAAGCGCGCAAACATTTTGTGCTTACGTTTTTCAAAAATACGTCCCATGGTTGCTGTGATTAAGGTTCGCAAAATTAATCCTCTTGGGGAAAAGAGCAAATCGGTGTGGAGCACGGTTTTGCGTCAAAAACGCCGTTCTGCGTGAGGGAACAATTTTTTAAACGACCATGGCTGTTTTCGCCACACGATGAAGATTTCACTCGGTTTCATTCTGTTTTTGTTAACGGGGTGGGTACACGCGCAATACGTTCCGCATCACGTGCAGTCCTTTCAGTTTGCTTCAGTGTACAATCCTGCGTTCACCGGTGTGGAGCGGGTGTCCGATTTGAGGCTCAGCTACAGGCACCAATGGACAGGATATGGGTCCATGGCTCCCCGGTTCTTCAATGCGTCTTACCAGATGCGGCTTAGTGAACCTCCTGACCTGGAGCACAATGCGCTGAGGGTCAGTACCCCAATGGCGCTGCGCGAATCAGAGATGCCGTTGGGGAAAAAGCTCATTACTGGTTTTGGTGGTCATATCTTTCAATCTTCCATTGGCGTGCTCCAGTCAATTGGTATCGGTGTAACAGGGTCGGCGCAGTATCCCGTTTCAGAAGACGTCCGAGTATCCGCCGGGTTGGGATTCATCCTGCACGATCAAAGGATGGATTTGACGGATGTGTATCTGGGCAGAGATGCCGACCCCGATATGTTTTTTGACAACCTGCGCGGTGGAGGTAGTGGTGAAACCAATTTAAATGTTCGCGCGGGTGTCGCGGTATATGGTAAAAACTTCTATGCAGGTCTCTCTTATTTGCCCTTGCTGAACACCCGAATCAAAAAGTCGGATGTCACTTATACGCAGAATGAGTATCGCTACGCGGTTCAGGCAGGGTATTCTTTTACAGTGAATCCCTCGTTTGCCCTCCGCCCAAGCGTGCTGCTTCTTGCGTCCGGAGACGGAAAAGATTTGCTTGACTTCCAGGTGAAGGGATTTATTCAGGAGCGCGTTTGGGCAGGGCTTTCATACCGGACCGTGAAGGCTGCGGCAGCGATGGCTGGTTTTAATTTCAATTCATTCGTATCCGGCGCTTACGCGTATGAGTTTTCATTGGGAGAATTTCAGCAGTTTACGGATGGAAGCCATGAAATTGTAGTGGGATTTCGTTTTGGAAATATTCGTGGAAGGAAACCGTATTTATGGTGAAAGTTCTTTGGTTGATATTTCTCTTGCAGATCTGCTGCGTGTGCTTTGCCCAGAAACCGGTGAAGCTGGAGTCGATGGTGAATTCGGAAGGTGAGGAAAGTTTGCCGATGGTCATGCCGGGCACTGGTCTCTTGTTTACGCGATCGTTGTATCCTGCAAACATCGGAGGAACGTATGGGGGACAGGATATCTGGATGGCGGAGTGGCGTACAAAAGACATGAAGGTGAAACGACTCCCGTTCAATACCACACAAAATGAGTTCCTCGCAGGAGCACAACCGGATGGACGCACGCTATACTTCGTCAGGACCTCCTCCAATGCAATAACCTCTTCCTTATACAGGGTTCGTTCCAACGGAACTTCGTGGACTTCACCCGAGTTGATTTCCATTCCGGCGTTGCAGAATGAAGGCTTTATCGGAATATATATGTCTTCGGATGAAAGTGTTTTACTGATCTCGATGAAGCGTGCCGGGGGAATTGGAGAAGAGGATTTATATTATTCGTTGAAATCACCTTCCGGTGTTTGGTCAGCGCCTGTCAGTCTTGGTGCCACTATTAATTCAAAAGGCTTTGAAATATCACCATTTCTTTCCCCGGATAAAAAGCGATTATATTTCTCCAGCAACGGACACGGAGGTTCAGGCGATGCAGACATTTTTTATGCTGATCGGTTGCACGACTCGTGGGAGACATGGTCCGCACCGGTTAATCTTGGAGAGCCCGTGAATTCAAAAAAGTTTGATGCATTTTATGTGGAGTATGGTGATTCCGTTGCCTTCTTTGCCAGTAACAGGGAACGCCGGATGGCTGATATTTACAAACATCAGCTGTCCCGTGAACCGGCAGAACTTATCAAGGGCGCACGGTATCTGAACATCAACGAAACAGAAGTTGTCATTGGGAAGAATGTCAACAGAACGCTGACTTTAAAACGAGAAGACGTGAAGCTTTCGGGCGGACAGCGCGAGTTGCTCTACTACATCGCGAATAAGCTGCAGGTGCATAAAGATATTCGCGTTCATATTGTGCTGAAAAAAGAAATTGATAAGAATACGCGCACCAATACCTTAAAAATCATTCAGGATGCTTTAGAGGGGGGAGGACTTCCAGCGTCGAGAATTAGCGTCGAGCAATCAAAAGACATCCCGACGGGACCACAGACGGTCATCGAGCTGATGCTGTATCGCTTATGATTGACGGAACGGTTTGTAGTTCTTCTCGTTTGCGAGTGCAAGCATTTCATGATCGCCGCGACTGTCGCCATAGGCAATGATGTAATCGTATTTCTGCAAATCAAATTCCTTTGAAATACGTGTGCATTTTTCCTCTCCGAAACAATTTAAGCCCTCAAATCGTCCGGTAAGTTTGCCCTCGCGAGTCTCGAGGCGTGTTGCAATACACTGAAGTGCATATTGATCACACCACGGCTTCACCCAGTTTTCAGCAGACGCGGAGACCACCACCATGTCAGCACGTTCGGAACGGTATGCTTCAATAGCCCGAATTGCACCGGTTCGCACAAGTGTCTGCATCTTTTCTTCTGCAAACCGTTTTCCGGCTTCATTGAATTGCAGAACACTGTCGCCTTTGATGAAAAAACTCACCAATAATTCTTTCGCTCTGGAATTCCGGATCAGACCCAACTTGTACAAGAGCAGCATGGGCGAGAGGATGATAAGTCCACCGTAAAATACCCATGGCGATTTGTAGTATGCGAGAAATTCAAGTAAGGTATCTCGTCTCGTAATTGTTCCGTCAAAATCAAAAAGAACCAGTTTCTTCTTCATACTCAAGCGTAGTAGATGATGATGTAGAAACTGAATATCCACCCGGCGATCGTCAGCAATATGAATTTATCCCGAATGAAAATGGTGGTTGGAGATCCACTGTTCTTTTCTACAAAAGTGATTTGCAGGTAACGCATCATTCCGGCAATAACGAACACCGTTGTCAAAAATAGATTATCGCTTTCGAATCTTTCGGTTACTTCGGGAGAGACGGTGTACATGATGTATGCAACAATAACCACTGCGGATATGAGAGTCAAGCATGAATTGATAAATTCCAGGTTGTACGATTGCGAAGATTTACGCAGACAGTTTCCATTCTCCATCTGCAGCAGGATATCGTCTCGGCGTTTGGCGACGATCAGAAACAAAGCGAGCAGAAGAATCATGACCGATAGCCAGTGCGTGATGGAGATGTTGGCGATGGCGCCTCCGCCGTAAATCCGAAGGAGAAATCCAAAGGATACAATAAACAAATCAACAATCGGAATGTGTTTCAGTCCCATAGAGTAAGCCACGTTCATGACAAAGTACGCGACGATGATCCAGAAGAAAACAGGATCAAGCAGGTAACTGATGAAGAAGCCCGCTATTGAGAACAGCATCATAACCGCCCAGGCGGTGGATAGGTTCACCGCGCCCGATGCAAGAGGTCTGTTTCGTTTTTCCGGATGGATGCGATCGACTTCGCGATCCCGGTAGTCATTCAGAACATATATGGACGATGCTACCAGACTGAAGCAAAGGAAGCCGAGCAGTAAGGGCATTACCGCGCCGGGTTCAAATATTTGCCCGGCAAAGAATGAAGGAATGAAGATGAACAGATTTTTGACCCATTGACGAACACGAATAAGTTTGATAACCGCAAGCATATCTTTCACCACATTTTTTCAAGATCTTTTCTCGTATAGCGGTGTTCTCTTTCAGTATAAAAGGATTGGACCGTCGGTTTGGGTCTTTGCAACATCATTGAATCTTTCTTTCGAAATACCCTGGACAGCAGCGCTATGGGTGTCAGGATGATGAAGAAGATGAAACCCAGAAGGATGGTCGAGTTAATGGCTCCGAGGATGCGTCCCAATGCCATCCAGGCCCTATTAACTAAATCCGCAACAGGCGGAAGCAAGGCGCACAGGGCCGCCGTTATTGTCACGGCCTGTACAAGCCATCGCAAATGGAAAATCCATGCAATGACGAGCATACCTGACATCATGACGAGGATGTTCAGATATTTTTTTTGTTTATCCTCCGCTCTCACGGATTAAAATAAGGTATAGATGAACGGCGCTACCGCAGAACCGCCGCCAATGACAACCAGAACGCCAATAAATAACAACAGCAGGATGACGGGAGCGAGCCACCACTTTTTTCTTTCCATCAGGAATGCATACATGTCTCTAATAAATTCCATACGTGTAGTTCGTGCTGACACTACTATAAAATATTAATCCAACTCGAACGTCTCCTGCCAGTTTTCTTTGTCGTTGAAATCCGGCTGCTGACTCTTTGCAAAAAGGAAATCGCCGATAACGAGATAGTCCATTTCCGTTCTCATAAAACATCTGTAAGCGTCTTCGGCCGTGCACACAATTGGTTCACCCCGAACATTAAAACTGGTGTTGACGATCACCGGGCAGCCGGTTCTTCGATAGAATGTTTTAATCAACTTGTGATATCGTGGATTTGTTTCCTCATGTACCGTCTGGATTCTCGCGGAGTAGTCGACGTGCGTTATAGCGGGCAGCTCAGAGCGTGTGAAATATAATTTGCTTCTCATATCGAGATTGGCGTAACCCGGCGGAGGAGGAAAACTTCTCGTGTTTTTAATTTGCTGAACCAGCAGCATGTAGGGGGAGGGTTGATCCAGGTTGAAATATTCGTGACATGCCTCGGCGAGAATGGAAGGTGCAAATGGACGGAACGATTCTCTGTATTTGATTTTGACGTTCATTTTTTTTTGCATCTCGGTATTTCTGGCGTCACCCAATATACTTCGTGCACCCAACGCGCGTGGGCCAAACTCCATGCGGCCGTTGACCCAACCAATGACGTTCCCTTCATTTATTTTTTCAGCGACTACTGCGCATAATTCATCTTCATTTGAGAAATGAATTGCTTTTGCCTTATAGCGGTGAATCAGCTTGTGGACGTCGCGCTCATCAATGGATGGCCCGAGGTAAGAACCTTTCATCCCATCCAGTTCTTTTGTAATTGCCCGGGGCTGGTTGTAGGCAATGTGCCAGGTGGCCAGCGCTGCCCCGGGAGCGCCGCCAGCATCTCCGGAAGCCGGCTGAATGAATATGTTTCGGAAGATTCCTTCATTCAGGAGCTTGCCGTTGGCAACACAATTCAGCGCAACGCCGCCCGCCATGCACAAGTTATGCGACCCCGTCAGCCTGCGGAGTTCTCGCGCCATGGCTACAATGATGTCTTCTGTAACCACCTGGATGGCCAGCGCGAGATTGCAATGTTGTTGTGTTATCGGGTCCTCCGGCTTTCTTGCGGGCATTTTAAACAAAGACATCCATTTCGATTCATCAACCATCCGGAGGCCGGTAGCGTAATTGAAATATCGCTGGTTGAGCCATATTGAACCATCGCTTTGTATTTCGATCAAATGTGTTCTGATGATGTTAACAAACCTTTGAACTTCCTCACTTCCGTGTGCACCATAAGGCGCAAGACCCATCAGTTTATACTCCCCGGAGTTTACTTTAAAACCAATGAAATACGTAAATGCGGAATACAGCAGCCCGAGTGAGTGTGGAAACCGGAGTTCTTTCAGGATCTTGATGTTATTTCCTTTTCCATGGGAAAGACTTGTCGTTGCCCATTCTCCCACGCCGTCGACAGTGAGTATGGCTGCTTCTTCAAACGCTGACGGATAGAACGCGCTTGCGGCATGCGACAGATGATGTTCTGGAAAGAAGAGGTTTGTTTTCTTATGGTCGAAGTTTCCAATTTCATTCAATTCGTCCCGGATTAATTTTTTGAGAAACAATTTTTCTTTGAGCCACACTGGAATGGCCGTCAGGAATGATTGAATTCCTCCCGGCGCAAAGGCGTAGTAGGTTTCGAGCAGGCGCTCAAACTTAAGCAGTGGTTTATCATAAAATGCAATTGCTTCAACATCGGACAAGTTGCAGTCAGCGTGTTCGAGACAGAAACGAATCGCATTCGTTGGGAAAGCCGAATCGTGCTTTTTCCTCGTAAATCGTTCCTCTTGTGCGGCGGCAATAATCTTCCCGTCTTGTATTAAAGCAGCGGCTGAATCATGGTAGAAAGCCGAGATGCCAAGTATTTTCAAATTAATTCAGTTGGTATGTTAAGATGATGAAGCATCAGGAAAATTCTATACCCTCGGTGGCCGGTCGCTTCCGCCAAACCGAACCGTCTTTGGCTTGAAATTTTAATGATTGAGCGTGTAGGTAGCAACCATGATGCGACCGGTAAATTTTTCTGAATAATGGATCTAGTTTCAATTGCAAAAGTCATCTGGCGCAAAGCCTGGCTTCTATTACTGATTCCCGCCATTGCAGCGGGAACTGCCTGGTTATTAACGACCCATATGAGGGACACCTACAAGGCTTCGGCTCAGTTATCGACCGGCTTTATGATTAATGATCAGGTTCAGTTGAATGATGAAAAATTCAACATTCGCGATGCCGACATTAAGTTTAGTAATTTGTTGAACCTGATGAATTCAGGACTTTCTTACAACCTGTTGTCCTACAAGCTGCTGAGCCATGATTTGGATCCGGCGTTGGTTCCCTATCATCAGCCGGAGGGAGAAGGATTCACTAAAAATCCGAAAGAAGCAGCTTTGGTTCGAAAGCTTGTACAGCAGAAGCTTGACAGTATGAAGCCCCTGACCACAGTCGATCCCGACTTTGATTTGATCAGGAAGTATCTCGAAGCGTATCGCTATAGTTATAACAATCTGAAGAAGAATGTTAACATCGTGCGCGTTCCGAATACCGATTACTTATTGGTAGAAGTATCCACCGACCGTCCTTCATTGTCGGCGTTTGCGGCGAATAGTTTTGCGTCTGAATTTCTTCGTTATCACCAATCGCTTCGGTCGGAAAGAACGGGCGAGTCTGTGGAATTTCTGCGCCAGACCGTTAGTCAGCGAAAGGCCGATCTCGATCGGAAGCTTGATCAACAAAAAACATTTAAGTCCAGCAACAATGTGCTTGATGTCCAGGGTGAAAGTGGCATCAAGTTCAGTCAGATGGCCGAGTTGGAAAGACAGCGGGATGAGTTGAGGGGACGTGTACAGCGGGCTGATTTGAACGTTCGTCGAATTCGCACGGAGTTGAAGAAATTGTCATCACCCGGAGGTAGTCCCGACAACCAAAAAATTCTGGCGGTCAAGTCAAAGATCAACCGGCTCAATGAACGCTATATCACAACAGGTTCGAACAATATGCAATTGCTCGATTCGCTGGATATGCTGCGTGATCAGTTGCAGCAGTTGACGGAGACGTCGAATCGCCAGGGTTCGGTGTTGCCTTCTGGGACAACCAAGGCGGACTTGCAGTATCAGCTGACGGAGGCAGAGATAGAATATGAAGTGGAGCGCGACAATCTGAGCAACGTGGAGTCGCAAATGCGTAATATACGTGCGAGCATTTCTGGTTATGCAGGAAAAGAGGCACGCTTGTCGGCAATCCAGCGGGAAGTTGATCTGGCGAATGAAGAATATCTTGCCGCTGTGGAAAAATACAACGAAGCGCGGAATAAACTTGCGAGCACGAACCTCCTCCGGCAGGTCTTGGTCGCAACGCCTCCTGTAGGTCCTGAATTTTCGAAGCGTTACATTATTGTGGCGCTGTCAGGGGTTGCAAGTTTCCTGCTTTGTCTATTTGCAATTGTGGCGATGGAATTAATTGACGGAAGTATCCGAACACCAGAGCGATTTAAAAAGCTTGTTGGTCTTCCACTAATTGGAAATGTCATTCGAATTGATTCCAGGAATTTCAACATTCGGAGTTACTTCAATCAGCAGAATGGGAACGACGAAACCGAAATGTTCAAAAGCCTGATGCGGAAGCTTCGCCACGACGTGGAGTCGCTGGGTGCCAGAGTGATTCTGTTCACCAGTCCGAAAAGGAAAGATGGAAAAACGTTTGTGATGTTTTCGCTTGCCTATGTATTGAGCCTCATCAATAAACGGGTTTTGATTATTGACACGAATTTTAAAAATAATTCTTTGTCTCAGTTGCTGGGACGCAATCAATCTGATTTGAAAGTCCTTGACGGGAAGAAACACAAGATGCTCGCAGCGGCGCACGGGCATCGGTATTCGGAAGAAGAATTTGACCGGGAAAATTCTTACGACTTGATTAATCCGACGCGCTACAAGAACATCTATATTGTTGGAAATGCAGGGAGTGGACATGAGTCGGCAGCCGAAATTCTTTCAGGTCGGGATTTTTCAAATTTGATATCGATGTTGTCAGACAGCTTTGATTACATCCTCTTGGAGGGAGCCGCATTGAATGACTATTCCGATACGCGCGAGTTGTCGAGGTATGCCGACAAAGTCGTGGCCGTTTTTAATGCAGATTCCGGTGTTCGGCAACTCGACCGGGAATCGATACAATATCTGAAGTCTCTTGGTAAAAAATTCGGTGGCGCGGTGCTGAACCGGGTGGATCCAAAAGACATGAAGTTGTAGTAATAAAACAATGTTATTTTGACAACTTCTCAATCTGCAAATTTATCGCGCGGGTTTTTTGCGCTTGCCGATAAAGTGGCCGTCGTTTTTTTTGGCTTTCTGAATGTTCTGTTCATGGCGCGAATGCTGCCCAGCAGTGAGTTGGGCGTGTGGGTCCTTTTCACCAGCGTTGCGGCAATTTTTGAAATGATTCGAAATGGATTCATTCGTAATCCGTTCATTACGCATCTCGTTGCGGCAGACCCAGCGGAGAAGCCTTCCATCATGACGGCTTCGTTCGTCATGCACATTGCACTGGCCTTATTTATTTCACTTGTATTAATAGGTCTTGCATTTCCGCTTGCGGATTTCTGGAATTCGCCCGGACTATCAGGTTTGTTTTTGGTCTATGCGCTGAACAATCTCCTGTTTATCCCTTATCATCACTTTGAATATATACAGGTAGCGCATACGAACTTCAAAGGGATCTTCGTTGCCAATTTATTCCGGCTCGGTCTTTTTGCATTCTATATTGCCATTCTATTTTTTATTGACGTAACCCCATCGTTAATTCATTTGGCGTGGGCTCAATCAGTTGTGACAATTCTTGGATGTTTTGTTGGGTATGGATTCGTCAGGGATAAATTGTCTTTTTCGAGGGTACTCAGAAGGAGGGATGTCCTTGAGCTTTTCCACTATGGTAAGTTCACAGTGGGTACGAACATCAGTTCCATGTTTGTGAAAAATACAGACAGCTGGATGATTGGGCGATTGATTTCTTCAGCGGGCGTCGCTTTGTATAATCCAGCGATACGGTTGTCGAATCTGGTTGAGGTTCCCACACTGGCGATTGCCAATGTGTTTTTTCCGCAGGTGACACGGAGAATGAAGGAGCAGGGGCCGGCAGGGGTAAGGGAAATTTATACAAAGTCAGTGAGTCTGATTCTTGCGTTGACGCTGCCAATGGTGGTTGTCATTTACATTTTCGCGGAGCTGGTGATTCTGCTGATTTTCGGTAAGGCTTATGTCGGATCGGCAGATATTTTACGAGTGACTTTGTTTTACACCTTGATCATTCCATTCAACCGGCAATTTGGAACGGTGATGGATGGAATTAAGAAACCTAAACTGAATTTCTACTTTCTCGTTTTGGTGGCGGTTCAAAACATCATCCTGAATTTCTTTTTTCTGCGTGCCTTCGGTTTGATAGGGTCGGCATATGCAACGCTGGTTTCTTACTGCACGGTATTCATTCTGAATCAAGTTGTCCTTTACCGGATGTTTCGCATCAACACGTGGAAGGTGGTTCTGCACATTGCAGAATGGTATCAGTTCGGCTGGAATCTTGTTCGCGCGCGGCTGCGCGGGACGAGTCCGGTGTCGAAGTAAGCGGCATAAAGTTTTAATAGCTGTTTCCGAAAGAAAAGATGCAAGAGGATTTGAACGATATAACCGATGATGAGAGCGATATCAATAAACCGACGGGTGGTTTTTTTCGTGGTGTTGCCATCTTATTTGTAGTCACCTTGTATCTCGTCATTTTTTTGAAGATTCTTTTTCTTGATTGAATACCATGTCCACTTACTCGAAATCTTCTTCGGTTCTGGTACTCGTTGGGCTATTAACCATATTGTCTGTGGGTATCTCGCTCATTCTGACGCGTACCGGAGTATCTGCGGGTGTGGTCGTATTACTGTCGATTGTATCGTTTGTTGTTGTCTTGATGATACTGAATGATTTTCGCGTTGGAGTTTTTGTGCTGGTGATTTACGCGACGTTCATGTTTTTTCTTGATCGCCTGCTTACATTATCGTTTCCGCAGGGTGTGATTTATGATGCACTGGCATTGATTACGTTTCTTGCTGTTTTTTTAGGTAAAGGAAAAGACTGGCGTGGTTTCAGAAATCCAATTACGACCATGTTTTTTATCGTCACCTGTTATATGCTGTTGCAGGTGCTTAATCCTTCCGGGGTTCCGGCTGCGTGGCTGGTGTCGTTGCGAAATCATACGTCTTTTTTGCTCTATGTTGTTTTCTTCTTGATGCTGAGTTCAGTTGCTCGCGTCCGCGCTTTCACATTGTTCTGGTGCGCCATTGCGTTTCTCGTAGCCTGCTATGGAATCTATCAGGAAAAAGTGGGTCTTCCGGAGTTCGAATATCAATGGATCACCAGTGTGGAAGAACGATACCGATTGTATTTTATATGGGGTAAGATGCGGAAGTTCTCTTTCTTATCTGATCCGTCGTCGTTTGGACTGTACACGGCATTCGCCGGATTGGCAACGCTCGTTCTTGCTTTTGGTCCTTTTAGTACTGCGCTGCGGTTGTTTTTTGGGTTGACGTCGGTACTATCTTTTATCTCAATGTCTTATTCGGGAACAAGAACCGCTTACGCGATGGCTGCAATTGGTTTGATGTTCTTTTTTCTGGTGACCATCCGCAATCGGAATACGCTCATCGCTGCAATTCTGTTAGGGGTCGTTGCAGTGGTGATTTTGTTTGGTCCATTTTATGGCGGTACCGTGAATCGAATTCGATCGACATTTCGTCCCTCTGAAGATGCATCTATGGAGGTGCGGGATATCAAACGGATCCGGTTACAGAGTTATGTATTGGCGCATCCCATTGGCGGTGGTCTGTACACCACAGGTCAGAATGGCTTACGTTATGCAGCCGGGCATCCGTTGGCTGAAGGATGGGACCCCGACAGTGGATATTTGTTGATGGCATTAGAGATGGGATGGATTGGTCTTATCCTTTTTCAGATTTTCTTCTTCATGGTTGTGCGTAAAGGTATTACAAATCACTTCTCCATCGGCGACAGGAGTTTACAGACATACAACCTGGCTTATATAGTGCCTTATTTTGCCCTGACCATAGCGCACTTTACACAGGACGCTGTGTTCACCAAACCCGTGAATTTGCTGGCCTTAGCAACTTATGCCTTGATGCATCGATTGCCCTCATTTGAAAAGAAACTTGAATCTGTTGATTTGGTATGAAAAGAAAAATTAGAACGTATTTAGTGATGATGCCTTTATTCATTGCTATTCAGGGATCCGCGCAGGTTGATTACAATAAGATTATTCTCCCGGAAAATGCCCGAACGGAGGACTTCGGGGAAAAGCTTGTGCAGCTGGCGTGGAGAAATCATCCATTGAATGAAGTAACGAGGCGTGAAGTGGACGTTGCCGGACTTGAAGTAAAGAAGACTTCCGGTCAATGGCTTGATATATTTTCTGTGCAGGGTAACCTGAATGAGTTTAACATCAATCCGTCCAGTGACTTGTATGGTCGGTCCGCATTTTTTCCTAAGTATAATTTTCGAGCGGCAATTTCACTGGGTATGCTGATGTCCATACCGGCCACACAGCGTCAAAATAAGACAAGACTGCAGATTGCACAGGCCAATGTCAATGCAAAGAAGCTTGAGTTGCGCAATGTTGTCATGAAGGCATACAATGAATTCCTGACACAGGAGCGTATGTTCAAAATACATTCTCAACTTGTCCTGGATAATGAAACTTCTTTCAGACTAGTCGAACAGCGTTTTAAGAACGGGGAAATCACCTTTGAGGAGTATGCGAACAGCTCGCGTGTTTTCAGCGAGATGACACTTGCGCAGGTGGAATCTGAAAAGAACTATAAGAACGCGAAACTCGACCTGGAGCAATTGATCGGCGTTCGTTTGGAGGAGGTACGATAGGCAGGACTGGCATTAATCTTTAGCTACTCCCGTCAGGAAACCGTTCTCTATTATCGACTAAAACTCATGAATCTTCGGACGCTTGCTGCAGTTCTGGCTGTGGTATCTCTTGTTGTTTATATCTTATTGAACCGTGAGTTTGAGTCAGTCGCTGGCTACCTGATTAGGTATTTTCCGGAAGAGCCGGACAAGACAAAAGCTTTTTATATGGATTTGGTGAGAATTTCTTTTGTTGAAATTCTCTGGGTTGGCCTGTTTTGTCTGATATTCTTTTTTCTTTCAGGCTACCACTTGTCTGTCATGGGTTCCCATGTCGAGAGTACATTTGTTCAGCACCGCAGGCTGGTGACGCTCATTGTATTGACGCTGTTCATTTTTAATTCAGTGTCCGTTGTGTATTCTGTCCTGGATACGTTTCCAAATTCGTCAGACGAGTATGTTTATCTTTTTCAGTCTGAAACGCTTGCTGAAAACCGGCTGTGGTATCCTGCTCATCCGCTGAGTGAATTTTTTACCTCTAACAACATAGCAGTTAAAGGTGATGCCATGGCGGGCAGATTTCCTCCGGGTTGGCCGGCACTATTGTCAATTGCGGTTCGCTTTCACATTGACCCCGAACTGGTGAATCCCTTCCTGGGCCTGCTCACTTTGTTTCTTCTCTATTCTTTTTGTTTGCGTCGCTATGGAGAACGAGTGGCCATCTGGTCACTGATATTGGTGACGTTTAATGCATTTTTCATCTTTAATTCGGCTTCTTTTTTTTCGCACATATCCTGCGCGCTTGAAGCACTCTTATTTGTTCATTTTTACTACCGGCATCAGGACACAGGCCGGGCGAGGTTTCTTGTATTGGCTGGATTCTTCCTCGGGTTTGTAGCAATTACGCGTTATTTTACTGCAGTACTGATCTTTCTGCCATTTCTGATATCTATTTTTTACACGCACCGGTTAAAAGGTATCTCTATCTGCTGGTGGCTTGGGATTGGATCTTTACCATGTGTTGTATTCCTGTTCATATACAATTATTTGATCACAGGAAATCCGCTTATTCCAGTCACCATGTGGGCTTTTGACGGCGAAGGAATTGGATTTCTCCGGGGCCATAACCTGATGAAAGGTGTCGAGCACATCATTCGCCGAATGGGTATGTTTATGTATTGGAGTTCCCTTTTTCTTCTGATTGCATATGTGTTCTCTTTAATATGGAAAGTGAAACGAGCAGAGGAGCGATGGATTCATCCGGAGGATTACTGGTTCTTATGTCTGGTAGTTGGATATATTTTCTACTATGAGATTGGAGGAAATCAATACGGTCCCAGGTTTTATTTCGAGGCATTTCCATTTCTGGTGATATTTATTGTTCGTGTTATTTTGCCCCTTCACGAGGTGTATGCGCGTTCGGCATTTTTCAGCGTGCTTCTTGTCGCGTTTGTGAAGATGGCATTTATCACCGGTCGGGAGCGGTTGATCATTCAGGAACGTAAGGATTTGTATAAACTTGTCCTGGATCGGGGTATTGAAGACGCGGTCATATTTGTGAGCTCATCCACTGGCGTGATTCGACCTATGCCGATTGGCGACCTGACCAGAAATGATGCGGAGTTTCAAAATAGTGTCCTGTTCGCGATTGATCGTGGCGCGGATAATGAGCGATTAATGAAGTATTATTCAGGAAGAACCTTTTATCGTTATCAACGCAGCCTCGATCGTGTTCATGGCGAGTTGGAACTGCTTCGATGATTTATCGTTTGGTGAATACATCGATATAAGACTCCTCGGGTGTGCGCGGTGCCAGAAATGAGAATTCATATTGGTAATTCTCGTGCAAGCATTTCAGTACTTCTGATGGATAAAAGTTGACCACTTCTTTTTCGGATACGCGCTCAAAGATGACCACGTCGTAAGAATTGCTTTTGATCTTTTCGCAGAACTCAGCGACTTCCTTGTCGAATATAGAAACCGTTTGATGATACCACATAGGTTGATTGAGGGGAGGCGTGAAGCCAAGTTCGTGAGCGAGCGGAGTCAGTTCGCTCATGTTGAGAACTACCGGCGGTGTTTTGGTTTTGAAAGCAGGCAGATTTTTGATCTGGTGTATTCCTGCGATTGTTTCCTCCGCGAGGAAGAGACGCTCCATAGTCTTGAATTCTCTGGCTACCCGATAGCGCGTTCCTGCCTCTGCTTCCTGTTTTTTCACGATGGGTGGTTTTGCAACCAGGAGGCGTTGTACATTCCTCCAGTAAATCCCGGTCCACCAGAATACCACAAGGAGCAGCGCGGTGGCAAAATAAGGCCAGCGATGCAACGACCTGGATACTGGTAAATGATGCATGCAAAAGGCGAAGGCAAAGGCATAAAAGAAGACTTCGTTTTTGGTTGGTACAGGACTCGTCACCTGGATGACCATCGCCTGAACGAGGATGGCAATGGTAATCCAGCCAAACATCACCTGAGACTGGTTGCGCAGGAAGGAAACCGACGTGCGCATTTGTTCCATCAAAATCAGAGCCGTGAGCAGGAGAAAGAACTTCTCCCAATATGCCCAGCCCAGTATCTGGTTCATGAAATTCCAGATGTTTATTCTTGATTCGTGTGGTTCCTGCCCATAATTAAACCAGTAGATAAAATCATACTTCAACAACGGTAAGATGATGATGGCGGAGATGAGAAGAAAACTTCCTGCAAATGCGGCGAGCTTTTTCCAGGAGCGGGTAACAATGGCATGATACGAGGCAAGACCGCCTGCAATCAAACAAGCGAAGGCCCCGGAGTCCTGCTTGGTGAAGATTGACCAGAAAATGAAGAATGCGCTGGCAACTACCAGCAAATAGGCTTTCAGACCTTCGGCTTTCAGCAAACCACGCAGGAGAAAGTATATTCCGATGATTTCAAAAACAACAACAGAATGATTATACCATGGCCAGAAGTTGAACGAAACATAAGAGAAGCAGAAGACCACCACCGAAAGAAATATCACACGCTGGGAGACGTCAAAAGTTTTTAGGATACCACGAAAGGCCAGTACCGACATCAGGTTAATAAAGACTTGTGCTTTGATTAACGAGTACATGTATGGCCCGAAAATTTTAAAGAAAACGGCTGGAATGACCCAGTAGCCATAACCCATGGGTAGTGAAAAGTCGCGGAATGGCATTTGCCCAAGATATAAGCGGTACGCGCCTTCCCATGATAGAAAGATGTTGATGCGATATGGATTGATAAAGAGGAGCGGAACAAAACAAAAGGTCAACACAATGGCTAATTCCGCGACAGTCAGTAACGTAGATGGTTTGATCCTGGAAACGATGTTCCCTCTCACTGATTTTCCGGTAGTATTTTTTTCATCTTCGTCGTTTTCTACGGTGAGTAAAAATTTTCTCGAATAGTTCATGAAAAAGCTGATTACAAATTGGAATAATTATCCTGTTGCTCAGGCCGAAGTGCTTTCATTTGACCAGCAGAAAGAACTGCTGGTAAAACTGAACGGCAGCTCGTGTATTCCTCATGGAAATGGACGATGCTACGGCGACGCTTCCATTCATGATGTTGTTGCAAATACACTTCGGTTTGAAAAGATTTTGGCATTCAATCCTGATTCAGGAATAATTACGTGCCAGAGCGGTCTGTTACTCTCCGATTTGCTTCAGGTTATTGTTCCAAGAGGCTGGTTCCTGCCAGTGACGCCTGGTACTAAGTTCATTACCGTCGGCGGCGCAGTGGCTTCTGATGTGCACGGCAAAAATCACCATGTGGATGGGTCTTTCAGCAATCACGTCATTTCTATGAACGTACTGTCCGGCAACGGCATCATGACTTGCACACCACACGACCATTCTGATCTGTTCTGGGCAACATGTGGAGGAATGGGCCTCACCGGGATTATTCTCGACGTTACATTCCGCTTGAAGAAAATAGAAACCTCATTTATCAGGAAGAAGGAGATTAAGGCCGAGAATCTGGATGAAGCAATGGTGTTATTTGCAGAGCACAGTGATTATACCTACTCGGTGGCGTGGATCGACTGTCTGAAGGGAGGCAACCAGTTTGGTCGCAGTATTCTCATGCTTGGGGAACATGCTACTGCAGCCGAACTTCCGCCGGGGAACAAGAAAGCTCTTGAAGTTCGCGAAAAAACGTTGACATCCGTTCCATTTCATTTTCCATCATTTGTCCTGAACAAATGGACTGTGAAAGCATTTAACGCATTATACTATGGAAAGAATTTCTCGAAAGTGCAGGAAAGGGTTGATCATTATGATGGTTTCTTTTATCCGTTGGATTCAATATTAAACTGGAATCGAATATATGGCAAAAGGGGATTTGTGCAGTATCAGTTTGTATTGCCATTAAAATCGAGCAAAACCGGATTAAGGGAAATATTAGGCCGGATTCGGAAAAAAGGCATGGGATCTTTTCTCGCCGTGTTGAAGCTATTTGGTGAGCAGAATGATCTGATCTCATTTCCCATGGCAGGGTACACGCTCGCGCTTGATTTTCCAATGCGACCTGGTCTGCTCGAGTTTCTGGATGAGTTGGATCAAGTGGTGGCCGATGCGGGAGGACGAATTTATCTTTCCAAAGATGCGAGGATGCATAAAGAGATGTTCTGGAAGACGTATCCAAACGCATTAATTTTTAAAAACGTGTTGCGAAAATATGACCCGGGCAATCGTTTTGTATCCAGACTTTCACAACGATTAATGCTAAAGGATTGATGCGTTCGCGTGTTCTTATTTTAGGAGGAACCAGTGATATTGGCCTGGCTCTGGCTCGTACTTTTGCCGCGGAAAAATATGATGTTGTTCTGGCAGCGCGGAACCTTGCCCAACTCCAGATCATACAGGCTGATCTGCAAATACGTCACCAGGTCGAGGTGTCAATCACCTATTTTGAAGCGGCTGATTTTGACAGTCACTTTGATTTTTATCACGCACTCACAATTAAGCCTGATGTCGTGATTTGTGTCTTTGGACATCTGGGTTCCCAGCCGCGAGCAGAACTCGACTGGTCAGCCTGCGACGAGATCATCACGACAAATTATACTGGCGCGGTGTCGATTTTGAACATTGTGGCAAATGACTTTGCAAACAGAAAACGTGGGACGATAGTTGGCATCAGTTCTGTTGCCGGCGACCGCGGACGTCAGAGTAATTACATTTATGGCAGCGCCAAGGCTGCGTTCTCGGTTTATCTCGCGGGTTTGAGGAATCGAATGTTTTCCAAACAAGTACATGTCCTTACGGTTAAGCCCGGATTTGTCAAAACTAAAATGACTGAGCATCTCACAACGCCCGCGTTATTGACGGCCTCTCCTGGCCAGGTTGCCAAAGATGTTTTTAAAGCCGTGAGAAAGAAAAAGGATGTGCTATACACACTTGGCATTTGGCGGTTGATTATGTTCATCATCCGAATGATTACGGAAGGGATGTTCAAGCGGATGAAAATGTAAGGTTACTTTGGCCCCATCCGAAAAACAGAATCGATATCTTTTGCGATCAATTCATTCCCATTAGGTGATACGTGGCAGAAGTCGATGTATATGTAATCGTCGTGGTCCAGTGATGCCGTTAAGTCAACGATCCAGGGATGTTTCTTTTTACCAATGAGTTGTTTCAATTCTGAATAGACCATGACAAAGTTTTCTTCAAGTACTTTGTCGAGCTTCAAGTGTTCCTTCGTTGTTTTCGAGGTAAATGCAGATGGTTGAAGAATGGCAATAAACCGACCTCCCCGGGCTTCAACAAGGTCGTGGGCCATTTCCCAGTTTGATATCATCATCATCGCGATCGCCCGAGCCTTGGTGCGATCGGTTACGCAATTGTATGCGGACGGGGGACTGGTACCTTGTTGTTTCTTAACTTCAATAACCCGAAATATGTTGCTTACAAAGATGTCAAACATGAACGAAGCCATCCGACTGCCTTTGCTTTGGTATAGTTGGCTTCTGTATTCCGCAACAAGGCGATGCGCCGGTAATTCTTTGATGTCGCTTGGGCAAAGAAATGCAGCATCGTTTACGCCATCGTAGAAAATCACAACATCTGCCTTTTCGCCGTTGGCATAGAAGGAGAGAAGTGCGTCGAGGTTTTGCCTGCTGTTAAATGCAAGCTGCCCATGATTGTACACTTTGTATGTTGGATTGAGCGTGTTGAAAATTGCCGGTATCGTCCGTTGGTCATCGCTGCCTTCACCCCAGGTAGTAGAACCGCCAAAAAAATGAACAGTCTTTTCTGCGGTCGGATCAGGTAATTGATGCAACCGTTCACCGTGTTCGTTCAGTGTCAGTGTGCTCCCTTTGTAAGACTTGGCCTGCCACCCGACAAAAGGTTCATAGTCGTGCTGCACCCGTTGATAGTCGTGGAATATCGCCCTTGCTCGTTCCCGCTCATTGGAATAGTTAGGGAGATTGGAACGGTCATGTTGATTGCCTTGCTTCAGGTAGTAGCCGGAGGCGATGTTCAGTAAGAGAAGTAGTATGGCAAACAGGAAAATATTAACAGCCGCTATATATACGAAGCGCGTAGTCTTTTGTCTGATGTTGTTGTTTTTCATTGGCCGGTTGCGCCGGCTGTGATACAAAATCAATGCCCTGCAGAATGAACGACTTGGTTCGCGCCCGAAGGAGAAAGCCGGGCGGAGGCTGCCCGTTCATATGTTTCATAAACCTGATCCGCTGTGCGGTCTCCGGAGAAATACCGCGCACGTTCCAGTCCGCGCTGCCTGTAATCCTGATTCATCTGCGGATCAGCTGTGATTCGATCAATGTTTCTGGCTATAGACAACGGGTCGAGCGGATCCACCAGGATGGCAGCCCGGCCGGCGACTTCTGGCAAGCTCGTTGTGTTGGAAGTAAGTACGGGTGTTCCGCACGCCATTGACTCAATGACTGGCATACCAAAGCCTTCGGCCAGTGAAGGAAAAAGAAAAAGATCAGCGAGGCTATATATCGCAGGAAGATCCTCAGCGTCCACGTACCCGATGGTTTTGAATTGCGGAAATATCGACGTTATCTCCATGGCCGTCAGGCGCTCTTTAATGTAATGTGCGCTGAGTCCCGGCGTGACTATCGGAAGCGGATTGGAGGCATTGAAGTAATAATGCGCGTAGGCTTCAATAACTCCTGAAGCATTTTTTCTTGCCGCTTCGTTGCCGAGGAAGAGAATAAATTGATCAGGCAAACGATATCTTGCGCGCACTGCCTCCCGGATATCGGTTGCCGTCACGGGACGGAACCGGTACTCGTCAATTCCATTATAAATTACCCTGACCCGATCAGATGAAACGGGAAGCTGGTGAATGATGCGTTGTCTTTCATATTCAGAAACTGTAATGACAGCTTCGCTTCTTGGAGTCACATAGGGGATCAGCTTTCGCCTGTATAAGTTTCCAAGCCGCTGATAAAGACTGTCTTTTTTCGGGATGGGCTCCATAAATATCAAGTCATGCAAAGTCTGCACAACGGGGACGCTGGTGTACAAGGGTCTGGTGTTACCCGTACAGTGGAGTACATCAATCTTTTCTTCCTTCGCTGCTCGCGGGAGGTGGTAATGCTCAAAGTCAAAGAAAGCCTTACTTTCGAGGGTCCGGATACGGAGATTATCGCGGAGTTGCAGGCAATCCATATCTTCATCTTTTTTTGCGAAGATGATGAACTCTGTGTTCGGAAATTTTGCTGCGATGCGTTGTATCAGCTGGAGCGCTGTGGTTTCGATTCCAAATTTCTTTTTTCTAAACAAACGCTGCACCTCAATCCCGACTCTCATAACCCTGTTGTTTATAAAAAATGTGTTAGCTTTTTTCCGTTTGGTAAATGTGTCATATTCCATGAAGTCCCCCGGAGAAACGCCTTCAGGTGATCCATCTCTTGTTTTCGCAGATAAGTGAATAAATTCTTAGGAAGCGCAAGCAATAGAAAGTAGAGTACACCAGCGACGCGTCTGAGTCCCCTTGTATTTCTTCTCATGTACAACAGTCTGTTCCGGGTCAGATAGTACGTCTTGAGCGTGCTGTTTTTGCCAACAGACATCGACTCTTTGTGATATACTTTTGATTCAGGTGTGAAATAGATTTTGAACCCATGGCGCTTGATGGTTTCGCACCAGTCAATCTCCTCATAATAGAGAAAGAAGAGTTCTGGCATTAGCCCTGCTTTTTCGATCACTCGCCGCGACACCATCATCGCGGCTCCGTGCGCGAGTTCAGTTTCTCTGAGCTGATCATGCTGGCCATTGTCGCGCTCCATCCAACCGATTCGTTCGTCACGACCAGTCAAATGATTGACCCTTTTGCATCCGGCGTATTGGATGATGTTGTCTGTTCCAAAATAGAGTAGTTTGGAGGAAGCCATTCCTGCATCTGGAAATTTTTCAAAAACATCAACGAGCGGTTCGAGAAAGTTAGAAGCGACCTCCGTATCGTTATTCAGGAACATGATATACTCGCCCTCACTTGCCTGTATTCCCAGATTGTTTCCGCCCGCGAATCCCAGGTTTTCTTCACTCCGAATTACTTTGACGTGAGGATGTTCCTTCTGGATTTTTTGGGTTGGATCTTCTGATGAACAATTATCCACGACAATAACTTCAACACTTGGGTAGGTAATATGCTTCAGTGACTCCAGGAGTTCGAGGGTGAAACGTACCTGGTTGTAGTTGATCGTGATGATGGAAACAAGCGGCCGGCTCATGCTGCTGTGTTGGTTTCGGTTTTTGTTCTTCCGTGCGGAGTATGGATGAATGTTCTATTCGCACCCTTTAATCTGAACATCACTTTCATCATTTTGAAAAACAGGACCGGCACCAGTGCAAGTGATTGAAGCAGTTCAGGTTTGTACAGTCGTCGCGGAATGGCTAAAGCAATAGCCAGTCCGTTGGAGACCACCAGCGCGATCCACCAGATGGCTGGAATCTGAAGCCAGGCCTGCAGGATGAAAGAAAGTACGGTCACGATAAACAGACCTCCCAGGTTAATGAGTCTGGGTAGCTGTATGTTTCGAAGTACGGTGCTGTTGAAATAGCGGAACTTTCCCCGAAACAATGCTTTGACTCCCCGGCCGAAATATTTGCGCAAATACCAGAACTGACTGGAAATCCAACGGGTGCGCTGGTTTTCAAAAACTTCCGGCTTTTCAACCTTCTCGTCATATACGACAATGTCTTTCGCGTAGGTGACGTGAACGTTGCGTTCAATCAGCTTGTATTCCAATTCGCGGTCGAATCCTCCGATGGCATCCATGCCGGACATAATTTCTTTCAGAGTCTGATAATGGAAGAACATCCCGCTGCCATTTAAGGGTGAGGGTAATCCCAACGCCGCATTGCCCTGCCGGTAGATATAGTTGTTAATGGTTTCGCTCAGGCCGTCAAGAAGGGACATGCTGTTATCTTCGTTCTTTGGTGCCCGCTGCCCCTGCACCGCGAGGTGCCCCTCGAGAAAAAGACGGTTCATCTTTTCAAGAAAGTGAGGTTCCATCACGTTGTCCGCGTCGAGGATGACGGCAGCGTCATACTCGGGTGGAAGCATCTCGAATGCCTTATTGAGCGCGCGAACTTTGGTGCTTTTTTCGAACTTGACCTGAAGTACGATGATGGGCAGTTCAGTCAGTCTTTCGATCGTCTTCGATTGAAGTGAGTCTGCGATAACAACCACATCAAAGCAGTTGGCAGGATATTGTTGGCGAAGGGCCTGTTGCGCAACGGATACGATGACCCCGTCTTCTTTATATGACGGAATGAGTACGGCCATTCTCGCAAAGCGTTTTGCCGGAGCTGCTTTGGGCGTCCTGTAAAAAATTCCGGCTGTGCTCAATGTCAGAGCGTACAGTGATACATATAGAAAATACGCAAACAGTACGTATTCAATGATATATATGACAATCATACTTTTGCTTTCTGAAGAAGTGCAGGAATGGTTGCAAACATAATTTTGACGTCCAGCCAAAAGGAGTTCTTCATGGCGTACTCAATATCAAGAGCGATTCGTTCGTCTTCAGACATATTGTCTTTTCCGCGCTTGGTGATCTGCCAGAGTCCTGTAATTCCCGCCGGAGCCAGGAAGCGCCACGCGATTTGATCTTTAGTGAGCTTCTCTGCTTCGTACAGCGGAAGCGGCCTGTTGCCGACAAGCGACATATCTCCAATCAGGACATTATAGAGCTGCGGTATTTCATCAAGACTTGTATTCCGGAGAAACTGGCCCAGACGTGTGATGCGCGGGTCGTCTTTAATTTTGAAAAAGACACCGTCGCCAGCGTACTGATTCATGTGCGATAACTTGTTCAGTTCTTTGTCTGCACCGACACGCATTGATCTGAATTTGTAGAAATCAAAAATCTTATAGCCTGAACCGGCGCGTTTAGAGATGTAGAATACTGGTCCTTTTGATTCGAGCTTAATTGCGGCGGCAATTAATGCCAAAAGAGGAGAAAGCATCATCAGGGCAGAGGCGGAGACAAATACATCAAATGTTCTCTTCAACGCCCAGAGATGTATTTGCGGAACTTTGGTGTCCGCATGTTGTCTCTGCGACTTGTATGACTTCAGTCGCTTAAAGAATTCAATGCGCTTGACCATTGCTGCATTTAACTGACCAAAGAGATAGTCGTCGGCACCAAATGCGATAGCGGTTCGCGTATGTCGTGGTTCGTATTTGCGCGTGTAGATGAATACGGGTATTTCGCCAGAAACGGCTGTGGTCCGTGAAGCCAGTGCCGATTTTTCCTCCGCGCAGGATGGATCGACGAAGACGGCGTCAAAGCCTTGTTCTTCGGAAAGCAGTCTTGCCGCAGTCTCCGGAGATGCTTTAACAAATAGGGTATTGTCCTGAATCTGTCGCTTCTCGGAGGTGTGAGAAAGATCGAGTAGCAGAAATTTTCTCGCAAACACACTCGGTTCACCGAAAGTGTTGAGCAGGTCATTTTTTTCGGGCTGTACGTGTAAAGCTGTTGATTCCATAGAGGGTTATTACTTGTGTCCTACAATTTCTTCTGTTCGTGAAAGAACCCTTTCCACTTCCGCCATGAAGAGCTGCGGCTCAAAAGGTTTAAGAATGAAGTTTACGGCTCCAAGTTCCTTGCACTGAATCTTTTTCACTGGGTCATCATCACCCGAAAGAATCAGTACCGGAACGTGACGGAAAATTCCGCTGTTAGAGATGAACTCAAGTAGTTCGATGCCATCAAGCGACGGCATTCGTAAATCGGAGATGATGAGGTCCGGAACGTTACCATCTGTAAGCCAGCTCCAGGCGTCCATTCCGTTGCGCATGATGGTGACATCATGTTTTCTGCTTAGTATTTTTTGAAGCAACCAGCATAAGGGCATGTCGTCTTCAATGACGAGTATTCGTTTCATAGCTCAAAAAATTTATTCTTTGCTGCTGCTGAGATAAGTTTTGTGAGGGTCTCGGATTAAGCCAACTTACCTTGCAGGCAGCAAGCCTGAATAAATTTTGATACCAAGGAAGTTTCCGGGGAAGGAGACGGTTGCAGCAGTTGAAATTATTTCTGAAGCTGACGAGCGTCGCGCAGAGATTCCCGCCGCTTGATCTTGTTGGTCGGTGTCAGTTCAAATGATGAAGCGACATAAATGGCTCTGGGTCGTGAATACCGTTCAATCGTTTGATGGATGAGTCGCAGTAGTTGATCTGCTTGTTCGTTGTTGATTGCTCCTTCGATAACGAGTATGATTTGTTCACCAAGTTTACCGTCGGAAATGCTCGAAATAAAAAATCGGTTGTTCAAACCGAGTGAGGAAAATATGGGCAGAATATCTTGTTCAATTTTTTCTGGTGATACTTTTACCCCGCCCGTATTGATGATATTGTCGATTCTGCCTTTCCAGAAGAAGCTGTGGTCGTCAATCAGATCAACCATATCATTGGAATAGATGGTCGTTGCAAGATGCGGAGCGTGAATAACAAGACATCCGCGTTCATCCTGGGCGACACGAACACCAGGAAGCGCGGTAAAAGGTGTGGATTCGTCACATGGTAACTTTCTCAGCGCGATGTGGGAAAGTGTTTCCGTCATCCCAAAGCTTTCATAAAAAGCTGTTGAAAAATTTCCCATTAAGCTTTGTAACTGCGCATCGGTTTGAGCGCCACCAACCAGACATATCCTGATGCGATTCATTTGTTCACGCTGTGCGGAGGATAGGATCGTGGATACCTGAAGAGGTACCATTGCGGCGAAGTCGATGATGAGTTCGTGAGGTAAATGTATCAGTGGATGGCTAGTTGGGTCAACTGCGTAGATATACATACCCACTGTCAGACTGCGAATGATCATCATTTTCCCTGCGATGTAGGAGGGATTCATGCACAGCAAGGCGTTCATGCCTGAGGTAAGTGATAAAGCTTGTGCAGTAAGTTGTGCGCTATGTTCGGCTTGTGATCTGGAGAATGTCCAGGGCTTTGGAGGCCCGGTGCTGCCACTGGTTTGTGTGGTTATGGTTTGTTCTCCATTAAGCCAATCCTTAATAAATGCAAAGAGCGAACGCTCATGCGGTGTTTCAGGCATTGCGCGGTTGGCGCAGATGTCCTCCAGCATAACCGTTCGCCCATTTACCCAGATGTGATCCCAGGGGTAATGCACCATGGTGCAATTAAGGGAACTGAGGATATTTTGACCAATCCGGATCTCTTTTCTCCAGAAAGGCATTCTTGCCTTCTTTCGCTTCTTCGCTCAGGTAATACAGCAGTGTTGCGTTTCCTGCAAGTTCCTGAATACCTGCCTGGCCATCCAGTTCGGCGTTGAAGGATGATTTTAACATTCTGATGGCAAGCGGACTTTTCGCAATAATTTTTTTTGCCCATTGCACATATGTCTCTTCGAGCATGTCCAAAGGAACTACTTTGTTAACCAGTCCCATCTCAATGGCATCCTTTGCATCATACTGATCGCACAGGTACCATATTTCTCTGGCCTTTTTTTGTCCGACGATGCGTGCAAGGTAAGATGCTCCGAAGCCTCCGTCGAAACTTCCCACCTTTGGACCAGTTTGTCCGAAGCGGGCATTCTCCGCTGCGATGGTCAGGTCGCACACCACATGCAATACATGGCCTCCGCCAATGGCCCATCCTGCAACGGCAGCGATAACAGGTTTTGGAATGGAGCGAATCATCTTCTGAAGATCAAGTACATTCAGACGTGGCACGGCATCGGTTCCGACGTATCCGCCATGACCCCGGACACTCTGATCGCCACCGCTGCAAAATGCTTTACCTCCTTCGCCTGTCAGTATCACGACACGAATGTCTGCATCTTCCCGGCATATTGACATGGCGTCAATCATTTCCTGCACGGTGAGTGGTGTAAACGCGTTGTGAACATGTGGGCGGTTGATGCTGATGCGCGCAATCCCGTCCATCTTGTGGAACAGAATTTCCTGATAGGCCTTTACAGGTTGCCAGGGATACTTAAGATTCATAGGCTTCTTTGATTTTCAATTTCAGATTTTCAAAAATAGATTTATTCAATGCCAGCGCGGTCTCCAATTCCATGATGCGTGTGGCGCCGTCATCGAAAAAGTCTTTGAGGTAGTTTTTTAATTTTTTCCTGCTGTCGAGCGGCAAGTGAATAAACTGATATTCTTCACACAGCTTTCGGGCATTGAGCCGCTGTTCCGTAATAAAGTATTCACCGGCTTCTGGCTGTGATGCAGGCCCGTCAATCATATTAAAGATGAGACCTCCGTGATTGTTCAGCAGCAGTACGCGCAGATTGTCTACGGGGTATTTATTCCAGAAGGCGTTCCGGTCATAGAAAAAAGCCAGGTCACCGGTGATTAATATATGCAATTGATCAGGTGCAGCAAGTGCGTGTCCAATGGCCGTGCTGGTGCTTCCGTCAATACCGCTGGTACCCCGGTTCGCCCACACGCTGACTTGTGAGGTCTCTTCCGGAAGTCCGATAAAATTTGCATAACGAACGCTCATGCTGTTGGCGAGATGCAGGTGGCTCTTTTCGGGCAAGGCCTGAAGAACATCATGAACCAGTTCAAGCTCATTGAGCTCGGCTTGTGGAAAGTACTGTGTCAGCTCACGACGTGCTTTGAGTTCGGCAACGTTCCAGAGTCCCGAAAAATTCTCCTGCTTGCGTTGGTCGAAGGTGACACTTTCGGGACGTTCCGTAAGCAATTGAAAAAACACGGAAGGATCAATTTGAATATGGCGCGTGAGTGATTGCAATGGATCCGTCGGCGTGCCGCTTTCCTGAATATGCCAATGCGCCGTTGCCGGATATTGCCTCAGGAATATTTTCAGATTTTTTGAAATCAGCGAATTCCCAGTTGTGATCAATAGATCGGGGCGAAGTGTGTGCTTGATTTCTCTTGGGATTTGTCCGAGAAATAAATCAGCATGTGTAATGGCCTGCGGTAGTTCCGAAATATTCGACGTGATGTCGCCAACGACAGGGATGTTGTGCTTCAGGGTGAAGGCTCCCAGTTGTTCCTGAAATCCGGAATCGTACTTCTGCTGTCCAACGACAACGAGGATTCGATGAAAGCTGCTGAGGTCGCTGGTGATTCGTGCTTTAAAGTAATCGTCTGGTTGACGACGCGCAGCAAGTCGATCAATGATGCGCACATCGTCACGGAACTTTGCCGGTTCGTTTGCTGTGGGGTAGAGTGGTTCCCGAAAAGGTGCGTTGATGTGAACTGGTCCTTTTGGTTCTTCATTGGCCAGGTTTAACGCCTCATTGATGATTCTGTTGACAGCCCACAAACTGTCCGGATGATCATAGTCCTGAGGAAGTGTAAATGATTTCTTGACGTGACCACCAAAAATTCCAGTTTGATAAATTGTTTGTCCGTCGTGCTGAGCGATCCATTCCGAGGGGCGATCAGCGGTAAATACAATCAGCGGCGTTTCACTGAAGAACGCTTCCGCAACCGCAGGTGCAAAATTATAAGCAGCTGTTCCCGAAGTACAAAGCATGATCACCGGCCGGGCAAGTTGCTGTGCCATTCCGAGTGCAATAAAGCCTGCACTTCTTTCATCACTAAAAGTTCTGCACGTCAGTTCCGGATGTCGCGTAAAGGCAAGTGTCAACGGTGCGCAGCGCGAACCGGGGCATAGGACCACGTTCGTCGCCGATTTTTTTGCGCAGATGCTGGCGATATCATACACTACCTGATAATTCATGCGCTGTGAATAACTTTGAGTAGTGTATTCATTTTCATTTCTGTTTCTTCAAATTCTGCTTCTGGAGAGGAATCAATCGTAACCCCCGCACCGGCGTATAGCGTAGCCGTTGTGTCACGAATGTGCATACACCGGAGGTTCACAAAGAGGTGAATATGCTGGTCAATGTTAACGGGTCCCAGGTAGCCCGCAAAAAAGCTCCGGTCGTAACCTTCATGCGCACGCAGAAATTCGAGCGCAGGTTCAAGCGGCATGCCGCACACCGCACTCGTCGGGTGAAGCAGTCGCAACATGACCGAACCCAGTTGGGGAAAATTGGTTGCCTTCATGTCCACTTTGAAGTCTGACTTCAAATGCATCAGGTTTCCGGCAATGACCGTCTTCGGTCCGTGTTCTTCATATTCGCGAAGGCGAATTTTTTTCAGGCAGCTGATGATGTATCGTTCCACCAAGGCCTGTTCCTCAATCTCTTTTTGTGTCCACGCGACGGCCTTGAGGTTCATGCCTTCGGTGTACGGTTTTGTTCCTGCAAGGGCTACCGTTTTGAAAATCGTTTTTTCTTCAACGCTCAGCAGTAGCTCTGGGGTTGCGCCCATCCAGATCCCTTGTCCAGGGATGGACACGACGCTCACCATCGCGTGGGCGTATCGTTCGCACAAGGCCTGAAACACCTTGAGGATATCAAAATCTTCCGGGAGACTTATCGTTTTGCAACGCGATGGAACTACTTTTTCAAACTTGCCTTCCTCAATCGCCTGAATCGCTTTTCGAACTGTCGCCTCATAGGATGAAGGAGATGAAGAATGTATTTCCGTTTTCTGTTCACGAGCTGGACGACTGGAGGCTGGTGTACGCATGCGCTCCTCAAGCCAATTTACTGACTTGACATGAATGGGATCAGCGGTGCGTTGAAGTGTCCCGTTTTCGAATTGAAAAAGATAATCAGCTTTCAAAAAAAGATTGTCGCCGGAAGGATCAAACGGGGCAAACAAAAATCCGGACTGCATATCTTCGAGGACAATTGAATCGCGCTGGATGCGCATGATCTCATCGGAGAGGAGCAGTGCCGTGGAATTCCTGTGCGGTAGTCGCCATAATGCAAACGGTGTTGACAACAAGTCGCTGCGTTGCAGAAGGTGTTGCAGTATGTCAGTCTCTGAAGTCAGTGAAATTGATGCCGGAGACGTGATGCTCATGATTTTTGTTCTTCTTTGTTTTTGTCCAGAACAGCCATCGTAATCCGGCTTATACAAACGAGGTCACCGGTTTCCTCAGTTTCAATACGAATTTCCCACACCTGCGTTTTCTTCCCCACATGAACCGGACGCGCCGTTCCAACCACATAACCGGACCGCGCACTTTTGATATGGTTCGCATTGATCTCGAGCCCCACGCAGTATTGTCTGGACAAATCAACACAGCATGTAGCCGCTACGCTGCCCAGCGTTTCCGCAAGGGCAACCGATGCTCCTCCATGTAACAACCCAAGGGGTTGGTGGGTTCGATGATCTACCGGCATTTTTGCACGTAGAAAATCGTCACCAGCCTCAAAGAAGACGATACCAAGTTGTTCTGAGAGTGTATTTTTTGACCAGTGATTAATTTGATCGACGGAGGGGGGTACTTTCCAGATGGCAGCCATAGTTATACCGAAGCAAGACCGAGTATTTCCTTATTTTTGCCTGCCTTTGAGCGGAATATGCCAGCTTGTAAGGTCAACGCGGCCTCAAATTAAACGAATTTTGAACACCAAAAAAGTATATCTCATCCGCCACGGACAGACGGATTATAACCTCAGAAACATTGTCCAGGGCAGTGGCGTCGATACCGACCTGAACGACACCGGACGGAGACAAGCGGCAGCATTTTTTCGTACCTATGGGCACATTCCATTTCAGCATGTATATACCTCCGCATTGAAACGCAGCATGCAAAGTGTTCAGGGGTTCCTTGATAGGGGGATTGCACACACGGCACTGCCGGGGTTGAATGAGATCAGTTGGGGTGAACAGGAAGGTCAGGTGGTGACGCCAACGGAAGATGCCTACTATCACAGGATGTTAATGGAATGGCGCAGAGGAAAAACCGACTTGCGAATCGCGGGAGGCGAAAGCCCGGAAGATGTGGTCCTTCGTATGCGGCCCGCTGTGGATTACATCATGTCGAAAACCGATGAGCGTCTCATATTAATTTGTATGCACGGCAGAGCGATTCGCATCCTGCTCACGATGTTGCTGAACTATCCCTTATACGCGATGGATGTCTTTGAGCACCACAACCTTTGTCTTTACGAACTTGACTTTACGGGTTCCATGTTCAGGATCGTCCGCTATAACGACACCACTCATCTTCGTCTCATCTGACGAAGCGCTGCGCGTGCTTTGCTGTCAATGCTGTTCTTGTATTCGTGCTTATCGTAGCGGAGCGCCTGCAGGAAATAGGAACGGGCTGCGGCTGCATCTCCTTCTTCGCGACTAATGTAACCCAGTTGAAGACATGCATTCGGCGCGAAGTACCGATGAAGACCCGGAGACATGTCAATGGTTTGTCGGTAAAAAAGTTTTGCGGCTTCAGTACGCGAGGTCTTGTGCAAGAGTCGTGCTTTCCGATAATAAAATTCGACCTGATCTGATTTTGATGTCAATGCAGCCGGCGTGATTTTGTCAAGCTCGCGCGCTGCCTCGTTGAAAAATCCGCCATCGGTGAAGTAGCGTATTCTCAACAGTGCCAGATTTGTTTTTTCCAGTAGTCCCCGTGAGGCATTCTTGTCTGCCTCCGTTAACTCTTGTCCAGCTTTTTTTGCTTTTTCAAAGCACACTTGTGCATCGGCGGGACGGTTCAAAAACAAAAGACATTGTCCTTTTTTGTAGTAGCTGTCCTTAATGTAATTTTGGCCTTTAAAATCTGCGATGAACGCATCAAACTCGTCTGCACTCTGCGCATAGTCGCCCCGTTGCAAAAGCCCTTCGGCAAGGAGGTAGTGGGAGAGGGCAATGGACTGAAGTTCTGTTTCGTGCTCCCGAAGGAGTTCGATTGCCCTGGAAGTTTCCGAGTTCTTCATATACATCACGGAGGCAAGAAGTGCATGGAGTCTCGGATGGCTCCGGCTGAGATCGTTGCTGTTTAATTGTCGCAGTGCAGAATCGGGTTGCTGAAGGACAAATCCATTCATCAGACAAATCATGAGTACTGCTTCTTCTTTCAGCGGACTTTGCATCAACTCCGCGTCGTGCAAAAGTGCCAGTCCTTTTTCTACAGAACCTTGCATGCCGAACAGATTGAGCACCCACGTGTATTTTTCCGGAACTGATCCGAGGATGACCTGAAGGACGCCAGAAGTTTTTCTGATGGCAACGAAGCTGGGATACTTTTCGCGACATTCTTCTGCAGCGGCATACGCACGCTTCAGTGCCCGTGCGGCGCTGATGTCGTGGCCAAACTTGAGGTACACGAACGACCACTGTAAATTCACTTCTGCCTGAAGGAAAAGCTGAAGGGCTTCCGACTCTGTTCTTTTTTTATTCAGGCGCTCGGTGAAATGCTTTTCATAAACTTCGTAGCGTGTGGGATCTTCACTGAGAAGCAATTCAAGTGACTCGGCCATGGCTCTGGTATAAGCATGCGCCAGTGATTCGTCTTTGCCCGGAGATTCAAAATCAAGATTGAGTACACGCTGGTACCGCAATGCCTCTTCTTCGGAAAAACTCCATTGCTGGGCATCGACAGCCAGAGATAATAAAAAAAGGCAAGCGGTTATACTTGCCTTCTTCCATCCTTTCACAATATGATTATTCAGCTTTCTTGCGGCGGCTGACAGGAGCTGCTGCAGTTTTTGCTGTCTTAGGCTTATCACCATCATCAAGGCTGTCAAGGTCTACATCTGCTAAGATACGGCCTGAATGCTCGTCGATAACAATCTTCTTCTTTTCTCTGATTTCGGCAATCTTTTGCGGAGGGATAACAATGTTACATCCTTCTGCAGCGCCGCGAACCACGCGCACAACGGCAAGTCCGTTGGAAAGGCTTCCGCGAAGACGTTCGTAGTACTTCAGTAATTTATCTTCAATCTTCTTGGTAGCTTTCTCGCGTTCGCCCAACAGTCGTCTCTCTTCTTCTTCACTTTCCGACATAATGTCGTTCAGCTCTTTCTTCTTATTGTCCAGGTGGTCAGTGCGTTCGGCAATCAGTGCAGTCGTTTTTTCAATCTCGTCCTTCTTTGCCTGAATCTGGTCTTTGGATTCCCTGATTTTCTTTTCGCAAATCTGGATTTCAAGTTCCTGAAGCTCAATCTCTTTGGTGATGGCGTCGAACTCCCGGTTGTTCCTTACGTTCTTCTGCTGCTCACCGTATTTTTTGATCAGTTTCTCCGCTTCCTTAATGCCCTCTTTGCTCTTTTTGATTTGCTCGTCCAGCTCTTTCTGGTCGGCTTCGAAGCGGTGGAGGCGGGTCTTGTATCCTTCAATTTCATCTTCCAAATCCTGAACCTCGTCCGGCAAATCTCCCCGCAATTTTTTTAATTCATCGATTTTTGAGTCTATCGCCTGCAGTTTGACAAGGGCCTCGAGTTTCTGTGCAACTGATTGATTTTCCATTATTTACAAATAACTTATTGGATTTGTGACGGTTGTCGAAAAATTGAACGCAAAAGTAGGAAATTTTTCTGTTAAAAACCTCATTAAAAGTTCCTTAGTAAAAGCCTCGCTTTCGTAGTGCCCGATATCCGCGATGATGATGCGGTTATCAGCTTCAAAGAATTCGTGGTATTTGACGTCAGAAGTGACAAAAACCTGTGCTCCGCTTCGAATGGCCGCTGAAATCAGTGACGCGCCGGAGCCGCCACAGACGGCTACTTTGGAAATTTTTTGTTGGAGAACGGGCGTGTGACGGACGATGGATGCGTTCATCTTTGTTTTTAAACGCTTCAGGAACGCCATTGGTTCCTCAGCCTCGTCCAGCTCGCCCACCATGCCGGCACCAACTTCCTGATGTTCATTCCGAAGTGTGGAGATGTAAAAGGCTACCTCCTCATACGGATGACTGCTTCGGAGGGCTTTCAATACCTCCCGCTCCAGGTGCAGCGGAAAAACAACCTCGATGCGGTCTTCCTTCACGAACTCCTGAACGCCATGTGTTCCCACCACCGGGTTGGCGTCTGATTCCGGCTTGAATGTTCCAGTTCCCTCGACCCGGAAACTGCAATGACTGTAATTCCCGATGTTACCAGCCCCTGCGGCATGCAGGGCATTCAATACTTGTTCGGTATGGGCAACCGGCACAAACGTGACCAGTTTGCCAAGAGTATCATTTTTCGGGACCAATACCCTCGTGTGCTTCAGGCCAAGCAAGTCAGCGATTTGCTTATTCACTCCGGTATGCACGTTGTCGAGGTTGGTGTGTATGGCGTAGATCGCGATATCGTTCCTGATGGCCTTCAATACCGTGCGCTCCACATACCCGTTTCCGGTGAGCTTTTTCAGGCCTCGGAAAATTATCGGATGATGCGCAATGATGAGGTTGCAATGTTTTGCAATGGCCTCATCAACAACGGCCTCCGTGCAATCCAATGTCAGCAGCGCACCCCTGCATTCGGCTGACCGGTCCCCGCATAAGAGTCCGCAGTTGTCATAAGATTCCTGGTAGGCAGGCGGAGCGATACGTTCGAGAAATTGTATGATGTCGTGGATGGTGGTGTTCATTTCAATATTGCCGGATTAGGGATGAAAGTTAATTGTATTTTTGCCACGATGATTCTGAAGGTATTACTGTTTCCATTTGCCGTGCTCTACAATCTTGTGACTGCATTCAGGAACAAGTTGTTCGATCTGGGATACAAGCCTTCCATTTCGTTTGACTTACCAGTTATCGGTGTGGGTAATCTCTCGGTAGGGGGGACTGGAAAAACGCCAATGATCGAATACCTGATCAGATTACTGAGCCCGACGGGTAAAGTAGCGACCTTGAGCCGTGGATATGGTCGGCAGACGAAAGGATTCAGGGTGGCTACCCAATCCGATACTGCCGAAACCCTCGGGGATGAGCCGCTGCAGTTTTTTCGGAAGTTCGGAAATGAGGTCATGGTTGCCGTGGGCGAGGAACGAGCACTAGCCATACCGTTGATGTTGCAGGAAGAAGAAGCGTCTTGCATTCTGCTTGACGATGCGTATCAGCACCGGCAGGTTCGTCCTTCGTTTCAAATCTTGCTCAGCGACATCAGTCGTCCGTTTTACCACGACCATCTCTTGCCGGCCGGTCGCCTCCGCGAAGCGCGGAAAAATGCAAGTCGCGCGGATGTGGTTGTCATGACGAAGTGTGATCCCAACATGGGCTTTGACGAAAGGTCACGGGTTAAAGCGTTGGTTTCCCAATATACCGACAAGCCTGTGTTCTTTTCCTTCGTGGAATACGGGTCGCCTGTGTTGTTACGCGGGGCATTGGTATCCGAGCGCATCATTGGATGTTCTGGAATTGCCCATCCGGGTGCATTTGAAAATTACCTTCAATCGAAGTTTGTCCTCAGCCGATCGTTTCGGTTTGGAGACCACCACAACTTTACTTCCGACGAAATTAAAGAGGTAGTTCAGGTGGCAAAATCCGCTGACGCCGCAGTGATGATGACGGAAAAAGACGCCATGCGGCTGACACCCGACCTATTGGAAATATTTGGAGAGGTTTCTGCTGCTTATATTCCCATTCAAATGAAGTTTCTGGAAAACGGAGCGGAATTTGACCAACTGATACTTCAGTCGGTGAATAAATTCAAAAACTGATATTTTTGCGCGTGCTTAACTTCCGACACTTTCTTTTGTTGATGGCATTGGTTCTCGCTGCTTCCGCCGCACACGCACAGGAAGAAGAGGGTGCACGCAAACGCTCGCGCATCATCGACGATAGTACAAAGCAGGTTTACGGACCGACGACATCCCGGTATTATTATGAGGAAGATGTGTTCTATAACCGCGAACGGTTTCACGTCATGGATACACTGATTAAAAATTTCCACCGATACAGCTATACGGAATCAAATGCCTATCTGTATCAGGATCTGGGTGTCATTGGTACCTCCCTTCGTCCGATATTTTATCATTCGCCGAATACAATTGGCGCGCGCTCTGGTATGGATACTTATCAGCTCATCTGGGACACGGAAGAGGTCAGGTATTTTGATACCAAATCGCCTTACTCTAATATGCACGTCATCCTCGGTGGCGGAGGACGGTCGATGACGCGCGTGAACTTCAGCCGGAACATTAATCCCCGATGGAATTTCGGAATGGTGTATCGCGGGCTCTTTATCGACAAACAGATTCAGCGAAGAAATAAAGGGGATCGGGTCGCCAGAGGTATTTACTATCACTTCTACACTGCATACCAAAATAAGGACAGCACCTACAGGCTGATGGCCAACATCAGAAGAAATTACCACCAGGTGGATGAGTTCGGAGGTGTGCGTTTCACGACTGACGATGAAATTCAGCTTGAGGATTATTTCCGCAACAACATTCAGCCGAACCTGATTTCAGCAGAAAGCAACGAACTGCGTCAACAGATTCATTTGTTTCATCAATACACGTTTGCCAGGGGATTTCAGGTTTATCATCAACTGGATCGCGATAAACAAAAGAGCCGTTTTGTCGACGTTATTTCCCAGGAGCCAGAGAATTATTGGCAATACGTCCGCACCGAGGCCGATAGTACCAATGATTTAATTACGTTCCGAACACTTCGCAATGAAGCGGGTATCAAAGGAAATCTTCTGAAACTTTTTTACAACGGATACGCCGCTTTTAGAAATTACGAGGTTGCCTACAACAACAACATCCCTTCGCCGCGCAAGGACAGGACCGGGGTAGAAACGTTTGTAGGAGGTCGTATGAGTCTCCAACTCGACTCGCTCACCGCGGTTACTGGTACAGCCGAGCTGATGCCGATCGAAGGCAATTATCGTATCGAAGGCCGCATCCGAACGAAATGGTTTGAGGCAACCGGTCGCCAGATGAGGTACACGCCCGCATTTGCGCAGCTGAACTACGCGGGCAATCACCACGAGTGGGCTGTGGATTTCGATAATCCGGTAAGTACAGAACTCAATGGTTATATTCATTATCGCTCGTCGTGGTTGAATATTTCTCCCGGTGTTACGCTGACGCGCCTCAGGAATTTCATCTTCTTCCGTCAATTCGACTTCCCCGCGACCGAGCAACAAATATTTCCTTCGCAAGCTGCAAATAATATCTACACAACGCCGGAGCTTCGCCTGTCCATCACGATGCTTCGTCATATTCAGTTATCGAGCAGAATTCTTTACACCAGAATCCTCGAAAACAACGACAATGCACTGCAGATACCCGAGCTGATGGTGAATACACAATTGTCGTACGAGAATATATTTTTTAATGGCAACCTGGACATGCACGCGGGCGTCGATCTCCATTGGCAATCCGATTATACCGCGCTGGGTTACAATCCGGCGATCAGACAATTTTACGTACAGAATACTTTTGTCAATCCCGCGTTTCCGCTCGTTGATGTATTCTTCAACGCCAAGATCAAGCGAGGCAGAATTTTTATTAAATACAACAACCTGTTGCAGGCGTTCACGAACAGCGGGTACCTGCCAACTCCCGGATACCCTGGACAACGCAACATCATCGACTTCGGTTTTGACTGGTCTTTCTATGATTAATCGCCATGGAGGCAAAAGATAAATTCACACTAGGATTGGAATTGCCCACCGACCCACGGTGGATCAACATCGCAGAGAAAAACATCGAGGAGATTCTTGTTGACCACGCCTACTGCGAGCAAAAGGCTGCCTCGTCTTGTATTTCTTTAATCATTCAATATCCGGAAAAAGATAAGCTGGTGGACATGCTCACGCCGGTGGTTGCTGAGGAATGGGCGCACTTCGAACGCGTGATGGAAGCGCTGCGGAAGCGCGGCTATTCTCTGGGCAAGCAACGCCGCGACGTGTACGTGGAAGAATTGAGTAAAGTCCTGAAACGCGGAGGAAGTCGCGAACAACAACTCGTTGAAAAACTACTGATGAATGCGCTCATCGAAGCGCGTAGTTGCGAGCGTTTCAAAATTCTTTGGAAACATATCAATGACGAAGAACTGTCAAAGTTCTACTATGAACTGATGGTTTCAGAAGCGGGACACTACAAGAATTTCCTTCAGCTCGCGAAAGAGTACATGCCGGAAGAGGCAGTCAATGCGCGGTGGCGTGAATTGCTTGAAGCGGAGGCTAAAATCGTCAGTTCTCTTGAAGTTCGCGGCGATCGCATGCACTGATCACGTCTTCTGTTTTTTCTTCTTCGCCGCAGGGAACAAGATATTATTCAGGATGAGCCGGTATCCCGGCGAATTGGGATGCTGGTTCAAATCAGTCGGTTCTTCATTCACCTGGTGTTGATAATCTTCCGGATCGTGCCCGCCGTAAAAAGTCCAGAAACCTTTGCCCATCACGCCATGAAGATATTTCGCCTCGCGGATTTCTTTATTTTCTCCCATGAGCACCGCGTCGGGCTTGATCAACTGCTTCTTGAATCCGGTGGTCTGGCCGAAAAATCCCTTAATCACACGCGTGTGGTTTTGCGTCAGCATAGTGGGGATCGGATCCCATTTCGCGGAAAATTCGAAGATTGTAAAATAATCGTTGTCTTGTCTCAGTCCACGCTCCGCCGGATGATTGTCAATATCTGAAAACTCGTATTGATAGGGGTCGCGCACCAGCTTGAAGTCACTGAACGCAAAAGTGTTTTCAAAATTCAGTTTCGACTGTGCCTGAGGATCGGCAGGGTCGCCATCAAACATGCGCTCACAAATGTCAACGCCTTCGGCGGCAAGCGCAATGTCAAAGCTGTCCGTAGCGGAACACATCGCAAACAAAAATCCACCGCCTGCGACAAACTCTTTTATTTTTTTTGCCACCGCCAGCTTCAGCTGCGACACTTTATGAAAGCCGTGCTTCCGCGCCAGGTCTTCGGCCTCCTTAACCTGCTCCACATACCATGGCATATTGCTGAAGTTTCCGTAAAACTTTCCATACTGCCCGGTGAAATCCTCGTGGTGGAGGTGCAGCCAATCGTATTTCGGCAGCGTGCCGGCCATGACCTCGTCGTCAAATATCACATCATACGGAATCTCGGCGTAGCTAAGCACGAGCGTCACCGCGTCGTCCCACGGTTGTTTCGTCTTCGGAGAATACACCGCGATCTTCGGATATTTCTCCAGCTTCATTAAGTCATAATTCACGGCAGGACTGGCTATCTCCGAAATGATCTGATTCGCTTGCGCATCGGATATCACCTCGAAGCTCACGCCTCTGACGACCAACTCATTCTGGATGGCAGGATGCATCTCGCACATGAAACTGCCTCCGCGATAGTTCAAGAGCCAGTCGACCTGCATCTCACTTCTTAAAATCCAATAGGCAATGCCGTAAGCCTTCAGGTGATTGGTCTGTCGTTCGTCCATCGGGATTAGGATCGAATTCGCCGACGCCACCATCGAGACCAGCAAAAAGTAGATAACCAGAGCGCGCTTCATAAATCCCTTTTGGTTAAAATTATCCAAGAAAGACCTCATTTTCAGTCTGTTTACATTTTTTATGCCTTTTCCGCGAAAAATATACCTTCAGCTGTAACATTCAGGTCTCTTTTTTCAACGTATAAGCACCTGACGAAAGTTTTAATTTTTACATGAATATCACAGAAAATGTCAAGGAAGGGCTCCGCTCGGTGCAGTCCAATATGCTTCGCTCGATCATTACAGCGGCAATTGTCACCATCGGCATCACAGCCCTCATCAGCGTGCTCACCGCCGTTGACGCAGCGCAGCGCTCCGTGAGCGAAGGTCTTTCTGCCCTTGGCTCGAATACCTTTGACATCACTTCAAAAGTAAACCGGGGCTCGTCGGCCCAGGGCGTTGTGGAAAAGAGATTTCCTCCGTTGCGCATGAACGAAGCCTTTCGTTTTGCCGATGAGTACCGCGTCAATTCCACCATCAGTCTTTCTGCTACGCTCACAGGCATCGCGGAGATGAAGCACGGATCCGAAAAGACCAATCCGAATGTGACCGTAAGGGGTATCAACGAGAACTATATTGGAATCAAGAATCTGAACATCAGCAAAGGACGCGGACTTTCTAACTTCGAGGTGTCGCAGGGTAATCAGGTGGTGATTCTAGGTTATTCCGTAGCCAAGACGTTGTTTAAAAACGGCAAAGAACCCATCGGCAATAAAGTCTCCTACAAAGGCAACCAGTTTAAAGTGGTCGGCGTGTTGGAGGAAAAAGGCCAATCGTTCGAAGACAACTACGACAACATGGTATTCGTACCGTTGCGACTCGCCAATCAATTGGCTCAGGGGCAGGGATTGCAATATGAGATCACCGTTGGCATCAGTGACCCTGCACAGCTCGATTATGCGATGGGAGAAGCGACAGGCATCATGCGCTCCATTCGTCGTGATCCGGTTGGTCAGGAAAATTCTTTTGAACTCGAGAGCAGCGAATCACTCAAGGAACGCACAGAAGAAATCGTCGGCTATTTTCGTGCAGGTGGATTTGGTATTGGGTTTATTACACTGTTGGGTGCAGCCATTGCGTTGATGAATATCATGCTGGTGTCCGTCACCGAGCGCACCCGCGAAATCGGTGTGCGCAAGGCACTGGGTGCAACACCCAGAAAGATACGTCTTCAATTTCTGGTGGAGGCCATTGTTGTTTGTTTGCTCGGAGGCATCGTCGGCATCATTCTCGGTATCCTCATTGGTAATGTATTCGGCAGCATCCTGGGCAGTAAGACGTATTTCATTCCATGGACTTGGATCGTCTTTGGTTTCGGGGTGTGTATTTTCGTAGGGCTTATTTCTGGTTACTATCCCGCTAAGAAGGCATCACAACTCGACCCGATTGAGTCTTTGAGATTCGAGTAATCAACGGCGCCAATTTCTAATTATTTAATTGCTTGGGCGTGCCCCCCTTCGGAGGCCTCCGGGGGTCGGGCCATTCGCTGCAAGCTTGCCTGCCGGTAGATGTGCGATTTTTTTAAATCACTCGTTCGGCAGTCAAGGCTTTCCGCTTCTGTCCCTCACGCGCGGTCTCCCTTAGGCTCATCAGACTATTTCGACTTTCGCACAAGGCGCGGCCTTTCAGGGCGCGCCATGAAACGACGCCTTTACCGATCGATGGGTTACGCGACCGATGGGTTACGCATTTATGGACCGATATCGATCGATGGGTTACGCCTCTAACGACCGATGGGTTACGCCTTCGGCTTACCCATCGCTGCCATATACCGCCCTTTCAGGGCGGGGTTGTGCGTCTATCACGTCTATCAATGGGATGTTGGATGGTAATGTGGATGTTGTTGTCGTGGGTCGTGAATCAACACGATGGTGGATGATGCATTCACGAGGGGTGACGTTTTGCAATGTTGGGTCACGGACGAATATGATGGTTTGAACCAATGCGAACGAACACGATGGGTTACGCGACCGATGGGTTACGCCTTCGGCTCACCCATCGCTGACATACACCGCCCTTTCAGGGCGGCGTTTGTGGGTTTGTCAATGGGATGTTGGAATGGTGATGTTGGATGTTGGTGTCGTGGGTTGTGAATGAATACGACGACGTGTGGCGTATTCACAACGGGTGACGTTTTGGAATGTTGGGTCACGAACGAATATGATGTTTTGAACCAATGCGAACGAATACGATGGGTTACGCCTTTACCGATCGACACCGATCGATGGTTGCGCCATTACCGATCGATGGGTTACGCCTTCGGCTTACCCATCGCTGTGATGCACCGCCCTTTCAGGGCGGCGTTGTGCGTTTATCACGTCTATCAATGGGATGTTGGATGGTAATGTGGATGTTGTTGTCGTGGGTTGTGAATGAATACGATGGTGGGTGGTGTATTCACGATGGGTGACGTTTTGCAATGTTGGGTTACGAACGAATATGATGGGTCCGAACGAATATGATGTTTTGAACCAATGCGAACGAATACGATGGGTTACGCCTTTACCGATCGACACCGATCGATGGTTGCGCCATTACCGATCGATGGGTTGCGCCTTCGGCTTACCCATCGCTGTGATGCACCGCCCTTTCAGGGCGGCGTTTGTGGGTTTGTCAATGGGATGTTGGAATGGTGATGTTGGATGTTGTTGTCGTGGGTTATGAATGAATACGACGCCGATGATGTATTCACGATGGGTGGTGCAATAATGGGTTTTGAATGAATATGGTGGTTTGAACCAACGCGAACGAACACGATGGGTGACGTGATGGGATTACAAAACAACATGGTGGTTACGAACACAATGCGTTACGAACGCAAACGAACACGAACGGTTTTATCGAAACATAACGGGTTACGAAAACGCCCGTCGACATTGTAACAAAATTATGTCGGACTAATCCGATACTCTAATGGAATGGTGATGCGCCCGCCCTGAAAGGGCGGTGTATGTCAGCGGTGGGTAAGCCGGAGGCGTAACCCACCGTTTTCGTTCGCGTTAAACGCCATAGTCAGACAAACCCCAGGGGCGATCGTGCGTGAGGGACAGAAGCGGAAAGCCTTGACTGCCGAACAAATAAATTAAAAAAACGGCGCGGTTATCGGCAGGCAAGCTTGCAGCGAATGGCCCGACCCCCGGAGGTTTCCGAAGGGGGGCACGCCCAATTCATTCAATGATTAATTTAACATCAATTATTTTGTTGACACGACCGTCAGTTTTCGCGCAACCAATAATCCAATCAAACTAAAGAACACGGCAATGGCGCCGACCCAACCATAATTCACGAGCGCCTGTGATTCCTTGCTGAATTCGGATGCGCGCTCCGTGAGGATCATGCCTGCTACAAAAGAGGCAATTCCGGATGCGAATTGTTGCACAGAGGATCGAATGCTAATATAACTACCGCGTATCTCCGGACTGATGACGGCGGTCTCCATCGTTGTCGATGGAACCATTCGGCCATTGCTGAAGATAAAAAACACGGCGGCAACAATGAGCGCGGCCCATAGCGGAACGGGTGGCATGTTGGTGATCAAGACAATGGGAATGAGCACAAGCAGTCCGAAGATGGTGAATATTTTTAGTCGACCATATTGATCGGCAAGCCGGCCCACGATGGGTGAAAAAATCAGTGTACAAATTCCACCAACGAGATAAACATAGGCGAGCTCTTGTTCGGAGAAGCCAACGTTGCCAACCAGATACTGTGCAATAAAAGGAATGATGGTGAAGTGTCCGAGCATCAGCAGGGCGGAGAATGTGAGACCAAGCTGGGCATTGGGATTGAGGAATATCGCTTTGAGGATGGAGCTTTTCTTCATGGGGCCATCGGTGCGAATGTGCGCGGTCATGGGCTTCATAAACAAGATGATCAATCCTGCGATAGCCATGGCCATCAACCCCAGAATGAGGAAAGGAATGTGCCACGAAATACTCGTCGCCAGAAACAAACCAAAAGGCACGCCCACAACGGAGGCTACCCCAAAACTTGCCATCACCAGACCAATGCTTTTTGCCCTGCGTTCAAGGGGGATGGCATCACTGACGATGGATAGGATCAACGCGCCGAGTACACCGCCGAATGCGCCTGCCAGCGAACGCGTGAACAGCAGAATGAAAAAGGTATTGGAGAACGCACACGCGAGTGTGCCGAGCGCGAAGCCGGAATAGATAAACACGAGAGCCTTCTTGCGATCGTAGCGATCAATAAAGAATGCGGCGATAAATCCGGATACGCCCGCGGTGATGGTGTACGACGCAACAAGAAATCCAAACTCCTGCGGGGTGATGTTAAAGATTCTTTTCAGCTGCGGGCCGAGGGGCATCATGATCATGAAGTCCATGATGTGCGTGAACATCGCTGCAGCAAGCAGGAACAGGAGGAGGCGTTCGTTTTTCATGAGTGGCAAAATAGAACTTCGCGACGGCCATCGCCGGCTTAAGCAAATATTTAATTACGCAACGGATTGCAATGTTTAGATCAAGGGCTCGAGAACGCGCTGCACATTGCCGGCGACAATCTTATGGCCTTCTGGATTTGGATGAATTCCGTCTGATAAATTCAGCTTCTCAATTCCCGCGACATCTTTTAACAAAAAAGGTATCAACGTCGCATTGTTCTTCTTCGCCAGCGCGGGGAAAAGTTTTTGAAACGCAGTCGTGTAGTCGTTGCCCATATTAGGCGGAACCATCATACCGGCTATCACAATCTTGACCTTCGGGTTTTTGGCTTTTACCTTATCAATGATTGCCTGCAGGTTCTTTTGCGTCTGCTCCAGGGGCAGACCCCGAAGTCCGTCGTTTGCGCCGAGTTCAAGGACAAAAACATCGATTGGCTGCCGCAAAATCCAGTCGATGCGGGACAACCCACCGGCGGAGGTTTCGCCACTGAGCCCTGCATTGATGACTTTCACCGGTTTCCCTTTGCCCTTCAGGTTCTTCTCAACGAGCGCAGGAAATGCTTCTTCCGTGGAAAGGCCATATCCAGCTGTCAGACTATCGCCGAAGAAAAGAATGGTTTTTGGGGTGCTCCCCTGAAACAGGAAAGCCATTGAAATAATGAGCAGCTTTTTTACGACCATACAGAATAAAACCTTAGTTTTTAAACGGTTTTTGAAACAATTTAAACCTGAATTTCTTTTAAAAGTTACGTACTAGAACAAAAATCATGTCACAAGTAGTTCTGCAAGCCGATAAACTTACCAAAATATACCGTTCTGCGGATAGCCAGCTCGTTGTGCTGGACGAAATCAGCTTTGAGGTCGCTCAAGGCAATTCAGTTTCCATCATTGGTCCTTCCGGAAGCGGCAAAACAACGCTGCTTGGACTTTGCGCGGGACTGGACACACCGTCGAGTGGTACGATTTCCTTAATGGGTTTCAAGCTGAATGCGATGGATGAGGACGATCGGGCTTACATCAGAAATCAATATGTCGGATTCGTATTTCAGAATTTTCAATTGCTCTCCACGCTGACGGCATTGGAGAACGTGATGGTTCCTCTTGAACTACGGGGAGAACGCAATGTATCGAATAAAGCAAAAGAGTTACTGGCGCGCGTCGGCCTCGGAGCACGGATGCATCATTATCCTTCGCAGCTTTCGGGAGGAGAGCAACAGCGTGTGGCAATGGCCCGTGCATTCATGACTGAGCCAAAGATCTTGTTTGCCGATGAACCGACTGGAAACCTGGATGAAGAGAATGCGACGCACATCACTGAACTACTGTTTAATCTCAACCGCGAACAGGGTACTACGCTGGTGTTGGTGACACATAACCTGGAACTCGCACGGAGAACACAACGCATTCTGCGCATGAAAGGCGGGAAGCTCGTTGAAGATGTATTAACAGAAGCGAAGTTCAATTAATCCTATGATTGAATACATTATTAAGCTGAAGCGACCGGTCAGAAACATCTTCAAAGATCGTTGGGTGTGGGTGATGGCCTGGCGCGATGCGAGGCACAATGCTTCGCGGCTTTTTCTTTTCACAGCTTCGCTGATCGTTGGTATTGCGGCAGTTGTTGCGCTCGACGCATTGAATCGTTCTCTCCAGGAAGACATCAACCGGAATGCGAAGGAATTGCTGGGTGCCGACCTCGTCATCAATGGAGATAAGAAAATTGATGGTGAGTTGCAGCAGGAGATTGACTCGCTTCAGTTGCCCAAGGCTTCCGAGGCCGACATGGCGTCGATGGTATTATTTTACCGTAACTCACAATCGCGTCTGATCAGGCTTGTTGCGCTGCAAGGTGATTTTCCTTTCTACGGTGCAATTGAGACCAAGCCAGCAGATGCCTATGAGAAAATGAAATCGGGCGCTTATGCGATGCTTGATGAAACACTCGCGACGCAATATGAAGTGAGTAGTGGAGACTCGCTGAAGATCGGTCAATCGACTTTCATTGTTTCTGGTGTGGTCAATAAAATTCCAGGTGGGGGAGGAATTACGGCTACGTTTACGCCTTCCGTATATATTTCCATGCGCGAGCTCGACTCGACCGGACTCGTGCAATTCGGAAGCCGTGTGAATTATAAACAATTCATTAAAACATCGTCAGAAAAACAAGCCGAATCAACACTCGAAGACCTCAAGCCTTTCATTCGTAAAAATGGTTATTCTTATGAGACCGTACAGGGACGGAAAGAAGGACTTGGCCGGGGATTTCAATCTGTTTATAAGTTTTTTTCCCTGCTTGCTTTTATTGCCCTGATATTGGGATGTATTGGAGTCGCCAGCTCCGTACACATTTATGCACTTCAAAAGCGTGAAGAAGTTGCTGTGCTTCGCTGTGTTGGATCTTCGGGATGGCAGGCCTTCAATATATTCTTCATTCAGATTTTTGTCCTCGGACTTGCCGGCAGTCTGGTGGGTTCATTTCTCGGACTGGGTATTCAGCAGGCACTGCCGTTGTTGGTTAAAGGAATCGTTCCATTTGAGATTGGTGCTTACCTCGCCTGGGAATCAGTAGTTATGGGCGTTGTGCTGGGAGCAATTGTGTCGGTATTGTTTTCCATATTACCATTGGTGGATGTACGATTCGTTCCGCCATTGTCTGTTCTTCGTACCGATTTCAATCCGGCGCGGGTATTCTCGAAAACACGATGGGCAGCAATTATCCTGATAGCGATGTTCCCCATTGCCTTCGCGGGTATTCAAACGCGAAGTGTTCTCACCGGAGTTTCTTTCTTCCTCGGGCTTGCGGCCGCGCTTGGATTACTCACGCTTGTGGCGATGGGACTGCTCGCGCTGGTTCGCAGATTCTTTCCAACAAACGCGCGCTTTGTGTGGAAGCATGCCTTGTCTGCACTCTTCCGGCCTAATAACCAGACAAGGGTATTGATGGTCACGATAGGACTCGGTGCGTTTGTTATTTCGGTTTTGAATATCGTGGAGCAAAGTATGTTGAGTCAGGTCGAGTTTGCGGGACAAGAGAATCAATCCAATACCATTTTGTTTGATATCCAACCCTCGCAGCGCGACGGCGTGATTCAATTGATTAAGGATAATAATTTTAAAGTAAACCAGGTTGTTCCCATCATCACCTGTCGCCTCAATGCAGTGAAGGGCAAAACCGTTGCCGACATTCAGAAAGATTCGTCGGATAATATTCCCAACTGGGCATTGATGCGTGAGTATCGGGTCACCTATCGGGATAGCCTGCACGTCAGCGAGGAGTTGATCAAGGGAGAGATCCATCAGAAGAAACCCGGCAAGGACTCCGTGTGGGTGACAATTTCAGAAGGGATGGAGGAGAACCTCGAAGTGGCCGTAGGGGATTCATTGGAATTTGACATTCAGGGTGTTCCGATGAAAGCATTTATTGCAGGTGTGAGAAAAGTGGAGTGGCAGAAAGATCCTCCCAATTTTATTTTTGTTTTTCCTTCAGGCGTCCTTGAAAATGCGCCCCAGATTTATGTAACCGCTACGCGAATTGACAATGAGCAGAAGGGCGCAAAGTTTCAACAAGAGCTCGTGCTGACATATCCCAACGTCTCGCTGATTGATCTTCGATTGATCCTGAGTACCATCAATGACCTGTTCAATAAACTTGGCACTGTGGTGCGTTTTCTGGCGTTGTTCAGCATTATTACCGGATTGATTGTTTTAGCTGGCGCCGTGATCAACAGCCGCTTCGTTCGCATGAAAGAAAATGTTCTGTTGAGAACAATTGGCGCACGAACAAGACAAATCACCTGGATTACATTAATAGAATATGCCTATCTGGGATTGTTCTCTGCATTGACGGGCTTGATTTTAAGTATCGGCGGAGGTTTCCTGGTTACTAAATTCTTCCTGGAGATTCAGTTCGCTTTTGACTGGCAGGAGCTCAGTATCATCGCCGGAGGTGTTGTTGTCCTCACCGTGGTGGTGGGTTGGTACAATTCACGTCAGGTTATTACAACGCCTCCGCTACAAGTTCTCCGGAAGGAGAGTTGATATTGGAATATTGATTAAATTAGATGCGTCCCTCTTGCGTATGATTCTGATTTATCGAATAAGTTTTGTCTGCGCGCTATTCCTCATTCAAGGAGCAGTTTACGCGTCCGGTCCGGGTCAAGCTGTAGAATTTATTCAAAACCAAAGCCAGTGGCAGCAAGATATCCTCTATCGGGCACGTACTTCTGGTGGTCATATGGTTCTTCACCGGGATGGTTTCAGCTACCTGATGTATGATAATCAACGGTTGCAGGAGCTTCATGAGCAGAGTCACCACCATGTTGACGAAAGCGGAGGTGAAGCGCATTGCGAAGAATCCATTCGTGCGCATCGCATCAGACTTTCCTTTATCGGCGCGCGCCTGGATGGTCCTGTTGTCGGAGGGGATCGCATGGCGCATTACTATAATTACTTTGCAGGACGTAGTAATCGATGGGCGTCTGGAGTGCCAGCTTTTGCTTCAGTAACTTATCAGGAAATCTACCGCGGCATCAACCTGAAAGTTTATTCATCGGGCGGCCACCTGAAGTATGACTACGTCGTCGGTCGCGATGCCGATCCATCCTCCATTCGCTGGCGTTATGAAGGCCAGGATAATTTACAGATTGAAAATGGAGGTATTGTCCTGCGCAGTACTTTGGGTGATGTGATCGAACAACGTCCCGTTGCCTATCAATATATTCAGGGAAAGAAAGTGTATGTCACTTGTGAGTTCTATGTCTGGGGCAACGAGGCCGGATTTATTTTTCCGAAAGGTTATGATGCATGTGAGGAGTTGATTATCGACCCGCTTCTGATCTTCTCTACGTATTCAGGGTCTACTGCTGACAATTGGGGGAGCACGGCAACACCCGGCGAGCACGGGACATTGTATTCCGCCGGTGTAACCAATCACAATAATGGCGGTTTTTTTCCTGCCACAACCGGAAGTTTTCAGGTGAAGTACGCCGGGCTCTACGACATTGGCATATTGAAGTACGATTCTGCGGGAACGCGTTTGCTCTATGCATCCTATCTTGGCGGGTCGGAGTCAGAGTCTGCGCATAGTCTGTACGTTAATGCGCAAAATGAATTGCTTGTTCTTGGTTCAACTGGTTCAATTGATTTTCCCGTAACCTCCGGAGCCTTCGACACATCGAATGGCTTGGGCCTTCCCAGGTCGAACGTGATTACTTACACGCAAGGCTCGGATATTTTCATTACCAAGATATCTTCAGATGGAAGGGTACTTCTCGGTTCCAGCTTCTTCGGTGGTTCGTCCAATGATGGGATCAGTGATTCCAATAGTCCTTTGCGACTGAATTACGGAGATGAACTTCGCGGTGATATCATTACCGATGATGCCGGTAACATTTATGTCGCCTCAGTTACGAAGTCAACAAATTTTCCCGGCCGGAACAGCTTTAGCAATACATACAGAGGAGGCGGATCAGATGGCGTGCTCATGAAAGTGAGTTCGGATTTGTCGAGCGTGATTTGGGCTGCTTTTGTCGGTGGTAATGGTGATGACGCGGCCTACTCACTAAAACTTGATGTGAATGGAGATGTCCTCGCTGCCGGAGGGACCACGAGTTCGAATTTTCCAACAACGGCTGGAAGCTATCTGAGTGCAAATCAAGGAAGCGTTGATGGTTGGGTTGTCAGAATTAATGGAGATGGAAATATCCTGAAGGCAGGCACGTACATTGGGACGCCTTCGATTGATCAGGTTTATTTCCTTGATCTGAATGCATCAAGTGAGGTTTATATTTATGGCCAAACGAACGGGCAATTTCCGATTTTCCCTTCGACAACTGCCGTTTTCAACAATGCGAACAGCGGACAATTTCTGCAAAAGCTTGCACCCGACCTTTCTGGTTTACTGATTTCAACGGTGTTTGGTTCCGGGCGAGGCATCCCGGATATTTCGCCAACTGCTTTTCTCGTCAATGATTGTAATAATATCTACATGACAGGATGGGGAGGAGAACTGAACAGCAGACTGGGAGGCTGGTCTACTGATACAAGGGGAATGCGCATCAGCGACGACGCGTTTCAGAAAACAACTTCTGGTTCTGATTTTTATTTTATTGTGCTTGGTAATGATGCATCCGAATTTCTTTATGGTACTTATATGGGGGGGAATTCGTCCCGCACACATGTCGATGGAGGTACAAGTCGGTTTGATAAAAAAGGTATTGTGTACCATGCGGTTTGCTCAGGGTGTTCTGCATTTAATCCAACATTGGGGCCAACGTCCGATTTTCCAACCACTCCAAATGCCTGGTCGAGAATTAATCGAAGTCAGAATTGTAACAACGCAGCGTTTAAGTTCGATTTGAGTTCATTACTCGCAAGGCTTCAGACAAATTCTGAAAAACGTGATCGCCCCGGTTTGAGCAGCGTATGTCTTCCGGATAAAATTCTTTTTGAGAACAGAAGTATCGGTGGTGAATTGTTTGAGTGGAATTTTGGCGATGGCAATAAACTGGTAACAGCTGATACGTCCGCTATTCTCTACGATTATGCTGAACCAGGACGATACCGTGTTAGTTTGAAAGCATTCGACAGGGGAACGTGCTCTGTTGTAGACTCGGTAGCGACATTTGTTCAGGTATTTCGTACCGAGGCAAAAGCGCAGGATGATGATCGGATTTGCGAAGGCACAAGGTATCAGCTGAGTGCACAGGGCGGCGTATTGTTTTCGTGGTTAAGTGGCGATTCTCTTTTTCGGTCTTCTTTGCAAAAACCTTTCGTTACGCCAGCTGACAGCATGTGGTATTACGTCACGATTACCGACGGCAATGGTTGTGTTCGCCGGGATACTGTCTCGATCGGCGTTGTTCAGTCGGTGGTGCCCACCTTCGATGTACTCCGCGAGGCTCCTTGTTTTGGTGAGACTGATGTCACAATCATCAACACAACAGATAGCCTGGCCGTTGGAGACTCACTGTCGTTTGACTTTGCCGACGGAACGGTCTTGAGTAACCCGGGTCTCGTTTTCACACACCGTTATGAGTCGGAAAGCGTGTTCAATGTGAAGCTCACCCTGCAGCGGGAATTTTGTCGCTTCGAGGGAACAGCCGTGCTGCCAATTTTTAAGCTGGTCATTCCCAATGTCATCACGCCCGGAGACAAAAGCGAATCGGGTAGTGTCAATGATCGATTTTTAGTACAGTATGGTAAAATACCGGGAATAACGCCTGGTGATTTTGGTCTTCAGTGCAAGCTGAAAATTTACGACCGTTGGGGTAAACTTCGTTATGAAGATAATAACTACCAGTACGACTGGTCAGGGGAAGGACTCCAGGCCGGCATTTACTTCTACGAGCTGGATGTGCAGTTTCATGGTAAATGCCGGAGTTGGATCCATTTGATCAAGTAGTCTTTTCGGAGGGCACACCAACGCGCTTCAGTCCATTCATAGCCGGACCATTAACAACTTCTCCCGTGCACGTAAATCGCGATCCGTGGCAGGGACAATCAAAACTTTTTTCATCATTGTTCCATTGCACAATACAACCGAGATGAGGACAAACCGCACTGAATGCGTGAATGGTCTGATCACTTTCCTTATACACAGCCGTCTTCGTTGCTCCGTTCTGATACACCGCGCCCATGCCTGCTTGTAATTCATTGATGCTTTTGATATCTCCTGGCGTGAACCAGTCGATGTATTGCGCTGCCATGTTTCCCGCTTCTCGGAGAAAGTAGTCCATCGTTTTCAGAGTTATTCGTGACGGGTCATACAGCGTCGCCCAATGATTATTACGCTTGGCAATCAGGTCCGTAATGAGCATTCCGGCAATGGTGCCGTGCGTCATTCCATTTCCAGAGTCACCGGTGGAAATATAGATGTTCTCATCACCCGGATTCTTTCCAATAAAGGCGAGAAAATCCACAGGCTCGAGAACTTGCCCGGACCATTGAAACGCAACGTCCTGTGCTTGTGGAAAGTGGAGGCGAGTCCAATCGATAAGTCGTGCATACCGGTCTTTCTCAGTAATATCTTCCTGATCGGCTTGTCCTGTTTTATGGTCTTCACCTCCCACGATGAGCAAGTCAAAATTATCGTCCATGGGTTGCAGGCGTACGTAATGATATGGATCGGTTACCCATTCGGATTGCACATCTCCTGTATCCCACCATAGCGCATAATTCAGTTCTCCTTTCGGAACCCGGGCGCCGATCACATACGTCCGGTATGGATGCTGTTTGGTGTGCATCGTCACCCGGTCCATGACGGGTGTATTCGTAGCGACGACAATGTGTTTTGCTTCTACCTGAAAAGAACCAACCCGGACGCCATGTTTGTCGATGTGATCCACATGACTTTCTGTAAATATTCTTCCTCCCGTTTCCAGTACGCAACGAGCGAGACCGTTCAGGTATTTCAAAATATGAAACTGAGCCTGATTGGGAAAACGAATACAAGGACCCTCTGCCTGAATGCCTCCTGGAACACGGTCCAGCCATGCGGTTAACAAACCTGCGCGGTGTGTAGCCTGTAATTCATCATCAAGCGTTTTTTGTTTGTCGCTTGGATGAAGGAAGAGGTAGCCATCCAGGCGCAGGAAGTCGCATACAATGTTTTCTGCGGTAATGGTTTTCTCTATAAAGTCAATTGCAGCAGTGTGACTTTCAGCAGCGAGCCGGCTTTGCTCTTCACCAAGTCTGGATTCAATTAAGCTGTATCGGTCGTCCAGGGCATTCGACAGATGAGCAGTGGTTCTTCCTGTTTCCCCACTGCCGATATATCCATCCTCCAGGACAACAACGTGGTATCCAGCCTGGGAAAGACAATAGGCGGTTGTCATTCCGGAAATGCCAGCTCCTACAACAACAACGTCTGTTTTGATATTTTCGCTAAGCGGCCTTGTTGCCATCTGCTCCGTACTCTGCAGCCAGTATGATCGATGAGTTCCGGAAGAGGACACGCCCGGGTTTTCCTGCTGATTCATATTCATGCTTTATTGATTTTCGGGCAATTTCAAAAAGACGATGCCATTTATCTCCGCTGTTTGGTTTGTGTAAAGCTGTACCCACGATAAGGGTTCTTCGTCGGTGGTTCTTGTTTTTTTACCGTTGGTATAGTTTTTCAGTAACAGGAATAAACCAAATGACAAAAATATGAGACGACTAGTTGGATTATTGGCAGTTGCTTCGTGCATGACGTTCATATCGTGTAATGAATCAAGACGCGAACAGGAAGGTCAGGATAGCAAAGAGGTTGCCGAGGAAGCAAACGAAGAAAAGTTTGAGGATAACGATACGCAGAAGGATGCGGATTTCATCGCGGAAATGGTCGCCGGCAATTATGCGGAAATTAAAATGGCCCAGGTAGCAAAAGAGCGTTCGGCAAATCCTCAGATCAAGGAGATAGCCACGATGCTGGAAAAGGATCATAACCAGTTGCTGACGGAATTAAAGACGCTTGCACAGGCCAAGGCCATCACGGTCCCTTTGGAAGAAGATCAGGATGCGAAGGATAAGTTGCAAAATCTCAGATCGGAAAAGCCGGAAGATTTCAACGATAAGTGGCTTGAGCAGATGAAGGACAAGCACGACAAGTCAATTGATAAGTTTGAGCAGCGGGCGAATAATTCTGAGGACGCGGAAATTAAAGCATTTGCAAGCAAGACTCTTCCTCACCTGAAGATGCATTTGGAAAAGATTCGCACGCTTCAGGATCAGATGAAGAATGCTAATCGCGGAAATTCATAAATGTGTTTTAGGGGTTTAGCACATTCAGGGGCTGCCATTGAGGCAGCCCTTTTTTGTTTTGCTGTGTAAGAAAATACCCACGGCAGGGCTAGCGGCCGGCGAATTATCCTGCCGCTGAATCAGGCATAAGAATATCAATTAACAATGCACTAATTGGATGAATATGTATAATACCACTTCTACAGATCTTGTCTGTTTCTCTCATCTTCGTTGGAATTTCGTCTATCAGCGCCCACAGCATTTAATGACGCGCTTTGCAAATAAGCATCGCGTATTTTTTATTGAGGAACCTGTGTTCGGTGCCGAAGCTGATTTTCTCCGCGTGACTACCCCCGTAACGAATGTAACTGTCATTACTCCACACCTTCATGCGAGCGAAAGCACCGGTACCGGAGAGTCATTACAACGTGATTTGATTTCGGCTTACTTCGTTGATAATTCGATTGTCAACTATTTCTTCTGGTATTATACACCCATGTCTCTTGCCATTGGAAATTCATTCAATCCAAAGATGATAGTATATGACTGCATGGATGAGCTGTCTGCTTTTCGTTTTGCCCCTCCTGTACTTCGGGAAAGAGAGACACAATTATTCGCCAAGGCAGATTTAGTTTTCACCGGTGGTTATAGCTTATATGAGGCAAAGAAAAACCGTCATCCGGATGTGCACGCATTTCCAAGTAGTATTGATGCGGCACACTTCGGTGCGGCGAGAACCTTTCAGCACGATCCTGAAGATCAACGATTGATTCCCAGACTCCGAATTGGATTCTACGGAGTTATTGATGAGCGAATCGATTTGGAGTTGATTGAGGCAGTGGCTTTACGAAAGCCGGAATGGTCTTTTATTTTCATTGGACCTGTGGTGAAGATATCGGAAAACCAATTACCCCGGCTGGCAAATATTCATTACCTCGGAATGAAGCGATATGAAGAATTACCACAGTATGTCGCAGGTTGGGACATCGCGATGATGCCATTTGCGCATAATGAGTCCACGAGATATATCAGTCCGACAAAGACGCCCGAATACCTTGCTGCAGGCAAGCCAGTCATATCAACACCCATCAATGACGTGCTGCGTCAGTATGGCCGGACGGGGTTGGTTCACATTGCCGGCACAGCAGATGAGTTTATTCGCGTGGCAATGTTGTTGGAGAAAGATTCGGAGCGCGATGAATGGTTGGAGAAGGTCGATGATTTCTTGTCGCAGAATTCCTGGGATAAGACCTGGCAGAAGATGAGCTACCACATCAACCGGAAACTCCAGGAGAAGGAGAGTACAAAACCTGAAAAAGAGAAAATTTATGTTTGATTACCTGATAGTAGGTGCCGGTTTTGCAGGAAGTGTTCTTGCAGAGCGGCTTGCTTCCGTTGCGGATAAAAAAGTTTTAATTATTGATCAACGCGATCACATCGGCGGAAATGCATATGATTATTTTAACAAAGATGGAATACTGATTCATAGATACGGTCCCCATATCTTTCATACAAATTCCCGCAAGGTGTTTGATTATTTGGGACAGTTCACCTCGTGGAGGCCCTATGAACACCGGGTTCTTGCAAGCGTTGATGGTCAGCTCGTACCCATACCGATTAATCTTACCACGATTAATCAGCTCTACGGTCTGAATCTGAATGCGTCGGAAGTCGAAAGTTTTTTTGAGTCAAGGGCGGAGAAACCCGACCGCATCGCTACCTCCGAAGATGTGGTGGTTGCGAAAGTGGGTCGGGAGCTGTATGAGAAATTCTTTCGGAATTATACGCGCAAGCAATGGGATTTGGATCCGTCTGAATTGGACGCATCGGTAACGGCACGCGTTCCTACGCGAACAAACCGTGACGATCGGTATTTTACCGATACTTATCAGGCAATGCCTCAGCATGGGTACACACGGATGTTTCAGAAAATGTTGGCTCATCCCAATATCAAGATCATGCTGAATACAGATTTCCGGGAGATTGCAGATGTGATTCCTTACAAGAATCTTATTTATACGGGACCGATAGATGGTTTTTTCAATTATTGCTATGGCAGGCTTCCTTATCGTTCGCTGGAGTTTCGGTTTGAAACCCACGATGCAGAAATCTTTCAGTCAACTGGCACCATTAACTTTCCAAATGAGCATCCTTATACGCGCATTACGGAATTTAAGTATTTGACAGGCCAGAAACACGAGAAGACGAGCGTTGTTTATGAATATCCGATGGCTGAGGGAGACCCTTATTATCCAATTCCGCGACCAGAAAACACTGAGATCTACAAAAGATATCAGCAGCTGGCAGCGACAATGACCAATACCTATTTTACCGGACGGTTGGCAACATATAAGTATTACAATATGGATCAGGTAGTCGCACAATCACTTACTTTATTTGAAAAGCTGATACAGCGAAAATCTGACAAGCATGTTAACGGGGAAAAAGTGTACCAGGCATCTTCCGATTTGGGGCGGCATTGAATGCTCCTATAATCGTGTAAGAGATAAATATTTTGATCAGTTAGAGGAGGCCGGTCACTACAACCGGCTTTCTCATGATATAGCAACCATCGCCGAACTTGGTGTTCGTGTCTTGCGCTACCCGGTTATTTGGGAACGCAACGAACCCGTGGAGGGACAATTCGATTTTGCATTTGCAGACCAGTCGCTGGCAACGATACAAGCAAATGGAATTGATCCCATAGTCGGTTTGGTTCACCACGGAAGTGGTCCGGCTTATTGTCCGGTAGACAGCAGTGAGTTTCCTGCAAAGCTTGCGCATTATGCGGAGCGTGTCGCACAGCGCTATCCATGGGTCCAGTACTATACACCAGTCAATGAGCCACTCACGACGGCGCGTTTCTGCGGGCTGTACGGTCTTTGGTATCCGCATGGAAATACCAACAGGGTGTTCGTGAGAATATTGTTGAATGAATTACGCGGAGTAGTTGAGTCGATGAAAGCCATTCGGCGGGTCAATCCGGATGCGTGGTTGGTTCAGACGGAGGATTTGGGAAAGACTTATGCAACGCCGTTGCTTCAATATCAGGCCGACTTCGAAAATTGCCGGCGCTTTCTGACCTATGATTTACTCTGCGGAAAAGTTGACCAGCATCATGTGCTCTGGAGATTTCTCAGAAGTATTGTCGATGAAGCGGAATTAACGTATTTCTTGGACAACCCATGTCCGCCGAATCTTATCGGACTTGATTATTACCCAACGTCTGAGCGTTATCTGGATGAGCGACTGCAACTGTATCCTGTTCATACGCATGGCGGTAATGGGAAGGTGAATTATGCAGATGTCGAGGCTTTCCGGGTCCGCCACCGGCAACAGTCGGGGATTGATGTGTTGTTAAAAGAGTACTGGGAGAGATACCAGTTGCCGATGGCAATTACGGAAGTACATATCCACTGCGATGATGATAACCAGATAAGATGGTTTTGGCATGTGCGGAATGCCTGTCATCAATTGATGGAACAGGGCGTGGACGTCAGAGCAATCACGTCGTGGGCATTGTTGGGGTCGTTTGGATGGAATAAACTTCTTACTGAACCGGACGGCATTTATGAAGCAGGGGCATTCGATGTAAGCACTGGGAAACCAGAAATAACCGCACTCGGCAGGTTTGTTGGTGAACTAATTCGGGATAACCGTCATGAACACCGCGCAATCCGCGAGAAGGGCTGGTGGGAGCGAGAGGATCGCTTCATAGCCCATCACCGGAGTATGGCATGATACTTTTAATGATGAATGTGAAGTCTTTTTTCAGAAGGGTGCTGGAAGATGTTTTGATGAATATGTGAAAGCTGAGAAAAATACCCTTCGACGACGTTCGGTTCATTCGAAGCGCTGAAAAAAGGTTTCTGAAGAGGTCGGTGAAAGCCGGCCTCTTCTCATTTTACCCTCACGCCATGATACGGAGACATCAATTCCTACGTCTTATTATTTTGATGTCATTATATCAAAAACATTCTCGCCGGCATTCTGGCAACGTATAGCTGCATCGTTCTTTGTGATGTGTTTGTTTTTCTTACATCGTAGTCTGTTTGCTTCACGATTTTAAAAAATCTGCATCACGTTTGTTGAGATTTGTGTACAAAGAAACAATGCTGGCTGGTTGCAACAGCCGTGTGAAGTATGAAAAATCATCAGACAAATAATCAGTGGTCGGTTGAAAAATCTGAAGCGTGGTACGGAGCGAAGGGGTTGCTGCTGGGATGCAACTATGCTCCGTCAACTGCAGTGAATCAGCTTGAGATGTGGGAGCAAGATTCTTTTGATCCGACAACAATCGAGCGCGAGCTCAGGTGGGCTCACCAGCTCGGATTTAATTCAATTCGTGTCTTCCTTCATCACTTATTATGGGAACACGATGCTCCGGGGTTGCTGCACCGCATGGAGCGTTTTCTTCAAATTGCCGATAGCCACGGCATCGGTGTTATGTTTGTTTTATTCGACAGTGTCTGGAATCCATTTCCTGAACCTGGTAAGCGTGAGTACAAGCCGGGTGTTCACAATTCTGGCTGGCTCCAAAGTCCGGGACTCGCCATATTAAAAAACGCCGACAGACATGACGCACTGCGGGCATATGTTGACGGCGTCGTTGGCCATTTGGCAGGCGACGAGCGCGTACATGTTTGGGATCTCTTCAATGAACCCTGCAATCGGAACCTGACTTCCTACGGGGCATACGAACCAGAGAATAAAGCGGAGCTCGCACTGGTGTTGCTTAAGAAAGTTTTTGGTTGGGTGCGCGAGATCAATCCCATTCAGCCATTGACTTCAGGTGTATGGATCGGGGAGTGGAGTGAGCACGATATTAAAGATCTTGATCGCTTCATGCTGGAGAACTCCGACGTCATCTCCTTTCATAACTACGAGTCGGCGGCCGAGATGGAGCGGCGCATTGTTGACTTGAAGCGATTTGGTCGTCCAATCTTGTGCACGGAGTACATGGCGCGCGGGTTCAACAACACTTTCGAGTCAATTATACCTGTATTTGAAAAGTATGGGGTTAGCGGATACAACTGGGGACTGGTCGCAGGAAAGACACAAACAAATTTTGCATGGGACTCCTGGACCGTTACCTATGATGGGGAGCCCAACCTTTGGTTTCATGATATTTTCCACGCCGACGGAAGACCGTACAAAGAGGACGAAGTTAAGTTTCTGATTTCTCTGAAGGAGCGAAACCGTTCGAGGACATCCTGAAGAAACGTTTTGGTTGATTGTTAATTTAGGTTGATTGGGGTTGCTTCGGCAGCCCTTTTTTTAGCACGGACACGCAACTTCGATGCGTCACGACAAACTTAATGCTGCTTGGGCTGCTCGATCGAAAATCCTTTTGTCGCGCGGTCAAATTGCTTTCTCCAAATCATCATCGCAGGAAAGTAAAGGTTGTAAATCACGCCGCCGATAATGGACGCGAGAACAAATGAAAATAAGCTCAAGATGAATGTAGCCACAATCGACAATAACGGAATGGCGAACATGAGAATAAACCGTTTCCTTTGCAGGCGGGTGTACAGCACTTCAAATTCATTCAATTTAATCTTATCTCTCAGCTGATGCGCCCGGTGGTAGAATAAAAAGAGGATAAAATACAGGGCGAAAGCTATAAAGCCATAATAGATCATAAGTTCTGGCACCTGTGAACCTTTAATCCGGACATCAATATTGGTGTCAAAAAAGAAGTTGGTGAGAAACAGTGTCAGAAATCTTAAAGGATACACGTAAAAGATGATCAGGGCAATGAACAGCGTATTGTAGATCACAAGCACGATATCCTGTAACGTATATATCTCTGAGAACCGAAGATGCTCTTTCCAAATCATGACCAGGAACCCAATGGAGATAAGGAAGGCCGGAAGTGTTTTGGTGAAGGTGATGAGATCCTCGAATGAATTTGGATTTGAGAGATTAAAAATTAACAAGGTAATGGCGATCCCAAACACGCCATCGGTGAGGTTATCCAGTCGGGAGGGATTTTCGCCGCGGTAGTGAATTCTTGGGTCGTGTTCACGATTCTGATAGACGGCTTCGCGCATAGATTACCTTTTTTTCTCAAAATAGTTGATTGCTTTGAAGTTGCCTAACCGGAAGTCTGATTACAACAATGACGTGATGAAAAAAAACAGGCTGCCTTAATCAAGACAGCCTGTTCTTTATGTTCAGGACCTGATTAGTTATCGTTTCCGGTCACAATTGTTTTGCGATCCGGACGACGATACCTGATCGGAGCAGGAGGTTCAGGTTTAATTTCCAGCGACTGAGTTTTCATTAATGCCAATGCTTCCTGTACAGCACGCTCGAGCTGTGGATCTTTTCCTTTGATCAGATCTTCAGGCGTCTGAATAACTTCAATGTCCGGAGCAACTCCTTCACCTTCAACCGCCCACTTACCATCGGCGTCATAGAATCCACCACGAGGTGCGACCATGCGTCCTCCGTCTACAAATGGAGGCGTATCCCACGTTCCCACAAGTCCGCCCCAGGTCTTTGTTCCCACCAGAGGACCAATTTTCATTTTACGGAACATATAGGGCAGAAGGTCTCCACCTGATCCGGCACGTTCGTTTACAATCATCACCTTCGGCCCAAATATTCCTGCGTTAGGTGTCAGGAACGGGCGATGGTCATTGGCTCTGCTGTTGAAGTATCCATGAAGCTGTCGATTCATAATATCCACCATGTAATCCGCTGCTGAACCACCGCCATTATTACGCTCATCAATGACAGCACCTTTCTTGTCCTGCTGGGCAAAATAATAGCGATTAAAATATGTGTATCCAGGGTTGCCTGTGTTCGGAACATATACGTAAGCCAACTGCCCCTTTGACAACGCATCCACTTTCCTTCGGTTATTTTCAACCCAACCGATGGTGCGAAGTTGTGATTCACTTTCGACGGGAATGACGGTGACGATCCGCGCGCCTTCTCCGGATGCCTTGCTTCCAACCTTCAGTTTTGTTTGCTTGCCTGCTGTAGCCTCGAAATACTTGAAGAGGTTAGTTGATGCAGACACAACCTGGCCGTTGACTTCAAACAAGTAGTCGCCTTCGCTGATGTTCACACCCGGGTCCCGCAAGGGAGCTTTCAGGTCGGGATTCCAGCTTTCTCCGAGATACAGTTTTTTAAACCGATACAGGTTCTTATCAATTTCGTAGTCGGCGCCGAGCAAGCCAACCGGAATGCTGGTTATATCCGGAAAATCTCCTCCGGAGGTGTAGGAGTGTCCAACGGCAACTTCACCCCCGAGAATATCGACAACATAATTCAGATCGGTGCGGTGACGAACGTGTTCTATCCACGGGCTATACCATTTATAGATTTCATTCCAGGGAGCTCCATGCACGTTGCTCACATACAGGAAATCACGCTGGTATCTCCAGCCTTCCCGGAAAATTTGTTTCCATTCTTCCATTGGATTCACCTTCACCTTCAATGTTCCCAGAGCGTCGAGTTTGCCGTCGCCAGACTTTTTATTGTTGTCGGTGGCGCCCAGTATGCCCCACGTTGCGTTGCTGCGATAAAGAATTGATTTGCGGTCGTGAGCAACGGAGAAATCGTTGACGCCTGTGAGAAATGTCTCGTTCTTCAAATCCTTGAAGTTGTAGCGATGGATGGTTTGCCCAGCCTGATTTGGAATTGCTTCGCTTACGAATACATAGCCATCCGGCGCAGGATAAACAGCGGTATAATTTCTGGCAGGAAGATCAACGGCAAGAATGCGGTTCGAAAGGCCATCGGTATCAATCTTCACCAATGGTGCAGTGGCGTCTTTCTTTTCAGCAGACTTGTCGCGTTCTTCATCGCTCTTCGGAGAAAGGGGAGAGCCGTCAGTCTTTGAGAGTACTGCAAGATATAAGTTGCGTGTAACTGGTCGATCATACGCGCTCATATCGAGCCAGCCTGTATTTAATCCATAGTTTGTGCTTGCCAGGAAATACAAGTACTTGCCTGTGGCATCCCATGTTGGGGAGATGGCATCAGCCATGCCGTCTGTGATTTGGATCGATTGTCCGGTCTCCACCTGAAACACTTTGATGACCTTAAAATGATTATCCAGAAGTTTGGAGTAAGCGATCCACTTACTGTCGGGAGACCACACCGGATTTAAGCTGCGGTTGGGATGAGCAAATCTTTCGGTATCCGCTTTTTTCGCTACGCCCGTATTGACGTCCACATACCAAAGGTTGTAGTCGGTATCGGTAAATGCGATGTATTTTCCATCGGGAGACCAGGTCGGTTTAAAAAAGAATGTGGGATTCTGAAGAGCAATGACTTTCGGTTTTTCCATGCCTTCTTGATCGCCGATCATCAGTTGATATTCACCGGAAGCATCGCTGAACCAGGCAATGCGCTTGCCGTCGGGAGACCATACCGGTGAACGATCAGCAGCGGCTGAATTCTTTGAAATATTTCTCCAGTCTCCTTTTTCTTTAGGGACCGTAAATATCTCTCCGCGGTATTCAAATAATGCACGCTGGCCAGTAGGAGAAAGCGACGCATTCTGCAACGCATTGGGTCTGACATCTTCCCAACGCTCGCGCGCCCAGTGGAAATCGCCACGAACGTGCACAGTAATGCGCTTAGCCTCCCCGTTGGCCGGATTCAGAACATGGAGATAGCCACCTTGCTCATAGACGATTTTTCCGTCGCCGGCATCCAGGCTTTTGACATCGAAGTCCGCATGAAAAGTTTGCTGCTTCAATTCGCTCGTGGCCGGGTTGAACGACCAGATGTTGTTGGCGTAATCGCGCTCCGATAAGAAGTAAACAATTCCATTGAGCCAAACCGGATCCGTATGGCGTTCTCCGGAAGCCTGTGGGGTCGCTTTCAATGAATAGTTCTTTAAGTCGACAATCCAGATTGGCTTAGCCTGCCCGCCACGGTAATTGCGCCACTCCGGATCCCAGAATCCAATCTGCTGATAAGCGATGAACTTACCATCTTCAGAAATTTCGCCCGCAACCGCGCGCGGAATTTCCAATGCCGTCTCCATACCTCCTGTTCTGCTGATCTTGTAGATTTTACTTTCCAGCGTAGGAACCGCTTCACGTCCAGAGGCAAATAGGATACTTTGGCCATCGGGAGTCCAACCGGTAACAACGTCGGGACCTGGGTGCCAGGTCAGTCTTTCAGGCTGTCCGCCCTCAACAGGAATAAGGTACACATCCGTATTTCCGTCATACTGCCCTGTAAAGGCAATAAATTTCCCGTCAGGTGAGAAATGCGGACTGCTCTCCTGACCTTCGTTACTGGTCAGTCTGCGTGCATCCCCCCCGTTGGCAGGAGTGATCCACAGGTCGTTCGCGTACACAAAAACGATTTGGTTGTTGGCCATGGTTGGCTGTCGCAGGAGCATGGTTCCCTGAGACAGGGCCACGGTGGAACAGGCCATCATGAGCATGATCATTCTGAACATGGTATATCAGGTTAGGTTAATGAATGTTTTTCCTTGAAGACGGCGAAAACATAGCGAAAAGACAAACGCCTGCCGCTGAAATTTACACAGGTGGAACTGTCCGGAGGCGTATCGGGAATTGAGCTTTGAAAACCACTACAACGGCCTGGCTAGCGGTTTTAGGCTCCGGTTCCGTGCTGGAAGCATCTTTTGTTCTTATTGGCCGTCATACGGCGACACCGCTTGGCGTCTTTGGTTTTTCCTTCGCATTGTACGAGTTTCTGAGTGAGCCATTCGTTTGGTTTACAAACAGCGCATGCGCTCTTCTTTTTCTTTTTAGCTTCGGATAGGGCGAGGGGTTCAGCGTCTCCGGAGAGCCGGCAATCGCCTGTGTGGTACTTGTCACCCTTCTCGGATGAATAGACAGTTTGCGAATAGCCAACCGCACTGAAGAAGATAAAAGCTAGAAGAAGTACGTGTTTTTTCATAACAGCAGGGGGATGATGGAGCGATAAAGATAAGTCCTCGTTACACTCAAATCAAACCGCTTTCGCGGGCATAATACACGAGCCCGACGGAGTCCCTTACCTCGGCTTTTTTGATCATATTGCGCCGGTGGGTGTCCACGGTGTGCGGACTAATGAACAGCTCGTCGGCAATATCTTTACTGCTCAGTCCACGTTCAAGTAAAGAGATGATTTCAATTTCCCGCGCGGAGAACATTGCAGCTCCTCTAATCGGAAAATAACTGATGATTTTTTCTCCCGTTGCGTCGTTTTTCAGGTTCAGCGTCATCGCCTTATTTTTCTTGAAGTCGGTAGTGTCCATCGTTACATCAAAAGAGATAATGGGCTTTCCTTCCTGGTCGATCTCGATGAAGGAGCCTTGCTGCAGCAGCCACACCGTCTTTCCTTCTTTTGATTGTACTCTGGTTTCGTAGCCGTAACGAACGCTTTTCCTTTCATGCAACGGCTGCGCGAAAAAATACCGGAACAATTCCTCATGGCATTTCTTCAGACGAACTACGTCTTCCGGATGTACGGTTGAGAAGGCGAAGCCGGGACCTCCGGCACGCCATTCGTCCGCAGTGTAGCCCATCACGTTGTAGACGCTTTCGCTGATATACAAGTACTTCATCTGCGCAAAATCAAACCAGTAAAAAAACGAGTTTGCCTTATTGAGCAGTTCGAAGGATGAGTGAAGATGTTTTGTTTTTTCAAAGTAGGCGTTTGCGAGTTCCCTGGCCTGCGAGTGGCCGGTGACACTGCGAAAAAATTCCAGCGTGTATCGGGAGCCGCTGTTCGGTTCTTCTTCCATGGGGTTCAGGATGAGGTTCAGGTCTGGCCAAATATAATCTGACCGCTGCCGATTTTTTAAATTTGTTGAACTCGAAACTTGCCTGAGTCAGACATCGAAGCTTTAGTTGTCCTGCGGCTGTTGAGAGGAGTACGTAAAAATACTTAGCTTAAAAGTAGTAGTATAAAATAATGTATATATCAATACTCAAAGTTGAGTATTGATTTCACTTTCCGTTTGCTGTTAGTTTACTTAACACACGTTCAAGTAAACATGATCTACACTCAAGAGCCCTTCACGTTTGCCCGAAAAATCTCAGTGATCATCCTGGGAAAAAACATCGAACACGCTATGTACCTGGAACACTTGTGTCACGAGTGCGTTCCTGAATTAAATGTCATCGGGTTCTTTTCTGATTTGTACACAGGGGCGCGCGCCATCAATGATGAGTCACCTGATCTTGTTTTTATTGCGAGTAGTGTAGGCGAAAAGTCTGCTTTTGATATCTACGAACTTATTCCAAACCACAAATCTGACGTGGTTATTGTTTCAGATACGATTCAGCTTGCTTACGACGCCATGCAGCGCGGTTGCTTGCATTATTTATTAGAACCAGTTTCAGCCGAGGATCTTAAGTCTGTGGTCGCGAAAAAAAGAAAGCTGATTCAAGAATCACACTCTTGTCGGCTTCAGCTCCAGTACCCCAACAGCTATGGTTACTCCGAGCCGCGCATTGCAATCAGCTCAGCGAGTGGTTATGACATTATCGCCGTAAAAGATATTGTCATGGCACGGGCGGAAGGAAATTATACCAACATCTATACGGCCAACCAGGTCTTTGTGTGCAGCAAGACACTTCGTGACTTCGAGGAATGTCTTCCTGAGCACATCTTCTTCCGAACGCATAAAACATTCCTGATTAACCTGGACAAACTTGTTCGCTTCAATAAACTGGAGAACGAGATCATATTAGAAGGAGGACTCAGAGCCGAGCTTGCCGTGCGACGAAGGGAGGAGTTTGTCTCTATTCTTCGCGGTGAGCGTTCCACAAAAACCATTGTTCCCGTAAGTTAGACGGACGCCGCTCACGTGCATAATCATGACGATCGCTGGTTGTACGCGGGCATTGAATAGATGCACCGAATTGAACAGCAATGTCTGCGCATCTTCATCTTTCTTAAAAAAAAATATCATGTTCTGTAAACAAAGATTGATCCTGACGATGGCTGCAGGAGTAATGACTGCTGTTTCCTCCTTCGGCCAGTTAAAACCGGAAGCGTGGCGGAAAACAGATAAAGGCTGCGCGTTTTATCATCCTTATTCAACATCTCAAACAATTGTGGCGACCTGGAGCGGCCAGTGTAATGCGAGCAATCAGATCGAAGGGAAGGGCACATTGCTTGTGTCGCGAAAAGGTGACGATGGAGCAGTCAAGCCGTTCATCAAGTTTGTCGGTACCTACACTGCCGGAGTGCTTTCCGGGCGTGCGGATGCCTTTCTATTTGTTCGTAAAATAAATGATTACAGAATTTATTATTCGGGCGATTATGCTGAAGGCCTCCGACACGGAAAGGGCAAATACATTTATTATGACAACGAAAGCCCTCTGCAGAATTCTTACGACGGTGACTGGGTCAAGGGAAAACGCGAAGGCAAAGGCAGGTATTACGTGAACGAGCAGGAGTACTTTGAAAGTGCCTGGGTGAATGATGCACCCGCAGGAGAAATGATATACCGGTTTTCAAGTACTGAGTATTATAAAGGACAGCAGAAGAACGGTATATGGGAAGGACAGGGCACGTACTTTATGGCGGACGGAACGCGATTTGAAGGCTTGTGGAAAAATGGAGATTTAGTAAAGGGAACAAAGTTATCCAAAGAGGGCAGTGTTTTAGAGACCATCGACGATTCAGACATTTATCAATTTGCATCGCTTCAGGAGGAGAAGGACATCGTGGCCGAGCAAGCAGGCGATCGGAGTATTTTTACAAGGATCTTCAAAGGCGAAAAGAAGAAAGACGAAGCTGCTGATTTTCTTGGGACAGACACACCTGCTGAAAAGCCTAATGAATATGCTAAGGTTGATCCGCTCGAAGAGATGATGACGCGGGAGAAGGAAAAAATCAAAAGTCAGGTTGCGGTGAATGAGGGAACCTGGTACACTTCGGAGAAAACAACTGCTGAAGTCTGGATGCCTAAAGCTCCCGTTGCAGCGAACTCTGCAAACTGGACCGGCAAGGTTGTCGATGGCAAAGGAAACGGTCCGGGCCTTTTAATTTTGTATCGGGTAAATGAGTTCGATCTGGACAAACCAATTCCAGTTTATAAGATCGAAGGTACTCTGGTGAAAGGTAAGTTCCAGGGAATGACCAAAGAGTTTGTACTGAATGAACAATCGAAAGCATTTGAATTGGTTTTTGAAGGAGAGTATGCAGAGGGATACCGCAACGGACCTGGGGTGGCCTATGAAAACAAACAGATTGTGTCCGGAGATTTCTTTTACAACACCATCATTGGACCTGCCAGCTTCACCTTCGAAAATGGAGATGCTTTTGATGGCGTCCTGCTCAAGGGAAAAATGGAAGGACGAGGTGTGTTGGCGAAAGGGGACGGTACAGTTGTGGAGGGAGAATGGAACGGAGGAAAACTTTCAGGGTTCGCAACGATGGCATATCCTGATGGTTCTAAGTATAAAGGAAATGTGCTTAATGATAAGTACGAAGGTCAGGGTTCATTGTTTAAATCTTCTGGTGGCAGGTTAGAGGGTGTTTGGGCAGCGGGCAAGTTGGTTAATGGGGTGGAAACGGATGCACGCGGAAAGACAACGATGAAATACAAAAACGGGAAGACGATTCAACCCGGCAGGGGATGGCGGACAGTCGGCGCCATTCTGACTGTTGCGGCCGCAGTGGCGGTGACGGCGGCATCGACGGACGCGGCGTTAAATGCAACGCCCTCAACGAACCGGAGACCCACCCCTTCAGTCAATAGAACAAATACGGCGACGACAGTGAGGAAGCCGGCCTGCAGGTATTACATCCACTTTGCCAGAGGATCAAATGATGTGTATTGGATCACCGCAGTGATGAAAATTCGCGCGAACTGCACGACCACGTTACCTCAGGGAAAAGTATTCAGCTCGTTTGAGGAAGCGCAAAGTTTCAGAGAAGCAAAATGGGCCGATGCGGAAATGCAAGGCTATGAACCCAAGCTCCGCACGATCAATAATCCGTGTGGTTGCAACTAGCTGTTTCAATCCCCGCACAACGGTATGGGTAGCTGTCTTCGGCTACCCTTTTTTTTTGAGTACACGTGCCCGCCTGCGTTAGCGCGCATGAAGGATACGTTTACTAAAAATAGACCATCGTTGAATCAACAGGTGAGAAAGTAAGCATTTACAGGTCGTTCTTTCAGTATTGAATTTAACCCTAACCTTATGAAAAGATTATTACCCCTTTCTTTGATGATGTTTGTATTGACTATCGCAGCCTCGGCCCAGGACGAGGGCGAAGTGGTAAAGCGCGAACGAATTGATAAAAGTAAAAGTATATATGTGCTGGGTGGTCCTTCACTGACATCATTGAAAAACGATGCAGATTATGATGCCGGCTTCAACTTTGAACTTGGTTATCAGAAAAGGATGAACAGAATTTTTTCACTGGGATTTGCAGTATCGTACATCAATTTCCCTTTTTCACCCACGTACATATCAACGCCAGTTTCGGAAATTGTGGGTGGAACAGAACTCGACTATAATTTCTTTTACGATGACGGAGGCTCGGTTGGGCGGCTCGTCTATCTTGAGGGCGGGGATCAGAACATGACTTCTTTGTCAGTAAACCTTAAGTTTAATTTTATTCCAGTTAAGGATAAAACTGTTGCGTCTCTCTATGGATTTGCCAAGCCTTTTGTTGCCAGATCTGTTCGGGAGTCCGTAAGTGGAGCTGGTTTCCTGTATAATTATAACGCGAACAGCGATTCCTGGTTGTACGACGAAACCGCTGAGATAGACATTTGGGACGAAGCGGACTTTCCCGTTCTTGCCGAGAAAACCAAGATCACTGGTGGTATGTTTTTGGGCTTAGGACTTGAGTTTTTCCCCGCTCGTCGGTTTTCTTTCTTCGTACAACTCGCTGCCGGATATACGTTACCTGTAAACATTGTCAGTTTCAATGATTGGGGGACTACCATTAGCGATGATTACTTTGATGATAACTTCCCGATGGCAGATCAGAAATTTCTGACGGTAAACGGTTCCTTTGGTCTTTCCGTAAACTTCTGATGGCTTAATAATTTTTGTCTATGGCTTTCCGAATTCTTGTCTTAACCGTTCTTGTTGCTGCAACGACGCTTTCTGCCACAGCGCAGTTTAAGCTCTACGAACAGGGAATTGATTTTTACAAGAAAAATGAATTTGAAAAGGCGATTAATTCCTTCAACGAATACCTCGATAAGCCAGTGCGGGATAAAAAGATGGACGTCGATGTCCGTTATTATCTCGCGCTTGCTTATTACAAGTCCAATTCAATGACGAGTGCCATTCGCGAGTTCGATGAGGCACTAAAAATGAACCATCCCAATGTGTTCAACATACATTGGTTTATGGCAAAAGCATATTCGTCGTTGAAGCTCTACAAAGAGGCGGTGGCTGAGTACTCCGCTTCGATTGCTAAAGGAACAGATAACAAAGCAAACCTCGCGAAGGTGTACGCAGAGCGCGGGCAGCTCTACGAAAAAATGAACGCTCCGGGTTTTGCGAAGGAAGACAGCCAGGCTGCCTTAGCTTTGGATCCTTCTAACGCCGATGCTAAAAAGTTGGTGGAGGCACAGCCTGCGCCAGTCGTGGCAAAGGTGGTTCAGGAGTCCACGCCGCAGCCAGAGCTAGACAGAAGCGCAGGCACTGAAGTGAAAACCACAGCTGAAAAAGTAAGTCAGCCTGTCGCAACTACTCAGCCTGTTCCACAACCGGTCGAGCCAGAAGAACTTTCGCTTGAAGAACAGTATAAGGATGAAAAACGGTATGCGTTGGTAATTGGCAACGGTGCTTATCAGTTCGTTCCGCCACTGAAGAATTCTGTTAACGACGCCACGGATGTCGCCAATGCCCTGGAGCAATCCGGGTTTGAAGTAATCCGTGTCATCGATGGAACGTACGAGCAGATGCGCGACGCCTTTAAAAAATTTCACGCGAATCTATCCAATGGTCCGCGCGACAAAACAGTGGGTCTGTTTTATTATGCAGGGCACGGCTTACAGAGTGAAGGCGAAAACTATATCGTCCCCGTTAGCGCGAACATCCAGTTTGATGACGACATTCCGCGCACCTGTCTTCCTGTGCAGCGCGTCATTCTGACCAATATGGAGCGTTCTAATTCAAGAATGAATATTGTGATACTGGATGCCTGCCGCAATAATCCATTTCCTGCTTCAAGTCGTTCTGCCGAGAATGGTTTGTCTGAGATGAAAAAGGCCAAGGGTTCTTTCATTGCCTATGCCACAGCGCCAGGTTCAACAGCTTCTGACGGAACGGGCCGCAACGGCCTCTACACGCAGGAGTTGCTGAAAGCGATGACCCGAAAAGGAAGAACAATCGAGCAGGTATTTAAGGAAGTAAGACAAAATGTACTTCGCCTGTCGAATGGTGTCCAGAATACCTGGGACAGCTCGAACATTATTGGTGAATTCTATTTCAAATTCTGATTAACCCCGAAAGTTTAGGCAGGTCAGGCCAACTGGTCAAATACCAGCTGGTTTGCTTGTTTAATTTCGTCTGATGCAATGGTGTGCCCAAGGGCTGGATAAATCTTTGTCGTGATGTGTGCGTTCATTCCCTTGATCACTCTGGCTGATTCCTCAACACGTGATACAGGAACATGCGGATCCGGATCACTCGTACCGATGAATACAGGTGTGCCCGCGAAATCGCCTTGATAATTCTCATAATATATTTTCTCACCGATCAGACCACCCGTGAATGCGACCGCGCCACCCCAGCGTCGCGCATGACGCGTGATGTACTCAAGCGTCAGGCAAGCACCTTGGGAGAATCCGGCAAAAATGATTTTTTCATCTTTGATTCCGGCCTGGTTGACTTCTCTGACAATTTCCGTCAGGTTGTCCAGTGCGGAAGTCAGCCATGGCTCGTTCTGTGATACGGGAGCCATAAAGGAGTAGGGGTACCAGGTATAGTTGGTTGCCTGAGGGGCGAGCAACGTGCAGCGATCGACGTGGAGATGGTCGCTCAGCGTTAAAATATCTTCAGCGGTAGCCCCGCGTCCGTGCAGCATAATCACTACACCTCTGGCTTGATCAATGGGCGTTCCGGCGGTAATTACTTTTTTAATATGCATAGTTATTTCAATCTTAGTGATGCCAGTCCTGGCTCCAGATATCGTTATATACTTCCTTGTGTCGTTCGAATTGAGCACGTACATAGGCGCACAAAGGAACAACTTTGAGTTGCTTTTCCCGGGCGTAGGCAACCATCTCATCCAGCAGTTTTTTTGCAATACCTTGACCCTTCAGGTGTTCAGCAACTTCAGTGTGAAAGACAATCATGTTCTTTTCGCGCAGCGCAATTTGCATTTCTGCAATTCGCTCTCCGGATTCTTCAATGACAAAGGCTCCTTTGTCATCCTCAAGTTTCAATTGAATGGCATTCATCATTTTTAAAGTACAGGTAATACTTCTTCAATTTGTTTTCTGTGTGCTTCGTATTGTGCCGGTAGCTTCAGCCCGGTTCCCAATGCAGCCAATGGCTCATCTACCGCAAAGCCTGGATTGTCTGTGGCAATTTCAAACAACACACCGTTGGGTTCGCGGAAATATAAGGAGTAGAAGTAATTCCGATCGATCTTCTGCGTGATGTTAAAACCTGCCTGGACCAGTTTCGCCCGCCATGCCATTTCGGTCTCTTCGTCTTTCACACGAAACGCAATGTGATGGATGGTTCCTGCCGCGTTGATACCCCGCGGGTCGGTGGTCTCTGTGATGTCAATAATCGACGCCGTGCCGATTGCGTTGGTTTTGTAGCGAAAGCGATTTCCTTCTTCGCCAACAAACTGGTATCCCATGATTTCCAGTACCTGTACCGTTGTGTCTTTTCGGTTCAGGTTAAGGCTGACGCTGTGAAATCCTTTGGTTGCCACCTGCGCATTCACCTCCGGCGTTGCCCAACCCGTTCGGCTGTCATTTTCGGCTTCAATGAAGGTGAGTAACATACCGTCCGGATCCCTGAACGAAATGAAACGCTCTCCGAAACGCGTCCCACTATCCACTACCTGGATGTTATTCGATTGTAGTCTCTCGTTCCAGAAACCCAGACTTCCAGCAGGAATGGCATAGCCCACTTCAGTTGCCTGTCCTGCGCCTGCTTTACCTTTCGCTATTCCTTCCCAGGGAAAGAAGGTGAGAATGGTGCCTGGCGAACCTTGTTCATCCCCGTAGTAGAAGTGATATGTTCCCGGATCGTCGAAGTTGACCGTCTTCTTGACGAGACGGAGGCCAAGTACTTTTGTATAAAAATCGTGGTTGATCTTTGCACTCCCGGCAATCGCCGTGATGTGGTGAAGTCCCAGAATACTGTCTTGCATAATCGCTGTTGTTAAATTCTTATGCTAACAACGCAAAAAGTCTGTGCAGAGGTCCTTGAACTAGGTTAAGAAAGAGCGTCGCGTTGTTTTGGGTCCATTAAAAGGCCACGAGCGATACGGCAATGATGATAAGGAGCAGTGCGAGCACAGCCATGGCGATAAGCGGAAAACGATCTGACTTTGAAGTTTCCCTGTGGTCAATGATTTTCTGGCTCTTTATCTTCTTCATCTGAAAACTCTTCAAAGGAGCACATTTGTCCAATTATTGGAAATCGTTCTTTAGTAGTATTTCTTTTAATTGAAGCGGCTTTATGCGTTGTTCACTACCTAAAAAGGAGGATGAAAAAAAATTCAGATGTGTGAAACCTTTATCGTAATTTTACGATTAATACAATATGGGGCTTACAAAAACACAGGCATTTACCAAACCGCAGAATGATCTCGCCATGCTGGCGAAGGCACTTGGCCATCCTGCGCGTGTGGCGATCCTGCAGGTGTTGTTGAAATCCAAGGCTTGTATTTGCAGCGACATTGTGGATGAGCTACCGCTTTCACAGTCGACCGTATCGCAGCATTTGAAAGAGCTGAAGAATGCAGGATTGATTAAAGGAGATATCGAAGGTCCATCGATCTGTTATTGTATTGACGAGAAAGCCTGGCTTAAAGCGAAAAACTTGTTGGCTGCCTTTTTCGATACGTATTCCAGTGGCAGTTGCTGCTGATTTTTTTTACCCTTATTCATCGTAAAATACCGATAAACAAATATACTATGAACACCATGACGCAATCCTCTGAACAACTGAAAGCCCTCGTTCGGGAAAAGTATGCCCTCATTGCACAACAGTCGAAAGACGAGAATGAAAAGAGTTGCTGCGGCGCAGGCGGCTGCGCAACCATTGATTACACCATTATGGCAGATGATTACTCGACATTGAAGGGTTATCACGCCGACGCGGACCTTGGTCTTGGTTGCGGATTACCAACCGAGTTTGCATTGATTCACGAAGGCGATACGGTGGTTGATTTGGGCTCGGGCGCGGGGAATGATGCTTTTGTGGCCCGCTCGATTGTTGGAGAGAAAGGCAAAGTTATCGGGATTGATTTCACTGAGAAGATGATTGAGAAGGCGAGGTTGAATGCCGATAAGTTGAATTTCAACAATGTTGAATTCCGATTGGGCGATATTGAGAATATGCCTATTGGCGGAAACATAGCCGATGTAGTTGTGAGTAATTGTGTGCTGAATTTAGTGCCTGACAAAAAGCGCGCTTTTGACGAAACATTCCGGGTACTGAAGCCTGGAGGACATTTCAGTGTCTCGGACATTGTTTTGGTTGGAGACCTTCCTGAAGGGTTGCAGCACAGCGCCGAGATGTATGCAGGCTGCGTATCCGGCGCGATTCAAAAAAATAAATACCTCGATATTATCGCAAATGCCGGATTCACAAACATCACAGTACAAAAAGAAAAGAGAATAATTCTTCCTGAAGAAATTCTGGCAGAATATCTTTCGCCTGAACAAATCAAAAGCTTTGCAGAAGGATCGACAGGAATCTTCAGCATTACCGTTTATGCCGAAAAGCCGAAGGCCTGCTGTGAACCTGGATGCTGTTGAAATGAAAATGATGAATGAGCAAAAATTATTGGCGCGCCTTGGAGAAACCGTGGCGCGCCTAGTGCAGGACTTTGATGTAATTGATACGGAACGTCGTCAATCACTAGCGAACTTTGCACGCCTCGTAGAAGACAGGTTGTCAGCCAAAGGCTTTGTCGTCCTGAACTTCATTTGTACACACAATTCCCGTCGCAGTCACATCTCTCAGTTATGGGCTCAGGCAGCTTCATATCATTTTGGCATTCCCGGAGTGCGCTGCCTTTCCGGAGGAACTGAAGCAACTGCATTTAATCCCAGGGCTGTTGAAGCGATGCGAGCACTGGGCTTTGCGATCGAAATGATTAACGATGGCGCAAACCCCCGGTATGAAGTACGTTACTCGTCTGCTGCAGAACCAGTCGTCGCATTTTCAAAGCGATTCGATGACGCTTCGAATGTCGCTCAGGAATTTATCGCAATCATGACTTGCGATCATGCGGATGAAAACTGTCCGTTTGTACCGGGTGCTCATCAGCGAATTTCCTTGTGGTACGATGACCCGAAACATTTTGACGGCACTGAACTTGAACAGGCGAAATACCTGGAACGCGCTCAGCAAATAGGCCGTGAGTTGTTATATGCATTCAGCCTGATCCGGAGACAATAATCCGGATCTTCGTGCTTGACGTACTTAGTCATTTCGCAGGCTGCGGGCGGGATCGCTCAGCGCTGCCTTAATGGTTTGACCCATCACGGTAATCAATGCTATAAACAATGCCGTAATACCGGACAGGACAAAAACACCCGCGCCAACGGTTACCCTGTACGCAAAGTTTTCCAACCACTGATTCATAATGTACAAGGTGACTGGCACTGCGATGATGAAGCCAGCCACGACCAGCTTCAGGAAGTCTTGCGTTAACATCGCGACTATATTTGCGACAGAGGCACCAAGAACCTTGCGTACGCCTATTTCTTTTGTCCGTTGCCTGGCCGCGAATGCGACAAGACCAAACAGGCCCATGCAGCTGATGAGAATGGTGATTCCCGCCGCGATGGAAAATAACTTTGCGAATCGTTGCTCTTGCGCATATTGATGACCAAAGCTTTGGTCGGCAAATTGATACGTAAAAACGTTGCCTGGAAACAACCCGTTGAAGGTACCCTGCAATGACTCCAGTGTTTCTGAAATTTGTTTGGTCTGTAACTTGAACGACAGGTATTGTCCGCTTTGAGTGAGTCCAAAAATCATATTTTGCCGTTGCTCATGGGCAGAGGACCAATGGAAATCTTTAAAGACGCCCAATACTCTGGCCTGATATCCGCCGATGTCCAGATTTTGTCCAATAGCCTTCTCGTTGTCATTGAATCCGAGATTCTTTACAGCGGTCTCGTTGATGATAACCATCCATGGAGATTCTTCGTCTGCATTGGAAGTCAGTCTGCGGAAGTCTTCCCCTGCGACTAGTTGTATTCCATAAAGCGCAGCAAAGGTGGTGTCAATGTAGGTAGCAACGCCGCGTATGGCGTCAGCGGGTTCCTGCTCTGCTCTTCTGATGGAGGCACCATTCCAATTAAATCCCTTTCCAGGTATCGTGGAAGAAAGTGCAGCCCGCTCGATGGCTGGAATACTTCGGGCCTCCTGAAGAAACTTTTGCATCGCGTCTTTGCGCTCCATGTTCTCCGGCAAAACCCGGGGTCCTGGTATGACCAGAACACGTTCCAGATCAAGTCCAAGATTAATCTCCTGCATGTAGTTGAGCTGGTGATATACAACCGCAGTGCCGCTGATGAGCATGACAGAGGCAGCAAACTGGATCACCACAAGACCTTTTCGAAACCAGTGATGGGCACCCATGGCCACGCCCTTTCCCTTGAGGACAGAAGCGGGATTAAACGATGACAGAATAAGTGCCGGGTACATTCCTGCAAGGAGGGTACTGGCAATAACAACAGCCAGAAATACCAAACCAAATCCTGGATTCAGCCACAGTTCAGGAGACATGGACGTACCTGCAAGGTCATTCACCAGCGGCATCAGGAGAGACGCGAGTATTAAGGCGAGAACGGAGGCAGATACATTTGCGATTGCGGATTCAACAAGAAACTGCGTCATCAGCTGCCCGCGTTTGGCGCCTGACACTTTTCGTATTCCGACTTCACGTGCCCGGTTCATGGCTTGAGCAGTTGCAAGGTTCACATAGTTAACAAGTGCGACGATCAGTGTTATCAAACCCACCACGAGGAAAAAATATACCGTTGTATAACTGCCAGAAATAATCTTGCCGGCAGCCATGACCTCAGCGTTCAGGTGAATATCAGTAAGCGGTTGAAAATGCAACGAGCCAGTTGCTCCTTGCTGACGAATTATTTCTCCTCTGTTTTTGAGGTAAATATCTTTCGCTTTCGATTCGGCAGTCTCCACACTGGTCTGCTTTTCGAGCATGACGTAGGTTGAGAAGTTATTCCAGCTCCAGCCACCTTCCGGTTCCTTGGAATAGTCTTCACCAGAAAGCAGATCCTGAATGGGTAAAAGAATTTCGAACTGAATATGTGAGTTTGAGGGAACGTCATCGATTACCCGTGCAACGGTATAGGTCTTGCGTACACTCCCTGTGATGTCCAGCGGTTGCCCGACTGGGTCCTGATCTCCGAAAAATTTTCGTGCGGTTTGTTTTGTCAGGATCGCCTCACCGGATTTTAGTTCTAAGTGATTGTCGTCCTTGAGGCTTTTGAATGTGAATATTTTGAAGAAGCCCGGGTCGACGAATAACAGACCATCGGTTTCAAATACCTTATCTTTTATCTCCGGATTGGAAACAACTGCGTCGTCTCCATGAATTCGGGTGATGGCCTCTACTTCGGGTACGCCCTGAGCGATAGCAGGAGCAAGGGCCTGCGCAGTGTATGCGTGTCCCTGATCCATTTCGTCTCCTTGTCTCGCATATGCCTGCAAAACACGATAGATGCGATCGCGATTCTTGTGAAAGTGGTCGAAGCTGTATTCGTAAAAGACGTATTGGAAGATCAAAACACAGCAGGTCATGCCTACCGTTAATCCGAACACATTAATGAAGAGGGAGGCTTTCTTTCGCGATAAAGAACGCCATGCAACGGTAAGGTAATTGCTGAACATAGGACTTGTGTTTATAGGTAACAGATGAACGGATCAAATAAATAGTTCTGATCATCTGAAGCTGGCCACATCAAATCATATGCCTGTGAAATTACGTCCGTCAGGACAGTTTGATGATCATCTGCTGATCGAAATTGAAAATAAAACGTTCGTCTTCGGACGGTTTTTACTCCGCCGGGAAAGTGATCTGGTAAGATGTTCCCTTCGTATTTTCCAAAGAGGAGGAACCTTTCAGCTGGCTGACCAGTGTCTGAATGAGGAAGAGACCGAAAGTATCGCTGTCCCCGGTAATCGCAATACCCTTCCCGTTGTCCTCTATCATTAATTCGATGGTGCCGGGTTTTAAGGTTGATTGGACAATTCGGATTGTCAATGACGGTTCACTGATTCCACCGAAGGCGTGCTTGAAGGAATTGGTTACGATTTCATTGATGAGCAAGCCCAGTGTAAATAGCTGGTCGTAATTCAGGTAAATATCCTGAATCTCTTTGAAAACGGTAATTGATTTGTCGCGGTTATATATTTCATTCAGGCTATCCATGAGCTTATACACATACTGGCTCACGGAAATCTGGCGCTGGTCACCTTCTCTGTATGAAAGCTGATCATAAAACGTCAGCATGCTGTTCAAACGATCCCTGATGTCGTTTACAATGTTGATGGCTGTTTCGTCGTGAAGATAATTGAGATGCAGAGACATGACACCCCGGATGGTGACAAGGTTATTCTTGATCCGGTGATAAACCTCATGCAGCAGAATTTCCTTTTGTTGGATGAGTGAACGCATCCGGCGCTCATTTTTTGCCCGTTCGGTAACGTCTCTTGCGATGGCGACGACGCCACCTGAAATGGGATAGGCCGTTACCTCGATAAAAAAACTGCCGCGGTCATCAAACAGACTAAATACTTTTGTCTGTTGCTTTCGGGTTTGAATTACTTCCCGATAGAAGATTGCTGGTTCTTTTCCAAAGTCTCCGAAGACATCGAGAATATTGCGTCCGATTATTTTTTCAGATTTAATGGACAGGAACCGCTCGCTTGCTTCATTCCAGAAGGTATAATTCAGGTTTTCATCCATCACATACAGCATGTCCGAGAGCGTATTTGCAAACTCCGGGATGGTGATGGCAGGCGACAATGTTTTATGTTTTCTTCGGAAGGCATTGAGCGCTATCTCAATCGACAACACGAGGGTGTTGGTATCTGCAGACTTTTGTACAAATCCATAAAGATGAACCTGCTCAAGCTGATTAATATTTTCAGTAGACGCCGGGTACGAATTGGAGAGAATGATGATGGGAATATCAACTTCTTTCAAAATTAACTGAGACGTTTGTATTCCATTAATTCCTTTCCCAAGATTAACATCCATCAGCACCAGGTCCAATGATTGGTCTTCCAGTACCGCATGGATGGCCTCCTGGGCAGATTGTACAAGACGCACCTGAAAGCCCCTGTTTTCAAGCTCCTGTTTTTCAGACAATCCGACCAGTAATTCGTCTTCGACCAGCAGCAGACTATTTCTTCTCATAGCTAAGTTTTTCTGATCATACATACCAGGACAGCCCGGTCGTCATTTCATCCTAAATGTAAGGGCGGCTTTCAAATAACACAATCCGACCGTTTAAAAAAGTATTCAGTTGATTTCCTGAATTTGGAATAAATTGTCTTAATTGAAAGCGCTATGGACGAGCGGGAGCTGTCATAGTAACCTATAAGCCCTCGGTAATACCACTAGCTAAAGAACAGGAATGTTCAACTCTAAGGAACGATTCAAGGATAAATCGCGGATTCGAATTCTAATCGTCGAGGATTCTTTGCTGTTGATGTTTGCCTTGAAAACAACGCTCGAAAATTTTGGATTCCCACGCATCATCACTTGCGACAGTGGCGAAATCGCGATCCAGCTCGCCACGCATGAGAAAATTGACCTTATATTGATGGATGTGAACCTCTCCGGGAAGATGACAGGTATTGAAGCACTGGAAGAAATTCTGAATGTGAAAAGAATACCCTGTATTGTTCTCAGTTCTTCAATAGAACCTGAGCACCGCAATAAGGCCGCAGAAATGGGCTGTCCGTTTCTCTCCAAACCGTTTTCTGATAACCAGCTACTCACGCTCATTCATGACGAGCTGGGCCTGAAGCGGTAGGAGCACCGCGCGTGCGATCTCAGATGCCATGAACAACGGTCCCGCTACTGCTTTTTGACCAGTTTGAGCAGAACATTCCATCCCGGTTCCTCCGGGAGGATGAGCTCCGGATGGTTTCTGTTAAAAAGTTTTTGGTACGCACCCGGTTTAAGTTACCGCTGCTTTTGCCTAATTTTCCATTCAGGAAACGTTGAATTCATAAACCCTCATTGTGATGAACGTCAGACTTCGCTCCAGGATTTTATTTATCATCGGAGCTGTGATATCAACAATGCTCGTCGGTAATCTGGCTTTGATGTACTATAACAGCGGCGTCATTGAGGAAAATCGCGCTTTGCAATTTGACGCCGAGAATGCGAAAGTCAATACCCTTGATATCATCCGCAATTTACACCTTCTCGATATCGGGCTTCGCGGATATGCGCTGACACGCAACGAGCAATTGCTCTCCGCCTTCGATTCTGCCAATATGCACCGTGGTCCTATATTCGCGCGTCTTCACAAGGCGCTGGCACATCAGCAATTTCCACATATGGATTCTCTTCGGGCAATGGAACGATCAGTGGAGGTGTATTTTCAGGTAGCAGATACGATGCTCTTTCTTGCGAAGTCGGGAAGAGATGTTGAGTTTAAAAAGTTACTGAATGAGGACAGAGGACTGTACACCTGGCTGCAATTCAAGCGGTTCTCAAAGCTGGTGAATGACTTTGAAAACAAGATCAGCGCAGAAGCCTCGGCAAAATATCAGCAAGCTGTCCGGAATACCTATTTGCTGCAGATCTTGCTTTGCGTCCTCGCCATTCCGGTTCTCCTTTACATGGCCTACTTTTCGGCGAAGACATTTCTCTTCTCGGATCAACTGCGAGCGATGCAGGAGGAACGCAATCGGATCCTGCGTGATCAGAATGACCGTCTGGATATGCTGGTCAAGCAAAAGACAGAAGACATTCTCACTCAAAATGAAGAGATCACCGCACAAAACGAGGAAATCCGCGCGCACAATGATCAACTCGTGCTGCAACAGGAGCAGATACAGAAAGCACAACGGATCATTGAAGAACAGTCAATCATCATTCAGCGTAAGAATGAAGAGTTAACACGCGAGGTGGCCCGACAGACCACGGATCTCCGATCCACCAACGCTGAACTTGTCGCGCAAAACAGCCGACTGCAACAATTTGCTTATATCATTTCTCACAATCTGCGAGCACCGCTTGCGCGATTGAAAGGACTTGCCAACGTTTTGGGTGGCAGTACGGACATCGCCGAAAAGGAGCAGATATTTCAATACATGGTTCAGTCCAGCAATGATTTGGAGACCGTCATCTCTGATTTATCTACCATCCTGAATGTCCAACGCTCGCACACGCTGGTGAAAAGTGACGTTCATCTGTACGACGTTATCCATCGCGTAATTGATTCACTTCAAACCGAGATTCAGCAAACCCGCGCCTCTGTTACACTTCGCCTGGAGGAGAATGTCGTCGTGGCATCCTTTGGTCCATATGCAGAAAGTATTTTTTACAACCTGATCAGCAACGCAATCAAATACCGTAATCCTGAACAAGATTTAGAAGTCATGATTACGGGCCGTGTCTCCAGCCGGTTCTTCTGTGTGATCGTCAAGGATAACGGACTAGGTATTGATTTGGCAAGTCACGGTGCGACCATATTCAATCTATACAAGCGCTTTCATTTTCATGTTGAAGGGAAGGGGCTTGGATTATATTTGGTGAAGACACAGATTGAAGCACTGGGTGGTCATATTGAAGTATTCAGTACACCCTACGAGGGAACCCAATTCCACGTGTACTTTCCAATCGAATCAATCGAATGACCAGATGGATCGGCTATAACTTCTTGTACATGTGAAAGCCGAGGATCTGGTAGCCAAGGTTCATCCAGAAGCGCAACCCGGCGTTATTCGTAGCATAACAATTCAGTTCAGCTGCCTCACAGCCCAATTCTTTCCCGCGCTGATGCAGCCAGGACAAGAGTTGTTCTCCAACGCCGCTGCCTCTGAAGTCGGGATGCACAACCACGTTGTCTGCCTCCATGTGTTTTCCAGTGGATATTTTGTGGAGGATCCAGAATCCGGAAATTGCTATCAATTTCCCTTCGTGATACACCCCGGCGCATTGGTAATTTGTCTGCTGAAGTTCGCGCACGCGTGCGATCAGAACATCGTCCTCCGTTTTTGGGTTTAGTATTTTGAGGAGCGGTAATGTGGTCTCCAAATCTTCCTTTGGAATGAAACGGATGTCGAGGTGCATGGCATTCGTAGTTTCGCCTGCAATGATACCACGCTTTTGTAAGGTGTTCAAATGGTCGTCAGGGATTCTCCCGTACAGACGATCAAAATTTTTGTCGCCATTTTTGCAGGTCTCTCATTTTTCTGACAAGTACTGTCGCTGAAATTCATTTGCCAAAAATGAAATCCTTCATGGTGAGTGTGTTGCGTTTAAGGAGTCGTTCGTGGATACTTGAACGTTTTGATGTTGTCGGCGCTTCTTTACTTTTGCTCCGTAATTTCAAATCTAATGTTTATGGCAAAGGAATTGGCAAAAGAAAACCCCGTTATGGACGCATTGCGCAGATTAAAGGAAGAAGAAGCTGAGTTGATGGTGAAGTTGAAACCGATTCAGGAAGCAATCGCTGCGCTGGAGAAGATTGTTGACAAATCCGGAAAGAAAGTCAAAGCAACCGGAAAGGACCAGGTGGAGCAGACTGAGGAGCAACCTGAGTTGATCGCTGAAGCTTCTTAATCGGTAAACGTAATGGGAGGTTCAAAGGGATGGTGAGAACCATCCTTTTTTTGCGCCAAGTCCATGCCGGGACATGTTCACCGTCCTAAAACTGGTAGCCCCCGTTGTGTAAGTCAGGTAGTTGTTTGTGTCTGAGCGGCTATTCTGGTATCTTCGGTAAAACTACCAAACGAATGCGATCCATACCTCTTCCTGTTGCTGGCCCCAGGCTGTTGCTCGTCGGTATTATTTGTTCCCTCATTTTTTTCAGTTGTTCCAATAAGCTTAATGATGATTCCACAGCGCTTGCTTCGGATTCGGCAGTCGTCGTGCATGGACCATATCGCGTCGTGCGCCTGCCACTACGCAAAGGTGCCGTTCGCATGGGGAACCCCGTACAAATCACAAAGGGACCTTCAGGTTTAATTTATGTTGCTAACCAAACTGGTGAAATCTTTACGCTTCACGATACCAATGACGATGGACTCGAGGACAGTACGGCGTTATACTGTGATGTTCGCAAGTTCTCGCTACGTTCGCCTGCCGGACTGACCAGCAAAGGAGATACGCTTTTCGTGGGCACAGCGCAGCAGATACGGGCGTTCAGAGATCAAGATGGTGATGGAGTTGCGGATACAAGCTGGATATTCTTTGATAAGATTCCGCAGAGCGAGCATCCTTATGAATGGACAAGCGGACTGTGTTTTGGTCCTGATGGCTGGATGTATTTTGCCTTAACTACGGATTCGTTTAATGCTGCGCCTTCGCCGGATCCAGAGCACATGAGAGGCGCCATTGTTCGTGTTTCCCCCGATGGGCGTTCATATGAAATCGAGGCTACTGGAATTCGTTCTGTGCCCGGGATGGCTTTTCATTCATCAGGTGATTTGTTTTTTACAGACAATGAGGGAGGAGGAAACCCGACGGAAGAGTTGAATCGCGTGATGAAAGGGAAATTTTACGGACACAACAAGAAGAAATACGGTGAGAATCTTGAAGTAACAGGGCCAGAGTTTAGTCTGTCCGCGGAAGTTGCGCCGTCGTCGATTGAGTTTAATTGGTCGGGTAATGACTTCGGTGGATCACAGGGAAATTTATTTGTTTCTTATTACGGCCCGGGAGAGCGGTGGGAGCGAGGTGCTATCGGTCGCGTTGTGGTTAATAAAGATGAGGAAGGTAAATATCAGTTCACCGAATACACGCTGGCCGATGTTCCGAAGGTATCAGACATTGCTTTTGGAAGTAATGGTGCGTTGTATATTGCCAGCCATGGAAAGGCGGATTATTGGTACAATGCGGTACTGAAAGAGGAGGGAGCAATTTTCAGAATGACTCACGAGCCTTCTATAAATAAGCCAGTAAATTATGTTCGCGCCAAGCCGGAAAAACTTTTTGAAAAGAACGCCGTCGAGATGGGAAAACAATTATTCGCTGAAACGGGCTGCCTCGGTTGTCATCAGGTTGACGGAACGACAGATTTACTTGGACCAAATCTGAAAGGCGTAGCGAGCCGCTTGTCGCGGGAGGAGTTGCTGGAGGAAATTCAGTATCCTTCGAAGATCGTGAAGTCAGGCATGAGTGGTACCCGAATAACGAGAAAGAGTGGTGAGATGCTCTATGGTCGGGTGGTCACGTCCAGTGAACAACTTGTGTCGATGATGCTTGTTGGCAATAGCATCATTGAAATTCCCCGCACCGATATTGTCACCGTTGAGCCACAAGAGAAATCTTTGATGTTTGAGGGGATGACGCGCTCGATGAAACCGGAACAACTTAATGCCCTGCTTGATTATCTCCAAAGCATCTAAGCAACAGGTGTTTATTCTTTTGCTTTGATGCTTAATGCACCAGACGGACATTTGGCCACGGCAGCAATGATCTGCTCCGATGTCGCCTGATCCATCTTGATCCATGGCTTTTGGTGCGGCTGAAATACGGCGCTCAGAGTTCGCACGCAGACGCCGGCATGCTCGCATATTCCCGGCTCCCAAAGTACAGTAATGTCACCGTTGCTGTATGCTTTCTTTTTTTCGCTTTGTTCCTGTTGATTGATCATGTTGTTTGCCGTTATTTTCATCTTGTGTGAAGCGTTGATCAATTTTGCCGAGCAATGTATCGACGAAAGTATCCCATGATTGATACCACGAGTTTATTCTCGTGGCAGCATATGTTGCCATCGCAGGCAGAACGCCCTCATATTGTTCTCTGATCAGGTTATTGATAACCAGAAGACCCAGGAAGATGTTGATGGCCACGGGCGTCATGCGGGACATGAATGCGAGCAGAGTTGAATTTCCTGTATCAGACTTCAACTTGTGCCTGAGTATCGAGTCAACAGCCACCAGAAGGCCGCAGGTGATCAGGAGACTGCTCCACGTGGTTGGAAGAAATTGATTGATAAAATCTGAGAGGGCAGAGGTATCCATACATCTAATTGACGGTACAGGATAAAGGTAATTTCTTTTTTTGGGCTTGTTATCGTTCGATCTGCATGTTTTTTTGCTCCATGCGATATCTTGCGTTGTCTCCCAAAAAAAGTTCATCTATTTTGTGACGCTTTGTTTTAATCACCCATGGGCAGTCTTTTTGGCAGGTTTTCTTTGCGCAACAGGAACAGCAAGCTTCTGTATTATTTTCAGGCGGTTGCCAGAGGACTCGTTCCGTCTTTGTTTTATCGGGCTCGGTTAAAGAAGTTAATGCAAAGCGCCGTCAACTATGATCAATCCTACCTGGCATCCCGCGTCAACTACTACAATAAACTTGACCACGTCCATTCATTAACATCTGGGACAAAAATCCAGGATTTTCAAAAGCCAAAGAAAGGCAGTGTGTACTACTACGATACCGTGCAATTTCTTCGGTATTTTAAAACGTCGTTATCCTTTAATTATTTGTTTGGAGACATTACGCATGTCCCTGATGAACCTTCTATCGTGAAGAGTCGTCCTGTTGAGGGCGACAACCGGAATTCAATCATTCTTAAACTGAACAAAGTCAGACACTACAACTTTATCACCGACTCACGACCGTTTGAGAATAAAAAGAATATGCTCGTAGGGAGATCGGTTGTGAAACAGCCGCACCGCATCCGTTTTTACGAAATGTATTTTGAGCATCCGCTTTGCAACCTGGGGCAGACGAACACCGACAGAAATATACAATGGGTGAGAGATTTCCTTTCAATTGACCAGCATCTTGAATACAAATTCATTCTTTGTTTGGAGGGCTATGACGTTGCCACCAACCTGAAGTGGGTGATGAGTTCAAATTCTCTGGCGGTCATGCCACGACCCAAATTCGAAACCTGGTTTATGGAGGGTAAACTCATTCCGGATGTGCACTACGTATGCATCAAAGATGACTTTTCGGACCTCGAAGAACGATTGCAACATTTCATGAACCATCCTGATGAGGCGATCCGGATAACACGGAATGCGAATGAATACGTCCGTCAGTTTCAGCATCAGCATCGCGAGGAACTCATCTCACTCATGGTGCTGGACAAGTATTTTAGACAAACTGGTCAATAATGAGTTTCTTCTTGTACAAGGAAAGCACTCCGTTTACCACGGTAGCCCTATTGCTTTATTAAATTTTCTTTTATTGTTTTGAAGTTGCCTGTACTTCCCCGCTTGCAGGCGATTGCGCAAGCTCTTGCGTGCGGTTGATAATAACTTCTCCTGGAATATGCGAAAGATTATATATTATGTAGCCTCCTCTTTAGATGGCTTTATCTCTGGACCTCATGCGGATATTAGTCGCTTCGTCGGCGAAGGCAACGGCGTTGCGCAGTATCTGTCGGATCTCAATTTGTTTGACACGGTAATCATGGGCAAAGGCACCTATGAATTTGGATATAAATTTGGATTACAGCCCGGCCAACCGGCGTATCCGCATATGAAGCATTATATCTTTTCGAACACATTGGCTTTTGAGCGCTGTGATCCTCAGGTGAAAGTATGTCCTGTTGATATAGCTGAAGTCAGGAAGATTCAGGCTGATCCTGGTACCGATATCTATTTGTGCGGGGGCGGTATTCTTGCAGGGTGGCTGCTCGATCATGGTCTGATTGACGAAGTAAAACTGAAACTGAATCCAATTGTTCTTGGAGACGGAGTGCCGCTTTTTGGTAACTCAACGCGCGCGGTGAATCTCGAGCTTCAATCATCATCCGTGTACGACAAAGGTCTTCAGATTATGTCCTACGCTGTCCGATACTGACTTCACGAACAGGCAATACTTCCAGGCTGCCTCGTTCCAGTTGTGCAAGAACTTCTTCGAATCCAAATATTGGTGCCCAGTTAAGACGCTTGATGGATGCACTGGCATCATAGACGCGGTCGACGCTCAGGGGCAAAGACCATCCGCGTTTTTCAAATTCTTCCACGAGTCCCGGTACCCTGAGCTTGAACACAGCTGGCGCATCGGTTCCAAGTTGGATACAATCCTCCCGGGTGAACGGCGTGATTCCGGAAATTAGGTGAGTTTGAAAATTCTCTCCCGTACAAAGCAGCGCAGCGAGGTGGGCACTGGCAACATCGCGGATGTCGATACCTCGCGTCAGTCTTTGCCAGGTCATCACATCCGCAGGCTCCGGAAAGGACCGTGACATTCTTAACACGATAACCTGAAATTGATTGTTGCTGAGTGTTCGCAGTATGCGCTCTGCCTCCAGCTTTGTGGTGTGATAGATTGTTCGTGGTTTTGGTAAGGTGTCAGGAGTAACCCACGAAGCAGCGCCGTTAGTCAGGGTTTGTCCATAGACGGCCGTAGTACTGGTGAAGATAAATTTCCTGATGCCACATGCCTTTGCCATCTCAGCGAGTTGTTGCGTTGCGAGTACATTAATCCGATGAAACTCCGACTCAGCGCAAATGCCCACATGGGGCGCATGCAACGCTGCGGAATGAATGACGGCATCAGCGCCCTTGAGTACTTCTTTCAAATTGGGCACATCCATGAGATCTGCAACCACCTGCGTAGTGGAGAATGGAGTCCGGTCAATTCCGATAACTTCGTTCTCTCGAATTAACGTGTTATATATTGCCCGGCCCAGTCGTCCGGAGCTAACCGGTTAAAACAATCCTCATGGATGCCAATTTACCATTATTCTTTACCGGCGAAAATTACAGGCAATCTCATTATCTTTAGCTTCAAAAAAAGCCCAATATGTTCACTGTTGTTTTCAAACGCCCCTTTCTCGATAAGGGAATCGATTACAAAATTCTCATCAACGGCTCAGAGGTGATGAAACTTCCTCCGGGAAGAACAGAATCACTTGATGTTGCGGCAATGCCCGTATTTGTAAAAGCAAAGTATCTGTGGCTAGAGTCTCCTGTAGTGCGGGTCACATCCGATGCGGTCTTCACGATCTCGAGAAAAGAAGTGCCTGCAAGACAAAGCGGATTGTTGTTTTTTGTATGCTTCCTGTTGATGACTGTACGGCATTTGTTTGAAGATGGTATCATTCATGATGTTCTCTCCATTGTGCCAGCGATGGGAATTGTAGTTACCTTTGTTTACTGTTTTATCATCCGGCGTTCGGACTGGCTGGAGATGAAGGCTTTGCCACCGGTAACGCCAACTGCTCACGAACGGGAGACGAAAAAAGCCTAATAATCGATTTTCAGGACGCTGCCCTCGCTGAATGCGGAAGACGATTCCCTGATAACTATTTTTTCTTCTTCGGAAAACCCGACCGTCTCGCCGTCGCGAAGGGTGATTTCATTCAGGATAATATAATGACAGAGGAAAAACAGCATTTCACGGATCTCAGTTGTGGTTCGTTTGGAATGTGCGATCTCTAACTCCTGATGCCCGAACGCTGACAGGCCGCGCGTGTAGCCTCCGTTGCCTTGCTCGTCCTCAACAACGGTAAAAGCGATCCAGTTAAACAGAGGAAGCGTATCGTCCTTCATCGTCTTTGCCTCCTGAATAAATAATCCCTTGGGCAAAAGCAACTGCTGAGCAGGAAGGTAAACCCCAAGATTGTCGCAGTGATTCAGCGCAGAAGCAACGATCGGCGTCAGCTGACGATATAGTTCCAGTGGCTTCATGTGGTTAGAGATGACAGACACCGCCAGGTGTGCGCGATGTTTTTCAATCACGTCTTTTGCTCTCGTGCCCATCGGAGTCTGGTGGAGCGCAACTGTCCATTGAACAGGAATCGGCACAGTAATCGTCATCAACATAACGTGAGCGTCTGCCAGTTGGAGAATAGCGTTGTTGGATTGTAGGTCAAAATGTTTCGAAGCAATCGGGAAGTTGTATTGGTGTTCCAGTTCAGCGACAAACTCCTCAAAATGGAGGCTGTATTTCTCTGGCAGAAGGATGAACGCGAACGCCGTTTGCTTTTCTTTATTCTTTTTTTCGGAGCGCTTTCGAAATAATCCGAACATAGCCGTGCAAATTCATAGTGTCTGGGAAATATAGAAATTATTTAAGCCGATGCGATGGTTTCGAAGGGTGGATTCATGAAATTTCGGGATGCTCATGCCCGTTTTAAAAACAGTTGGGGCAAAGACCATCGTCGGCATCATGCGACCTATGTGCTTTGCGCGATTTGATCCTTCTGAGGTTTGGAAAAGCTTCATGCCAAATTTAAGCCTCATTGCGCAGCGGACTTCTTCTGACTTGCTATCAGTTGCCGTGTATCCGCAAGGTTTTTTTGAAGTGTTTGATGCTGAAAAAGAATTTGAGAAGTGGGCGGCAGTTGAAGTTTCTGGTGTGAATGAAATACCGGGTGGATGGAACACGATGATTATTCCAGCAGGATTGTACGCAGTCTTTCATTACAAGGGAAGCAGCACCGACAGTACCATTTTTCAATATATTTTTGGTACCTGGATGCCGGCGTCGGGTTATGAAGTTGATGATCGGCCCCACCTGGAAATTCTCGGTAATCGATATCAGAATAGCGATCGGAATTCAGAAGAAGAAATATGGATTCCCGTCAGAATCAAACCAACTGGTAGTGCGGCATCCTGAGCTTGCCCTGCTGTTGCTGTTATTATTGCCCCGTAGCTAGTCCGTTGGCGTCACCGGTAGTAGGCGATGATGCGTTCAGCCGTGTCGGCATATGCTGTCTTGCCCGTGTAGTACGCAGAAAGATAAAACGCGATGACGCTGCTCTTCCACGCCATTTCCTTTTCTTCCCCGAGAAACAATTCTCCCCCCGGATAAACGCGGGTATTGCCTTCCGAAGATATTTCTCCTGAAGGTAACACGCGTTGTTTCTGCCATTCTGCCGCACAGCTCAGCTGGTCCCATAACTCGCGCTTGAAAGTTTCAGCTTCCGGAAGCAGCGAGTATAGTGTGAGCCCAACCTGAATGGCAACACCCTGGTAGCTGGTGTCCCATCCGCCACCCTCAATGAAATAGCCATCCGGGTGTTTCTGACCGAGGGCAAGTTTAGCAAAGGATAAACCTATTGATATCAGTGCGTCATCCTTCAGCCATTGTCCGGCACTATAGAATGCCACGGCATCAAAGAATAATCGGTTTGGTGCATAAGCGTCTGCGGCTTCGAGAACAGATCGTTTGGATGCAAGCCAGTAGGCAGCCCGTTGGACCGGTTCACGCAACGCTTCCACACGCTGTCGGTACGCGGCGTTACTGGGTTGCTGATACCATGCACTACCGTTGAGGGTGACCAGACCAGTTCCTAATGAAGACATAAAAAATGCAACACCACTGGCGAGGTCGCCTTCGGTGGGCATGTCTCCTTCAAGTTGTTCGGGGATGTCCAGGCTGAAGTTTCCATCGGGTAGTTGATGACGAAAAGAATATTCCATGGCCAGTACAGCCCGTTGTAAAGACGTTGCATCTTGCCGGGCGACAGCATCATCGGCTTGTGAACCAATGCCCATCTGAAACCGGACATGAAAGTATCCGTCTTTGTTCCTGCCCATAGCCCCCTCGTTGTCCGGTGCCTCCGCTGCCGCAAGTTGCGCAAGTATACGCTCATCCCAGGCTTTCAATAGTTCGTCGCGCGTATAGGAATTGCTCACGCCGGTCACGCTGCACGCGTGGCTGGGAGGAGTCGGCTCCGTGCAGGAAGTGCAGGCGGACATTGTCGTCAGCAACACCATACATAGTCTGTTCATATTCATTATGACTGTCGCGGGATATAAAGGTTTAGTACTTGTTCTTCTATTTTTTCGATATATAAAAAATTTACCCGCGGCAGGGGGACTGGCACCTGCCTCCCAAGGCAGGTTTGTCTGAGCCATTCGAAAGGCGGTATAGCCTGGACACAACGTATCAATTGGGGCGCAAGCACGATCTGGATTGTCAATAAAGTGGGGGAGTAGTCAGACGCCTTTCGAAGGGCGAGTGCCAGTGACCCGACCTCCGGACATGGGCACGCATATTCATAAAAAAGTATATGACCCCATGGACGGAGGGCCGCCCAAAAATTCCTTAAATCCCTGGCATTTAGGAGACAATGTGTATCTATTTAAGTTTATTTTGGTTTTCAGATTAAACCTAATTCAAAAACGTTAGTCTGACATGGAACCAAATCTCTGACTACAATGACTTATTACCTTAGAAACCTGACAAGCGGTCTCATTCTGTTGTTCTGTTTTGGGGCCTGCGCGGATGACAACGATGCAACACAATCGTCTTACGTCAAAGCAACTGTCCAGTATAAAAACGTTACAGGTGTCGATGCCGATCTGCTATCGCTCGACGTGTATTATGTTGCGCAAAGCAATTCATTCAAACCGGTTGTTGTGTACGTACACGGGGGCGCATGGGCCATTGGTGATAAGGCTAATTCTATTGATAATAAAAAGAACTTGTTCGAAGCGCAGGGCTACCTTTTTGTCAGTGTCAACTACCGGTTGAGCCCAAGCGATGACGCGCTGTCTCCCAATCGCATTAAGTTTCCTGTGCACAATGAGGATGTTGCCGATGCGGTGAAGTGGGTGTTCGATAACATTGAGCAGTATGGTGGCGATCCGGATAAGATTGCTTTGCTTGGGCACAGCGCCGGCGCGCATCTGGTTTCGTTAACTGGCCTGAGTGGAACCTTTCTTCCGGCAAGAGGAATCTCCCGCTCGATGATCAAAGGAGTGGCGAGTATTGACACAGAAGGATATGATGTCGTTTCTCAGGTCCAGGACCAAAATCTGACATACATCAATGCGTTCGGTACGGTTGAGGAGGAATTAATTGCTGCGTCTCCCATCAGGAACATTTTGACCGATGTCGCTTACCCGCGTTTTTTTGTTGCAAGACGGGGTAGTGCAACACGACTTGCGATTGCCGATGCATTCATTAACGCGCTGACTAACGCCGGGGTGCCCGTGTCAACGGTCACGGCTCAACAATATGATCACGAAGGTATTAATGATGCGATTGGAGCTCCGGGTGAAACTGCAGTAACGACACCGCTACTGGCTTTTTTTGAAACCTGCTTCAACTAAGCAACGGAGAGACTACTGCCTTTGCAGGATAATCCTCATGTTTAATTTACTTTTCGCGCAGGATAAAGATGAAGTCGCCGCCTTCATCGCCGCAGTCGCTGATAACTCCCTCTTGCGGCACTGTCAGGCTATTGTTCATCACGGGAGTTCTAAGCGAATAGAATAGTTGTTGTGAAGAAAGGAAAGGTTGCTGATTTTCGGAAAGCCGTTTTGCAAGGTAGTCGAAGAATACCGATTTGTCTGGCACGGAAGACAACGAGCCGCTGGTCATTGCCCGACGACTTTTTGTCCTGTACAGAAGTTGAATGTCTGCAGGGGCCTGGTAAAGCGCATCGGTACCTCTTGCTCTGAAAATTCCACCGCTGAAGCACGCATCGCTTATGAGTAAGGTATGTCCCGACCGGATGCCACGCAGCTGTTCACGCAAGTCACTATTGGAAAGCCAGAAGGACGGATCATTTTTTCCTGCATCACTGGGCCACCAATAGCCTTGCTCGATCGATTTGTCCCAGAATCCATGCCCGGCAAAGAAGATCAATAAATTATCCTGGCTGGTGATAATGGACCGCATGCGTATCAATTGACTGAGAATATCCCGGCGTGTGGGGTTCATGAGCAACAGGACATCCGATTTTTCAAATGAATACTTCGAGATCAATATTTCCTGGAGCCTGACAATATCGTTGACCGGATTGGCGAGCATCAGAGAGGGATCCTGATATTTTGAAACTCCAATCAACAAAGCGTAATACTTCCCGGAAGGTTTTACAGTAGCGTTCGCCTCTGTATTGACATCGCTTCGTAAAGGAGAGACAATATTCGTGGGTTGTTTCGCATCGGCAAGAGTGGCCGAAGTTTTCAGATGAAACATGACGAGTTTTGAGGGTTCTGAAAAAGTTTGAGCAAGCGCAGTTGATCCGTCTTCGCTAAGCCACTGTACTCTGCCAGCCGAGAAGTTGAGCTCGCGCACGCTCGTGAATGAAGAGTCGGATTTAACACCGAGAAAATTCCGAAACGACGTGCCGGTGAATAAACCAAGCACAGCGGTGTTACCAGTTGGTGAAAGTACAAACTCATCAAAGTCTGTGTCCGATGGAAAACCTTCGATGCGAATGGGCGTTGGTCTTGTCCACCCCGTGTCGGTACGATTGGAAATGTGAGGAACGCGGGACCATCTTTGCTTGCTCGCGCTTCGAATACTTTTCAACAGACCCATCATATGCTCATCGCGAGACGGCGACGGCATTACTTCGCTATCTTCAGAGGAGATGGCATCTACGCGAAGAGGTATTGACCAGACACCTTTTCCTATTTGTTCCGTAAAGTAGATATCATTGTTCAGGCCATAGTAGATTCTGGTGCCGGAGCTGTTCAGGGCAATGCCGTAAATAAATTCTTTGTTCTTGAGTTGACGAACTTCATAGGGCTCGCTCCATCGCCCGCTTGAGTCTTTGTCCGATATCAAAATTGCTGAGCCCTTTTTTGACGTCCGGAAAAAGCACAACCTGTTCTGGTCGTGGTTGAAAGATGGGAATCGATTGCTTGTGCCGCTTCGGTTAATGACATCTGGGAACGGCTCAATGGAGGCCAGGTCCACTTGAGCCTGGCATAAACATGGCAGGAGGAGCAAAAGAAACAGTCGTGTCATTCGTGTTCGGTATTGGTGTGATTAAGTTAAGAAATAGTGGGTTAGCAAGTGAGAAGCCTGAAAACAATTTACTGGTATGTCTGTTTTCCACAGAGAACATTGACTATGCATTACTCGCTGAGCGACATCCAGAACTGGAACGATCAATATAGAAATAACCTCATTCACGCGTTGTCGGGATATCATGGTGTTTTCCTGCTGGCTGCCAAAGGGGCGGACGGACACGCCAGTCTTCTCCTGATCGACTCTGTTGTGAATCTTGGTGCATCACAAATTGGGTTCGTTATCCCACAACAGACGACTGCAGTTATTGACCAACTCCGCAAGACGAAATGCTGTACCATAAATCATGTGCATAAGTCTTTCCTGAAGAATGCACATTATGCCAATGTTGCTTTGGCATCGGGCGCTCCGGTTTTCGAAACATGTAACCTGGTTGAGCGATACGAAGATGGTTTTCAGGCGCCGTTTGTGGGTGAAAGTAAGGTCGCGTTCGGCCTGGAGCTCACGAACGAATTGGTTGTGCCAGGAACTGATGCGGTGTTGTTTTCAGGAGCGGTAAAGTCGGTTTATATCGACGATGTGGTGATCGAGACGGATGGGCAGATTGATTTGGAAACCGCGCATGACGTATGCGTTACGGGAACCACACAATACTCAACGGTTTCCAAGTTCCGGAAAATGGAAACGGCCGAGCTGGAACATATGCCAGACTTCAAGGCAAAGGAGCGCCCTGATAATGTTGTGTTCGATAAGACATCTCAGACCTACAATGCGAGTCTGCTTCCATACGGTACAAGTATTGGAGCACCAAAAATTACAGAGACGGGGGTCTCCGCCTGGAAGAACTCCAGCATTTCAAATTTCAATCATTCGTTTAATAACAAGATCGAATCATTGAAAAAGACGTACCAGGATTTGATTGACGAGTACCGGTTAAATGAAATGCTTTACCAGGCAAAGATCAGCTTTGAACCTATTATCGGTCAGGTATATTACTTGTATCGCAACAGCAACGTCGACGAATGCTTTCTCTCATTAATTCCTCCATCGGACTGGAAAAAGGAATGCCTTGGATCCTTCAAACTCAGCCACGATAAGATTTGGCAGAAGGTGTTGGAAGAGCAGGGTAGTTAAGGGAAGTTGTGTCCTTAAAACAGCCTATCATAAGCATGGAAGTACGAGCAAACGGCACAATCAACAGATTGCGCTTTCTCCCTCTGTTTTCTAACCCGTTAATTGTTTATCTTCGATAATGTGTCACTGCTCCTATGTATTCCTCCGGCGTCTCGCCGGCGTTAAGATGTTTGTGACCCTTTGGCTGATAACTTTTCTTTTATGTGCCCCTGCTTTTGGACAAACTAAAGCTATTTTGGTTGATGAACCGGCGAGTCGATTAAGATTATATCTCGAACAATATCCCGGTGAGCAAGGTAAGTTTATCCTGCGGCAAGGTTATGAGGTGGACATAGTTTCGGCTCGAACCCTTGAACAAATAGACGGATTTGTTCATGCCGGCCATCTCTTTTTTAAAGGGGACGAGGCGGCATTGAAACCTTACATCTTAGGGTATTTTGTCAGACGCATCGAGAAAGGTAATCAATTGTTTATGGTCCTTATTGAAAATGATGTCATGTGTGCAATACCCACCATGATTTCAATTTCACGGACAGAGTTCTATACTTTTCGCGCAGGCTTCAGGGATTGGTACGAAAAGCAAAAGAAATCTGGTCCTGCTCCTTTTACCAGGTAATAACTGTTTAATAGATACGATCCGCGGTTCTTATGCGCGAACTTCTTGCGTTTCCAGTTGGACAGTGTGGAATCTGTTTTCAACGTATCAATACTCAATCTCAATGTTGTATTTGTTCAGCAGTCCGGCAAGTCCGGAGATGGAGAACTTTGCCTTTTTGATGCGATTGATTTCAGGGTCGATAGCATAATTATAGGAAGTCCGGAAATCGGCTTTTTCCAGCACAGTTCGGTCAAATGCGGCACCTTCCAGATCGCAATTGTCAAATTGTGCGCTCGTCAAATCTGTTTCAGTGAAATCACAGCTATGCAAGGTTGAGTTTTTGAAGACCGTGTTTTTGATTTTTGTTTTGAAGAAGGACGCGTGATCGAGGCTACAATGATCAAACGTAAATGCAAGTCCAAAACTGTCACAGTTGGAAAATTGAAGACCTAACATCTTGCATTGGATAAACCGTACTTCTTGCAACGCTGTCTTTTGCAGTTTAGCCAGACTGAGATTACACTCCTGAAAAGTGCAATCAACGAATCGATATCCGGAGAGATCCTGGTTGGAAAAGTCACAACCTTTGAAGACGCAATGCTCAAATTCGCCACGGGGGAGTGAATTTACTTTTTCGAAGGTTTGGTCTTGTACGTAGGATGCTTCCATGTGAATATCAGCGTCAGTTATTTTCGATGGATGAAGTTAGGTACTTTTTACAAAAGGTTTGTGCTTCGCGAGAATTCGTGGCGTAATCTAAATAACCAGCTATTTAATTTTTGCTATCTTGATTGTTATGAAAAAGTCCCGTTTGTCCAAGTACATCGCCCGCCCCTTGGTGATTGTTCTCATGGTTGTCGTGTTCGTGTGGATGTTAAGCCTGACATTGACCGCTTGGAGTACGCTCTGGGGTAGCCGCCCATTGGGCAATCAGTTGTTTCTTTGGGACGGTGACGGAGACCGGGATCGCATCATCATACTCTGCGACGCAGAACCTGGCGGGACTTGCGTCAGCGGGATTTATGTTGTTCCAGAAAGAGCGAGGCATATGGTTAATAATAGATATTCCGAATACGTGAAAGAGGCGGAATCTAACGCAAAATGGGTGATTGCAAAGACAACGTATGTGAACGAGAAAAAAGAAAGCTTCTATATTATTGATAAGTCATTTCATGTTAATATTGACGACTGTAAGAGGATGAACTGTGACAATATTCTTCAGGGTTATGTCATAGGGCCACTCGATGCTGAGCAGTTTCGAAGCAAGAAGGATTCGTTGGGAGTAGATTTGAATTTTGAGTAGTAGTCGTAATTATTTTCGCACGCTGCTAATAAATATGGTGATCGATGCTGTGAAGATTGAATGGGATAAATTCGAAGGGATATTGTTTTTGCAATTCGTATGATGGAGAATAAAGAAAAGATAGCAATGCTGGAGGATGAACTCATCCGTGCAATCAGAGCAAGTGACGTTGTAGCGCTCGACCAACTGCTGCACGATGATTTGCTCTTTGTTGCTCCGAACGGGCAGACGGTGACAAAGCAAATGGACATGAAGTCGCATCGCTCGGGTCAAATGATTGTTGAGAAATTGGAGTCGGTGATAGAAGAGATAAATGTCATTGGAGATACGGCGGTCGTGACGGTGGTTTATCAGACCAAAGGAACGATGCTTGGAAATCCAATCGAGGGACGTTTTAAGTACATACGTGTTTGGAAATTATTTGAGACAGGATGGAAGGTAATAGCCGGAAGCAGCATGATGGTGTGAGCGGTTTAGGGGCCGCGTTGATTTTTTTAAAGGACTCAGAGTAGATGGAGAACTTGCGGCACAAATAAGATCTTGATATGAAAGCAAATTTGGCTTTGTGGATAATTCTTTCTTTTAACACGCTTATGGCCTATTCACAAGATTGCGAATCATTTTCGTTAGGGCAATTGTTTGCAGAGCTAAAAGGGTTAAAATACCAAAAGCAGGATCTGAAATTTGCCAGGCATGGAAGCTTCGATTTTGTTTCTTTCATGCCGGTTGGAGAAGGAGCCGACTTGTCTAGCTATGTCGATGTTGGTTATGATGGAAAAAATACCATACACGAAATCATTATTCATAGTCCGGACCAAGTTTACGCGCTTGAGGTGCATGATTCTAAGGAGCACAAAATCTTGTTATTAAAACTGCAGGATCCATCGGATAGGTGGTTATTTACATCAGTAGCAATACTACTCTCGCGTTGCGGCAATTATATGCTCAATGTTCGTTCGGTATTTGAAAAATATTATGACCCTTACGAGCTGTTCGACTTTTTTCCTATTACGACATTTCAGAATATTTCATGCCTGATGAGTTTGCGGGAAGACTTATATCCCTACGAATTTGTGAGATTTTCTGAAGGGAGGATTGTGACCTATTCCGGATTAAAATACGAATTTGAAAAATCGAGCAAACTGGAATTAGAGGCAATGCATTTTTTTATTGGATCCAATGTGACATCGGCTGATTTGAGCATCAGCAAGAGTACGAATATAAAGGAGGTGATCAAGAGGTCGATTCTACTTAGAACGAAGTCAAATTTGATTGTATTTACAAAACCCAAAATGTTCGAATCGCTTGTGTCTCCGCTTTGGATTATGGGCGGAGCGCATAGCTATTTTATGGATAATTGATGTCAAAAGAAGGCAGGCAAGATGGGGTAAATAAGGATGAGTTCCTTCTGGCGCGCGCAGTGCGAACACAGGTAGTACGAATGAAGATAATGGAGACCTTGGTTCGGTCTTTAATCGCGTGAAAGAGGGTTGCTTTCCATTAATTATTTATTTTCACTATGTTTCGAGCGCCAACTGTTAATAGTATGAAATTCTTCGGAATCGTTTTCTTTTTGCGGGCAGGAATTTTTTTAAGAGCACTTGCTCAAATTGGTGTCGTTCTAAAAGACCGTTTCTTGGGGGTAATTCTCTCGAGACCGGTGTCTCAAAGGATATTTGTTCACCATCGCGGTTTGTTAAGCGCCATTTTTATTTGTGTATTACTGCAAGGCTGCATCGACTCCACGTCAAGAGATGAAGCCTACTCTTTGTCTAATCACATCATTGAACGACTCGATTCATTAGGCGTCCAAGACTATTTTCCTGAAAAACATTTTCCTCGTGATGTGATGGTTCAAATGTTGGCCGAAATGCGTGAGCGATGTGACTATAGGAACCGAAAGGGCGGCTTTGTTAATGACTTTTATGCCCGAAACATAGGTATGAACCCTGATAGGGTGTCATTTATTTATGAATATTTTTTAAGGTGTGATTCGATTAGAATCATTCTGACTTATGAGATAGAACAAAAGCCTGAGTTGGTTCGTTTTACTATTGAGCCACTAGAAGTTGAAAATATCATGCTAGACCGTTCAAGATAAACATCAATACAAGATTCAGCCACGGTCCGGCTGGTTTGCTGTATGTGGCCCTGCTGGCGCGCGCATGTAACCCATGCCGTTGTGCCCGGGTAACCACTAGGGATATTAGATGACTTCAAGTAAAAGCACATCTACGAAGCCAACTTCCGCGATTATGATCCTGCCATCGGAAGATTTTATTTACGGCCGGGGGTAAATGCTCTGGAGTTGTACGATATTCCTGTGCAGTCACGATTAATCGTAATTTTGGCGGTACACAACTTTTTGAGAGAAAGTAAAGTTCAAGTAGTTGAAAATTTTGACTGCAAACTCAGCGCGACTTTTTTATGATCAAACTTGGCCGAAACAAAATCCTAACCTTGGTGATTGTAACAATTATTTTTTCGGCTGTGGTTTTGCGATTTAGCCTGACTGATGATTTGCAAATAGCACGGTCCCAGTTGCTGAGATTCTATGAGACAAGATTTGATGGGTGCGTGATCAATAAGATTGTTACCAGACGGTACCCCGGCGGTCGCGGTGATTATGAATTATTCTATACGGATTGTGACAATGTCGCTTATCCAATTCTATTTGACCAAAATAAATTTGTTCGACTCACCGTTAATTCAAAAATTGTTAAGGAGGCCAACTCTGTAAAGTTTAAACTATTGGCAGACCACATTACCTACGGAGAGATGCGACATCCCGAAGCTGAAGATAGCCGGGGATTCAAAATGAGAATCGTAATCGTAATTTATCTGGCTGTATTTTCTCTGGTTTTGTTTTTGCCGAATTCGAACTTTCAAAAGAAACCTTAGCTCTGGTTGGCCGTCGGAGTTTGTAGAGATTTTCGTCGCGCCAGTGGCATTGATAAGATCCCCAAGCTTGCATGCGCGTGTATTTATAGCGCCGACTATTACAGATATTTCAATCCCATCAAATACACCCACACAAAGACCAATGTGGTGCAGTACAACGAATATTAGCCATTTGGCTTGCAAACCGCGGAAAGCTGGACGCGCCCGGGCGATACCTGAATATGGACACGGCCCGTTCTCATCCAGTTCGCCAAAATATGTTACTTTCCTGTATCCCACACCACCACGACTATGAGTCCTAATCAGGGATTTCTTAAATTTGTCACGAGTGGACAGAAAGTGGAGCCACCGGCGGGAGGAGGGCCAGCAGGGGGTGGGGATCTGACGGCGAGCCTGGGGGGCCAGGTGATCCGAGTCCTTTGGAAATAGCAAAAAAAAACCAGCGGTTTAATGTTAAGGATTTGCTTAAGAAATTGCAGACGCGGTTTTTTTAGCTCTTAATGTTGACGATGACACATTACTATTACGTTAATATGAAGGGTGATCGCCCATTGTAGATTGAAGACTTTAAAGGGCTAAGGTTCTCGGCTAGTTTTGCAGCCTCAGTTATAATTGAAGGTGGCATTGGAATTTCACTTGCTCCGGTAGGTGATCTAAAGGATGGTAATTTTATCATTGGAATATCACGTCAAATTGGAGTGTCCCCTCCAGGTTATTCCGGAAATTTAAACTTTGGATGGTCATGGTTCTACGTAAAGCCTTGATATTATGATTACAAAAGAGAAAGATGTAATTGGGCTTATAAAAGTTATTGTGATCGGTTTCATTGTAGGCTCAGGTTTGCTGGTGGTCTATCAGTACAATTTGACGAAGGATTACAGAGTTGTCAGGTTAGGTGATGATTTTGTAAGTAAGATCGTATCAACAGAAAGATTGAGGGGAGATACAAAGGTTCAATTGGAAAGCGGAGAGAAATTTATTCTACCGCCGGCTGATAACAACACTTATCAACAGTATGCCTTATCTCAATTTGTTAGACAAGGCGATCTTCTAATAAAGAGAGGTGGCTCAGATACGTTGATAGTTAAGAGGTATGAGGATGAGTTTATTTTTGTGATGGGTCAGTTTATAAAGGATAACCAATGAGAATTTTTGCTAGTACCGTTTCAATTATAATCACACTTTTTTTTCAGGTTGCGAGAATTCTTAAAGAAGGAATATTCACGAAGGCTTACACAACGATGTTTGACGCAGATGGGAATCAGGCCGGCGAACCGTACTCTATTCAATGGAGTTCAACAATGCAAATCGGGCGAAGTTCACCAGATGGGACATTTCAATATTTAGGAGGATCAATTGGATCAGGCCATGTTAAAATACCTTAAAGCCGTTATAGTTTTGAGTTTACTAATGCCAAACAGTTTGGCATACGCTCAATATCAGGTGTCCGAAGTTTTATGGAAGCTTTCGGATGAGATTGTTTTAGTAAAAGTCATTGATGAAAAAACAGAAATGTGGCAATCGTTAACGAGTTGTACGTCGCAAGTTACTATCGAGGTTGTGAAAACTTTCAAAT
>Ga0164290_1000208_pt1 | contig 222698 bp, 181 predicted proteins | sample Micstemetagenome_FD_108782 | JGI IMG/M metagenome (GOLD analysis project Ga0164290, IMG submission 108782) | Contaminated culture microbial community from soil near Moab, Utah, USA - Microcoleus steenstrupii SON62 (Illumina Assembly) | ecosystem: Environmental > Terrestrial > Soil > Soil crust... | reverse complement strand
GCTTTCGGAGCTTGCCCGCCTGTACTCGGTAAACTACTGATTTTCCGGAAGCGGTATCCGGATCTGGACACAGGTACCCCGGTCCCTTTCGGGAAAATGGATGGATCCGCCGGTAAGGTTCAGCATGGAGCGGATAATGCGGTAGCCATAACGAAAGAGTTCCCGCGTATTGCCTCCCGGCGCGAGCTGCCGGATCTGTTCCTTCAGGTCGGTATTGATTCCCCGCCCTTCATCGGTTACTGTCAACTCAAGTTGCTGGTTATCAATACGGATTTGAACCAGTACCGTTTCTGATACGGCGGCCGCATTCCGAATCAGCTGCTTTATCAGGTCCTTCAAGAGGCCTTTATAGAATGGGAAAGGACGCTCCTCCAGCTCTGTACGGATGTGCAGGCCAGCCCCCCGCTCCCCGAGCCCTGCTTCAGACAGCGCCAGGGCATAAACTTCCTGTGCCTGCTGCGTCGTGACCACCCCGGGTTCCTGCTGCCCGGCATAGCGCAGCCAGTCCAATATCGTCCTCGTATCGTCGCCCAGGTGTTCCAGGGCCGCCGCAAACTCGCCCAATCCATTGTCAGCGTCAGCTTTTCGCCTGAGGATCGTTGCGAAATAACTTAACTGTTGCAGGGGTGCGCGCAGGTCATGATTCAGAAGAGCGGCAACTTCGGGAAGGCTGTAAAGCGGTTTGGAGACGATCGACATAGGGGGAAAAGCGACAAATTAACAATTACATGGCTACAAAACGGCAACCTGTAGGCGCGTATCGAACTCGTACTACAATTGCTCTTCGCCGGTACATATACTTTTGCAATCATGCTTACGAAGAAACACCTAGAGCCTATGCTCAGGGATGCATCAGCAGGTGGAACAGGATCTGTTCCGTCAGGAAGCTTGTCGGACTCGTCGCAGGGTATGTTCAGCCTCAACAATCTTTACCGGGAGGCCCTCGAACTGATTCCGATTGACTTCGTAATCATGGATAACCAGGCCCGGTACCAGTTTGTGAGCCGGCAGTCTGTGCGCGATCCGCAGGTGCGTCAGTGGCTGTTGGGAAAAACGGATTTCGACTATTGCAGGGAACGCAACCGTCCCTTGGCTATCGCAGAGAAACGGCACCGTGCCTTTCTGGAAGCACTGGAAACCCGGAAAATGCTCTCTTTCGAAGAAGCCATTGAAGTAGCTGGCGGAACCGAATATAAAATCCGAACCTTCAATCCGGTGCTTAACGATGCCGGTGAAGTCATTTACCTTTTCGGTTATGGCTTCGATGTTACCCGGATGAAGCAGGCCCAGCTTCAGATCCAGCAACTGATGCTGGCCATCGAAGCGGCCTACGACGGTATTGGTGTTCTCGACGCTGAAGGCCGCTATACGTATATGAACCAGCAGCATGCGACGATTTTCGGCTACGAGGACCCCTCGGAGCTGTTGGGCAAGACCTGGCATGCGCTGTATGAAGCTGATGAAATCAGGCGAATCGAACAGGAGGTGTTCCCCTTGCTTCAAAAAGAGGGCAGGTACCTGGGACAAACCAACGGCCGGGCGAAAGATGGGAAAAAGGTACTCCAGCAAATCACATTAACCGCACTTCCGGAAGGAGGGCTGATTTGTATCTGCCGCGATATTTCGGGCCTGCAGCAGATCGAGCAGGAACTGAGAATTGCATTGGAAGCGTCCGAGGCATCCGCAAAAGCAAAGCGCCGCTTTCTGGCCAATATGAGTCATGAGATCAGGACGCCGATGAATGCCATTGTCGGGTTTACAGACAGGTTGCTGAAAACGGGGCTCAGTGAAGAACAGGAAAACTATACCCAGATCATTCAAACGGCAACGGGCAACCTGCTCACGGTCATTGATGACATCCTTGATCTTTCCAGAATCGAAGAAGGCAAGTTGCCGATTGAACGTATCCGCATGCATCTAGGCAATGTTGCGGAAAAGGTAACCGAGATACTGCTTTTCAAAGCCCGCGAAAAGAATATCAGCCTGCAGTTGAGTATACACCCGCGCCTGCATCATGATGTACTGGGCGATCCCTACCGCCTGAACCAGATTCTGCTCAATGTGTTGGGCAATGCCATCAAGTTCACGCACGAAGGCTTTGTACGCATGCAGATCATGCCCGGAGGCGAGGCAGAAGGACGACAGTGGGTCGAATTCATCATTGAAGACACCGGCATCGGGATGGACGAAAAGATGGTCCGCAATGCCTTTTGTGAATTTCAGCAGGAAGACGAGAGCTTTATCCGTAAATATGGAGGTACGGGGCTTGGACTCAGCATCACCCGTTCGCTGGTAGAACTAATGGGCGGTACCATCGAGCTGACCAGCAAAAAAGGTCAGGGTACGCGGGTGGTTTTCCGGCTGCCCTACGAAGCGGCACCGGCGACCATGCGGCTCGATACGGCACTACTGACTCCCGAATTAGCAGGAAAGGCGGATCACAAGATCCTCATTGTTGAGGATAATAAGTTCAATGCCATGCTGACGACCATGATGCTGAAAGAAAAAGGCATCGCGTACGAACTGGCCGTCAACGGCCTGGAAGCCGTGGAGAAGGCACGCCAGATGTCGTTTTCGTTGATCCTTATGGATATCCAGATGCCGCAGATGGATGGCGTGAGTGCTACCCGTATCATACGTGAAGAACTGAAACTGAGCCTGCCGATTATCGCCCTTACCGCTCATGCCCTTTCCGAAGAGAAGGATATTTACCTGAATGCGGGCATGAATGATTTTTTAACCAAGCCATTTAAAGAGCAGGAGTTGCTTCAGGTGCTCCACCGCTGGCTAAACGAACCCCCGCATGCATACTTACCAGGTTGAACCGATCATCCGGACCTCCGGACTTACCGAAGCCCAGATCGAGCACCTGTTTCGTGTATTCCAGAATGACCTCCACAACCACCTTCCTATGTTGAAAACTGCATTGGGGGAGCAGGATCCGGAGGTTCTTCGCCTGCTGATTCATAAGCTCTACCCGGGTTTCCAATTTTTCGGTTGCCCGGAAATGGATAGGCTGGCGCATGTGTTGGAAGACCGGTGCCTGCCGCTTTCGGAAATGCCCTGGTTTGACCTGGGAGCGTTGATCAGTTCGATCGAAAATCTGGCCACCGAAAGGCTCCGCGAACAGGAACCAAAGAATAGGTGAAGCGGTCATTGCCCGGGAATTCCTGTAGTGTTTGAACGGCAAACCCGGACGACACTACATTCACAGGGATAAATGCGGCAGCATGTGTCACGGTTCAGGACCGGGCCAACGGCACTCTTGATCCACTCATGACTTTGATCGGCGACCCTTCGGCCAGAAACACACTTTTGGGTGTTCCGGTCAGCGCGGCGCCAAAGGCTTCCCCGTATAAACTGCCGAAGCTGCAATCCACGGAATAACTGTTCACCGGGTGTATGCGCCACGAGGGGTGGGCTACCTGGTAAGCGCCCGTCTGCCCGTTCCGGAGCGGCGTATAGCCCCAGTAATGTTCCGTAATAAACTCTTCCTCACTTCCCTGAACGAGCGGCAATGCCTCCGCGTGGGCCTCCGCCCGAAAATGATTCCAGGCATCGCCCACCTGCCATTCATACGACACGTGCAGCGAATGGGCCTCTTTACGGAAACTATGGCGCATCGGGTGGCAAACATAGCTTTCTCCATACAGGGTGTTGGCGACCCAGCAGATCAGTCTTCTCGGAACGATCTCCTTGACAAAGACCACACCGCGCTTCCATTCAAACCCATCGCGGTACCGCACATAAAAACGCAGGTTGACTTCCTCAAACGTATGATGACCTGGCATCCGGATACCACGAACGCGCGTATCCCGAAAAAGGAAAGCGACCAGACTGGCATAATGAACACCGTTCCATTCGTCGAGCTCGGTACCTCTTGGCACATGAGCGCGCAAAAGAGCCGGATCGACTTCATAGTTTGCCATCAGCAGGTTGATCCATTCGGCGGTAAGAAAGGGCATGTATTTCAGTTTAACGATGAGCGGAATCAGCGCAGCAGCAGCACGGTTCCCTTCCGGGTTCGCCGGCCGGGGTGCCGCACCAGCCGGTATTCAGCGATCCACACATAAACCTGCGAGGCGTCTTTGCCCCCGGCTGTACGTCCATCCCAGGCCTGCAGCGGATTGCGCGATTCGAACACCAGTTGCCCCCAGCGGCCATAAACACGCAGATGGTAGTCCGACAGCCCGCTGCGATTACCCAGCGGGCCAAAACCATCGTTCCGGCCATCCCGGTTGGGACTGAAGGCGGTTGGAAAAAAGACGTCGGAGCAATCGGCGGTTACGCGCACGGAGGCAGACGCCCGGCAACCGGTACTGTCGGTTACCTGCACCGAATAAAGGCCGGTTTCCTGCACGGCGAAGGTAGGCGCCGTGCTGCCGTCCTGCCAGCGGTAAGCGGCAAAAGCGCCGGGATTCAGCAGGAGGGATTCACCAGCACAAAGCACGGTGTCGCTGCCCAGCGAAACGCTCAGACGCGTGTCATTACCGATCGTAAAACGAGCGGTATCGCTGCAGCCCAATGCATCGCGAATAATCACCCGGTAGGCGCCGGGAGGGAGTTGTGTGGATGAAGGTCCCGCGCCTGCTGCACCCGACCACTCAAACGTGTATGGCGCTGATCCGCCCGCTGGCGTCAGCTCAACAGCGCCGTTCGCGCCCCCGCAACGGGCATCGCGGAGCGCACGGGTATGGCTTACTCCCTGTGGTTCGGTAATTGTCAGTGAAGTTCGCGCCGGACAGGCATTGTCTGCCGTTACATCAATCGTATAGCTTCCCGCGCCCACCTGGCCGACCGTCGGCGTTTGCTGCGCCGGGGTGGTCGACCACTGGTAATTGTAGGTGCCGGCAGGCTGCACCTCTACGGTCATGCTCGCCTCGCGGCCACCCCGGCAGCGGACCGCACTAAGCTGCTCAGCCCTCAGGGAAAGGATGCGCACCTCTTTCGTACGCACAGAGGTGGCGCCCCCGGGACTGGTCATGGTGATCCGTACCTGGTAGATGCCCGGACCACTAAAGGAGTGGCTGGGGCTGGGACCCACAGCGGTATTGGAGGAGCCGGAGGCCGGATCGCCGAAGTCCCAGCTGAAGAGCGAACCGCATTCGGTTGCCAGTGCCGAAAAATTGGCCTGCCGGTCGTTTGCGCAAGTAAAGGAGAAATCCGCGGCGGCTGGCTGCAGGTCGCCGATCCAGATATCGTCCACCGCAAAGCCGTCATAATCGTTACAGCGGTTGCCGGCAGCGAAGCGGAACCGGAACTGCACGGAAGGAAGACCAGCAAGATGCCTTAGTGAGCGGGCTGCTGCCACCCAATTGCCGCTGCCCGCGCCATTGCCGTTCGGACAGGGAGCAGTAGGCTGCACGTTACCCGACCAGCCATCGGTGCCGAGCGCCGTAATATTCTGGGTATTGAACCAATTGTTACCGGGGCAGGTGCTATTGTCGGCGCTGGAGCCCAGCAAAATCCAGGAAACGCCGCCATTGGTGGAATACTCGAGCGATGCACCGTCGTACCGGCGCTCCGTTTCCCAGAAAACGCGGAAGTTGATATAGGGATTGGTGAGACCGGTAAAATTGAAGCAGGGGCTCCGGAGCCAGGAGTTCTCGTTGTCGTTGTAGCGGGTATTTTGCAGCCCGCCCGTGATCCAGCAGCGGATGCCGCTGTAGGCACGGTTGATAACGCGTTTGGCGGGGGTTCCCCATACCCAGTCGCTGTTAGCCCCTCCGGTTACCCAGTTGCCGTCGGAAACCTCGAAATCCTCCTGGTAGGGAAAGGACGAAACGACCGTGCCGCACTGTGCCGCCGCCCGCCGGGGCAGAAGGGCAAAAACAAACAACAGCAGGAGCAAACCGGGGTGTTTCATGCGGGGCGATGGACCGGCAAAGTTAAGGCATAAAGACAGCCCGGGCATTTCTAATTGGGCGTGAATCGGCAGAGGGGGCGAACTGTGTCTGCCGGGCTTATCTTTGCCGCGCAAAAAGAGCTATATGAATAAAAAAGAAGTCTATATCGTTTCCGCCGTGCGCACCCCGATGGGTTCTTTTGGCGGCGCATTGAAAGATGTTCCCGCCACCCGCCTGGGCGCAACCGCCATCAAAGCGGCCGTAGAGCGCGCCGGCATCCGCCCCGACCAGGTGAACGAAGTGTTGATGGGATGCGTGATCCAGTCGAACCTGGGACAGGCGCCCGCACGCCAGGCGGCCCGGTTTGCCGGACTGCCCGATAACGTGGTTTGCACAACGGTCAATAAAGTGTGCGCCAGTGGCATGAAAGCCATCGCACAGGGTGCCCAGAGCATCCTCCTCGGCGACAGCGACATCGTTGTGGCTGGCGGCATGGAAAACATGAGCCAGGTGCCGTTTTATGTAGAAAACCTGCGCTGGGGGAACAAATACGGAAATACGGGTTTGATCGACGGTCTTGCCAAAGACGGACTGACCGATTGCTATAGCCAGACGGCGATGGGCAACGCAGCAGATTTCTGTGCGTCCGAGAACCAGATCTCCCGTGAAGAGCAGGATGCCTTTGCCATCGAAAGCTACAAGCGCAGCCAGAAAGCGTGGGAAGAAGGGCTGTTTCATGACGAGGTCGTTCCGGTAGAGATTCCCTCGAAAAAGGGCGATCCGGTCATCGTCAGCCGGGATGAAGAGCCCTGGAATGTGAAGTTCGATAAGATCGCCGGTCTGCGTCCCGCTTTCAGCAAAGAAGGCACGGTGACGGCTGCCAATGCCAGCACGATGAACGACGGCGCCGCTGCCGTAGTGCTGATGAGCCGCGAGAAGGCCGAAGAGCTGGGTATCAAACCCCTCGCCGTGCTGCGTGGCTATGCGGATGCCGAGCAGGAGCCGGTCTGGTTTACCACAACGCCATCCATCGCCGTTCCGGTGGCCGTGCAGCGTGCCGGTATTGAAATGAAGGATGTGGATTACGTGGAGCTGAACGAGGCGTTCAGCGTGGTAGGGATCGTTAATACACGGAAAATGGATCTGGATCCGGCTAAAGTGAACGTGCATGGCGGCGCGGTTTCGCTGGGCCACCCACTCGGTTGTTCGGGTGCCCGTATAATAGTCACACTGCTGAACGTACTGCGTCACAACAAGGGCCGCTATGGTGCCGCCGGCATCTGCAACGGAGGCGGTGGTGCTTCGGCCATGGTGATCGAACGGGTAGGATAGCGTTTTCTATTTGAGCTGTTTTGAGGCCGCCTACGGGCGGCTTTTTCTTTTGGTTTCCGGAATGCTTATTCCGCGGTTCGGACACATGGTGGCCCCATGGGCTTTCGGCGGCGGATTACCGCAAGCCAATACCCGGCTTGCGATCCAGTTCGAGCGCCTCAGAACCCGGAACCCGGAACTGATTCCCTATCGATCGCCATACTTGATCCGGAGGCCCATCATCAGAATGTTTATGGCCAGCGAGAAGCAATTGGTGACCACGATCGGCATGTCCTTGCGGAGGATCCCGTACACGATCCAGAGCGCCACGCCGCTCATCAGCACCAGCAGCATGGCTTTGGATACCTCGGCTGCCTTTTTTTCCTTCAGCGTTTTGATGACCTGGGGCAAGAGGGAAGAGGCGGTGAGAATGCCGGCAATGATGCCTACCATCTGTGTCGTGTTCATGAAGTGCCCTCATGCAAAACCGGTGCTAGACAGAGGCGGCACCGATTGCCGACGGACTTTGACGGTTCCGGGCTATTTGGTCGCCATTTGCCGTACATTTGCCACCGCATAATACCTTACAGATGAGAACAATTGCCTTAAGAGAAGCCATCCGGGAAGCCATGGTGGAAGAAATGCGCCGTGACGAACGCGTATTCCTGATGGGAGAGGAGGTTGCCGAATACAACGGTGCTTACAAGGTGAGCCAGGGCATGCTGGCCGAATTCGGTCCCAAGCGGGTGATCGATACGCCCATTGCCGAACTGGGTTTCACTGCCGTAGCGGTGGGTGCCGCCCAGAACGGCCTGCGCCCGATCGTTGAATTCATGACCTGGAACTTTGCCGTGCTGGCACTCGACCAGATCCTCAACACGGCCTCCAAGATGCTCGCGATGAGCGGCGGACAGATTACCTGCCCGATCGTTTTTCGCGGCCCCAACGGGTCGGCCGGCCAGCTGGGCGCACAGCACTCAACCGCTTTCGAATCTTTGTATGCCAACATCCCGGGTATCAAAGTCGTATCTACCTGCAACGGCTATGATGCCAAAGGGCTCCTCAAGCAGGCTATCCGCTACGAGGAGGACCCCGTGATGTTCATGGAAAGCGAGCTGGCCTACGGCGATAAGTTCGAAGTGCCGGAAGAAGAATACTATATCCCCCTGGGCAAGGCCGACGTGAAGCGCGCCGGCCGCGACGTGACCATCGTTTCCTTCAACAAGATGATGAAGGTAGCTATGGGCGCCGCCGCTGAACTCGAAAAAGAAGGCATCAGCGCCGAAGTGATCGACCTGCGTACGATTCGGCCGCTCGACTGGATGACCATCCTGGAGAGCGTGAAAAAGACGAACCGCCTCGTGATCGTGGAAGAGCAGTGGCCCTTCGCCTCGGTTTCTTCCGAAATCACCTACCGCATCCAGAAGGAAGGTTTCGACTACCTCGATGCGCCGATACGCCGCATTACGGCTGCCGATGCGCCACTTCACTATGCACCCAACCTGGTGGCCGCAGCGCTGCCCGACGTGGCCCGCACGGTGAAACTGGTGAAGGAAGTGATGTATCTCCGGAAGTAAAAAGTACGAGGAAGTCCTTCCTCAGCATGGGAAATTCCACAGATTTTCACACAGCATCCCGCAAGCGGATCATTTTCAACCGATTGTACCTGAGCCAAAAAAGGCTGTCAGAATTTGGTTTTTCGCGTTTTCTGTGCATCTTTGTTTTGGTTTTTCATAGGATATTGGATTTTCCACGAGGCCGGATTTCCATCCGGCTTCTTTTTTTGCCCGCGCAGGTTAAGGCAGGGCGCGCCCAACCCGGAAACACTGCGGTAGGTTATGAAGCCGGGCCGTTAATTTGCAGTTACGCCGGAAACGCGTCTTACCTTTAACCGCACCACTTAACCGGAAAGAATGAGCAGCTCCATTTTACTGATCGACGACGAAAAAGCCATCCGTAAGACCCTCACCGAGATCCTTAATTTCGAAGGCTACGAAATTGACGAAGCAGCCGATGGCGAAGAAGGCCTTCGGTGCTTTCAGAAGAAAAGCTACGATGTCGTCTTATGCGATATCAAGATGCCCCGGATCGACGGGCTTGAATTTCTGCAAAAAGCGACAGCACACAACCCCGACGTGCCCATTATCATGATCTCCGGTCATGGCACGATTGAAACCGCTGTGGAAGCGGTGAAGAAAGGGGCTTATGATTTCATCCAGAAACCGCCGGACCTGAACCGTCTCCTGGTCACCATCCGCAATGCGCGCGAGCGCAAAACACTGGCAGCCGAGACACGCACCCTGCGCCGCCGCGTACAAAAAGTTCAGGATATGGTAGGCGACTCGGCCCCGATCCAAAAGATCAAGGATACCATTGAAAAAGTGGCCCCCACCGAAGCCCGGATTCTCATCACCGGCGAAAACGGCTCCGGCAAGGAACTGGTTGCCCGGTGGATCCACCAGAAAAGCAACCGGGCCGATGGTCCGATCGTGGAGGTGAACTGCGCAGCCATTCCGTCTGAACTGATCGAAAGCGAACTGTTCGGGCACGAAAAGGGTTCCTTTACGTCTGCGATCAAGCAACGCATCGGAAAGTTTGAACAGGCAAATGGGGGCACGCTGTTTCTCGATGAGATCGGCGATATGAGCCTCAGCGCACAGGCCAAGGTGCTGCGTGCGTTGCAGGAGGGAAAGATCACCCGCGTGGGTGCCGACAAGGACATCTCCGTAGATGTACGGGTTGTTGCCGCCACCAATAAAGATCTCCTGCAGGAAGTGGAGGAGAAACGCTTCCGGCTCGATCTGTACCATCGCCTCGGCGTCATCCTGATTCATGTGCCTTCGCTTAATGATCGCCGTGAAGACATACCGGCCCTGACCAGCCATTTTTTAAAAGACATCTGCGCCGATTATGGCATGCCGGCAAAAACCGTAAGTCCGGAGGCTTTGGCGCTGCTGCAAAAGCACGATTGGACCGGCAATATCCGGGAACTGCGTAACGTGGTGGAACGGCTCGTCATCCTCTCCGGAAAGACCATTTCGCCGGATGACGTTCGCAGCTATGTATTGCCTCATTAGTGCCGGGCAGACCGGCTCGGTTTCTATCCTCGTCAAAAACAAGCTCCGTCAATGGCCGCCTGTCGGCTCCGGCAGGTTGCCATTGCGTATAAATTGGAGGATGGCGGCATCGCCGGAAAGCACATGTTGGTTGCGGAAGCGTCGCTGGAGCCCCAGTACGCCGCTACCGGATGCGGAAATAATCTTGCCGGGAAAAGCGATACAAAGCGACTCGAAATAATCGTCGGCAGAAAGCCCTGTCAGGTTGGTCAGCAGGTGCACGTGGTAATGCCCGACATCGGACGGCACCAGTTCGGGCAGTCGTTGCAGGTCCACATTCGTACCCAGGTATAACACCGCCCAGCCATAAAAGCGGAACAGGTAATTCAGGAAAAGCAACGGCAGCTCATGATGTTCCCCGCTGGGCGTAAACAGAACGATCCGCGGAAAACGGGGCGGGCCTTGTTCGAGCCGCTCGGTTTCCACGATGATCTTATGCTGGATCAGGTAAGAGGAAAAATGTTCCTGTGCGGGAATCACATGCCCTGTGAGCCACTGTTGCCCCAGGCGCTGCAGGTAGGGAAAGCCCACTTCCAGGATGGTCCGTTCCAATCCGTGGCGGCGCACAAGATGATCGAGGCGATCCCGAAAGGAAACTTCGTCGAAGCGCAATGCCGCCTCCAGGAGCGAGATCACCTCCTGCCCGGCGGCACCGCCTTCCTGCCGGGCCGCCTTAACCGCTTCGGTAAGGGCCGTTCGCGACAGGGCGGCAATGCGCGAAACTTTCCATCCGCCATGATACAGGTAAGCTACCTGCAACAGGAACTGAAGATCTTCCCCGTCGTAATAACGGTGTTGACTCTCTTTTCGCTTGGCCGCAAAAAAATCGTAACGCTGTTCCCAGATGCGCAGGGTGTGTGCTTTGATCCGGCACAAATTCTCGATGTCGCATATGGTAAACCGTTGCATGGGCGATGGGCGACCGTTATTAGCAAAACTTTGTGTAATATCGGCCCTGCAACCTACATAAAATAATAAATTTGTCGGCTTTAAAAGCTCCCGGATGCCACTGACCCATATTCTGATCGTTTACGGAATTTCACTGCTGCTTTTTCTTTTACCTGCGCTGGGCCTGCTCCGGCTCTTTCCCAAGGCGGGCGTCCCCGGTTGGAAGGGATTGGTTCCACTCTATAATACCTGGGTCATGCTGGAGGTCGCCGGTCGTCGCAAGCACTGGTTCTTCTGGCAGTTCATCCCGGTGGTAGGATGGTTCATCACGCTGGGCATCTACATTGAGTTCGTAAAAGCCTACGGCCGCTTCAGCCTGGGAGCCCATACCGCAACGGCACTTAGCGGCGGCCTGTTCATCACTTACCTGGGCTACGACGAACGCGCCCGCTTCATCGGACCTGAAGGAGTTAACCGCTACCATAAGCCGGGCTGGCGCGAATGGATCGACGCCGCCGTTTTTGCGATCGTTGCCGCCACCCTGATCCGCATTTTTGTATTCGAAGCGTACACCATTCCCTCCGGCTCCATGGAGAAAACCCTGCTGATCAACGATTTTCTGTTTGTCAGTAAGTTCAGCTATGGTCCGCGTCTGCCCAACACACCGCTTTCTGTTCCTTTCGTTCATAACTATATCCCCGGCACGCGTTTGCGTTCTTACACCACCGCGGTTCAGTTGCCCTATGTTCGCTGGTTTGCATCACCGGTGAAAAGGGGAGACGTGGTCGTGTTCAATTTTCCTGCAGGCGATACCGTGATCAACCATCCGCAGTTCCAGTCACAGACACCCTATTACGACGTCAAGCGGATCGCTGCCCGCAATGACGAGTCAGCGCAGCAGGCAAAATACATTCTCGCGAATGTAGACGGCGACTATCCGATGGTCGTGCATCCGGCTGATAAGGCCGACAACTATATCAAGCGCTGTGTGGGTGTGGCAGGGGAAACGCTGGAAGTTCGTGCCGGACAGGTTTTTATCAACGGACAAGCCACGGAGCCGCCGCCCCAGTCGCAGATCAAGTATGTCGTGGAGTCGAAGCAACTGCTCGACGAAGAAATGCTCCGCACGCGTTTCGGACTGAATATCACCGATCCGGGACATTTTATCTCGAAGAACAACAACACCTACGAAATCATGCTGACACCGGAGGCGCTGAAGCGGATGCAGGATGCCGGTATCGTGCGGAATATCCGCCCGATGCTCGAACATCCTTCCAACTACGACGGACGCTACTGGGGCCAGGGCCTTTTTCCTTACGACACGCTCCACAAATGGACCATCGATTATTTTGGTCCCGTATGGATTCCCAAGAAAGGCGCGTCGGTTCAGTTGACCCCCGAAAACTACCCGCTTTATGAGCGTGCGATCAGTACCTATGAAAGCAATGAATTTTATATGAAGGATGGTCGTTTCTTCCTCAATGGCAGGGAAACCAGTAGTTATACCTTCAAGATGGACTACTACTGGATGATGGGAGACAACCGCCATGAGTCGCAAGACAGCCGGTTCTGGGGATTTGTGCCCGAAGACCGCGTCGTCGGGAAAGCCTGGATGATCTGGTTCAGCTACGACGGCGGACCGCGCTGGAACCGTTTGTTCCGCATCGTCAAGTAAAGCGGATTCCCACAGGCTGTTCGTTCTATCGAAATAATGCTTACTTTTAACTGCCTTCCGCGAGCCGGAGGGCATTTTTGTCTCCGTTGGTGAACAAAAATGTTTTTTGAACCCAATGACAAGAAGATGAAAGAAACAAAGTTTGAATTCAACTACAAAGTATACGACAGCATCGATGAGTTGCCCGAGCAGGAGCAATGGCTGCTGAACGAAGCCCGCGAGGTTACAGCCAATGCCTACGCCCCGTATTCACACTTCCAGGTGGGCGCCGTTGCCCGACTGGTAAATGGTGAGATCATCACGGGCAGCAACCAGGAAAACGCTTCTTTCCCTGTTGGTCTGTGCGCCGAGCGGGTACTGCTGGCATCGGCTGCATCCGTATTTCCCCGGGTACCGGTCGACACCATGGCGATCAGTTACAAGGGTGAAGGACATGCCAGCGATCACCCGATCTCGCCCTGTGGCATCTGCCGGCAGTCGTTGCAGGAATTCGAGTCGCGCCTGGGCCATCCGATCAAGCTGATTCTGGGCGGCATGACGGGTCCGGTGTATGTGATCGACAATGCCAAGGCGTTGCTGCCGCTGGCTTTTACCAGCGAAGAGCTTCGATGATTGAAAGAGAAAAAGTGCTGAAAGGCTATCCGGCTGGATAGCCTTTTTTCGTGCGGTAAAACCGGCCGCAGCGGGCCGCAGAAAACTCTGGCAGGGACGTTCAGAAAAGCGTTTGCACACCGGAAGCCCATTTTGCTTCATGCGCCAGCAGCCAACGCTTGCGGTGAAGTCCGCCGGCATAGCCGGTCAGCGCCTGGCTGCTGCCGATCACCCGATGACAGGGAACAACGATCGCCAGGCGGTTTCTTCCGTTGGCCGCACCTACGGCACGGGTGGCCTTCAAGTCACCCAGTTCCTTTGAAAGTTCGCCGTAAGACAGGGTTTTCCCGAAAGGGATCCGCAACAACTCCTGCCACACGCGTTGCTGAAATCCGGTACCGGGCTGCCGCATCGGAAAATCAAACGATGTGCGCGCACCCTCGAAGTATTCAAGAAGCTGCCCGGTAGCTACTTTCAATACGCCGGACGTTAAGCTCGCCTCCGCAAGGGGGGCGTCGGCAAAGCAGATTTCGGTAACTATTCCATCCGCCGCGGAGAGATGCAAATAACCGATAGGTGTAGGCAGGCAGCTCCGCATCATCCGATCTTTAAACCGTTTCCCAGGAGCTGATCGGGCCGTAATAATACAACCGCACCGGATGCATCATAAACGCCCAAAACCAGGCATTCGCTGAAGTAATTGCCGATTTGCTTGGGCGGAAAATTCACCACCGCAATAACCTGCGTACCGGCCAGGTCGGCGGGTTGATAATGAACGGTGATCTGCGCCGAAGACCGGAGGATGCCGAGTTCAGGGCCGAAATCGATTAGCAGCTTATAGGCCGGTTTACGCGCGCCCTCGAATACCTCGGCCGACAGGATCGTGCCGGTGCGCATGTCTATTTTCTCGAAATCCTGCCAGGTGATCGTTGACATGAAGTGAAGGTAACAAGTCGGGAGGCAAAGACAAAGCCTTGTTTCGATTCTCCGGTGCCTAATCGAGGAGGTCGCCCAGATCCCTGAGTTCGTCTTTTTTATAGGCATTCTTTTCATTGTCGAAGCACTTGCCCATTTCCTCCAGCAGGTGCTGAATGACCCGCTTGTTGCTGAAGGGCCTGAAGTAGGAGTGGATGGGAGGCACCTGCATGCGTTTGAAATAAAGCTCCAGGTCTTTATGGGTAAACACCATGCCGGAAGCCGGATCGATGAAAAACTCTATTTTGGTAATGGGCTGTTCCACTTCTTCGGCACTGTAGCCCGATTTGAAATAAGCCAGTATGAACTGCCGCGGCACACCGATAGCCCGTACCGGTATATCGAGCAATTCCGCCAGTATCAGGTATAAAAGACCGTTGCCGACCTGGTTACCCCTCCGGGCTTCGATGGTTTTGTTTAAAAGAAAGTCGTTCACGTCGGTATAAGCCGTTTCCGTGCCTTTGAGCCCGTAATATCCGTAGAGGATTCCCGTAACAATACGGGCCTGTTCCAGGGGCGTCAGGTAATTATTCAGCTCCAGCCAGATGTTGCGGCGCAGCTTTTCGATCTCCAGTACGATTGAAGCGGTGGTCAGTTCCGGGTATTGAAACTTGGCAGCCAGCAGGCTTCCGACCATCAGGTCGTGATGCCCCGCCAGCGACCATTGCCGGAAATCTTCATGCAGATCGGTGAAATGAAGCCGGTGAATGAGCAGCTCAATACGTTCCTGCACCTGTTCGTTCACCGTCGTCTCCCACAGATTTTCGAGGTTGGGAATGATGGTACGGCCAAACTCAACGATACGGTTCGACACCGCACCAAACACCTCTTCATCCGGGTCATCAATGAGGTGCAGCAAAGCCGATATCTCCTTGGTTTGTTCCATAAGCTCACTCCTTCCAATATGATACCAAGCTGATGGGTATCTGACCGCAAGTTCAGGAAACAACTGCGTTCTGAAGTGAATTGTTATCCACTTTACCACACAACCGAACCATGGGCAGGCCCGCAAACAGGGTTTTATCAGCCCTACTTTTTCCTGGGTGCCGACTTCTTTGCCGCTGCTTTCTTTGCGGGAGCTGCTTTTTTCGCGGGCGCCTTGGAAGCGGCGGCACGCACTTTCTTATCAAAGGCTCCGGGAACCTGCTCCTCGATCATCTTTTTGACGTTATCGAGTGGCAGCACCGCCGCCTGCTCCGAAGTCAGTTTTTCACCCTCGGGCCCGCGGCCCAGTTTCAGCATCTTTTTGCCGAAGCGGATAAAGGGTCCCCAACGTCCGTTCTCGATCGAGATCTTTTCATCGGGCCACTGCCGGATAAAGCGGTTGGATTCTTTTTCGAGTTTCTTTCCGATCAGCTCGTTGATATCGTGCGCCGTCAGGTTGTCGAAATCGTAGGCTTTCGGAACGTTGATGTAGAGATCGCCCCATTTCAGGAAAGGACCGAAGCGGCCCTTGCCTTTCGTCACCGGCTGGCCCTGGTACTGCCCGATGGGTGCATCGGCTTCCTGCTTTTGGGTGATCAGCGCCACGGCCATGTCTATGTCCACATCCATCGGGTCGGTGCCCCGCGGAATGGAGATGAACTGTTCGCCGAATTTCACATAGGGACCGAAGCGGCCCGAATTCACCGACACTTCCTGTCCTTCATGATCGCCAAGCGTTTTGGGCAGCTGGAACAGGTCCAGCGCCTCCTGCAGCGAGATGGTTTCGATGCTTTGATTCGGTTTCAGGCTGGCAAACTTCGGCTTCTCCTCATCATCGGTGCGGCCGATCTGTACCATGGCGCCGAAGCGGCCCATGCGGGCAATGACCGGCTTGCTGCTGGAGGGATCGATGTCGAGCTCACGCTCACCGCTGATGCGCTGGGCATTTTCGATCGTATTGTCCACATCCTTTTTAAAGGGATGGTAAAAGGTGTCGATCATCTTGTTCCACTGCAGCTTTCCCTGCGCCACCTCATCGAACTCTTCCTCGATGCGGGCCGTGAAGCCACAGTCCATGATGTCATCGAAATACTGCTTTAGAAAATCGGTGACCACCATACCCAGGTCGGTAGGAAAGAGCTTGCTTTTTTCCGCGCCGGTGTTTTCGCTTTCGGTCTTGCGGCTGATCTGGTCTTCGCGTAGCGTGAGCACCTGGTATTCGCGGCGCACACCTTCCTTGTCGCGCTTCTCCACATAACCCCGCTTCAGGATGGTGGAGATCGTAGGTGCAAAGGTGGAGGGGCGTCCGATCCCGAGCTCCTCCAGTTTCTTCACCAGCGAAGCTTCCGTGTAGCGAGGGGCCGGTCGCGTGAAGCGCTGGATGGCTTTCATTTCGCGGAGCGGCAGTTGCTGGCCCACGCGCAGGGGCGGCAACATGCCTTCCTGGGTTTCATCGCCATCCGCCTCTTCCTCGTCGGTGCTTTCGCGGTACACTTTCATGAAACCGTCGAATTTGAGCACTTCGCCCTCGGCCTGCAATTCGGCGCCGTTTGTGGACACACCGATCCTGGCGATCGTCTTTTCAAGTTCGGCGTCGGCCATCTGGCTCGCCATGGTGCGCTTCCAGATCAGTTCATAGAGGCGACGCGTATCGGGATCGTCGATGGTGGTTTGCTGCATGTAGGTCGGACGTATGGCCTCATGCGCTTCCTGCGCCGACTCATTTTTGTTCTTGAAGCGACGCGATTGATGGTAGCGCGGACCATACATCGAGCTCACCGTGTTCTGGATATCACCGCGGGCCGTATCACTCAGGTTCACACTGTCGGTACGCATGTAGGTGATATGACCATTTTCATAGAGCTTCTGGGCGAGCAGCATCGTGCGCGCTACGCCATATCCGAGCTTGCGACTGGCTTCCTGCTGCAGGGTGGAGGTTGTGAACGGAGCGGCAGGGGAGCGGCGGGTAGGCTTTACCTGAATGTCGTTCACCTTATAAGTAGCGCCCCGGCAGCTTTGAAGGAACGCTTCTGCTTCTTCCGCCCCGTTGAAGCGGCTGCCTTCGGCCTTGAATGTTACGGGCCGCCCGGAAGCGTCATCGGCTGTGAACTGTGCTTCCAGCCGGAAACTGCTCTGCGCCATGAAGGCATTTATCTCGCGCTCGCGCTCCACGATGATCCGCACGGCAACGCTTTGCACCCGGCCGGCAGAAAGATTGTTCTTCATGCTCATTTTGCGCCAGAGCACCGGGCTGAGCTCAAAGCCAACGATGCGGTCGAGCACCCGACGGGCCTGCTGGGCATTTACCAGATCCATGTTGAGCGTACGCGGCTGCTGCACCGCTTTGAGGATGGCAGGCTTGGTAATCTCATGAAACACGATCCGCTTTGTCGTATACGGATCCAATCCCAGCACCTCACACAAATGCCAGCTGATGGCTTCTCCCTCACGGTCTTCATCGGTCGCGAGCCACACTTCGTCACTCCTGCGGGCCAGCGAGCGCAGCTCACTTACCACTTTATGCTTGTCTTCAGAAATGGTATAATGCGGCAGGTAGCCATTCTTTACATCGATGGCCTTATCGCCTTTTTCGAGGTCACGGATATGGCCATAGCAACTCTTGACCTCGAAATCCTTGCCCAGGATTTTTTCGATGGTCTTGGCTTTCGCGGGCGACTCTACTATCAACAGGTTCTTCGGCATAATGCTCTTTGTCTGGGTTGCTTTGGGGAAAAAGGCAACGGCAATTTTACGGCAAGATTAGGACATTTTCATTTAGCGGTCCGTTTATCGGCGGGCCCGCGAAATGACTACGAGGCAAAAGCAGGGAGCTGCAGGAACAATGAAAAACCACAGCAGGCATTCCGGCAAGCTTCTGTAAACAGACCCTGCGTCCGTTATTCAGGAAAGCTGTTTGCGAATGCCGGCAGCGAGCATCAGGGCCCAGCGGCGGTAGTCGGTTTCCGACGGATGCAGGCCGTCGGAAGCCAACAGAGCGCTATCGGTTGCCGCTTCCCGGGTACCGGGTGTGATATCAACGAAGTGGCATTTGTACTGGGCGGCAAGCGCCCTTGCTACCGCGTTATATTGGTCGATTTCCGCAGCAATCCGTACGGCGTTCAGTTCCTTTTCGCGGGCGAAGGGCGTCACCCCATAATCAGGAATCGACAATACGAAGACCCGCTCAGCACTTCCCTGTGCCAGTTCGATGGCGCGCACCAGCAAGGCCTCACACTCGGGGGCATAGGTTTCAACACTTCGGCCCCGGTATTGGTTGTTGACACCAATCAGTAGCGTCACCAAATCATAATGGCGCGAAAACACATAGCCCTGCAGCGCATCGCTCAGCTCATCGGTAGTCCAGCCTGTTTTGGCGATGATCTCCGGGGCGGCCATGGCCCATCCTTCCGACCGCAGTATTTGTACGGTCTGATACGGAAAGCTGTGGGGTAGCGAAACGGCTTCGCCGATGGTATAGGAGTCGCCAAGAGCCAGGTAGGTGCGGAGTTTTTCCATGAGCTAAATGTAGGAGGGAATCGGGAATTGCCGGGAATTGCATTTTGGTTGGAACGACTTTCCGCAACAATGCCGGAAACGCAGCCTTACATTTCTGCGCATCACCGTTCATGGTCGCAGCCCTGGGTCGAGCCATGCACCTTACTTCGCAAGAAATGCCACCACGCGTCGTACCACGTCGGGATCGCGATAGATCCGGCGGTGACCGAGACCTTTTGTAATATGAAAATGGACGTGCGGCAGCCGCATGTGGCGTACGGGCTCCGCGTCCGACAAAGGCGTCATTTCATCATCCTGATCGTGCACCCAGAGGATGGGCAGGTGGAGATGAACAATGGCTCTGGCCACTGAAAACCATTCAGCCGGGTGCCCGCCGCGCTGCCGGATCAGGTCGTCGAAGGCAGGGCGCAGGGATGGAGGAAGACCGAGGAAACGAAAATAAAAATCAATCGCCGTTTTGGTTTCCGTAGCCGGTGCGATCAGCACGGCGCGGCTGTTTTCGGTAAGACCCTGTTCCTCGAGTGCCAGGCATAACGAGAGTCCGCCGAGCGAGTGCCCCATGTAGCGGTGTACCGGACCGAAGCGTTCCCGGATCGCTTCGATGAATTGCATGTAGATCCGCACATTCATCCGTTTGCCGCTGCTTCGGCCATGAGCGGGGGCGTCAAAACCAAGTACGGTGAAGCCCGCGTCGATCAGCGGCTGCACATAGTGACCGAAGTTCACAATCCCCGACTCAAAACCGTGAAGGAGGAGCGCCGTCCGCGGCGCTCCGGCATTCCAGCGGTAGCCCTGGACCTCAAACTCCTGGAACCCGAAACGAAGTACCTCGGCACGGGCGAAGGTGTCCGTCAGTTCTTTCTGGTTACGGTATTGCGGCGTCGTGAACAAACGGAAGGCCGCCTCGGCAGCACGGCGCTTCGAGAGCAGGGTGAGCAGACGAAATTTGGCACGCAGGGCTTTCAGGGCCAGCTTTTCGGTGAAAGACATGGATATTTGTTCAGGTTGCGGCCATTCGCATCGTTGCGGCGGCCGTTGCAAAGCTAGCCACCAGCGACATTCTACCAGCATTCAACAGAGAAACATGAAGATCGTTATCATCGGAACGGGTAATACGGCGACGGTACTGGGACGAAAGTTCCGAGAGGCAGGCCATAGCATCCTGCAGGTGTTTGGCCGCGACACCTCCGCCGCCAGTGCCCTGGCCTACGAGCTGGACTGTGAATCGGCCAATTATTGGAGCATCGTCAGTCGTGATGCCGATCTCTACCTGCTCGCTGTTTCCGATGTTGCGGTAGAAGAAGTCCGCCGCGAATTGCAGCTCCCGGATGCCACGATTGTGCATACGGCCGCGGCGGTGCCCCTGAGTGCGCTCGACGGCCACGCCCATTATGGCGTCTTTTATCCCCTGCAGAGCCTGCGCAAAGACAGCAGCCGCCTGCCGGAGGTACCCATCATTCTCGATGCCAGCGACGATGAGACCCTGCGCCGGCTCGAATCGCTGGCGCACAGCATCAGCGGCCAGGTGCAGGTAGCGCAGGACGCAGAAAGGCTCCGGCTGCACCTCGCTGCGGTGTTTTGCAACAATTTCGTCAACCATATTTACGTGTTGATGGAAGACTGGTGCCGGAAGCAGGAGTTGGATTTCCAGCTCTTTCGGCCACTGATCCTGGAAACGGCCCTGCGGGTGCAGCACATGTCGCCCGCGGAAAGCCAGACCGGACCGGCATTGCGCCGCGACAAACCAACAATAGACCGCCACCGGAACCTCCTCCAGGAGGAAAAGTCCCTGCTGGAAATCTATGACCTGATGACCCAAAGCATCCAGGAACGCTCCTGAGCCGGCCGCCCGGCTTTTTCTTTTGCCTTGCCGATGTGCCATTTCCGGCGTTCACCGCCTACTTTTGCAGCCGAAAACGCAAGTGACCAGATGTATACCATTAAATTCAATTTTGAACAGCCCGGCCTCGAACCTGTAACCCTCGAGAACATCAAGGAGGGGCACAGCATTCTCGAAGTGGCGCTGATGAACGATATAGAGCTGCACCACAATTGCGGCGGCGTTTGCGCCTGCAGCACCTGCCATCTGTACGTAAACAAGGGCGAAGAACACCTCGAAGAGCTCAGCGACCGCGAGGAAGACTTCATCGACAGGGCCGTCAACCCGCGTCTCAACTCACGTCTGGGCTGCCAGTGCCTGCTGCTCAACGGACAGGGCACCATCGAGGTGACACTGCCCGACCAAACCCAGTTCCTCGGCGAATAAGCAACCGTATTTCTTCAGTTACCAAAACCAGATCATGAGCCATTTCGAACCCCCGATAAACTGGAACGACTACGAAGACATCGCACTGAAACTCTATGAGAAGTTTGGCGACGACTTCACCGAAAGCAAGATCTATCGCATCCGCTTCACCGACCTGCTCGAGTGGGTGTTAACCCTTCCGGGTTTTGTGGGCAAGCGGGAAGAAAGCAATGAAGGCCACCTTGAGATGATCCAGAGCTCCTGGGTGTATGAGTGGAGAGACAACCAGAAGTGATTCGCTGATAGCCGATGTGCAGATGTGATGATGTGCAGATGGGTGAATAGGGGTTGGCTGATCAGATGATGGCGGCGGCTACTGTTGACAGCAGTATTAGAGCCTTTTTTATATCTTCCCCTCATCAGCTACTCCACTAATCTGCTAATCATCGAATCAAACATCCGCTAATCCGCTAATTTGCTAATCTGCCAATCAACCATGTCTCTGCTCGATCAGTTCAAACGCATTCGCAGCTTCGTTTTCGATATCGACGGTGTTCTAACCGACAGTACGGTTCTATTGCTGGAGAACGGCCTGCAGGCACGCCGTATGAACATCAAAGATGGCCTCGCCCTGCAACTGGCGCTTCGCCATGGTTACCGGGTGCTGATTGTGTCGGGTGCCCATTCGGAACCGGTGGTGCAGCGACTGGAGTATCTTGGTATCAAGGAAATCTTCACGGCCATCAAAGACAAAGGCGTTTTTCTGGAAGAATATGCGGCGAAGAATGGGCTTGAGCTACAGGAAATGCTGTTTATGGGTGATGACCTGCCCGACCTGCCGGCCCTATCCGTAGCCGGTTTGTCCTGCGCCCCGGCCGATGCCGTACCCGAGGTACGGGAAGCCGTGCAATACCGTTCGCCACTGGGCGGCGGAATGGGTTGTGTGCGCGATGTCATTGAGAAGGTGCTCCGGCAAAACGGACATTGGCACTACGAAAGCGGGCTCCGGTCCCGATAAAACAAACTCATGAAGGCACTTGCTGCGTTTTTCCGACTGGTGCGCTGGCCCAACCTGCTGTTCATTGTGCTGACACAGCTGTTGTTTTACTATTGTGTTTCAGTGCCCCTGTTCGATACGCAGGCCTCGCCCGACTGGCTTTTCTGGATCTTAGCGGCGTCTGTGCTGATCGCCGCCGGCGGTTATGTCATCAACGACTATTTTGACCTGAATATCGACCAGGTCAACAAGCCTAACAAAAACGTCATCAACCGCGTCATTCCACGCCGCTGGGCCATCGCCCTTCATCTCCTGCTGAGTGCCTTGGGACTGATGGCCACCATACGGGCAGTTGGATGGGGGAAAGCCTACCTTATCCTGGCCAACGCCGCCGTGGTGCTCCTCCTCTGGCTCTACTCAACCTCTCTGAAGAAAAAACTGCTGATCGGGAACATCCTGATTTCGGTGCTGACGGCTTGGTCGGTGCTCATACTTTTCTTTGCCCAGGTTCCTTTTTCCGATGCCTTTGGCGTGCAGGACGAACGCACCACCAAGTTTTTCCGGGTGGCGTTCTTGTATGCCGGATTTGCATTTGTGCTCACCCTGATCCGGGAAGCCGTGAAAGATGTGGAAGATATGGAGGGCGACCGGCGGTATGGATGCAAAACGCTGCCCATCGTCACCGGCCTGGTGGCCACCAAAGTTTACACTACCGTTTGGATCGTGGTGGTGCTCGGTGCCCTGGTTGTATTGCAGCTGTATATACTGCAATTCCGTTGGTGGGCCGCGGTGATTTACTCCGTTTTTTGCGTGATTTTTCCCCTGATTTACCTGTTTTTTTCCCATCTCAAAGCACGCGAAACTGCCGATTTTGCAGCCCTGAGCCGCCTGTCGAAATGGATCATGCTGGCCGGTATTTTGTCGATGCTGTTTTTCCGGCTGTATTTTTAGCGCATGACTCCTTATATCCTGGCTTCGCAATCGCCCCGCCGCAGGCAACTGCTCGAGTGGGCCGAGATCCCCTTCGACATCCGGGTGGCCAACACCGATGAGACCTTTCCGGAAGGCCTGGAGCCCGCGCAGGCAGCCGAACACATAGCTGCCGGCAAGGCCCTGGTCATTGCGCAGCAGGCGCCCAACCGCACCGTCATCGCCGCAGACACCATCGTGGTGCTGGGCGATGACATTATCGGCAAGCCGGCTGACCGCGGCGAGGCGATTGCGACTTTGTTACGCCTGCAGGGGCGGGAGCATGTGGTGATCACCGGTGTGGCCATCCGCCGGGGCGAGCGGGAACTGCTCTTTCATGACCGGACGGAGGTAGAATTCCATCCGCTCAGTGAAGAGCAGGTGACGTTTTATGTCGACAAATACCGCCCTTACGACAAGGCCGGCGCCTATGCCATCCAGGAATGGATCGGTGTAGTAGGCATCCGGGCCATCCGGGGCGATTTCTACAACGTCATGGGACTTCCCGTCAGCCGCGTGGTGCAGGCGCTCAGCACGTTCTGAGAAAAGCACCCCGCATATGAATGAAAAGCTGCTCCAGTTTATCTGGCAAAACGGCTATTTCAGCCCTGCCAGCCTCGCCACTACAAGAGGCGAGCCCCTACAGATCCTGAACCGCGGCCAACACAATACGCAGGAGGCCGGCCCCGACTTCCTCGATGCCCGGATCCGCATCGGACCCGCCTTGCTTGCCGGGTCGGTAGAACTGCATATACGCAGCTCCGACTGGGACCGGCACGGACATAGTACCGATCCGAACTACCGGAATGTGATCCTGCATGTCGTTTACATCGACGACCAGCCGGATAAGCGGCCGGGGTTTCCCGTACTGGAACTGCAACCGCGAATCCCCCACCTGCTGCTCGACCGCTACGGCGAACTATTGCAGCAACACCGGTTCATACCCTGCGAACGAACGGCTGCAAACGTGTCGCCGTTACAATGGACCGCCTGGAAAGACCGTTTGCTGGTGGAACGGCTGCAGCAGCAGGCAGCGCGGGTAGATCGCTTTGTATCCGAAAGCCGCGGTAACTGGGAAGAAGCCTTCTGGTGGCTGCTGGCCCGGAGTTTCGGTATCCGGGTCAATGCGGATGCTTTTGAAGAAGTGGCCAGAAGCCTGCCGCTCAGCCTGATGATGCGCTACCGGACGAGCATCCACAAACTTGAAGCCCTCCTGCTCGGACAAGCCAATCTCTTGCAGGGTTCCTTCCGGGAAGCCTACCCACAAATGCTGCAGCGCGAATATCGCTACCTGGCAAAGTTGCACGCGCTGCGCCCGGTACACCGCGCCATCCAGTTTCTGCGGATGCGGCCCCAGGGTTTTCCCACCATCCGGCTGGCACAACTCGCCATGCTGCTACACGCGCAGGAGCAACCGTTTTCAAGAATACTCGACGCTGGCGAACCGGAGGAAATAAGGTCCCTGTTCGATGTTACCGCCAACGACTACTGGCATGACCATTTCCGATTCGACGAAACCGCCCCCTGGCAGCCCAAGCACCTGGGCACTGCGATGGCCGACACCCTGCTGATCAATGCGGTAGTGCCGCTGCTGTTTACGGTAGGACGCGTTCAAAAACGCACCGAACTTTCCGAGCGTGCGCTGCGCTGGCTCCGGCTGCTGCCGGCAGAACAGAACCGGGTGCTGGAACAGTTCCGAAAGATGGGAATCGACGCCGATGGCGCCGGCGATGCACAAGCCCTCCTGTTTTTACATAAAGAGTATTGCAGCCCGCGCCGCTGCCTGCACTGCGCCATAGGAAATGTGCTGCTCAAACAAGTGCAATAGATAACAGGTAACAGACAATGCGCCAGCGATTCATGGCCGGATTCGTATCGTTGATCCTGTTTCCGGAAGACGCGTCATACAAACAACCGTGTTTAAATCCGCCCGTTAACCAGGAAGTATTGTCTCTTAACAATAACCTGTTAAAAATCTCCTCCTTGCCACGCGCCCCAATCGATGCGCACTTCGATATCGGGGTGCAGGCTGTGGGCCACAGGGCAGGTGAGGCCGGTTTGTTTCAGAATAGCCTGTGCCTTCGCCTCAATTCCGGCGAGCGATTCCGGGAAATGAAAAGAAAGGTTGATACCGCCCACCCGGCGCGGCTCGGTCTTCATGATCTTTTCGACTTCCACCTGTACCCCCTGGAGGTCAAAGCCCATGGTACGCGCTTTGATACCCATGACCGTGACCATGCAGGTTGCCAGGGAGGTTGCCAGTATGTCGGTGGGGGAGAAGCGTTCGCCGCGGCCGTTGTTGTCGACCGGCGCGTCGGTTTCGAAGGAAGAGCCCGACCGGAGATGAGTGCAGGTGGTACGCAATTCTCCCTCGTAAAAAACCGTTGAAGTCATTGTAATCTATTTGTGCCTAAATTTACAAGAACAACCGTTTGCACATCGTGAAAAAACTGATGACGATCGCTTGCCTTGCCCTGTTCACCCTGCAGGGCTTCGCACAGCAGAAATCCAAGAATGCCCGGCGCGAGGAAAAGAAGCAGAAGATCAATGCCATGATCCGGCAGGAAGAAGAAGGCGTGCTCATCTACCAGAAACAGACGGCATTCGGCGCACAGCTGCGTACCAATGGATATGGTATTTTCTTTGAACTGGGGCGGATGAAGACCCCCCGATGGACGCAGACCTACAGCATTGAACTTACCGAGACCAAACATCCGAAGGAAGAGAAGAGCACGAATGTCAACAGTGCCTTCAATAATTCTTTCGTGTATGGAAAGATCAACAACTTTTACCAGCTGAAGCTCGGCTATGGACGGCAATATATTCTCGGACAAAAAGGCAACAAAAACGGCGTGGCCGTCATTGCCCTGGCAGAAGGAGGTCTTGCACTGGGTATGCTCCGTCCCTACTATATCGACATCCAGGAAGGCAATAACCGCCGCTCTATCAAATACGACAGCAAAGACAGCCTCACCTTCCTCGGTGGAGGATCGGGCGCGGAAATACTGGGCAGCTCAGGCCTGCTGAAAGGCTGGAACGAACTGCAACTCCGCCCGGGCGCCTATATCAAAGCGGCGCTCCGTTTCGATTTCAACAAATACAATGAGCGCATGCAGGCGATTCAGATCGGCCTGAGCCTGGAAGCTTTCCCGCAGGAAATCCGGCAGATGGTCGACAACAAGCCGCAGCGCCTCTTTTTCCAGGGGCACCTCGCGTATGTGTTTGGAGGTAGGAAATAGACCTTTCGGAACAGGAACGGCAACCGCACGGAACTCATGCACCCCGCCACGGCGGGGTTTTCTTTACACGTGGTTTTTCAGCGGATTTACCGGAACTTTGCCCTCCTGGTGCACTTTAAACGAACAAAATGTCTTGCAACTCTGTCAGCGAACAACCCGTGAAGAAAAACAAACCCGACTGGCTGCGGGTAAAACTTCCGATCGGGGAGAACTACAAGCACGTGCGCAACCTTGTGGACACCCATAAGCTGCACACCATCTGCGAAAGCGGAAACTGCCCCAACATGGGCGAATGCTGGGGCGCCGGAACGGCTACCTTCATGATCCTCGGCAATGTATGCACCCGCAGCTGCGGCTTTTGCGCGGTAGCCACGGGCAGGCCGCCGGAGCTCGACTGGGACGAACCCCAGCGTGTGGCAGAAGCTATTCACCTGATGAAAGTAAAGCATGCGGTCATCACCTCCGTAGACCGAGACGAACTGAAAGACGGCGGTTCCACGATCTGGCATAACACCATTAAGGCAGTGAAGGCCCTGAACCCCGAAACGACCCTCGAAACCCTGATCCCCGATTTCAAAGGAAAGAAGGAAGACATTCAGCGCATCATCGATGCCGCTCCGGAGGTGGTTTCACACAATATTGAAACGGTTGAGCGCCTTACCCGCCAGGTTCGTATCCAGGCCAAATACTGGCGGAGCATGGATGTGATCCGCACGCTCAAGGAAGGCGGCATGCGCACCAAAAGCGGGATCATGCTGGGTTTGGGCGAAACGAAAGAGGAAGTGCTGCAAACCCTCCGCGACCTACGCGATAACGGATGCGATGTTGTTACCCTCGGCCAATACCTCCAGCCCACCAAAAAGCACCTGCCGGTGCAGCGCTTCGTGCACCCCGACGAGTTTGCCGAATACCGCGAAGCCGGTTACGAAATGGGCCTCGACTATGTAGAAAGTGGTCCGCTCGTGCGTTCTTCCTACCACAGCGAACGCCATGTTTTTGCCGGACTGGGCAGAAAAGAATGGGAGCTGTCAAAAATGAATGCACTTCCGTAAGCGCCAGCAGGCAAAGTGGTGCCGCCGATAAAGAAAAATGGCTGTCTCGTGCGACAGCCATTCTTGTTTCGGGTTCGGGTGAAGACCTGCCGGCAACCGGCTTCCTACTTGCCTTTATCGTCACTGTTGATCAGCAAGGGCGTTTTTCCGTCGGTGACCACGATCTTGGTGTTGCTGGAGGTGGCAAGCTGTTTGAACACCTCCAGGCTTTTCCATTGAATGAAGAACGGATTGAGCCCTTCGGAGATGATTTTCTGCGCCTCGCGCAAACCCTCGGCTTCGATCTTTTTGCGTTCGGCTTCCCGGCGCTCGCGCTCGAGTACAAACTCCATGCGCTGCGCTTCCTGTTCCGATTCGAGTTTATCCTGGATCGCTTTCGAAAGTCCGTCTGGCAGGGTTATGCTCTTCAGCAGTACGCCTTCGATCACAAAGCCGCGGTCCTTTAACTGTTTTTCCATCAGCTGGGCGATCTCTTTCTCGATGGTCGCCCGCTCGCGCGTGTGCATGTCTTTTGCCATGAAGCGGGCCGAAACATCGGCGGCTGCCGAACGGAACACCGGCATGATGACGGTCTTTTCGTAGTCGCGGCCGATGCCGGCCAGGATGCCCGGAGCCGCTTCGGGTTTGATGTGATAAAGGATCGAAATACCGGAACGGATGGTCAATCCCTCCCGCGAAGGCAGGTCCAGGTTGACTTCCATGTTTTCGGTCTGAACACTCACTTTCAACACGCGTGTGGTAAAGGGGTTGAAGCCCACCGCGCCGGAGGTATGAATGCGATCCTCAAGCCGCCCCATCTTTCTTTTTACGCCCACTTCTCCCTGCCGAACCACGGTGCAGGAGTGCATCATTAAGGCCACCAGAGGCAAAAGCAAAAAGTAGTATTGTTTCATGGCAGTGTGTTTGCAACAAAGGAAAGAAGGTGCCAGACAGGGTTTCCCGGCCCTCCTGCATTTTGCCCTTTTTTAACAAGCCAGGCTAGCCGAAGAAAGTCGGCACCTGGCGTCAAAACAAAAGGCCCGGTTCCTTTCGTTATCGGAACCAGGGCCTTGAAATACACTACCTGTCAACTTCATTTTGTTGACTGAAAAGTAAATGTCAGTCTTTGATTTCCCACACCAGGGCACTCGCGCCCAGAATTGCTGCGTCGGCTTCCTTCAACTCGCTGAAGACCAGCTTCACTTTGTCGCGGAAGATCGGGAGCAGATTGGCCTCCATGTGCTGGCGGGTAGGAGCCATCAGCAGGTCGCCGGCCTTGATGACGCCGCCAAAGAGAATAATGGCTTCGGGAGAGGAGAACATCACAAAATTGGCCAGTGCTTCTCCCAGTAACTGCCCGGTAAAGCGGTACACTTCCGCCGCGATGGCATCTCCCTGTATGGCGCAGTCGAAAACGCGCTTCGAGTCGATCTCTTCGGGCGCATAATTACGCAGCAGGCTGTCGTCGGTCGAAAGTTCCAGCATCTCCAGTGCCGTGAGCACAATACCTGTGGCTGAGCAATAGGCTTCCAGGGATCCCTGCAGTCCGGTTCCCCAGTGCGTGCGCCCGCCGGGGCGGATGCAGGTATGCCCGAGCTCGCCGGCAAATCCGTCGTGCCCCAGGATCAGTTGTCCATTCGCCACGATTCCGCTGCCCACACCGGTTCCGAGCGTAATCATGATAAAATCTTTCATTCCCCGCGCAGCGCCATACATCATCTCACCCACGGCAGCGGCATTGGCATCATTGGTGAGCGAGCAGGGGAGCCCGAAGCGCAGGGTCATCAGCTGGGTCATCGGGATGACACCCTTCCAATGCAGGTTCGGCGCATATTCGATCGTGCCCTTGTAGAAATTACCGTTGGGAGCGCCGACGCCGATGCCCTTGAAGGCCGCATCGCTGCCCATGGCCTGCATGTGCGGCTCCAGCACAGCGTAAAGCGCCTCGATAAAGTCATCGACCCGCTCGTGCCCGTCGGTACGCAGGTCGCCTTTCTCGACGATCTCGCCGCGATGGTTGACGATGCCCCATTTCGTGTTTGTGCCACCAATATCGATGCCGATGGCCAGCTCGTGTGATAGGTCCATAGTTGGTATCAAAGTAAATTCAAATTAAACTTCCTTGGATGCTTCCGGGAGGCTGACCACCGTTTCGTCATCGGTCTTTCGCTCATAGTCGATACCCTGGCGCTTCAAAATGCCGCGTACCGCAAAAGCGAAAAAGGCCAGGTAGGCGAAACAAAGCACCGCCACCCAGTACGACTGATGAATGCCTTCGCCCGGCAACACCGAGCCGGTTTCGAGGTAGTCGGCCAGTTTGCCCTGGATGGGGGGAATGATGCCGCCACCGAGGATCATCATGATCAGGAAAGCGGAGCCTTGTGTGGTGTACTTACCCAGTCCGGCTATGGAAAGGCTGAAAATAGCCGGCCACATGATGGAGCAGAAAAGGCCTCCGCTCATGAACGCGTAGATGGAGACCTTGCCCGTACTGAAAATGCCTAAAAGCATGGCGGCAAGCCCCAACAGCGAGAAAATAAGCAAAGTAGGAGCCGGCTTGTCTTTTGAAAGGGAAAAGCCAAGCATCTGTACGCCCACACAGGCAATGAAAACAAAAAAGACCGAAGCATCATAACCCCAGATGGCAATCACCGACAGGATGATGGCGAAAGCAATCAACGGCACAACAAACCTCAGGATTCTTCCGGTACCGCCCGACAGATTGAAAGCAGAGATGGCGCCGGTCCAACGACCAATCATGAGCCCGCCCCAGTATATCGCGACATATGGTGCCACCTCCGATGACTGCAGGTTACCGAAGGCTTTCTGTTTCAGTAATTCGCCCAGATTGCTTACGGTCGTCACTTCAACTCCCACGTAAACGAATATCGCCAGCATGCCCAGCACCAGTTGTGGGTAGCTCATGGCACCCCACCCGCTTGAATTGCGCCGGGCTGCCACGTTGGCCACAAGCAGTCCGCCCACCAACACAAGCAGGGCACCCAGCAGGTACTTCATTCGTGACTCCTCCAGGGGTTTCCGCAGACGTCCGATCTCATCGGTTTGCGGCTTTACCTGGGCGCGTAACGCATCTACCTGCACACCATCGCTAGTTGTTGGTGCTTTTAGATGCTGCAAGGAATCCAGGAGTCTTGTTTGAGGCTCAATTGATTTGGCAATCGTGTCAATGCGTTGCTGACTCTCGCTACGGTAGCTAGAAAACACGGGAATGAAGCAGGCAACCAGAAGCCCGGTGATGATCAGCAGGGTAATGAGGGCCTTACCTGCCCGCTCTGTTCTTTCCTGCATTTTACCTGAGGGCACCTTTTTCGAAAAGTAAAAGAGTGCCGCCGCTCCTACGAAGAGCAGCCCAACTACGGTGTACAGGAAAATTACGGTGTCCAATCCCAAAGACTGAATCTTTTTGTCGTCGATTGGCTGCGTGGTCCGAAAAAGAGCGTAGCCAACGATTAATGGGCCAATAGTGGTTCCAAAGGAATTGATGCCACCGCCCAGATTGACGCGGCTCGTGCCCGTGGCAGGATCGCCAAGGGAGATCGCGAAAGGCTGCGCGGCCGTCTGCTGCAAAGAGAATCCCAGCGCCACGATGAACAGGCCCAGCAGCATTCCTTCGAACGTGTTTCCGCGCACCGCCAGGATCATGGCCCCGGCGCCCAGTGCAGAAAAAAGAAGCCCGTATACGATGCTTTTCTTGTAGCCCCATTTGGCCACGGGGTCGTTACCGCTGAAGGTTCCAAAAACAAAAAGCAGCAGCGCGCCGATATAATAGGCCAGGTAAAAGGCGAAATCGACGAGCTGGCTTTGAAACTGGTCGAGGCTGAAATAGTGTTTACAGAACGGGATGAATACGCTGTTTCCCGCGGCAATGAAGCCCCAGAAAAAAAATACGGTGACCAGCGTGCCCAGGGCACCGTAGTTGGTGGTGGTAGAACCCGTAATGGGTGCACCGGATGAGTTCATTGCAGTTGCCATGGACAGAGAAGGGGGCTTTGTTACGAAATCTTTAAGTGCCCAAAATAATCACAAATGACAAATAGCGGCAGATTGCTTCCGGGCTGTTGAAAAAAAGATTTTCCCACACCGGTTCCGGAACGGATATTGGCGAAGCGGCGAAAGCAGTGTATTTTTCTGGGTGAGCGGTCAGCGGTGAACAGTGAGCACCTACACTCCCGTCTTAATACCAAGCAACGCGGAAGCACCGCTTCAATCATTGTTTACCGCTCACCGGAGAACAATGATCGCCGGGAGCAACCCAAACTTATCATTATGGAGATTATACATATATCCGCAGAATGTTACCCGGTGGCCAAGGCCGGCGGTCTCGGTGATGTGGTGGGCGCGCTGCCCCGCTACCAGGTTGGGCTCGGGCATATAGCCAAGGTGGTACTGCCCATGTACCGGACTAAATTCCTCTACCAGAACGAATGGGAACTGGTGCACGAAGGCGGGCAGTTCATCGGCGGCAACTATTTTCGCTATGCCGTCATCCGTGAGAAGACCAATGTGCTGGGCTTCGACCTCTACCTGCTCGACATCCACGGCCTGCTCGACCGCGAGAAGGTATACGGCTACGACGACGATACCGAGCGCTTCCTGGCTTTCCAGATTGCGGCCTGCGACTGGATTTCAAAATGGGAGCACCAGCCCGATGTCGTGCACTGCCACGATCATCATACCGGCCTGATTCCTTTTTTCATGAAGCATGCCTTCGCTTTCCAGAAGCTGGCGCAGGTGCCTAGTTTTTTTACGATCCATAACGCCCAGTATCAGGGCTGGATCGGCTGGGACCGGAATAACCTGCTGCCCGCCTATGACAGCTGGAAATGGGGCCTGCTCGACTGGCAGGATACGATCAATCCGCTCGCATCGGCCATCCGTTGCGCATGGCGGGTAACCACGGTGAGTCCGAGCTACATGGACGAGCTGCGCCAGTCGGCAAACGGGCTCGAAGCACTGATGAACTACGAGCAGGGAAAATGCTCCGGCATCCTGAACGGCATCGACGCAGCGGTCTGGAACCCCGCGACAGACCCGCTGCTGCCGCATAACTATTCGGTGGAGACGCTGGTGGAAGGGAAAAAAAGGAACAAGCGGGAACTGTGCGAACGCTTCAACCTGGATCTGGCGAAGCCTCTTTTCGTGTTCATCGGGCGCCTGGTGGGAGAGAAGGCAGCAGATATCCTGCCCGAGGCCATCCGGCAATGCCTCTATCAGCACCAGGCCGCACCGAGTTTCCTGGTATTGGGATCGGGGGAGACAGCGGTGGAGAACTCCCTGGAGACATTGAAGTACCAGTTCGATGGGTACATGAACACCTATATCGGCTATAATGAAGCGTTGAGTCACCTGATGTATGCGGGAGCCGATTTCCTGCTGATGCCCAGCCGTGTGGAGCCCTGCGGTCTCAACCAGCTCTATGCGCTCCGTTATGGAACGGTGCCCCTGGTGCGTAACACGGGCGGGCTGCGCGATACCGTTCGTGACTTTGGTGAATGGCAGGGCTACGGCATCCGTTTCAATAATGCCGACGTGGGCGATATCGTTTACTCGGTAGGCCGGGCGCTCGGTCTTTACTACGATCAGCCGCAGCTGCTGCAATGGATGCAACGGCACATGATGAAGCTCGACTTCTCCTGGGATGCCTCGGCTGCAGCCTATATTGCCTTGTATGAATCGGTGCGTGGATAAATAGAAAGCCTCCCCGTGGTGGCTGGCATAATGCTTTTATTGTAAATTACCTTCCATATAAAACAAACAGAACAGACAGGCTATGAAAGAGATGTTATCCGTGATTCTGGGTGGCGGCGCCGGTACCCGCCTCTTCCCGCTGACTGCCACCCGCTCCAAACCGGCCGTGCCGATCGCCGGAAAATACCGGCTCGTTGATATTCCGATATCCAATTGCCTGAACTCCGGTATCAGCCGCATGTTCGTGCTGACCATGTATAATTCGGCCTCGCTGAACCGCCATATCAAGAATACTTATGCCTTCAGTGCGTTCAGCAGCGCATTCGTCGACATCCTGGCTGCCGAGCAGACACCGGATAACTTTACCTGGTTCCAGGGCACGGCCGACGCGGTGCGCCAGAGCCTGCGCCATATCCGGCCTTTTCCCGCCGACTATGTGCTGATCCTTTCGGGCGACCAGCTCTACCAGCTCGACTTCGTGCGCATGCTCGAAGAACACAAGGCGCGGAATGCCGATATCACGATCGCCACCATCCCCGTGAGCGCCCGTGATGCATCGGAGTTCGGTATTCTGAAAACAGAGAGCGGACTGATCACCTCCTTTATTGAAAAGCCGAAATCGGGTCTGGAAGACTGGGTCAGTGATACCGGAGATGAGATGCGTGGACAGGGACGCAATTACCTGGCCTCCATGGGCATCTATATCTTCAACCGCAACCTGCTCTTCGACCTGCTGGAAAAAGAATATGCCGATTCCGCAGATTTCGGAAAACACATCATCCCGGCAACGATCGAGAAGTATCGCGTTGCGTCCTTTCAATACGAAGGTTACTGGGAAGATATCGGGAATATCCGCGCCTTTTATGAAGCCAACCTGGCGCTTACGGCCGATCTGCCCGCCTTCAACCTGTTCGACAACAGTAAGGCGATCTACACACGCGCCCGCATGCTGCCACCGGCAAAAATCAGCGGCACAAGGCTCGATAAAGCCCTCATTGCAGAAGGCTCCATCATCAATGCCTCCCATATTGAAAATTCGATCGTAGGTATCCGCTCGCGGATCGGGCACGATACCGCCATCATCGGCACCTATATAATGGGTAACGACTACTTCGAAACCCTCGAAGATATCGAGCAGGACCAGCAGCACGGACTTCCGCCCCTCGGAATCGGCAACCGCTGTCACATCCAGAATGCCATCATCGACAAAGACTGCCGCATCGGCGATGATGTGCGGATCGTTGGCGGTGCGCACCTCGAAGACGGCGACCACGCATTGTACACGATCAAAGACGGTATCGTGGTGATCAAAAAAGGAGCGGTGCTGCCCAATGGGTTTGCGCTGGGAGCGTGACGCAAACGAACAGCATCTTTCTACTACGGTATAGCAACGTAAAGGGGCGGTCGCAACACGGAGCGACAGCCCCTTTTTATTCGGGTCTCTTTCGGACGCGTTCGATTCCCCGATTGGCGGAACCGGATACGCACCCGGATACAGGCGCTTTCTATGAACCGGAAATCCGTACCGACCGGGACGAACAGAAAGGCCGGTAAGGCAAGCGCTTGCTTTGTTAACAAAATGTGTCTTGAAAACACAATAATTACCCGTAAGTCGTTAACTTTCGCAGATCAAAACACGATTGACTGCTTATGGCAATGACCGCACGTATGTCCGCGACCGAAACGGCGAAAAAGCCCCGGCTTACATTCTGGCAGCTCTGGAATATGAGCTTCGGATTTTTCGGCATCCAGTTCGGATTCGAGTTGCAGAACTCGAACGTCAGCAGAATTTTTGAAACGCTGGGCGCGAATAAAGATGAAATACCAATTCTTTGGATCGCGGCGCCCTTTACCGGACTGATCGTGCAACCGATCGTTGGTTACCTGAGCGATCGCACCTGGCATCCCTACTGGGGACGCCGCCGTCCCTTTTTCTTTATCGGGGCCATTCTTGCAACGCTGGCCCTCTTCGTGATGCCTAATTCTTCGGCCCTTTGGGTGGCGGGCGGCATGCTGTGGATCATGGACGCCTCCATCAACATATCCATGGAACCCTTCCGGGCCTTCGTGGGCGACAAACTACCTCCGGAGCAGCGTACGTCGGGATTTGCCATGCAGAGCTTTTTTATCGGTGTCGGTTCGGTGATCGCCGCTCTCTTACCCTGGGTGTTCACCAACTGGTTCAAGATGAGCAATACAGCACCGAGCGGCCAGATACCCGAATCGGTGAAATGGAGCTTTTATGCCGGTGGCTTCGCATTTCTCACGGCGGTTCTGTACACCGTGTTCACCACCAAGGAATTCCCGCCGGAAAACCTGGAGGCCTTCAAAAAAGAAACGAAGGTTTCCTTTTGGGACGGCGTGAAGGAAACCTTTGGCGGCATCTTCAAGATGCCCCGAACGATGGCGCAATTGGCGCTGGTGCAGTTTTTTACCTGGTTTGCCCTTTTTGCGATGTGGATCTATGCGACCAATGCGGTCACGAGCAACAAGTACAATATGAAAGTAGATCAGGCACTGGTGACGCGTATGGAAGCGCATACCCAGCAGCGCCTGAAAAGTGCAGCAGACGAGAAAGAGAAAAGAATTTACCAGTCGCTGCAGGCCGACATCAACGAAATTCATGAACACCGCGCCAAGATGAATCCGGTGACCATTTCGGTGAACCTGGCCAATTTCTACGGCGACAGCTCCCGTAATCTGCTGACGGCAGAAGACCGCAGGGAGCTGAAACGGGTGGCCCAGGAATACAATGACGGCAGCGACTGGCTAAGTGTCTGCTCCTCGATCCGCAACGGTGTGGCGGCGCTCTTCGCTTTCCTGCTGCCCTGGATCGCTTTCAAAACGAACCGGCGCATGACCCATATGATCTGCCTGCTCATTGGCGGCATTGGGTTGATCAGCATCTACTTCATCAGCGATCCTGCCTACCTCGCGCTTAGCATGGGACTGGTAGGTGTGGCCTGGGCCTCCATCCTGTCGATGCCCTATGCGATCCTTTCCGGCTCCCTTCCGCCCAACAAAATGGGTTACTACATGGGCGTATTCAATTTCTTCATCGTCATCCCGCAAATTGTAGCCGCCACGATCCTCGGCTTTTTCACGATGAAGCTGTTTCATGCCAATACCCTCAACACGCTGGTACTCGGCGGCGCCTCCATGGTGCTGGCCGGCTTCATGACGCTTTTTGTGAAAGACAACGATACGGTTTCCTCTCCGAACGAAATCGAAGAAGAAGTGATGGACTTAAAACAAAGACCCCTCTGATGATAAAAAGACTGCTTTTCGCCTGCGCCTTTACGATGCTGTCTGCCACGCTCGTGGCACAACCGCTGCAGCCCAAAGGCGTATACCCCACACATTGGTGGGTGGGGATGAAGAATCCGAATCTGCAACTGATGGTGCATGCGCCCGGCGCGGCCACCTACCGCTACACCATCACCGACCCGAGGGTTCAGGTCGTTAAAGTTACGCCTGCCGAAAATCCCAACTATGCCTTCATCGACCTGCGCCTACGCCCCAATGCACGTCCGGGAGCGCTTAAGGTAAATTGGGCCAAAGGCAGCGAGCGGGGCAGCTTCGACTACGAATTGCGCGCCCGCCGCGCCGGAAACGGAACGGCCTTTGCGCAGGGTGTGCGGGCACAAGACTTCATCTACCTGCTGATGCCCGATCGCTTCGCGAACGGCGACACGCGCAACGACCGTATCGGCCGCTATCGCGACCAAAGCCTGACCCGCGACTCGATGTATCACCGTCATGGCGGGGATATCCAGGGCGTGATTGACCGTCTTGGCTACCTGCAGGACCTCGGGGTAACCGCCGTTTGGATGACGCCCGTACTGGAAAACGACATGCCCAACCGTACCGAGCACGGATACGCCATCACCAACCACTACCAGGTGGATGAGCGCCACGGGGGAAACCTGGCCTACCGCCGTCTCAGCGACTCCCTGCACCGCCGGGGTATGAAGCTGATCCAGGATGCCGTTTATAACCATGTGGGCATTCAGCATTTTTTTGTGCAGGATCCGCCCATGAAAGACTGGCTGCACCAATGGCCTTCGTACCAGCAAACCAATTACAAAGACCAGACGCTGATGGATCCTTACGGGGCGCCGAAAGAACAGCGGATCATGGAGAAGGGTTGGTTTACCCGCGAAATGCCGGATCTCAACCAGCACAATCCCTTTGTCGCCAATTTCCTGATCCAGCATGCAATCTGGAGCGTGGAAGAGTTTGGCGTTGACGGCTGGCGGATCGATACGTATATCTACAATGACCTGGAATTCATGAACCGCTGCAACCAGGCACTGTACAACGAGTATCCGAAAATCACGCTGTTTGGAGAAACCTGGGTGCATGGCGTATTGAACCAGGCCTACTTCATGCGCAACAATCTTACGAACATCCCGGTAAAAAGCAACCTGCAAGGTGTAACCGACTTCCAGACCAACATGTATGGCATCACGCCGGCCCTGACGGAGAACTTTGGATGGACGGAAGGAGTCAACAAGCTGTACTCTACCCTGGCCAACGACTATGTGTACCAGGATCCGATGCTGAACGTGAACTTCCTCGACAACCACGATAAGAGCCGTTTCCTTTCTACGGTTAATGAGGATGTCGACAAGCTGAAGGTGGGCATCGGCTGGCTGCTCACGGCCCGCGGTATTCCGCAGCTGTACTATGGCACCGAGATCCTTCTGAAGGGCGTCTCCAACCCCGACGGGCTGGTAAGGGGCGACTTCACCGGCGGCTGGAAGGAAGACAAGCAGAATAAGTTTACCGATGCCGGACGCACCGGTCGTGAAAAGGAAGTATATGAGTGGACACGCAGCATCGCGCAATACCGGAAGCGGTCGACCGCCCTTCAAACCGGCAAGTTCATGCAATACCTGCCGCAAGACTGGGTGTATACGTATTTCCGGTACGATGACAAGAGCACGGTAATGATCGTCATGAACACCAGCGCAGATGAACGCACCGTAGATCCGCAATACTTCAGCGAGCGCACGGCCGGCTTCCGCATGGCGAAACCGGTGACGGGCGGCGAGTCGAAAACGCTTTCCGACAAGTGGAAGATTCCGGGCAAATCGATCTGGATCCTGGAACTCTCCAAATAGAAGGCATCCCGATCGACCTGAAAAAGCCCGCGTTCGCCGCGGGCTTTTTTATACACTTGTGGGGGCACAACAGGGCACGTTATAGCGCATAATTTACGACCATCTTGCTGCCATAGGTGCCCCATTCGCGGAGCACGTCGCCGATCGCTTTCATCATCGCTGCACGGGACGTTTTTTTCCCTTTGGTAGCCGGCTTTACGGCCTGCATCGGCACATCGAACACGTCCACCTTCGTAGCGAACCAGGTGGTATGCAAACGCGGAACGCCCATGCCCAGGATCATGCCCGGTAACCCCTGAACACGTTCAGGGCCTCCGGGAATCAGGATCTCATCGGTATAGAAGGCAAAAATGGCTACGGAGTCGTCAAGAATGCCTATGGCCTTGCGGCATTCATAGCCGGCAACGACACGCGTATCAGCCGTAAGCTTCCAGCGAATACGGGTGAGGCTGTCTTCCATCAGGTAGGTCTGCTCGTAAACCGGCAGTTGCGCCGTCACCTTGGCCTGCCGGTAGTCGGTATGCACCACGTTGCGGTCGGCCACAGGGCGGTACCAGAAGCGGGGATCCATCTGCGCTTCACGCCCGGGGCGGTACAGCGAGCTGCTGGTATCACCGATAAACTCATGGTAGGTGATCGCCGTTTGGGGCAGACGTTCGCGAATCTCCTCGTACCATCCGGGATCAACCGATTTATAGTAGGCATGTACCGCAACCGTCTTTTCAAACTCGATCTTCACCTTTCCGAAAAAGCGGGGCTGGGCGCCCGCACAACAGGCAAGCAGAAGGCACAGGGCCGTCAGTAGGTTTTTCATCATTGTTGTCCTCCGGGCATTTTATTGAACGACCATTCGAAGCGCAGCATGAAGTAGCGGGCGATCCGGGTAAAGCGTTGCTCGTTGATAAAGTTGGTATTGATGTTTCGCTGGAAACCGACATTCTGGTTCAGGAGGTCGTTCACGGTAAACATCAGCTTGCCGGTATTTTTCTTGAAAACCTTGCGGCTCAAACCCGCATTGATCTGGATGTTATCGGGTGTACCGGCGAATGCCGCCACCTTCTGGCGGATATCGATATTACCATCAACGTTGAACTCGAACTTTCCGGGCAGGTGTACCGAGGCATCGAACCAGCCGCCCCAGGTGAAATAATTGACCTTCCGCTCGGGGTCCAGCGTAGAACCCGACCAATGGTAATTTACGGTCGGACGGATGTTGAACTGGTAATGATCGGTATACGAATACCCGAAAGAGGGACCTGCACCGATCATACTGAAATCGGTAACATTGAGCCGACCGTTGACCACGTTCACATTGCGGCTGCCATTGCCGTTCAGCTGCACGCCGCGCCGGAATTTGCGCTCCCCTTCGCCGGCATTGAAGCTACCCCAGAACCACCAGTCTCTGTTGCCGTTGACGTTAATCGGGCTATAGGTCTGCTTTCCGGTGGTCAGATCCAGATCGTTCCGGAAGGTGATCGCATTATTGTGGAAGTTCAGTCCGAGGTTGGCATACATATACTGCCCCTTGATCGGCTTGAACTCATTAAAGAAAAAGTTGAGGCTATGCGAGAAGCCAACTTTCAAAGCCGGGTTACCGATGAATACATTGAGCGGATCGCTGTTGTCGCGGATTGGTTGCAGCTGGCCGATATTGGGTTGGCGGGTATTGCCTCTGTAGCTGAGGCTGAAATTGCGCTGCTGCGTCGGCCGGAAGCTGATGCTCGCCTGCGGCATCAGGTTGTTGAAGTGGTAGCGGGTAGTGGTATCGGTAAACAGGTTATGCAGCCGCAGCCGGATATTCGTAAAGCCGCTGCCGGCCGCCATACGCAGCTTCTTGTATTGGTATTTGAAAAGGAGCGTTCCGGTATGTGAGCCGGCGTTTACGGTAAAATCGTTGCTGAAGGTGGTATCGATCGGTCCGTACTTACCATCCGCCCCCTTGTTGCGGGTGTGGCGGTACGAAAAGGAATTATTCTGGTTGTAGCCGTACTCCGCTACGAGGGTCCAGGCATTGGAAAGCGGCTCGCTGAAGGTCATTTTACCGCCAATCGTCTGGGAGCGCCCGTCTATGTCGCGCAGCTGGTCGATCAGGGCCAGCGAGTCGGGCCTGCCCGACAAAGAAAAACGGGCATCGGTAACGATGGTTCCATCCTGCCGGTCGCTGGTAATGCCATGACGCAGGGTGGTGAGCAGCATCCTGTCCTTTTTTCTACGGGAAAGCTGCTTCCAGGTGAGTTGTGTTTCCCAGTTCTCATGCGCTGTGGCATTCGCCCGTTGCTGGGCGCTGGTGTTCACGGTTTCGCCCTTTTCATTGGCAAAGCGGGTGTCGGCCCAGGCACGAACGTCGCCTGTCTTTCGTACAAAGTTGTTGACCAGCTTGATCGAGGTGACGCTGTCGGGCTTCCACTCGTAGCGGCCATTCAGGGCATGCTGTTGGGTGACACCGGCCGTGTTCTCTGTGTTCAGACGGGAGCTCAGGCTTCCGGGCAGGATGTTCTGCTCGGTAACCACCTTTTCATTTACCCGGCCCAGGTGATTGAACCGATAGGAAAGGTTGACGCCCTGCCGGTCTTCGTTCCAACGATTGGAGAACAGCGCTCCGCTCGTATACGATTCAGGACGCCCCTGCAGGTTCCAGTCATCGAAGTCATCGTCGCCCGAGCCGAAATACATGTAGTAGCCCGATACTTCATCATATTCTGAATTGCGGTCGATCCCGAGTTTTTCCGACTCCTGCCAATTGAGACTGCCGGTATTGACGGTGCTATGGGTTGCGTAGGCCGATACCTTTTTCTTCCCTTTGAAATGGTTGAAGAGGGCCCGGCCTTCGTGATGTTCGGTAGCATCGCTGCCGGCAACGAGTTTCCCGAAACTACCCTTCTTCATATTGTCTTTCAGCTTGATATTGAGCGTTTTGCCTTCGTTGCCGCTGCTGATGCCTTTTATGTTATCCTGCTCGCTCTTGGTATCGTAAACCTGCACCTTATCCACGATGCGGGCCGAAAGATTCTGCGTGGCCATGGTCGGGTCGTCGCCGAAAAACTCCTCACCGTCCACCAGCACCTTGTCGACCCTTTTACCCTGCGTCGTGATCTGCCCTTTGGCATCCACGGAGAAGCCCGGCAGGCGCTTGAGCAACTCCTCCACCGTAGCCCCTTCCCGAACTCGGAAGCTGTCGGCCGCAAACTCGGTAGTGTCTCCTTTGAGCCGGATGGCGGCATTGGCCCGCACGATCACTTCAGTGAGCAGTTTGCTTTTAGGTGTGAGGGACAACTGGCGGAGGTCGAGGTCCTGGCTGGTCACGGTGATCTTATCCGACAAATCGGCAAAAGAAGGGTAGGAGATCAGCAGGATATAACTGCCCGGAGGCAGCAGACGCGTTTGAAAACGGCCCTCTGCATCGGTGCGGCAGTGCGCCACCAACACGCTGTCGGGTTGCAAAAGGCTTACGGAAGCAAAGCCCAGGGGCTTCTGCGCGGAAGTATCACGGACGATACCCTGCACGCGCTGGGCATTGATGGCACAGGAGAAAAGGCACAAAAAGAACAACAGCAGCCATCGTTGCCGGGTGCAACAACTTTTAAACAAAGCAGTCATTTGGTTCGGTTTTCAGCAGCGTAGTGGGTACCTTTACCAGAGCACCCTTATTAACTTCGCTAAATACCGGAAAAAGTACCATGGAGTTGCCTGCTGACAAAACCGCTCATACAAAAAGAAACGTTAAAAGCAAAAACAGCGGCGCACCGAAAGCGGTGCGTTACGAAGACGCCAACTTCGTTGACACGCAAAAACCCGTCTGGAACTATTCTATTCTTTACGACGATGATGTGCAGACCTTCGCCAGCGGCACGCACTACCAGCTCTATAAAAAGCTGGGCAGCCGTGAATGGGAAGTGTTGGGGCAGCGGGGTTTCTATTTTTCCGTATGGGCTCCCAATGCCACCGCCGTGTCGGTGATCGGCAATTTCAACAACTGGAAGGAGGGAAGCCATCCGCTGTTTCCGCGCCTCGACCGCAGCGGTATCTGGGAGGGCTTCATTCCCGGCATCCCCAAAGGCGAGCTGTATAAATACCATATCACCGGCTACAAAGGCCGGGTCACCGTCAAGGGCGATCCTTTTGCACTTTACTGGGAAAAACGTCCGGCTACATCCTCCATCACCTGGGCACTCGACTACGCGTGGAAGGATGCCGAATGGATGCGCAACCGGAAAAAGCACAATTCGCTCGAGGCACCCTGGAGCGTTTACGAAGTGCACCTGGCCAGCTGGATGCGGCCCGATCCGGGCAACGAGGAAAGCTATAACGATTACGGGCAGATCGCCGAGCGCCTTGTTCCCTATGTACGCGAAATGGGTTTTACCCATGTAGAACTGATGCCGGTGATGGAACATCCCTTCGACGGAAGCTGGGGCTATCAATGCACGGGTTATTTTGCGCCTACTTCCCGCTTTGGTTCTCCCGAAGGCCTGATGTACCTGATTGACCAGTTTCACCAGGCCGGCATCGGCGTGCTGCTCGACTGGGTCCCCTCGCATTTCCCCTACGATGCGCATGGCCTGTTCCTGTTCGACGGAACCCACACCTTCGAGTACGCAGATATGCGCAAGGGCTTTCATCCCGACTGGAACTCCTACATCTTCAACTATAAGCGGGGAGAGGTAAAGTCGTTTCTGATCAGCAGCGCCCGCTACTGGTTTGAGGTGTTTCATATCGATGGTATCCGCGTGGACGCGGTTTCTTCCATGCTCAAGCTCGATTATTCGCGCAGCGACGGACAGTGGGAACCCAATGAATTTGGCGGAAATGGCAATCTCGAAGCAATCGCCTTCATCAAAGACCTGAACGAAACGATCTACCGAGACTTCCCCGATGTGCAGACCATTGCGGAAGAAGCCACCGACTGGCCCGGTGTGTCGCAGCCCACCTTCACGGGTGGCCTGGGCTTCGGAATGAAATGGATGATGGGCTGGATGCACGACACGCTCGATTATTTCAAGATCGATCCGTTGCACCGGAAGCACCACCAGGACAAGTTCTCGTTCAGCATGATGTATTTCTACGATGAAAACTTCATGATGCCCCTCAGCCACGATGAGGTGGTACACGGCAAGAGTCCTATGCTCTATAAAATGCCAGGCGACGAATGGCAGAAATTCGCCAACCTGCGGACACTGTATACCTACATGTGGACCCACCCGGGTGCCCGGCTCCTGTTCATGGGCAATGAATTCGGACAGACCTCCGAATGGAACCACAAATCGGAGCTGGACTGGGGCCTGCTGCAGTTTGACCTGCACAAGGGCCTGCAGCAATGCGTGCGCGACCTGAACCGGATCCTGAAAGCGGCACCCGCTCTTTACTGCAACCAGTTCCGCATCGAGGGATTCGAATGGGTAGACCTGGCCCACCGCGACGAATGCGTGATCGCCTACCGGAGAAAAGGAAAAAAGAAGAGCGATGATCTGCTCATACTGCTTAACCTCACCCCGGTGCCGCGCTGGGACTGGCAGGTGGATGTGTGTGGGAAATACTTCACCAAAGAGCTCTTCAATTCGGACCACCGGGTTTACGGGGGTTCGGGCGATGTGTTCAACGAGCGGATTACCAGGAAGTTAGTAGATAAGGAAAATGCTGTATGGCGCCACACGGTGCACCTGCCCCCCCTGGGCGCCTTAATCCTGAAATAACCGGTTTCACCCGCTTTTCAGGGCAGATCGTCAGATTTAACGGCATTCTTTCCGCAAGGCAGTATAATTTAGAGTAGATCCTATTCCTGAAAAAACCTGCGTACCCTCCTTGAAAACACCCACCAGTTATGCGTAAACTCCTTCTGACCATCCTAACCGGATGCTGTTGTTTCATTGCCCAGGCGCAATCAGACAGCGCACAGTATTATTACGAAAAAGGCAGCCAGGAATGGCTGAAAGGCCGTCTTATGGTCGCTTACCGCTATTTCGATTCGGCCTACATGTTGCGCCGCGACGACAAGCGCATCGTAAACGACCTGGCCCGATCGCTGATGGCACTTCGCCGTTATCATCAGGCCCATGAAAAATACCAGGAACTGGAAAAGCTTGGAGAAAAAAGCCCGGAGATGTATAACCAGCTCATGACGCTTTCCTTCAACCTGCGCAAGTTTCCTGATGCCATCAAATACGGATCCCTGCTCAAGACGGTGGACCCCGCTGCCAAGACGGCCTATTATATCGGTAAGGCGCACTACGAAGACGAGAATTACGGCGATGCCATCCGTTTTCTGAAGGAAGCGGCAGCGGAAGATCCGACCAATGCGCAGGTGCCATACCTGATCGCACGCGCCTATTCGGATATGAGCAATGACAAGCTGGCCATGCCTTTCTTCCTGAAGGCGCTCGAGCTCGACCCCAAGAACAGCCGTATGATGTACGAGATCGGCCTGATCTACTACAACATGCACGACGATAAAAACTCCCTGAAATACCTTCTGATGGCCGTTGAAAACGGTTATCGCCGCGATAATGACTTCAACGAGCACCTGGCAATCGCCTACCTCAACAATAAACAAATCGATAAAGGCCTGGAAGTGCTGCAGGAAATTCTCCGCCGCCGTCCGGCTGATATCAGCATCCTCGATATGATGGCAGAAGCCTACTATGATGCCAAGCGTTGGGATGAAGCGATACAGCATTGGGACAAACTCCTTGAACTTGACAATACCAATGCCTCTGCGCTCTATATGATCGGCATGAGCTATCAGAAAAAAGGAGAAAAGCAGAAGGGCCAGGCTCTTTGCGACAAAGCCATTGAAATGGATCCGAAACTGGCGCCGAACCGCCGTAAGATCGACATGGGCATGTAATCAGGCCCGCACCGATAAAAAAAGAGCTGTCGTCGACAGCTCTTTTTTTATCGGGCATCGGACGCCTCTATCTTTAATCAACTTGTATTTCATCGGCAAACAGCCAGGCCTTGGTACCCGCGCCAGGCTTCCCTTCGCCAATGCGGCCATGATTCCGGGCAATTACCCTTACGTATTGCGCTTTAATCTGGGGAAAACGCACCGTGATCCATCCCGAGGTGAGCCGCGGATGATCCCGAACAAACTCGGTAGACTGTCCGATCGTCATAAACTGCTGCCCGTCATTCGATATCTGCACTTCCATGTAGGAGGGAAGGTAGATCCAGCTCCCATTCTGGTCGAGGGTGTGCATCCGCACCTGCGAAAGGGTGTCCATCTTTCCCAGATCGATGGTGGCGTCGATATCATTACCGAGAAAGCCCAGCCAGTCGGGGAAACTAAGGCCACGGTCGGATATCAGGCCATTGACAAGGCTGAATGCGCCCTGGCCGGGGTAGCTCCTGTTTGGCCCCACCTGTAAACGGGCCTCTTTTCCGGCCGCCTTACCCATCGTGAAGGCATAGGCCACGGTATGCACCGGCCTGCCATCGGGCCCAACCAACTCGGCAATCACCGAATCGGACTTGTTGATCGGAATGCCTCCGAGATAAGGCTGCATCGGTGCCGTGCGGCTACGGGTATAGCGGATCGATGGATTCGGAAAACGGCTGCCAAAACGCAGCAGCACGCCCTCGCCAGCGGCGTCTCGCTGCAGGTCGGGCACCAGGAAATAGACGGCCCTGCTGGCGGTAGCCCCCATACGGTCGTAGCGGGCAAACAGTTCCGGCAGACGTCTCTCAAAGGAGCCCCAGTCGCGACGCTGCCGGGGTGTCCAAACCGTTTCCGCAAAAGCAGCCATACGGGGCAATACCATGTATTCCACTTTAGCCGGATTGCTCATGTATTCCGTCCACACATTGGCCTGGGCGCCGAGTATAAAGCTGGCGCCGGTGCTGTCGAGACTGCGGGGAATGACTTCATAGGCATATACCGAATCGAGCGGATTGAAGCCACCGCGGACGAGGGAATCCTCGGTTTTGGTTTGCGCATGATCGAAGTAGAGCGGCTTTTCGGGGGTCATAATCACCGGGTGCTTCTGGCGGGCAGCCTCGATACCGCCGCGTTCGCCGCGCCAGCTCATAACGGCCGCATTCGGGGCCAGGCCACCTTCCAGAATCTCATCCCAACCGACCAGGGTTCGCCCGCGGGCGTTCAGGAAGGCTTCCAGGCGCCGCATAAAATAGGCCTGGAGACCGTGCTCATCCTTCAAGCCTTCGGCGCGGATGCGGGCCTGGCAGAGCGGGCACTGCTTCCAGTGAATGATGGGTGCTTCATCTCCGCCCATATGGATATAGGTAGACGGGAAAAGATCAAGCACCTCAGCCAGCACGCCTTCGAGAAAAGTATAGGTAGAGTCATTGCCGGCACAGAGCACATCCTCAAACACGCCCCAGGTTTCCTGGACCTGCTTCGGCTTCCCCGCGGCCTGTGCCTGCTGGCTGCCGGCAGAAGGCCAGCTTGGAATAAGGGTCGGCTTTTGCGGAAAGCAACTCAGCCAGGGGTAAGCTGCGATGGCAGCGGAAGAATGACCCGGAACATCGATTTCGGGAAGTACCGTTACGAAGCGCTCCTGCGCATAACGTACGATGTCGCGGATCTCTGCCTGCGTGTAGTAGCCGCCATAGCGCCGGTCGTCGTTGCCGGTGCCGGGATAACGCCCGGTGATGGTGCCGTGCCTCCAGGCGCCGGTAGCCGTTAGCGCGGGGTAGCGGCGGACTTCAATACGCCAGCCTTGGTCGTCAGTAAGGTGCCAGTGAAAGTAATTCAGCTTGTGCGCGGCAAGGAGGTCTATGTATTTTTTGATGAAGGAGGCCGGAAAAAAGTGTCGGCTCACATCAAGGTGCATGCCGCGCCAGGCGAAGCGGGGTGCATCTTTGATTCGTAGCTGCGGCAGCGCATGGCCGGGCGTAGCGACCGGAGCAGAGGGCCTTCCTTTCAGCACAGGCTTGGGCTTAGGACCAGGCACCGGCACGGGAAGCAACTGCAGCAGCGACTGCAGGCCGTAAAAAGTGCCGGCATAGGTATCGCCTTCCACGACAACACCCGTCTGGTCGATGCGCAGTTCATAGCCATCCTTGTCCGGCTTTTGGATGAAATGACGGGTGGCAAAGCGGATGGCCTTGGACACCGGCTGTTTTACCAGACGCAGGCTGAAACCATATTGTTGCCGGATATAGTCGCTGAAGAAGGCGGCGATACGCTGATCTTCCGCATCCTGCGCCACCAGTTTCGTGGCTGGCGTGATCAGGAATTGTCCCTTGCCCATCCGTATTTCTGCGGGTCGCGGAAAAAGAGCCGGCTCCTGCGCATGGAGGAAAGTCGCGCCAAGGAACACAAAAACAGCCAACAACCAGTACTTCATGGTTCCGTATTTGGCGGAAAAATACGAAGTGCCCGCAACAGGCCGAAAAGCCGCGGTTCGGATTCCGTTATGAATACCCTAAAGCTGCCTCGGCAGGAAAGCGCAGGCTCTCCGCAAAAAAGCACCGGCCCGTGTTTTCAGGGTTGATTTACTTCTGGTTGATGGGTGTTTCGATCAGCAGGAACTCAGCGTCGGAAAGAGTTCGGATGGAGGCGGAATCGGTGTTCCAGATGCCAAGGGCATCGCGGGCAGGCAGTTCTGTGCCGTTCACCGATAGGCTGCCGCTGATCACGAAGAGGAACAGGCATTTATTCGCCGGGTTAAAAGCATAGGAGATTTCAGTGCCCGCGTCGAAAAGGCCGAGGCTGATTTTTGTATTTTGGTTGATCCAGCAATGGGCGGCGCCCTCTTCGGATGAAACAATCGTTACCAGGCGGTTGTGCCGGAGCTGCCGCGGGAAATGCCGGAACTGGTAACGGGGCTGTACCTGCTGTAATTTGGGCTGTATCCAGATCTGAAGAAAATTGACCGTGTCGTTGCCCACATTGTATTCCTCATGACGCAGTCCGCTTCCGGCGCTCATGATCTGTACCCAGTCTTCATGCACCACATTGCTGTAGCCCATGCTGTCTTTGTGGTTCATGCTTCCCTGCAGCATCACCGAAACGATCTCCATGTTCTGGTGGGGGTGTAAACCAAAGCCGTTGCCGGCATCCACATAGTCGTCGTTAAATGCCAGGAGCGTACCGAATGCGGACCGTGTCGGATCCTGAAAGTCGGAAAAGCTAAAGAAGAAATGGCTCCGCAGCCAACCGATATCTTTAAGACCGCGCCCGGAAGCCGGGAAGTGCTGTATGTTCATGACCGTGCTTTTGCTCCTGCCCCGGGAAGAAACGGACCGCAGGGCAGGAGCTACGGCGCCGTTACATCCAATCGGCCTCAAACCGACGGAAATCGTTTTTCAGTTCTGTATATATTTCACGAAAGCGACGCATATCATCGCGCAGCTTCACGTGGTTGTCCATCCGCACACTGTCGGTTCCCATACCCGACATCGAGCGAACAAAGCCGGCCAGTTGCACCTCGCTGCCGTGCAATTTATGCTTCAGCTCATCGATCACTTCCAGATGACGGATGAACTGGTTCTGGAATCGCTCGATCCGGGAGGTGACGGTGATGTCCGTATTGCGGTTAACGAGCCGCTCCAGGTGTTTTTCAAAGATGCGGATCTCCTCTTTGCAGAAATCCAGTTCGTTCATCCAAAGCTGGTACTCCAGGTGAAGACTGCGGATGGATAGTGTGGGATACATAAGCATCGATTTTGTAGCCCAAAACAACAGCGCGCCTGCCGCTCTTTTACTGACCCCGGACATGTGCGCCCACTGATTCCTGTCAATACCCGCCTCAGCGCAGGGGCACTTCCATGAGTAACACCTCGGCTTCGGTTTCCGCTTTCAGGGTCAACTCTGCCACTTCACTCAGGCCCAGACCATCGCGCGTGTTCATCAGCACCTCGTTGACATAAAGGTCACCCTCCAGCAAAAACAGGTAGACGCCGTGAGCGGGATCTTTTAGCGTATAGCTAAGCCCGCTGCCCTTGCTGAGCCGGCCCATATGGAACCAGGCATCCTGGTGGATCTGAACGCCGGGGGCATCGCTTCCGATGGGCGAAACAACGGTCTGCAGCCTATCGATGCGTTCTGCAACCGGAAAGTGCTGCTGATCGTAGCGGGGTGCCACATTCCGCTGATTCGGAAATACCCAGATCTGCAGAAATTTCACAGGCCGGTCGGAGTGGGCATTTTTCTCGGAATGCACCACGCCCGTGCCGGCACTCATCACCTGAACATCACCCTGACGGATGACCGTGGTGTTGCCCATGCTGTCGCCGTGCTCGAGGTCGCCTTCGAGCGGAATGGAGATGATCTCCATATTGTCATGCGGATGCTTTCCGAAGCCCATGCCTGCGGCTACGCTGTCGTCGTTCAGAACACGCAGTGCCCCGAAATGAACGCGTTCCGGGTCATGGTAGCCGGCAAAGCTAAACGTGTGCCAGGACTCCAGCCAGCCATGATGGGCATGCCCGCGTGTGGCGGCTTTATGTAAGATCGCTTTCATTGTTACTTATTTTACTGACGATAAAGAGACGGCTCCATCACCCCCGGAAAACCGATGAACATCTTCCGGAATCTTCCTTCCTAAGCAGCAACGCTTACGCTTCCACCTTCTCCTCCACAAGTTTCCCGGCCAGCCACAGGTACTCGTTCACGAAGGTGTCAATGCTCTTTTGAAAAGAGGGATCGATCAATTGTCCGCTCTCATCAAACTTCTTGTCGACACCCGGCGTCACCAGCATGTAGGGGGACGGGATGCCGAACAGTGCCAGCACGAACTGCTGCAGCTGCATGGCAGCCCGCATCCCGCCCAGAGCGCCCGGGGAGGCGGTAACCAGGCCGAACACTTTGTGCTGCTGCTTGGGAAAATGATCGAAGAGATTTTGCATGGCCGGGGAGTAGCTGCCATTGTATTCGGGCGTTACGATAATGAATGCGTCGGCGGCAAACATGCGCTTCGCAACCGGTCGCAAAGCCTCCGGGGCTGCATCGGGAGTATTGAAGACCGACTCTACCGGTCCTACCTGCACTTCCCGCAAATCAATCAGTCCAACTTCATGGCTGGTATGCTCCTGCAGATGCTGCTGAAGATAGAGGGCCATCCGGCGGGTAATGCTGTTGTTACGCGGACTTCCCGAAACGATTTCAATTTTCATAATACAAAGGTATAAAGATTCAATGTTTAAACATCAATAATTTTTCCAGATTATTTTTCCGGCAATTCTGGCAGCCGTGCCGCTATCTTTAGCCAAACAAGTGCCATGCTGAACCGACGCGGATTTCTGGAAGCCACCGGCCTGTCATCGCTGGGCTGGATGCTTCGCTCAACAATCGGAGCGGACAATAGTTCGCAGGCCCAACCAATCGTCATGTCCACCTGGGCGCCTAACGCAGCCGCAAACATGGCGGCCTGGGAGGTTTTGCGGGAGGGGGGCGCTGCCCTTGATGCAGTGGAGCGGGGCGTACAGGTACCCGAGTCGGACCCCTCAGATCAAAGTGTGGGTTATGGCGGGCTACCCGACCGCGAGGGAAAGGTAACCCTCGACGCCTGCATAATGGATGGGCGTGGCAATTGTGGCGCCGTTATGTTTCTGGAAGGCATCCGGCATGCCATCCGGATCGCCCGGCTGGTGATGGAGAAAACACCACATGTGCAGCTGGTGGGCGAAGGCGCCTTACGGCTGGCGCTGGAAAATGGCTATCGCATCGAAAACCTGCTCACCCCTCAGGCAGAAAAAGCCTGGAAGCAGTGGCTGCAGGAAGCGCGCTATGACCCCATGACCATTCCAAAGCTGCTACAGCAGCAGGGCATTAAAGACGGCAATGGGCAACAGCATAACCACGATACGATCGGCATGCTGGCCCTGGATAGGGCCGGGTTTATGGGCGGCGCCTGCAGCACTTCCGGCATGGCCTATAAAATGCGGGGACGTGTGGGCGACAGCCCGATAATCGGCGCCGGTCTGTTTGTAGACGATGAAGCGGGAGCCGCCACCTGCAGCGGGGTCGGCGAGGAGGTGCTGCGCATCTGTGGCGCGCACACCGTGGTCGAATACCTGCGCCAGGGACATGATCCGGAAAGCGCCTGCCGGAAAACGCTGGAACGGCTGATCCGCAAGCGTGGTAAAAAGGCACGCGACCTTCAGGTTGGTTTTATTGCCCTCAATAACAAGGGACAATACGGCGCCTGCGCCCTCCAGAAGGGGTTTACCGTGGCCGTGCATAGCGGGCAAGGGTCCCGCACCTTTGAAGCAAAGAGCTTTTTCTGAGGCAAGCCGATGCCCCGCGGCCTGCTCTTTGCAGGAGGGGTCAGCAATACTTGTCTTATGTCGCTCATCAACATTGTTATTGTTCTGGTTGTGGTAGGCCTGGTACTCTGGCTCATCAACCGCTTCATCCCGATGCAATCCACCATCAAGTCGATCCTCAATATCGTGGTGATCATCGTGGTCATCCTCTGGCTGTTGAAAGCCTTTGGCATCTGGGGCGGCGGTGGTGTGGACCTGTAAGGAAATGCAACCGGCTCCGCCGTGAAAAAGAACGCATCTTTAGGTCCAATTCCGGAAGATGCCCTACCTGCTTGAAATCGCCACCACCGACTTCGCCACCACCGCCGCTGCCGTTGCCGGCGGCGCCGACCGCGTTGAACTGTGCAGCGCCCTCTCCGAAGGCGGACTGACACCATCTTATGGCCTGATCCGGCAATGCCGCGAGCGCTTTTCGCTTCCGCTCTTCCCGATCATAAGGCCCCGCGGCGGCGATTTTCTTTATTCAGAAGAAGAACTGGACCTGATGGTGGCCGATACACGGGGCTGCCGCGCATTACACTGCGATGGGGTTGTGCTGGGCCTGCTCGACCGGGAAGGACATATACCGCTCCGAACGCTGGATCGCCTCCTCAGGGCCGCTTACCCCATGGACGTTACCTTCCACCGGGCCTTCGACCGCTGCCGCGATCCCTTCGATGCGCTGGAGCAATTGATCAGTGCCGGCGTGCAACGCATCCTCACGTCGGGGCAGCAGCCTACAGCCCTGGAAGGAAAAGGAATGATCGCGCAGCTGCTGCAGCAGGCAGCCGGGCGCATCATCATCATGCCCGGAAGCGGGATCCGACCCGACAATATCAAAGAGCTTGCATTGGCTACCGGTGCTGAAGAATTTCATTCGGCGCTCCGCAGCCGGCGCGAAAGCGCCATGGCCTTTCGCCATCCCGCATTTCCCAGCGAAACGATGCCCGACGCTATTGAACCCGACGCCGTCCGGGCACTACGGAGCAAGCTCATGGCTTGATAACGCCCCACGCGGGGCGAATCATTTTCCACCCGTTGCCGGGTGGCTACAGAACTCGCGCTCCTGGCGGAGCGCTGTCATTCTTTTTGCGAATGATTCAGAACTCGCGCTCCTAGCGGAGCGCTGATGGTTGTTTGGCCCTCGGTCATTCAAAGGAGCATCCCAATTGTGTTGCTGCCGCTGATATTCCGGCGCGGAAAGATACCTTTGGTACAGCTATCTGCAACTTCATACTTTGATCACCGCCGTTTGATTTGCCCATGAAGCCCCGCCTGCTGTTCCTGCTCTTTTTGTGCTCCGCTTTTTCCGCTTTCGCACAACGCGATTATACCACACTCGTCAATCCCTTCATCGGCACCGGTGGCCATGGACATACCTACCCGGGTGCCAGCATGCCCTTCGGAATGATGCAGCTGAGTCCGGACACCCGCATGGCAGACTGGGACGGCAGCAGCGGCTATCACTACTCCGATTCGGTGATCTACGGATTTTCGCATACGCATCTCAGTGGCACAGGTGTACCCGATTACTGCGACCTCCTGTTCATGCCTTTCAGTGGTCCGGTGCAGTGGAAGAACACCGCCTACAGGAGCCGCTTCTCCCACAAAAACGAAAAGGCGGCACCCGGCTATTACGAGGTGCTGCTGGATAAAGGCTCCATCCGGGCGCAGCTTACCGCCGCTACCAGAAGCGGGATGCACCAATATACCTTTCCGGCAGGCAGCACCAATGGCTCCCTGCTGATCGACCTGAGCCACCGCGACGAGGTGCTCGAAGCCCGGCTCGAACAGGTCGACGCCTATACCGTGCGCGGAATGCGACGCAGCAAATCATGGGCGACCAACCAGCACCTGTATTTCTACATCCGCTTTGAACAACCGATTCTGCAGACCCTGATGCTGCGGAACGGAAGTGAGGTTAGCGTGCAAAGCGCCGAAGGAAAAGACCTGAAAGCGGCATTGACCTTCCGGCTGGACGCCGCAAGGCAAATGCGTTGCCGCGTAGGCATCTCCGGAGTAAGTACGGAAGGCGCGCAGCGCAATCTGGATGCCGAATTGGGCCGCAAACGCTTCGATCAGGTGCGAAACGAAGCACGCGCCGCCTGGAACCGGGAACTGGGAAAGATCGATGTGAGCGGCGGCACCCGCGACCAGCAGGTGATCTTCTACACAGCCCTATACCATGCCAGCCTGGCACCTAACCTCTTTCAGGACACCGACGGCCAGTACCGGGGCACCGACGGAAACGTGCACCGGGCCACGGATTTTACCAATTATACGGTCTTCTCGTTGTGGGATACCTATCGCGCGCTGCATCCGCTGATGACGCTCGTAAACCCACGCCGTACCAACGACTGGATCCATACCTTCCTGGCCCAGCACGAGCAGGGAGGTATGCTACCCGTTTGGGAGCTCGCCGGCAACGAAACCTTTTGTATGATCGGCTACCATTCGGCTTCCGTAATCTATGATGCCTGGCAAAAGGGCATCCGCGATTTCGACGCCGAAAAGGCCCTGCGGGCAATGGTATCCTATGCAGACAGCGACCGCTTCGGGCTGAAGCAATACCGCGAATGGAGCTTCATCAGCAACGACCGGGAGCACGAGTCGGTCTCGAAGACCCTGGAGTATGCCTACGACGACTGGTGCATCGCACAACTGGCACGCGGCATTGGCAACGATTCTGTATACCGGCGTTTCATCCGCCGCGCCCAGAATTACCGCAACCTGTTCGATCCGCAAACCCGACACTTCCGCGGAAAGCTGCAGGCCCGCTGGATGCGTCCCTTCGAGCCCCGGGAGATCAACAACTTCTACACCGAAGGCAATGCCTGGCAATATGGCTTCGCCGTGCCGCACGATGTGCAGGGCCTGATGGAGTTGCACGGAGGAGCGGGCGCCTTCGCATCCTGGCTGGACTCCCTCTTCAGCGCGCCCTCCCTGACTACCGGCCGTGATCAGCCCGATGTTACCGGACTTATAGGCCAGTATGCGCACGGAAATGAACCCAGTCACCACATCGCCTACCTGTATACCTACGCCGGCGCTCCCTGGAAAACCCAGGAGTTGGTGCACCGCATCGCCCATGAGTTTTACCGCAACGCACCCGACGGTCTGATCGGCAACGAAGACTGCGGACAAATGAGTGCCTGGTATGTGCTGAGCGCCCTGGGCCTTTACCCGGTTTGTCCGGGCAACGGCGATTACGTCTTTGGCACCCCGCTCTTCGACTCCGCAACGATCCGGCTCGAAAACGGCAAGATCTTCCGCATCCGGGCACAGCGCAGCAAACCGGAAGCCTTTTATGTACAGGACGTCCGCCTTAACGGTAAGGCCTACCCTTACAACTGGATACTGCATGGCCTGATTACAGAAGGTGGCACGCTTGATTTTCGCCTGGATACCCGCCCCGCACACCAAAGAAGGGAAAACACTGCTTTTGCGCCGGTATCGCGGATCGATGCGCCCCGGTTGCAGCCCATGCCCTGGGTGGAAAACGACACAGAGAAGTTCCGCGACAGTATCCACGTTCGCCTGGCCACCGGGGGCAATCCACTGATATTCTACAGGATCGACAGTGGCGCCGGTCCGGGCATCGGACTACGTTACCAGGGTCCTTTCGTGCTGAAGCAAAGTGCGAAGCTCCACATTATGGTTCCTACACCGGGTAGGGGCAACCGTACGATGGAGCAGTCCTTTTTCAAAATTCCCTCCGACCGGAGCATCCGGGTGCTCAGTACACCCCATCCCCTGTATACAGGCGGCGGGCCCGATGCGCTGGTTGATGGAATCACCGGAAGCGCCCAATGGCGAAGCGGCGACTGGCATAGCTATTTCGGAACCGATTTTGAGGGGATCGTCGACCTAAAAAGTGTCCGTCCCGTGAACAGGCTGGCCATACATGTGCTGCAGGATGTGAGTCCCTGGATATTGTTTCCCTCAGAAGTCGTTTTCTCCGTAAGTGATGACGGCATCAGTTTCCGGGAGCTGGCCCGCTTTAGCAACTTAACCTCCAGGAACCTGGAAGGAGCGAGGGTTCAGGAACTGGGTGGACCTGTCAGCGGAAAAGCCCGGTTTATCAAGGTGCAGGCCCGCAATGGCGGCCTCCTTCCGGACAATCATCCGAGTGCCGGCCAGCCTTCGCATCTCTTCATTGATGAAATCATCATCCGTTAATCAGGAGGAAAAAAGGGACGGCTGGCGCAAGGGATAAACAGGCAGCCGGAAAAGCCGTAATTTCAACCCATAACCCTTAACCCATGCACGCTGCTGCTACACAGCCCGCCTTCCTGGCCAGCTTGTTCGATGCGCTGCCTCAATCGGTCACCTGGTCGGCACCCTGTTTCGACGCGACGGGGAAGATCACCGACTTCGTCATCCGTTACGCCAATGAAAGCGGTGGCATTCACATCGGCATAACGCGCGCAGCCCTTATCGGGCTGCGTATCTTTTCCGAGATTGACCTGGCGGAGGATCTGCGTGAACGCCTTTGGAATCAATACATGCAGGTTTACTGCAACGGCCAGCGCGTTGAAGACACCTATTTCGATCCCCTCCGGAATAAATACCTGCATGTCGTCCGCACCCGTGCCGATGAAGGGATCCTGACCCTGGCGACCGACGTTACCGGACAGCAACAGGCCCTGCAGGAACTTCGCCGCCAAACGCAACAGCTACAATGTGAACAGAATGCAGCGCGGCTCAACAGCATCCTGAACTCCGTGCACACCTGGATGTTGGTGGTAACACCCGTGCTGGAGACGGGGGGCCGGGTGGTGGACGGTATCGTGCGCCTGGCCAATAAAGCATACACCGACTTCAAAAACCTGCCACTGGAAGACATTACCGGTCGTTCGGCGCGAAGTCTTTTTCCGCCGCAACACCACGAACGCATCTTCCTGCACTACCAGCAGGCCCTGCAGAGCGGCGTACCGGCCCGCTTCGACCTGGTGTGCGATGACCCCGGTCGTATTTACTGGATGGATGTGGTCGTCACCCGGCTCGACGAAGACCTGTTGGTGACCATCACCAATTTCACCAAACTCCGGCAATTGCAACTTCAGCTTGAGCAAAAAGTGCAGGAATTGCAACGCTCGAACCGCAACCTGGAGGAGTTCGCCTATGCCGCCTCACACGACCTCAAGGAGCCGATCCGGAAGGTGCGGTTTTTCATTGACCGCCTCCGGCAGCACTATGGGCCGGAAGCGGGCACGGTGCCGGAGCGCGATTTTTCTCGCCTGGACGTGGCTACCGAAAGGATGCGCGACCTCGTAGATGATCTGCTGGCCTATGCGCAGGTAAGCCTGCGCCCACATCATCTGGAACCGGTGCCCCTCGGCGAAGTGCTCCGCAACGTGCTGGTAGACCTCGAAGTGGAGATCGAGCAGGTACAGGCCCGGATCAGCCTGTCCCCGTTACCGGTCGTATCGGGCAACCGGCGGCAACTGCAACAACTGTTTCAGAACCTGTTGGCTAATGCGCTGAAGTATCACCGCACCGGCATCCGCCCCGACATACGCATCGAAGCCAGTGAGGTATGGGGCTATGAAACATCCGCCTTCCTGGGGCCTGAAGAAGCGGAACGCCGCTATTACCAGGTTCGGGTAACCGATAACGGAATCGGCTTTGAACAGTCGGATGCAGAGAAGATTTTCCAGGTCTTTCAGCGGCTTCATGGCAACAGTGAATTCCGGGGAACGGGCGTCGGACTTTCCATAGCCCGCAAAGTGGCAGAAAATCACCAGGGTTTCATCTACGCCGAAGGAAGACCTGGAGAGGGGTCCACCTTCTGCGTTGGCTTGCCGGCCGGAACAAACCAGGACCTGGCTTCCGGAGTTACGCCCACGAAATCGTAAATCCTGTTGTTACCTGCACCTACTCTTACCGAACAGGACGGCTACCAGCTGGCACCGGAGGTTGCCGGTTTTGGTGTTATCGATCGCCATCCCGAACAAAACAGCTGGTTTCTGTCGGCCTATGCCTATACGCTTTACGAATTGGAGCCCGGCTCCCGGGTGCATCTCGACGGCATCCGGAAACGGACGCATCCCGAAGATGCCCGGCGCACACGGCTGCGCCACCGGGAGAGGCTTCTTGAAGGCCCCCTACAACAATCAATACCGGATCATCGATCCGAAGACCGGCGCTGTGTTGCGTTGGGTACGTGCAAAGGGCGAATCCTTTCTCAACGAGCAGAGCGAGCCGGGTAAAGGCTCCGCTTGCTTCCTGGGCTTCCCGATGGCGACCATACGGAAAGAACCAATGGCAGACAAAGAGAACGCTAAAGACCTTTATCCATTTTCCGCTGCACCTCTTCCACCTTGGCCTGCATTTCAGCAATGCCTTCCGCCATCTTCCCGATTTTACGATCAATCTCTTCGATATCCTTTCCGGTGGTTGCCACGCGTTCCTGTACGCCCGTCATGTCTTGCTCTACTTCCTGGATGCGCAGCAGCTTGCCCTCGATTAGTCCTTCCATGCGCTGACGGAAGTCGAAGTTGTGGGCCGCATCGCGCTTTTGCTTGAGCTCATCCAGGTCGTCGAACAACTTGTTGAGGTAATCCCGCTGGCTCTCCAGCCGCTTCTCGAGACGGGGTAAAAAGTCCTTTTTGGCGAGCAGTACTTTTTCGAGATGCTCTTTATCCGCGAGGCGTTTCTGCACTTTTTCCTGCAACATGGTACGGAATGCCTTTTGCTTCTCCACCCACTCTTCGGTGCGGCGCTGCCGCTCGCCCTTATAGGCGGTCCAGGCAGCATCCATTTCTTTCTGAATGGCGGAAAGCAGCGCATAAGTTTCCGTAGCGTCTTCGCGGCTGAACTGTGAGCGCTGCTCGGTAAACAGGCGCCGGAGCTCGCGAAGCGTATCAGATTTTAGCTTGAGCGGTGTTTTGAGCGCCTCCTTCTCCTGCACGAAGCTCATACCCTCGGCAGGGAGTTTTCTTTCGGAAAACACCTGCAATAAGGCGAGGATGCGTTCAGGAAGTGCGGCTGCATCCGAGGCCGGCCGGCAGGCTTCCAGCGCCTCCCGGAAAGGACGGGTAATCGCTGCGGAACGTTCCTGGCGTTCACGAATACCATCACGCACGCGGGCATAATACCCGTCTTCCAATGCCTTGATCCGGTCGCGGCAGGCTGTAAACCTGTCCCAAATCTGCGTTCTCCGTTCGCGCGAGGGCCAGCGGTTCTGACGCAGGAAGTCGAACAGCTCGTTACCGCCGGCACGCAGCTCGGCCAGTTGCTCCTTTGTCCATTCTTCCCCGGGCGGCAACGCATCGATACGGCGCTGGAGCGCCTCGATCTTTTCTTCCGCCTCAGTGGCGAATGCCTCATTCTCCAACTGCAGCAGGGCGCCTTTCTGCCGGAGCATATCAGTGCCGTCCTGGAAGCGCTGCCACAGATCCTTTCGCTGCCCGGGATCGGTGAATGGCACCGACCGGAAGTCTTCCATGATCGTTGCGCGCAGGTCCCAGAGTTCCTTTCCGGTAAACTTGCTCACACCATAAGCGGCCAGCGCGGTATCAAAAGCCTCCAGCTTCTGCAGTAGTTCGTTCGGGGTCATTGTTGTGATTTCCAAGGGGATTAAAGGTAAGGGATAGGAGAGTACGCGGCGCGAATCGTAAGACGTGAAGTGTGAATCGTGAAGAGATAGTTTTTGGAAAGAAGCGGGGCAGGCTGCGTCCCTGGATCCCGGATCAATCATTTCACGATGCACGCCTCACGCCCCCATGGCCTGAAATTTTCATACTCCTCCTTACCCACGAACAACCCAATCACGACAGCATGGAATACAGAGTTCTCCCGGGAAGGCCTTACCCGCTGGGCGCCACCTGGGACGGTAACGGAGTTAATTTTGCCTTGCACAGCGTTCATGCCACCGCAGTGGAGCTGTGCCTTTTTGAAAATCAGGGAAAGAAGCACCGCGAAGTACGCCGCCTGCGCCTGGGCGACCGCTCGCACCACGTCTGGCACGGGTATATTCCCGGACTGCAGCCCGGACAACTGTATGGCTTCCGCGTTCAGGGGCCCTACGAACCGCACAATGGCCACCGCTTCAATCCCAACAAGCTCCTCATAGACCCCTATGCCAAGGCCATCTCCGGAACCATTCAATGGCATGACGCACTCTTCGGGTATAAAGTAGGGCATAAAGACGGCGACCTGAGCTTTTCGAAAACCGACAGTGCGCCCTATATCCCCAAGTCAGTGGTGGTCGACACCCGTTTCGACTGGGAGGAGGATCAGCCGTTGCGTATTCCCTATCACAAGAGCATCATTTATGAAGCCCATGTGAAGGGGCTCAGCTACACCCATCCCGACATACCCGAACAGATCCGCGGCACCTATGCCGCCATCGCTCACCCGGCCATGATCCGGCACCTGCACGACCTGGGCATCACTGCCATCGAACTGATGCCCGTCCACCACTTCGTCAACGACCGCTTTTTGCTCGACAAGGGATTGTCGAACTACTGGGGTTACAGCAGCATCGGTTTTTTCGCTCCCGACGTGCGCTACAGTTCCTCGGGCACGCATGGTGAGCAGGTGCGCGAATTCAAGGAAATGGTGAAGGCCCTGCACCGGGCCGGCATCGAGGTGATTCTCGATGTGGTGTACAACCATACCGCCGAAGGCAATGAACTCGGTGCCACGCTCTGCTTCCGGGGTATCGACAACGCCGACTACTACCGCCTGACGGAAAACCAGCGCTACTACATGGACTACACGGGCTGTGGCAACACGCTTAATGTCATGTCGCCCAATGCGCTTCGCCTGATCATGGACTCACTGCGCTACTGGATCCTGGAGATGCACGTCGACGGCTTTCGCTTCGACCTCGCGGCCGCCCTCGCCCGTGAGCTGCACGATGTCGATCGCCTCGGGTCCTTCTTCGACATCATTCACCAGGACCCGGTGATCTCGCAGGTCAAGCTGATTGCGGAACCCTGGGACATCGGCGAGGGCGGCTACCAGGTGGGGCGCTTCCCGCCCGGATGGGCCGAATGGAACGGCAAATACCGCGACACCATCCGCGACTACTGGCGCGGCGCCGACAGCATGCTGGGCGAGTTCGCGCTCCGCCTCACCGGCAGTCCCGACCTCTACTTCAACGACTACCGGCATCCATTTGCCAGCATCAACTTCGTAACGGCACATGATGGCTTCACCCTGCAAGACCTCGTGTCGTACAACGAAAAACACAATACTGCCAATGGTGAAGACAACCAGGACGGAGAAAGTCATAACAACTCCTGGAACTGTGGCGTGGAAGGGCCGACAGACGACCCGGGCGTACAGGAGCTGAGGGCACGCCAGAAACGAAACTTCATGGCCACGCTTTTTCTCAGCCAGGGCGTACCGATGTTCGTAGCCGGAGACGAGCTGGGAAGAAGCCAGCGGGGCAACAACAATGCTTACTGCCAGGATAATGAACTGTCCTGGATCAACTGGAAGGAATACGATACCGACTTCCTGCAGTTTACCCGGAAACTCATCCATTTTTACCGGCGCCACCCGGTGTTTTCACGAAAGCGCTGGTTCAAGGGCGTGCCCATCAAAGGGGTAGGTGTGGAAGACATCGCGTGGTTTCGTCCAGACGGCAGTGAAATGCAGGAAGAAAACTGGAACCACGATTTTGCCAAATCGCTCGGCGTATATCTTAACGGAAAGGGCTTGCGCACGGTGGATGAGGATGGCCATCCCATTCACGACGACACCTTCTACCTCATTTTCAATGCCCATTACGAGCCGCTTGATTTCAACCTGCCCATTGATCGCTATGGCGGTGGCTGGAGCAGGGTGATCGACACGTCGGGCAATGAGGTAAGTGATGAAGGCCTACCACTCGAAGACGCTAACAGCCTGCGCGCGGAAGGCCGCTCCCTGATTGTGCTGCGCCAGGCACAAAATGACTAATCATGCAACACTTGGAATGGAAACGGAGAACCCTGGGCGCTACGCGCGAGGAGGGGCAATTACATATCCGCGTTTGGGCACCCGAAGCCCGCAGGGTGGAAGTGGCGGCGCAGGGCAAGACCTGGCCTTTGTTGCGTGAGCCATATGGCTACTGGCATGCTTCCGGCCTGCCGCTGCAGGACGGCAACCGCTACAAGATCCGGCTCAACGGTGAGCAGGAATGGCCCGACCCGGCTTCGCTGGCACAGCCCGATGGCCCGCATGGGGCCAGCGCTGTTTTCGATACCCGGGCCTATGCATGGAAAGACCAGCATTGGCAAAACCCGGCTTTGGAAGATTATATCATTTATGAAGTGCACACGGGAACCTTTTCGGAAGAGGGAACCTTTGCGGGCATCGAACAAAAGCTCGACCACCTCGTGCACCTCGGCGTAAATGCCATCGAGATCATGCCCGTGGCCCAGTTTCCGGGCCAGCGGAACTGGGGTTACGACGGGGTGTTTCCCTTTGCGGTGCAAAACAGTTACGGTGGTGCGGAAGGACTGCAACGCCTGGTGGATGCCTGCCATCAGCGCGGACTGGCCGTAGTGCTGGATGTAGTATACAATCACCTTGGGCCCGAAGGCAACTACCTGGGACTCTTCGGCCCCTACTTCACCAACAAATACCATACGCCCTGGGGCGGCGCTGTGAACTTCGACGATGCCGGCTGCGATGGCGTGCGCCGCTACTTTATCGAAAATGCGCTGATGTGGCTGCGCGACTTTCACATCGATGCGCTGCGCCTTGATGCCGTGCACGCGATCAAGGATTTTGGCCCCGTCCACTTCCTGGCTGAGTTGCGCGATTATGTTGACAAGCTGATGACCGAAACCGGCCGAAAACACTACCTGATCGTGGAATGTGACCTTAATGACACCCGCTTCCTCGAACCGCGCAGCCAGCAAGGCTTTGGTATGGACAGCCAGTGGATCGACGAATTCCACCATGCGCTGCGGGTGACCGCCACCGGCGAACAAAGCGGCTATTACAAAGACTTTACGGGGATCGGCCACCTGGCAAAAGCGTACCGCGATGCCTACGTATACGATGGACAGTTTTCAGAACATCGCCAGAAGTTTTTTGGGGTGAAGGCGGAAAACACGCCAGGTAAACAGTTCATCGTTTTTTCCCAGAACCATGATCAGGTAGGCAACCGGATGTTTGGCGAGCGGAGCAGCACGCTGGTCAGCTTTGAAATGCTCAAGCTGATGGCCGGAGCCGTGCTGCTTTCCCCCTACCTCCCGATGCTGTTTATGGGAGAGGAGTGGGGCGAATCAAACCCCTTCCTTTATTTTGTCAGCCATACCGACCGGGAGCTCGCAGCAGCCGTCCGCGCCGGACGGAAAAAGGAGTTCGCAGCCTTCCATGCAAAAGGTGAAGCGCCCGACCCGGTGGCGGAGGACACCTTTCTCCGCTCGAAGCTGCAATGGAATCTGCCCGGGCAGGCAAAGCACGCCGTTCTACTGTCGTTCTACCGCACACTGATCGCCCTGCGCCGCTCCGAACCCTCCCTCCGCCATCCCGAACGAAATGGCCTCACGGCCGCACCCGGAGAAGCGCCCAAAACACTGACCCTGCGGCGTCGCTCCAGCCAACAGGAGGCCCTTTGCCTGATGAATTTCTCGCAAGAGCCCGTCTTCATGCAGCTACCGCAAGGCGCCTGGAAACTGCGCCTTCATTCCTCTGCCCCCGAATGGCAGGGCAACGGACCGGCAAATGTAGCCGGCGCCGCGGCCGTGGAAGTGCAACCCGAATCGTTCATGCTTTATTTCCTGGACCATGTATAATCCAACCGCGACCTATCGCATACAATTTCATAAAGGCTTTACTTTTTCTGATTTCGAAAAGCAACTCGAGTACCTCCGGGACCTGGGAATCAAGACCATCTACGCCTCGCCGGTATTTACGGCTACGCCCGGCAGCACGCATGGCTACGATGCCCTGAACCCTTTGGAGATCAACCCCGAGATCGGCACCCTCGAACAGCTGCGGAAGATCAGCGCCCGCCTCCGCGAAATGGGCATCGGCTGGCTGCAGGATATCGTTCCGAATCATATGGCTTACGACACCCGAAATCCATGGCTGCACGATGTGCTCGAAAAAGGCCGCCAGTCGGTGTATGCCGGCTTTTTCGATGTAACCTGGAATGAAACCGCTGCCAGCGGCCACATCATGGCACCCTTCCTGGGCAAGCCGCTGGAAGCCGCCATACGCGATGGCGAGATCACGTTGCAATGGAATGGCGGCCGCCTCATCCTGGATTATTACGGATCGCGCTACCCCCTTCGTGCACGTTCGTATCAAGCCATTCTGCAAGGGGAAGCGCCTTCAGCATCCGTTCGTCAGTGGCTGCAGCAGCTCGAAGACCTGCAGGGACGCGAAGAGCCGCACCAGTTCAGCGCCGGCTTTGATGAACTGCTGCTCCAACTCACGAGCCTTATGAAGAACGAAACCGTCGGCAATTACGTAGCAACACAAATCGCTGCGGTAAACGATGACAAGGATCAGCTGCTGCAGCTTGCAAACGACCAGGTATATCGGCTATGTCATTGGCAGGAAACAGACGGAAAGATCAATTACCGGCGTTTCTTCACCGTAAATGGGCTGATCTGCCTCAACATGCAGAACGAAGGAGTTTTTCAGGCATTTCATCAACTCATTGCACAACTGGTGCGGGAAGGCATTTTCCAGGGACTGCGGATCGATCATGTGGATGGCTTATACGATCCCGCCACCTACCTGGCACGGCTGCGCAACCTCGTTGGTCCCGATTGTTACCTGGTCGTCGAAAAGATTCTGGAACTGAATGAAGAACTGCCCCAGTCGTGGCCGATAGAAGGCACATCAGGCTACGACTTCCTGGCGCAGATCAACCAGCTCCTGACCGACGCCCGTGGCGAAGCCGCGTTTACCCAGTATTATTACGGGATTGCGGGCGACCACCGCACGGTAGCGCAACAGGTGCGCGATAAAAAGGCCCACATCCTCTATCATCATATGGGCGGAGAACTGGAGCAACTCTACCAGCTGCTCCTGCAGCAGCTTCAGCCCGGGCATTATGCCCATATGCGCACCGAAGACCTGAAGACCGCCATCGCCGAGTTTCTTATCCATATGCCGGTGTACCGCTTCTATGGTAACGCACTGCCATTCGGTGACCGGGAAGCGGCATGGGTGGGCGATGTGATGGACCAGGCACGCATCAGCCGCCCCGATCTCAGTCCGGCCCTGGGTCTGCTGGAGCACATCCTCCTGGCGCCGCCCCCGGATGAAGTCCATGAGGCACAGGTGCTGCACCTCTACAAAAGGCTGCAGCAACTTAGCGGGCCGCTGATGGCCAAAGGAGTGGAAGACACGCTCCTGTACACGTTCTTCCGGTACATCGGGAACAACGAAGTGGGCGATACCCCCGGACAGTTCGGCTGGACGGCCGATGACCTGCATCGCGCTTTAGCCGAAAGACAGGCCGAATGGCCCCTGGCATTAAATGGCACTTCCACGCACGATACCAAGCGCGGCGAAGATGTGCGGGCACGTTTGCAGGCGCTGTCGGGCTTACCGGGGCAGTGGATGGCCGCGGCCAAAGACCTGCTGACAAACCTGCCGGCGGCGGGCCCCGATCTGAACGACGCCTACTTCATCGCTCAAACGGTCATCGCCAGTTATCCACCCGACCAGAATGACGCGGAAACCTATGCAGGGCGCCTCGAAGCCTATGTGGAAAAGGCATTGCGTGAAAGCAAGCGGCGCTCCGACTGGGCCCGGCCCGACAGCGCTTACGAGGATGCCGCAAAAGCCTTTGCCCGCAGCATTGCCGCCCCTGCTCACCCGGCGTGGACAAAACACGCAGACTTAAGGGAACGCGTAACCGAACACGGCATCTTGAATTCGCTCGTACAGGTGACGCTGAAATGCACCGCACCGGGCACGCCTGATATTTACCAGGGTTGCGAGGGCTGGGATTTCAGCTTCGTTGACCCCGATAACCGCCGACCCGTGGCCTATGACCTGCGCAACCAGTGGCTCGAAGAAGATACGGAGGACTCGGAGGAGGCCGCAGGCGAACTTTGGAAAAACCGTCGCGACGGACGGATAAAGTTCTGGCTGACACGCCGCCTGCTGCACCTCAGGCACCTCCATACCGAACTGCTATTGCGGGGCACCTACCTGCCCCTGAAGATCGAGGGAAAACACAAAGCACACGTTTTTGCCTTTGCCCGGCGACATGGCGGTAAAGCACTCGTTGTGGCCGTGCCCTTGCATACCGCAGCTTTGGCGGCAACTCCTGAAGCCATCGACTGGGAGGATACGCGTGTGTTGCTGCCGAAAGGATTCGGAGTGGAATGGCAGGATCACCTGCAGGGCCGCAACGGGGCATCGGCAAAAGGACTGCCGCTCAGTACGCTGTTCGAGGGACTACCGCTGTGCGTACTGGAAATGGAAGCCGAAGAAACGGGCGTCCGCCGGTCGGGACTGCTGCTACACCTCAGCTCGCTGCCTTCGTCTTTTGGCATTGGCGATATGGGACCGGAGGCTTACCGTTTCGCCGACTTCCTGGTTAAAAGCCGGCAGCAATACTGGCAGCTGTTGCCCATCAATCCTACGGAAGGGGGGCAGGCACATTCGCCCTACAGCAGCACCAGCAGCCATGCCGGCAACCGCCTGCTGATCAGTCCGGAGCTGCTGGCGGCAGAAGGTTTGCTGCCCGTAGAAATACTGCAGGAGCAAATGCAGCCGCAACTGGGAAAAACAGATTACCCGGCAGCGGAAGGTGCGAAAGACCACTTGCTGGATCTTGCCTGGAACGCCTTCAAAAGCCGGACAGAGCTGCAGGAAGCATTCGAAGCCTGGTGTGCGGCGGAAGCTTCGTGGCTCGATGACTTTGCCCGCTATAGCCTGCTTAAGAAACGCCATGGCGGACTTCCGTGGTACGAGTGGCCCGAGGCGCTAAAACTGCGTGCGGCGGCGGCCTTGGAAGAACTGGACCTCAACGGAAGGGAGGAACTGCGGGCCGTGCGCTGGGAACAGTATGTCTTCAGCCGCCAATGGAATGCCCTGAAAGCGTACTGCAACGACCGTAATATCCGGCTCATTGGCGACCTGCCCTTTTATGTCAGCTACGATTCGGCCGATGTTTGGGCCCACCGGAGTTTGTTCCGGCTGGACGAGGAAGGCCGTCGTCTCGGACTAGCCGGTGTTCCGCCGGATGCCTTCAGTGCCGACGGGCAGCTTTGGGGCATGCCGGTATTCGACTGGACCCGGATGAAGGAAGAAAATTACGATTGGTGGGTGGAGCGCCTGCGCCGCAACAGCAACCTGTTCGACCTGGTGCGCCTCGATCATTTCCGGGCCTTTGCCGCCTATTGGGAAGTTCCCGGTGGAGAAACGACAGCCGTCAACGGCCGGTGGGTGGAAGGTCCGGGTAGCGAGTTCTTCGAGGTGATGCGCCTGCGGCTCGGAAGCCTGCCTTTCGTGGCCGAGGACCTGGGCGACATCGACGATGCCGTTCTGGAACTGCGCGACCGGTTTGCGCTGCCCGGCATGAAGGTGCTGCAGTTTGCCTTTGGGGAAGATCAGCCCGGCTCCCCCCACATACCGCATAACTACGATCACCGGTTCATTGCCTACACCGGCACCCACGATAACAATACCACACGGGGCTGGTACCGCCACGAGGCCGATGACACCATACGCCAGCGCCTTGATGCCTACGTGGGACGCACCCTGACCGAAGACGAAGTACCGCACCTGCTTTGCCGGATGGCCTTATCTTCGGTGGCCGACACCGCCATTCTTCCCGTGCAGGATCTGTTGGGGCTCGATGAACTGGGGCGGATGAATACGCCCGCCTCCGGTGAAAACAACTGGAGCTGGCGCCTGCTCCCGGGGCAGCTGACGAAAGAAGCGAGGCGATTGCTTCGCCAGTGGACGGAACTGTATGGAAGGAGAGGGTGATTAGCTGATTAGCTGATGTGCTGATGTGCTGATGTGCTGATACGATGGTAAGGTACCAGGAACCAATGAACAAATAGACTAATAAACAAATCTACTATTCCGCCATGGACGATCGCAACAGCCAGCTTGCGCCGAACGTATATATACTGGACACGGCTTTTTACATGCCGCAGCTGGACCGCTACCGGCGCATCTGGCTGTACCTGCCGCCCGAATACGCAGACACGGATCGCAGGTTTCCTGTGCTTTACATGCACGACGGGCAAAACCTGTTTGAAGAATGGGCGGCTTTTGGTGAGGAGTGGGCCGTCGACGAAACCATCGATGCCATGGAGCGCAAGTGCATGGTGGTGGGCATCGACAATGGCGGCGAGCATCGCCTCAAAGAATACAAGCTGCACGATTGTGCAGAATTCGGAACGGGAGAAGGCCGGCCCTACCTGGCCTTTCTTACCGAAACATTGAAGCCCTTCATCGACCGCACCTACCGCACCAAGCCCGCGCGGGAGCATACCTGGATCGCTGGCTCCTCAATGGGTGGACTCATTTCCTACTTCGCGGCATTATTGTACCCGCATATCTACGGTAAAGCAGGCATCTTCTCACCCTCGTTCTGGCTCCAGAACGACTTACAGGAGCAAACCCACATGCTCGTGCAGCGAACGGCACTAACGCAACAACTGTATTTCTACGCAGGAGAAAAAGAAGGAGCCCAGATGGCGGAGCGCGTGCGCAGCATCACGCAATACCTGAAACAATGCACCAGGCTCGACGTCCAGGAAGTGTACAACCCGGAGGGTGATCACTCAGAAGCAGCCTGGCGCGAATCCTTCCGCGACTTTTACCATTGGCTGTGGCGACGCCCGGAGCGGATTGTCATCTAAGATGAGCGATGAGCCCGGCAACAAAGAGGGGATGCGTAGCATCCCCTCTTTGTTTATCGTACTTCAGCCGCTCCCGATTCACGACTCACGACTCAAGTATTCAATCCACCTTCGTGATCTTCACCACATTCGTAGGCAGGTGCAGGTGTACGGGCGTGCTTCCGGTATTGACTACCACATCGCCTGCCTTCAGGAAGCCGCGCTCTTTCAGGATGTCGATCTGGTCGTACATGATCTCGTCGAGGCTATGCTCCTCATTGTAAAAGAAGGCACGTACACCCCAACTGAGGCTGAGCTGATTCACCAGGGAACGCTCTTTGGTGAAGATGTATAACGGTGCCTTAGGGCGATAAGAGCTCAGCATAAAGCCCGTGTAGCCGCTCTGGGTCATGCCGATCAGGGCATCGGCATGAACGTCAGAAGCGAGTTTGCAGGCATTGTAGCACACCGCATCGCTATGAAAAGAAGGAGAGTGGGGCTGGGGCTGCAACACTTCCTCGAGGTCGTAGCGGTACTCGGTGCGCTCCACTTCCGTAATGATCTTGCGCATGGTCTCCACCACAAGGCGCGGATGATTGCCGGTAGCGGTCTCGCCACTCAGCATCACCGCATCGGCGCCTTCAAGAACCGCATTCGCCACATCAGTGATCTCGGAGCGGTTGGGCTTGCTGCGGTCGATCATGGATTCCATCATCTGGGTAGCCACGATGACCGGCTTGGCACGGTGCAGGCATTTCCGGATAATCTGGCGCTGGATCAGCGGAATCTGCTCTACGGGCAGTTCCACTCCCAGGTCACCACGGGCGATCATCACGGCATCCGACTCCACGATAATGTCGCGGATATTGCTGAGCGCCTCGGGCTTTTCGATCTTGGCGATGATCTTGGTTTTGCTGCGGCGCTCCTGGAGCTTGTTGCGCAGGATGATAATGTCCTTTACGCTCCGCACGAAGGAAAGCGCTACCCAATCAAGCTCCTGATCGATGATAAACTCAAGATCGACGAGGTCTTTATCGGTAATGGCAGGAAGCGAAATCTTGGTATCCGGCAGGTTCACGCCTTTCTTCGACGACAGGAAGCCACCCAGAACCACCTCCACCTGCACATCGTTGTTGCGCTGGATGTTGGCCACCTTCACTTCGATCTTGCCGTCGTCGATCATAATGGTGTTGCCCACCTTTACATCGGCATGCAGGTTGGGGTAGGAAACATAGATCCTTTCTTTGTTGCCCACACATTTCTCGTTGGTAAACGTGAGGATATCGCCCGGAACCACGTCCATTCCTCCATTCTCCATTTCGCCGACCCGGAGCTTCGGACCCTGGAGGTCGCCCAGTATGGCGATGTTATAGGGCTCCGTCTTATTGATCTGGCGGATGAATTCGATGATGCGTGCCTTGTCTTCGTGGGTGCCGTGCGAAAAATTCAGGCGAAACACGTTTACACCGCACTTCACGAGTTCCAGCAGTTTGTCGTAGGTATCGCAAGCGGGGCCTACGGTGGCCACGATCTTTGTGCGATGATGCGCATGCTCGATACCCGCCGTGCGGTCCATTTGCTTGTGGTAGTACTTACCGACGTTTTTGCTCATAATATCTTTGTTTGCTGATGGCCGCCCTTCGCTACCAGACAGGATTGTCCGGAAAAGCTAACCGGCGACCTGAAATTAACTTGCCAGGATCTTTACGATTTTCATCCAGTCGGCACTGATGGTGCCTTTCTTCTTGCCTACGTTCTCCAGGGGCACATAATTCATCCGGTTGTTCTGAATGCCTACGAACACGTTATGGCGTCCTTCAATCAGGCATTCCACCGCGTGATAACCCATGCGGCTCGCAATCAGGCGGTCCATGGAAGTGGGAGCACCGCCGCGCTGTATATGGCCGAGGATGCACACCCGCGTTTCCGCGTTCGGGAGGTGTTCTTTGATTACATCGGCGACCTTATTGGCGCCGCCATGTTCGTCGCCCTCGGCTACCACGATGATATTCACCATCTTACGGCGCCGTTCTTTCTCTTTCAGCGAGCTGATCACGGTTTCGATGTCGGTGCGCTGCTCGGGCACCAATATGTGCTCGGCACCCGTTCCGATACCGCTGTGCAGGGCAATATATCCCGCATCGCGGCCCATCACCTCTACGATAAAAAGGCGGTCATGTGCATCCGCCGTATCCCGGATCTTATCGATCGCCTGGATGGCCGTATTGACAGCCGTATCGAACCCGATGGTAAAATCGGTGCCGTAAATGTCTTTGTCGATGGTGCCGGCCAGTCCGATACAGGGAATATCGAACTCCCGGCTGAACTCCACGGCGCCCCTGAAAGACCCGTCTCCACCGATGATCACCAAACCGTCGATGCCATGGCTCTTCAACACCTCGTAGGCCTGTCGTCTTCCTTCGGGTGTATGGAATACCTTACAGCGGGCCGTCTTCAGGATGGTGCCGCCCCGCTGGATGATATTCGCCACCGAGCGGCTCTCCATTTTAAATATGTCGTTCTCGATCATGCCCTGGTACCCGCGCATGATCCCGAAAACTTCCAGTCCGTAATAAATACCGGTGCGCACCACGGCGCGGATGGCGGCATTCATTCCGGGCGAGTCGCCCCCTGAGGTAAGCACGCCGATACGGCTAACTTTCTTGTTCATCAGTTCGGTTCGTTTCAAGCGTTCGGGGCGGTTGCCTCCGGTCGCGGTCCAAAAATAAGGCATTACCGCCATTGTGTACTTACTACACAGCAGTTTGTGGAAAAGCGGTTGGCGGCGTGAATGTATTTCTTTTTACCGTGCAAAAAGCCGGCAGAGCGTGTTGGTTACCGGTATGCCGGGCAGCGAAAGGGCGTTTGCTTTCCTAAATTTGGCCATGCAAAAAATCCTGATCACCGGCGCCAACGGTTTCGTGGGCAACTACCTCTGTACCCGCCTGGCGCCCGAAGCCAGCCTGATCGCGGCCGGTCGTGGCACGCGCCGTCTTTCCATTGCCGGTTCCAACCTGGTTTACGAAGCCCTGGACCTCACCGACCGGGAAGCCGTACACGCACTGATCGGCAGGCACCGCCCAGACGCCATCGTACATATGGCCGCCATCTCCCGTCCCGACGAGTGCGAACAGAACCGGTCCTTAGCCGACCAGGTGAATGTGGAAGCGACGCGCTTCCTGCTTGAAGCAGCAGCAGAAACCGGAGCCTATTTCCTGTTCGTTTCCACCGACTTCGTATTTGACGGCCAGCAGGGCTTCTACCGCGAAGAAGACCCGGTAGGGCCGGTCAACTATTACGGGGCGACCAAGGTGCAGGCCGAAACGCTTGTAAAGAACTACCCGCATGAGTGGTCGATCGTCCGGACAGTGCTCGTTTATGGCGCCCCTTTGGCCGGGCGGGAAAACCTGCTGACCGTGACCGCCGCAAAGCTGCGGGCGGGAGAGGAGTTCCGGGTATTTACCGACCAGGTGCGAACGCCTACCTATGTCGGAGATCTTGTGGAAGGCATCGTGGCCCTGTTGCACCGGAGAGCAGGCGGTATCTGGCACCTCTCGGGTGAAGATGTTCGTACACCTTATGAGATGGCGGTCGAAACCGCACGCTACCTGAACCTCGACACCTCACTGATTCTCCCGGTAACCGAGGCAGATATGCAGCAGCCTGCGCGCCGGCCGCTGAAGACCGGTTTTGACATTTCAAAGGCGCGCCGTGAACTGGGATACCAGACAACACCCTTTCACAAAGGTCTGGCAATGACCTTTGCCTGAACGAAGGGCGTGCGGACGGATTCCTTACCTTCGGGCCCGTGCGACAGGCAGAAGGGTGATGGTCTTCACGAAAAACGATTGCATGAAAAATATTAAGCTGATAGAGGTGCCCTCCGAAATCGGCGCCGGCACACGCGGTGCTTCGCTGGGCATTGAGGCGATCAAGATTGCTGCGCTCGACTTCATGAGCAACTTCTTCATTCATTTTCCCTCCGAACGGATACCGGTCGAAAACAAACTGCTGTACGAACCCATCGAATCGCCTTATGCCAAGCGGATCAAAGGCATCACCTCCATGTATGAAAAAGTAAGCAAGGCGGTGCATGAAACCATGAAGAGCAACTTCTTCCCGGTTGTGCTCAGCGGCGACCACAGCATCGCCGGAGCCACCATCGCCGGCATCCGCATGGCAAAAAAGGAAGCCAAGCTGGGCGTGATCTGGATCGATGCACATGCCGATTTGCATACACCTTATACGACACCCTCGGGCAACATGCATGGCATGCCCCTCGCACTGTCCATCAATGAAGACAATGACGAATGCGCCGTGCATACCCTTGACCCGGAAACCACCAAGTTCTGGAACGGACTGAAAAACCTGGGCAAGATCGCGCCGAAAGTGCTTCCCGAAGATATCGTCTTCATTGCCCTGCGTGACTTCGAAAAGGAGGAAAAGGCCCTCATCGACAAGTACGGCATCAAGGTCATCACCACCAAGGAGGTGCGCAGCAAAGGCCCTGAGAATATCGTGCGGGCAGTTACCCGCTATCTTTCCGACTGCACCGACATCTATGTGTCTTTCGATGTCGACAGCCTCGACTCCTCCATCAGCAAGGGCACCGGCACCCCGGTCAGCAATGGTCTTCGCGAGCGGGAGGCGGAAGACCTCGTGAGTAAGTTCATGCAGAACCGCAAGGTCTGCTGCTTCGAGCTCACCGAAGTGAACCCGACCCTCGACAAGGAAAACCTCATGGCGGAAATCGCGTTCAATATTCTGCAACGGAGTGTGAATGTGCTGATGTACTCCTGATTCAAAGTCAGAATTTAAAAGTCAGAAGTCAAAAAGCCACTCGGCGCAGGAGGACGGACCAAAGACGGTTCTCGCGTTGTGAAGCACCCTGTTTTGAATTTTGACTTTTGAATTTTACCTTAATCCCGCTTCCGGGGACCCTTGAACGGATTCCGTTATATTTGTCGACCTAATAAGCTGAAGAGTGCGACTAAAATCCCTGGAAATCAAAGGATTCAAATCTTTTGCGGATAAAACTATTGTCAATTTTGACGAGAACATCACCGGCATTGTCGGCCCCAACGGCTGCGGCAAGAGCAACATCGTGGACTCCATCCGCTGGGTGATCGGCGAGCAGAAGATCTCGCACCTGCGCTCCGAAAACCTGGAGGCGCTGGTGTTCAACGGCTCAAAAACACGTTCTGCTTCCGGCCTGGCAGAAGTAAGCCTCACTTTCGAAAACACGAAAAACCTGCTGCCGACGGAGTTTAACACCGTCACCATTACCCGTAAGTTCTACAAGAACGGGGACTCCGAATACCGCCTCAACGACGTACAGTGCCGTTTGAAAGATATCCAGAACCTCTTCATGGACACGGGCGTTTCGACCGACTCTTATGCCATCATTGAGCTGGGCATGGTCGATGACCTGATCAAAGACAAAGACAATTCGCGCCGGCGCATGCTGGAACAGGCCGCCGGAATCTCCATCTATAAAACCCGGAAAAAAGAGGCGAAGCAAAAGCTGGATGCCACCGAGCAAGACCTGAACCGCATCGAAGACCTTCTTTTTGAGATCAACAACCAGCTGAAATCGCTGGAAAACCAGGCTAAAAAGGCGGAGAAGTACTACGAGATCAAAAAGGACTACCGCGAAATATCGGTGGAGCTGGCCAAGGCCTCGCTCGAAGGTTTCAACACGGCCTTCCGCGAACTCAATGAGAAGCACGAAGCCGAAACCGACAAGCGCCTCGCCCTCGAAGCAGACATCGCCACCCGCGAAGCGGCACTGGAGCAGGAACGGGCCGACTTCATCGAGCGGGAGCGGGAGCTGCACAGCCTGCAACAACAGTTCAACGAACTGGTGCAGCAGGTGCGCACAAAAGAAAACGAAAAGAACCTGTCGGCGCAGCGCCTCGAATACCTGAAAGAACGCGCCACCGGCCTGCAGGACTTTCTGCAGCGTGCCGGCGGACAAATTGCCGGGATCGAGGAGAGCATTCAGTTTACCGAGCAGCAGATCGGCGATGAAAGCGAAGCCCTCGAAAACCTGAGCGCACAGCTCGAAGAAAACCGCTCCAGCGTGGACGCCAGCCGCATGGTACTCGATGAGAAGCGCAACATGCTCAACAACCTGCGTGCTTCCTACCAGCAAATACAGCGCAACCAGTTTGATGCCGAAAAGAAAGTGGCCATCGCCGACACTTCCATCCAGAACCTACAGCGGGCTATCTTCCAGCTGGAGGAAGAACGGGCTGCCCGCACGGAGCAAATCGGGCAGTTGGAAGTAGAGAAAGACAACCGCCAGAAAGAACTGGAACAGCGTCGCCAGGACCTGGAGCAACTGCAACAACATCACAATAACACGAAGGAGCAGATCCTGCGCACCCAGCAGGTAGTGGAAACGCTTCGTGGCCAGCTCGCCGAGGAACAGCGGAAGCTTGATGCCAAACGCAACGAACATGACCTCCTGAAAAGCCTCATCGACAAGATGGAAGGTTATCCGGAGAGCGTCAAGTTCCTGCATAAAAATCCCAACTGGAACCATGCGGCGCCCATCCTTTCCGACATCATCTATGTAAAGGAGGAATTCCGCGCCGCCGTAGAAAATGTGCTCGAGCCCTACCTGAACTATTATGTGGTAAACGACCTGCAGGAGGGGCTACAGGCCGTGCACCTGCTCGACAGCAATAAGAAGGGAAAGGCCAATTTCTTCCTGCTCGACCAGGTATCGGTTGATGGCAGCGGTGCGCACCAGGCGCCCGGAGGTACCATCCCAGCCATGGAGGTGATTGAAGTGGATGCGAAATACCGCAGCCTGGCCGCGCACCTGCTGGGCAATGTATTCATCGCCGACAGCGAAGCTGCCCTGGAACAAAGCAATGGCTCGGTGATCCTGGAAAAGACCGGCAAGTACGTAAAAGGAAAATACACGCTTACGGGCGGATCCGTTGGGCTGTTTGAAGGAAAAAAGATCGGCCGGGCCAAGAACCTGGAAAAGTTACGCGAGGAAATCGCCAGGCGACAGGCCGTGGTCGACGATTTTAAGGCCCAGATACAGGCCCGGCAGAACGAGGTGATCGGCTATAACCAGGACCTGCGGGAGAAGGAAATCCGTGATACCGAACGCGAACTGCAGCAGCTGACGAATGGACTCTTCAGTGTGCAGAACCGCCTCGAGAACCTGGCACATACACAGAACCAGAGCCGCGTACGCCTCGAAGACCTGCAGGGCCAGCTCGACCAGACCCACCTGTCCGTTGACGGTGTTCGACACGAACTGACGCAGCTCAACGAACACATGAACGATTATGCACAGCAGCTGCAGGAAGCGGAAAACGCCTACCGGAACATTGAGGTGGAATACAACAATGTCAACGCGCAGTACAACAACCTGAACCTGAATGTCACCCGCCAGCAAAGTAAAATTTCGGCGCTGAAGCAGGAGCTGCAGTTTAAAAGCAACCAGCTGCAGGAGCTGCACACACAGGTGCAGAACAATACCAGGCAGCTTTCGGAAACATCGGAGCAACTGACTGCGCTGGAAGCAAGCCTGAAGCAAACCGAAGAGACCCTCTACGAGCTGATGCGCCGCCGTCAGACCGAAGAGCAGGCGCTCAACGAAAAGGACCAGGCCTACTACAATATCCGCAACCAGCTTTCGGCGAAGGAAAGCGAACTCCGCAGCCTTGTTAAGGAGAAAGACCAGATCGAGCAGTTGCTCAACGCTATGCGGGATAAGCTCACGGATGTGAAGCTGCAGCTTGCAGGTATGAAGGAACGCCTGAACGTAGAATTCCGGATCAACATCGAAGATATCATCGACGAGCCGCGGACAGGCGAAACACCGGTTGAAGAACTACAGGAAAAGGCCGACCGCATGAAGAAGCGCCTCGAGAACCTGGGCGAGGTCAATCCCACCGCGATCGAGGCTTTCGAGGAGATGCGCAAGCGCTACGAGTTCATCGTGGAGCAGAAGAACGACCTGGTGAGCGCCAAGGAAAGCCTGCTGCAAACGATCGCCGAAGTGGAAACAACGGCCAACCAGACGTTTCTCGACACGTTCAACCTGGTGCGCGAAAACTTCATCCGCGTGTTTAAAACGCTGTTTACCGAAGACGACCAGTGCGATCTGATCCTGGAGAACCCGGACAACCTGGCCGAAACAGGTATCGACATCATGGCCAAACCCAAAGGGAAGCGTCCCAGCTCGATCGGACAGCTTTCAGGTGGCGAACGCACACTCACGGCCACCGCGCTGCTGTTTGCCATTTACCTGATCAAGCCGGCGCCCTTTTGTATTCTCGATGAGGTGGATGCCCCGCTCGACGATGCCAACGTGGGCAAGTTCACCAACATGATCCGCGAGTTCTCCAATAATTCGCAGTTCATCATCGTAACGCACAATAAGACCACCATGAGCACCGTGGATGTTATCTACGGGGTTACCATGCAGGAGCCCGGCGTTAGCAAGCTGGTCCCGGTTGATTTCCGGAACCTGGCGTCTGCCGCCAACTGATCGGGCCCTGAGCGAGTGAAAGCGAAGGTTGTCTCAACGGGCAGCCTTCGCTTTTCTGGCAGGTCATTACCGGAAGAGCCCGGTCCAGATTTCTTCGTATTTTCCCGAGATCAACCCTGCTGCATGCGAAGCGCCCTGCTGTTCATTCTTTACCTGCTGCCGGCAGCGATCGCTGCCCAGAGTCCCGACAATGAAGCCTGGTGCCCCCCGGGCGCCACGTGGATCTACCAGAGATCGGGCAACTCGCCCACGGCCTACATCCGCTACCAGTACGATACCGATACGCTGATGGCAGGTCGGCTGGCGAAAAAGATGCGCACGACGGTCATCTTCTTTGCCGGGCCACCGGGCACGGCGCCGCAGGTCAGCGCGGGAACAGCGGAGTTTTACCATGCGTCCAACGACAGCCTGTTCTGGTGGAACAACGGCCAGTTCCAGTTTCTTTACGATTTCAATGCGCTGCCCGGCGCCCGCTGGGTGGCGCGCAACAGCCGCTACCAGCCTTGTACGGCACCCGGCTTTCCGCAGCACGACACCGTGGTGGTGCGCAGTCTGCGCAAAGACACGCTCGGGAGTCGTATTTATACAAGGCTCGTGGCGGCCAGCGACTCGCAATACTTCCATACCGGGCCCATATTGCGCCGCATCGGTTCCATGCTTGCACCCTGGCCGCTGCAGAATACGGCCCGGTGCATCCAGATGTCGATACCCGGGGCAACCGTGGATCCCTATGACTTTACGGCGCTGGTCTGTTATTCCGACAACCTGAGAGGAACGGTGCCGCTGTTTTCAGGCAACCTTTCAGGCAGCAATTGCAGCGCGCTGATGGCGGCCGTTGTGACCTCTGTAAGCCGGCTGCCGGCAGGGGAGGAGCAGCTACGTCTGCAGCCCAATCCGGCCAGGGAACAACTCCGGGTGAGCGGGGTTTCTACTAGAACGGGGTGGCGTATCTGCGCGCCAGATGGCCGCACCCTCGCTTCCGGGCGGCTGCAGGGGGGAACGGTGCCCCTGGCCGGACTGACACCTGGGCTCTATCTTCTGGAACTGACAGAGAAAGGGCAACGCCGGGCGCAGCTCTTTGTGAAGCAATAACTTCGCCGGATGCGCACCATCATCCTACTGCTGCTTTCGAATGTGTTCATGACTTTCGCCTGGTACTATCACCTGAAGCATACCGGGCTGCCGCTCTGGAAAGCCATTGCCTTCAGTTGGGGGATTGCCTTTTTCGAATACTGCCTGATGGTGCCTGCCAATCGCCTGGGGTATACGGGTGGCTTCAACGCCTTCCAGCTGAAAATGATCCAGGAGGTCATCACGCTCGTTGTTTTCAGCATTTTTGCGGTAGTGATACTCAAAGAGAGCTTCCACTGGCGCTATCTTGTTTCCTTTGCCCTGCTTCTTGCTTCTGTTTATGTTATGTTCCGGAAATAAGCGCCTGATAGCTAAAATCAGCCCCCGGCTACGCGACTGAGCAGGCGGAAACGCCTGGAACATTGTTCGTCTGCGGCATGGAACTGAAGGCTGCTTTTTTATTGAATTAAAGTGCAAAATCCTGAGGCTCTGCATTTTCTCGGGAAATTGGCCTACCTTTCTCCTCCACCTTAGAGTGTATCTTGCGAATATGAAAGCACTGCTGATATTTTTGTTTAGCCTGTTGGGAGTAGGCGCGCGCGCGCAAAAGAAGGCCGAAGGGCTTTTTATCAATTCGAAGGCTCCCGAATTCAATCTGAAGGACCAGAATGGGAATAACGTCAGTCTGAGGGATTTACGGAAAAAAGGACCGGTAGTCCTTGTTTTTTATCGCGGAAACTGGTGTCCCTATTGTAACCGCGAGTTGAAAAACCTGCAGGATTCACTCAGCCTGCTTACCGAGCGCAAAGCCACGGTGGTAGCCATTACGCCCGAAGCCGCCGCCGGTATCCAGGAAACGATAAAAAAGACAGGTGCAAACTTTTCCTTGCTTTCCGACGTAGATATGAAGGTTTCCACCGCATACGATGTGGCGTTTAGTGTGGATGAGCGCACCCTGGGCCGTTATAAGGCGGGCAACATTGATCTGCTTCAGATCAACAACGAGAAAGAAACCGCCATGCTGCCGGTTCCCGCGGTATATATCGTAAACCGCGACGGAACGATCACTTACCGGTACTTCCGCGAGAACTACCGCACCCGCCCTTCCGTACGCGAGCTATTGGACCAACTAAATCAGTAACCGGCTAATTGACAAGGGGATATGGACTTCACCGCAACCTTTGACCGCAGTGCGCGACTGATTACAGTATTCCTGCTGCTTTTTGTAGCCGGTATGATCAGTGCGGTCGTAGCGGTTTTCGCACAACATAATTTCGGCATATACAGTTACCTGGGTATCCTGTTAGTCGTACTGATCTTTGCCGTCACCTATGGATTCAGTGTCACCGGCTACCGGCTGACCTTCAACCACATAATCGTGCGGCGCCCGTTGGGTGATAAGAAGATCGCCCGCGCCGATATTCAAAGTGCCCAGCGCCTTTCGAAAGGAGCACTTTCCTGGTCATTGCGGGCCTTTGGCGTTGGCGGATTGTTTGGTTATTTCGGCCGTTTCTACAACCGGAAAATGGGCAGCATGACCTGGTTTCTTACCCGGCGCGACCGCACCATCCTGCTGCTCCTGAAAGACGGTCGAAAAATCGTGATCAGTCCCGATAGCCCGGAGGCCTTTATTCAGGCCCTGGAAACAGACCGCTCTTTCATTCTGTTCTAAGGCTTCCGCAGCAGTCTGCCCACTTTTCCATTACCCCCTGCAAAGAACACGGCCCCGCTTTTCTTTGCCTTGCGGCATACGTGAAAGCCCTCCTTTGAAATCCACTGCCAGTTTCTTCCACCATCCTTACTGATATCAACGCCATTCAGTCCGCAGGTCACCCATTCGCGCCTGCGCAGGTATTCCACGCAGCTGCGATATCCATGTGGTGCTGTTTCAGGCGCCTGCCAGCTACGGCCCCGGTCGGTGGTCATGAAGCAATTCAGGCTATCGGATGCGGCACGCATAAAATCGCCACCAACGACGATCAGCTCGCGACCGCCTCTGCGGCGCTTATGGTCGCGCACCGCGATCGAGTTGGCACCAGTGCTTTCCGTACCCTGTACCAGGGGCAGACGGATGGACTGATCGCGCAGGAACAGGCGGGAACGGCGTCCGCCGGTAATCAGCACGGCCTCATCGCGATCGAGCGCCCGAACGTTGGTGCCGCTGGAAGCGAACATGGCCTCACCACTGTCGACCGCCGGCCGGAATGCTTCAGGCACCTCGCGCCAGGTTTCTCCTTCGTCGAAACTGCGGGCCACAAACAGCCTGCCGCCGATCGGATCGCCCACTACGATGCCGGACTGCTCGTTCCAGAACTCCAGCGCATCGAGAAACATGCCTTTAGTATGATTCTCATAAACCACCTTCCAGCTTTCTCCGCCATCAATGGTTTTCAGCAGGTAGGCCGGTGAATCAACTGCCATGATGATGGCCTTGGTGAGGCTGAAAGCCTCAATATCGCGGAAATCGCGCTTCTCGAAACCCTTGACCACGGTCCACTTCCAGGTTTTGCCACCGTCGATACTGCGGCCCACGGTGCCATTGGAGCCACTTACCCAAATCACGCGATCGTCGACCACGCTGAGCCCCCGGAGACTCGTTCTTGTGCCGCGGGTCAGTATTTCTACGGAATCAGTCTTTTGTGCGTGCAGCAGGTGAACCAGAAGGCAGCAGAGCAGGGTCAATACAGGTCGCATGTAACGGATTTGCCGTGAAAGTTAGGCAAAGCGGCGCGAACCGGCCCATCATGTACGGTACACATATTGCTTATCCCCGGCCGAAGAACCTTCTTTCCACCGTGTTCCTTACTTTTGTTTGAACCTTAAACAATCCCCAATGGCTCCCGTAAACCGGAACATACTGACCCTCGACGAATTCACACTCCAATCCATCCGGAATCTCCCCAATGCAACCGGCGAACTTTCGACGCTGTTGCGCGATATCGGCCTGGCATCAAAAAGAGTGAACGTGGAGGTCAACAAGGCCGGACTGGTCGATATTCTCGGCGATGCCGGAACCATGAACGTGCAGGGGGAAGAAGTCAAGAAGCTCGACGTATATGCCAACAACCAGTTCTGGGGCGTATTGCAGCGGGGCGTTTCCTGCGCCGGCTTTGCAAGCGAAGAACTCGACGACTTCGTTGCCTTCGACGACGAAGCCAGCATGAACTCCAAATATGTCTGCCTCTTCGACCCACTCGACGGCAGCGGAAACATTGACGTGAATGTCTCCATCGGAACCATCTTCAGCATCTATCGCCGCGTGTCGCCCAAAGGCACGCCCGTCGTGCTTGAAGATTTCCTGCAACCGGGAAACAAACAGGTGGCTGCCGGTTATGTGGTCTACGGTTCTTCGACCATGCTGGTGTACGCTACCCGGCGTGGTGTCAACGGATTTACACTCGATCTATCCATCGGCGAGTTTTGCCTGAGCCATCCCGATATCAAATGTCCGCCCAAGGGAAAGATCTACTCGGTGAATCATGGCAACTTCTTCCAGTATGATGAAGGCGTACGCAAGTACATCAACCAGTGCCAGAATAAAACGAAGGAAGACGGCGGACCTTATACCCAGCGCTATATTGGTTCAATGGTGGCAGACGTGCACCGTAATCTCATCAAGGGCGGCATCTTCATGTATCCGGGCACGACCGACAAACCCAAGGGCAAGTTGCGTCTGCTCTACGAATGCAATCCCTTCGCCTTCATTACGGAGGTAGCCGGCGGTAAAGCCACCAACGGGCAGCATCGCATCCTCGACGTTCAGCCCACCGAACTGCACCAGCGTTCGCCATTTTTCATCGGCAGCAGCCAGATGATGGCCGACCTGGAAGAATGCCTGCAAACCGAAACGGAGAAGGCCGAAGGATAGGAAAGAACCGGCGGCGACAGAACAGTTCCGGCAGCCCGGGATCGCGGTCACCCGCCCCAGACCCGTCACAACCTCCTCACAACCCTACAAAACCATCCACAACCTGACAAAACCTTCCACAACCCCTCTAAACACGCTAAACCCCCTAAACCCTCTTTACCTTTGCCCTATGGACAAAATCATCGAGGTCCGCGACCTCGTCAAGAAGTACGGAAACTTCGAGGCGGTCAGGGGCCTGAGTTTCGAGGTCTATGAAGGAGAGATCTTCGGACTGCTCGGCCCGAACGGCGCCGGTAAGTCGACGACCCTCGAAATCATCGAAACCCTTCGCGTGAAAACTTCCGGACATGTTGTGGTACAGGGATTCGACCTCGACCGGCAACCGAACGAAATCAAAAAGATCATTGGCGTACAGTTGCAAAAGAGCAGCTTTTACCCAGGCCTGAACCTGCTGCATCTGATCGACCTTTTCGCCGGTTTGTATAACCGCGAAGTAGACCCCATGGCGCTGCTCGACCAGGTAAACCTGCGTGACAAGGCAAAAGCGCGGTTCAAGGATCTGAGCGGCGGGCAACAGCAGCGCTTCTCCATAGCCACCACGCTCATCAACGATCCGAAGATCATCTTCCTCGATGAGCCGACGACCGGGCTCGATCCGCAGGCAAGGCGTAACCTCTGGGATCTGATCCGCGACATCCGCAGCCGCGGCACGACGGTGATCATCACCACCCATTATATGGATGAAGCCGAATACCTCTGCGACCGCGTGGCCATCATTGAGGCTGGCCGTATTGTGGCCCTGGCTTCTCCCGACCAGCTGATCGACGAGCTGGTCGCTTCCGGGTTCGAGCGACCGAAAGAGGTGAAGAAAGCCAACCTCGAAGATGTGTTCATTCACCTGACCGGGAAGTCGCTAAGGGAATGATGTAAGAATGGGAGGATGGGGTGATGGGAAAATGAGAGAAGGAGGTAAGCGGAGAATCAGGAAATCCGAAATACCAAAATAAACAGATACGCACACCACTCCGCTGGGAGACTAAGTTCTTTAACGATTCATACCGCTCCGTCAGGAGCGGAAGCTCTTTAACCTGAAGACTATGTCACTATTCGATCGCCTCCAGGGCGCTAAAGCTGAAAAGATCAACGAACAGAAACAAGAGGGAGCCGCCTTCCTGGAAGAAAACAAAAAGAAAGAAGGGATCGTAGCCCTGCCGTCCGGAATCCAATACCTGGTGCTGCAGGAAGGAAACGGCAACAAACCGGAGCTACGCAGCGAGATCAAAGCACACTATGCCGGCCGCCTGCTCAACGGCAAGGAATTCGACAGTTCCTACCGCCGCAACCAGCCCTTTACGGCCCGCCTCACGCAGCTGATCAAAGGCTGGCAGGAGGTGCTGCCGCTGATGCCCGAAGGCAGCAAGTGGCGGCTGTGGATCCCGTCGCACCTCGCTTACGGCGACAATGGCGTGCCGGGCATCCCGGGCGGCGCAACCCTTGAGTTCGATGTAGAGCTCCTGCAGATCATCCGCTAATACCATCCCATGACAACGCAAGCCGACCTGCGGTATCCCATCGGATTATTCGAAACGCAGCCCTTTACGGAAGACAGGAAGCAGGAGTGGATTGCCGATATCCGCTTCCTGCCCCGCATACTGGAGCATGCGTTACTGAACCTGAACGAGGAGCAACTGCATACGCCCTACCGCGAGGGCGGCTGGACAGTTCATCAGCTTGTGCATCATGTGGCCGACAGTCATATGAATGCCTACATCCGCTGCAAACTGGCCATGACCGAAACGGAGCCCACCATAAAACCTTATGAGGAAAATGCGTGGGCAGACCTGGCCGATGTCCGCGCATTGCCGGTCAATATCTCGGTGACCCTGCTCCACGCGCTGCACGAGCGCTGGCATACTTTTTTGCGTGCGCTTCCCAACGAAGCCTGGGAACGAACCGTGTACCATCCCGAGCAACGAAAAAAGATGAGCCTGTGGTACTTACTGGGTTTGTATGCCTGGCACGGGCGGCATCATACCGCCCATATAACGGCGCTGCGGGAGCGAAATAACTGGTAAGAATGGGCACCCACCTGCAAATCACTTCAAAATCCGGACGATGGCAATAGAGAAATGGAAAGTACTCGAATCGAAGTACCTGCACCGAAAAGAATGGCTGACGATCCGTGAAGACCGATGCCAGCTGGCTAACGGAAAGGAAATCGATTCGTTTTACGTCAATGAGTACCCCGACTGGGTGAATGCCTTCGCGCTGACGCAGGAAGGCAAAGTGCTCATGGTACGGCAATACCGGCATGGAATCGGCAGAATCGAGATCGAACTCCCGGGCGGAGTGACGGAGCAGGGCGAAACGATGGAGGATGCCTGCCGCCGCGAAGTGCTGGAAGAAACGGGCTATTCGTTCGACCGGTTTCAATACCTCGGGCGTATCTCGGCCAATCCTTCCACCACCAACAACTTCATGCACATGTTTCTGGCTACCGGAGGCATCAAGACAAAGGAGCAGCAACTGGATGAAGCCGAGGAACTCGAGGTGCTGGAACTGAGCATCGACGAAGTGAAAGACCTCGTGCGCGAACACAAGATGATGCAAAGCCTGCATGTGAATTGCATTTTCTATGCGCTGGAAGCCCTGGGCGAGATAAGGCTCTAGGCTTTACTCCCGAAGCATTCCCGGTTTACTTCCGCTACCAGGAAAATACTGCCGCACACCAATACCAGGTCATCCGGGGCGGCCGATTGGAGTGCTGCCGCCAGTGCCGAATTGACATCAGGATAGGAGCGGCCCGGACGACCCGCTTCGGCAGCGGCCGCAACAAGTTCATCTGCCGGAAGTGCGCGGGGTATATGCGCTTGTGTAAAGTAATAGTGGTCGCATGTTGGCAGTAGCGGAAGCATGGTTTGCGGCTCTTTGTCGCGCACCATGCCAAAAACCAGGTGCAGCTTAGCAAACGACAGGCGCGTCAGTTGCTGGCGTAGCTGCGCCAGGCCATCCTTATTATGAGCCACATCCAGCACGACCAGAGGCTGCTCGCGGAGCACTTCCCAGCGGCCCATGAGTCCGGTGAGCGAACGCACCTGAAACAGGCCCTGACGCAGGGCATCATCGCTTATCGCAAATCCAAACCGGCGAAGCTCCAGCAGGGCCGTCCAGGCAGTACGAACATTTTGTTCCTGGTACAAGCCCGGAAGATCCAGATCCAGTTCGAACAGGTCTGCTCCATAACGGTCATAAATCTCCACGCGCCTTAATTGCGGCGTCTCGGCCAGTGTGCGCACACCCCAGCGATGACCGGCGATCACACAAGACGCACCCACTGTGGCCGCTTTCTCCAAAAGCACTTCTGAAGGCCCGCCTTGCCATTGCCCGATTACCACCGGAACCCCTTGCTTGATGATGCCCGCCTTTTCGCCGGCTATCGACTCGAGCGTATCGCCTAAAAGATTCATATGGTCCCAGCCGATATTGCTGATGACCGAAAGCACCGGATCAATGATATTAGTGCTGTCCAGACGTCCGCCAAGACCTACCTCAATCACTGCCACCTCCACCTGCTGCAGCGCAAACCATTCGAAGGCCATCGCAACGGTGATCTCGAAAAAGGAAGGATGAATCTCTTCGATGAGCGGCATCATCCTTTCTGTAAATGCAATCACGAAGGCCTCGTCGGCCATCATTCCGTTTACGCGGATCCGTTCCCGGAAATCGTATAAATGCGGGGAGGTATACAGACCCGTTTTGTAGCCTGCTTCCTGCAGCACGGCGGCCAGCATATGGCTTACCGAGCCCTTGCCGTTGGTTCCGCCCACGTGAATGGAGCGGAAACGCTTCTGCGGATCGCCCAGAAAGGCACAAAGTCGGCGGGTATTCGTGAGGTCTTTCTTATAGGCAGCCGCACCAATCCGGCTGAACATCGGTAATCGGGCGAACAGGTACTCCAGGGCAGCAGCGTAGGTCATGCGACGCAAAGGTATTACTAGTCGCCTGAGGTCCGGAAGATAAAGGTGTAGGTGATTATCGATTCGTGGTCGCTCTTGTTGAAGGACATCACCGGCAGATAACGCAAAATCTCGTTGCGGTAGCGGGCCATGGAGCCGTTGGTGATGCGGCGCAGGCTGGCCTTGCCTTCCCGGTCGATATGCAGCTCAGCCTTCACCGTTGCCGGCGGGAGCTCGCTCTGGAAATAATATTCCTTGATTACCTGACGGTCGTTGCGGTACGCCCCGCCGTTGGGGGAGCCGCCCAGGCTGCCGGCATCGCCGCGACCAGTGCCCGGCCCTTGACCGGTGCCGGGACTATAATTATCTGCACCGTTACCTTCACCAGCGGTTCCGGTACCATTCCGTGCGCCTGGACGAAAGACGGCCTTCGGGGTCGGTGGAGCGGGCGTTGGATTGGATGTGGGGCGGGTCCTGCTATCGGCATCCATCGTTGCCGAACGCGGGTTAGAAACGGCCGGATTACGGATGGCCGGTGCGTCCGCCGGAGCCCGATCATCTGTTTCAACGCTACGGGCATCGGAAGTCGCGACTGGAGTCTTCGCCGGTGCAACAGACTCCTGTTCGCCAGGAGCGGGATTGCCTGGAATCTGAGGCTGATCATTGCCGGAACCCATGTCACTATTGCCCAGGTTGAATTTGATTTCTATGTACTCTTCCACAACCGGCCGGGGTATTTCCGGGATCGGCCACTTCAGCAAAAAGAAAAGAAGCAGCAATGCGGCCCCGGTACCGGCGGTTTTGGCGGCAGCCTGGCGCTTGCGTTGCTGTTCAGAATGCAGGGTCAGTTGCTGAGACATAACGTTTGTTTCTCCGGTTGTAGGACTACTTAACGGGGCAAAAGTTAGGAAAATTGTTTCCCCGCCTGCCGCATTTTAACGTTTTAACCGGTAGTCCGGTGCCTTAGTGGGCAAAGTCATGGTTGTAATCGCCCCTGATCCGCTCCATCGGCGGGGTGAAATAGCCATATTTCAAATTCGGGAATTCTTCCTGGAGCAACTCCAGCATCTGCTTCATCCCGAGGCATTCGCCCGTGTCGCCGACACCGATCTTGCCCAGGTACCAATCGGGATCGATATTGAAGGAACGCCACTGGATCATCTTCAGCCCGGTATCGCGGATCAGTTTCCGCAGAGCCTCGTACTCATCAACCGAGTCGGTCATGCCGGGGAATACGAAATAGTTGATGGAGGTCCAGCCGCCGAACTCCGTTACCACCTTCAGGCTTTCAACAATATCGTTGAAATCGTAGTTATTCGGGCGGTAATAAGGCATGTAAATCTCCCGGCGCGCCGAATTGGTGCTTACACGGATACTGTCGAGACCGGCCTCACAGAGCGCACGAACGGCGGCCGGCTTCGAGCCGTTGGTATTGATGTTGATGGAACCGCGCTTCGTATGCTTCCGTATTTCCACGATCGCGTCGCGGATGGTCTCCCACATCAGCAAGGGTTCGCCCTCGCATCCCTGACCAAAGCTCACGATGGGGAAAGGAGCGCTCTCGAGATGGGGCACTGTAAACTCGACGATCTCCTCCACAGTGGGTTTGAACGTAAGGCGGTCCTGCGGTGAAACGATCGTCTCCTCCTCGGGCTGAAAGGAAATACAGCCAATGCAGTTGGCATTGCAGGCCGGTGAAGAAGGAATCGGGCATTCCCAGCGGCCCATGAAGTAATTACGGGCAGCCGGACAATGATAGGTGAGTGCGCAGTTATTGGCCAGGTGCGCCACCAGGCGGTTATGCGGGTAGGTTTCGATCAGCTGGCGCACACCGCCGTGCACCTTCTGGTCATCGAAGCCACCGCATTCCTGGCGGATATCCTGCTCGATGCGGATGGCAGGAACATAGAACTTCTCATCGTGCCAACCCACTGCCACGTAGCAAAAGAGCGGCAGGGTGGGGGCATCGGGGCCTGTTTCATAGGCCGAAAGGTAAAAACTGGTATGCGCAGGCGGCACGAAAGCCGCTACCGCCCAACCCTTGTCGCAGAGCCGCATCTCGCCCGTCTGCACATCGATGCCGATGCCCCGGCGGCCGGGCAGTTCGTAAAGCTGTCCGCCTTCGGGAAGCTCGATCCACTCCTCTTCCGGGATGGGCAGGGCATCCCAGCCACTGCGGCCCACAACATAGAGCGACAGGTCTTCGAAGATGTTGCCGTTGCCATCGGAATACAGGATATAGGGGGAGGTCTGAAGGCTCATGTCAGGTCGGTATTGCTTGTTTGCGGATCTGTTGCAGCGCGAAGGACTGTGCGTCGCGGATGAATTCGGCAGTGAGCGTTTCGGTTACTTCCAGTTGCACATAGCGTTTGTCGGTACGAAACAGGGTCACATAGTCGGAACGGAATACGGCGTTTTCCAGTTCCTGCCAGGGCAGCAGCTGCGGCTGCGGGCTTCCGGGCACCAGGATGCCTTCGCCGGTCAGTTGCAGCGCACTCTGTGCGAAGAGATTCTTTTCAGTGAAATACATCATCACCAGCAGGGCGGCCCAGGCGAAAAGCGCAAAGGCAGCCATTCCGGTTTGCGTGAGCGCCAGCAGGGCCATACCGATGGCTTCGAGGCCACGGAGTGCACCATTATAGCGGGCCTGCGGATCTATTTTGCGCCGGCGGAATCCATAAAAGAGGGCGCCCAGCGCCACTGCGGTAAAGGGCAGTCCGCCGGCGATGCCCGCGCCGTTCTGCTGCAGTACCCAGGCAGCCGAAGTGGCCAGCAGGTAGAATCCTGCAATAACATGCAGGGTGCCCACCATGCGGCGGCGCTTCTCCAGACTTTCGATGCGTACAGGTATGCTGTAGTTCATAAGATCAAATTCAAAAGTCAAAGCCAAAAGTCAAAATGGTTTGCCGAAAGGCTTTTGACTTTCAACTTTTGACTTAAGATCATGCGGGGTTGGCCGCCACCAGTAAGTTACAGAGTTTAAACAGCACCCGCGCACCCACGTTGGCGTCCCAGCCATTCTCGCTGGTGCTGACCTCGTTAAGATCGAAGGCAATGATTTCTTTTCCGGCCTCACGGATCTTGTTGAACAGGTAATACACCTGCTCCGTTTCGAAACCGCCCTGCACCGGCGTACCGGTGTTCGGACAAAGCTTCGGATCGAGGCCATCAATATCAAAGGAGATATGCACCTTTTGCGGAAGGCGGGCGACGATCTCTTCACAGATGGTCTTCCAGGTTGCGCCTTCAAACTGGCGGTGGCGAATATCGCGGTCGAAATAAGTCACGATCCGCTCGCTGTTGTCGCGGATGTAGTTGTATTCACCTTCCGAGTAATCGCGGATACCAACCTGAACGAGCTTCTCCAGCTCGGGAATCTCTTTCAGGGCGTTGTACATGATGGAGGCATGCGAATACACAAACCCCTCGTAGGACTCCCGAAGGTCGCAATGGGCGTCGATCTGCAGGATGCCGAAGGATCCGTGTTTTTCGGCCAGGGCCTTGAAAAAGCCCAGGGGCGTACTGTGGTCGCCGCCCAGAAGGGCCACGAGTTTCCCTTTGTCGAGCAGGTCTTTTGTTTGCTGGTGCACCCAGCTGTTGAGGAAAAGGCTGCCTTCATTGATTTCACGGAGCGACTTGCACATAAACTGGTTCCGCTCGAGCACATCGCCCTGCGAAATGTAGTCGATATACAGCTCCGCTTCCTTGCGCAGGTAGTCGCTTTTCAACAAAATTTTGCTGTCGGGCTGACGCATGAAAAAACCCTGCTTCCAGCCATCCGGAACGTCCGGGTCAAAAAGGTCGACCTGCAGGCTGGCCCGCATGATCTGCTCGGCAGAACGCGCCGTGCCGGAGCCAAAGGAAACGGTCACTTCCCAGGGAACGGGCAGGATCACCAGCCGCGATTCATCCTCGGAAAAAGGCAGGCCAAAGATGTTGTTGTTGGGGTTACCTGCGCTGTTGGGGTCAAAAGTCGATAGATCGGTCATAGACAGCCTGTTCAAAAGGCGGTGCAAGTTAGCCCCCTTTCCCCGACCCGCAAAAAAGCATCGCCGGGAAGGGGCCAAGGGGGCGTTAAATCAACCGCGGTAAGAGCGGAGCCGGTTCCTCCTGGCCCGGCCTCCGGCGCCCGGATTCTTAAAGATTTGTGAATCCACCGGAGGCTGAGTAAAATCACGGCAGGGTTTCGGATGCTTCGATGGTTTTCAGCTACCTTTGCGCCGTATTCCGCACATCATGAAAAAGATCCACATCGTCCTCCTGCTCCTGGTTATCGGCGGTATCGTCGGGATGTCTTTTTTTGTGAAAGACCTCACCACTTACGAAACCTTTGCCTCGGCAGCCGAAAAGAAGGATCAGTTTGTGGTGGTGAAGGTGCAGCTCGACAAAAAAACACCGATCGAATACGATATGGTGAAGGATCCGAACAAAACGGTCTTTTACGCGTTCGATCAGGACGGGAAGCGGCAGCGCGTGGTATACAATAATGCCAAGCCCACCGATATCGAGCGCAGCGAAGGCATTGACCTGAACGGCTATATGCGTGGCGATCATTTCGAGTGCACCAAGCTTCAAATGAAGTGTCCCTCCAAATACAAGGACGACATGAAACAGGCTGAAAAAAACCTGCCCTCGGCCGCCGACGCCCGACCCGCGAACTACTAACAAGCTACTGAAGAATGGACTTTATCGGAGAGCATCTTTTACCTGGAAGGCTGGGGCATTTTTTTGTTATTCTCTCGTTCGTAGCCTCCCTGGCCGCAACCGTTACTTTTTTTCTTTCGGCCCGCAGCACTGAACCGGAACAGCAGCGTAACTGGCGCCGCCTGGCCCGGATCTTCTTTTTTGCCGAGTGCATCAGCATTCTCGCCATTTTCGGGCTGCTCTTCTACATCATCAGCAACCACCTTTTTGAATACAAATATGCCTGGCAGCACAGCAGCCGCTCTCTGGAGATGAAATACCTCCTGAGCTGCTTCTGGGAAGGGCAGGAGGGAAGTTTCCTGTTATGGAGCTTCTGGCATTGCGTGCTGGGACTGGTGGTGATTGCCCGCGAAAAGCACTGGGAAGCGCCGGTGATGGCCGTCGTTTCCTTCGTGCAGCTGATGCTGGCCACCATGATCACCGGACTCCATTTCGGCGAGTGGCGCATGGGTGCCAATCCCTTTGTGCTGCTGCGCAATGAAATGAACGCGCCGATCTTTTCCCGTCCCGATTACCTGCAGTTTGTTACCGATGGCAACGACCTCAACCCGCTACTGCAGAACTACTGGATGGTGATCCACCCGCCGGTACTCTTCCTGGGTTTTGCGGCCACCCTGCTGCCATTTGCCTATGCGATTGCCGGTTTGTGGACGCGCGACTTCAAGGGCTGGACAAAGCCGGCGCTCTCCTGGTCGCTGTTTGCTGCAGCCGTGCTGGGTACCGGTATTATGATGGGTGCCGCCTGGGCTTACGAGTCGCTCAATTTTGGCGGCTATTGGGCCTGGGACCCCGTGGAAAACGCCTCTCTGGTGCCCTGGCTGGTGCTGGTAGCCGGCATCCACACCCTGCTCATCTTCCGTCATACCGGCAATGCCCTGCGCAGCTCCTTCCTTTTCCTGATCCTTTCTTTCCTGCTGGTGCTGTACTCCACTTACCTTACCCGCAGCGGCGACCTGCAGGAAACTTCGGTACACGCCTTTACCGGCGAAGGGATCACCAAGTGGCACCTCCGTTTTTTCGTAGGTATTTTCCTGTTCCCGTCTCTTTTCCTGTTGCTGCGCCGCTACAAGTCCATTCCTTTCGTCGCCAAGGAAGAAGAAACCTCGGCGCGTGAGTTCTGGATGTTCATCGGCTCTCTGGTCTTGCTCTTGTCGGCCGCTACGATCATCGTCATGACTTCGCTGCCGGTACTGAACAAGATCGGCGGCCTCTTCACGCAGAAGCAGCTTTTCAAGCCGCTGGCGATGGGAGAGGACTCTGCCTTTGCCTACAACCGTATCCAGATTTTTGTTGCCGTAATTCTTAGTCTGCTGACCGCTGTTTCGCAATACTTCCGTTATAAGAGCACTCCCGGAGCGCTCTTGCGCCGCAAACTGCTGCTGCCGACCCTGGCAGCGGTGGCGGCTTCCCTGGCAATTATCGTATTCGGCAAGATCCACTACGGCGAATATGGCGCCGGCTATAAGTTTGCCGTATGGGCGGCACTGGTGGCCAGCGTTTATGCGGTGTTCGCCAATGCGGCCTATATCTGGACCGGCATGAACGGCAAGCTCCGGGCGGCAGGCGGCTCCGTAGCCCACGTAGGCTTCGGCATGCTGCTCGTGGGCATTCTGATTTCCTCGTCCAAAAAGGAAGTGCTGTCCTACAACACCACCGGGATCTTTGTACCGCTGGGCGAGAAAAGCAAGGAGAAAGCGGGCGAGAATCTCACCCTCGTAAAGGACCTGCGCACCGACATGGGCAAATACTGGGTAACCTACAGCATGGATTCGGCTCACCCGAAAAAACCGCTCTGGTTCTACCACCTGAAATTCGAAAGCAAAGACAGCACGGAGCAGTTTACCCTGAAGCCGAACGCTTTTGTGAATTATAAAGGCAATGAAGGGCTGATGGCCAACCCCGATGCGAAGCACTACTGGAACTACGACGTGTTCACCTATATCACCTCCCTTTCGAACGACCCCGGCAAGCCGGTAGAGGATACGACTGCCTTCAAGCCCTACAAACTCCGTGTGGGTGATACGGCCTGGTATTCCAAGGGTTTCATGGTGCTGGAGGGTGTGCAGTCGCGCGATAACATTCCGCAGGAAGGCTTTGCACCGACTGATAGTGCATCCATCGCACAGCTGAAAGTGTTTGCCAAAACCTCTTCCATTTATTCGTTGCAGCCGCTGCTGATCAGCAAGGGCGGTGTTCCGATGCCTTATTCCGATACGCTCACGGCCGAAGGTTTGGTTGTCCGGCTACAGCAGGTTATCCAGCAGCCGGGCGAACTCAGCGTGGAGCTCGGTGTAAAGGAGTCGGATGCCGTGCTGCGCTATATCACCCTGAAAGCCTATAAATTCCCCTTCATCAATCTGGTTTGGTTGGGCACCCTCATCATGGTCGCGGGATTGTTCATGAGCATGGTGCGGCGGATTAAGATGCACCAGAACACCGTGCGTAAACTTTAAGCTTTCCTAAACAGCAGATCCCTTAGTTTCATGGTCTCTATTCAAACGAACAGGGAAACCCGGTAACTTACGGCATGCACCCTCTCCAACGGAAATATCATCTGCTGACCCTGCTGGCGCTCCTGCTGGGCATGAGTGCCCTTGCACAGCCGGCCGGCAGTCTGGATAGCGGGCGGCGGCTGAAGGAGGATTGGGGCGAGAAGGATACCATCCTCGTTTCGGTGATTGTTTATGAAGGCGAGCGGATACCCTACCGCGAACTCGAGAACGTGTACATTTCACGGCTTCCACCTGACCAGCTCGCCAGGGCAATTTCCGCCTACAACCGCTTGCGGAATGCCGTTTATGTTACCTATCCTTATGCCCGCACCGCCGGTGTCACCCTGAACGATGTGGCCAGGCAGCTCGAAGGCATCAGCGGCAAACGCGAACGCAAGGCTTATATTAAATCGAGAGAAAAAGAACTCCGGACCCAGTTCACCACACCCCTGGAAAACCTGTCGGTATACCAGGGCAAGGTGCTGATGAAGCTGATCAACCGGCAAACCGGCAATAACTGCTATGAAATCATCAAGGAGTATAAAGGCAGCCTCAATGCCCGTGTGTTTCAGACCGTTGCCTTCTTTTTTGGGAGCAATCTGAAACAGGCCTACGATCTCAACGATGCCACCGACCGGCAGATTGAAAGTATTGTTAAAGAAATCGAGGGTTCCTGGTACCAGAATCCACACCGCCCCCTTGCCCGTACGCAGCAACCCTGAAGCAGGGTAGCATAGCCACCGCGAACCCTCGCCCTGGATTTCTGACCAGAATCATGTCTCCGGTGCAGCCCGGCCGCACGCTTGTGGGCATTTGGGCTTATCTTGCGCACTCAATTCAATAGGTATTTTGGTTAAACTGGACATTCTGGCAATCGGTGCCCATCCCGACGATGTGGAGCTTGGTTGCTCCGGTACCCTGATCAGTGAAATAAGAAGGGGAAAAAAAGCCGGAATTATCGATCTTACGGAAGGAGAACTGGGCACCCGCGGAACCGTAGAAACCCGCTACCAGGAAGCTGCCGACGCTGCACGAATCATCGGCCTCAGCATCCGCGAAAACCTGAAAATGCGCGATGGTTTTTTTGTGAACGACGAAACCCACCAGCGGCAGCTCATCACCGCTTTGCGCCGCTACCGGCCCGATGTTGTGCTGGGCAATATCTACGAAGACCGCCATCCCGACCATGGAAGAGCGGGACAGCTGATTTACGACGCCTGCTTTTTGTCGGGTCTCCGCCAGGTAAAGACGCAGGAAGCCGACGGCAGCGAGCAGGAAGCCTGGCGTCCGCGCATGTTGCTCCATTATATCCAGGACCGCTTCCTCGAACCCGATGTGCTGGTGGATGTGAGCGAAGTGTGGGAAGAGCGGATGGAGGCCGTACGCGCTTACCGCACGCAGTTTTACACCGCCGACAGCACGGAGCCGCAAACCTATATCTCCCGACCTGATTTCCTGGAGGCCGTCACCGCCCGCGCCCGCCTGCTCGGCAAGCGAATTGGTGTGCGATTTGCGGAAGGCTTCCTGTCTAAAAAGAATATCGGCATCAGGACCCTGGACGCCCTGGTACTGAATGAAACCTGAGCGTCCGCAAATACGACCCGATACATTTTTTCACGCAGTTAAATGGCCGATCGAATCATGGCAGTTCCCAAATTTGTAACCCCGAATCCTTCCTTCCATACGGAACTGAAGAAACGAATTAACCTTTATTTCCAGCAGACCGGAAAATCCTCCACCGGCGGCTGGCCAATCTATTCGAAGGCGATCATCCTTACTTCGCTCTTCCTGTTCCTGTACGTACACCTCGTATTTTTTACGCCTGGCCTGTTGCTGGGCATCCTGGAGTGCATGCTGCTGGGTTGCGTCGTTGCCGGCATCGGCTTCAACATCATGCACGATGGCGCCCACGGGTCGTTCAGCAAGTATGGATGGGTCAATACGCTGGCGGCGTTTTCGCTGAATGTGCTGGGTGGCAGTCACTTCATGTGGAACATGAAACACAATGTCATCCACCACGCATTCACCAACGTCGACGGTGTGGATGATGATATTGACATCAAACCCTGGATGCGGATGAGCGAATCGCAGCCCAAGTATGCGATGCACCGCTACCAGCACATCTACTTCTGGTTCCTGTATTCGCTGCTCTACGTGCTCTGGATCTTCGTACTCGACTACCAGAAGTACTTCAAACGCCGTATCGGAGCCATGCCGCTGAAGAAGATGAGCGTCGGCGATCACCTCATTTTCTGGAGTTTCAAAGTCCTGAACCTGGGCCTGTACGTGGCGCTTCCGGTGTATCTGGTGGGATTCATGGGCTGGCTGCTGGGCTTCGGTATTTTTTCGCTGGTGGCCGGCTTTGTGCTGAGCATCGTGTTTCAGCTGGCACATACCGTGGAGCATACGCACTTCCCGGTTCCTGATGCGGTGACAGGGAAACTGCAGGATGAATGGGCGATTCACCAGCTGAAAACAACCGCCAACTTCGCGCCCCACAACCGGGTCATTAACTGGTTCGTGGGCGGACTCAACTTCCAGGTCGAGCATCACCTCTTCCCGAAAATTTCACATGTGCATTACCCGGCCATCAGCCGCATCATCAAACAAGCCTGTGCCGAGTACAATGTGCCCTATATCGAGTATCCGCGGATGCGCAGTGCCGTTGCCGCCCATGTGTCGTTCCTGAAACAGATGGGCAGGGGCTCGGAGCGCAAGGCGGCATAAGTCAACGCTGAAGTGCCAGAAGTCAAAAGCCGGCTTCTCTCTCCTGAGAACCGGCTTTTGACTTTCTTACAAGGCCGCTTTGCCGTTTGCTCAGCAAAGCGGCTTATACATGATATGGTGCGGGATGCCCACTTCGAAAAACCGGTCCCCCCGAACCCTGTATCCGCACTTTGTATAAAAGTCCATGACGGCATCACGGGCATGCATGTAGAGTTCCCGGAAGCCGCGCTCCTGCGCCACCTCCTCCGCGAAAGCCACAATGCGGGCGCCCAGCCCTTTGCCCTGCAGTGCGGTATCCACTGCCATTTGCCGTAACTGGATGCGGCCCTCTTCTTTTGGTGTGAGGATACAGCAGCCCACCACCAGATCTTGTTCGTTGCTGGCCGCCAGTAACAACTCGCCCGCCTCCCGCTCCGGATCGATATAGGTTTCGGGTACGTTGATCGGCCGTAGTAATACAGTGAGCCGCAGTTCCTTCATCTGCTCGTAGGCCTCGGTTCCGGTCTGGATCAGGTGTAGCTTCATATCCATTACTTGAACGGGCGAAAATACATCACCTGGAGCCGGCCCGGCCGGTATTTTCGTGTCGGCGCTTCCCGTTCAGCCCGGACAGGCGGGAGCCGAAAGCAACGGCTGCCGGCCAGGAGGGCATTGTTCTGTGCAGCCACCTGCCGCCTTAGGACGGAAGGGGCTTCAACAAGCGTCGTTGGGATGCTTTTTCGGCCCGGCCCGGTAGCTGTTTTTCCTATATTTGCGCCACAATTCTTGCTACCATGAACTTTCAATTGAGCGAAGAACAGCTGATGATTCAGCAGGCCGCGCGTGATTTTGCGCAAAACGAATGCCTACCCGGCGTAATCGAGCGCGACGAACTCATGAAACATCCTACCGAGCAAATGGAAAAGCTCGCCGACCTGGGTTTTCTCGGGATGATGGTGAGCCCCGAATACGGTGGTGCCGGCCTCGACACGGTGAGCTACGTGCTGGCCATGGAAGAAATCAGCAAGGTCGACGCCAGTGTGAGCGTGGGCATGAGTGTGAACAACAGCCTCGTATGCTACGGCCTGGAAGCCTATGGCAACGAAGAGCAGAAACGCAAATACCTCACCCCGCTGGCTCAGGGCAAGAAAGACGGTAAGCTCTATATCGGCGCCTTCCTGCTATCGGAGCCTGAAGCCGGTTCCGATGCCACCTCCCAGCGCACCACTGCCGAAGACATGGGCGACTACTACCTGCTCAACGGCACCAAGAACTGGATCACCAATGGCAACTCCGCTTCGGTTTACCTGGTAATCGCCCATACGGATCCCGCAAAAGGCTCCAAAGGCATCAACGTGCTGATCGTGGAAAAAGACTGGCCGGGTGTCGTGGTTGCTGCCAAGGAAAACAAGCTCGGTATCCGTGCTTCCGATACACATACGATCCTCTTCAACGACGTAAAAGTTCCCAAAGAGAACCGCATCGGCGCCGACGGATTCGGCTTCACCTTCGCCATGAAAACCCTCGCGGGCGGACGCATTGGCATCGCCGCCCAGGCCCTCGGTATCGCCAGCGGTGCTTACGAACTCTCCCTGAAGTACTCGAAAGAGCGGAAGGCCTTCGGTAAGGAGATCGCCAACCACCAGGCCATCGCCTTCAAACTGGCCGATATGGCTACCCGAATCGAAGCGGCACGCCTCCTTTGTTACAAGGCCGCTATCGACAAAGACAATAAACAGGACTACGCCCTCAGTTCCTCGATGGCCAAGGTTTATGCTTCTGAAACCGCCATGTGGACCACCGTTGAGGCGGTTCAGGTTCATGGCGGCTACGGCTATGTAAAGGAATACCACGTTGAACGCCTCATGCGCGACGCCAAGATCACACAGATCTATGAAGGTACCAGCGAAGTACAGCGCATTGTGATCAGCCGCACCATCCTCAAGTAAACCGGCTTGCCCGGATTTTGATACGTTTAATGGTTGATAGAAAAGGCCTCCGCAAGGGGGCCTTTTCGTTTGGCACACCGCAGCAGACCCTACTTTTGCGCCATGGCCATCAACAAGGAAGCCTACCTCCGGCTGCAGGAGGAACTCGCCCCGCGCAACGTAACGCTGGTTGCCGTATCGAAGACCAAACCCGTATCCGACATCCTGGAACTATATGACCTCGGCCATCGCGATTTCGGAGAGAACTATGTGCAGGAACTCGTCGAAAAGCAGGCACAACTGCCCGCTGATATCCGCTGGCATTTCATCGGTCATCTCCAGACCAATAAGGTAAAATACATCGCTCCCTTCGTTCACCTCATTCATGGTGTCGACAGCGAGAAGCTGCTGCGGGAAGTAGCACGTCAGGGGCAGCGGTATAACCGCACAATCGATGTGCTGCTGCAGGTACACATTGCCCGCGAAGAAACCAAATTCGGTCTTGACGGCGGCGAGCTCAATGCGCTCCTGCTTACTGCCGGCAGGGAGATTACAGAAGGCATTCAGATTCGCGGACTGATGGGCATGGCTTCCTTTTCAGACGACCAGGAGCTTGTGCGCAATGAATTCCGGAGCCTTTCCCGGTTATTCCACGAGCGCCGGGGGAATAATCCTGATGATGCTTCGTTCGGCATCCTGTCCATGGGTATGAGCAGCGATTACCGGGTCGCCATCGAAGAAGGCAGCAACCTCATCCGCATCGGCAGCCTGCTTTTTGGCAGCCGCTCCTGAGCGATGGCACATCGTTTTTACCCCTGCGGCAAATCTTGGTTATGAAAACAGCTTTTTTGTCGGTGATCGCCGCCTTTGTGGCGGTGGTAACACGGGCCCAGGAAGAAGCCACCAAACAGGTGGATGTTAACATCAATGCAGGCGGCGATAGTGGCCATTGGTACGCTTCTCCGGTCGTATGGATCATCGGAGCGGCCGTATTTATCCTGCTTCTGGTAGCATTGTCGCGCGGCCGCAGCCGCAACTGAGCGGCATTGACTTCAAGTCAACCTGAACAACCATAGAAAAAGCCGGGCAAGACCCGGCTTTTTCTTTCTTTCAAAGCCACCTGCAACCGGCAGGGCCGGTCAGGCAATTTATGCAGACGCCTACGCGATTGATACTCAGGAGCGGCGAAGCCAGTACTGGATTTTGCGCAACTGGTTTTTTCCGAGCACGACGATCGACTCCTCCGTTGGGCGGGTGATATACAACAGGTAACTGATAATCAGGAGCAGGATAATGAAAAACCACACAGGAAACATAACCTCACGTTTTATGATTCCTGAAATCCAAACAATGTTCCAATTGCCGCCCTGGGACACAGGGGCTACAATTCGGGGCAGGAGCACCGCATCCCGGCGGGCAGGCTCCGGAGCCCCTCCGGACAGGCCCACTTATTGGGGAAGGGACTATAGAAAATCGGCTACAGAAGGGGTGTGGAAGCCTGTCAACGCCGGGAAAAAAAATCTCCTAGTGCTGCGACAACAGGTATTGTTCCAGGAGCCCGGTGCATTGCTGGAAAAGGCCATCTGCCTGCTGAGTGAGCGGATGCCATTCATCCTGCTCACGGCGGATGCGGATCTCCGGCCCCTGTCCCTCCGAAGGTTGAAACCGATAGGCATCATCTACAAAAACAACCTCGTAGGTGCTGGCAACGCCATCGATCTGCAATTGTGTGCGGAACAAGGTTTTCATGAGGGACGCTTTGTTTAGTAAGGGCCAGGCTCCTGCCGGCCGGAGCGATGATCGTCGTAGGGAGATACCGGGTCCAGGGAAGCCTCGCTGCGTTCGAGCGTCCCATCTCCGGAGGCATGGGCATTTTCGATCCGGTCGGAAGGACGATCGGGATGCGAAACCTGTCCCGGAGCGCTTGTTTGTGTGGGTTTTTCGTTGTCCATAACCTCGTTTATAACACAATTATGCCATCGCGGTAGCCCGGGGCGGCCAGCGAATAAAAAAAGGCGGAATACACCGCCTTTCTGGAGTAACAGGTTGAACGGCTTAGCGAAAGCTGGAACGCATGGCCCGCAACATCCCTTCGGCCGACCAGGTGGGCGGCACAATGATCCGGCGCACGGTGTGCAGCGGCTCGGTAGAGTCGCGTTTGGTGGAAAGCTGGAAAGCCATACGGATATCCCTCTTTTTGAGTTCGGGGATGGCGGCTTGGTTCCAGATTCCAAAGGGATAGGCGAAATAATGGATGGGTTTTCCGCTGATGTCTTCAAGCCGTTTGCGCTCGCGGCCCAGCTGCAGGTCCCAGTCGTTTTCCACCATCTTTCCCGTGCCCTTGTCGATATGGGGAGTCGTCAGGTACTTATCGACCCGGTCGTGACGCCAGGTGTGGCTTTCAATAGCATGCCCTTCATCGGCCAGCTGCCGGATCTGCTCCTTGCTCATGTAGCGGGGACGACCAATCGAGATGGTCATGATAAAGTACACCCCTTTGAAACCGTATTTATCCATCTCCGGCTTTGCCACGGTAAACTGTTCCAGGTCGGTGTCATCGAAGGTGAGCATGACCGGCTTTTCGGGAAGCGGATCGCCGAAGGCCAGGTAGTTGTACAGCTGGTCGGGAAGAACGGTTTTGTAGCCGCTGTCGTGCAGGATCTTCATCTGCTTCTTGAATTCCGCCACGGTTACATCGTATTCGCGGGTTGCTTTCGGAACATCATAGATATGATGGTAGCAAAGCACGGGCACCTGCTTGCGGGCCATGATCACAGCAGGATCATCCATCTTTCGTTCGCGGTTCACGGCTGTTTTTCCGCTGCCTGGCGCGGATGCGGTAACAGCGCTCTTTCCGGTGCCGGTATCCGGTGCGGCGGCACTTCCGCTCTTCCCCGTTTCAGAATTCCCACAGCCCGTAAGTACAAAAAGGAGTAATGCAGTCAGCAAAATGTTTCTCATGAATCAGAATTGCTGCAAAAATGGAGGCATTGTGGCAGCAATACAAACCTGCTGCCCTAAATTTTTCAGAATACGTTTTTCATCAGCGGAAAACATCCCAGGCAAAACGGAGCAGGGTTGCCAGCACCACCACCAGGAAGAAAACGCGGATGAACCGGTTGCCACGGGCAATGGCCACACGGGCACCCAGGTAGCCGCCCAGGGCATTGGCCGCCGCCATGGGCAGGGCAAAACCCCAAAGCACTTTTCCCTTGATCAGGAAGAGCGTCAGCGAACCCAGGTTGGTGGCAATATTGGTGAGTTTGGCGTGGGCCGAGGCCTGCAGAAAGTCGAAACCAAGCAAAGAGATAAAAGCCAGGATCAGGAAGCTCCCGGTGCCGGGGCCGATAAACCCGTCGTAGAAACCGATGACCAGACTGGTCAGCGCAGCATTACGCAACAGGGTTTGCCGCGGCGGCTTGCCTTGCAGGCTTTGCCCGAAATCCTTACGAAAAAAAGTGTACAGAGCCACTGCCGCCAGCACCAGTAGTAATACGGGCTTCATAAACTGGTTGCTAACCCGCGTCACCAGAAGAGAACCGCTGTAGGCAGAAAAAAATGCGATGGAACAAGCTACCACGGCGAGGTTGCGGTAAACCGGCACTTTGCGCAGGTACTGGCGTGCTGCCAGCAGGGTACCGCAAAGGGATGGAACTTTGACGGTAGCCAGTATGGCCGCTGCCGGATGGGTGCCTCCCAGTACTACAAGGCTTACCGGCGTCTGCACGAGCCCACCGCCGCCCACAACCGCATCAACGAAGCCGGCGCCAAAGGCGGCCAGACAGAGCAACAGCAACTCGGCAGTAAAAACCTCCATACAGAAGGCGCAAGTTAGGACGGCATGGAATAATTTTTTCTTTTAGAGAAGAAAGCAGGCATACCTTGATCAGTGACACCCAGGTTCCATCGGGCACATCCGGTCCGGTCGCTTTCGAAGCAAGACCGGGCATGTACCACTTCATGCACCTTCCGGACTTTGCCCGAAAGCTGCATGCGGAGTGGCTGGCGGAGTTTTCAGCTTTACAGATACAGCTGTCGCAGGAACTGCAGCTTCCGCTCCTCCGGCATCTCCGGCACCTGAGCGATGAACAGTTGCAGCAGCTCACCCAGGCTTCGGCAGCAGAACTCCTGCAGCATCTTGCCGATCAGAAGGCCCAGGCTTATATCGAAAGTTCCATCAGGCGCTGGCTCGCCAATGAACTGCGTTATATGGAATATGCCGATGTGCTGGTGGAGGATATCACCGTTTTGAACCACGTGCGCGCGCAGGCACTTCAGCACTTCATTCCGCGTTATACCAGCGATCTGGCAGTGGCAGTGGCGCTTGCCAGGGAAATTGACCGGTTGCTGATGGGCTACAGCACGTCTTCCCTGACCACCTTCATCGGATTGCTCCGCGAACAGATCATGCGCCAGCAGGCACAGTTGCTGGAGGCAGAATCGATCGCGCACCTGGGCTCGTTTGACTGGAATATACTGGCCAACACCACCAACAGCAGTCCGGAGATGCGCAAGATCATGGAATCGGAAGAACCGATTGGCCCCGAGCATTTCCTCGAACAGGTGCATCCCGACGACAGCCAGGTGTTGCGGTCGGCACTGGCAGAAGCGTTTGTCAACGGAACCCTTGCCTGCGAGTTCCGCTTCCGGACGCCGAAGGGCGAAAAAACACTCTGGGCACGCGGTATCGTTTACCAGCTCGAAGGCCAGCCCAGCCGCATGATCGGCGTCATTCAGGACATTTCCGACCGGAAGCGGATGGAGGAAACCTTGTTACTCAAAACACTCGAACTCGAACGATCCAATGAAGAGCTGCAGCAATTTGCTTCGGTAGCTTCGCACGACCTGAAAGAGCCGCTGCGGAAAATCGTTCTCTACACCGACCTGCTTGAATCGGAAGCAGCAGGGGCGTTGAGCGAACAGAGCCGGCAGCACCTCGGCCGGGTGAAGGATGCGGCCCGGCGCATGCGTATGCTGATTGAAGACATCCTGGCTTTTTCTTCGCTGAACCAGCAGCAGGAGCCTCAGCCGACGGCGCTGGAAAAACTGCTGGGAGAGGTCCGGGAAGTGCTCGAATCGCGGATACGCGAAACAGGTGCCCGGGTTGAAACCGATGGTCTACCCGAGGCTTTCGTGATTCCTTTTCAGTTCCGGCAATTGTTTCAGAACCTGCTTTCGAATGCGCTCAAGTTCGTGCATCCGGGACAGGCCCCGCAGGTGCGGATCCGGCACCGCTGGCTCGAAAGCCTGGAGATTGCCCGGCACCACCTGCCACCAGCCTCCCGCTACCTGGAGCTGGAGTTTAGCGACAACGGCATTGGCTTTGCTCCGCACTATGCGGAGAAGATCTTCGGTCTCTTCAATCGCCTGCACAACCGCACCCGTTTCGAAGGTACGGGGCTGGGACTGGCCATCTGCCGGAAGGTGGCCGAAAACCATGGCGGAAGAATTGAAGCCTCTTCAGCGCCCGGTGCCGGCGCCCGGTTCCGTGTATACCTGCCGCAATAAGCGCCGGCAGGTATGGGCCTGCAAGGCAACGAAGGCAACGAATTCCGATCAAAACACAAAGTATCGCCGACCTATGAACCTGATAGACATACTACTCTTCCTCATCGTGGCTGCAGCTGCCTGGGCAGGATGGCAGCGGGGCTTCCTCACCGGCGCCCTGGAACTCCTGAGCTGGGGGCTGAGCCTCCTCCTGGGTTTTTATACCTATCCCGACCTGGCCGCCCGGCTGCAGCCGCTGGCGCCCCGGCTCAGCATCTGGCTGCAGCCACTTTCCTTTCTGATCATCGTGCTGGTCAGCCGGCTGCTGCTCGGGCTCATCGTTGCCCGCATCCTGCGATCGGCGGGACATTTCGAACAGCAGCCGGCAAACCGGGTGCTGGGACTGATACCTGGCTTCATTAACGGCGCCGTATATGCCATCCTGCTGGCCGGTCTGCTGCTGACGGTACCTATCTCCGAAAGCCTCTCGGCCGCCACCCAGCAAAGCAATATCGCCGGACTCCTCGCCAACGAGGCCGAATGGGCCAACCGCCGCCTGGCGCCCATCTTCGATGAAGCCATCCGCAACAGTATGCGCAAAGTGGGTACGGAGGTGCGCAGCGATGAAACCGTGAAACTGCACTTTACGGTTGCGCGGCCGAAGCTGCGCGAAGACCTGGAAAGGCGGATGCTGGTCCTGGTCAATGAGGAACGGGCCCGTGAAGGGCTGCCGGCCCTCAGGGCCGATCCGGAGCTGTCGGAGGTGGCCCGCGCCCATGCCCGTGATATGTTTGCCCGGGGCTATTTCTCCCACTATACACCTGAACAGAAAGACCCTTTCGACCGTATGCAGCAGGCGGGCGTCCGCTATGTGACAGCAGGGGAGAACCTCGCACTGGGTCAGACCCTGCTGATCTGTCACCGCGGACTGATGAACTCGCCCGGCCATCGCGCCAATATCCTGCACAAGGACTTCGGAAGGCTTGGTATCGGCGTACTGGATGGAGGGCTTTATGGATTGATGATCGCCCAGGAATTCCGCAACTGAACACATCATGGGCCGGCGTCAGGATGACACCCCGGCGCAGCAAAAAGGGCTGTTCCCGAACCGGAAACAGCCCTTTTTACTCATGTCTTCATGGCTTCAGGAGCTTTGGTTCTCCCGTGTACGGTGGCAGATGGTTTCAACCGAAAAGCTGAAGGCCAGTGCGAAGGCAATCGATTCCCACAGCGACTGCCTGACCGCGATGGCGATGATGAACATCAGCAGGCAAAAGATGGAAACCACTACGGTAAGGGCATTCTTTTCGGAAAAGTACTTTTTCATGATGGCGGATTTTACACGAGGTTCAACTCCGCAAAGGTACGAAGGGCAGCGACTGAGCACCCACAGGCTATCGGCAAAACGGGCAAAATAGTCGGCAAAGCTCTGTTAAGAAACCAAGGGAACCGCCCAAACTGTAGAAATACGGATTCCGGCAGAAAAATCATCCTGGTGATGATCCTCCCGGAACAACCTGTTTCTGAACGCACTGGCACAGGGCTTTGGGCTATCCGGCGAAAGAAGAGCACAAGGTATGGTGCTTACGGTACAGTTTTCGAGTGTAGAAAGACAAACACCTCAACTATGTATAATGCTACCCAATTCCTTTCGAGCAACGATCGCTTCGGCATTCCCGGAACGATGGAATTTGAAGTCAATGAACTGGCGCGCAAACTGAAGCTCCCCATTCAGGAGGTATTGGTGGCGGTACAGGAAGTCGGCTTCGACCGCGACGAAGTACGAGAATATATCCGCGACCGGCACGACCGCTGCTGAGGCCGCCAGGCGGCATAAACCGGCATACCAACGGCGGCAAACCGCGAAGCCGGCCTGCTTTACCATCCATACATACGGCCCGGCAATACAGCTCTTTTTGCCTACTTTTCGGGAACTAAATTTTCACCATGAGCAAAATGATCCCGATCGGACTGGCTGCGCTGGTAGCCCTGGGCCCCGGCTGCCAGGATAAGGTGGCTTCGGTGCAGCAAACCAGCTTTTTTGAACGCTCGGCCATGGACACTTCCGTAGCCGCCGGCGATGACTTTTTCCAGTATGCCAATGGCGCCTGGCTCAAGACTGCGACAATCCCGGACGATTATTCAAGCTGGGGTTCCTTTACCACCCTGTATGACGAAAACCTGAAAAAGCTGCGCAGCCTCCTCGAGGAGCTCGGCAGCAAAGAGCAGGCGAAGGGCACCCTGGAACAGAAGGCAGGCGACTATTACGCAAGCGGTATGGATACGGCGGCGATCGAGAAGCTGGGCGTGGCGCCTATCAAACCACTGCTCGACCGTATCGGGGCCGTCCGGAATCATAGTGAGCTGGTTGATCAGCTGGCCGCCGGCTTCCGCGACGGCGATGGCGACCTGATCGAATTCTGGGTAGGCGCTGACGAAAAAAATAGCGCGGTCAACATCGCCAACTTCTACCAGTCCGGGACCACGCTTCCTGAAAAAGGGTATTATACACGCTCCGACTCGGCAACCCGGGCCACCCGGGCCAAGCTGCTCGAAACGGCCACCCGCTATTTTGAACTGGCCGGCAATGATAAAGCCACGGCAGAGCGCAAGGCCGCCCAGGTACTTGCCCTGGAAACCAAAATATCCGCCACCCACCGCACCCCGGTAGAGCTGCGCGACCCGGCCCGTAACTATAATAAAATGTCTGTGGGCGACCTGTCGAAGATTGCGCCCGGTATCGACTGGAAGAAGTACTTTGGTACGATCGGACGCCATGGAGACAGTGTTAACGTGGGTCAGCCCGACTACCTGAAGGGCCTCAGCCAGCTCCTTGCTTCCGAGCCCATCGACGCCTGAATCGCCAAAGTGCAGTTCGACTACCTGCACGACAATGCCAACCTGCTCAGCAAACCCTTCCAGGCCGCCCAGTTCTAGCTCAGCCGGGTGATGTCGGGAACGAAGAAGATGCCCGAGCGATGGAAACAAGTGGTCAATCTCAGCGATGCCAGCCTGCAGGATATCCTGGGCCAGCTCTACGTTGCCCGCTATTTTCCGAAAGAGGCCAAACTGCGTATGGACACACTCGTAAGCAACCTGCAGACGGCTTTCAAAGCCCGCATCGGGAAGCTCGACTGGATGAGCGAACCGACCAAACAAAAGGCGATCGCAAAGATGAATACCTTCCTTCGGAAGATCGGTTATCCCGACAAGTGGAAGGATTACAGCGATGTGACCATCGACCGCGGCCGCTTCTTTGAAAACAACCGCAGCCTGTCGCGCCATGCCGTAAAGGAAATGCTCGACAAGATAGGCAAGCCGGTAGACCGCACGGAGTGGGGCATGACGCCTTCGACCGTCAATGCCTACTATAACCCGACACTGAACGAGATCGTTTTCCCGGCAGGCATCCTGCAGTTTCCCTTCTTCCACATGCATGCCGACGATGCCATCAACTACGGCGCGATTGGCATGGTCATCGGCCACGAAATGACCCATGGCTTCGACGACCAGGGCGCCCAATACGACGCGCAGGGCAATATGGCCAACTGGTGGCAGCCGGCCGATGAGCAGAAGTTTAAGGAGAAAGGCAAGTCGATGGTTACACTTTACAATGGCTTCACAATGTTCGACAGCCTGCATGTAAACGGGGAGCTTACCCTGGGCGAGAACCTGGCCGACCTGGGCGGCCTTGCCATTGCCTGGGATGCGTTCCAGATGACCAAACAGGCAAAGAGCCAGGAAAAGATCGATGGCTTTACACCCGCCGAGCGCTTTTTCTTCGGCTTTGCGCAAATCTGGCGGGTGGTGCTTCGCCCGGAAGCCGCACGTACCTATCTCAACGTCGATCCGCATTCGCCGGCACAATACCGGGTAAATGGTCCGCTGATGAACTTCGATCCTTTCTACGCAACCTTTAAGGTCGGGGAGAAAAACCGGATGTACCGCAAACCGGAAGAGCGGGTGCGGGTCTGGTAAAAACAGGCAACCGCCAACAGGCAACCAGGCAAAAGCCCCGAAGTGCTGCTTCGGGGCTTTTTTGTGCGGCCACGGGCCGTATCAGCCGGGGCGCTTATTGTACGGGAGGCGGTATCAGTGTCTTCGCTTCCGTGGTGAGACAGGCCATTCCTTTCTGGAGGGCTTCTCTTTGTTCGTCCGTCAGCGTCAGCGTGGTCACTACCTTGCCGCTGGTGAACGTAAAGGTATTGACCGCATTATCGATCATTTTCTTCAGGCTATAGTGCGTTTCCGGCGTATTGCGAACGATGAAATGGTAAAAGCCCTCACAGTTCATGGTGCCGCCACTCCGGTAATTGGTTTTGATGCGGCTGCCGGCAAAATTCACCGCCAGGGTAGACTGGTCATCAAAACACAGCCCGGACCCCAGAGCGAAAAAGACGTCGATTTCCTTGGCATTGGCTTCGATGTTCACCTTTCCCTGGCCGATCTGTATAAAGCCGGTAGAGACCTTTACTTCCTTGGTGTAGGGATCGCGTTCCTTGCGGATGGCGCAGTCTTGCGCCTGTGAAAACAGGGGGGCCGACAGCAACAGGAGGAGATACTTCTTCATATTCCGATTAATAACGCATGAAGTTAGGCACTATTGCCTTGCCGTTAAGATGCATCCGGACGGCAGATGGTTGTCTGCCCGGAATCATTGCGGCTAGCACTGCCGGCCGTCCTCACAGCACATGTGTTAATTCTACCATATGTTACACGCGCTCTTCCGAACTTTGCCTGCGTGACCTTTCTTTTCCGCGTCTCCCTGTTCCTGCTCCTCCGGCTCCTGGCCGTGGCTCCGCTGCAGGCTCAGGTTTCGGCGGCCCTTGAGTTCCGGGCCCTGAGCGCCGACGCGCCGACTCCCGACAGCCTGGTCCGCCTGCTGACGGCCGGGGTGGATGCCGAGCGGGAAAAGGTCTTTGTGCTTTTCCGCTGGATCACGGCGCACATCCGCTATCAGGTCCGCAGGCACCGCCCGCAGCCAGCGCCGGCCGATGAGGCCTGGAACGCACTGCCTCCCGACGAACGGACCGCATTTATTGTGCTTCGCCGGCGCGAAGCGGTTTGCGAAGGCTATGCGCGCCTCTTTAACACGCTCTGCCGGTATGCGGGTATCCGCTCCGTGATGGTGACCGGTTATGCGCGGAATGACCAGGATCGGGCCGATCGGAATTTTGCTCCCAATCATTCCTGGAATGCCGTGTATCTCGACAGCAGCTGGCACCTGCTGGATGCGACCTGGGCTGCGGGCTTTGTACGCGCTGGCAGCGGGGAATTCGTGGCCGCCTTCGATCCCGGTTACTTCCTGACTCCGCGAGCTTTTCATAAACAATCACTATCCGGAAGACCTGCGCTGGTCGCTGCTCGAACGGCCGCCGCTGATCCGGGAGTTCCGGCATGCGCCCTTCCGCACGCTGGCCGCACTAAAATACCAGGTCCGGGCTTTCTCGCAAAACCGCGGAGTGGTAAGCGGAAAAGCAGGCGACACCCTGCGCTTCCAGGTGCAGTTGCAGGCAAACCTGGAGCCCGACCGGATCGCCTCCAACCTGGAGCCGGAAGTGCTGCCTGTCGCCGGGTGGCCGTCCGGTTTCAGTCTTCAGCCGGAGAACCCGCTTCCTTCCCGCATCCTGTCGTATACCTGGGTAGTGCGGCCGGGTGTAGAATGGATCCACCTGGTCTGTAACGGAGATATCATTGCCCACTACCGCATCGAACAGGATCCGGCGCCGACAATTCCCGCGCTTTTTTCCCTGGGCCTGTAACCGGCCCGCCCTGCCCGTAGTCCTACTTCCTGATAACCGGTTAGAAATTTATTTTCGCCGGAGCTGTAACCGCACTTCCGGAAGCGGCGTCAGATCCGGCAGAACCGAACCGAATTTTTAAAAAATAAATACATTGTAACATGGAAGGCGCAGGAATTCTCATCCCCATTCTCGTTCCCCTCGGAGCATTTGCCATGGTTTTTGGCATCGTTTATCTCAGAACCCGCGAAAATCTCGCGATTCTTGAAAAAGGTCGCGACCCCCGCTCACCCCGTCCGTATAACAGCCTCAAGGCCGGATGCCTGCTGCTGGGCGCCGGCATGGGTTTGCTGCTGGCATACCTGCTCGACGTTTACACCATTCACCAGCACGATGTGGAGCCCCTTTACTTTGCGCTCATTGCACTCGGTGGTGGTGGCGGCCTGGTAGCCTCCTATTCCATCGAAAAGAAGGCCATGGAAAAGAACCCTGATCTTTTCCGATAAGTGCGAAAGGCGGGAAAAGTCATCTTTCTGAACCTGAGAACAGAAAATGAAGATGGGCGCCGGATGGCGCCCATCTTTATTTTGTCAATGCCTCTTTTCCTTTGGCAACTACCGGGTCAACCGAATTGAGCACCTCGTAGAAACCCTGGGTGCGCCAGCGCAGGCGGGCCAGGTAGGCCCGGATCCGGTTCTGGACCTCGTTCTTTTCTTTTTCCGGTATCCCTTCGAGGTAGATGCTGTCGCGGCGGGCAAAATCCACCAGCCCCTGCCAGGCCTGTTCGGTATGGCGGAAACCCTGGGCAAATTCGGCCGGCGTCCGGAAGCGGTTCAGCGCCTGCCGGTTGTCCATATAGTAATGATAGACGTAGTTGTTAAAGCGTCCATCGAGGTAAAGCCGGGTGATGCTTTGGGTGAAGCGGCCCGTATCGACGGGAACAAACCGATCGGGCATGATGCCGCCACCGCCGAAAACCGTACGTCCGCCCTTGGTGCGGAAAGCCTTGTCCTTCGCCGGGTGGATGGAATCAGGATTGATCATCTCGCCGCTGTGATAGCGCTCCAGCAATTCTTCCATGTATACCTTCTTGCCTTTGTCGTAGGGGCGCTGGATGCTGCGGCCGGAAGGGGTAAAGTACCGCGCCACGGTGAGACGCAGCGCAGATCCGTCGTTGAGCATGTATTGTTCCTGCACGAGCCCTTTTCCAAAGGTCCGGCGGCCAACAATGGTAGCCCGGTCCCAGTCCTGAAGCGCCCCTGCCACGATCTCTGAAGCGCTGGCGCTGAGTTCATCAACCAGCACCACCAGCTTTCCCTGTTCAAACACACCGTCTTTCTGACAGCGGTAATCATGACGGGCCGCGTTAGTGCCTTCGGTATATACGATCAGCTTGTCGCCGTCGAGGAACTCGTCGGTGATGTGGACGGCCTGGTTCACCAGTCCGCCGCCATTACCGCGGAGGTCGAGCATGAGTGCCTTCATTCCCTTTGCATGCAGTTCCTCCATGGCCCGCATAAACTCTTTATAGGTTGTTTCGGAGAACTTGTTCAGGCGGATATAACCGGTGGTTGCATCAATCATGTAGGCGGCGTCGAGAGAGGGCAGGGGAATGGTGCCGCGCGTAACGTAGAAATACTGGATCGTGTGGTTACGCACTACCGAGAGCTTTACCTGTGAGCCGCCCTTGCCCCGGATCATGCGGCGGATATCTTCGCTGGGAAGTACCTTACTGACGATGGAGGAGTCATCGACCGCGATGATCCGGTCGCCGATCTGCAGACCGGCTTTCTCACTCGGACCTCCGGGAACCACATAGAGCACGTTCACGGTATCGTCGAATATGTTGAATTCGACACCGATGCCCTGAAAATTACCGGTAATGTCTTCATTGGCCTCGTCGAGGTCGCGGTTGGGGATATACACCGAATGAGGGTCGAGCTGGTCCATCAGGCCTTCCATGGCATTATCCTGCAGGGAGTCCACCTTAACCTTATCCACGTATTTGCTGCGGATCAGGTCGATGGCTTCCTGCAGTGAACTCCGTTCTTCCCGGGCAAAAAACCCTTTACCGGACCCGGTTTGCTGCTGCAGGCGGAACCCGAAAAACATGCCGGCGATCATCACCAGGGCGAAAATCAGCGGCAGCCAGACCTGCAATTTTTTATTCCTCATCGTCTGCTGTTACTTTGTAAATTGTTGCAAAATAGGCCATTTGAAAAAATGAGCGCCTGTTGCTCCTCTTTTTCAACAACACTTTAAGCTGTTCTGTTCATGCCAGCCACGCTTATCGCCGACTGCGGCGCTACGAAATCGGAATGGGTACTGCTGCGGGAGGGTAAACGCAAGACCATTGTCACCCAGGGTATCAGCCCGTATTTCCTCAATACCGAAGGAATCGCAGCGCTGCTGCGCGGAGAGCTGGCTGCCAGACTCCCGAACATAACGGTGGAGCAGGTTTTTTATTACGGTACGGGCTGCGCCCACCCCGACAACGCGAAAAGCGTGAGGAAGGCGCTGAAGCAGGTCTTCCCGGAAGCGCGCAGCGAGGTCGCCACCGATCTGCTGGCCGCCGCACGGGCCCTTTGTGGGCGCGATAAAGGCCTGGCCTGCATTCTCGGCACCGGCTCCAACAGCTGCTATTTCAACGGCAGAAAGATCCAGCGCAACAGCCCGGGTCTCGGCTACGTATTGGGTGATGAAGGGAGCGGGGCCTTCCTGGGCCGCAAAGTCCTGCAATACTATCTCTACGACACCTTCGATGAAGAATTGCGCGCCCGGTTCGACGCCCGCTTCGTGACCACACCCGTGGAAATACTGGACCGCGTATACAAGCAGCCCTTTCCCAACCGGTATCTTGCCAGCTTCACGCTTTTCCTTGCCGAAAACCGCGGGCATTACATGGTCGAAAATATTATCGAGGATGGGCTGAACGACTTTTTCTTTACCCACCTGTGCAAGTATCCCGAAGTCTGGAAATACCCGGTGGGTTTCGTGGGCAGCGTAGCCTGGGGATTCCGCGACAAGATCCTGGAGCTGTGCCGCTCCTACGAATTCGACCTGGGCACGGTATTACAGAAACCAATGGATGGTCTGGTGAAATTTCACCGGGAAATGGCACAATAATAATGGGGTAATGAGAGAATGGGGTAATGGGGTAATACTGGTTACGATCCGTTCCTGGTCGATACTTTTCAGGTTTGTTAAGTATTGGACCGCCATGTAGGTTGTGTTCGGTTCTGCCGGAACTTCGCGGAGCCTTGAGCGCCTGGTGACCGGATGCCTGATCATCGCCTTACCCCATTATCCCATCACCCCATTTATTGAACGAATGCACGATATCGAACCATATTATAACTGGCGGCACATCTACACGAGTGAAGAAGACGAGCGATCACCTTTCTATGCACGGCAGTACTCAGAATTTGAGTTCAGCCAGACGGTTTACAATTTCTACATCCATCCGCAATGGGACGATTTCGGTAGCCGCACGCTGTACCTCAAAGTGCTCCAGGCCGACTATGAAGAACGTTATGTGGTGATCGAACTGATCGGAGAGTGGAATGACGCCATCGAAAACGACATCATGACCCTGAAGCGCGACGTGATCGACAAGTTCGAAGAACAAGGCATCTTCAAGTTCATTCTGATTGCCGAGAACGTGCTGAACTTTCACAGCGGCGACCGCGATTACTACGAGGAATGGCATGAAGAAGTCAGTGACGAAGCGGGCTGGATCGTTTGCCTGAATATGCCCGAAGCCACGCAACACGACTTCCGCCGGGCAAAGATCAACTACTATGTGGAACTGATGGAACTCGAAAACTGGCGTACGTATAAACCTTTTCATCTGTTCAAAAAGATCGACGATGAATTGAGCAGGCGATTGGCGCTGTAAAAAGCAAGAACGCAGATTTCCTATCATTTACGGGATGAGCGCTGACCTTGTTTTGTAATGCGCGGGCAACGCACACCAATACGCGGCCAGGCAGCCAGCGCTTTCAGGCCCAGCGGCATCAGCATTCCCGCTCTTTGTGTCCGAAGGACACATTGAGCGGTGTTTGTAATTTGCTGATGCAGACATTTTTTTGACAATCCGCCTTTACCTTTGCGCATAATTTTCAATCCCCCCTGACTGATTATGAAATGGTCGCACTTTTTTACATCTGCGGTAGGCAGGAAGTTCGTAATGGCGCTCACGGGAATTTTTCTGGTCACCTTCCTTCTGGTGCATGTGGGCATCAACGCCTGCATCTTCAATGATCTTCCCTTTTTCGATCCGAACGATAACGGTTCGATGTTCAACCGCGCCGCTCACTTCATGGGCGCCACGATCGTGATCCGCATCATGGAGATCGGTCTCTTTGCCGGATTCATCCTGCATATCGTTCAGGGTTATGCGATCGAGGCAAAAAACCGCGCCCGCCGGGGCACCAGCTACCAGGTTGACCTGGGTAACCGCGGATCAAAGTGGTACAGCCGCAGCATGGCGATACTTGGCTCGCTCGTCCTCATTTACCTGGTGATTCATGTGGCGCACTTCTGGGTACCCTCGCGCATTACACACGACATGCAGCAGGTCAGCTACAACGGCTCGACGGTGGAAATGCACAACCTGTACCTGAAGATGTACGAAGTCTTTCAGGAACTGTGGGTCGTGATCCTCTACCTGGCAGGCGTGGGGGCCCTGGCCTTCCACCTGTTTCATGGCTTTCACAGTGCCTTCCGATCGCTGGGTGTGCACAACAGAAAATACTTAGCGATGCTGCGCAGCCTGGGCTATGGCTACACCATCATCATCAGCATCCTGTTTGCCCTGATGCCGATCGCCATGTACTTCCAGTGGGTATCGCCTTACAAGTGATGTGCAGCCTTTACGCATCCTGAAAAAGCCTGCTTAAACAAAAGATAAGGCTCCGTGAAAAGTTGGCCTTTCCAGTGAACAAAGCCGCCCGCAACGTGTACCATATTTAGTTATCAAGAATTTCGAACCCAGAAATAAGCACTATGCTCGACGCTAAAATCCCTGCCGGTCCCCTTGAGAAAAAGTGGGAAGATTACAAAGGCCACGTAAAGCTGGTCAACCCGGCCAACAAGCGCAAGCTCGAAGTTATTGTGGTGGGTACCGGACTTGCCGGAGCATCCGCCGCCGCCACGCTCGGAGAGCTGGGCTATAAAGTGAAAGCCTTCTGCTTTCAGGACAGCCCGCGCCGTGCGCACTCTATTGCTGCCCAGGGCGGCATCAATGCAGCCAAGAACTACCAGAACGACGGAGACTCGGTTTTCCGTCTTTTCTACGATACCATCAAGGGTGGCGACTACCGCGCCCGCGAAGCCAACGTGTACCGCCTTGCAGATGTGAGCCGTAACATCATCGACCAGTGCGTGGCACAAGGCGTTCCCTTTGCCCGCGAATATGGTGGCCTGCTGTCGAACCGTTCCTTCGGCGGCACGCAGGTACAACGCACCTTCTACGCAGCGGGGCAAACCGGCCAGCAGCTGTTGATCGGTGCGTACCAGGCCCTGGAGCGGCAGGTGGCGCTGGGCAACGTAAAAATGTATACCCGTCATGAGATGCTGGAAGTAGTGACGATCGAGGGCAAGTGCCGTGGCATCATCGCCCGCGACCTGGTCAACGGCACGCTGGAGCGCCACTTTGGCCATGCGGTGCTTCTGTGCAGCGGTGGTTATGGCAACGTGTTCTACCTGTCGACCAACGCCATGGGATCGAACGTTACCGCAGCCTGGAAAGCACACAGAAAAGGAGCTTTCTTCGGCAACCCCTGCATGACGCAGATTCACCCCACCTGTATCCCGGTTACCGGCGACCACCAGTCGAAGCTGACCCTCATGTCGGAGTCGCTGCGGAACGACGGCCGTATCTGGGTTCCCAAAAAACAGGGCGACCACCGTCGTCCGAACGAGATTCCGGAAGACGAGCGCGACTACTACCTGGAGCGTCGCTACCCGGCCTTCGGCAACCTGGTTCCGCGCGATGTGGCTTCGCGTGCCGCCAAGGAGCGCTGTGATGCCGGCTATGGTGTTGGCTCCTCGAAGCAGGCCGTCTACCTTGATTACGCCGATGCCATCCAGCGCTATGGCCGTATCGAAGCATCCAAGCGCAACCTCACCAATGCCGATGCCGCCACCATTACTGCGCTCGGCAAGGAAGTAGTGAAAGAGAAGTACGGCAACCTCTTCGATATGTACGAAAAGATCACCGGCGAGAACCCTTACGAGGTGCCGATGCGGATCTATCCCGCCGTACACTACACCATGGGCGGCCTCTGGGTCGACTACGAACTGATGACCACCATCCCCGGCCTCTATGCCCTCGGCGAAGCCAACTTCTCCGATCACGGCGCCAACCGCCTGGGTGCTTCAGCCCTCATGCAGGGTCTGGCGGACGGCTACTTCGTAATTCCCTACACGATCGGAAATTACCTCGCCGACGAGATTCGTATCAATGCCATCCCCACGAATCACCCGGCATTCGAAGAAGCCGAAAAGAACGTGCGGGAGCGCCTCGAACGCCTCATCAGCATCAACGGCAAGCAAACCGTTGAAAGCATGCACAAGCGCCTCGGCAAGATCATGTGGGACAAGTGCGGTATGGCCCGAAACGCGCAGGGCCTGCAGCAGGCAATTGAAGAAATCCGACAGCTGAAGAGAGAATTCTGGAGCGACATCCGCATTCCGGGAAAGATAAACGACTTCAACCCCGAACTCGACAAGGCGGGCCGCGTAGCCGATTTCATTGAACTGGGCGAACTGATGTGCCTCGATGCCCTGAAGCGCGAAGAAAGCTGCGGCGGCCACTTCCGCGAGGAATACCAGACAGAAGAAGGCGAAGCCCTCCGCCAGGACGATAAGTTCATGTACGTGGCTGCCTGGGAAATGAAAGGTGAGCATGAGTGGGAGCTGCACAAGGAAGAACTGCGCTACGACGTCGTGAAGCCGAGCCAGCGTTCCTACAAGTAAAAAAACGCAGGAGTTGATCTGCGTCACCCGAAGAATAATCTTTTTGCCGTTCCTTAAACCCTGAAGAATGGAACACTACAATATGAATTTGACGCTGAAAGTATGGCGTCAGGAAAACAAGAATACTCCCGGCCGCTTTCAGACCTACGAAGTGAAGGAAATCTCTTCGGAGATGTCGTTCCTCGAAATGTTCGATGTGCTCAACGAGCGCCTGATCGAGCAGGGTGAAGACCCGATCGCTTTCGACCACGACTGCCGCGAAGGTATCTGCGGCATGTGCTCCATGCACATCAACGGTCGTCCGCACGGCCCCTGGCACGCCACCACCACCTGCCAGCTGCACATGCGTGCGTTCAAGGATGGCGATACCATCGTTGTGGAGCCCTGGCGCGCCAAAGCCTTCCCGGTAATCAAGGACCTGGCCGTTGACCGCTCTGCCTTCGACCGGATTATCCAGGCCGGCGGTTTTGTGTCGGTGAACACGGGTAACGCCGTTGACGGCAATGCGGTGCCCGTAGAGAAGGAGAATGCCGACGCTTCGTTTGCCGCTGCCTCCTGCATCGCCTGCGGTGCCTGCGTGGCTGCCTGTAAGAATGCTTCCGCCTCCCTGTTCACTGCCGCCAAAGTGGCGCACCTTGGCCTGCTGCCACAGGGTAAGCCCGAATCCAAGCTGCGCGTGCTGAGCATGGTAGACCAGATGGACAAAGAAGGTTTTGGCTCCTGCACCTTCACAGGTGCCTGTGAGGCTGTTTGTCCGAAGGAAATTTCGGTGACGAACATTTCGCGGATGCATGCCGACTACCTCGTAGCCGGACTTTCAGCCGAGAAGTAAGGTTTTCCGAAGGGATGATGACTGCCTTTTAGCACAATCTTCGCCCGATAAATTCGTTTCAGGCCGGGACCGCAATGCGGTCCCGGCCTTTTTGCTGGCCTTGCCGAAAGCGGCTTCTGCCGCAAATAGGCGCCCAGCGACCTGAATCGCCACCTCAGGCGGCCATGAGAACGTATTTTTACTGATCAAACACCGTCTTTTGTCTTCTTGCTCCCGGATATTCGTCCTGCTCACGCTGCTGCTGCTGGCTGGTTCTGTGCGGGCCCAGCAGCCACTGCCGGGATCGAACCTGCGGGTGCGTGTGCTGCCAGCAGGTACCGATTCGGTGCGCCTCGACACCCTCAGCCTGGTGCCCGGCACGCTGGCCGTGGAGGCGGTGGCCGACTCGGCCTGGTGGATCGACGAGATCAATGCGGTGCTGCACTGGCGCGTGCAGCCGCCAGCCGACAGCATCCGGGTGCGCTACCGGGTATTTCCTTACCGACTCAATGCGGTCACTCAGCGTCTGCAGTACGACAGCGTCCGGAACTTCTCCTACCTGAGGCCCTTTCGTTTCAATGAGGGACCGGAAACCGACAACCGCAGCCTGTTCAACTTCGGCAACCTCCAGTACAATGGCTCTTTCGGAAGAGGGATTTCCTTCGGGAATACGCAGGATGCCATCGTCAACTCCAATTTCAACCTGCAGCTGAGCGGCATGCTGGCCGACTCCATCGAACTTTCCGCAGCCATAACCGACAGTAATATACCGATACAGCCCGATGGCAGCACCCAGCAGCTCAACGAATTTGACCAGGTGTTCCTGCAGTTCAAAAAACGCAACTGGCAACTGAACCTCGGTGATATCGACCTGCGGCAAAACAGTCTTTACTTCCTGAACTTCTACAAACGGCTCCAGGGCATCACCTTCCAGACCGGCTACAATATCGGCAAAACCGGCAAGGGCCATACCCTGGTAAGCGGCTCCATCGCCAAGGGAAAATTCTTCCGGAACGTGATCGACGCCTCCAACACGCCCAACCTGGAGGGCAACCAGGGACCCTATCGCCTGCGTGGCGCCAGCAATGAATTTTTCTTTATCGTGCTGGCCAACTCAGAGCGCGTTTTCCTCGACGGCGTTTTGCTGCAGCGCGGCGAAGACCAGGATTATGTGATCAACTACAACACCGCGGAAGTCACCTTCACCCCACGCCGGCTCATCTCGAAGGACTCCCGGATCCAGATCGAATTTGAATATGCCGACCGGAATTTTCTGAACTCGAACCTTTATGCCAGCCAGACCCTGGATTTGAACGACCGGCTGCAGGTGCGGATCGCCGCTTTCCAGAATGCCGATGCCAAAAATTCTTCCATCAACCAGACCCTGGACGAAAACCAGCGCCGCTTCCTGTCCGCACTTGGCGACAGCGTGGATCAGGCGTTTTATCCCACCGCCATCCGCGACACTTTTTCCCGCAGCCGCATTCTTTATGAAAAAGTGTACTTCCAGAACGGAAGCGTCACGGATTCATTTTACCGTTATTCTACCGACTCCCTGCTGGCCCGCTGGTCAGTAGCGTTCACCGAAGTGGGGCAGGGCAGAGGCAACTATGTTCCCGACTTCAATGGCGCCAACGGCAAGGTGTATCGCTACGTGTCGCCGGTCAATGGTGAAAGGCAGGGTAGCTATGAGCCCGTACAGCGCCTCATTACGCCGCGGCGCCAGCAGGTAATGAGCGTGGCGGCCGACTACCGGATCAACAGCCGGAACCTCCTGAAAACAGAGTTTGCCCTCAGTAACTTCAGCGCTAATACCTTCTCTTCCCGCGATGCCGCCGATGACCGCGGATTTGCCGGACGGGTGCAATACGAACACAACACGCGCCTGTCGGCGGCCCGCGACCTGAAACTGACCACTACGGTCGATGTGGAGCATGTGCAGGAGCGTTTTCGGCCGCTGGAGCGTCTGCGCATGGTTGAATTCAGCCGCGAATGGGGCCTGCCGCTCGTGCTGAACCCGGCCGACGAAACCATCGGGCGCTTTACGGCCCAGCTGCGCGATAAATTCGGACACAGCCTGAACTACCAGGCCATTTCCTACCAGCGGGGAAGCGAGTACCGTGGTTGGCAGCAGATCATCCAGCACAACACGGTTGCAGGCGGATGGACCATCGCGAACCAGTTTGCCTACACCGGCTTCCGCGGCAGCCAGGAGCGCGGTCAGGTGCTTCGCCCCATCGTAGATCTGAGCCGCACGCTTGCCGGATTGCGCAACCTGAAGGTAGGCGCCCGCTACGCGCTGGAGCATAGTGAAATCCGTGACCGGGTTCGTGATACGGTGACGCCGGCCAGCTTCTCCTTCGATACCTGGACCGCCTACCTGAAAACCGATGAAAGCCGGGGGAACCGCTACAGCCTCAACTTCTTCACCCGTTCGGACCGCTATCCTTATGCGGGTGCATTGATTCGGGGTGACCGGAGCTACAACACCAACTTCCAGGCAGAACTCCTGCAAAACGAGAAACACCAGCTGGTGCTCAATGCCACCTACCGGCAGCTCGAGGTATTTCACGACAAGGTCACCCAGCAGAAACGCGACCGCACCTTCCTGGGCCGCGCCGAATACCAGATCAATGAGCTCAGGGGTATTGTTACCGGTAATGTCCTGTATGAAATCGGTTCCGGCCAGGAGCAGCGGCGCGATATCACTTATTTCGAAGTGCCGGCCGGCCGCGGCGAATATGCCTGGAACGATTACAACGGCGATGGTGTGCAGCAGCTCAATGAATTTGAAATCGCCCAGTTCCCGGACCAGCGCAAATTCGTGCGGGTGTTTATTCCGACCAATGAATTCGTAAAAGCCAACTACAACACGCTGAACTACTCGCTTCAGTTTTCACCCCGCAATCTTTTTGAAGACGACCGCCGCGGCCGCTTTCTAGCCCGCTTCAGCTGGCAAACGGCCATGCAAAAAAGCCGCAAGGTGACGGCGCGGGGCGAAGTGGAGGCCAATCCGTTCAAATACAGCCTGCAGGACACTTCCCTGATCACCGCCAGCACCGCCCTCAACAACACGCTCTCGTTTAACCGCTACTCTTCGCGCTGGGGCGCCGATATCAGCAACCTGCAGAACACCGGCAAGTCGCTGCTAACCTACGGCTACGAAAGCCGCCGGGTGAACGACTGGCTGCTGAAGCTGCGCTGGAACCTCAATAGCTCCCTGACGCTTAACCTGAACGGACGGGCAGGCAGCAACAGCCTGTTCACGCCCAGCTTCAACAACCGGAACTATGCAATGCAGATCCTGAGCGGCGAACAGCAGCTTTCCTATATCTACCGTACGGTTTTCCGGTTGCAGGGCGGCTATAAGCTGGACCGGCGCCGGAACCGTCCCGAATTCGGCGGAGAATACGCCACCCTGCATTCCGTAAACCTCGAAAGTAAATACAACGTCCTGCAAAACAGCTCCCTGAACGGCCGCTTCACCTTCAGCAGCATCGATTATCCCTTTGCACCGAACTCCACCGTCAGCTACATCATGCTCGAAGGCCTGCTGCCCGGCCGCAACTACCAGTGGGCGCTCGATTTCACCAAGCGGCTGCTCAGGAATATCGAGTTCAACCTGCAATATGAAGGACGGAAAGCCGGACAGGCGCCGGTGGTGCATATCGGGCGGGCCTCTGTGCGGGCCCTGTTCTGATGAACAAAAAAGGGCCCCCTGACGGGGGCCCCAGTGACAGGCTACTTATTTTGAATTGACAACACTCAAAATTCGGACGGCTGCCTGCCACAGTTTAGGTTAAAAGTCTCACGACGAAACAGCTTGTTAAAATCCCGGGCCAGGGTGCTCTAAACTGAGCCGGGTAGAGCTCAACCGATTGATACCCTAAAAATTGGGGAAATTGCACCCTATAAATTGCTTGGAGAGCCGGTTACCAGAACGCCACAAAAAGAAAGGCCGCACAGGGCGACCTTTTGAAGTACTTTCAGACGAACCAGCCATCAGACATTGAAGCGGAAATGCATCACATCTCCGTCTTTTACCAGGTATTCCTTTCCTTCAATCCGGAGCTTCCCGGCCTCCCGGCAGGCGGCCTCAGAGCCGAATTTCACGTAGTCGTCATAGGCGATCACTTCGGCTTTGATAAAACCTTTTTCGAAATCGGTATGGATGACGCCGGCGGCCTGCGGTGCCTTCCAGCCTTCCTGGATCGTCCACGCACGTACTTCCTGTACGCCGGCGGTAAAATAGGTGTTGAGTTGCAGCAGCTTGTAGGCCGAACGGATCAGACGGTCGAGCGCCGGCTCCTTCATTCCGTATTCTTCCATGAACAGCTGCTTGTCTTCGGCGGCCTCCATTTCTGCAATCTGCGCTTCAATGGAGTTGTTCATCACGATCACCTCCGCATTCTCGTTTTTCACGGCTTCCTTCAGCGTTTCGGAGAAGCGGTTTCCGGTGTGCATCGAAGCCTCGTCTACGTTGGCTACATAAAGCACCGGCTTGATGGTCAGCAGGAAGAGGTCGGCGATGGCCGGCATTTCCTCCTTTCCGAGCGCCAGTTCGCGAATGCTGCGCCCCTGCTCGAGATGAGCCTTGCAACGCTGCAGCACCTCCAGTTCGGCTTTGGCCTTCGGATCGGTCTTGGCCATTTTCTCGGTACGCTGCATCTCCTTTTCGATACTTTCCAGGTCCTTCAGTTGCAGTTCCGTATCGATGATCTCCTTGTCGGAAACCGGGTTGATGGCGCCTTCATCGCGAAGGATATTTTCGTCTTCAAAGCAGCGGATGACATGAATGATCGCATCCACTTCACGAATGTTCCCGAGGAACTTGTTGCCGAGGCCTTCGCCCTTGGAAGCGCCTTTCACCAGGCCGGCAATGTCCACGATCTCGATCTGGGTGGGCACCACCCGGTTGGGCTGCACCAGCTCAGCCAGTTTGGCCAGGCGCTGGTCGGGCACATCTACCAGTCCTACGTTGGGATCGATCGTACAAAAACGGTAGTTGGATGCCTGTGCCTTCGCCGAGTTGCTCACGGCATTGAAAAGAGTGGACTTACCTACGTTGGGAAGACCGACGATACCTGCTTGTAAAGCCATACGGAGAAAATTTCGGATGGGTGCTGCCGGATGCCGGAGCTTCCGTGACCGGCAACAGCACTTGATTTTGAGGCGCGAAGATAAGTCAATCCGTCATCTTACTTATCTTCCCGCTCAATTCGAGTCTATGGCCCTGAGCAGGATCTGGTCGGCTTTTATCATCATTGCCGTGTTGGTTGCAGCCTTACGTGCCGCAGGCGGCGACAGCACCATCTTCAACCGGATGGTCACCGGCAAGTCGTCGGACGCCTACGACAGTGTTTATTATGTAGGTGTGGGCTCGCCGCTCAACGAAAGGCTGTCGCCCCGCTATTCCGATTTTCTGAAAGAATACGGCTATGCACGCCGCGATTCGGCCCGGCAGGCGACCGTGCTGCTCACGGATAACCCGCAGTCGGATTCCGTGCGCTTGCTGCAGGCGCAAAACCCGTCGCTGCAGGTATACAGCTGGGCCGGTATCCAATCGAAGCTGCAACGTAAGGCCGACGGGATTGTGGAAACGGCCAAAAGCGCCGTCATGAACATCATCCTGCCGCTGATCGGCGTCATGGCACTCTTCATGGGCCTGTTGTCGATTGCGGAAAGGGCAGGGGGCATCCGGGTACTGTCGCGCATTATCGGCCCTTTCTTCAGCCGGGTGTTTCCTTCGGTTCCTGCGGGTCATCCGGCCGTAGGGCACATGATGATGAACTTTTCTGCCAACCTGCTCAACCTCGACAACGCGGCTACGCCCTTCGGCCTCAAAGCCATGGAAAGCCTGCAGGAACTCAACAACGATAAGAAAACGGCCTCCGATGCGCAGATCATGTTCCTTTGCCTGCATGCCTCCGGGTTGACGCTTATACCGACCACCATCATTGCTTTCCGGGCCGGACTTGGGGCCAGTACGCCCACCGACATTTTTATTCCCTGCATGATCGCCACCTTCACGGCCACTATGGCAGCCCTGTTCCTCGTGTCGCTGAAACAGAAGATCAACCTGTTCCAGCCGGTGATACTAGGCTGGGTAGGAGGGCTGTCGCTGCTGATTACGGCGCTCGTTCTTTATGTTTCGGGCCTCGACCAGAAAAGTGCCGATACGTTTTCCGGGCTCCTCAGCAACGGGATCATCCTGCTGATCTTCCTGCTGGTGGTGCTGGGAGGCATTTATAAAAAGATCGACGTGTTCGATGCCTTTGTGGAAGGGGCGAAGGGGGGCTTCGATATTGCCGTCCGCATCATTCCCTACATCGTGGGGATGCTGGTCGCCATCAGCATGCTCCGCACCAGTGGCTGCTTCGACATCCTGATCAACGGCATGAAGAGTCTTTTTGCCGCCCTGGGCACGGATACCCGCTTTGTCGACGGACTGCCTACGGCCCTGATCAAGCCGCTCAGCGGATCGGGGGCCAGGGGCATGATGATCGATACCATGAAAACTTTCGGGGCCGACTCTTTCGCCGGCCGCCTAGCCTGCGTTCTGCAGGGTTCTTCCGACACCACCTTTTACGTGGTAGCGGTTTACTTCGGTGCGGTCAATATCCGGAACAGCCGCTACACCGTTGGACTGATGCTGCTGGCGGATCTAGTAGGGATCATCACTTCGATTTCGTTGTGTTATCTGTTCTTTGGGTAAGACCTCACCCAAACGCCCACTTCGTGCCTTCGCCCAATGCGGCCTCTGGAGCGGCGGCCCGGGGACCGCAGCTATTGAAACAACTCATACTTACTTTTCGGCCTTCTGGCATCAAACCAGCCAAAACCGGGCAGGCGCATTTCTCTCGGATTTTTCTGGCGGATGGGCCAAACGGTGCCTTTTACGGCACTTCGGTAAATGACGCGATGCAGATCGCCCTGACGGAAGCGGATATCCAGAATGTCAGCCGATGTTTGGTTGATGCCGGTAAAAGCGATGTCGTTGTCCTGCAGGAAATAAACCGACTCGGCCGATCCTTTGAAGCGGACTGAATCGATGGTACCCTGCCGAAAGTATCCATCGAGCCGGGAACCCTTCACCTGGTTGTAAACCCCCGGCTGCACCTGGCTGGTGAGGAAGCTGTTATTGAACACCCGGATGCGGTCCGCCTTCTTGTTGCGGGTATGCAGGTAGATGGTATCGCCCGTCACCTGGTTCTTCTTATTCCAGACTACCGGATTCTTGAACAGGCGGAAGATCGAATCGCGGAAGGAATAGAACAGGCTGTCGCCCACGGCCTGCATGGAATCCGAATAAATACGGACGTTGCGGTAGGCTTCAAAATAGCGGTTGGAGCTGTCGCGGCGGGCGGTTGAATCTGCACGGGGCGAGTTGGGTCTGCGCGTTGCCGTGAAGGCCTTTCGGTTAGTAGCGGCTTTCGCGGAAGGCTTAGCCGGAACCGTTCGCCCGGCTGCCGCAGAAGCAGGCCCGGGTGTGGGCCGGTCAGCGACAAGACTGTCGCCCCGGAGAACGAGTGTATCGGCCGCGGCCGTGCTGTCGGCACGGCGGTCAGCACGTTCCAGGGAATCAAGCCTGCGGCCTGCTACGGTTCCGGCGAGGTCGGTCAGCCGGGCCGAATACAGGGTGTCGGCGGCTACAAAAAGGGAGTCTTTCTCCTGCTTGATGATCATCACCGGCTGCCTTGTGGCGAGGTAGGATTCGGTGCGCTTGTTGGCGAAAATGCGGTTGGCGAGTATGTTCACACCCTGGCAGGTATCGATCAGCACGGCATTACCTTCTATCTGCACGGTGCCCGTGGCGTCGTCGTTGGCAATGCGGTCGCCCACCACGCGCAGGCATTTATCGTCGATCGACGTGCGCTGCGAAAAGGTGGCCATACGCGTATTCGGATCGTAAACACCTTCTTTGGTACGGATCACGCGGCCGTCTTTATCGCGGATATACGTATCCGTTACCAGCGTCATCAGCCTGGTGTTGGTATTATAGATCATCGATTCCGTCTTCACATAGGTCGACGGGTCCTTCACTTCGACATTGCCATTGAAATTCATGTCGCGCGTATCGCCGTAATAAACTCCCTCACGGCTGGTCACCACCGACTGTCCGACCGTTACCTTACCGCCATTGCGGTAGGTAGCCAGTTTGGTGGCCACATCATATTCCAGCTCATTGGTCACGACGGTGCTTCTCCCGTCGGTAAGACGCACATTGCGCTGCAGGTAGGCATAGCGGCGGTCGGTAAGGTAGCGGAGGTAGTCTGAGGATATGCGGGTGGTGTCGTCGATGATGCGCACGTTACCGAAGGCCTCGAACACCTTGGTAAGGCTGTTGAGTACGAGGCTGTCGCAATAAAACAAAGTGCGCCCCTGGCGCAATCCGACCGTGCCTGCGAGTATCTGGAGTTCCGTTCCGTCTTCCAGGCGCAAAAACCGCTGCCTTTGCGTGCCTGGCAGTATTTCTACGGGCTGGGTGGTGTCGGATGCAGCCTGTCCCATAGCCGGAAGGCTGGCGAGGAAGAGGAGCAGAAAGTAGAGGATTCGCTTCATTTCAGCTTGACCGCAACGGTGTCTTTTGCTGCCGGCGAAGTTAGCGGGTCGGTTTTGGTCTTACCCCCGAACAGTGAAAAATTAACGTAGCGTTTGGGGTGCACCCGCACGTCGTCGAGCAACACTTCCAGGCCGAGCGCGGCGCGATTCAACTGATCGTACAGCTTCCGGTCATTCATCAATGCACCAAGGGTTCCTTTCGGATCCTGGAGTTTCTCTATGCTGGTGCGCATGCCACCCGCGGCGCCCTTTAGTTCATTGATCGTGCTTTCGAGGGCGGCAATCGTTTCCTTGATATTGGCATTGGCCAGGTTGGAAGTCAGCGTCTCTACGTTACGGATGGAATGGGTGACGGCGGCATTGTTGCGGGCCAGGTTGCCTGTCACGGCGTTCATATTGTTGAGGGTGCCGGCCAGCGCCCCCGACTGGGCATCGGTAAGGCGTTTGAGATTGGCGGACGAAACGGTCAGGTTCGCCACCAGCGTTTGCAGGTTATGGTTGGTATTGGGATCAAAGATGGAGTTGAGGTTACCGATGGTCGTCTTGAGGGAGTCGAGCGTCATATTCACCTTCTCAATTGTCGGAGCCACCTGTTGTTTCAGGTCGGCCAGCAGGCCGCCGCTCTGGCTGGTAGCGATGGTGTCGCCGAGTTGCAGATACTGTCCCGAATTGCCCTTTGAAATGGTAATGTAGGCGGCACCCAGTGGCGATCCGTCGATAAAGGCAACCGAATTGCGGGGAATCAGCACTTCTTCCTTCAGGTGAATTTCAACAAGAATGCGCGATACGGTTTTGTCGAGCGGCCGCAGGTCATAGACCGTACCGATCGGATAGCCACCGACCATCACCTCATTGGATTTCTTCAGCGCACCAAGGTTGGAAAAAACGGCATAGATCCGAGGGCTTTTGCCCAGAAGCTGCCTGCCTTTCAGAAAGTTAAAGCCGAACACCAGAACCAGGATGGCTACGATAGCGAGAATGCCCACCTTGGCTTCATTTGAAATCTTCATGCCGTGTTGTTTACGAGCGCTCAGAGCGCTATACCGCTGCCAAAATACACATTATTCCGCTGCATGCAGAATAATGGCCGGACCGGCATTCTCTGGTCGTAAAAAACTGTGCCATGAGCGCTTAGCGGGAACGATGGCCCCGCTCGTGCGCATCCATCGCTTTCAGATGGGCGAGGGTCTGCTCGCGGGTGGGCCGGGGTGCCACGCCGGCAGCGCTGCGGCCCTGCGTTTCGAGCCATTTCATGTAGTTGCCCAATGCGCGGGCAATACACTCTGCGGTTTCCTGCTGTCCGCTCTCACTGTTGAGGTAGTCTTCTTCTTCTTTATTGGTGATGTATCCCGTTTCTACCAGCACCGACGGCATGGCCGTAGCCTGCAGCACCCAGATACCTTTCTGGCGCTGGTAAGATCCGCGGCTGGTACGGCCGGCAGTGGCGAACTCCGCTTCCACAAAATCGGCCATCTTGGAGCTGCGCTTCCAGTATTGCCTGGTCTTTACGGCAGAAAGCGCGATGAACTCGGGTGAGTTCGGATCCACATCATTGTATTTCTGCTGATAGTTTTCTTCGGTGAACATCTGCGCGTTTTCACGAATCGCCAGTTCCTTGTCTTCCGTTTTGTGCGCACCCCAGATATAGGTTTCCGTGCCACGGGCTTTGGAGGGTGTTGTATAAACACGGTACTCCGGCACCCGGCGCGTATGCTTCTTCTTCTTTTTGCCCTTGCCGGTGTAATAGGTATCGGTGCGGTAGCCGACCAATTCGCGGTGCTGCTGGGGAGGCGCCGCATTTACGTGAATAGAGATGAAGATATCGCCCTTGTTCCTGTTCGCGATATCGGCGCGCTCATGAAGGCCTACGATGTATTTGTCGGGCCGGGTTTCCACGATCCGCAGATCCGGGAAGTCTTTAGCGATCTTGCTTACCAGCTTTTTCGAAATGGCCAGGCAGATTTCGTCCTCATAGGAATAACTGCCCCGGGCCCCGTCGTAGCCGCCTCTGGGCTGAACGCCATGACCGGCATCAATGATCACCGTTTTGATCGGGTAGGGCTTTTTTAAGGCCAGCAGACCGATAACACAAATCAGGCAGAATAGTAAAGCAAGTGTTCTCTTCAGCATAGTGGGATGTCAGGCTTGTATTAGCGGAATCTTCACAAATCGGTTAATTCCCAAAAGTCTATTTTTGTCCATTCTATATGAACGGTCCGCACAAATTTAGTTTAAAATCACGCTTGGGGCGACCGGCATTCTTTGCATTCCTTTGTATTTTAACGTGGGCAGTACAGGCTAGTAGTATCTTTCCCGGAAGAGTTTACTCCGATTTAACAACAGACACCTTGCCGCGGCGGCCTGCAGACAGCGTTCCCCGGCGCTCAGCAGATACGAACCGCGTTCGCCGCAACCCGGGTGGCATACCCGTTACACGCGACAGCTCGCGCATGGCCGACACGAGCGGCCTGCCCGGAGCCGACACTTTTTCGCTACGGATTTCCAAAGACACCCTCGACGCGCCGATCACCTACCAGGCAGAAGACAGCGCCGTCATCCTGGTTCCGGAAAAGAAAATCGTTCTCTACGGTAAAACGCAAACAAAATATAAAGAGGCGAATCTGTACGCGCCACAGGTAGAGATCGATCAAACACGAAATACGCTGACGGCCACCGGCAGCAAAGACAGCCTGGGCGAAACGGTCACCCGGGCCCGCTTCCAGGAGAGCAGCGATAACTTCGAAAGCGATACCATCATCTACAACTTCAAATCGCAGAAAGGCTACACACGCAACACTTTTACCCAGCAGAACGAAATGTTCATCCAGGGGCAAACCATCAAGAAGGTGAATGCCTCGACGGTTTTTGTGAAGAGTGGCCGCTTCACGACCTGTGACCTCGACGAACCGCATTTCGCCTTCCGCGCCAACAAGCTGAAGATCATCAATAACCGCGTGGCGGTGTCGGGACCGATGCACCCCGAATTTGAAGGTGTGCCGGTGCCCGTATATCTACCGTTTGGATATTATCCGCTTAGCCGCGGCAGGCATTCGGGCCTTTTGCCGCCCCAGTTCGTGGCCACCGAAAACCAGGGGTTGGGATTGGAAGGACTCGGTTACTACAAGGTTATCAACGATTATATTGATGCCGCCGTCCGCGGGAACATTTATTCGTATGGCGGATGGCGCGGCGATCTCAACACCACCTACCGGAAGCGCTACCGGTTCAACGGGGCCTTCAACCTGAGCCTGATGAACACCCAGTCGAACTTCAAGGGTGATCCGGACTTCAACCGCACCCGTACCTTCAATATCAGCTGGAGCCATGCGGTAGACCAGCGCGCAAGACCGGGCGTCAGCTTCAGCGCCAACGTAAATGCCGGTTCCACCCGCTTCAACCGGCTGCAGCTTGCCAACGTGCAGCAAAACATCCAGAACAACCTGAACTCTTCCATCACCTATTCCAAAACCTGGAAGAACCGGTTCTCCCTGACGCTTTCGGCCAACCACAACCAGAACTCGGAAACACGGCTCGTCAGCGTGAGCCTTCCGGATGCCGGTTTCAATCTCAACACCCTTTATCCGCTGCAACGTAAGGAAGCGGTGGGTGCACAACGCTGGTACGAAAAACTGGGCATCGGCTACCAGGGTGCGTTCCGGAACAACTTCGCCTTCTATGACAGCCTCTTTTCTTTTCAGCGCATCTTCGACACACTCTCCTGGGGGGCTACGCACAACGTGCCGCTCACCCTATCGCTGCCGCCGGCCGGACCGCTCATTCTGGCGCCCAGCATTTCGTACCAGTCGCAATGGATCCAGGGAAGAAGGCTGCTTAGCTGGAACGAAGCGATGAAGAGACTGGATACCGTCAACCAGAAAGGCCTGTACACAGCGCACGCCGTGACGTTTGGTTTCCAGGCCAATACCAACATTTTCGGAACCTTTCAGTTCCGTCGTTCACGGGTCATGGCAATCCGGCACACCATGCGCCCCAGCGTCGGCTTCAATTACACGCCCAACCTGGCCAGAAGCTATTACCGGCGGGTGCAGATCGACTCATCGGGCAACACGCAGGAATACAATCTATTTGCAAACGGAACCAACCTGAACACCGGCTATGGCAACTTCCGGAACGGCGGCATCAGCTTCGGCCTGGATAACATGTTGGAGATGAAGCTAAGGCCGAAGAAGGACTCGGCAGGAGCGGAGCCCCGAAAGGTCCGCCTTATCGATGGTCTGGGCTTTACCGGCAATTACAACTTCCTGATCGACTCCTTCCGGCTGAGTCCGATCAACATCTACCTGCGCAGTTCCTTGTTCGACAAGATCAACCTGAACGCCAACGCCACACTCTCTCCCTACGCGGTGGATTATACAGGGCGTGTACTTTCGCGTTATGCCTGGCAGGAAGGTTTCGGACCAGGCCGCATCACCGGTGGCTTTGTGTCGCTGGGTACGCAGTTCCGCAGCAAACCCCGCGATCCCTCGCGGCGCGACGGCGCCCAGCCCGTGGCCGGCAGCAGGCTCAATGACCCCACGCTTCAGGCCGACCAGAGCCGTCTGGTCGACTATATGCGTGTCAACCCGAACCAGTTTGTTGATTTCAACATTCCCTATGACTTCGGGCTTGACCTGTCGCTGAACTTCGACCGGCAGCCGGACTCCCTTTACCGGGTTAAGACCAATATCACGTCGAGTGTAAACTTCCGCGGCAGCTTCAGCCTGACGCCCAAATGGAACTTCAGCACGTTTGGCTTTTTTGATGTCAATACGAAAAAGCTCACAGCGCTTTCGCTGGCCATCAACCGCGACCTGCATTGCTGGCAGCTGTCCATCGCGTTGTCTCCGATCGGATTTCAGCGCTTCTTTACGATCAGCATCAGCCCGAAATCCGGACTACTGCAAAACCTTCGCATCAACCGAACGAGGTACTTTACGGATTTTTAGAAATGTACAGGAATCGTGAGTCGTGAATCGGGAATCGGGAGATGTTGACCGGGCCGGGGCTTTTCGAATACGGACGTGCCGCGCATCGGATTTCAGGCCTTACGACTCACGATTACCACGTTCCTCCAGGTACTTCTTCATAATCCGAAACACTTCTTCCCGTAGTTCTTCGGTTGTTTTGCCTGCGGAGGATACAGGAGGCAGGAAATGCATGGCAACGGGCGCCGGCCAGAAAAAGAAGGATTTCGTTGGCGGCATGACCCGGGCACTATTGAAAAGCAGGGCCGGTATGATGGACTTCCCGGATTCAATGGCCAGCCGGAACGCGCCATCATGAAAACGGGCCAGGGTTTCGCCGGTGCGGTTGCGGGTGCCTTCGGGATAAATGCACATATGCATGCCCTGGCGCAGTACCTCTTTCATCCGCACATAGCTGGCCTTTCGGCTTTCTTCACTTTTTCTGTTCACCAGCACACCACCGCGACGATAAACGATACCGAACAGCGGTATCTTGGCCATCTCCGCCTTTGCAATTGTTTTGTTGGCACCGGGGATGCCGGGACTCGAAAGCGGGGGATCTAGGTAGGAGTTATGGTTGCAGACCACCACGTAGTTTTCACCTTTTTTAAAATGCTCCCGGCCGCGAATGCGTCTCCGCACACCGGTAAGAATAAAGAACAAGGTCATCCAGCCCTGAAAGATCGGTTGCAGCCATTGCGAACGGCGCGGCTCCGGAAGATATCCCATGAGCCAGATCGGCAACAGCACCAGCAGCATGGTCGTACAGAACACCAATGCCGCCCAAACGGCAAATACACGACCCAGAAGGTTTCGGAGCATAGACATGGCGCGAAGATAGCCGCCCGGCTGTTTTTATCCGCACACCGATGTATCACGACCGCGTAAGCAGCACCATCCGATTCACCGGCAATCGCTTCAACCAGCCAAAACCCTCTAAAACCGGAAACAACGGATCCCGGCTCCGCAAATCCTTTCCTTTCTACCGAACAACTACCCGTGCCTGCGCCATGCGCTTGCCGGCGGCATCGAGCAGCGCCACCACATACACCCCTCTGGCCACACCGGGGAGCAGCACATCCATGCGTTCATAGAGCCCGGTAATGGTATACACAGAACGGTAGACAACGGCGCCTTTCGCATCATAAACCAACAGGGTACGCGGTACTGTTCTTCCGCCCGGGTTGAAATAGCGCACCTGGAACTGGCCGTTGTTGGGGTTGGGATAGATGTACAGGTTGACACTGGCAGAGTCCGTGATCGTTACTTCATTCGATGTTCCGTTGCAACCAATGGCGTCGGTCACCCGCACTTGATAGATTCCTACCTGGTCGATGCTGACGGTTCGGGTGTTGCCTGACGCTCCGGCAAGGAGCGTGTTGTTGTAAAACCACTGGAAACTGACTGCAGCAGGCGCAGAAGTAGCAGTAAGCGTTGTGCTCAGTCCGGGAACCAGGCTGTAATAAGGCGCTGCCTGGAGGCTAACTACCGGTATTGGGTTGACGGTCAGCAGGGCGCCGGAAGAAACAACCGGCGCACAGGGCGCAAGGCCGGAAACAACGCAGCGATAGAGGTTGCCACTGATACCGGTCGTTGTGTTGGCCAGCGTAAGCGTAGCGGAAGTGCCGCCGGGAACATTGGCGTAGCTCGCGCCGCCGTTGCTGCTTTGCTGCCATTGATAAGTAGGCTGGGTACCGGTGGCCGTAACGCTGAAGCTGGCGGTGCTTCCCGCACAAACCGCTGCATTGGCCGGCTGAGCGGTTACCGACACGGGTGTGAACACACGCAGCTGGCGCTCCGCCGTGGTGACCGAAGGCGTGCAGGTACCGGAAACAACACAACGAAAACGGAATCCGTCCATGGCGGGCGAGGCCGGGTTCATATTCAGGCTTGCCGTAGTCGCGCCGGAATAAATGCCACCATTGGCCAGGTCGGTGAAGGTGGCCCCTCCGTTGGTGCTCTGCTGCCACTGATAAGTCAATGCCGTTCCGGAGACGTTGACCGCAAAGCTGGCAGATTGCCCCCCGCAAACCGAGGCGTCCAGTGCCTGTGTCTGGATGGCCGGAGCCGTATTTACGAGCAATGTCGCGGCGTTGCTGGTTAACGGAAGGCAGTTGCTGCTGACCACACAGCGATACCGGTAATTATGGAAGGTAGCCGGTACGGCGGCCAGCAAAAGGGTAGGCGTGTTGCTTCCACTGTAGACAGCAGAATTGGCGATACTGGTAAAACTGGCACCGGCGTCCGTGCTGACCTGCCACTGGTAGGAGAGTGTCGCTCCGGTGGCCGTTACCGAGAAGGACGCATTGTTGCCCGAACAAATCTGCGCACCGGCAGGCTGGGAGTCCAGCGTTGTGGCAGGATTTACACTCAGGGAAGCCGTTGCGGTGGTAACCGGAACCGAGCAACTGCTGGAAACAAGGCAACGGAACAAGTGACCATTCTGTGCCTGCGTGGGCGAAAAGGTATAAGAGGCAGCCGTGGCGCCGCCGATATTGATGAAGCTGGAGCCTCCATCGGTGCTTTGCTGCCACTGGTAGGTCAGACTGCCGCCGGTGGCGCTTACCGAAAAGGTTGCCGGGGAACCAACGCAACCTGCTACATTCTGGGGCTGCTGGCTGATGGAAGTTGCCGAAGCCACCGATAGCTGCGCCACGCCGGAGGTAGCCGTTGCGCCGCAGGAACTGCTCAGCAGGCAGCGGTAACGATGACCATTCTGGGCGAGCGCAGCCGTGAAGCTGTACGTCGCGGCATTGGCGCCGGCGATATCCGAGTAGCTAACACCCCCGTCGATACTTACGTGCCACTGGTAGGAAAGTGAAGCGCCCGTCGTCGTTGCGGCAACCGAAAAGGAGGCCGGGCTTCCGGGGCAGGCCGAAGCGGCGGCAGGTTGGGCCGAGAATGTGATGGCACAGGCGATGCCGGTGATCGTGAAGTTGGTGTTGGAGATATCGAAGAAGATATTGCCGACCGACTCAACTTTGATGCGGGCCGTGGTTGTGGGCGTACCCGGAACCGTAATCTGTTCGGAACCGTCGTTGGGGGTATTGTCGGCGAGCACCACCGGCCAGGTGAAACCACCGTCGGTGCTGAGCAGGATGCGTACGTTGGCACAACTCACCGGCGCCGCAGTAGTGTTGGCGACACTCCAGAAAACGGTCTGGGTAGATCCGCCCGCCCAGCTTACCGGAGAATTAGGAGCGTTGACCATGAAAGGACCCGAGCTGTTGGTAACCGTAACGACCATATCCGTAAACTCGGTTTGTCCCACCTTAACCGGAGCATTGGAGCTATAGGGAGCATTGTCGCGTACCGTTAGCCGGAAATTCAGCGTGCGCGCTACCGAGCTCAGTGCCTCGGAATTCGCATTGGCATCGCCGCCGGGCAGCGGACCTGAAACGAAATTGCCTGCCAGCACCGTGGCCAGTTTGGGAAAGATGCGGGTGGGAGAGGCGGAAGGATAGCTGGTGAGCCAGTTGGGGCCCGCAGGTTTTGCGGGATAGGCGATGCTGTTGGTACCCGACTGCCCGGTCGGAGCATTGTCGTTCTGCTCCCAGCAGTAGGTAAGGGGGTCGCCGTCGGCGTCGGTAGCGGATCCGGTCAGGGCAAAGGGCGTGCTGATCGGGATCGTGTAGTTCGGTACCGGTGCGATGACCGGCGTGGCATTAGCGATCGTTACAGTCACCGGGCAGGAACGGGCATTCAGGTTTGTCTGGACCTGGGCGACGGACGTAGCATGAAAGATATCGATCGAGTTACGCGCCACGTCCTGCGCGGTAATGCCGGCATAGCCCATGACCGTTACGCCGGAACCCACTTCCTTGTTTTGTCCGGAACCTTCCAGCCCATGCGAAAAGGTATGGTTGCCCCCGAGCTGATGCCCCAGTTCGTGCGCCACATAATCGATATCAAACAGATCGCCCTGCGGAATGCTGCTGGCGGTCCATCCCCGTCCTTTCTGGCCATTGGTACAAATACAGCCGATACAGCCGGCATTGCCGCCGCCACCCGCACCGGAAAAGAGATGGCCGATATCGTAGTTCGCCTCGCCGATTACATTCGTCAATGTTGTCTGCAACTGATTATTGAAGCCCCCGGAGGAGTACGGGTCTGAGGATGGTGTATAGTAAAAGACACTCGTAGTAGCATCGATCAGGTTGAGGTGCAGTGCAAAATCTCTCTCATACACGCCGTTACAACGGGTCATTGTGGCGTTCACCGCCGCCAGCACCAGTCCAACCTGGGCAGCGCTGGTGGCACCAAAAAAGTTCGCATACTCCCCGTTAACCGAAACAGCGAGTCGTAAGGTTTTCAGGTTACCGCCCGAACGACCGTTGCTTTGCGTACGAAATACCTGCTGGTTGATAGCATTGGTAAGCTGCTCATCAGGCGTCGTACACTTCCAGTCGCTCCTGCCCACATCTCCCTGCTTTCGGAAAGCGGCATACACCGTATGGTCCGCTGAGAAAACCTCCAGGAATTCAGTCGCGGCGCCTGTACGGAACACGAGTGCCTGCACGCCCTGTGGCGAGTAGGATAGCTTCAGCGTGGCAAAAGGATCGGTGATTCCGCGCCCGGAAAAAGCCCGGATCTCCCGGAAACGGTCCTGCAGGCCCGGCTCCATGTTGGAGGCCTCCACCACGTCGAATTGCTCAAAACCACCGTCGGCATTGGGCAAGCTGACCCGGGTGCTACGGGGGCCGGTGTTACCGACCACGCGGAACAACTGCTCGCGCAGGGCAGGCTGATCGAGAACAAACAGCCGGAACTGCCGCGGAAAAGTGGGACGTGCGGCACCCTTTTGCCGGGGCATCTCCTCCGGACCTGTATAAATACGCCAGGGATTCTTCTCCTGAGCCAGACTATCGATTGACGAAACAAGGATCAGGAGCGCAAACAGAAGTTTTTTCATAACCGGGAAAATTACATGGGCGGCAAAAGCAGATACGGAAAGGTACGCAAAGCAGATGACCTTCGTTGTCCCGAAGCGGCGAAATGTTGTAGAAACCGGGGGAAAAGGCCATGCGTTGGTGCCGGTGTGTTGCCGGCAAAAGGATCGGGGTTACCCATGAAAACAACCCGGAGAAGATCAGCCGAGGCTCCAGTCAATGGGGTCTAAACCTTGCTGCATCAGCCATTCATTTGTTCTTGAAAAAGGCCGGCTGCCGAAGAAACCGTTATGTGCGGAAAGGGGGGAGGGATGGGCCGATTTCAGTACGAAGTGTTTGCGCACATCGATCAGCGTTACTTTTTGCTGGGCAAACTTCCCCCACAACAGGAATACCACGTGTGGGCGCCCTTCCGACACCGTTCGGATCACGGCATCGGTAAAATGATGCCATCCGATTCGGGCATGGCTCATGGGTTCCTGCGCCCTGACCGTCAGTGATGCGTTGAGCAGCAAAACACCCTGCTGCGCCCAATGCTCGAGGTTACCATGGGAAGGGAGGGGAACACCGACATCTTCCTGCATTTCTTTAAAGATATTGATGAGCGAAGGCGGTGCAGGCACCCCTTTTTGAACGCTGAAACTCAAACCATGCGCCTGCTTCGGGCCATGATACGGATCCTGGCCGAGGATCACCACTTTCACCTGATCGAAGGGGGTCGCCTCAAAAGCGTGAAAGATCTGCGGCCCTGCCGGGTAGATCGTCTTCCCCTGCGCTTTCTCGGTTTTCAGGTGCTCCGCTATCTGCCTGAAATAGGTCGATTTGAACTCGTCTGCCAGTGCTTCTTTCCAGCTCGCTTCGATCTGAACGTTCATACGATGCTCCCGCTTTTTGCGCCAAGGTAGCCAAAACACCAACAAGCTTCATTCGCTCCTGATGAAAACAGGGGCACGGCACAAAAAAGCCCTGCAGTAGAACTACAGGGCCTGTATCGTGATCCGGATTGGATTCAAACCAATGACCCGCAACTTAGAAGGTTGCTGCTCTATTCAGCTGAGCTACCGGACCAAAGTACCGGCAAAGATAGGGGCTGAGGCCGTTTACACCAACTTCTGCGCCGGCGCAAAGCGGAACGATTGCAGGAACTGGTCCTGGCGGCGGAAGTCGGCAATAGAGATATTGCGCACATAAAGCACCGCCATCAGCGCGCCATCGGTCCAGGCACCCACCTTCCAGTCCAGCCCTTTGTGATCCTGCCAGTATTCGGTCATGCCGATGGCATCCGGGTTACCCGGGTAGTCGATACCATGATCAAGGCCTGTGGTGCACTCGATGCCAAAATGAGGATGAAGGCTTTCCAGGAACAGGAAGAGGCGCTGTTCCGCCAGCATCTGGTCACTTACCGGGCGCTGAAGGCGGCAGGTAACAAAGCCGTAAGTCACGGAACCTTCCACCGACTGACCGGTAAAAAACTCGTCACCTTCGGCGTTATAGGATTGATGAACGAAGGGATCTTTGCGCATTGCAACCGTACTGCCGAGCAGGCAGCAATGGTACGTGGCTGGCTTCGGCTCCGCAGCTTCCGGACGGAGCGACGCGTAGAGGGCGGATACAAACCGCGAAAACAGGTTTTCCATAGGGTTCTGAAATTCGATAGGGGTCACGACTAAGTTAAGCGTTATTTTCGCCTCAACCATTATGATTGCTTCCTTTTTCTACGGAACGGAAAATTTAACCGTTCAAACTGCCCTTTCACTGGCTGCAGGCCGCTTCCGCGGCGTTTTCGACGACACAACCACCCGGCGCATACTGCAGAGCCAGGAAGACGTGCAGGCCATTGTACGCGAAGGCCGCACCGTTTATGGCATCAACACCGGTTTCGGAATCCTGGCCGATACGGCCATTAACGAAGCCGACACCCGCTTGCTCCAACATAAGATTCTGCAGAGCCACAGTGTGGGCGTCGGACAACCCATCCCGACAGAGATCGCCAAGCTCATGCTGATTACAAAAGTGCAGGCCTTGGTGCAGGGTTATTCGGGTGTACAACGCAGCACCCTCGAGCGCATTCTCTGGCATATAGACAACGATGTTATTCCAGTGGTACCGGAAAAAGGCAGCGTGGGCGCTTCCGGTGATCTGGCGCCCCTGGCACACCTCTGCCTTCCGCTCATCGGCCTGGGAGAAGTGTTTTACAAAGGAACCCGCCGTCCATCAGCGGAAGTGTTGCAGGAATTCGGTCTCGAACCGATCACCCTCGGCCCCAAGGAAGGGCTGGCCCTCATCAACGGCACCCAGTTCATTCTGGCTTTTGCCCTGAAAGCGGTGGAGCGGATGCACTATTGCCTCGAGGCGGCCGACATTATCGGCGCCATGAGCCTTGAAGCCCTTACCGGCACCAGCGCCCCCTTTGATGCCCGCCTGCACCAGCTTCGGCCCTACAAAGGGAACCGGCTGGTGGCCCAGCGTCTGCGCAACCTGCTCGATGGATCGGAGATCATGAAAAGCCATGCCGATTGCGGCCGGGTGCAGGATCCCTACTCGCTGCGCTGCATGCCGCAGGTACATGGCGCCAGCCGCAACGCCTGGCTGCACCTCAAAGAGCTGACCACCATCGAAGCCAACTCCGTTACCGACAATCCGATTGTGCTCGGAAAAGACGATACGATCTCCGGTGGCAACTTCCATGGCCAGCCCCTGGCCCTGCCGCTCGATTACGCCTGTTTTGCCGCGGCAGAAGTGGGCAATATCTCCGACCGGCGCTGCTACCTGCTGCTCGAAGGCAAATGGGGACTGCCCCTGCTACTGATGAACAATGTAGGGCTCAACAGTGGCTTCATGATTCCCCAGTACACCACGGCTGCACTGGTCACCGAAAACAAAACCCTGTGTTTCCCTGCCAGTGCCGACAGTATTCCTACCAGCCTCGGACAAGAAGACCATGTAAGCATGGTCAGCATCAGCGGCCGCAAACTCAACCAGGTGCTCGACAACCTCGAGCAGATCCTGGCCATCGAGCTCCTCAGTGCCTGCCAGGCCATCGAGTTCCGCCGCCCGCACAAGAGCAGCGCCTTGCTCGAACATGCGCATGACTATGTACGCCGCTTCGTGGGCTTCGCCGAGGAAGACCGTATTTTCGCGGATGACATCCGCAGCATGAAAGCCATCATCGAGGATTATTCCTTCGTGCAAACCGTCAACCAGTTTGCCGGTGAACGAGGCCTTACCCTGAACAGGGAATTTGAAGAATTCGGACTGGACTAAGCGGATGCTAACGGTCCCGAACAAACGAAAGCTGTATTTGTTTCACTACTGAAAAAGCGAAAACCTGCGTTATGAATACGACTGCGCCCACCAAATATGACCCTGTCAAATACAAGACGCCCACCGGAACCCGGCTAAGCTGCAAAGGCTGGATACAGGAAGCGGCCCTGCGCATGCTGCTGAACAACCTCGACCCGGAAGTGGCCGAGCGGCCCGACGACCTGATCGTATATGGCGGTCGCGGAAAGGCAGCACGCAACTTTGAAGCGCTCGACCAGATCATTGCAGGGCTCAAGGTGCTTGAAAACGATGAAAGCCTCCTGATCCAGAGCGGAAAGCCGGTGGCCATCCTGAAAACCCATAAGGATGCGCCTCGTGTCTTGCTGTCGAACTCGCAGCTGGTGCCGAACTGGGCCAACTGGAAGCACTTCGAGGAACTGGAGCGCAAGGGACTGATGATGTATGGCCAGATGACGGCCGGCAGCTGGATTTATATCGGTTCGCAGGGCATTGTGCAGGGAACCTATGAAACCTTTGCGGCAGCGGCCGACAAGCACTTCGGCGGCACCCTGAAAGGCACGCTCAACGTGACCGCGGGCCTGGGTGGCATGGGTGGCGCCCAGCCCCTGGCCATTACCATGAACGAAGGCGTGGCGTTGGTGGCCGAAGTAGAAAAATGGCGCATCGAGAAGCGGCTGGAAACCCGTTACCTCGATGTGATGATTGAAGATATCGATACAGCCATCGACCGAGCACTGCAGGCAAAGACGAACGGTGAGGCCCTGTCGGTAGGCGTATTGTGCAATGCCGTAGAACTACTGGAGCGCCTCATAGCCCGCAACATCATCCCCGACACACTTACCGATCAGACATCCGCCCACGACCCGATCACCGGATACTGGCCGCACCAGATCTCTTATGAGCAGGCCAAAGTGCTGCGCGAGGAGAACCCGGAACAGTACATCGACTACGCGTATGAATCAATGTACCGCCATGTGGAGCTGATGCTTGAACTGCAAAAGCGCGGCGCCATCACCTTTGATTACGGCAACAACATCCGCGCCCGTGCGCAGGAGCGCGGACTCGATCATGCCTTCGACTTCCCGGGATTTGTACCCGCCTATATCCGTCCGCTGTTCTGCGAAGGCAAAGGTCCTTTCCGCTGGGCGGCTCTCAGTGGCGACCCGGCAGATATTGCCGTCACCGACCAGGTGATCGCGGAACTCTTCCCTGAAAACAAAACCCTGCAGCGCTGGCTCAAGCTGGCTAAAGAACGCATTGCCTTCCAGGGACTGCCGGCCCGCATCTGCTGGCTCGGACAAGGCGAGCGCGAAAAAGCCGGACTGGCCTTCAACGAGCTGGTGCGTACCGGAAAGGTAAAGGCACCGATCGTTATCGGGCGCGACCACCTGGATACCGGCTCCGTAGCTTCGCCGAACCGCGAAACGGAAGCCATGCTCGATGGTTCCGATGCCGTAGCCGACTGGCCGATCCTCAATGCCCTGGTAAACACAGCCGGCGGCGCTTCCTGGGTGAGCCTGCACCATGGCGGCGGCGTAGGTATGGGTTATAGCATCCACTCGGGTATGGTTATCGTAGCGGATGGCAGCGATGACGCCGAAGCCCGCCTGCAGCGGGTACTGCGCAACGATCCGGGCATGGGCGTGATCCGCCATGCGGATGCCGGCTACGAAATTGCCCAACGCACGGCGCAGGAGCATGGATTGGATCTGGGTTCCAGAATCTGAATTCAAAAGTCAGGAGCTTTTGGTGCTCTTTAGCGTCCGGCTGCACGCTGGCCGGGCACCGTTCAGAATCGTTTGAGCATTCGTATCCGGGTGCAAGCCGGGTGCAGACTGGTGGGTTGGCCTGAAGGTTTTTGACTTTAGAATTTTGACTTCTGACTTTCCCTGCTCGTCTTTGGCATGGCGTAGTTTTTGCCGAGCTTACCTCATGGCAAGACTGATTGTGGTAAGCAACCGCCTGCCTTTTTCGGTAGAGCGGGATGGAAATGAACTAAAGGTCCGGCAAAGCTCGGGAGGACTGGTATCGGCGATCAAGAGTTTTTTCGAAGGCAACAAAGCAACGGATTCGGCTTATACGGAACGTATCTGGGTGGGGAGTGTGGATGCCGCGCCCGAAGATTGGGAAGAAGCCGTTCAACAAAAGCTGATGCCGGCTGATATGGGCATCGAGCCCGTCTTTCCCGACAAGGTGCGCTATGACCGCTACTACAACGGCTTTTCAAATGCCACCCTCTGGCCGCTGTTTCACTACTTTCCCTCCATCACCCAGTTCAAGCCCGACGATTTCGAAGCCTATGTGCGGGTGAACCAGCTATTCGCCGACAAGCTGGTGGAACTTTACCAGCCGGGAGATGTATTGTGGGTTCACGATTACCAGTTGATGCTGGTGCCGCAGATGGTGCGTCGCCATCAGCCCGAGGCAACCATCGGTTTCTTCCTGCATATACCCTTTCCTTCCTACGAAATTTTCCGCCTGCTGCCTACCACCTGGAAGGTAACCCTGCTGCAGGGGCTGCTTGGCGCCGACCTGATCGGGTTTCACACCTACGACTACGTGCAGCATTTTATCCAATCGGCGAAGATGGTGCTGAAGATCGAAAATCAGTTTACGACGCTCAGCTACGATGGACGCCTTATTCGCGCGGATCTCTTTCCGATCAGTATCGATTACCAGAAGTTCCGCGACGCATTGCTGCAGGACCTTCCGGCCCGCATCGCCAGCAGCCTTGAAGAACGATTCATGGGCCTGAAGATCATCTTCTCGGTAGACCGCCTGGACTACACCAAAGGACTCAGCTACCGACTGAACGGCTACCAGGAGTTCCTGGAAAAATACCCCGAGTGGCGTGAAAAGGTGGTCTTTATCTTCAACATCGTGCCCTCCCGAACAGGCATCAGCAGTTATGCGGATATGCGCCGGCGCATTGAGCAGCAGGTCAGCACCATCAACGGACGTTTTTCCTCCCTGCACTGGCAACCGGTGCTGTACCGTTACAACCACCTTGAATTCGATGAGCTCTGCGCCCTCTACCAATCGGCCGATGAGGCGCTCATCACCCCCCTGCGCGATGGCATGAACCTCGTGGCGAAAGAGTACATTGCCAGTTGTCTCGATAAAGGCGTACTGATCCTGAGCGAACTTACCGGTGCGGCCAGCGAACTCAGCGAAGCCCTCATGGTAAATCCTACCGACACTTCAGAAGTGGCCGATGCGATCCAGCAGGCCCTGACCATGCCGCTGACCGAGCAACGCAATCGCTTAAGCTTCATGCAGCGACGCCTGGCCGCCTACGATGTGCAGCACTGGATCAACGAATTTCTGCAAGGCCTGCACGAAGCGCGCCGGCACCAGGAAGAGGAACAGTCGAATATGATCGATGGGCCCGTGATGCAGCAAATCCGCGAAGCTTATGGAAAGGCCACGAAACGATGTATCCTGCTCGACTACGACGGCACGCTGGCTCCATATGCAAAACTGCCTTCCATGGCGGTACCCGGAAAGGACGTGTTGCAACTGCTGAAAGAACTCGGCAACGATGCGGGTACGGAAGTCGTCGTCATCAGCGGCCGCGACCCGGAAACGCTGGAGCAATGGCTGGAGGGGCTTCCGCTCGGACTGGTGGCGGAGCATGGCGCATTCATCCGTTATCGCAATGAAAACTGGCAGCCGCAGGTCACCGTAGCCCCCGAGTGGAAAGACGAGATACGGCCAATGATGGAGCTTTTCGTGACCCGCTGTGTCGGCTCTTTCGTCGAAGAAAAAAACAACACCCTCGCCTGGCACTACCGGAACACCCATCCCGACCTCGGCTTCACCCGTTCGCGCGAACTGCGCAACAGCCTGCTGCAGCTAACAGCCAACACGCCGCTGCAGGTGATCGACGGCAATAAGGTGCTGGAAGTTCGGCTCGTGGGCATCGATAAAGGAACGGCAGCGCAAAAAGTGCTCGACCGCCTCAGTCCCGAATTCATGCTGTGTATCGGCGATGACACCACAGATGAAGACATGTTCCGCGTACTGCGCGACAAGGCGGTTACGGTTCGTGTCGGACGCAGCAAAACGGCCGCACGCTACAGTTTGTACGCACAAACGCAGGTGCTGCCGCTGCTTCGCCAGTTACTTCGTTATAAAGAATCAATGCTCGCCGACCGCTGAAGGGGTCTGTGCAAACACAGAACGTATTAACTGCAGGGGACCCGCAGCCCGCTCGGGCCGCGACTGTACGTCGTTGACCAGGTGGCGCAGGGCCCTTTCCATCAGGAAGGTGTGCAGCAGCATCGCCCGGTCTTCTGCCTGCCCCGGAATAAAACCCGAACCGTCTACCTGCCGGAGATATGCCTGCAGGAAAAAGCCGCTCAGGAGATAAGCCCATCGCTCGGCATAAGGCTGGTAGGCATTTCTTTCCACAGGCAGGTTGCCGTTGCGCAGGAATCCTTCGAAGGTGGTCAGGTAGATACCGGCAATCATCTGCGCCACGTCTCTGACCGGCGAACGCTTGATCCGGCGCTCACTGTAGCTTTTCTGGATGTTACCGCCAAAATCGTAAAGTACCAGGTCCTTACCCGTGAGCAGCACCTTTTGCAGGTCGAAGCTGCCGTGGGTGCGAATCTTGACCACATCGAGCTTATGGGCATGCACGCGCTTGAGCACCATCAGCAGGTCATGACGACGCGAAAGCAGTTCCTGTACCTGGGCCTGTATCTGTTCGGGCAAATCCGGTGCACGTTCCATCCGGTAAAACGCATCGCGCACCAGTGATACCATCGAAGAAAAAAGCGAACGCTGGTAGTGCAGGCTGAACTCCTCTGGCAGGAAGGACTTGTCCATATTGTTGCCGGCCAATGCCTGGTGCATTTGCGCGGTGCGCTCGCCCAGCAAACGCATCAACTCCGCAGCCCGGCCGCCGACCAGGTCCTGAATGGCCTCGGGCAGTTCCTCAAAACAATAAGGATGCTCCCAGGGACGCATCTCCAGGTCTAGTAAGGCATGCGACTGCGGCCGCGCAATCACTCTCTCGATATAATTGTTGACCCGCTCCAACAGGAAATCATGCGCATTGCCATGATTGTCGACCAGTTCCTGAACGATGGCCAGCACCATCGTACCGGGCTTTCCTTCCCATTCCACCGAGCCCTGGTAGCGGGGTGTATGCCCGAACTGCTGCTCAACGGAGAGGTACCGGTTTAACTCCACATCAGGATTGGTAAAAAACTCCACCTTCCGGTACCACTTCACGAAGAAGCGGTTATCATAAACGATCGAGGTATTGAACTGATTCTGATCGAACATACGCGGCACGGCTTCCTGCCAGTTGTAACCCGCAAGGTCGCCGATGCCCTCGAAGCGTACAGAACCTCCTGGAAAACGGAGGTGCTCCTGCTGCACCAGCCGGCGCAGCAAAGCCCGCTGCACGCTCTTCAGGTAGAAAGCATCACAAAGCAAAACGCGCCCTTCGGGCGTATCCACATGGGCAATGACCGCTTCCGGGCAACCGGCCGTAAGCGCCCGACCGCTTTCTTCCGGAACCAGACTGACCGCCAGCTGATACCACTCGGGAAGTCCACTTTCGTAGGTCACTTCCAGCAGCAGCCACCACGCACTTCGTCCTTCTTCGGTGAGTTCATACTGATCGGCGATGTTGAGACTATAGACATTTCGATGGCTTCCGGTAAACCAGGGGCGGCTGAACAGATATGCCGGGAGGATGTCCTGCTCGAGGTGGGTGCGGACAAAGGCGTTGGGCAGTAATTCCGGACCAGACAGTTCAAGGGTCGGCAGATTCCGCTCCTGCTCCGCCTGTGAGCGTACTTTTTCCAGCTGGAACCATTGAAACGAATGGGGCCCCAGGGTGAAGAAGTAGAGGCTGTCTTCCCGGACGGCCGGAAACTTGTTGCGGCTGAAAAGCTCCACCGGCTGGTAGCCCCGGAAGGCACGGAGGTCGACCTCGGCCGGCTGCGCATATTTGGATAAGTTGACAACGATCAGCAGTACCTCTTCTTCGAAGGTGCGTGTGAATGCGAGCACCTTCGGATTCTCGACGTTCAGAAACTGCATATCGCCGCGGCTGAAAGCCTTGAAGCTCTTTCGGAGACCGATCAGCCGTTTCATGAACCAGAACAGGGATGACGTATTCCGGCGTTGTAGTTCTACGTTCACCGCCTCGTAATGATACTCGGGGTCGAGGATCACCGGCAGGTAGAGCTGGTGCGGGTTGGCTTCCGAAAAGCCGCCGTTGCGGTCGGCCGACCATTGCATGGGCGTGCGCACACCATCACGATCGCCCAGGTAAAAATTGTCGCCCATCCCTATCTCGTCGCCATAATACAGCACAGGCGTTCCGGGCAGGGAGAAAAGCAGTGAGTTCATCAGCTCGATCTTGCGCCGGTTGTTGTCCATAAGCGGTGCCAGGCGATGCCGGATGCCGAGGTTGATGCGGGCTTTCGGGTCCTTTGCATACACTTTGTACATGAAATCCCGCTCTTCGTCGGTCACCATTTCGAGGGTCAGCTCGTCGTGATTGCGCAGGAACATCGCCCACTGGCAGTTGTCGGGAATGGCCGGAGTCTGTTCGAAAATATCCGTAATGGGGTAGCGGTCTTCCTGCTGCAGGGCCATGAACATACGCGGCATCACCGGGAAGTGGTAATTCATATGGCATTCGTCGCCGGCTCCGAAATAGGCTGCGGCATCCTCCGGCCACATGTTGGCCTCGGCCAGGAAGAGCGTACCAGGAAACTTTTCATCAACATGCGCCCGAAGCTTTTTCAGAAAAACGTGCGTTTCGGGAAGGTTCTCGCCGTTGGTTCCTTCGCGTTCGAACAGATAGGGGATGGCGTCCAGGCGGAAGCCGTCAACCCCCATACTGCACCAGTAGTCGAGCACATCGAAGATCTCCTGCTGCACCTTCGGATTGTCGAAGTTGAGGTCGGGTTGATGGTGAAAAAACCGGTGCCAGTAATATTGCTGGGCCACCGGGTCCCAGGTCCAGTTGGAGGCTTCAAAATCCTGGAAGATGATGCGTACATCCTCATACAGGGTCGGATCGTCGGACCAGACGTAGTAATCACGCTCCGGTGATCCTTTGGGTGCCCGGCGGGCCCGCTGAAACCAGGGATGCTGATCGGACGTATGATTTACGACCAGCTCGGTGATCACCTTCAGCCCGCGCCGGTGCGCTTCGTCGAGGAAGCGTTTAAATTGGTCGAGGTCGCCATAACGCGGATTGATGCTGTAGTAATCGGCGATATCGTATCCATCATCGCGCAGGGGAGAAGGGTAGAAGGGGAGTACCCAGATGGCCGTTACACCCAGCTCTTCGAGGTAGTCGAGTTTCTCCAGCAGCCCCTGGAAGTCGCCGATGCCATCACCATTACCGTCGCGGAAGGCCTTGATGTGCAATTCGTAGATGACCGTATCCTTATACCAGAGCAGCCGATCGTCCGTTTTTCGCTGTGTCGTCATATCCGATTTATTCTGGAGAAGGATCAGAAAATATCGTACCCGGATGAGGCAGAAAGCACCAGGCACAACTCAGGAATTGTCTACATTAGCCCTCCATGAATCTCCTGATCTCCAACATCCGCCTGCTGGTCAATACCCGCAACGGGCAGGCAGCGCTGCGTGGTGCGGCGCTGGCCGACCTGCCCACCCTCGAAAACGCCTACCTGATCGTGGAAGGCGGGCAAATCGCGGGTTTCGGTCCCATGGACGAGCTGAAACTACCGCCTTCGGCCTTTACGAATCATATTGATGCTACGGGAAGGCTGGTGTTACCTTCCTGGGTCGACAGCCATACCCACCTCGTTTTTGCCGGAAGCCGGGAGAACGAGTTCGTCGACAAGATCCGGGGGCTGAGCTACGCCGACATTGCCGCCAAAGGCGGGGGCATCCTGAACTCAGCCCGCCTGCTGAACGAAACCTCCGAAGACGAACTGTTCCGCCAGAGCTGGCAGCGCCTGCAGGAAGTGATGCGCAGCGGCACGGGTGCCCTTGAAATCAAAAGTGGATACGGACTGACGGTGGAGGGCGAGTTGAAAATGCTGCGGGTCATCCGCCGCCTGCGCGAAAAAAGCGGCGTACCCATCCGGGCCACCTTCCTCGGTGCGCATAGCTTTCCGGCCGAATACCGCGACGACCGGGAAGGGTATATCCGCCTGATCACCGACGAAATGTTGCCCCGGATTGCCTCAGAACAGCTGGCCGATTACATAGACGTATTCTGCGAAGAAAATTTTTTTACGCCGGAGCAGACCGAACGAATCTGCAGGGCCGGCAGGGCATGGGGACTGAAGCCACGCCTGCATGCCAACCAACTGGCCGTGTCGGGAGGCGTGGAGACCGGCGTGCGGCTCGGCGCCCTTTCGGTTGATCACCTGGAAAGTATGGATGAGCAGGCGGTGCAAAGCCTGGCGGGGTCGGCCACCATCGGCACCCTGCTGCCGACAGCAGCTTTCTTCCTCCGGATGCCCTTTCAGCCCGCACGCCGCCTCATCGATGCCGGCTGCGCAATCGCCCTGGCCTCTGATTATAACCCGGGATCTTCTCCCTCAGGCAATATGAACCTCGTGGTGGCGATGAGCTGTATCGCCATGCGCCTGCTTCCGGAAGAAGCCATCAATGCGGCCACCCTCAATGCCGCCTGCGCACTGGAGTGGGGAGCTGAGCTCGGCAGTATTTCCACAGGTAAAAAAGCCAACCTGGTGATCACGCGTCCAATGCCGTCTTTGGCGTATCTTCCTTACGCTTTTGGCAGCAACCCGATCGAAAAAGTGCTGCTGGGAGGAGACCTTTTATGAACAATCCGACTACCACCACTGATAACGGCAAAGCCACAGCCGGCCTGTATATCCCGCACTTTAAGTTTTACCGGAAGGACGACATTCTCTCGCTGACCCGTATACGCCGTTTCGAAACAAAGCTGGGCGAGCGGATCCGCGTTTGCGGGGAAGACCACAGCCCGGGCATGTTTCAGCAGATCGATGCCCGCTATGTTCTTTTCGGAATTCCGGAGGATATCGGCGTGCAGGCCAATGGCGGACTCGGGGGTGCCAGCACGGCCTGGATCTCCTTTTTGCAGGCATTCCTCAACGTGCAGAGCAACGACTTCCTCACCGGCGACGACCTCTGCATCGCCGGCCATTTCGACTTTGGCGATATCCAGTACCTGATCGAAAAAAATGCACAAAATCCGGAAGAACGGATGGAGGCTTTCCGTCATGCCGTAAATGCGATCGATGAAGAAGTGGAAAAGTTGATAAAGGCGGTGGTGGCTGCCGGCAAGATCCCGATCGTTGTGGGGGGCGGCCACAATAACAGCTATCCGCTGATCAAGGGCGCGGCTAAGGGTCTGCACCAGGATGGTCAGATCGGCCTGCCCCAGATCAATGCCATTAACCTGGATGCGCACACCGACTACCGCCCGGCGGAAGGAAGACATAGCGGCAACGGATTCCGCTATGCCGAAGATGACGGGTACCTGCAGAAATACTGTGTCGTGGGCCTGCATGAGAATTACCTGCAGCAGAACGTATGGCTCGACATTGTAAACAATCCCTTCTTCGATTGCATTACGTATGAAGACATCTTCATCCACGGTAAGCGCAACTTCCACCAGGCCGTGTCGCATGCCATCAGTTTCACCGACGATACCTGGTGCGGCATCGAGCTTGACCTCGACGCCGTGCAATGCGTATTGAGCAGCGCCTACACGCCTTCGGGCCTGAGCCCGCTGCACGCCCGCCAGTATGTGAATTTGTGTGCCGCCAATGCCCGTTGCGCCTACCTGCACATATGTGAAGGGGCAACGCGCCTGGCCAATGGCCGCACCGACGATTCAGCAGGCAAACTGATCAGCTACCTCGTTACCGACTTCGTCAAAATGCACACCGGCAGCAACGACTGACCGATAAAACACCGCATACATGAATACAAAAGCCTGGAATATCTTCCGGATCATAGTTTCGTTAGCGGGTATTGCCCTGATTGAGTACAGCCTGATCGTGCACCGGCACCAGATGGAAGACAGCACACGCTTTTTTCGGATCGTGGGTCTGCTCCTGTTCGGCGGGTACCTGGTGTCGGCCGTCCTTCGTTACCGAAAAGGTTCCGATGTCTCCGGATCCTGAGCTGCACAGTGAAAGCACTTATTCAGGCGACAGGTATTCGGCGTAGGCATAACCCTCCTGTCCACTGCTGTTGCGCACCAGCCACCACTGCGCATCATGCTGGCTGATCAGGGTCACATAATCATGATGAGCAGCCTTGCCAATGACCGGCTGGTCGGTGCCTGGACCCTTCCGGATATTGAGGTTTGATTCCTTGGTGACGACCTTGGCGCGCCTACCGGCCGCATCGGCTCCCACATTAACATCCAGCACCAGGTCGCCGGCCCGGAAGTCGGGATCGATCTGGTTATAGACCTGCCAGAGCTGGTCTTTTACCTGCCCGTTCGGGGCCTCCCCGTCGATGTATAACACATTGTTTTGCTCACGTACCTGCAGGTTGCGCACACCGGCCTGCCGGGCTGCCTGGATAAGACGGCCGTATTTCTCCTGTAATGCCATATGACTATTTTATTTGAGCGTAAGCTGGTTATTGACTTTCCGCGGATTCAACGCATGGATCGACTGCATCAGTTTGGGGAGACGATCGCGTTCCAGGGTGCCCGTGAGTGTTACCTCACCATTTGAGGTGGTGGCCTGCACACCTGGAAAATCCTTCGTGGCATCGGTGAGCCGCTGATTCAGCTCCTGGTCGGAAGAAATCTCTACGGGAGCGGCCGTAGCATTACTATTCGTATTGGTGACGGCAGGCGGCTGTTGCTGCGGCTCCTGCGATTTTTTGGTCTTGCAGGCGGGCATGCCTGCCAAACTGCACAGCAGCGTCAGACCCAGGATCAGCTTTGTTGCTTTCATGATCGGCATTTTGATGAACAATGCCGGTGTTAGTGCAAGCAGCGTACCGGGATGATCCTGAATTGTAAGCTATCAGACGGGAACGTGCTCCGGCCGCCACAGCTCTAGCGCATGTGAAAGCGGGGAGCACCAACCCATTCCCTTTGGGATGAGGTTTCACGATTCACGCCTCAAGCCTCACGGGCCTCCAGCTCCAGAATTTTCTCGAACAGCTGCTCGTACTGCTGGTTCAACTGCACGATTTCCTGCTGCACTTTCTGGTAGTCGCTTTCCGTTTTTTTGAAGAGTTCGGGGTTGGCATAGGTTTCCGGAGCAGCAAGTGCCGCCTCAAGGGTGCTTTTCTGCTCATTGCACTCGGCCAGCCGGTGTTCTACCTGGCCAAACTGGCGCTGGTATTTCTGCAGCTCTTTCTGAAGTTCCTTGTTGATCGGCTTTTTATTATTCACGGCCGGTTGGGGTTCCGGCTTTGGTGCTGTTTCTTTTTTCTGATCTTCTTTCCGGGCTTCCTTCTTGAGTTCAGCGGTTCCCTGCTCCTTGTTCTGCTGCTCCCTTACTTCCCGCTCGCGGCGCTCCTTCCATTCAACCCACTCGTCGTAGGTACCTTTGAATTCGCGGATCTGAAAGTTGTCGATCTCCCAGATCTTGTTGGCGGTTTTGGAAATGAAATAGCGGTCGTGGCTGATCAGGATATAGGTTCCCTCGTAGCGGTTCAGGGCTTCGATCAGCAGCTCGTTGGAATGGATATCGAGGTGGTTGGTCGGTTCGTCGAGCAGCAGGAAGTTGGCTTTGCTGATGATGGTTTTGGCCAGTGCTACCCGGGCCTTTTCGCCTCCGCTCAACACGCGGATCTTCTTGTCGGCGTCATCACCGCTAAACAGAAAACAGCCAAGAAGGTTGCGGAGTTCCTGCTCGGTCTTTTGAGAGCCGGCATCCTTCAGTTCGTCGAGAAGCGTGTTATTGAGGTTCAGGGCTTCCAGCTGGTGCTGGGCATAGAAGGCTTCGTCAACGTTGTGTCCCCACTTGCGCGCACCTTCGATCGGCTCTGTACCGGCAATGATCCGAAGCAAGGTCGACTTACCTTTACCGTTCGCACCGATCAGCGCAATTTTATCGCCCCGTTCTATTTCTGCGGATGCGTTCTCTACGATCGTCAGTTGCGGAAACTTTTTGGTGACGCCCTTCAGTTCCACCAACACTTTTCCGGGCGTTTTATCGATGGCGAAGTTGATCCGGAGATCGGGGCGCTCGAGGGCAACGTCTTCGATCCGGTCCAGCTTTTCCAGTTTCTTGATGATGCTCTGTGCCATGGCCGCCTTTGATGCCTTGGCCCGGAAGCGCTCTACCAGCCGCTCGTTCTGCCGGATATAGTCCTGCTGATTTTCATAGGCGCGTTGCTGCAGCTCGATCCGCTGCTCTTTTTCCGTCTCAAAATACTCGTAGTTACCGGTGTAAAAATGGAGCTCACGCTGGTAAAGTTCCACGATCTTCTTCACCATCTTGTTCAGGAAGAAACGGTCATGGCTTACCATGACCACGGCCCCCTTGTAGTGCTGCAGGTATTTTTCGAGCCACTCAATCGACGGGAGATCGAGGTGGTTGGTCGGTTCATCGAGCAGCAGCAGGTCGGGCTGTTGCAAGATCATCCGCGCCAGGAGCACACGCATCCGCCATCCGCCACTGAACTCTTTGTAGGGGCGTTGCAGATCAGCATTGGAAAAGCCCAGGCCCTGGAGTACTTCGCCGGTTTTGTACTCCATTTCGTAGCCGCCGGCCTCCTCAAACTCGTGGAGTTTTTCGCTGTAGAGATGGAGCAGTTCGTCGGTCTGTTGGTCTTCCAGCTTTTTGGTCAGCTCGTCGAGCTCCTTTCCGATCGCCACCGCCTTGTCGAAGGCGTGCATCGCAACTGCCAGGATCGACTCGGACGTCTCGAACGAAAGCAAATCCTGGTGCAGGTAGCCAATCGTAGTATTACGGCCCCGCTCCACCGTACCTTCGGAGGGGGAGTATTCACCCACGAGCACCTTCAGCAAGGTGGACTTTCCCGTTCCATTGTAGCCAACGAGGCCAATGCGTTCCTGCGGGTGAATATGCCAGGTGGCGTTCTTTACGATCGTGCGCGCCCCGAATTCAAAGGTCACGTTGTTAAAACCTGCGAGCATAGAGGAAAAAGTAAGGCGCAAAGATAGGCCACCCGGACGGAGCTTTCCCTGCTTCTCTGGCCCTCGAACCTGCCAAAAACCTGCAAAACCACCCAAAACCCTTAAAAACCTGTCAAAACCTATCGATTCCTTTTCCTACCTTTTCGCCTCCAAATGGCACTTATGAAAAAAATGCTCCTCATCGGCCTGCTGCTGCCAGTGTTCTCCTTTGCCCAGTGCGATAAACTGCTGGGCGGTGATGTGGAGGCCGCAAAGACCTATATGAAAGAGGTCGAAAAAATCCTCGACCTGAAACTTACGGTAGACAGTCAGCCAAACTTCATGAATGCGGCGGATGCAGACGGATATGCTTCGGTCCGCATCCAGTATGACGTCAGGAACCAGCTGAAGAACGGTCAGCAGACACTGGTGAACAATGGCATCAAACGTATCCACATCAGCGGCCCCTGGGATAAGATCGAGCAGTTGTACAACGAGTACTTTCTGCCCCGTATAAAAGGCTGCCGCAAGGCGGAAAACGAACAGACCGACACCTGGGAAGGACATCGGCTTCAGCATGTGCGCCAGGGACAGCAAAAAGGTGTATCGCTGGGATACCTGGAAATTACGAAAGGCTAGGCGGGACTCCCAACAAACACAGCCTGCACTGGCAAGTATCGCCTAATTTTGCGCGCAAATCTGAGTTATGCGCAAATACCTGTGGATAGTGGCCCTTGTAGTCGCCGGCGCCGGCATTTATTTTCTGGCCTTCCGGAAGGAGGAAGCTCCAACAAGCGATGCCGGAAAACAAAAGCCCCTGGCACAGAGTAAGCACAGCGCAAGCTTCAACGCCGCTGTCAGCAGGGCGATGGAAGACTACAGTGCCGTTTCTGAAAGCTATGTCAACTGGGATAGTGCCGGACTGGGCGGCCGCATTGACGCCCTACAGGCAAGCCTCGACGCACTGGCATTTGAGGAACTGAGAAAAGACACAGCGATCTATGAAACGGCGGTATCCTACAAAGAGAACTTTCGCAATGACCTGGCTGCCATGCGCCAGGCGCCGAACCTAACCGAGAGCCGCCGCAGTTTCCACTCGTTGTCACAGAACGTTTACGATCTGCTGCGTACCATCCGTTACGATGCTTCACCGGTTTACCTGCAGGAATGCCCCATGGCATTCAACGACCAGGAGGCCGCCGTATGGCTCAGCAAAACCAGTGCGGTGCGCAACCCTTACCTGGGACTATACCACCCGCGCTATAAGGCCGGCATGCTGAATTGCGGCGAGCCCAAAGACAGCCTACAGTTTGGCAAAAAACCCTGACCTATGCGTTTGCTGACCTTGGTGCTGCCGCTCCTGCTGCTGGCAGGAAGCGCGGCGGCCCAGACGAAATACACCATCAGCGGCTTTGTGCGCGACAGCGCCAGCGGCGAAACCGTTATCGGCGCCACCATCAGCGTACCGCGCCTCGGCCGAAGCGTCAGTTCCAACCAATATGGTTTCTTCTCGCTCACACTCGAGCCGGGCGAATACACCCTGAACACCTCGCATGTCTCCTTCTTCACCTCCAGCATAAGCATCAACCTGCAAGGGGATGTACAGCAAAACATCCAGTTGCAATCCAAATCGGCAGCCATGGCGGAAGTGGTGGTGTACAGCCGCCGGCGCGACGGCAACGTCCGGAATGCACAAATGGGCCGCCTCGACCTTTCAATGGCACAGGTTCGAAGCATCCCGGCGTTCATGGGAGAGGTGGATATCCTGAAAACCATTCAGCTGATGCCCGGCGTGCGCAATGCAGGCGAAGGCAATGCCGGCTTTTATGTGCGCGGGGGTGGCCCCGACCAGAACCTGATCCTGCTCGACGATGCCGTGGTTTATAATCCCGGGCACCTGTTCGGTTTCTTCTCGGTCTTTAACTCGGACGCTATCAAAAGCGCATCCCTCATAAAGGGAGGCATGCCCGCGCAGTATGGCGGCCGCCTTTCTTCGGTGCTCGATGTGTCGATGAAAGATGGCAACAACCAGAAGTTCACGGGAGAGGGCGGCATCGGTCTGATCGCTTCCCGCCTTTCGCTGCAGGGCCCCATCGTAAAGAACAAGTCCTCCTTCATCGTATCGGCCCGCCGAACGTATATCGACCTGCTCACACGCCCGTTCATCTCCGGCAACAACAACGCGAGCGGCTCGGGGTATTATTTCTATGACGTAAACCTGAAGGCCAACTACCGGTTCTCCGAAAAAGACCGTCTTTACCTGAGCGGGTACTTCGGTCGCGACGTATTTCGCTTCGTGAGCAACCGCCGGTCGTTTCAGGCAGATATCCCCTGGGGCAACAGCACGGCAACCCTGCGCTGGAACCATGTGTTCAACCCCCGTCTGTTCGCCAACACCACACTCGTCTACAACGACTATAATTTCAAGTTTTCCGCGACGCAGGAGAACTTCAATGTCGGCCTCTCTTCGGGCATCCGCGACGTCAGCCTGAAGACCGATTTTGACTACTTCCTGACCCCCAGGCACCGCCTGCGCTTCGGTGCACAGTCGACCTACCACAAATTCGTCCCTAACCAGGTATCGGGCCGGCAAGACACGGTAGTCTTTTCACCCAGCAACGCCGAACTGAAATACGCCCTGGAGAACGCCGTTTACCTGCAAGACGACTGGGATGCCACCGACCGGCTGAAGATCAACTACGGGCTGCGGTGGACACAGTTTCTGCAACTCGGACCTTACCGCACTTTTGTTCGCGATGCAGACCGCAACAAGCTCGATAGCACCGTCTATGGCAACTTCGATGTAGTAAAGGCATGGGGCGGACTGGAGCCCAGGCTTACCGTGCGCTATGCGCTCGACAGTACTTCTTCGGTGAAGGCATCCATTACCCGCAACCTCCAGTTCATTCATCTGGTGAGCAATGCCGGCACCACGCTGCCGACCGATCTGTGGGTGCCGAGTACCTATCGTACGCGTCCGCAAATCAGCTGGCAATATGCGGCGGGCTATTTCCGGAACTTCCACGACAACATGTATGAAACCTCGGTGGAAGTGTATTACAAGGACATGCAGAACCAGATCGAGTTCGAAGAGGGCTACCAGCCCAATGTCGGCGACCCGGAAGAACATTTCGTGTTCGGAAAGGGCTGGAGCTACGGAACGGAATTGCTGGTCAACAAAGTGCGCGGCCGGCTGACCGGCTGGATCGGCTACACCCTGTCGTGGACCTGGCGGCAGTTTCCGCAGTTGAATGCCGGCGAACGTTATCCGGCCAAATACGACCGGCGGCACGACCTGTCGGTGGTGGCCACCTACGAGCTGAACAAAAAATGGAAATTCGGAGGCGTTTTCGTCTACGGCACGGGCAACGCCACATCGCTGCCGGAACGCTTCTATTTCATCAACGGTGTGCTGACCCAGGAATTCAGCCGGATCAATCAATACCGGCTGGCGCCCTATCATCGCCTGGATTTTTCTGCGACGCTTACTCCCAAACCGAAGAAGCGCCGCTTCCAGGGCCACTGGATCTTCAGCATCTATAATGTCTATAGCCGCCTCAACCCGTATTTTCTCTATTTCGACCAGGAGGGCAGTGCCGTAGATGGAACATTGCGGGTGCAACCGAAACAGGTGTCGCTGTTCCCGGTAATTCCGGCAGTGACGTGGAATTTCAAGTTTTAGGTTCTGTGTTTTGAGTCCTGAATTTTGTTCCTATCGATCTTTCAGCAACACGAAACCGCAACAGCCCAACCGGAACACAGAGCCTGCAGTACTCCACGAATCAGCCTATTTTTCTTTCTTCGCTAAAGACGGATCATACACAAAACGAACCTTGGCGCTTTTGGTTTCCGTAGAAGTCAGGTATAGCTTGTAGCGCTTGTCGCCTGCACTAACCACGAGCAGGGCGGTGTTGGGAGGGATGCGGCCCAGGTTTTCAGCCACCATTTCCACTTCCTGGAAGTTGTTCTGCACATCGATCCGTACGTAGGTGGTCACCGGTGTTATGTCGAGTTTCTTGTTGGTAAGAATGGTTACCCCGTTCACACGCACACTGATGCTGTCGCCATCGATCTCGGCATTATCATAGAAGTCGAGGCGTAGTGTTCCGGTGTCAACTTCGATCTCGGGAATCTCGCGAAAAGCCGACTCATGAACACGGGTAAGCACGAGTTGGCCCGGCTGGCAGGGGGCATCGGTGTTCATCACCTTGCCGTTCCATTCGCCGCGCAACGTTTCCTCCCGGCCATTGCGGCTGTAGCGCAGATTGTAGCTTTTAATACAGGGAATGCAATCCGCAGGAATACGGAAGGTCTGTACCGGCCCCTCATTGAGTACCAGCTTTTCGACCGTCGGGAAGTAGCTGCCCTGGAATTTCTTCTTCACATAGTTCGAAATGTCCGAATAGTGATAAGAGGCGCCGCTGATGGAATCCCCATTGACCTGAATCTGCAGCTCGATGAAATACCTGGGGAAACAGCCGCCTGCCGTCTGCGTCAGGGTGCCTTTCCAGATGCCGCTCAGATTGGGTCCCTGTGCATGACACAGCATTCCGGTGGCACATAACAAAATCAGCAGGAGTCTTTTCACAGCGTTAAGATAGGCGCAATGCAGGTGCCGGGGCCGGGTTTTCGATGAGCGGTCGGATAGGGGTCAGGGCGCAGGATCCTGTTTGCTGCTGGCTTCTGTCTGCAAGCGGAAGCGTACCATGGCATTCTTCTGCTCCGTTGAGGTAATCTGGACCTCGTGACGGCGGTCGCCATCGAACACAAGCATCAGTGAGGTATTGGGCGGAATGCGACCGAGATTTTCGGCTACCATTACCAGCACCAGCTCGGGCTCTTCCTCCGTAAGCTGGACGCGGAACTCAATAGGAGCGGCGCTCAGGCGTTTATTGGCCAGCAGCAGCTTGTTGTTCAGGTAAATAGACACCGTGTCGTCGTCGATATCTCCGTTGTCATACAGTTTCACCAGCACCTCTCTCTGGCGCACATCGAGAGTCCGGGCAGTGGCATTTTCACGGTTACGCGTCTGTGCCGGCGCCTGGAGCGGCCTGGGCTCAGGTCGGCGCTGGGGCTCCTGCACGGTCACCTTTGGTTGATTTACTTCCGACCCGGCAGGAGGGGAGGGCAGGGCCGGCGTGCGCGTACTGTTGTTTCTACGGGGCGCCGCAGGGTTCGGGCGTGCCGGGGGGGCAGGCGTCGCACGGCGCGTCACCGGTGGAGCAGGCCGTCGGGCGACAGTATCGGCCCTTCGCGTCGCCGGCGTATTGCGGAGAAAGGGTTCTACATAAAAATCCGAGGTCTCCACTTTGCGCAGGAAAACGCGACCGTTACCGCAATCGCCCCATTTTCCGTTGTTCCGGGGATCGTTCCGGTCTTCGTGACGGCCCAGGTACGTACCTTCCAGAAAGAACTCCTGGCCCGATTGCACCAGGGTCAGATCGTAGTTCATGATGCAGGTGCCCCCGCCGCTGAGGTTCCGTACTTCTACGGTGCGCAGTTCCTGAATGCGGAAACGCTTGTCGCTTTTGCTGAAGGCTCCCGTCATTGTGGCTTTGCCGTAAAAACGTTTATCGAGGTAGGAATAGGAAACGCCCGTAGCGCTGCGCTTACTTTCCGCGACCTGGAACTCCAGGCGGTATTGCTCACCCATTTCCGTAACAAAATAGCCCCGCCAGATGCCCGTTACCGTGAGCGCGGAAGTACTGCGCAGATCCGCGCTTCTGCCCCTGCCAGACGGAGCGGCATTGTTCTGGGCGTTTACCGAATAAGATGCCAGCAGGCCGCCGGCGCACAAAACCAGGAGTCCGATCCTTTTCATCAGGGCGAATTTAACCATATCTTCCCCCATGGCCGAGCAATGGAAGCAAGACTTTGTTAATTTTGCCACTCTTTATGAACGACTCGATCCATATTACCCTGCCGGACGGAACAGTCCGGCAATACCCAAAAGGCAGTTCCGGACTGGATATTGCCAAGGCCATCTCCGAAGGACTGGCAAGGAAGATTCTGGCTGCGGAAATCAACGGAGAGGTGTGGGATGCTACCCGCCCGATTCATACCGACGCCACCCTGAAACTGCTCACGTTCGACGACCAGGGCGGCAAAAGCACCTTCTGGCATTCCTCGGCCCACCTGATGGCCGAGGCCATCGAAGACCGCTTCCCGGGAGTCAAATTCTGGGTAGGTCCTCCGGTGGAAAACGGGTTTTACTATGACATCGACCTGGGCGACCGGAAGATGACGGACGAAGACCTGGCGGCTATCGAAAAAAAGATGGCGGAGCTGGCGAAGCAGGGAAATCCCTACGTACGCAAGGCCGTGCCCAAAGCGGAAGCAATCCGGTATTTTTCAGATAAGGGCGACGAATACAAACTCGACCTCCTGCAGAACCTGGAAGATGGTGAAATCACCTTCTACACGCAGGGCGCCTTTACAGATCTGTGCCGGGGTCCCCATATTCCCAATACCGGATTCATCAAGGCCGTAAAGCTGACCAACATCGCCGGTGCCTACTGGAAAGGTGACGAGAAGAACAAGATGCTGACCCGGGTATATGGGATCACTTTCCCGAAAAAAGACCAACTTGACGAGTACCTCGCGCTTCTTGAGGAAGCAAAAAAGCGGGATCACCGGAAACTCGGAAAAGAACTGGCCATCTACACGATGGATGATCATGTGGGTCCCGGTTTGATTATGTGGCTGCCCAATGGCACGGTGATCATTGAAGAACTCGAAAAGCTGGCTAAGGAAACAGAACAGGATGCCGGCTACAAGCGGGTCGTCACCCCGCATATTGCCAAGGAGAGCATGTACCTCACATCGGGTCACTTGCCGTATTATGCGGATAGCATGTACCCGCCGATGGAGATGGAAGGGGAGAAGTATTACCTGCGGGCGATGAACTGCCCCCATCACCACAAGATCTTCGATGCGCTGCCCAAAAGCTACCGCGATCTGCCCTACCGCATCGCCGAATACGGCACCGTGTACCGCTACGAGCAGAGCGGCGAGTTGTTCGGCCTGATGCGCGTACGCTGCCTACACATGAACGATGCCCACATCTACTGCACACGGGAGCAGTTTGCCGACGAGTTCCGGGCGGTGAACGAGATGTACCTGAAGTATTTCAAGATCTTCGGTATCGACAAATATGTGATGCGCCTGTCGCTGCATTCGCCGGAAAAACTGGGCGTGAAATATGTAAACGAGCCTGAACTCTGGAAAGAGACGGAGACCATGGTGCGCGAAGTGCTGATCGAGTCGGGTATTCCCTTTGTGGAAGTACAGGATGAGGCGGCTTTCTATGGCCCCAAAATCGACGTACAGATCTGGAGCGTCATCGGCCGCGAGTTTACCCTGGCCACCAACCAGGTCGACTTCTCGCAGGGCCGGAGTTTCAAGCTCCACTATACCACTGAAGAGAATACAATCGAAACGCCGCTGATCATCCACCGTGCTCCGCTCGGAACCCATGAGCGCTTCATCGGATTCCTGCTGGAACACTACGCCGGCAAGTTCCCGGCCTGGCTGGCGCCCGTGCAGGTCAAGATCCTGCCGATTTCCGATAAGTACCTCGATTATGCGAAAGAAGTACTCGGTAAATTGAAAAAAGCGGATATTCGTGCGGAGATCGACGACCGTAACGAGAAAATCGGCAAGAAAATCCGGGATACCGAGCTGATGAGGGTTCCGTATATGCTGGTGGTGGGAGAGAAGGAAATGAACGAAGGCCAGGTATCGATCCGCCGTCAGGGCAAGGGTGATCTGGGTGCGCAATCGGTTGCCGCCTTTATCGATGCCCTGGTTCCGGAAATCCGTGAACGCCGCGGCGAATAAAACAAGGAGATCAATTCGACAGAAAACAACAATAAAACAAGAAAGCCCTGCCGGCGCCGGCTGTCGACGGTAAAAGCGGGGGAAATATTATGGCATTACCGAATAAAGGCGGATTCCGCCCGGGCGGTGGCTTCAGGGGTCGATTTATTCCCCGTAAGGAAGCAGAACACCGGATTAACCACCACATTCGCGTACCGCAGGTACGCTTGGTGGGCGACAACGTAACCATGGGCGTGTACCCGACCCAGGAAGCCCTCAAGATGGCGCAGGACCAGGCTCTGGACCTTGTCGAAATTTCCCCGCAGGCCGATCCCCCGGTGTGCCGTATCATCGACTACAACAAATTCCTCTACGACAAGAAGAAGAAGGAAAAGGAGATGAAGGCCAAGGCGAAAACGACGGAGATGAAAGAGATCCGCTTTACGCCCAACACCGACGACCATGACTTCGACTTCAAGAGCAAGCACGCCGAGAACTTCCTCAAAGAAGGCAATAAGGTGAAAGCCTATGTTCAGTTCAAGGGCCGCGCCATCCAGTTCAAGGACCGGGGTGAGCTCCTGCTGCTCAAATTCGCAGAGCGTCTTGCCGAGGTGGGCCAGCTCGAAAGCATGCCCAAGCTCGAAGGCAAGCGGATGCTGGCCATCATCAGCCCGAAAACCGGGAAGAAGCCAAAGGGGGAGAAGAAAGCGGAAGAATAACGAATATCGAATATCGAAAAGCAGCGCGTGGCGCTGCTTTTTGGTTTTAACTCCAGCCCTCACCCCTGCCCCTCTCCCGGAAGGAGAGCGGGAAGGGGGTGAGGTAATACACTGCCCGAATGTTGCATTATTGACTCCCCATGTTGGTTTCCCTGTTGACCCTAAGCTTCTAACTTCGCTATTCATTTTTCGACATTCATTATTCGATATTCATGGACCTCGACACGCTCCGCTCCGCCTGCCTCGCCCTCCCGGCTGCCATGGAAGAAATAAAGTGGGAACATAACCTCGTGTTCTCGGTTGCCGGCAAGATGTTCTGTATCACCCATATGGAGCCTGATGCGCCCTTTTCGTGTAAGGTGGCCGACGATCGTTTTGAGGAGCTGCTCCTGGTTCCGGGGATCGTCCCCGCGCCGTACCTGGCCCGCGCCCGTTGGGTGCAGGTAAGTCCCGGCTGCGTCTGGAAGGCCGGCCAGAAACTGGACTTGATGCGCGAAAGCTACCAGCTTATCTGCGCTAAACTCAGCCGCAAAATCAGGTCCGAACTGGGCCTGTCCAGCCCCTAAGCACTCCTCTCAATGGCCATAAACCTGTCAATTGATCAACCTGTCAACCCAATTCCCATTACCCGATTCCCAATCCCCGATTCCTTTTGAAATTCCCCTCCAAACCCTTACCTTTGCGCTCCATTTGCTTAAAGAGGCTCCCTAAGTGCTCCGCCAGTGCGGGCCGCCTCAAGGGCTGAATTTCAAACGATAGGTAACATGCCTAAAGTAAAAACAAACTCCAGTGCCAAGAAGCGCTTCAAAGTAACCGGCACCGGAAAGATCACGCACCAGAAGTCGTTCAAGCGTCACATCCTGACCAAAAAATCCAAAAAGCGGAAACGCGCATTAGCTAAAGACGGCGTTGTTGCTCAGTCCCACAAGGATTTCGTAATGCGTCTCCTGCGTCTGAAGTAAGCTTCAGCGCAGCCGGTTTAGAACCCCTTTCAAAAACATTCAAACTGATTAGTTATGCCTCGTTCCGTAAATGCCGTTGCCTCCCGTGCACGTCGCAAAAGAATTCTCAAGCAAGCCAAAGGCTTCTATGGCAAGCGTAAAAATGTCTACACCGTTGCTAAAAACGTTGTAGAAAAAGGTATGACCTACGCCTACGTAGGCCGCAAGCTTAAGAAGCGCGAATACCGCCGCCTCTGGATCGCCCGTATCAACGCCGCCGTGCGTGAAGAGGGGCTGACCTACTCGCAGTTCATGAATCTGCTGGTCCAGAAGGGCATCACGCTCGACCGCAAGGTGCTCGCCGACCTGGCCATGAACAACCCCGAGAGCTTCAAAGCAATCGTTGCCCAGGTGAAGTAAATTTGACCGTCTTTCTCAAGAAAAACCGCCCCATCCCGGGCGGTTTTTTTTATTTTGCTGTACCATTAACTCCATGCGAACCCTTACCATTCTGATCCTGCTACTTTCCGTATTGGGTGTTTCCGCCACCGAGCTGCCACGCGATTTCCCGGCCATGCACATCGTGCTGCTACAGGCCAATCATGACGCTGCGGAACTCGACCGCCTCGAAGCTAAGGCGCTTGACGAAAACAATCAGGCCCTGCTTAACCTCCTGCACCTGCATCGTGCCGCCTGGAAGGTGCAGGCCTATAAGGACAACAGCAGGTTGCAGCACCGCACGCTTCAGGCCTTCACCGACTCCGCGCGGCGACGGGGTGAGGAGCGGCCCGAAACCCTGGGGTGGTGCTTTCTGTCGATGCACTTCTGGGGCGAAAAGGCGCATGACCAGGCCTTTCTGTATGGCCTCCGGGCTTACCAGCGCTATCGCCACTATAGCGAGTCGGCCTTCCCCTACAAAAGTGAGGCCCTGTATCAGCTTGCCGGTCACTTCTACTACTACCGCGACTTCCGTACGGCCGGAGCTCTGCTGCGCGAAGCCCTCAACCTGGAGGGACGCTTTGGACCCGGACCAGTAATCCTGCGCAATACACTCGGACTTTGCGAACGGTCGCTCGGACGCTACGACTCCGCCATTTTTTACTTCCGTCAGGCTCTGCCGCTGATTACCGGGCAGCGAAAAGTATGGACCGGAATCCTGAATGGCAACATCGGTATCGCGCTTTTTCACCAGGGGCATTATGAAGAAGCTATTCCCTACCTGGAAACGGATATTGAACATTCGCTGAACCAGAATGCTGCACTCGACAATGCAGCCAACAGCCTTTCGGTACTGGCGGAAATTCGGCTCCGCCAGGGACTTCCGACACAGGCGGCCCCCCTGCTCCAAAAGGCGCTGGAAATTGTGGAGCGCCATAACTATCACCACCATAGAAAGCTGACGGCGCCACTGTATCAACGCCTTGCCCAGCTGGCCGAGATCGGTCAACGCCCGCGCGAAGCGGCTTTCTATTGGAAGAAAGCCTTGCACGCATTGGATAGCCTGAATACGGAAACCAGCGCCCTGGTCAGTAAAGGTGCTGAGCTGAAGGTGGCTGCGGAAGCCTACAATGCCGAAACCCGCCTGCTGTCGCAAGACCTGCGCTTACACGTTTGGCAGCGTAACGGCCTGATGGCTGCCATAGCCCTGGTGGCCATCATTGCGCTGCTGATTATTTACCAGCTTCGCCTGCGGCACCGCTTCCGGCAGGAACAACTGCAGGGAGAACAGCGGAAGGCCGAGCAGGAGCTGGCCGACGCGGAACGCCGCCTGCGGGCGTTTACCCGCAGCCTGCATGAGAAAAACGAGCTCCTGGAACGCCTGCGCGGCGAAAGAACTACCACCAGCGGAACCGGGTCCGACAGCGATGATCCCGCTTTGCTGACCGAGCTGCGCGGACTGACCATTCTCACCGAAGCCGAATGGGAGCACTTCCAGGAACTTTTTGAGAAAGTTCATAAAGGCTTTCTCAGCCGCCTGCACCAGCAACTTCCGGGATTGAGTCCGGCCGATATACGGTATATCGTACTCTCCCGGCTCCGGTTCTCCAATAAGGAAATCGCGGCCGTTCTGGGTATCGGCGCCGCCTCGGTGCGGGTAACCCGCAGCCGGCTGCGCAAAAAGCTGGGACTGGGGGAGGAGGAAGCCCTCGACGCCATGATTGCCGCGATCTGAAGGATGTTACGCTGCGTAACATCGCTTTTAATATCATGATTTTCAATTGCTTGCATTTGTTACAACCTTGTAACGCCCTTTTCTTGCCGATGCCGGCCGATTTGCTCACCTTGTCGGCATGATCCGCCTCCGGCCACTTTCCCGTTTCGACTATTGGACAATCGTGGTGGTTGTAGTGACCCTGCTGGCCCTCACCGGCGTGTGGCAGCAGCAAGGCGACCGGCAACGGCGGATCGAGCAGCTACTGCGGCAGGCACCCCTGTCTGCTTCGCCCCGGTAGCCGCGCTGCGCCCTTTCAACTGCCGCTTATGAACCCGACCATCCGATGCCTCATGGGCTTCCTGCAGCTGCCCGCTGTTTGCAACAGCCCTGCGCCCTTCACCCGGTGCGCCGCTTCCGGCCTGCCAACAACCGGCAAGCTGCTGACGGCACTGCTGCTTTTCTTTTCATCGGCGAGTGCCCAGACCATCACCACGGGAGCCGTGGCCAGCAGCCATTGCTCGGGAAGCAGCCTCAGCATCTCCTATACCCTCAGCGGTTCGTTCAATTCCGGAAACGTATTCACCGCTCAGCTGAGCGACGTGCGCGGATCCTTTACCTACCCCGTGAGCATCGGCACCATAACCGCCACCAACACCGGCTCCATTACAGCCACCCTGCCCGCCACTACGCTTTACGGCACCGCTTACCGCATCCGGGTGATTTCGTCGAGCCCGGCCAGAACGGGTTCGGATAATGGCAGCGACATCACCATCAATATCGTTGCTCCGACGACGGCCATTTCCGCCGCACCCGCCACGGTGGTATGCAGCGGTAACGTGACCCTGACGGCGACCAACGCCAGCGATGGCTGGGAGCAAAAGGCGAACGCCGGCGGTGGCTCCCGGGAAAATGCCGTCGGATTCAGCATTGGGGGCAAAGGGTACATCGGCACAGGGAGAAGGCAGGGCTCGAATACCCTGCTGAGCGACTTTTGGGAGTATAATCCGCCCAACAATACCTGGACGCAGAAAGCCAACTTCGGGGGCGGCGCCCGCTATAGCGCCGCCGGTTTCGCCATCGATGCCAAAGGGTACATCGGCACCGGATACAATGGAAGCAGCGCTACCAGCGACTTCTGGGAATACGATCCTTCTGCCAATACCTGGACGCAGAAAGCCAGCTTCTCCGGGGGCACGCGCTACGACGCCACGGGACTTTCGATCGGCAGCAAAGGCTATATGGGTACCGGAAGGGATGGATTTACCTACAAGAATGACTGGTGGGAGTATGATCCAGCGGCCAATACCTGGACCGCCCGGACCGCGTTTGCAGGTGTGGTACGCGGAAATGCCGTCGGCTTCAGTATCGGGAACAAGGGATATGTCGGCACCGGAAGGATCCAGAGTGCGAACTACAATGATTTCTACGAGTTCAATCCGGCCACGAACACATGGACGCAAAAGGCCAGCCTGGGCAACAGCGGAAGGTACGGTGCCGTTGGCTTTTCGATCGGCAGCAAGGGATACGTGGGTACCGATGCCGCCGGCTACGACACCGATTTCTGGGAGTATGACCCATTGGGCAATACCTGGGCGCAAAAGGCGGGCTTCGCGGGCGCAGGCAGGGGATGGGCCATCGGTTTCTCCATCGAAAACAAGGGATACCTGGGTACCGGCTACAACGGCAGTTCGCTATCGGATTTCTATCAGTATCACCCGCCGCTAAACCCGGTATGGAGCACCGGCGCCACCACCAGTTCCATCACGGTGAGCGCCTCCGGCACCTATTCGCTGACGGAAACCTATTCCGCCGGATGCGCGTCGGGCGGGGCCAGCAGCACCGTGTCGTTCAGTGCGCCTTCGGCCACCATCAGCGGAAGCACCAGTGTTTGTAAGGGTGAGGCTGCGCCCTTCATCACCTTCAGCGGATCGGGCGGCACGGCGCCCTACACGTTTACGTATACCCTTAATGGAACCGTTCAATCAGTGACCACAACCAGTGGAAGCACCGTAACGGTTGCGGCTCCGGCCATAGCCGGCATGTATGTGTATACCCTCGTAAGCGTGAAGGAGAGCTCAGCTGCGGCCTGCACCGTGGCGCAGAGTGGAACCGCCACCGTAACGATCTATCCTGCCCCCGTAACGCCTGTGATCAGCGCCAGTGGCGCTACCACCTTCTGCAGCCGCAGCAGCGTTACCCTTTCCGCATCCGTAACCTGGAACACCTGGACCCAAAAGGCCAGCTTTGGCGGCACGGGAAGGCAGGCAGCAGCAGGCTTCTCGATTGGCAGCAAGGGCTATATCGGAACCGGGTATGACGGGACCATGAAAAACGATTTTTGGGAGTATGACCCTTCCACCAATGCCTGGACACAGAAAGCGAATTTCAGCGGCGGCGCGCGACAGGGAGCGGCCGGACTCTCCATCGGCAGTAAAGGGTACATCGGAACCGGCTATAACGGTAGCACCTACTACAACGATTTCTGGGAGTATGATCCGACTGCGAATACATGGACGCAAAAAGCAGCCTTTGGGGGCACGCCGCGCTATATGGCTACCGGCTTCAGCATCGGCAGCAAAGGCTATCTGGGAACCGGAAACAGTTCCGGCACCTACCGGAACGACTTCTGGGAGTATGACCCGACCACCAATACGTGGACACAGAAGGCATCACCGGCCACCACAAGGGCCGGCGCGGTCTCATTCGTGATCGGCTCCAAAGGCTATATCGGTACGGGCTTCAATGGATCTTACCTGAATGACCTGTGGGAGTACGACCCCTCCGCCAACAACTGGATTCAGAAGGCAAACTTCGGCGGCACGGCAAGATACTGGGGGATGGGCTTCTCGATCGGCACCAAAGGATATATCGGAACGGGCCGGAACGGCACCACGAATTACAACGATTTCTGGGAGTATGACCCGGCGACGAATGCCTGGACACAGCGAACCAACTTTAGCGGCACCGCCAGGTACCTGGCTGCAGGTTTCAGCATCGATGGCAAAGGCTATATCGCCACCGGGACCTCGGGCAGTAACCTCTCGGATATGTATGAATACAATACCGCCGTGAGCTATAGCTGGAACACCGATGCCACCACTTCGTCGATAACAGCAGCTGTCACCGACAACTATTCGGTTGCCGTCACCAACACTTCCGGTTGTACGGCCACATCGGCAGTCACTTCGGTTATTGTGAATGCCGCAATGAGCACTCCCGCCGTTACGGCCAGTGGTGCCACCACCTTTTGCAATGGCAGCAGCGTCACGCTTTCCACGGCAGCAAACAACAGTTGGGCGCAGAAAAGCGACTTTAGTGGGGTGGCCCGCCAGAGTGCCGCCAGCATCGCAATAGGAAGCAAGGGATATATCGGCACCGGTACGAACGGAAGCAGCCTGAACGATTTCTGGGAATACGACCCCAGCGCAAACGCCTGGACGCAAAAAGCGAATTTCGGAGGAGGCGCCCGCTACGGAGCCGTAGGCTTTGCGATCGGCAGCAAAGGTTACATCGGCACCGGCTACGATGGCAGCAGCTACAAAAACGATTTCTGGGAGTACGACCCCGGCGCAAACACCTGGACACAAAAAGCGGCTTTCGGCGGGGTAGCCCGCTACCTGGCTGCTGGTTTTTCCGTCGGGAACAAAGGTTACCTCGGCACGGGGAGCAATGGCAGTAACCTGAGCGATTTCTGGGAATACAGTCCGGCTGCCAACACCTGGACCCAGAAGGCCGCCTTTGGCGGAGGCACCCGCTTAGGTGCCACCGGCTTCGCCATCAAAACAAAGGGGTTTATGGGCACCGGACGCAGAGGCATCACCAATTTCGATGATTTCTGGGAGTACGATCCGTCTATCAATGTCTGGACGCAAAAAGCCACCTTTTCGGGCGGCACGCGGCAATTCGCCGCCGGATTTTCAATCAACAGCAAAGGCTACATCGGAACCGGCACGGGGGGCAGCACCAATTATAACGACCTGTGGGAATATGATCCCACCGCCAACGCCTGGACGCAAAAGGCAAGTATTGGCGGCAGCGGACGGCAACTGGCCTCGGGCCTGAGCATTGACGGCAAAGGCTATTTAGGACTGGGCCGGGGCGGTACCCTCACTGCCTACTACAGCGACGTTTATGAATTTACACCCGCGCTGACCTATAGCTGGACCAACGGGGCAACCACGGCCTCCGTTGTTGCCACTTCCGGCGGAAGTTATTCGGTCACCGTATCCCTGGATGGCTGTTCGGCTACCTCCGCGGCAAGAGTTGTTACCGTAACCCCTCAGCCTACCGCCACGGTTAGCGGCACAACTTCCGTTTGCCTGAATGGAACCTCACCGGCGCTCACCTTTACCGGCGCCAATGGAACGGCACCCTACACCTTTACTTACAAAATCAATGGCGGCGCCAACCAGACCCTGACCACAAACAGCGGCAACTCGGCATCAGTTTCCGTACCGACAACTACGGCAGGCACGTACACCTATTCGCTGGTCAGCGTACAGGAATCTTCCGCAACCGTCTGTTCCCAAACACAAAGCGGAAGCGCCGTGGCAACGGTGAATGCACTGCCTACCGCAACGATCGGCGGCACAGCAAGCGTGTGCCAGAATGCGACAGCTCCCAACGTGACGTTTACCGGGGCCAACGGAACCTCACCGTACACGTTTACCTACAAGATCAATGGGGGTGCCAACCAAACCGTGACCACTACCAGTGGCAACTCCGTAACGGTTTCCGTGCCGACGTCCACCAGTGGCACCTATACTTATTCGCTGGTCAGCGTTCAGGAGGGCTCCTCGGCAGCCTGCGCACAAACGCAGGCCGGAAGTGCCACTGTAACGGTGAAGTCGTTGCTGACAGCCGCTGTGAGCGGAACAAGGACCGTATGTCAAAATACCACCGCGCCGGTCATTACGTTTACGGGAGCAGGTGGCTTGGAACCCTACACCTTCACCTACAGCATCAACGGAGGTGCCAGCCAGACGGTCACCACTACCAGCGGCAGTTCGGTCTCGGTTGCTGCTCCAACGACCGGCGCCGGAAGTTATACCTATACGCTCACGGGTGCCCGCGACGCCGCCGCCAACACCTGCGCATACCTGCAATCGGCAAGTGCCGTGGTAACGGTTGTTTCGTTGCCGGTTGCCTCCATCGGCGGCACGACCTCCGTGTGCCTGAACGCTGCCGCTCCTTCGGTGCTGTTTACCGGAGCCAACGGAACCGCGCCTTACACGTTTACCTATACGATCAATGGTGGAGCCAACCAGACCATAACTACCACGAGCGGCAGTTTCGTGTCGGTTGCTGTTCCCACTGCCGTTTCCGGAACCTTCACCTATACGCTGGTCAGCGTGCAGGATGCTTCCCCTGCGGCCTGCGCCCAGACCCAGAGCGGAAGTGCTGTGGTAACGGTGCAGCCGCTGCTGACCGCTTCCCTGTCCGGCACGACTTCGGTGTGCCAAAACGCAGCCTATCCTGCCCTGACTTTGACGGCGACGAACGGAACAGCGCCCTACCAATTCACCTACCGTATCGACGGCGGCGCCTCCCAGACGGTGACCACGAGCGGGGGTAACTCGGCCACGGTATCCGTACCGACCGCTATTGCCGGCACGTTCACCTATACGCTGCTGAGCGTACAGGATGCTGCGGGGAACGCCTGTGCGCAGCTGCAGTCCGGAACCGCCGCCGTAACGGTAAACCCATCGCCGACAGCGACCATTACCGGAACCACCTCCGTTTGCCACAACGACCCGCCCCCCGACATCACCTTCACCGGGGCTGAAGGCGTAGAACCCTACACCTTTACCTACCGCGTCAATGGAGGCGCCAGCCAGACCCTCACCACCACCGGTAGCTCTGCCTCGGTTTCTGTTCCGACCTCCACAGCCGGAACCTATGTCTACACGCTCCTCAGTGTACAGGATGCTTACGCAAATGCCTGTTCGCAAGCGCAAAGCGATAGTGCGGTGGTAACGGTAAATGCCACGCCGGCAATATCGATCTCCGCTTCCGGCCCGCTTACCTTTTGTACGGGACACAGTGTAACGCTGACTTCCTCCCTCACTTCGGGCAACCAGTGGTATAAAGACGGACGGGCACTTACCGATGACACATCCGGGTCGACAACCGTCGGTGCAGCTGGTGCCTACCAGGTAAGGGCTACGAATGCCAATGGTTGTTTGGGCATATCTGCGGCCACATTTGTTACCGTAAACCCGCTTCCCCGGACACCGTTGATCAGCGCGGGCGGCCCCCTATCGTTCTGCAGCGGCGGAAGCGTTTCCCTATCTGCATCGATCGTGTCGGGTACCGAGGCATGGGTACAAAAAACGAGTTACGGGCCGGGCGCGCGGGGCTATGCTGCCGCATTCGCTATCGGAAGCAAGGGCTATATCGGAACCGGATATGATGGCACGTTCAAGAATGATCTCTGGGAGTATGACCCGGCAACCGAGACCTGGACCCAGAAGGCAAACTTTAGCGGTGCTGCCAGAGCATATACTGTTGGCCTTTCGATTGGCAGCAAGGGGTATATGGGCACCGGCTACGACGGCACTTTTCTGAAGGACTTCTGGGAATATGACCCGGCCGCTAACACCTGGGCCAGAAAGACTGATTTCCCGGGGATCGTGCGTGCGGGTGCCGTTGGTTTTTCCATCGGCAGCAAAGGGTACCTGGGCACCGGTTATGGCGGCGGTAACTTCCATGGTGATTTCTGGGAATACGACCCGGGCGCCGACACCTGGACCCAAAAGGCACACTTCGGCGGCGGGGCCCGGTACGCAGCCACCGGCCTTTCCCTGGGCAGCAAAGGTTATGTCGGCACCGGTTATAATGGCAGCCTGCAGAAAGACTTTTGGGAGTATGACCCCGCCACCAATACCTGGACGCAAAAGGCGGACTTCGGCGGCACCGCCCGTGAGTTTGTCGTCAGCTTCCCGGTGGGCGGCAAGGGGTTTGTCGGCACCGGAAACGATGGTGCGCTCCGCAGTGACTTCTGGGAGTACGACCCGGCTACAAACACCTGGACCGCCAGTGCCGATGTGGGTGCTGCAGGCAGGTACGTAGCCTGCGGGTTTTCGATGGGAAGTAAGGGGTATATGGGAACCGGATTGAATGGCAACACCTACCTGAACGACTTCTGGGAGTTCGGGCAAGTAAGCCACAGCTATACCTGGAGCCCGGGCGGCGCAGCCACTTCATCCTTTACGGCTACGACGGCGGGCGGCTATACCGTAACCGCCACGAACGTCAACGGCTGTTCGGCGACATCGGCCGCTACCGTGGTTACCGTGAACGCGCTTCCTGCCTCACCGCTGATTACGGCAAGTGGCCCGACCTCGTTCTGCAGCGGCGACAGCGTTACCCTTTCTACACCGAACCTGTCCACAGGCCCGGGATCCTGGTCAGCGCAAGCCAGTTTCGGAGGCATGGCCCGATATGGCGCAGCCGGTTTCTCCATTGGCAGCAAGGGCTATATCGGAACAGGCTACGACGGATCCTTTTACAACGATTTCTGGGAGTTTGATCCTGCCACCAACGCCTGGACGCAGAAAGCCAGCTTTGCTGGTACTGCACGCATTTATTCCGTCGGCTTTTCCATTGGCAGCAAAGGGTATATCGGGTCCGGCTTCGACGGCGCCTACAAAAACGACTTCTGGGAATATGATCCGGCGCTGAACACCTGGACCCGGAAAGCCGACTTCGCCGGCACGCTCAGAGGGGGAGCCACTGGCTTTGCCATCGGCAGCAAAGGGTATCTGGGTACCGGGTTCTATTTGGGCACCTATCATAATGACTTCTGGGAATTCGATCCCGCCACCAACATCTGGACACAGAAGGCCACTTTTGCAGGCTCGGCCCGCTATGGCGCCGCGGCATTCTCTCTGGGCGGCAAAGGGTACATCGGCACCGGGCAGGACGCGGTTTCGAAGAAAAAAGACTTCTGGGCGTACGATCCGGCATCTGACACCTGGTCCCGGAAGGCAGACTTCGGAGGGGCAGCCAGCGTATTCTCCGTCGGATTTTCCATCGATAGTAAAGGATACATCGGAACCGGTGCCGACGGAGCCAACGGGAATGATCTTTGGGAATACGATCCGTCATCGGACAGCTGGGAAGAGAAAGCAGACCTGGGCACTGCGGGAAGGAATACCGCGGTCGGTTTCTCCATCGGCAGCAAAGGATACATCGGCACGGGCACCAACAACACCAATCAGAATGACTTCTGGGAGTTCACCCCGACGAACGCGGCATTCAGCTGGAATCCCGGCGGCAATACGGCCAATTTTATCACCGTGACTTCAGGCGGTAGTTATACGGTAACCACAACGAACCAGCATGGCTGCTCGGCCACATCGGCAGCAACGATCGTGACGGTGAATGGAAGTGCCGGATCCAGCACCTGGACCGGCTACGCCGACCGCGACTGGAGCAATCCCGGCAACTGGTGCGGCCCGGTACCCACCTCTGCCACCTCCGTAGTGATTCCGCCGGTAACCAATCTGCCCGTGATCTACACAGCCGGCGCTGCAAAAAACATCACCATTGACAACGGCGCCTCACTCACCGTACAAGGCACGCTCAACCTGTATGGCGATCTTACCAGTAATGGCACACTCGATATGAGCCAGGGCAACATGATGCTCGAAGGCTCCTCGCGCCAGCAGGTGCCGGCATTCACGGCCGCAAATGTCAGCGTTCTCGGCGGCGGCGGCTTTCACCTGGCCGGCAACTCCACCGTAAGCGGAACACTCGCTTTCGCTGCCACAGGCGGCTATGTAACGCTCGGCGACTATAATCTTACGGTCGGAGCGGTCAGCGGAGGCTCCTCATCGGCCTTTGTCGTCACCGACGGTGCGGGTGCGCTCATCCGCAGGGAACTGAACGGAACGCAGCTGATGCCGTTGGGGGTCAGCGCATCAAGCTATTCCCCGCTGCAACTCACGTCGGCCGAGGGGCTGGACTGGAGCGTACGGCTCCAGGACGGCTTCACGGGCTACAGCGCCGTCAACCAGCAAAGTGCGGTACCGCGCATCTGGCATATCAGCCCCTCGACAACGCCGACCACCCAGGGCGCAGATCTGGTGTTTTCCTACCCGGACGCCCTTTGGACCACGACCGGCGCCGTAAACGTGTACCGGTACCATGGCGCTTCCGGGGGGTGGAACCTTACAGGCGCCAATGGCACAGGCCTGGTGCCCGTTCCCGGCGGCGGATGGAGTTCGGTAACAGTTACGGGGCAACAAGAGTTTTCCCCCTTTGCCATCAGCGCTACCGGAAGTCCGCTTCCGGTGCATCTGCTCACCTTTACCGGCCACCAGGAGCACCGGGCAAACCGCCTGTTCTGGAGCACGGCTACGGAAAGCAATAACCGGGGCTTTGAAGTACAGCGAAGCAATGACGGCAATGGCTTCACAGCGATCGGTTTTGTGCAGAGCGCCGCAATTGCAGGCAACAGCAGCACAACGCTTCAGTATGGCTTCAGCGACAGTAATTTTACAGGCCGGCGGCATTACTACCGACTGCGTCAGGTAGATTTGGACGGAAGGTTTACCTTCAGTCCGGTGATCCTGTTGCGAAACGGGGTGGGCGCCGGCACACTTACCCTTTTCCCGAATCCGTCCGCGGGCCCCGTTACCCTGCGCTTCGAGGCCGAAAGTCCGGCCCTGCTGCAGCTGCAGCTTCGCGATGGAACCGGCCGCTTACTGCGGGTGATGCCGCATTCCGCCCAAAGGGGGGTCAATGCAGTCGCCCTCGATCTTTCCGGCCTGCCTTCGGGCAGCTATGGTCTGCAACTGACCGACGCTTCCGGTGCCGACCTGGGACGGATTATCTTCCTCCGATACTAAAACACCGTTATTTAATAAAGCTATGTTTAAACTGATCTCGACCTTGTTCTTAAGCCTGTTGTGCGCGTCCGGACAGGCACAGCCGAAGGAAAAGTCCCCGGCGTCAAAGACGGAATTTCCCCAGGCCTCCCGCGTTGCCGGCGCCCGCCTAACGCACCGGATCATCCCCGCCGAAAGCAATACCTGGGGGTACGACATCCTCGCCAACGGAAAGCTGCTGATCCATCAGCCCGGCATTCCTGCGGTTCCGGGCAACCGGGGCTTCCGGAACCAGGCAGCTGCCGAACGGGTAGCCCAACTCGTCATCCGGAAAATCCGCAAAGGGGAAATGCCGCCGACGGTAACGGTTCCGGAGATGAAACAGGTAAAGGCACTTTGAATGAGAACAGGGGCATCAGGCGCTCTTTAAAAGGGTCATCCCGGCCCCGACGGCAGGGTTGGTACGGGAATCGCTATAGGAAATACTAAACACTAATCATGAAAACAACCCTTACCGTAGTGCTTGCCGGCGCCGCCGTGGCCGGACTGATTTACCTGCTTCGCGACAAGGAGCCTGTGGCCCGCGTACTGAAGCGTTCCGGCGATGTACTGGCCAACTCCGGAGATGTCATTCGTGAGCAATACAACAAAGTCGTTCGCAAAGGCAACAACACCCTCCAGGAAACGACCTGAGTTCCGGTTTCCTCCTGAAAAAGCCGCCTCTTTCGCGCTCCTCACAGGCCGCGTTAAAGAGGCGGCTTTGTTTTTTGGCGAAATCCTACCTTTACCAAAATTTTTCTGCACCAGACAACCCCCTCCACCCGGTAAATGACGAATTCATACCTCGGTCTTGTTGAACAGACATTCAATTTCCCTCAGGAAGGACTCGAAGTAAAAGACGGTTATCTCCAGTTCAATGGTCTCGATATCAAGGCGCTGATCCAGAAATACGGCACGCCGATGAAGCTGACCTATCTCCCCAAGATCGGGATGCAGATCAACCGGGCGAAGGAGATGTTTGAAAAGGCCATCAAAAAACACAAGTACGAGGGGCAATACCATTACTGCTATTGTACCAAAAGCTCGCACTTCTCCTTTGTGGTAGAGGAAGCCCTGAAGCACGGCATCCATCTCGAAACCTCGTATGCCTACGATATCGAGATCATCAAGAAGCTGCATGAGAAACGGAAGATCACAAAAGACATCTTCATCATCTGTAACGGTTACAAGCAGAAAGGCTATACCCGCCGGATTGTGCAGATGCTGAACAGCGGATTTAAAAATGTAATCCCCGTTCTCGACAACAAAGAAGAACTGCTTGCCTACAAGTCGGTGAAGGGACAGTTCAAACTGGGCATCCGTGTTGCCGCCGAAGAAGAGCCCACCTTTCCGTTCTACACCTCGCGTCTCGGCATTCGCGCCAAAGACATCCTGGAATTCTACGTAGACCATATCGAAGGTTACGAAGACAAATTCCAGCTCAAGATGCTGCACATCTTCCTGAACAAGGGCATCAAAGATGATATCTATTACTGGTCGGAGCTGAACAAGGTCATCAACCTGTATTGCCAGCTGAAGAAGATCTGCCCCGAACTCGATTCCATCAACATCGGCGGTGGCTTCCCGATCAAGCACTCCCTCGGCTTCGAATACGATTACCAGTTCATGATCACCGAGATCGTGGGCAATATCAAGGCCGCCTGCAAGCGCAATAAAGTGCCGATGCCGAATATCTTCACGGAGTTCGGATCCTATACCGTAGGCGAAAGCATGGCGCACATCTACAGCGTGATCGGAGAGAAGGCCCAGAACGATCGCGAAACCTGGTATATGATCGACTCTTCCTTTATCACTACCCTTCCGGACACCTGGGGCATTGGCGAGAAGTTCCTCATGCTGCCGATCAACAAGTGGGATAATGAGCCGCAACGCGTGGTACTGGGCGGTATTACCTGCGACAGCCATGACTACTACGATTCCGAAGAACATATCAATGAAGTGTTCCTTCCCAAAACCAATGGAGAAGAGCCGCTTTATGTGGGCTTCTTTCACACGGGTGCCTACCAGGACCAGATCTCCGGCTATGGCGGGATCAAACACTGCCTGATTCCTTCACCCAAGCACGTAATCGTGGAATACGACAAGAACGGAAAACTGGTGGACTGGCTGTATGCAAAAGAGCAGAGCGCTCAAAGCATGCTGAAGATACTGGGCTATATCAAGTAAGCGCACGTTAGCGAATGCAATAAAATAGAGAAAGCACCACCCTGGTGCTTTCTCTGTTATTGTCCGGACATACATTCGGCTCCCGGTCATTCATCACTCATCGTCCTACTGCCTGGTCCTCCCGAGCACCTCATCTCTCGCCTGCTGCCGTCTCTGCTCGCCTTCACGGCGGGTCTGCTCCTGCTGCTGCGGGTTAGCACGTGCGGGCTGTGAGCGCCGGGGACTGCGCCCATACCGATCGTGGAAATACGGATCGCGGTAGGCACCGTAAGGCCCGCCGAAGCCATACGGATCATTCCAGGCTCCATAAGGAGCCGAAAGCGGGAAGTAGCGGCCGCTGTAGGGATCGCGCTCCATGAGAATCAAATTCCCGGGCCGGTAGGGATCGTCGACCCAGATGCGGGAAGGCCGCACCGATACGGGAGGAGCCGCGGGGTCGTAGTATTCATCGCCACCCGCACTGCGTAACGGCGTACAGCCGATGGCTGCCATCAGCAGCGTGGCGATGACCGCTGATCCAAAAAACATCGTTTTCATAGGGGCTTTGTTTACATTGAAGACGCAATTATTGCTCCTTCAGTTCTTAACGAATCCCTTTATGAAGCACATCCTTGCAGTATTAACACTTTTTACGGGTAACGCATTCGCGCAGAGCGCAGAAGACAGCGTTAAGCAGACCATCAACCGCCTCTTCGAGGGCATGCGGAAGAACGACACCGCGCTGATCCGGACGGCCTTTGCGCCGGGAGCGATGCTGCAGACCATCGGTGGCCGGCCCGCTGATCTCCGCATCATGAACCAACCGCTCGACAGCTTTCTGCATGCGGTTTCGCGGCCCCACACGGAGGTATACGACGAACGCATCCGCTTCGACATGATCCGGATTGACGGACCGCTGGCAACCGCATGGACGCCGTACCAGTTTTTCATAGGCGAAAAGTTCAGTCACTGTGGTGTTAACAGCTTTCAACTTGTGCGGCTGAAAGGAGAATGGAAGGTGCAATACCTCATTGACACCCGCCGCCGCACCGGCTGCCTGTAAAACAGAGCCAGAGCCGGGAACGCCAGGACTACGGGCTCACTGCTTCTTTGACATCCGGTACTTCTTGCTCACTTTCGGGCTGTTGAAGTAGGCATCCAGTTCTTCGACGGTCAGATTGTTACTCACTTCAATCGGTACGTCGATCAATTGCAGCTGGCTTTGCTTCAGCTCCTGTTTGAGGTTGGCCATTTTCTGCGGCAGCTCGGGGTCGCGCTCCCCGATCAGTAGGTTGTCGCGGAGAATATACTCCAGGCGTTTGATCGAGGCACGCACCAGTGTGGCCTGGTTGAGTTCGGCGGTACGACCGGGAGCCGTTGCCTCCTTGATGGGTGTCAGCACTAGTCCGACGCCGGGCATAATGGCCCCTGTGCGCTTGGTAGCGGCATCACCCGAGGTAGTCAGCACCGTTCCGGTAAGGGCGGCACTGGCCGCTGTCAGGTCGAAGGCGGTGCGGATACGCCTGGTCGATTTGATACTCTTATCGAGCGTAAGGAAGGTGTATTTCAGACGCAGAATATATCCGCGCACGTCGCCCACCAGTTGTTGGTACTGCATCTGGGCGAGCGGATAATTGAGCGCGTTCCGTACGACTACCCGCACCTGTGCGGTGTCGGTTTGCTGGTAGCGGGTAGCGCCCACAAAACGCAGGGTGAAGACCCGTACCCTTGCCGAATCGTTTTCCTTCACAAAGTCATAGCCGGGCACCCAGTTGAAATAACTGCCGCAGGCCTGAACCGGCTCGAACTGTCCCATTGGGAGGGTGCTTTGTGTCAACACAGACTCAATCGGGAAGCTGCCGGCTTCGCAGAAAACAGGGAACCGGAGCGTGTCGCCCTCTGCCACTTCCACGGTGCCGGTAACCGCCGGCCGCAGCCGGGAAGGAATGATTTCGGTGTTATAAAAAAGCACGGTAAAACTGGTGTCGGCCTTGTCCGAAGGATCGCGCAGGCTCTGAATGCCGATCTGCACCGGGTAGCGCTGGTCATACCGGAGCCGGCCGGAAAGAAAGAGGTTTCGTTCAGCCCGGAAGGTCAGGAGCCCCGTCTGCCGGTTGATGCGCATGCCCACCGGCGCCTGGCGCAGAAACCAGAAGAACGTGTCGCCGCCCCGGTTGCTTTCGAACTGGTAGGAGAGAACCGAATCGACATGCACGGTGAAATAAGGATTGAGGTTCACAATCCGGAGCGAGCTGTCTGGCAGTGCCGGATGACCCGAAAACGGCAAACTCGTTGTATCCACCGTTTGTGCGTTCAGGTGGAGGGAGATCAGCGAAAGGAACAGCAAAAGAAAGCGCGTCATCAATAGGTGTTTGGCGTCGCAAAGTTTCGAAAAAAGCCCGATGTAGACACATCGGGCTTTAAACCAAAACCAACTGCTTATGAGAAAAACATAGATCAGCGTTGCCGCTTACTTAATTTCAATTTGTTTGACCGAAGGTTTGACTTCGGCACGCTTCGGGAGGTTTAAGGCCAGCACACCATTAACATATTGTGCAGTGATCCCGGAAGCATCAATGCTTTCATCCAAAGTAAAAGAACGCTTGAAGGAAGAAAAGTTGTATTCCCTACGGAGCGTTTTTTCTGTTTTAGCAGATTCTTCACTTTTCTTTTCCGCATTAATGGTCAGCAGCTTTTCTTCGAGGCGCAGGGTGAAGTCTTCCTTCACAAAACCCGGCGCTACTACCTCTAGCTGGTAAGCCGATTCGTTTTCCCGGATGTTGACCGGCACCGCCGGCCGTCCGGGTTGCACAGACCGCTCACTACGTATAGACGGAAAAGGAGCGAAGAAGTCATCCAACAACGTGTTAAAGGTGCCGTTAGCGGCAGGACGTACATAAAAGGGAGAACGTGTCATAATAATCAATTTTTTGTTTTTCGATTTTCAGGACAGGGAACAAAGGCCATACCCCTCCATCTTTTATGCCTTTTTGTCATATTCTTGAAAAACAATGAGCCAAAATGGCTTATCGATCAGAACAGAGCTGCAGGTTTGTCCCTTCCTTACCTTTGCCAAAACTTCGAATATGTATCCTGTAGAGATAGTACAACCGATGAAGGAAGAGCTGACGGAAAATGGCTTTTCCGAACTTCTGAATGGTGCCGATGTGGAAGCGCAATTCCAGAAAGGGGGCACGACCCTGGTCATGATTAATTCTGTTTGTGGCTGTTCCGCAGGCACTGCTCGTCCGGGCGTGCTGATGGCTGTCGCCAATGCAGCGAAAAAGCCCGAGTATCTCACCACCGCCTTCGCAGGATTCGACACGGAGGCCGTACAGACCATCCGCCAGCACCTCTTGCCTTACCCGCCCTCGTCGCCGGCCATTGCGCTGTTTAAAGACGGCGCGCTGGTTCACTACATTGAGCGTCACCAGATCGAAGGCCGCTCTGCTCAGATGATTGCCCATAACCTGATCTCAGCCTTTGAACAGTATTGCAATTAATGCGGCTTCCTGTTCCCGGATAAAGCCCTCTTGCGAGGGCTTTATCTTTTCTGAAACAGGCGGGCAATCACAATACGCCAGGGAGCAGCCGGCATTCGGATGCCGATAACAACAAACCAACCGTCTAATACACCCAATCGACTATTTTCGCAGCCTATGTATCCCAACCTCTACTATGCTTTCAAGGATCTGTTCGGTATCGAAATCGGAGCCTTGCGCATTGTAAACTCTTTCGGCTTCTTCGTTGCCATTGCCTTCCTGATTGCCGCCACCCTGCTGAGCCGCGAACTGAGGCGAAAAAGCCGCCAGGGCCTGCTGCAGCCCACAGAGGAACAGGTGACGGTAGGTGAGCCGGCCAGCGTGTTTGACCTGATCATCAACTTCGTTGCCGGCTTTCTGCTGGGGTTCAAACTGGGAGGAATCATCCTCGAAGGCTCTGCCGTGCTGGAAGATCCGCAAGCTTATCTCTTCTCCGGTGCCGGGAACCCGCTTTTCGGCCTGGTGCTGGGTGGCCTTATGGCCGGCTGGAAGTGGTGGGAAAAGAAGAAGCAGGAATTGCCGAAACCCGAACGCCGCAGTATCCGGCTCTGGCCCCACGACAGGGTAGGAGAGTTCACGGTGCTGGCCCTGATTTTCGGACTCCTGGGAGCCAAGCTTTTCGACATTTTCGAAAACTGGGGCGATTTTTTAAAGCATCCATCCGACTACCTGCTGTCGCCTGCCGGACTTACTTTCTACGGAGGACTCATCTGTGCCGGTGCAGCCATCATCATTTATGCCCGGAAACACAAGATCTCCATCCGCCACTTATCCGACTCCGTGGCGCCGGCGCTGATGCTGGCCTACGCGGTCGGCCGCATCGGCTGCCAGGTATCGGGAGACGGCGACTGGGGGATTTACAATTCGGCTTATACCCTCAGCACAACCAATGACATCACCGAAGGAAGCCCGGCCGATTACCAGCAAACGCTCAAAACCCATAGTGCCTATATGAAGTGGCGCTGGAAGGATACGACTACGATCGAACACCGGAACTTTTCAAAGCCGGCCGCCCTGGGCTTCCTCCCCAACTGGTTCTTTGCGTACCACTATCCCAATAACGTTAATGAGGATGGAGTGCCCGTCAATGGCTGCGAAGGGAAGTTCTGCAACCAGTTGCCCCAGCCTGTATTTCCGACCCCTCTTTATGAATCAATCGCCGGCACCGCTTTGTTCTTGCTGCTTTGGGGGGTCCGAAAACGGCTCAAATTGCCCGGCGCACTCTTCTGTCTGTACCTTATCGTAAATGGCATAGAGCGCTTCCTGATCGAAGGCATCCGGGTCAACAACAAGATCGATTTCCTGGGTATGCGTCCAACCCAGGCAGAGCTGATTGCGGTAGGACTTGTACTGGCGGGCATACTGGGCTGGATTTTCCTCTCCCGTAAAAACCAGACCAGCGGCGCTTCCGTGTGAATAAATACGGACGCTAGGTGCATAAGTGCCTTAACACAAGCTTAGAACGGCCCGGATATCCGTAGTACAGTTTTTGCAGCGGATAATATAAGGAAAATAGTTATGCGAATTGACTTTTCCGCCTTATTTTTGCAGACAGTGCCAAAATAAACTTAACAGCCTTTTGGCAGCACTCTGCAACACAATACGGTCTTCATTCGTTCAAATTAAACGTAAGGATAAAAAACTATTATGAGGCAGCTAAAAATTGCTACCCAGATCACCAACCGGGACTCGCAAGCCGTTGAAAAATACCTCCAGGAAATCTCCAAGATCCCGATGATCACCCCTGAAGAGGAGACCACGCTTGCCCAACGCATCAAGATGGGCGATCAGCGCGCACTGGACAAGCTCGTCCAGGCCAACCTGCGCTTCGTGGTATCGGTAGCGAAGCAGTACCAGCACCAGGGCCTGTCCCTGAGCGACCTGATCAACGAGGGTAACCTCGGCCTGATCAAGGCTGCCCAGCGCTTCGACGAAACCAAGGGTTTCAAATTCATTTCTTATGCGGTGTGGTGGATCCGCCAGTCGATTCTGCAGGCCCTGGCCGAGCAGGGACGCCTGGTGCGCCTGCCCCAGAACAAGATCGGCACCTACAACAAGGCAAACAAGGCCTACATGGCTTTTGAGCAGGAACATGAGCGCGAGCCGAGCACGGAGGAACTGGCCGATATCCTGGAAATGAGCGAAACCGAGATCAACAACATCTTCCAGAGCAATACCCGCCACACCTCACTCGATGCCCCCGTGCATGAGGCAGAAGACGTAGCCATGGGCGACCTGCTGGAAGGCTCCGACGACACCGATGACGATGTCATGAAGGATTCGCTCCGCGCAGAGATCCGCCGCGTTTTGAAATCGCTTTCGCCACGTGAGGCAGAAATCGTAAATGCCTACTTCGGTCTCGACGGCGAAAATGGTGTTACAATCGAACAAATCGGCCAGAAATATGACCTCACCAAGGAGCGTATACGCCAGATCAAGGAACGTGCGATCAAGCGGCTGCAGAAAGCCAGGTACAGCAATGCACTGAAGGCATACCTCGGATAAACAACGTGAATCGGGAGTCGTTACTGCTGACGCCGATAGTAAAGACCGGATGCCTGAGGCATCCGTTCTTTGTTTTATGTCCTCGCGGTTTCGCGCCTGACGCCTGACGATTCACGCCTCACGCCTCACGTCCTTCCCCGCCTTAATTTTGCCGTATGAAACACCGCCGCCTGTTCCTTCTTCTTCCACTACTCGGCCTGTTGGGGTGCGAAAAAGACATCAACATCCGGCTCAACGATGTAGCGCCCAAACTGGTGGTGGAGGCAACGATTGAAAATGATCAGCCGCCCCTGGTTATCCTGAGCCGCTCACTCAGTTATTTCTCCACCATCACGCCGCAGCAGCTGGCAGCCAGTTTTGTGCATGGGGCGCGGGTCGATGTTTCAGATGGCACCCGAACACACCGCCTGCGGGAATACACCATTCCGGTAGGCAATGGCTATTCGGTTTCGTATTATACCCTGGATTCTTCCAGCCTGTCTACCGCAATCATTGGCGCGCTGCGCACGCGTTACAGCCTTCGGATCGAAACCGACAGTATGGTTTATACCGCAGCAACCAGCATCCCCGGCATCACAAAACGCATCGACACGATGTGGTGGCGACCAGGCATACCCGACTCCAGCGAAGGGCGTGTTCAGGTGATGGTGAAAGCGACCGACCCGCCCGGTTTCGGAGATTACGTACGCTACTGGACCCGCCGCAACCGCGAGCGCTTTCTGCCCGGCAGTAACTCGGTATTCGACGACCTGGTAATAGACGGAACTACTTATGACCTGCCCATCGACCCGGGCGTTGACCGCACTTCCGACCGGCCCGAAAGCTGGAACGAACGCACCTTCCGCCGCGGCGACACCGTTACACTGAAGCTGGCCAACATAGACCGGGCAACCTTCGAGTTCTGGCGCACGATGGAATATACCTACCAATCGGTGGGCAACCCCTTCTCGTCGCCAACACGCGTGCTGGGAAACATCAGCAATGGCGCCCTTGGCTACTTCGGAGGCTACGCCGCTCAATACCGAACCGTCATCGTTCCCCGCTAACCTTCCTAATCCTTCAGAAACCCTCAGGAACCTTCAAAACCTTCCAACAACTTTCCCCTTACTTTTGCCACCCGAACATTAAACGCATGCAACAGACCGCCGCCGAAAAAATTCAGCTTCTCATCATTGGTTCCGGTCCTGCCGGCTATACCGCTGCCATCTATGCCGCCCGTGCAGGACTCAAACCGGTTTTGTACCAGGGCATCCAGCCGGGAGGACAGCTCACCATCACTACCGAAGTGGAGAACTACCCGGGCTTCCCCGAAGGCGTGCAGGGCCCCGAACTGATGATTCACTTCGAGAAGCAGGCAGCCCGAATGGGCGCCGACCTCCGCTACGGACTCGCCACGGCGGTAGATTTCTCTGCGCACCCTTTTAAAGTAACCATCGATGAAGAAAAACTCGTGGAAGCAGATGCGGTGATCATCGCCACAGGCGCCTCTGCCAAATGGCTGGGGCTCGAAAGCGAGATGCGCCTCAACGGCTATGGCGTTTCGGCCTGTGCCGTATGTGACGGCTTTTTCTTCCGCGGCAAGGAAGTGGCGATCGTTGGTGCCGGCGATACAGCAGCAGAGGAAGCACTTTACCTCTCGAAGTTGTGCAGCACCGTACATATGATCGTACGCCGCGACGAAATGCGCGCCAGCAAAATCATGCAGGACCGTGTCAAGGCAACTCCCAATATCAGGATCTACTGGAACTCCGTGACCGATGAAATACTGGGGGAGAAGACGGTGGAAGCCGTACGCATCTGCAACCGGGAAACGAATGAACTAACCGAAATACCCATCAAAGGGTTTTTTGTAGCCATCGGCCACCAGCCGAATTCCGATATTTTCAAAGGGCAGCTCGAAATGGATGAAGCGGGTTATCTCCTGACCGTTCCCGGCTCAGCCCGCACCAACATTCCCGGAGTTTTTGCAGCAGGCGATGTGCAGGATAAGATCTACCGGCAGGCTGTGACTGCTGCCGGCAGCGGCTGCATGGCGGCGCTCGATGCCGAACGCTACCTTTCGGAACAGGGTCTTCACTAAGGCAGCAGGAGGAAAACCGGCCTGCGGCCGATTGCCAGGCCGGCGCTGCGCAATATGGACAGGATTTGCTAACTTGTTGGGCATGAGCGCCTTCTTTTCGATCGAACTCGAAGGGCTTCGCTTCTTCGCGCCTCATGGCGTGTACGAGGGCGAAGCACTGACGGGTAATGAGTTTGAAGTAGACCTTTACCTTCAGACCGATGGTACCGTACCCGTTGCTCACCTCGAACAGACGGTGAATTATGCAGAAGTCTATGCCCTGGTGCGTGCCATTATGCAAAAAAGGGAAGCGCTGCTCGAAGTGTTGTGCCAGCAGATCGCAGGCACCATCCACCGTCATTTTCCGCAGGTGCGCGAGGTGCAGGTACGCATCCGGAAACGAACACCGGCGATACCCCACTTTTCGGGCACGGTAGGCGTCTCCCTTACTGAACGTTTCAATCCCTGACCATGAACAAACCCCTTCTTTTTCTTTGGCTCCTTTTTCTCTTCCCGCTGGCCGCCTTGAAGGCGCAGTCGGAAGCCGACCTGCTGGAGCAGGCAATGCGCCAGGAAGAGCAGCTAAACGAAGCGGCCGCTTTCGAAACCCTGCGCCAGGTGCTGCGCATCAATCCTTCAAACTATCAAGCCCTCTGGAAGGCGAGCGAATTATGTAGCCGGCTCGGCAAAAGGCAACCCGCGACCCGCCAGCAACAGGAGTATTATCAATTGGGACGCGCTTACGCCCTTCGCGCCATCCAAACCCGGCCGCAGGGCGCCGACGGCTACTATACCCTGGCGGTTGCCATGGGGCGCATGGCCATGACCCAGTCGGGAAGGGAGCGGGTGCAAACGGTAAAGGAAATCCGAAGCAATATTGAAAAAGCACTCGCCTTCCAGCCAGGCCACGGCCGTGCCTGGCATGTGCTCGGAAAATGGCACTACGAGGTCAGCAACCTGGGAATGTTCGAAAAAGCGGCCCTGAAACTGATATACGGCGGACTCCCCGCATCCTCGCTGCGTGAAAGCATCAAAGCCTACGAAAAAGCCCGCACCCTGGAACCGGGCTTCGCACTCAATTTCCTCGAGCTTGCAAAAGCCTACCACCGCGACGAACAGGAAGAAAAGGCACTCGAACTACTGCGGCACCTGCTCCGCCTGCCCAACCGCACGGGCGACGACGCACATATCAAAAATGAAGCAGCAAAGCTGCTGAAGCGATGGAGTGAGTGATGTGATGATGTGCAGATATGCTGATGTGCATATGTGCAGATGTGTGGCTGTGCTGGTGCTGATGATCGCATTTCCCCTCATTCGACTCCGCTGCGCTTCGCTCTGGATGACAGTACTGTCAGGCTGCGCGTAGTCGACGCCCCGATTCCCCCATTTCCATCAGCTAATCCGCTAATCAGCTAATCGGCACATCCTACAAGTGTATCTTCTCCCACCTGCCGCTCTTAATATAGAGATACGCCAGGGAAAACAGCACGCTCAAATACAGAAACTCCGACAGCCAGGCCCAGATGATCGAAAGCTGAAACACCTCCAGCACCAGGTATACATACACACAGTAAAAAACGATGGCCACCAGCTCGATACCAAAGGTAACGCGGCTATTGCCGGTTCCGGTCACAGCATTCAGACAGATGGTTGCACAGGACATCAGTACGAGGGCCGATGCTACCACCCGGATGACGGGTACACCTGCTTCCACGAAATCTCCCTGCAAACCGTAGATCCCCAGGTAGGAGCCCGGCATCAGGTTCAAAAAAAGAAACACGACCGTAGAAATACTGAGACTGATCCACATGATTTTTTTGATGCAGGTAAGCACCAGGTCGCGGCGGCCCTGACCGATGATATTACTGACCATGGCATTGGAAGTGGCTGCAAACGCCCACACAAAAACGCCGAAAAACCCAAAGATGTTGCGCATGGTGTTCGACACGGCAAGACCGGTTTGACCGCTGTTGCGCTCGATGAGGATGTAAAAAAACAACCAGGCCACAATGCTGAAGGCATGCTGAAACACGAGCGGTCCCGACAGCTGCAGAATGTTCCGGATGTTTTCCGGATCCCATTCGGTTTTCCGGAAAAGCGCAAACTGCCGGTGCAGTCCTTTTAACCGGATGACGACAAATATGGCGAACATCCCGAGAAACTCGGCAATGATCGATGCATAGGCCGCGCCGTTAAAACCCATGCGGGGCATATAAAAATGACCGAAAATGAGGGAGTAATCAAAGAATATATTGGCCAGGGCCTCCACCAGTGTACCGGCAACCAATAGCCGGCTCTGGTTGGTACCTACCAGCAGGGCATTCCGCATCTGGTAGATATACAGGAAGGGGAGACCCCAGATCCGGATATACAGAAAGTCGAGGGCCTTAGCCGCCGTTTCGGGCGAGCGCACCACCGCCCGCAGAATGGCCGGAGCCACCGTAAAGGTCAGCATAATGCCGAACAGGGCGATGGCCATGGCAACCAGGATGCCTTGCTGAAAGATGCGACCGATCTCCTCAGGCCGGTTTTCGCCCGCCCTCCGGGCAATCAGGGCCTGCAAACCATTGTTCAGCCCGTAGCCCACGCTGCTGAAGATGAGATAATAGACGCCCGTGATACTGGCAATGGCCAGCGACTCCTCGCTGAGGTGTCCGAGGAACACATTGTTGATGATGAAATTGAAATTGGGCACGAGGAGCGCCAAGCTGATCGGCAGTGCAATCTTCAGAATCTGCCTGTTGGTCACCTCTACTTGTAAAGCCGCCATAGAACGCGCAAAGATAGGCCCCCGGCGGGGCATCAGGGCCCCTATATTTGCAGGGATGAACATACTGTATGACATACAGGGCAGCGGCCGCTCCGGCAAAGGCCTCCTGCTGTGCGAATGGGGCAGTGCATACTGCTGTATTGCCCTTATGGAGCCGGAGACCGGATTGCTGCATCGCCTGAAATACTGGTCGCTGGAAGAACCGCTTTCGGAGGAGGCTGCCCGGCCGGTCATCGAACAGTTGCAGAGCTGGGCCCAACAGGGTTCCCGCGTTGTTTTCGCTTCCGCCTTTGCCGAATCATTGTTGGTACCCCAAAAGCTTTCAGCTGCCCCAGGCAAGCTCTTTCCGTCTCTTTTCCCGGGAAAGAGCACGGTGCATGAAGACCGCGTGGGCGAGTGGCAGCTGATTAATGCCTACGCGTTCCCCGCACCCCTGGATGCCCTGCTGCGCCGGAACTTTCCGGATGCCGAGTACTTTCATGTGTTTACCCCTGCCCTGAAGTATAGCGCAGCCGGAGATGCTTCCGGGCACCTGCAGGTCTGTTTTGCACCGGGCCAGTTCCGGGTTGTTGTGAAAAAGGATGGCCGCCTGCAACTGGCACAGGTGTATCGCTACAGCGCACCGCTGGATGTGGTCTATTACCTGCTGCGCATCCTTTCTGAAAACGGGCTGACACAGGCAGATACAACGCTTTCGTTGGCCGGGCTCATCGACGAAGAATCTGCGCTGTACCGCGAACTCCACCAGTACTTTTCCGGTATCCGGTTCAACACACCCGATGGCGTAGCGGCCGAAGGCGGTCGTCCGGCTCATTTGTTTACCTCGCTGTACAATCTTGCCCGATGCGCATCATAAGTGGATCCATGGGTGGCCGGCGCATCCAACCGCCCGCCCATATGCCTCATACCCGCCCAACCACCGATATCGCCAAGGAGGGGCTGTTCAATATCCTGCAAAACAACCTCGATTTTGAATCGCTCCGGACGCTTGACCTGTTTGGGGGTACCGGCGCCATTTCCTATGAGCTCGCGTCCCGCGGTGTGTCCGATCTCACCATTGTGGAAAAGGATCCGAAAATGTTCGAGTTCATCCGCAAAACAGCCGACAGCCTGAAAATAGAAGGCATTAAGGTGATCCGCTCGGAAGTATTTCGCTACATAGCCGAGTGCAGCCAGCAATACGATTTCATTTTTGCCGGTCCACCCTATGCGCTCACAACAATCGACGACCTGCCGCGGAAAATATTTGAAAAAGGCCTGCTGAAGGAAGGCGGCTGGTTCATTCTGGAACATACACCCCGTAATGACTACAAAGGATTCCCGCACTACCACTGGGAACGCAATTACGGAACCACCATCTTCACCCTTTTTGTCAACGAAGCAAAAGCCGAATGACCAAGAAAGAAGCACGCAGGACCTTTCTGCAACAGCGCGATGCCATGGACCCTGCCTGGCAAATGCGCGCCGACGACCTCCTCCTGATTCAGTTTCAGACCATCGATCTGCCCTTTCTCGAACGCGTACTGAGCTTTTACTCGATCACCAGCAAAAAGGAGATAAATTCCTTTATTCTCACCGACTACTTGCACTTCCGCAATCCCGCGCTGCAGGTCGCCTATCCGCGCATGAACGTTGCCGATACGTCGATGGAAGCGATTGCCGTGACAGCCGACACGGCCTTCATGGATAACGAATTTGGCATCACAGAGCCCATAGGGAGCGAGATCATCGACCCCGAAGACCTCGACCTGGTGCTGGTGCCCCTGCTGGCCATCGACCGCCAGGGTCATCGCGTGGGCTATGGCAAGGGCTATTACGACCGCTACCTGGCAAGGGTATCCGAAAACTGCCTGAAAGTGGGGCTTTCGTATTTCGAACCGGTTGACCGGATCGAAGACACCCATGAATTTGATTTACCTTTGGATCTTTGCGTTACCCCCGAACAGGTCTATGTTTTCTAGCTGGTTCTTGAAGTCGTTCCGCATTCTCTTATTCCCTTTCGCCCTGGTTTACGGGGTGATTGTAATTATACGGAACTGGCTCTACGACCGCAGGCTGCTGCGCTCGGCCACCTTCGGCCTTCCGCTGATCTGCGTGGGCAACCTCTCGGTTGGCGGTACCGGAAAGAGTCCGATGGTGGAATACCTCACGGGCCGCCTGAAAGATCGCTTCCGCCTCGCCATCCTGAGCCGGGGTTACAAGCGCAAAACACGGGGCTATGCACTTGCCGGTCCCCGAACCACAGCGCTCGAGATCGGTGACGAACCCATGCAATTTCACCGGAAGTTTCCGGAAGTGCCCGTAGCGGTAGGGGAGCAGCGGCTGGAAGCCATCCCGCAATTGCTCCACGACCGGCCCGACACGCAGGCGATCATTCTCGACGATGCCTTTCAGCACCGGCCCATCCGCGCCGGACTGAATATTCTGCTGACCGATTACAGCAACCTGTACACCCGTGATTTTTTCCTCCCCACCGGAGACCTGCGCGACCAGCGCAGCAGTGCCCGCAGAGCCGAGATTATCGTGGTCACAAAGTGTCCGCCGGCACTCGATCCGCAGGAAAAAGAAAGGCTGAAGCGTGAACTGAATCCGGCCCCGGGGCAACAGCTCTTCTTTACCTGTATCGCCTACGGACAACCTTACCACATCCTGAGCCAGGAGCCGGCAACCATGGATGAGCAAACCGAGGTGCTGCTGATCACCGGTATCGCGAACCCCCGACCGCTGCAGCAATACCTGGAGGCCCGGCAGCCCTCTTACAGCATGATGCACTACGGCGACCATCACATCTTCAGTATCGACGACTGGAGGGAGATCGGAAAGCGCTTTGCTGCCATCGAAAGCACCAATAAAGCGATCATTACCACCGAGAAAGACGCCACCCGCCTGATGAAGTTCGAAGGGGAGCTGGCCGCATTGCCCCTTTATGTGCTTCCGGTGGCACATGAATTCCTGTTTGGGGAAGGAACGCGATTTGATAGTATCGTACATAACTTTATTCAGGAGTTTAAACAACCCGATTGATTCATGGGCAGAAAAAACACGAAGAAGACGAGGCAGAAAACCGGAGGCAGGAGACAAAACGACACCTATAAAGGCACGCTGGAAGTCACCCGGTCGGGGATGGGCTTTGTGTTGGTAGACGGACTGGACGCGGATATCCTCGTTCGTCCGAACGATTTCAATACGGCCCTGCATGGCGACAAAGTGCGCGTGGAAGTGCAGCCCGGTCGCGAGGGCAAGCGGCTACAGGGAACGGTGGTACAGGTGGTGGAACGCAAGCAGTCGGAATTCATCGGCACCCTGCAGAAAAGCAAAGGATTTGGTTTTGTCGTGAGCTCGGGCGAAAAAAAGACCCCCGACATTTTTGTACCCGAATCATCCTTCAACGGCGCCGATGACGGCGACCGGGTGGTGGCCCGCATCACCGAGTGGGAAACAGGAGCCGGGAAAAGGCCGACAGGAGAGATCATTACGGTGTTGGCTCCGGAGGACCAGAACGATATGGCCATGAAGGAAATCCTGCTCGAAAATGGCTTCGCGCTTGAATTTCCTGACGAAGTACTCGAAGAAACGGCCCGCATCCCCGATGTCATCGGCCAGGATGAAATCGAAAAACGCCGCGACTTCCGCAGTATCCTCACCTTCACGATCGACCCGGTGGATGCAAAGGACTTCGACGATGCCCTGTCGATCAGAGTTCTGAAGAACGGCAACTACGAAATCGGTGTACATATCGCCGATGTGGGCCACTACGTGGAACCAGAAACGGCCCTCGACAAAAATGCTTATCAAAAAGCAACCTCGGTATACCTGCCCGACCGGGTCAACCCGATGCTGCCCGAGCATATCTCCAACGTGCTTTGCTCCCTCAGGCCGCATGAAGACAAGCTGACTTTCTCGGCCGTATTTGAGATGACGCCCAAAGGCGCCGTGAAAGACTACTGGCTGGGCAAGACGGTGATCCACTCCGACCATCGTTTTACTTATGAAGAAGTGCAGGAGATTATCGAAAAGCAGGAAGGCCAGTACCAGGATGAGGTGTTATTGCTGAACAGCATCGCGCAGCGCCTGCGGAAAAAGCGTTTCGATGCAGGTGCCATCAATTTCTCCTCGCAGGAAGTCCGCTTCCGCCTCGACGAGAAGGGCAAGCCCATCGGCATCGTAGTCAAGGAAAGTAAGGAATCGCACCAGCTGATCGAAGAGTTCATGCTGCTGGCCAACCGCTATGTGGCCGAATATGTCGGCAAGGTAAAGGTCAACAAAAAGCCCGTGCCCTTTGCCTACCGGGTGCACGATCTGCCCAGCGAAGAAAAGCTACTGCCCTTCATGGCCTTTGCCAAAAAGTTCGGGCACCGTTTCGATATGTCTTCTCCCGAAAAGATTGCCGAAAGCTTCAACCAGATGCTCCAGGATGCACATGGCAAACCGGAGCAGCATGTGCTGGAGCAGTTGGGCATCCGGACCATGGCAAAGGCGGTGTATACAACGGAAAACATCGGCCACTATGGCCTGGGCTTCGAAGATTACTGCCACTTCACCTCGCCGATACGTCGCTATCCCGACATCCTGGTGCACCGGGTACTGCTCAGCATCCTGCAGCAGGATATCGAGATCGACAAGAAGATGGAAGAGAAGTGCAAGCACTGCAGCGAGCGCGAGCGGGCAGCAATGGAAGCCGAGCGGGCAGCCAATAAATACAAGCAGGTCGAATTCATGCAGCAGTTTCTGGGCGAAGAATTTGAAGGTGTCATCAGCGGTGTATCTGCCTTTGGCTTCTGGGTGGAAACGGTCGATCATAAATGCGAAGGCATGGTCAGCGTGACCAGCCTGGCCGACTATGATGAATTCCGCCTCGTGCCCGACGATTACAGCCTGGTGGGACAGCGGAGCGGCAAGCGTTTCCGCATGGGCGACCGGGTGAAGATCAAAGTGGTAGCTGCCAATCTCGAAAAGCGCCAGCTCGATTACGACTGGGTGCTGGCACCGGCTGATGAAGAAGCGCAGGAAGCACCGCCGAAAGGGAAGAAAGCCAGCACCAAAAGTTCCCGGCGCCGGAAAAAGAAAGGCGAGGAGCCCGACTTCTGACGGCTCAGCCTTCAGCTCACCACTCATGATTCACGCTTCGGCGTACGATCCTACCAAAACAAACATGCATCCCTTCGAAAGTTTATCCAGCCAGTTCGCGGAAAAGTTTGCCACCGATCATTTTCCACAGGAGCCTTCTTCGCTATATGAACCGAACCGCTACTTCCTTAGTCTGGGCGGAAAACGCGTGCGCCCGGTGCTTTGCCTGATGGGCAATGAGCTGTTCGACGAGATCACTCCCGATGCCTGGAGTGTAGCTACGGCCATCGAACTGTTTCACAATTTTACCCTCATTCACGACGACATCATGGATGCTGCGCCCCTGCGCCGGGGTATGGCTACGGTGCACGAAAAATACGGGCAGAGCACGGCGCTGCTGGCCGGCGACGTTATGCTCGTAGCGGCCTATGAATATTTGAACCGCGTGGCGCATACCCACCGGATCCAGATCAACAGTCTGTTTAATCGCACGGCCCGTGAGGTGTGCGAAGGGCAGCAGCTCGATATGGATTTTGAAAAGCAGTCGGCTGTTGGCCTGGATGCCTACCTGCACATGATTGAACTGAAAACGTCGGTGCTCCTGGCGGCCAGCCTGAAGATGGGCGCCATTCTGGGCGGTGCCGGCGAACGCAATCAGAACCTGTTATATGCGTTCGGACGAAAGCTGGGACTTGCCTTCCAGGTGCAGGACGACTACCTCGACGCTTTCGGCGTCCCGGAAAAATTCGGCAAGCAGGTAGGCGGTGATATCAAATCCAACAAGAAAACTTTCCTGCTGATCCATGCGCTGGAAACAGCGGAGGCCGGTGACCGCGCCGAACTGGAAGCTTTGCTGCAGCAGAACCCCGCAAACAAGGTGGAGCGGGTGCTCGCTATCTTTCGCAAATGCGGTGTCGATGCCTGGGCACGCGAGCTGAAGGACCGTTACCTGCAGGAAGCGCTGGCCCACCTCGATGATATCGCCGTGGTATCGAAACGCAAAGAGCCCTTGAAATCACTGGCGCTATACCTGATCCATCGCGACCAATAATGAAGTTTACAGCAAACGCCCGGAATACTCCGGGCGTTTTGATTCAGGTCAGGTGTTTTTCTGGTCAACCCTGTTTTTTCTGGTACTTGCCTTTCGAATGGTGTTTCCCGGCACGTGACCCGGTTCAAACCAGGTACGTCTGATCATAAGTTAGATGTAGGTGCCGGTGATATCGAAGCCAACGCCCAGGCAGATGGCGATGATGGCCAGGTCGATCACGATGCTGGCCAGGAAGACAGGGATGGTGACTTTGGTAGGCTGGGCGGCGAGGTTCATCACCAGGGTGGCGCCCATGGCCACAAGCGCCATGATCCAGAACACGATATTATTGCCGGAAAGGATGATGGCAAACAAGGTCAGGGGGGTCAGTGCACAGCCATGCCCTGCAAGTGCGGCCGCCAGCCAGCCGAAGCGATTACGTTCCTGCCCGTCGCACCAGTTGATGAAGCGGCCGAATGCAGATGTCGACGGGGCGGAAGCGGAAGCAGGTATGGAAACCGTTTGACGGGTGATGGTCGGATTGTTTTGCGTGATCGTTGCCATGATTGTTCGTTTTTGTTGACACAAAGTTGTCTTAGCCGTGTAGCCACGGGGATGACGGAGATGAAGGGAGGAGATGATGTTGGTCAGTTCCTCTCCTGACGCGCCCCCGCACGCCTGCGCTCAGGCTTCGGCTTGCGGAGCACGATTCACGACTCACGATTCACGAGTCCGCAACATGTCGTATTTTCCCCGCTCAAAACCAGAACATAAATGGGCCATCCGCTGTTTCGCCGCAAGCCGATTACTGAAATCATGGGAGACAAGTCTGAAGCCGAGGCGCATGGCCACCAGGGCCTGAGCCGGGTGCTTACGGTACGGGATCTGACCTTTTTCGGGATCGCCGCCATCATCGGCGCGGGCTCCTTTTCATCATTGGGAAGTGCGGTTTTCTCAGGTGGTCCGGGCATTATCATCCTCTTTGTGATCTGCGGGATCGCCTGCGGTTTTACCGCCTTCTGCTATGCCGAATTCGCTTCGAGAATTCCTGTGGCGGGATCGGCCTATACGTACGCCTACGCTTCGTTCGGTGAGCTTTTCGCCTGGATCATTGGCTGGGCGCTGCTCATGGAATATTCGATCGGGAACATCTATGTGGCGTTTTCGTGGAGCGATTACTTTACCTCACTCATGCATCGCATAGGCATCCATATCCCGGATTACCTGGCAACGTCTTATTACGAAGCGAGGAAAGCCGTGCAAAGCGGCTCCGCAGTTACCGATCTGGTCAATGCCTGGAACACGGCGCCCCAGGTCGGCGGCCTTCGGATCATTTTCGACCTGCCCGCGCTGATGATCAACCTCTTTATCACGATTCTGGTTTACCGCGGCATTCGCGAATCCCGCAATTTCTCGAATTTGATGGTTGTGCTGAAGCTGGCCGTGGTACTCCTCGTGCTGCTGGTGGGTGGCTACTTCATTTTTGCACGCGGACTTTCCGGAAACTGGATGCCCGCCAGCACAACCGGCACGCGCTCCTTCTTGCCCAATGGTTTTGGAGGAGTGATGATGGCGGTTAGCGGTGTGTTTTATGCCTATATCGGCTTTGACGCGGTCAGCGTTCTGGCCGAAGAAAGTAAAAATCCGCAACGTGATCTGCCGCGAGGAATGATCCTGTCGCTCGTTATCTGCACCGTCGTCTACATCCTGCTCGCTCTTGTGCTGACCGGCACCGTGGTGTATTCGAAGTTTGAAGGCGTGGGCGACCCGCTTGCCTTCATCTTCGAACCGCAAAACCTGAATGTCGGATGGATGCAGCTTCTGGTGGCGGTTTGCGCCGTCGTCGCCATGACCTCGGTGTTGCTGGTCTTCCAGATGGGACAACCCCGCATCTGGATGACAATGAGCCGTGACGGCCTGTTGCCGCCCGCCTTTCAAAAGATCCACCCGAAATACAAAACACCTTCCTTCTCAACGATACTGACCGGCCTTCTGGTGGGCGTGCCCATCTTTTTTACCGACAAGACCTTTGTACTCGACTTCACGTCTATCGGCACGCTCTTCGCTTTCGTGCTTGTTTGCGGTGGCGTTTTGTTACTGCCGCGCCGGCCGAAAACTCCCGGCAAGTTCCACCTGCCCTATATCAACGGAGGCATTGTATTTCCCCTGCTGCTGGCAGCCGTGATCGCTTTCGTAGCCATCCGGTTTCCGCAGCATTTCTCCGAGCTGGCAAACGGCGACTTTACCGACTACTCCGGTGCCGACCCTGCCCGCACCGACCTGCTTTTCGCTACGCCTGCTGCCAAGATATCGACCATCCTCTTCTGGCTCATTTGCCTGGTGCTGGCCGGACTATCCATCCTCAAAAAATACTCCCTGATTCCGCTTCTGGGCCTGGTGTCCTGCCTCTACCTGCTAACGGGCATGTCGGCCACGAACTGGAAGATGTTCTTTGCCTGGTTCGGCATCGGCCTCATCGTTTACTTTGCCTACGGCTTCCGGAAGAGCAAGCTGAACGCATCCCTTTGAGCGGGCCCTGCTTACCTTTGCGGCTATGAAATTCGAGATCGGAGACAAGATCGTGGTGAAAGCCACCAACGAAGAAGGTGAGGTGATCGACATCATGAATGAAAAGATGGTGATGATCCAGGTGCGTGGCGTAAAGTTTCCGGCCTATATCGACCAGCTCGACTTTCCCTACTTCAAACGCTTTTCGGAGAAGAAGCTGTTTGAGCCGAAAAAGGAAAAGACCTATATCGAAAACGTCCGAAAGGAAAAGCCGCAAAAAGAGCGGGTGGTGGATGGCATGTGGCTTTCCTTCCTCCCTAAATTCGACGTGGATGAGTTCGGTGATGATGTGGTGGTGTCGATGAAAATCTATGTCAACAACCATACGGAAGAAGAATTCCTGTTTACCTACAAGCAGCAGTTCTTCGGCAAAACCGACTTCGAACTCAGTGGCGTGCTGCACCCCTTCGAGGATTTCTACCTGCACGATATGCCTTTCTCCGACCTGAGCGACAGTCCGCTGTTCAGCATCGAATACTCCTTGAAGAAGCCGCGCAAGGAAAAAGCGGAATTCTATGAATATAGTCTTCGCCTGAAGCCAAAGCAGTTGTTCGACCGGCTCGAAAAGCTGAAGGAGGAGGGAGGCGCCACCTTCGCCTATAAGGTGTTTGATGATTATCCGAACCGTCAGGAAGAAGCGCCGGTGGACTTTGGCTACCGCTCGATGCCGGGAGCGACGATCTACGATGCCAGCGATGCCCGCCGTCACCTTCCTCCGGCCCGCACGGTGGTAGACCTGCACATTGAAAAGCTGATCGACAGCATCAAGGGGATGAGCAATACGGCTATCCTCGCCGTCCAACTCAAAGAATTCGAAAAGTGGTATGACCTCGCCCTGGCACACCGCCTTCCCAAACTCATCATCATTCATGGCATTGGCAAGGGGCGCCTCCGCGACGATATCCATGATATCCTGCGGCGCAAAAAGGAAGTAAAAAGCTTCGTCAACCAATACACACCCGAGTTCGGCTTCGGCGCCACAGAAATCTACTTCAATCACAAATGATCGTTCAGATATCTGCTCACCGCTCACCCCTCCCGATCCCTTACCTTTGCCCTTACTGCAGGCCGCGCTATCGATTTCCGCCCCGGCGGGAGTAGGAAAGTCCGGACAGCACAGGGCGACGCATCCCGCTAACGGCGGGGCACGGTTTGAAAAACAACCGGCGAGACAGTGCCACAGAGAATAGTAGCCTTAAGCTTTCGTTAGGAAAGCCTAGTATCCGGTCCGCCTTCGCCAAGGCTCCGGCGGACGGGATGAGGTCATAGTGAAAACGTGGGGTAAGAGCCCACGGCCGAACATCGGAAGGTGTTCTTCGGGTAACCCTTGCGTGCTGAAATGCCATGTATAGGAGCAGCTGAGAGCGGCCCGTTCTCCGTTTGCCGGAGCTTAAGCGAAGGCGAACCTGTTCCAGGGTAGGCAGATAGAGGCGTCCGGCAACGGCCGTCCCAGATAAATGATAGCGCTCCGGAAGCTTCGGCGAACGGAGACAGAATCCGGCTTACAGGTCTGCAGTAAACGTATTCAAGTCAAAATTCAAAAGTCAAAAGCCGGTTCCCGGCACTCTTTTGAATTTTGACTTTTTACTTTTGACTTAACCATGCAAAAGAAAAAACTAATTGTACTCACCGGCGCCGGCATTTCAGCGGAAAGCGGCCTGAAGACTTTCCGCGACAGCGACGGCCTCTGGGAGGGCTATGACCTCGAAGAAGTAGCGACGCCCCAGGCCTGGAAAAACAACCCGGCACTCGTACTGGAGTTCTACAATATGCGCCGGAAAAACGTGCTGGACGCCGAACCGAACCGCGCGCACGACATCCTGGCCGAACTCGAACAGGATTTCGATGTCACTATTATCACCCAAAATATCGACGACCTGCACGAGCGGGCCGGCTCTACGAACGTTCTGCACCTGCATGGAGAAATCCTGAAAATGCGCAGCGAGGCGGATGAAGAACTGATCTACCCCATCTGGGGCGATATACAACCGGGTGATCGTGGGGCCGATGGTGCCCAACTGCGCCCGCATATCGTTTGGTTTGGCGAACCCGTGCCGCTGATCGAGGTGGCAGCGCGACTGGTACGATCCGCCGATCTTTTCCTGATCGTAGGCACTTCCCTTCTGGTATACCCGGCAGCCGGCCTGATCGACTTCGTACCGCCATCGGTGCCGCGCTACATCGTCGACCGTAAAGTGCCGCGCACCGGACTGCGCAATCTGACGGCTATTGAAAAGCCGGCCACCGAAGGCATGGAGGAGGTGAAAAAAATACTCCGGGCCGGTCGGCTGTAATCAGCCTCGGCCACGGAGCGTCTATGCAATCAGGACAAAGGCCGTATTTCTTCGGTAAAGCGGATGCCCTGTGTGGCCAGTTCGGCCAGCACGGGCTCATAAATCGAAGGCAGCACGGGGATGTGCAGGCCGCGCTCCCGGATGGTTCCGTTCAGCACTAAACGAGCAGCCACACCAAGGGGAAGGCCCACCGTTTTTGCCATGGCGGTATGATGATCATCTTCACCCTCAAGTGCCAGGGAACTCTGGGCGAGGTATTGCGTTCCAGCCTGCTCGTAACCGATCTCGTGCAACATCACCACGAGGTCGCGGTCGCCGGCATTTAGTGCCAGCTTTTTCTCAAGCGCCAGCTGCAGCACGTCGGCGGCGCTGCAATGGCCCCGGTTGATCAGGGTCTGACGGTCGTCCATGCCCAGGAAGAAAAGCTGGCTCAGCGTAAGCTTGGCATCATGCATCTTCATGGCTACCGTGGCTGCCGCATTGGTCTTCAGGTCCTCGATGTCGACATCCTGCAGCGTGCCTTTCTCATTTACCATCATGAACTGCTCCACGCGTTCTTCGCTTACTTCCGATACTTCGTCCTGCAGCTCCACCAGGTTCACCAGGTCTTCGAGTATTTTTTTGCTGGTCTCAAACTGCTCACTCATCCGCTGCTGCAGCCATTGTCCGAAACCGTGTCGCTCGAGGTGTTCCCGGAAAAAATCCGCAAGCGACATCCCATCGGTGTCATAAGCGGGCGTTTCGTCGGTCAGCTTCAGTTCCAGCACATTCTTCCAGCCGTAGATAAAATCGGGGTAACGGAGGGTCGTGCGGATGAAGGTGGGACAATCCTGCAGCCCATAAACCGGGATATAGGAAAGGGAGTCGCGGTTGGGATACCAGCACATGGGCTCATAGCCCGGCACCTGCACAAAGCGCTTTTCAGCAAACAACTGCTCATAAGGCAGCTGCTGATCCATCCCATTCTGCCGGTAAACGGCGCCGGCTTTGCCGGCCAGCACCACATTGCGCGGGTTCCAGCTGATTTTGTAACGCCAGGGATTGTTATCGCTTTCGGTGGCCACCAGCCCGCCGCAATGCGAGTGGAAAGAAGTGATGCGTCCGCCTTCAGCACCGATGCGGTGCAGGAGCTGCAGGGCGCTCATATGGTCGATGCCGGGGTCGAGTCCCATTTCGCACAGAAAGAGCAGGTCTTTTTCCCTGGCTTCCGCAGCCAGTGCCCGCATGGCGTCATCCACATAGGAAGCCGTCAGCAGGTGTTTGCCCAGCGCAAGGCAGTCGCGCGCCACGAGGTTATGCAGGGAAGGAGGGAGGAGCGAGATCACTAGGTCGGCCCCGCCGATGTGGCGGGCACGGAGCTCCGGGTCGGACACATCGAAGGAGAGGGCAGTGCCGCCCAGGGCCTGCCCGATCTTCTCCTGTGCAAGCGCCAGGTTGGCATCCACTACAGTAACCATCCAGTTCTCGCTCAGGGCGTGCTTCAGCAGGTAATCGATCAGCACGGTGGCCGACTTGCCGGCGCCAAACAGTAGAATTTTTTTCATCGCTTCAGAAGCGTGAAAGTAGAACAGATTTGCAGATTTCCACCTGCTGCCCCAAACACCCTGCTGTGCCGGAGTAAAAACGTAGGTTCTCAGGCGGGTACATGTTTCACCGGAAGCTCGAGCCGCTCAACGCCCAGCAGCCGGTAGCGTACTTTTTGTCCCCGCTGCCCGGCGGGCACCACCAGTATCTTGTCGGCATAGGGGCGAAGCGTATAGACACTGAAGACCTCTGTCCGCTCGGCCTTGCCGTCACTTTCCAGAAAATCTACCGCCAGGTTCACCTTTTCGAGCCGGCGATGCGTGCCATTATGGATGCGCACCTGCAATTCCTTGCTGCCCGCAAAAATTCCTGCACCGGGCGTTTGCGTGGTGAGGGTGATGCGCCTTGCCAGTTCCTGCAGCAGGCGCTCCTCTGTCAGCGCCATGGTGTCGGGATAGATACGTTCCTGCCCGATGGCATTCTGGTAGTTACCATCTGCCGGTGGCGCCGCCGATCGTTCTTCTGGAAGCGTTGGCGGCGTTCGGAGAAAATGGGCAAGGCATGCTGCCCGAGGCAGTTTACGAACTTCCTGGTCGGCAAGCTGCTTCAGCACGACGGCACCGGCCACGAGCAGAACAAATAGCCCGACGATCCACAAGTACATTCCGTGCATCTTCCGGCGCTGCTGGAACCGGAAAGGCTCCGGCGACAAAACACTTTGCAGCGGATCGGCGGCTGCGCGGGGCGCCGCGGCAGCGGAGCCGATCTGCAGGCCGGGCAACTGTGCGCAGGCCGGACGTGTCCAGCGCATCGGCGGACGCCGCTCGGGCTGAAGGTGGGCACGTAGTTCCGGGAAACCGGCCGCAGGGTGCCAGCGCAAACTCTCGCCTTCCACCCAGATCAGGTCGGAAGGGTAGAGCGGACTGCTGGTCAACTCATCCAGCAGGAAGGGTCCGGATTCCGCGTTTTTTCGCAGCAAATGGTAGGTTTTCATGAGGTCAGCTTTTCGTTCCGGTACTGTTAAAGAAAATTATATGCCGATTCGGCCGGCGGCCTCCAAACGCACCTGCCGCACCCGCCCCGAACATTAACAGCCTATTGTGGATAAAGCGACCGGATACGATGATAATGAGGCCCTTTTTTCAAGGTTTTTCGGGCCTGAATCGGTAAATTTGCCGACCTCAGATACTGAGCATTTTTAAGCTGAATTAATGGAAGAAACACTGTTGCCGCAAGAAACAAACGATTTCAACCGGATCATCCCGGTGAACATCGAGGAGCAGATGAAAACGGCCTATATCGACTACTCCATGTCGGTGATCGTGGGCCGGGCCCTGCCCGATATACGAGACGGCCTCAAGCCGGTGCACCGCCGCATCCTGTTCGCAATGAACGAGCTGGGCATGGGCTATAATCGTCCCTATAAAAAATCAGCCCGTATCGTGGGTGAGGTGCTGGGTAAATACCACCCGCACGGCGACTCCTCCGTATACGATGCGATGGTGCGAATGGCCCAGGAATGGAGCATGCGCTACATGCTCATCGACGGACAGGGTAACTACGGCAGCCAGGACGGCGACGGACCGGCTGCCATGCGTTACACGGAAGCCCGCATGCACCGCATGGCCGAAAGCATGCTGGCCGATATCGACAAGGAGACGGTCGACTTCCAGCTGAACTTCGATGACTCCCTCGAGGAGCCCACCGTTCTGCCCACCCGCATCCCGCAACTGCTCCTGAACGGCTCCAGCGGTATCGCCGTGGGCATGGCCACCAACATGATGCCCCACAACCTGTCGGAAGTGGTAGACGGCTGTGTGGCTTACATCGACAACCGCGAAATCACCATCGAGGAACTGATGCAGCATGTGAAGGCGCCCGACTTCCCGACCGGAGGCCTGATCTACGGCATGGAAGGCGTCAAGCAGGCCTACCTCACCGGACGCGGACGCGTGGTGCTGCGGGGCCGCCTGCATGTGGAGACCAAGAGCTCCGGCCGGGAGCAGATCATCATTACCGAAGTACCCTACCAGGTCAACCGGGATGCGCTCTGCGACCGCATCGGCCAGCTGGTGACCGACAAGACGATCGAAGGCATCGCCCATATCAACAACGAATCGAACAAGAAAGAAGGCACCCGCATCGTCATCGACCTGAAGCGCGACGCGGTAGCCAATATCGTAATCAACCAGCTTTACAAGTTTACCGAGCTGCAAACGTCCTATGGCATCAATAACGTGGCGATCTCGAAAGGCCGTCCCAAGGTGTTGAACCTGAAGGAGCTGATCGGTGAATTCGTGGAATTCCGGCACGAAGTGGTGATACGCCGCACCCAGTATGAGCTGCGCGAGGCACGCAAAAAAGCACATATCCTTCAGGGCTACCTGATCGCACTCGACCATCTCGACGAGGTGATCGCGCTGATCCGTGCTTCTACAACGCCCGAAACGGCGAAAGACGCGCTAGTCAATGCCGGCTGGGGACTCGATGAGATCCAGGCCAAGGCCATTCTCGAATTGCGTCTGCAGCGCCTGACCGGCATGGAGCGCGACAAGATCAAACAGGAATACGACGAGCTCATGCAGCTGATCGCTCGCCTCGAAGCCATCCTGGCCGATGAAGGCCTTCGCTTTCAGGTCATCAAAGATGAACTGGCGGAAGTAAAGGAGAAGTTCGGCGACACGCGCAAGAGCGAGATTTCCTTCCTGGAGAACGAAGTCAACATCAAAGACTTCATCAAGGAGGAAGATGCCGTTATCACGATCTCCCACCTGGGTTATATTAAACGCACCAGCGCTACGGAATACCGTGCTCAGAAGCGGGGAGGCCGCGGCGCCATCGGCAGCCGCTCGCGTGAGGAAGACTATATCGAACACCTGTTCGTAGCCTCCACGCACCACACGATGTTGTTCTTCACCGAGAAGGGACGTTGCTACTGGCTCAACGTCTACCAGATTCCGGAAGGAGAGAAGGGTACCAAGGGACGGGCCATCCAGAACCTGCTGCAGCTCACGCCCGACGATAAGATCAGAGCCGTAATCGATGTAAAAGACCTGCGCGATCTCGACTTTGTATCGAATCACTTTATCATCCTGTGCACCAAGCAGGGCGTAATCAAAAAGACCGCGCTGGAAGATTTCAGCCGTCCGCGCGCTACGGGCGTCAACGCCATCACCATTGTAGAAGGGGATCAGCTCCTCGAAGCCCGTCTCACCGACGGCAATTGCGATATCATGATGGCCGTGAAGAGTGGCCGGGCCATCCGCTTTCCCGAAAGCAAAGTGCGCCCGACGGGCCGCGGCGCCATTGGCGTAACCGGTATTGAGGTAGATGACGCGAAAGACGAGGTGGTGGGCATGGTGTGCGTGAATCCCAAAACGCCGGAACGCACGGTGCTGGTGGTGAGTGAGAAAGGATTCGGTAAGCGGACCTCCGTTGAAGAATACCGCATCACCAACCGGGGCGGCAAGGGTGTGAAAACCATCAGCGTTACCGATAAAACCGGCTCCCTGGTAGGCATCGTGGACGTGGCCGAAAGCGAAGACCTCATCATCACCTGCAAAAGCGGCATCACCATCCGGATGAAGGTGGTAGATATCCGCGAACTGGGACGTGCCACGCAGGGCGTCAAGCTGATCCGCATCGACGAAGGCGATGAAATAGCGGCCATCACGCGTATCGACGTGCAGGATGAAGCCGGTGTTGTCGTAGAAGGCGAGGAGCCTGCGGGACCCGTTGCGGAAGCGGCAATCGGAGAAGGAACGGCGGACACCGATACAACCAATCCGGAAGAAAGCACATCTGAACAAGAATAACGACAGGAATTTAACCCACATCAATCCCCCAAAAAACAGACACACAAATGCGAAAACTCATTGTCACCGCATTGATGGCATCCGTAGCCGCGGCCGCGCAGGCGCAGGACCTAAAGTCGGTACAGACACCCCTGCAGGCCGGAAATTTCCAGGAAGCCAGGACCCAGATCGACAAGCTGAGCAGCGATCCCAAGGCGCAAAACAATTCAGAATACTGGTTCCTCCGGGCGCAGGTTTACAGCGGCCTCGCCAAACAACCGACCGACACGGCGACTGCCCGCGAAGCCCTTCGTTCGATCGACCGTTATTACGCACTGGAAGCCAATGTAAAAGATGAGAATAAGCGGATGATGCGTGCGATGCTGGAGAACCATAAGACGGCGGTAGACCAGTATTCGAATGCCTTCAATGCCGGGATTCAGAGCTTTAATAACAAAGACTGGACTACCGCAGAGGCCAGCTTTTCCCGTGCTCTTGATGCCTTCCAGTTGCTGCAGAAAAACAAGCTGATCACGCAGCCATTTGATACAACCTCAACGTTGTATGCCGGATACGCTGCCCAGAATGCAAAAAATACGGCTGGCGCTGCCCGCTACTACGCGCAGATTGCGGAACGCAAGATCGCCGACACGACCATGATCGGGGTATATGAGTTCCTGGCCAGCTATTACCAGCAGAACAACGATGAAGCAAACATGCGGAAGTATCTCGCGCTGGGCAAGGAGTTGTTCCCGAAGAATAATACCTGGCTGGCACTGGAGCTTTCGGGACTCGACAAAGACATGCCGAAGAAACTGGCGCGGATGGCAGAGCTGGTAAAGCAGAACCCGGATAATCTGGATCTGGCCCAGGACTACACCGCTGAGCTGTTTAATTTCATCTACGGGAAAGATAAGCCGACCGATTATACGGCTCGTCAGCAGGAGCTCGATGCCGCACTTCGCGCGATGATCAGCAAAGACCCGAATTCGGCTTATGCCCAATATGTGATGACACAGCACTTGTCGAACCAGATTTATGACCTGCAGCAAAGCCGCAGCGCGATCAAGGGCACGAAGCCGGAAGACATGAAGAAGCGGGGCGAGATGGACAAGCAGATCCTGGCCAAGTTTGAGGAGATGTTCCCGTTTGCTTCGAAGTCGGTGGCGATCTACGAAGGCATGGGCAGCAACCTGAAGCCGGTTGACAAAGCCAATTTCCGGAACGCTCTCAACAACCTCGCTGACTATTACAGTGTCAAGAAAAATCCCACGGAGTCGAAGAAGTATGAAGAACGTGCGAAGGCCGTTCATTGAGTTTCGAGATTTCTCAATAGGAGATGCCGGCCCGCTGGGCCGGCATTTTCATTGTACCGCCAGGCCGGCGAAATCCCGGCATTTGACCGACCCAAGAATCGGGACAGTTGGGGCAACACCGAACTTCTATTTAACATAATATAAATTATAAGATAATTTTAGATTGGGTGTATTGGTTGTATCATCCTGAATACCAGATCTTTCACAGCTTAATGGCGATTCGCGGTCAGGTCATGCACGGCACTTTCCGGGCGCTCGAAGTAAAAACGAAACCCTCCTTCCAAAAGCCGCCCGGGCAACACCCAGCGGCTTTTTAATACCAGCTCTGGTTCGGTGCCCAGCAGCCGGGCAGCGATGCCCAGCAGCCAGGCCGGCGCCGGTATCCCGAACGGAATACCACAGGCCTGCCGGAGCAGCCGCATGAAGGCCTGATTGGTCAGTGGCTCAGGAGCTGTTACGTTGAAGACCCCCTCGGCGCCGGGATGCTCCAGCAACCATTCCACCACGCGGCCAAAATCCTGCTCATGTATCCAGCTGACCATCTGCCGGCCGTTTCCCTGCCGGCCACCAAGTCCGGCCAGCACCAGGCCGCGCAGCCTTGGAAAGGCACCCTCCGAACGCCCGAGCACAAAACCGGTACGTAAGGCCACCTTGCGGGTACCGGGTGTTTGGCATTCGAAAAAGGTCTTTTCCCAGGCCGTACAAACGTCTACCGAAAAGCCGCTGCCGGTTTCCCCATCCGGTTCTGTCTGCGGACGATCTTCGGCATGGCGGTAGATCGTTGCGGAGGCCAGGTTGATCCAAAGTCGCGGCGGCACGGTCGCCTGCATCACCGCAGCCTGTAAGGCGCGGGTGGGCTCCAGCCGTGACCGGAAAATTTCCGCCCGGTTGTCCGGCGTGTAACGGCAGTCGACCGACCGGCCACTCAGGTTCACCAACAAATCAGCGCCTTCCAGTTCGCCAGTCCAGCTACCCGTACGGACTCCATCCCAACGAACGTACCGAACGTTGTCGTCAGCGGCACGATCCTGCCGGCTGAGGATCACGATTTCGCGGCACCTGTAGCGGAAATGCCGGGCGATCACACTGCCGAGAAAGCCAGAACCTCCGGCCAATATTATCTTCTTGTACATGATGTTATGACGTTTAATAAATAATAAAATACAGAAGCAACATGCGATAGGCTACCCAACTGGCCGACACGGTCCAGGGTAGGTCGAGCAGCTGGCAACGGCGCAGGTGTTCCAGCAGCATGGCGACGACCACGACGCCGAACAGTACCGCCGCCACCCAGGAATTCTGAACCGAAAACGCATCAAGCACCGCACCCAACAGTAGTAAGGCAAGGCTGCCTGCCAGAGAAACCGTCATCAGATTGCCCAGGTAATCAGTTCTCCCCTTAAAGCCCAGTATGGTCAGGAAGGTGGCCTGCCAGAAGATCTGTCCTCCGCACATCAGGATCTCCCGTGAAAGGCTATGGGCTGGCACCAATTCTTGCAGGCGGCTACTCCAGCCGTTCAGGATCAAGGCACTCAGCAGCCAGGAGAAAATGATCCAGGCCGCCCGCCATCCGGCACTAAAGGCCGGCGGCGCATCCGAAGCGTCGGCACGTGCCGGCACAATCACCCGGCGGTTGTAGCTGATAAAGGCATAGGCCCTTGCCGCCATACCGGCAAAGGGACGAAAGGCAAACAAACGACGCAAGGGCGGCCAGCGATGTCCCAGTATTTTGAACAGGCTGGCTACACCATAGGTCACGGCCCCCGTTTTGCGGTCAACCAGGGCAATTTCGTTCACTGCACGGTGGCGGTCCAGGCCCGGGCAGGTTCCTTCCGGCAAGCCCTGGTACGGCAAGCGTCCTTCTGCATCGAGCAAACCGGCTTTCACAAAGGCGCCGGTGTAGAGGCGGCACATCGGGCAGTTGGCGTCGTACAGGATCGTGTGATCATTCAAAGTTCTCATACTTTCAATAATTTTTGAAAGATTAGATTAAATAAAAAGCTACTTCTGCAGCAGCTTCAGAATAGTTCCGAAAAACCAGTGCTCGTCGGCCTTCAGCATCGTATCGACGCTGCCGTCCATCTTTCCGACCAGGTTGCGGATATCGCTGACCGTTTTGACAAAGCCCTTTGCTGAGGGGTCATCAGCATCATCTACCTGGCGGATCTGTTCCAGCTCGCGGATCAGCGGTTCGATCTCGCGGCGTTTCCGCTCACGGGCAATGCGCTTGGCTACTTCCCAGATATCTTTCTCTGCCCGGAAATACTCCCGGCGCTCACCGGGTACCAGCTCCCGGTAAATCAGGTTCCAGCTCACCAGCTCGCGCAGGTTCATATTGGCATTCCCGCGCGACACACTCAGTTCGTCCATCACCTCTTCCGTACTCAACGCCTTGTCACTGGCCAGCAGCAGGGCATGCACCTGGGCCATCGTGCGGTTGATGCCCCACTCCGATCCCAGTCGCGCCCAGGTTTGAATAAATGCAGCTTTCGCTTCTGCCAGTTTCATGACGTAAAGCTAAGAAAATGTTTTTATACTTTCAATAATTTTTGAAAATTCAGACAGTGCAGGATTCGCAACCGGGAATGGCAGGCTCCGGCTCACGATTCAGGCCGCGCGCTTCCCGCCACCTGTGCCTGCTTTGTTGCATCGACGGGCTGCTTAGGCCGGTAGAACTCCTTAAAGATCAGCCGTAAGCTCTGGTCGTAGGTGATATAACTGTATACCCAGTTCAAAAACACGAAGAGCCGGTTTTTGACTCCGAGGATCAGCAACAGGTGCAGGCCCATCCAGATCAGCCAGGCAAAGAGTCCGCGAAAATGCAGTTTTGGTTTGGGTACGTCTACCACGGCGAGGTTTCGGCCAACGGTAGCCATGGAGCCTTTGTCTTTGTACTCGAAAGGTTTCATGGGCTGGTTCCGGACCTGTCTTTTCAGGTTTTCATAGAGCTGCTCCGCCTGCTGAATGGCCGCCGGCGCCACCTGCGGATGGCCAAGCGGGTAGCGTTCCGACACCATGGCGGCCAGATCGCCCAGCACATACACATGCTCAAGTCCGTCCACGCGGTTGAATTCATCCACCTTTACGCGGTTGCCGCGCACCACCAGCGAGGGATCAATCCCTGCGGGCACATTGCCCCGGATGCCGGCTGCCCAGATGACCATTTCTGTTGGAATACTGCTGCCGTCGCCCAGCAGGGCGTTCTTGCCATCGTAGTCTTTGAGTATCGTTCTCAGGCGCACCTCCACCCCCAGCTTCTTCAGGTAACCGATTGCCGTATCTGAGGAGCGCGGGTCCATAGCCGCCAGCACACGCTCCCCGCCCTCCAGTAGATAAATGTTCATCTTTCTGAAATCGATCTCCGGGTAGTCGCTAGGCAGCACATAGCGCCGCATCTCGGCCAGTGCGCCGGCCAGCTCCACCCCGGTCGGACCTCCTCCCGCCACCACGATATTGAGCAGTCGCTCGCGATGGGCGGGATCCTGGGTACGAACGGCGTCTTCAAAATTCTGGATGAACCGGTGGCGCAGCTGAATCGACTCAACGGTCGACTTCATCGGGAAGGCGTAGGTGATCAGGTTCTGGTTGTTGAAAAAGTTGGTGTCGGCTCCCAGGGCCAGCACCAGCACATCATAGGGGATCGTTTCCGATTCGGTGATGATTACCTTCTCCCCTGTCCGTACCTCCTTTAGTTCTTCTACGCGGATGCGCACATTTCGGCTTTTGTGAAAGGCCTTGCGCAAGGGAAAGGAGATATTACTGGCATCCAGGGCAGCCGTAGCCACCTGGTAGAAAAGTGGCTGAAACTGGTGGTAGTTGAACTTGTCGATCAGCAGTACTTCAAATCCGTTCTTGTTGTTCAGCTTGCGCGCCAGCCTTAATCCGGCAAAGCCCGCTCCTACGATAACTACTTTCATACGATGCGTTGTTTTTCAACGTTCGCCCCATCAATACAATAATCGCACCTTCACCGTTTCCGGCACTTCCTTCAGCAGCTGGGTGGCTTGCCGGGAAAGCTGCTTGTCCACATCCACCACCACATATCCGATCTCCTCATTTGTCTTCAGGTATTGTCCGACGATGTTGATCTTATGGCGTGACAACTGTCCGTTGATCTGCGACAGCACACCGGGCACGTTGCGATGAATATGGAGGATTCGGTGTGCGCCCTCTTGCGGCGGAAGGGCCAGGGCCGGCACGGTATGCGAGCCCAGGGAGATCCCTTTTTCCAGGAACTGAAGCAGTTTGCCGCTCACGTCTTCGCCGATATTCTGCTGGGCCTCCTCGGTTGATCCGCCGATATGCGGCGTCAGCAACACGTTCGGTAGCCCCTGCAGCGGCGTCTCGAAGCGGTCGCCGTTTTTCTCCGGCTCTACCGGGAACACATCCACTGCAGCGCCTCCGATAGCGCCGCTTTCGAGGGCCTTGCGCAGCGCCGCCAGCTCGATGACCTCGCCCCGGGCATAGTTGATCACAATCGCCCCTGCCTTGCACCAGCGCAGGTTGCCTTTGTGCAGGAGGTGGCGCGTCAGCTCGGTTTCGGGCACATGCAGCGTAACGATATCGGCCTGCTGCAGCAGCGCTTTAAGTCCACGGGCATCGGCGGCATTACCAAGGGGCAGCTTGGTTTCGATATCGAAAAAAAGCACTTTCATGCCGAGTGCTTCGGCCAATACGCTCACCTGTGAGCCGATATTGCCGTAACCGATGATCCCGATTGTTTTTCCCCGCAATTCGAATGCGCCGCTGGCTTCCTTCAGCCAGATGCCTTCATGAGCCGCGCGGTTTTTGTCGGGCACGCGGCGGATGAGCATGATGGCCGCGCCGATGACCAGTTCGGCCACCGAGCGGGTATTGCTATAGGGAGCATTAAAGACCGCGATCCCCTGTCGGGTGGCGCTATCGAGGTCTACCTGGTTGACACCGATGCAAAAGCAACCGATGGCCTGCAGGCGGGATGCCTGCTCCAGCACCCTTTGGGATACCTGCGTTTTGGAGCGGATACCGAGCAGGTGGCAGTTCTTCAGCTCTTCGATCAACTCCTCCTCCGGCAAGGCCCGGGCAAGTTTGCGTACCTGCGTGTACCCGGCCGACTTGAAGTTCCGTACAGTAATGTCGCTCACATTCTCCAGCAGCAGGATGTTGATCTTGTCTTTGGGATAGCTGGTATTCATATTGCAAATATGGGCCGGAACTTCTGTATTGCAGTCCTCCTGACTGCGGCAGTTCGCGCAAACCCTGCCGGAAAAGCGGGTGGAACAATGCTGCAGGCCAAGGGCACGGCACTACCTACTTTTATTTAACCCTGGTTTCCGGTTGCCTCGTTTACAACCACTAATTTTACCGCTTTCGTATTGCAAACCATGACTCTATATAAGTGCATTGCAGCCGCCCTGCTGGGAATCACCCTGCTGACCGGCTGCAATTCGGGAAACGATAAAGTGCGGATTACGGAGGTAGATACCAATAGCGGGCTGGCCCGGATACCAGTTCCGGTCTTGCCCGAGGATGTTAAGAAACGCTATCACGATGCCATTTCCCATTTCGTGCAACGCACGGGCTTCCTCCGCAACTTCAGCGGAGGCATTCTGGTGGCAAAGGACGGAGTCGCCGTTTATGAACATTATCAGGGTTTTCGCGACTTCAAGACAAAAGACTCGCTGACGGCTGAAACGCCCCTGCAGATCGCTTCCACCAGCAAGCCTTTTACCGCGGCTGCGGTACTGCAACTGGCACAGGAAGGTCGCATCGGCCTCGAAGACCCGGTATCCAAGTACTTCCCGGGCTTCCCTTACGAGGGAGTCACCGTCAAGTTGCTGCTCAACCACCGCAGTGGCCTGCCCAATTACATCTATTACATGGATACCGACAAGCGCTGGGACCGCAAGCGGATGGCCACGAACGAAGACGTGCTGCAAACCCTGCTCAGCTGGAATGTTCCGCGCGCTTATCGACCCGACGTGCATTTCAACTACTGCAATACCAATTACGTGTTGCTCGCCTCGCTCGTGGAAAAAGTGACCGGAATCCCTTTTCCGGAATACATGAAGGTTACCTTCTTCGACCGCTTCGGGATGAAGAATACCTATATCAAAACACTCAGCGATCCGGATTTCAACAGGTCCTTCGACCGCTCCGGTCATCCCTGGGCACTCGACTTCAGTGACGGTCCCTACGGCGACAAGAACATTTACTCCACACCCCGCGACCTGCTCCGCTGGGACCTCGCCTGGTCGAATGGCCTGGTGGTCAATAAGGTAATGGCCGATTCGGCAGTAATGCCCTACAGCAATGAGCGCCCGGGCACCCATAATTACGGGCTCGGCTGGCGCCTCCTGAAAGCACCGAACAACAAGCAGGTCGTTTATCACAACGGCCATTGGCATGGATTCAATTCGGCCTTCGCCCGCCTCACCAAAGAGCGCGGCACGGTCATCATTCTTTCCAACAAGTTCAATCCGGCGGTATATCCCTTCGCACGTGCCTTGTACAATGCATTCGGGAATTATGACGGAAAACAGCCGGAGGGAGAGGAATGATGGATTAGCGGATTAGATGATTAGCGGATTAGCGGATTAGCGGATGGAGAGAACAGGAGAACGAGAGAACAAGAGAACGAGGAACACAGAACAGGGAACCCGGAACTCAAAACACAGAACCATCTTCCTTCCTTAGCTTTAAGCAATGAAACTTTTTTCGGCCGCACAGGTACGCGCCTGGGATGCGTTTACGATCGCCTCCGAGCCGGTAGCTGCCATTGACCTGATGGAGCGGGCAGCGGTAGCATGCGCCCAATGGCTGCTCGATCGATTTCCGGGAAACACCCGTTTCCAGATTTTTTGCGGCAAGGGAAACAATGGCGGCGATGGACTCGCCATTGCCCGTTTACTCAGCGCATCCGGCTTTTCCTCCGAAGTGTTTATTCTGGAACAGGGCAAGGCGGGAACAGCCGAATTTCAGCAGAACCTGCGCCGGCTGCAGGAGGGCCGGATTCCGGTTTACTACCTGCAGGAGCAGCTACCCCTCCCCCAGCCTGCCGATGGGGCTGTGATGGTGGATGCCTTGTTCGGCAGCGGACTTAGCCGTCCCCTGGCGGGCTTCGAAGCGACACTTGTGCGCCACCTCAACCGTTTTCACCATCCGGTGGTCGCCATCGACCTGCCCAGCGGCCTGCCGGCAGACGGGGTTGCAGAAACCGACGCCGTTGTATGCGCGGAGGTGACGCTTACGTTCGAACGTCTAAAGCTGGCCTTGCTCTTACCTGAGCATGGCCGCTACTGCGGCAGCGTGCAGATACTGCCTATTGGGCTGCACCCCGGGTTCGAGGAGCAGGAAGGCAGTTGCTGGAACTATACAGATGCCGCCGCCGCTGCGGAGATCTGGCGGCCAAGGCCGCGATTTTCTCATAAAGGCAACTTCGGGCATGTGCTGCTGGCAGCAGGAAGCAGGGGCAAGATCGGCGCTGCCTTGCTGGCTGCACGCGCCTGCCTGCGCAGCGGAAGCGGTTTGCTGACCTGCCTGGTGCCCGGTTGTGGCTACACGGTTGTTCAAACCGCCGCACCCGAAGCCATGGTGCTGACGGATCCTTCGGAAGAACGCCTGACGATGGTTCCGGACATCGCCGCATATGCTGCCATCGGCGTTGGGCCCGGTATCGGCACGGATGCTCAGACCGGGCGCTTTTTTGAGCAGTTGCTGGAAAGGGCCTCCTCTCCACTGGTGATCGATGCCGACGGACTTAACCTTCTTGCCGCGGCACCCGAGCGCCTGAAACGCCTACCTCCCGGCACCATCCTGACGCCGCATCCCCGGGAATTCGACCGGATGTTTGGCACGCATCATAACACCCTGCAGCGCCTGCAAACGGCACGGATGAAAACGGCTGCTCTCAATTGCATCATCGTGCTCAAAGGCCATCATAGTGCAATCGTTACTCCCGGCGGCCAAGTGCATTTCAACAGTACCGGCAATGCCGGCATGGCCAAGGGTGGCTCGGGCGATGCTCTCACGGGCGTTCTGGCGGCACTCCTGGCACAGGGTTACCCGCCCGCACAAAGCGCCCTTCTCGGCGTTTACCTGCATGGCAAAGCCGGCGACCTGGCGCTCAAGGATCAAGCACCGGAAAGCCTGCTCCCCTCCGACCTGGTGGAAGCTCTCGGCACTGCCTGGCAGGAATTTTCCGGTGCCCAACCTTAAAAATCCAGTAAATTCGACGGTAGAAATACGCGTCTTGCCCCTGCTTATACTGCTTATGTACCCTACCCGCCTTTTCCTGCTGTTGCTCAGCAGCATCATATGGCACGCTGCCTCTGCACAGGCCAACTCCGCCGGCTTTGAAATAGTGGGCACGCCCACGGAAAACCGGGTGCTGGTACTAAAGGAGGGAAAATACGGTTACCTGGATGGCCACAACCGGCTGGTGATCGCCCCCCGTTTTGATGGTGCCTTCGCTTTTGCGGATGGAAGGGCTGCTGTGATGACCGCAGATACCACCCCGGGATCTTCACGCGCATTCTGGTTCCTCATCGATAGCAGCGGCAACACCATTGTCAACGACACATTCGATCATGTCGAGCTGCTGTACGATAGCGAGACCGGGAACGAATATGCTTTTTCCGAAGGCCTTGCCTACGTGCACCGTGGAGACCAGAAGCTGGTCGTTGACCTGCAGGGACGGAAGGTGCTCGACTGGAAAGAAGGATGGCGTGCTCCCTTTCACTTTGGGTGGATCGTTTCGGGGAAAGATTCGTCGGTCGGTATCACGGACCGCTCCGGGAGAATTGTATTGGCGGAACGCTATCACAGTATCACCATTCTTGCCAAAGGGCTGGCCGTTGCGCGCAAAGGCAGGCGCCTCGGCATTCTCTCACAGCAAGGCTTTAGCGGCTTGAAATACGATGACTTCAGGCACCGCGACGACGGGCTGCTGGAGGTCGTGGAAAAGGGGCTCCGGGGGCTCCTGCGCTCCGACGGCGTCGTTTTATCCAAACCCCGCTATACGTCCATCGGCACCCTTTCAGAAGGAATGATCGAAATAGAACAGAAAGAACGCTGGGGCTTTATGGACAGCACCGGCCGCTTGCGCATCAAACCACAGTTCGCATCGGTATCTGGATTCATGAATGGAAAGACACGCGTAAGTCCTGTCAAGGGTGAAGATTTCTATATCAACTACGCAGGCAAGCAGGTTCCGGAAACCTATCACAACCTGCCCAATCCAGGCAACCTGAAGGAAGCGGAAGCACGTCTGCTCGAAGTGCTCAACGATCTGGTTCAACGGCACCCCTATGCCAATGGCGAGGCATTGCACATCCTCGATACGCCCTACCAGATCAGGAATGGCATTTTGTCGGGAGTTACGCACTTCACTGGCGAACAGGGACTGGTGCGGCAGCGCTGGACGGTACCAGTTAGCGAACTGACAGAAGTTTGGCTTGACTACAATATGGGGTTGAATGCGAACGACGAAAAAGCGGTCCTCGAGGAAGCGGTCGGCGACGGTCCTTTTCGGGTGAAGGCAACAACAAGCTGGTTGCACATGGCCGCACCCGGGGATGGCCTGCAGGCACGCCGTCTGGCAGAGCAGCTGCGCATAGCTCTCCGGCAGTTACAGGGATTCATGCACCGCTAAGGTTCGAGAGCGTAACAACTTTCGTCGCGCTTGTCACCAGACCAGGCATGGGCAAACCGTGCAGACACAAGCCTTCCTGCCCGGGCTGCAATACCCGATTCCCAATCCAAGGCATCCAACGCTTGCTGAATTTTATGCGTCTCCATGAGGGATGAGATTTGTGTTCCAGGACCATCATAAAACCGAAAAGCTATGAATTGGGCGATTCTTTGCTGGCTAATGATTGGCCAGCAGTTCAACGGGACGGCATCGACAGCAATCAGGGAATCGGAAGTTACCGGCATGGCCAGCCAGGACACCTTGCGCCGCAGGCCTTCTACCCGGCACCGGACAACGCCCCGGCGCCCGCCCAGGCAACCCGTTCCCGTTCCGGCTTCGGTTCCGCGTCCCGATAGAGATACAGTAACACACCGTTATTCAGGCGGAGCCGTTTCTGTTGTCCTCCATCCCTTTGTCCATGGCAAACGAACGATCATTCTCTACGACCGCAAAGGAAACCCGACCATCGATTTACAGGAGGTGCGGCAGAGCTATAGTGTCAGCTACCGGTTGAAGTTTCGTTCGGATGGCTCAGTGGAGCATATTGAAGAACACACCAATCGGGGCGCAAGCATGTATTGGTTTACCTGCGGAATGACCTTTTCCAACAATAACGAACCCGAATGGCGCAGGTGCCAGCAACATCCCCAAAGACAGGTGGAGCGGCCGGGCAGCAACGATTATTACTGGCACCGGCAAACGAAAGAATGGCGAAAACAGGAAGTATCCCGGGAAAATCTGCCGCCACCCGGAGGACAACGCCGGCGCTAGCTGGCCAGGATAGCGACAGGACAGTAAAAGCAAAGTCGCAGGCGAAGGGTGCTGATGAGAATCTCCTGATTTCCTATCTTTCGCCACCAAAAAGACTAACTGCCCATGCCCCGTTCCCCTTTTCTGATCCTGTCTTTACTGCTTTTTTTCGCAGCCTGCCGGAAGACCGGCTCACCGGCTCCCGAGAACCCGGTACTACCCCCAGTGACGCTCCCGGCAATACCGGTGCAACAGGTAACCGCCTCAGTCATGGGTGAAGTGACGGACGCTTCCGGCCAGCCAATCGCACAGGTGACCATCACTGGTGGCGGGCAGACGGTTCAATCAGACAATGAGGGCCGCTTCCGGATTGCCCAGGGCTCATTTAATGGACTGAACGCGGCTATCCGGTTCGAAAGAACCGGCTATTTCACCCTCGTCAAAACCATGGTTCTGGAGGCCGGCCGCACGGGCATCCTGCGGGTGCGCCTGTTGCCCGAAACGTCTGCCGGAATCGTTACCAACGCTGGTGGCAGTGTTAGCCTGGGCAATGGTGCGCTGACGATCAGCTTTCCTGACAATGCCTTCGTTACTGCGAACGGTTCGGCCTATACCGGAAATGTGCAGGTGCAGGCCTGCTACCTGGCGGCCGGTTCGCCGGCACTTCCTTATGTCATGCCCGGCAACCTAAGCGGGCTCGACACCCAGGGCATCCGCCGCCTGCAAACCTTTGGAATGACAGGAGTGGTTCTCCGCGATCCGGCTGGTGCACCCCTTCAACTGGCTCCCGGCAAGAAAGCGGTGCTTTCGGTTGCCATTGCCGCTAATCAGACCTTTCAGCCCGCAACGATGCCTCTCTGGCATTTCGATGAGCAGCGGGCCATCTGGGTACGCGAAGGCACGGCAAACAAGGTCGGCAACCGGTATACGGGAGAGGTCAGTCATTTCTCCTTCTGGAATTTTGATTATGCCTGGCAGCAGGTATTCCTGAAGTTCCGGGCACATAACCGCGCCGACAGCATGCCCGTGCCCAACCTGCTGGTGGAGCTGACGACAAATACCGGCGCTTCCGCCTGGAGTGCCACCGACACGGGCGGCCTCGTATCGGGATGGGTGTTCCAGTCTGCGCCCATGCGCCTGCGTGTGTATCATTACGGCATCTGTGGCGCGGCGCCAATGGTCGATACGGTGATCGGCCCCTACGCGCAGGATGTAGACCTGGGGCGCCTGTATTTCAATTTCACGGCCAGCGCCCAGATTCGTGGAACGCTCCTGAACTGTACGGGGCGCCCGGTAAGCCGGGGGTCGGTAACGGTTCCGTTCAATGGCATGAACTATAACGCGCCCCTACGCGCCGATGGCAGCTTTTCGGTCAGTCTTTTCGGTTGTGCGAACGTGTCGACCGTACTGATCAGTGGCATCGACAGCAGCACGGGCCAGACGCTTTCAGCCCGCCCACTTACGCTCAATGCGAACCAGGTGACGCAGACAGGGCCGCTTTTTGCCTGTCAGACAGCAGTTCCGCAATTCATTTCTTATTATCTCGATGGCACAGAGTTTCATTTTACACGTGGGGTAGACTCCGCCTACTGCCGGCCCACCTTTGCACTCAACCGGACAGAAATCGGCACCACCCGTCCCGGTGGCCCCGTAGGACTCGGAATCACCTGCTTTGTACGCGGGCCGGTTTCCACGGCCTGGAATGATACCAGCACCTTGCTGTACGTCAATTGGTTTTCTGCCTCCAATACACCGCGTTCGCTCAACCAGGTGTCGTTCACGGAGTCCTATTCGGCGTATCCTCCGTCGCGAAGTGTTCCCGGCTGGGTAACCGGCGAAAACAATTGCCGTTTCACCGATCAGAACGGTACGGTACATACGCTGCGTACGTTCATTCATATGTGGCGGCCGAGTAACTGATTCTAAAGGCGATAGGATTTGCCGGACGTCGCTGACCTTTCCGGCCAGACCCCTATCTTTGCCCTCCGACAAAAACGAGCATTCACATTTTCTTAACGGCCCCTTCGGCGGGGCAAACCAAAATCAAAAAGAGCACACATGAGTTTGTACATGTATTTAGTGCCTGTTATGGGCCTGATCGGACTGCTGTACACCCTTTGGAAGTTTTCCTGGGTCAGCAAACAGGAAGACGGAACCGACCGCATGCGCGAGATCGGCAACTACATTGCCGAGGGCGCCATGGCTTTCCTGCGCGCTGAATGGAAACTGCTGACCTATTTTGGCATTATCGTAGCCCTGCTTCTGGGCTACATGGGTAGCCGCAGTGAAGAATCACACTGGTCGATTGCCATCGCCTTTCTCATCGGAGCCTTCTTCAGCGCCCTTGCCGGTTATATCGGCATGCGCGCCGCTACCAAGGCCAACGTGCGCACGGCTCATGCAGCCCGCACATCGCTTGCCAAAGCGCTGAACGTATCTTTCACCGGCGGCGCCGTGATGGGTATGGGTGTTGCCGGTCTGGCGGTACTGGGCCTGGGTGGGGTGTTCATCGTGTTGCTGCACCTGTTTGCACCGGATGCCATGGCCACCGCCCATGAAGTGACCCGCGCCATTGAAGTGCTGACCGGCTTTTCGCTGGGTGCCGAGAGCATCGCGCTCTTCGCCCGCGTGGGAGGCGGTATTTATACAAAGGCTGCCGACGTAGGCGCCGACCTCGTAGGTAAGGTGGAAGCCGGCATCCCGGAAGATGATCCGCGCAACCCGGCTACCATCGCCGACAACGTAGGCGATAACGTAGGCGACGTGGCCGGCATGGGTGCCGACCTGTTCGGTTCTTATGTAGCCACCGTTTTGGCCACCATCGTACTGGGTCATGAAGTAACCGGCTCGGGCGGCACCAACCTCAGCGATGGCTACAATGGCTTTTCGCCCATCCTGCTGCCGATGCTGATCGCCGGCGTGGGTATTCTGTTTTCGATCGTAGGCACCTTCTTCGTGCGTATCTCCGAAAACGCTCCCATTTCCACCGCCGTTGTACAGCGTGCGCTGAACATGGGCAACTGGGGCTCGATCATCCTCACGGCAGCGGCTTCGTACCTGCTTTGTGTCACCATCCTTCCTGAAGGCGACATGTTCCTCCGCGGCTTTTCCTTCGATCGTATGGATGTATTCTATGCCATCCTGGTTGGTCTTATCGTAGGCACCCTGATGAGCATCATCACGGAATATTACACCGCTATGGGCAAGCGCCCGGTGCTCAGTATCGTTCGCCAGAGCGGAACCGGCCACGCCACCAACGTGATTGGTGGTCTGGCTGTAGGGATGGAATCGACCTTCCTACCGATCCTGGTGCTGGCTGCCGGTATCTACGGCTCCTATTATTTTGCGGGTTTGTACGGCGTGGCCATCGCCGCAGCCGGTATGATGGCTACAACAGCGATGCAGCTGGCCATCGATGCCTTTGGTCCCATTGCCGATAACGCCGGTGGTATCGCTGAAATGAGCGAGCTGCCGAAGGAAGTACGGGAAAAGACCGACACCCTCGATGCCGTAGGCAACACCACGGCCGCCACAGGTAAGGGTTTCGCCATTGCTTCCGCCGCCCTCACGGCCATGGCGCTCTTTGCCGCCTATGTGGGTGTGATCAATGCCAACGGCATGCCGATGGACGGTATCAATATCTACAAGGCCGACGTACTGGCTTCGCTTTTCATCGGAGGCATGATCCCCTTCATCTTCTCTTCCCTGGCCATCCGTGCCGTGGGCGAGGCTGCCATGGCCATGGTGGAGGAAGTACGACGCCAGTTCCGCGAAATCAAAGGCATTATGGAAGGAAAAGGCAAACCCGAGTACGACAAGTGCGTGGCCATTTCCACCGAAGCGTCTATTCGCAAAATGATGCTGCCCGGCGCCATTGCCATCCTCTCTCCCATCGTGATCGGCTTCCTGCTCGGTCCGGAGGCCCTGGGCGGCTTCCTGGCGGGTGCTACCGTGAGTGGTGTGCTGATGGGCATGTTCCAGAACAACGCCGGCGGCGCGTGGGACAATGCCAAGAAGAGCTTCGAAAAGGGCGTGGACATCAACGGACAGAAGTATTTCAAGGGTTCTGATCCGCACAAGGCCTCCGTTACCGGCGACACCGTAGGCGATCCCTTCAAGGATACCTCCGGCCCCTCGATGAACATCCTGATCAAACTGATGTCGATTGTATCGCTGGTTATCGCGCCGACACTCGCCTCTATGTTCCGCGACCGTGCCGACGACCGTGCAGCGAAACCGGCCGTTGAGCAGTCTATTCAACAGTCGGCAGCCGTTGCCACCCATGCGAACACAGTTACCTATCGTTAAACGCTTTATACTGCTACATGTGAGAAGACCCCGCTTTCGAGCGGGGTCTCTTTCTTTCAGGACGAGGAATATTCGTTTAGAAAGCCCGAAACGGCTACCTTTTACCTGCTGTACGGACGAAAACCATCAAAGATTGCGGCGGAGGCTGTCGGCCAGCTGCAGGTGGCGCTGCACCACCGGGATCTGCATGGTGGCATAGGACTTTAGTGAGCGCGACTGCCCGGCTGTTACCTGGTTTTGCAGGCGCGTCAGGGTCTGCTGGTGGGCAAGAATCTGGAGGGTGAGGAAGGTGCTGTCGAAAGCTCTTCCCTGGAGGGCGCCCATCAGCGCCGTAATGGCCATGAAGCCGGTGCTGTCGTAGCTGATAGCGAGACGGGAACTGCTGGCAGCGGTCTGCAAATGGGCCTGGGCGGCACTGTGCTCGGTTATGAGCATCTGGCCAAAGCTGCGGACGCCGGCGTTATTGCCGCGGACGGTAGCCACTCTGCCGGTGGCTACTTCCAGCCGGTTGGCGTAAGATTCTTCAAGAGCGAAGTTGAGGTCTTGTGTATTGCTGGGCTCCACGCCCTGGACATCATTATTTTTCTTGTCGCAACTTGCGAGTACGAGGATCGTAGCAGCGCTGAAAAGTAGCGTTCCTTTTTTCATAATCGTGCGTTTGGCATCATGCCGAGCAAACATTGTGCAAGGCATCCCGCCGCGCTTTCACCGGGTGTTTTCGGTGCAAAAACCGCCTTCCTGCCAGAGGCATTTCCCAAGGTGGGGAAACCGGCAGGCCCTAAAACAAAAAAAGGGCCGCAATGCGGTCCTTTCATTAAAAAAAGCGTCAGGATCAGAATCGCCGGGCGATGCTGTCGACCCGCACACGAAGCTGCTGCAGCGCCGGGAGGGTTGCCGAAGCAAAGCCTTTCAGCGAAGGGCTGATGCCTGAATTGATCTGCCCCTGGTACAGTGCCAGCATCTGGGTAAAAGCTGCGGCCCGGTCACGGATATACATACTGTCGAAGCGGCGGCCAACGCGCTGCCCGAGGTAGGTACGCGCCAGACGAATCTGGGAGCTGTCGCGTATGGCTGTAGCCAGTCGTGCCGACTCTGCAGCGCGCTGCAGCGGATTGCGGAGCTGGCGTGAAAACTGCAGCATCTGCTGTGCGTAATTGCGAACCATCGTATCGGTAGCGCGGGTAGACGCCAGTTGTGCCAGCGACATCTCCAGCTCATTGGTGAAGTTGGAGTTGTGCGCAAAGTTCAGATCCGTGCCGTTGGACGCTTCAAATCCCTTTTCGTTTTCGGTATCTTTCTTTGAACAAGCCACAATGGTGAGCGCCGCGAAGGCAACTGCAAGAAGCAATTTCACTTTTCTCATACTGTTAGTTTTAAATACGATCGGCCCGGTTACACGGGAAATTTGTTCGGCCCGCCTTCCGCGAAGCTAACAAGGAAATTGTAAATTTACACATGCCTCCCGTTTTGCTGTATTATGCGATCCCCGTTTTTGTGGCGTTGCTCTGTGCAGAAGCATGGCTGGCGTGGCGCGCAGACCGGCAATTGTACGAATGGAAAGACACCTGGAGTAGCCTGGCCCTCGGCATCGGCAATGTGCTGACCGGCTTTGTCACCAAAGCACTGATATTCGGACTTTTTCTCTTTCTATACAGGTTCCGGCTATTTACGATCCCGACGAATACCTGGTGGTTCTGGCTATTGCTGCTGCTGGCAGATGACTTTTCTTATTACTGGTTTCACCGTAGCGCCCATAGCGTGAACTGGTTCTGGGCATCGCATGTGGTGCACCACTCTTCAGAACGATACAATCTGGCCGCCGCCCTGCGCCAGACCTGGACCGGCAACGCCACGGGTAGTTTTATATTCTGGGCCTGGATGCCCCTGCTGGGCTTTCACCCGGTCTGGATCCTGTTCATGCAGCAGGTGAGCCTGATCTACCAGTTCTGGATTCATACCGAACTGGTGCATCGCCTGCCACGTCCACTCGAATGGGTGTTCAATACGCCCGCACACCACCGCGTGCATCATGGCAGCGATCTGAAATACCTCGACCGCAATCATGGGGGCATCCTGATCATCTGGGACCGGCTTTTCGGCACCTTTCAACCCGAAGAAGAACGGCCACGCTATGGCCTGACCCGGAATATCGGGTCCTTCAATCCATTCGTGGTTGCCCTCAAAACCTGGGGAGAACTTATCGGGAAGGCAGGCCGCGCTCCCGGCTGGAAAAACAAACTGCGTTACCTCTTCGGCGCCCCTGGCTGGAGCCACGACGGGAGCAGCCTTACGACCCGGCAGTTGCGGCAGATGACCGGATCGCCGGAAAAAAAAGTGGGTGAACGGTAAAAAAAAGTTGGGGGCAGAAGGCGTTCGTACGAAAGCAGTCGTATATTCGTATCGTAATTACCAACGTATGGCATCTTCAAAATCGATCAAACCCACGGAAAGCGAACTGGAGATCCTCCAGATCCTTTGGCAAAAAGGGCTGGCAACGGTTCGGGAAGTGCACGAAGAACTGGCGAAAACAAAAGAGGTCGGCTATACCACTACCTTGAAACTCATGCAGATCATGCACGAAAAAGGCCTTGTAAAGCGGGATGAGTCGATGCGGACCCATGTGTATCAGCCGGGAGTCAACAAGGAAAAGACGCAAAAACATTTACTTTCGAAGATGATTGATTCGCTTTTTGGCGGATCATCGACACAACTGGTGCTGCAGGCATTGGGCGAGCATAAGGCAAGCCCCGAGGAGTTAGAGCAGATTCAGAAGCTTCTGAATAACCTCAAAAAACCCTAGTCATGGCGTGGAGCCAATCCATCTTTCTGCAGGCCCTGGGCTGGGCCACCCTGAACAGCTTCTGGCAACTCGGCCTGCTTTGGTGCGTCGTGCAACTGGCCGGATGCCTGTTGCGCCCTTCGAGCAACCAGCGCTATCTGTTGGGGGTTTACGGTCTTTTCGCAGGCGCCGCCTGGTTTATCTGGACCTTCCTCTCCTACTACGTTAACGGGCAGGCAGGTGAAACTGCCTTTACCGGGTCATTTACGGAGCGCCGCGATCTGCTTCCGGCTGTTTTAAGTGCGGCCTCTGTTGCCTATCTTTTGCTGCTCGCTTTTCCGGCTCTGAAGCTGTATCGCAACTGGCGCTACCTGAAAGAAATCCGAAATGAAGGACTTACCAAGGCCCCGGCAAAATACCGGGTGTTTGTGGAAAAGATCAGTGCGCATATCGGTATCCGTAAGCAGGTGCAGGTATTCCTTTCCGGCTTTGTGACCTCTCCGGTAACGATCGGCTACCTGAAACCGGTAGTGCTGCTCCCCCTGGCCGCAATCAATAATCTGACGCCCGCCCAGCTCGAGGCGGTACTGCTGCACGAGTTGTCGCATATCCGGCGCTACGACTACCTGGTGAACCTGTTCCTGTCGGCCGTGAAGGTGGTTCTGTATTTCAATCCCTTTGTCCGTCTCTTTATTCGTGCCATTGAAACCGAGCGCGAAAACTGTTGTGATGAACTGGTACTTCAGTTCGAATACGATAAAGTGGCTTATGCGTCAGCGCTGATGGAACTGGAAAAGGCAAACCACCAAACTCCTGTGCTCGCCATGGGCGCCGCCAACAGCAGCAACCTCCTGGCCCGGATCGAACGCATCATCGGGATCCGCCACAAGCCGCGGATGAACGCGCAGCACCTGTTGGGCGCAGGAGCCGCACTCCTTCTGCTCTTTATCCTTAACGCCATTACAATCAACGGCAGTAAACCGCTGATTACCCAGGAGCCGGCCTTTGCCGCCGCGGCCCTTCCTTTCGGGCAATTCAGCTCCGACCGGGCGGCCATTGCACTGGAAGAACCCAAAACCACAACCGCCAAACCCGGCACCTTGCCCCAGCCTCCTGTTCCGGAAGATCCGGCACCCGTCCTGAACGAACTGGCCTACGATGATCAGCCGGAAAACGAAGACCGGGAAGACAACAACGATTTTCAGACCGTCGGCTATTCCGAGTCGGAAGCGAGGCTAAGTGCAGCGGAAAAACAGGAAGTCAGGGCGACTGTAAATAATGCCCGCAAATTGCTGGAAAGCCAGTGGCAGGACGTGGCCCGTAACATTCCGGACGGATTACCCGAAGCCGAGCGCGAAGCCGTTCGCCGCCAGTACCTCTCCGAAGTCGAAAGGATCAACTGGCAGCGCTTCGAACAAAATCTGCGTGCCGGCTATGGAAAAGTGAACCTGACGCAGATGAACGACCAGCTCAGCCAGCAGATTGCGCTGGCGAAGATCGACAGCGTTCGGGCCGCTTACGAAGCAACCCTGGCCGAAATGCAAAAGCTGACAGCCGAAAAAGCACGGGTACGCGCTACGCCGATACCCGATGTGTCGGTTACAGAACTCAGGAAAGCCCAGCGTGAACTCGAACGTTCAATTGAGGAGCTGAACGAACTCCAGGGCCGAAAGAAGAAAGGCGTGACGAAACTCTGATGTAGCTACCATTACACACCCTTTTTCAATAGAAAAGGGCTGTTCGGGAACGGACAGCCCTTGCTTTTTTCCTATATTGCCTCGTCCTAAAATAGGTTGACACAAAAGTTGACTTATATGAATGAATCAGGCTTTCGGGATTATCGCAGGAGGACTCAAAAGGATTACAGTCTTGCGTTCAAGCTTCAGGTTGTAGAT